>BNJU01000350.1_pt1 | contig 379430 bp, 373 predicted proteins | sample 8539281 | NCBI WGS metagenome assembly BNJU01 (sample SAMD00202456, study PRJDB9452) | human saliva metagenome | isolation source: human saliva | place: Japan | reverse complement strand
GCGAACCGGTTGAAACTGAGGTGCAGCGTTTAGGACGTGAGGCCATTGAGGCCGGCGACTACGCCAAAGCTCAAAGTATCTATGAGCGCGCCCTGGTTAACGAACCAGCCAATGATGAGCTACGCCTAGCCCTAGAGCAGGTTAAGCTGCTTCAGCGCGTAGAAGGCGCGGATCTAGACGGCGATCTAGCTGCTTCAGACCAGCCTGAAGCCACCTGGCGTCAGCTACTAGCCGGGGCCGACGCCGCCCTGGCTATGGGCGATGTTGAGGGCACTTTGGCGCGTGGTCTAGAGGCTGTACGTCGTAGCTCTGGCGATGAGCGTGACCAGGCCCGTGTGCGCCTGCTAGAGCTGTTTGAGCTAATTGGCACCACCGACCCGCGCGTGGGTAAAACCCGCCGCGCACTAGCGTCGCTGCTGTACTAAGCCAGCTAAACACTGCCAGCTAAGTGTGGGGGGCCAGTTCCTAGGAACTGGCCCCCCACGTTATATATCAGCGTGCAGAGCTAATCAGCTTGCGAATCAGGCGATCGGCTCACCCTTGATCTTCCACACCTCGCGAGCGTAGTCGCTGATGGTGCGGTCAGAGGAGAAGCGGCCGGAGCGGGTGATGTTTACCCACACCTTACGGTTCCAACCCAGCGGGTCGGCGTCGTGGTCGTGAGCCATACGGTCCTTGGCCTCGCGGTAAGCAGCGAAGTCACCCAGTACGTAGTAGACGTCAGCCGGCTCGTAGGAGGGCTCCAGCAGGCTGCGGTGCAGGTCGTAGAACCAGCCCGAACCGTTGTCGTCCAGGGTACCGTCCACCAGGGCGTCTAGCACGCGACGCAGGCCAGGAACGTTGTCCATGTGCCAGCGCGGGTCGTAGTCGCGCTTGAGGGCGGGTAGCTCGTCCTCGGTGGCACCGAAGATGTAGGCGTTCTCGTCACCGACGGCGTCGAGGATCTCTACGTTGGCGCCGTCGAGGGTACCCATGGTTAGCGCACCGTTCATCATGAACTTCATGTTGGAGGTGCCCGAAGCTTCCTTACCGGCCATGGAGATCTGCTCAGAGACGTCCGCAGCAGGAATGATGTGCTCGGCGGGGGAGACGTTGTAGTTGTGAACGAAGACCACCTTGATGGTTTCGTTTACATCGCTGTCGTTGTTAACCAGCTCAGCAATGGTGTTGATGAGCTTGATGATGGCCTTGGCGCGGATGTAACCGGGAGCAGCCTTAGCACCGAAGATGAACACGCGCTTGGGCACCTGCAGGCTCGGGTCCTGCTTCATACGGAAGTACAGATCCAGGATGTAGAAGGCGTTGAGCAGCTGACGCTTGTACTCGTGTAGACGCTTGATCTGTACGTCGTAGATGGCCTCAGGGTCAATCTCGATGCCTTCACGCTCAGCAATCCAGTTGGCGAAGTCGGCCTTGTTGGCGGCCTTGATTTCGCCTAGGCGACGGTAGATATCGTCGTTGCCGGCGCTGGTGTACTCGCTTAGTACGCTTAGGTCCTTGACCCACTCGTCAGAGCCGGTTACCTCATCTAGCAGGGCGGCCAGACGGGGGGTTGCACTGATTGAGCCAGCGACGCGGGGTGACACCGTTGGTCTTGTTGTTGAAGCGCTCGGGCCAGATGGCGTACCACTGGGCCAGGGTGTCGCGCTTGAGGATCTCGGTGTGCAGGGCGGCCACACCGTTGATCGAGTAGGAGGCGTAGCAGGCGATCCAAGCCATGTGGGCGCGGCCGCCGGAAACCGGGGCCATGTAGTCGATGGTGCCCTGGTCAAGGCCACGCTCGGCCATGTCTAGGCGGAAGCGACGGTCGATCTCACGCACGATCTCAGCGATACGCGGGAAGATGCGGTCAAAGATGCCCATCTCCCAGGTTTCCAGGGCCTCAGCCAGCACGGTGTGGTTGGTGTAGGCGAAGGTCTTGGTGACTACCTCCCAGGCCTCTTCCCAGCCCATGCCGTAGTCGTCTAGCAGTAGACGCATCAGCTCGGGGATGGCCAGCACCGGGTGGGTGTCGTTGAGCTGGATGGCGTTGAAGTCGCTTAGGCCGCGTAGATCGGTGCCGTGCCGCTCAATGTAGTTGGCCACGATGTCCTGCAGTGAAGCAGAGCAGAAGAAGTACTGCTGACGTACGCGCAGTACCTTACCTTCGTAGGTGGTGTCGTTGGGGTAGAGCACACGGGAGATGTCCATGGCGTGCTCACGCTCAACAATGGCGTCAGTGAAGCGCTGGGAGTTGAAGGCGTCGTAGTCGAACTCTTCTAGCGGTTCGGCCTTCCACAGGCGCAGGGTGTTAACGTTCTTGGTGCCATAGCCGGTGATGGGCATGTCGTAAGGAATGGCGCGCACGGTCATGTCGGCGTAGGACACTAGGCGCTGTTCCTCTTGGCGACGCACGATGAAGGGGTAGCCCTCTTCCATCCAGGAGTCAGGGTGCTCGGTCTGGAAGCCGTTTTCAAACAGCTGCTTGAACAGGCCGTAACGGTACAAAATACCGTAGCCGTATACGGGCAGGTCTAGGGTGGCGCAGGAGTCTAGGAAACAGGCGGCTAGACGGCCTAGACCACCGTTACCTAGAGCGGCGTCGGGCTCTTCTTCCAGGACCTCAGATAGGTTCTGGCCGAAGGCGTTGAGGGAGGTGTAAGCCTGCTCAACTAGCCCTAGGTTGGAGAGGTTGTTTAGTAGGGCGCGACCCATTAGGAACTCGGCGGAGAAGTAGTGCTCCATGCGGCCGGCCTTGTAAGTGCGGTCGGTAGATGCCCAGTCGTCAGCGATGTGGTCGACGACGGCGGCCGACAGGCCCGCCCAAACTTCCTGCGGGGTGGATGCCTTAGCGGGGCGCCCAGAAACGGCGCGTACCTGAGAAACGACTGCGTTGGACCAAGTGTCGGTCATAGCCTCAGCTTTCGACTAAGCAGTCTTGCTTGTCAAAAGGTATCTAAAGCAAACAAGCTGCAACGGGTATTAGTTCTGTTTTACGTGACTTATTAAGCACTGTCGAGACATTTTACTGTGAGAATGCCGGTCTAGTGCATTAGACCTCAAACAAAACGTGATACAAACCTAGCAAATGTGCAGCTAGTAGAGCTAGGTGGGGTTGCATATAGGGCTTTAGACCCAAGTTATCTTATAGTGAAACTAGACACTAGATGCAAATCATAAAAACGCCGCTGGCCGCCGCTAACGGTTTTGTTAGCGGCGGCCAGGGAATTACTCAGATGCTGAGCTAATCTCAGTCAGCTACCGGACGCAGGAAGATGGCGCCCAGCGGGGGCACGCGCAGACGCACCGAAGCGCTCTGGCCGTCCCAGGGCAGCTCCTCAGCCTCAAGCACGCCGGGGTTGGTAACCCCAGAGCCGGCGTAGTCCTCAGAGTCGGTGTTAAGTACTTCCTCCCACTTGCCGGGGAAGGGCAGACCCACGCGGTAGCCCTCGTGGGGGTTACCAGCAAAGTTCACGATGCAGGCGACTAGTCCTTGCGGCCTTCAACATCCTTGCCCTTACGCAGGTAGGTAATGACGTTGTGGTCGCCATCGTTAGCGTTGATCCACTCAAAGCCGTGGTAAGTGAAGTCCTCAGTCCACAGTGCCGGGGTGGCCTTGTACAGCGCGTTGAGGTCGCTGATCAGGTTCTTGATACCGACGTGGTCAGGGTTCTCCAGCAGCCACCAGTCCAGGGAGTTGTCGGCGTTCCACTCAACGCCCTGACCGAATTCCTGACCCATGAACAGCAGCTGCTTGCCGGGGTGAGACCACATGTAGGCGTATAGGGCACGCAGGTTGGCGCGCTTTTGCCAGTCGTCACCAGGCATCTTAGCGATTAGCGAGCCCTTACCGTGGACTACCTCGTCGTGGCTGAGCGGCAAAATGAACTGCTCAGAGAAGGCGTAGACCAGGGAGAAGGTCAACTCGCCGTGGTGCCAACGGCGGTTAACCGGGTCTTCAGCCATGTAACGCAGGGTGTCGTTCATCCACCCCATGTTCCACTTGAGACCAAAGCCCAGGCCACCCTGCTCGGTGGGGGAGGTAACGCCCGGCCAGGCGGTGGACTCCTCAGCGCACATGATGATGCCCGGGTGCTTGCGGTAAGCAGTGGCGTTGGCTTCCTGCAGGAAGCTGATAGCTTCAAGGTTCTCGCGACCACCGTACTGGTTGGGGCGCCACCAGCCGTCGTTACGCGAGTAGTCCAGGGTAAAGCATGGAAGCTACGGCGTCCACACGCAGGCCGTCTACGTGGAACTCTTCTAGCCAGTACAGGGCGTTGGCAACCAGGAAGTTGCGCACCTCGCGGCGGCCGAAGTTGAACACGTAGGTACCCCAGTCAGGGGTGCTCGCCACGCAGCGGGTCGGGGTCTTCGTACAGCGGGGTGCCGTCGAAGCGAGCCAGGGCGAAGTCATCGCTGGGGAAGTGGGCCGGTACCCGGTCCAGAATTACCCCGATGCCGGCCTGGTGTAGCTGGTCTACCAGGTAGCGGAAGTCGTCGGGGTACCGAAACGGGCGGTGGGGGCGTAGTAGGAGGAAACCTGGTAACCCCAAGAACCACCGAAGGGGTGCTCGGCTACCGGCATGAACTCCACGTGGGTGAAGCCGGTTTCCTTCAGGTAGGGGATCAGCTCATCAGCTAGGCCACGGTAGCCCAGACCCTGACGCCAAGAACCTACGTGAACTTCGTAGATGCTCATGGGGGAGTTGTGCGGGTCGCGCTGGGGGCGCTGCTCCATCCACTCCTGGTCCTGCCACTGGTGGAACTCGTCGGTAACTACCGAGGCGGTGGCCGGGGGGATCTCGGTGGCGCGCGCTAGCGGGTCAGCCTTCTGCTTCCAAGAGCCGTCGTGGTGGCAGATCTCGAACTTGTAGCGGGCACCGACGCCGACGCCGGGCACGAACAGTTCCCACACGCCACAGGCACCTAGCGAACGCATGGCGGTGGCGCTGCCATCCCAGTAGTTGAAGTCACCAACTACGCGCACGGCGCGAGCGTTGGGGGCCCAAACTGAGAAGGCCACACCGCTAACTTCACCCATCGGGCCAGAGAAGTGCTTGATATGAGCACCCAGTACCTTCCACAGTTCTTCGTGGCGGCCTTCACCGATCAGGTAGGTGTCAATGTCACCTAGGGTGGGTAGGAAACGGTAGGGGTCGTCGGCCTCGACTACCTGGTCACCGTAGGTGGCCTTAACGCGGTAGTCAGGCACCTCATTGCCGGGCAGAACCGCTAGCCAGATGCCGTTCTGCTCGTGAACGGCCGGGTAGGTGCCGGTTTCGGTTACGATCTCGACGGCGTCAGCCAGGTGGCGCACGGTACGGATGGTAACGCCGTGCTCGCCGGGGTGGCCGCCTAGTACCTCATGGGGGTTGTAGTGACGCCCATAAGCAACGTCGCTAAGTACCCAAGGGTCAACGGGTACCGCCAGTGCTAAGGCGTCATGCGCTGTGTTGTCACTCATAAACATATCCTCCCATGTTTTTGGGTTGTGTGCGTCACCATTCGTCCCAGATCATCCAGGGGAATGTGGGCCCATGTCGGGCGGTGCGTGAGCTCATAGACGAGCTCATAAACGGTCTTTAACAGCAGCTCCACTGTCAAGACCTGGTCTTGGAAAGCAGTCGTTTCCGGCTGCGTTAAGGGGTGGGTAGCAGGAACATGCTTGCAGGCTAGGCTGATAATTTCCTGGCGGTAAGCCATAAAGAATTTTTCCACCAAGGCGTCGCAACTGTGCTCACTTATGCCGGCTGTAGCTAAGGCATAGCTAAAAGAACGAGCCATAGAAGCCAGGTCACGTTCCAAAGGCGCTAAGGACAGTTGCTCACTGTCAGTGCGTAGCGGCTCGCCTTCAAAATCAACCACATACCAGTTCGCAGAGCGTAAGCCGCCAGGCGAGTGCGCGTCGGCTGCAGATACCAGCAGTTGGCCCAGGTGATAGTCGCCATGAATGGCTTGCAAAGTCACGGCCTGGCTAATTTCAGCTAGTAGCGGCTCTAGCACAGTTTCTAGCTGCTGGCTCAGGCCGCGGGCGCGGCTAGTTTGCTCAGGGTCAAGCGGGCTGGCTGCCAGTAGCGTCTGCAGCTGCTCAGTTAACGCAGCTAGACGCTGACGTGCCAGGGTGACGTAGTTAGTTTGGCTTTGGGTGCCTAGGGTGCGCGCCAGGCAAGCGTGCATTTGCGCGGTTAATTTACCCAGCTGCTCGGGCACTGCCAGGCTAAGCGGCTGCTCAGGTGAGGCTTGGCGCAGCTGCTCCACGTAGTATTCAAGCCATCGCGGGCCCCGGCAATAAATTGGTGTCCCACCACCACTACTACTTGCGGCGCGGATGGCTTGGTTAGGGCCTCAGCGTCAGAGCTGGCTTGGTTTGCGCTCGCGTCACTTGTCGCCGACGGCGCAAAGGGCCAGGCCAAGGTGGGGGCTAGTACCAGCGTGGGGGCGGCGTCGAAATCAGCTAAGGCGCGCGCAAGCAGGCATTCGCGGTTAGTGCCGGGGTATAGGCGGCGCAGTACTTTAGCGATGACTTTTCCCTGCGCGGTGGAGAGCACCACGGAGGTGTTGGACTGCTCACGGGCGCTGTCGTCAATCACACTCACCTTAAGGCCGGTTAAAGCCTGCCAGGTGGCATCCAAAGTGCAGGCCTCGCCTAGCCAAGCTAGGCGGCCGTCGCACTCAAAGCTTGCCCGCCAGCCACTAGTGGGCGCCTGCCAAGCCAGCTTGATGGGCACACTCAGGGCAGCGCCGTCGTCAAGTAAGAAGAAATACCAACGTAAGGTGTCGCCTGAGTCAAGCACCTCAAAACTTACCTGGACATTGTCAGGCAGTAAGGTGCCCCAGCGCTGGGTAGCCAAAACTGGACGCAGCAGGTTAGCTAACTGCGTCGCTTCGGGCCAGGCTGGGGCACTCATCACTGATCGTCAGAGGCGGGTGATGTTAAATACGTGGGCGAAACGACCCTCGTGAGGGTCTAGGCGCACGTAGTTAGAACCGGACCAGTAGTACTCGCCGCCGTTTAGCTCATCGACGGCCTTAACCACCGGGCGTGAGCCATCAGCATTGCCGGGCAGACCCACGGCAGGCAGGTTCAGCAGCACTTCACCCTCAACCGTGTTGTAGGGGTCAAGGTTAACCACGGTGAGCACAATGTCTTCGCGGCTATCCAAAGACTCCTCGGCCCGTACCCGCTTGGAGTAGGCGATCAGAGAATCGTTGGTGGTGCCGTGGAAGGTGATGTCACGCAGCTGAGCCAAAGCCGGGTGCTGGTGGCGGATCCGGTTTAGATCAGTTAGTAGCTGCTCAATACCGTTACCACGGGCCGCCTCGAAGTCACGGGGCTTGTACTCATACTTCTCGTTGTCGATCTGCTCCTCATAGCCCGGACGCGGTACCGACTCGGCCAGCTCATAGCCGCTGTAGATACCCCAGGTGGGGCTGAGTGTAGCCGCTAGCACTGCACGCAGCTTGAAGGCGCTCTCCTTACCCCAGGTCATGAACGGGGTCAGGATGTCGTGAGTGGTGGGCCAGAAGGCCGGACGTAGCACGTGGGCGGTGTCGTGGCTGAGCTCGTGCAGGTACTGCTCTAGCTCCCACTTGGCGTTACGCCAGGCGTAGTAGGTGTAGGACTGCTGGAAGCCGATCATGCCCAAGGTGCGCATCATGGCGGGCTTAGTGAAAGCCTCCGCCAGGAAGAATACGTCGGGGTATTCCTCGCCGATCTGCTTAATTAGCCTCTGCCAGAAAGGTAGCGGCTTAGTGTGGGGGTTGTCCACGCGGAAAATCTTTACCCCGTGGTTAATCCAGGTAACTACTACGTCATAAATTGCCTGGTAAATACCCTCAGGGTCATTGTCGAAGTTAAGCGGGTAAATGTCCTGATACTTCTTAGGCGGGTTTTCAGCGTAAGCAATTGAACCGTCTGCCAATACCGTGAACCATTCAGGGTGTTCCTTCACCCAGGGGTGGTCGGGAGAGCACTGTAGAGCCAGGTCTAGGGCTACTTCCATGCCCAGCTGCCCGGCACGCTCTACCAGCGCGTCAAAGTCAGCAAAAGTACCCAGGTCGGGGTGGATGGCGTCGTGCCCACCGGCGTCGGAACCAATGCCGTAGGGGGAGCCCGGGTCGCCTTCAAGGGCGGTGAGGGTGTTGTTCTTACCCTTACGGTTGGTGTAGCCAATGGGGGAGACCGGGGTCAGGTAGAGCACGTCAAAGCCCATGGCGGCAATGCGGTCCAACTGCTGGGTGGCGCTAGCCAAAGTACCTGAAACCCACTTTTCGCCGTCGAAGTAGGCTCCCAGTGAGCGCGGGAAGATCTCATACCAGGAACCAAATAGGGCCCGCTGGCGGTCCACCTGTAGCGGGTAGGTGGCGGAGGGGGAAACCATGTCGCGTAGCGGTAGGGCAGCTAGCTCGTTTTGCACTGAAATGTTTAGGCCTGCGTCTAGACGCTCATAGGGGTTGCGTGAGGTGTCACGTAGCACGGAGGCGGCATAGTTGAGGGTGTTGATGCCACCCTTGCTGCGGGTAGGTACCTCGGCTGCGCGTAGCAGTAGGCGGGCGCCTTCTTCCAGCATTAGTTCGACGTCGACGCCGGCGTGCACCTTGAGTGTGGCGTCATGCTTCCAGGTGGCGTAGGGGTTAGACCAGCCCTCAACCCTAAAGCTCCAGGCGCCGGGCTCGTCGGGGGTTAGGCGAGCCTCGTAGCGGTTAAGGCCCATGGCGATTTCGTACATGTTGGCGCGCGGGCCGTCAGTGCCGTCAGGGCGCACCAAAATGGCGGTGGCAGCAAAAGCATCGTGGCCTTCACGGAAAACTGTGGCGTGAATCGGAATGGTTTCGCCTACAACAGCCTTTTGTAGGCCAGCGCCCATCTTCAATGACGGGAAATACTTCAGTTACAGGAATACGACCGATAAAAAGAAAAATTCGGCAGGGGCGTGGCGTAGCTGTCATGTCACTACAGTAACCCTAGCTCACGAAGCATTACCACCTGCAATATTAAAAATAATGGCCCCCATCCCAAAGGGACAGAGCCATACTTTAAAAGCCTTAGCTACGCGCTCAGATGTTGCGGGTAACCTTGCCGGCCTTTAGGCAGAAGTGCACACGTTTAGACGCTTGGGGGCGCCATTAACGAGGGCACGAACGCGCTGAATGTTGGGGTTCCACCGGCGGTTGGTCCGCACGTGGGAGTGCGAGACGCTCTTGCCGAAGATGGGGCCCTTGCCGCAGACGTCGCAAACAGCAGCCACGGTGTCTCACTCCTGATCTTCAACTTGAAAACGCCTAGACTCGGCAAACCCGGCCTGGCGCAAGGTCATGTACCTCAGGCAAACCGCCTCAGGCAACCCGAACAGTGTAGCGTTATTTTGACTCTATACTCAAACTTTATAGCTATGGTCTGAGGCACAACTTGCGTATGGGTAGCCTCTAGCTAGGTTAACACGGCAAAATTAGGTCTATGTCTGCGCCTGAACACCTGGGTATCGAACAGCTCCACAGTTGGCTGGTCCATGCTCATGCTGCCTGCGTGCGCCACGGAGAGCTACTAAATACGCTAAATGAGTTCCCGGTGGCAGATAGTGATACCGGCGCAAATGTTACCCACACTCTGGCTGGGGCGGCCCGAGCGTTAACTCAAGCTGATGTGATTGATTTTGCCGACGCCGCCACTGTGGCCTCAGCGGGAGCGGTGCTGGGGGCGCGGGGTAACTCTGGGATGATTTTGGCCCAGTGTTTACTTGCTTTTAGCGAAAGTGCCCAGAATGCTCCCAGCCAAGGGCTACGTCCAGTGGAGCTGGTGGCCGCCTTGCAGGCCATGGCGCGTGGGGCCGTAAAAGCGGTCTCCCACCCGGTGGAGGGCACCTTTATTAGTGCTATGCGTTCAGCTGCCCAGGCGGGCGCCGACACGCTAGATACTTCGCCGCGCCCAACCCTGGAGGAAATCACTGCCACCGCTGCTTTTGGGGCTCAAGAGGCCGTGGTGGAAACGGTCGGTATTGGTCACGGCCCGGTTGATGCGGGGGCGGGAGCCATCATGCTGATTATGACGGCGCTGGCAGACGTATTTAACCCGCAGGGGGACCTGACTGGCACTGCCCTAAATATGCTCACTGACTTATCTCGAAACAATACTTCCCATAAGCAGGTTTCGGGACGCTCAGGCGAGTTTGAGGTGATGTACCTGTGGAATGCCACCGCTTTCCAAGCTGAGCGACTACGCAAAGCTCTGGGGGAAATAGGTGACAGTGTGGCCGTGGTGGGTGCGGTCGACAGCCTCAATATGGGTTTGTTTCACGTGCATGTGCATACCGACAACCCCCGCGCGGCCCTACCGCCTTACGGTAAGGCCCGCCAGATCTGTATTCGCCGCCTGCGCTCTAGCCGCACTGAGCCGCCTACTAACCTCTACGGTTTTAACGCTCGGGGTGGCTCAAATGTGATTCCTTTGGAACGTTTTAGCTCTAAGCGTCCCTCAAAGTTGGCCCGCAAAGTTGAAAAAGAGATTGGGGTAATTGCCTGCACGCGCGCGCCGGGGCTGATTGTGCCTTTGGCACGGGCTGGGGCCGTGGTGGTGCTAGAGCCAGATTCTGATGCGATTGTGCGGGCGGCAGGCGATATTCAAAACCCCAACGCCTTGTACTGCCTTGCGATGAGGTCTCAATTTCGGCGGCCCACGCAGCCTCCCGTTCGCTAACTTCACGCGCCGCAGTGTGGGCTTTAGATGACAGTAATCTTGGCGAGGACATACTGGTGGCCGGTGATTACATCAGTAAATCTGCGGGTGGCGTTGAGGCCCTGACCCGCCTGAAGGTAGCTGACACCTCTAATGAGGTGGCGATGTTTGTTACCGCCATGGCTTTGGGGTTGGCTGAGCTGGAAAACAGCTCAGATTTAGATGAAGCCGCCAAACTGGCTTTGATGGAACGTACCGCCTGGGTGACGGCGGTACGGATGCGGGTACTTGAATTTAGCGGGGTCGACGCCGAACATATCGCCCTGGCGGTAGCCAACGCATTGGGGGAGTGGACCGTGACGGTTACGGTTTTAGTCGGCGCCTTAGCCGATAGTGACGTGGCCCCCTTGATTCGCGACGCCGTCGGACAAAAAGCCCAAGACATGGGCATAGACGAAGACCTGGACGTAAATATTTACGCCTCGCACCAAGATCTAGATCAGGTGCTGGTGGGCTTGGAAGGATTTTAATGACGCCGGCCAGTGCAGGCGGGGAAATTGGTCTGTTAGAGCGGCCCCTGGAGCGGTTGCTGGGTAAACGCACCGCCACCGCCCTAGCTAAGCTGGATCTGCATACCGGCTGGGATCTGCTGGACTATCTACCTAAACGCTACGAAACCTGGGGGCAGCTGAGCTCTTTAGACCAGCTGGTTGCCGATGAAGAGGTGACCGTGCAGGTACAGGTAATTCAGGCCCAGGTTAGACGCACCATGTCTGGGCGGCCGCCAGCAATTTTGCAGGCCCTAGTTACCGATGGGCTGATGGAGATGGAAGTGGTGATGTTCGGGGCCCACTACCAGCTAAGTAACTATGCGCACCAACTTCAGCCCGATACCACCGCAATTTTTGCCGGTAAAACCAAGTTTCGTGGTGGGCGCTTGCAACTAACCGGGGCTAAGTTCCAGGTGCTTGATGAGTTAAGCGAAACTGAGCGTCAAGCCCTGATGGCTAGGCCTATTCCGATTTATCGCGCTAGCGAAGCCTTGCCCAGTTGGCGCCTAGCTAAAGCCATACGTATGGTGCTTGATCAGCTTCGTGAGACGGACGTACCCGAGTATGTGCCAAAGAAATATTGGCCAAACGCCGCCTACTTGGCCTGCTTGAAGCCTACCGGCAGGTGCATGGGCCGGCAGATAGCAGCCAGTGGGTGCGGGCTCGCTCGCGCCTGCGCTATAACCAGGCTTTACTCACCCAGGTGGCTTTAGCTAGTCACCGCGCCGATGTTTTGGCCAGTGAACACGCCATTGCCTGGCCGGTGCCTAAGGCAGATTCGCTACGTAGCCAGATTGATGCGCATTTGCCTTTTGAACTGACCGACTCCCAGGTGCAGGTGGGTGAGCAGATCGCCCAGGATCTAAATAAGACCGTACCCATGCAGCGCCTACTGCAAGGCGATGTGGGCGCTGGTAAAACCGTGGTAGCCCTGCGCGCGATGGCCCAAGTAGTAGGTCAAGGTGGCCAATGTGCCCTGCTGGCCCCCACTGAAGTGCTAGCAGCCCAACATGTAAGCTCCTTAAAACGTCTACTTAGCCAAGTGGGCCCAATTAACGGGGCGCAAAGCACTAAAGGCACGCAAGACAAAGGCGCCCAAGGCGCTGAATCAGCGACGCTGCCGGGGCTAGAAGTAGGCGCCGCAGACAAAGTCTATTTATTAACCGCCTCTATGAGCGTGCCCGCTAAACGCGCAGTGCTAGCCAAACTAGCCAGTGGCGAAAGCGCCATAGTGGTAGGCACCCACGCCCTACTTTCAGACACTGTCCAGCTGCCTGGTTTAGGGCTGGTAGTTATTGATGAACAGCACCGCTTCGGGGTGGCTCAACGAAATGTGCTGCGTGAACGCGGCTCACTTGACCCAAGCGGCGCTCACACCACCCCGCACCTACTGGTTATGACAGCCACACCCATTCCCCGCACCGTGGCCATGACCGTCTTTGGGGATCTAGAAATCTCAGTTTTAGAAGGGCTACCGGCCGGACGCACCCAGGTAACCACCCACCTAGTGCCCTGGGAAAGGCAAGCCTGGGTACAAGCCCTGTGGCGCCGCGCCGCCCAAGAAATAGCTGGCGGCGGACGCGTATTCGTGGTGTGCCCCAGTATTGACAGTGAAACCTCAGACGCATCCCTAGCCTCCGTAAACGACTGGGCTCAGCGCCTAGCCAAAGAACCAGAACTATCCGGTATTGCTATAGGCACACTCACCGGGCGCATGGACGGCGTCGAAAAAGAAAACTCCCTCAGTAACTTCATCCAAGGCACCACCCCACTATTAGTAACCACCACCGTAGTGGAGGTAGGGGTGGACGTTTCAGACGCCACCATGATGGTGATCCTAGACGCCGAACGCTTTGGCCTATCCCAACTGCACCAGCTACGCGGACGTGTGGGGCGCGCCGACAAACCCGCCATCTGCATGGCAGTCACCGGCGCGCAGGTAGGCTCACCCGCCTTCCACCGCCTCAAAGCCTTCGCCTCCACCACCAACGGATTCGAACTAGCCGAAGCAGATCTACGCCTACGTAGCGAAGGCGATGTACTGGGCTCAAGCCAGTCAGGGCGCAAACGCAACCTAGACCTACTACAAGTAACCGACAGCGAACACGTCAAAGTAATTGAGCAAGCCCGCCAAGACGCCTGGCAAATAGTTAAAGCCGATCCACAGCTAGAGCAGGCGCCGGCCCTGGCCCAAGTGCTGGCCCGGCGCCTAGATGAAGACTCACAGGCCTTCCTAGAAAAGTCCTAGGCAAAAGTCCTAGTAAATAGAACTTGCCCTAATCCAACTCAGCAAACCACAGGCGAGTTTCACCGTATTTCTTATCGCTAAAACTATGCATCCCTGCCGGCCAAGTCGGCTCCGGCGAGCGCGTAGAACGCTCCACCACCACCACCGAGTGCGGCTGCAGCCACGGGTCCTGGCTTCGCACCAGCGGAGTCAGAACCTCACTGACGCTAGCCTCACTCATGTCATAGGGCGGATCAAAAAACACTAAATCCACCGGGCTACCAGCTGGCCCGGCAGTATAGGCCTGCGCTTTAGCCATAACCACGCGTACCCCGCGCAAACCCAGCCGGCGCACATTATCCTGGCAGGCCTTAATTGCCCCGCGCGCATAGTCAACCAGGGCCACCTCGCTAGCGCCACGGCTAGCTGCCTCCAGCCCCAAGGCCCCAGAGCCAGCGCATAAGTCAACTACCCGCCCACCTTGCAGCACCTGATAGGTCTCAAGTTTAGAAAACAGGGCCTCGCGCACCCGCTCAGAAGTAGGGCGAGTACCTGAAGAGGGCACACGTAAGGGGGCCCCACCTACGCTGCCGGCCACGATTCTGCTCATACTTAAAGCCTATTACGGCGCGCTCGCAGCGGCTAAAGTTGCAGCTGGCATTAGGCTTAGTACATGCGCATAGCTCTCTACCCCGGCTCCTTTGACCCAATAACTAATGGGCACGTCGATATTGTTAGCCGGGCTGCCAACATTTTTGACCAAGTAGTGGTGGCTGTAGCGCAAAACCGTGATAAGCGCGGGCGCTACCACTTTAGTGATGAGCAAAGAGTGCGCTTAGCGACGGCGTCGTTAAGCCACCTGCAAAACGTTAAGGTAGTGGCCCTTAACGGGCTGGTGGCTAGTTATGCTGAGCAAATCGGGGCGGTTGCTATTGTTAAAGGGCTGCGTAACGGCAGCGATTTAGATAGTGAAGCGCCTATGGCGTTTATAAACACACAGCTAGGTGGAGTTGAGACAGTATTTTTACCTGCCGCCCCCGGGATGGGACATATCTCCTCTTCGCTAGTGAAAGATGTGGCCAGCTACGGCGGTAACATTGACTCACTTGTGCCGTCGGCAGTTGCCACGGCCCTTAAATCTTGAAGGAGGCGCAGTGTCTGAAAATGAGCGTGGGGCAGATGTCCTAAAGTACCTGAGCAAGCTTGAGCGTGCTCTGGAACAGGCTCGCCCGATGCCCATGGGCGCCTCAGTGCTGGTAAACCGCGAAGAATTTTCTGACTTATTGTTCCAGGTGCGTCAGCATTTACCGCTGTCCATTCAGGATGCCCGCAAAATCCTGGAGCAGGAAGACGAGATTATTGACCAGGCGCGTGAGCGAGCTAAGGCCATAGTCGCTGACGGTCACCGCCAGTCTGAGGCGCTAATTGAGCACGCCCATGAAGAAGCTGAGCGGCTTATCTCTGGCGAGAACATTGTGCGCCGCGCCCATGAGCGCGCCGATGAGATCGTGGCCCAGGCTGAAGACAAGGCCGCCGGGATGCGCGCGGGGGCGGAAAACTATTCAGATGCCCACTTGGCCTCCTTGCAGCAGACCCTAGAAAAGCTGCTGCACCAGACCATGGCTGGACGCTCTGAGCTGGAGCGACGTCGTAACCCAGAAACCCCGGCAAGCCAGACCTGGCAGGACCCCTCTGTGACGCGCCGTCGCAATATGGGCTGGTCAGTTGACCCCTCCTAGATTGCCCCGGCGGCGCCGCCTTACTAAAAACTTTGCCCCTTGCATAACTACTGAAGGCAAACATGAGTGACTTTGAAATTTCCCTGCGCGATCTACCTCACCAGGCAGGGTCCCTAAAAGAAGTAGAGCTAAGTGCGCCCGCCCCGGCAGATCTGGGTAATGCCATGATTGGTGCTAAGCCAGGCTCCCCGGTGCGAGTGCAGGCCACGCTGACCTCCATGGCCGACGGCGTACTGGCTAGTGGCAGCGCCCAGGTGCATATTGCCGGTGAATGCGGCCGCTGCCTAGATGAAATCAACTATGAGCAAGACATTGACTTCTCAGAGCTATTTTTCCTGCCTGAGGTAGCAGCCAAGCTAACTGAAGACAGCGAAGCAGAAGACGCAGACGAGCTATTCACTATCTCAGATGAGGACAGCGTGGATTTAGAGCCGGTGCTGCGTGACGCCCTGGTTTTAAAGCTGCCCTTCCAGCCCCTGTGTAGCGACGACTGCCCGGGGCTATGCCAAGAATGTGGACAGCGTCTAGCTGATCTACCTGCCGACCATCACCACGAGATCCTAGATCCGCGTTGGTCTGCGCTGCGCTCATTGCTAGAGGAAGAATGATGGTTAGGAAAAGCAAGTCTCGGGTAAAAGCCCCCGCCGCCCGCACTGACCGGGAGGTGCTGCTTAACCGTTGGGGCATCAAAATTGACCCAAAGCTGTTAGAACTTGCCCTCACCCACCGCTCCTGGGCTCACGAGCAGGGAGGCCTGCCCACCAATGAGCGCCTAGAGTTCCTGGGTGACTCTGTGTTGGGCCTGGTGGTAACTGAAGAGCTGTATGAGCGCTTCCCAGGCGTTAGCGAAGGCCAGCTGGCCAAAATGCGTTCAGCCACCGTCTCTGAGCCGGCTTTGGCGCAGATTGCCCAACAGCTGGGGCTAGGGGAGTTCATTTTGCTGGGTAATGGTGAGGCCATTACCGGTGGGCGTGAGAAAGCTTCGATCCTGTCTGACACGGTTGAGGCAATGATTGGCGCCACCTACCTAACTCACGGTTTTACTGCCACCCGCCCGGTGGTGCAGGTTTTGGTCTCTGGTTTCCTTAACCGTGCCCAGGTGCGTGGGGGCGCTATGGACTGGAAAACTTCGCTGCTGGAGCTGTGTAATGCGCATGGTTTGGGCTCGCCTAACTATGAGGTTGAGGGCTTTGGTCCCGACCACTCGCGCCGCTTTAGGGCCAGCGCTCATGTGGGTGAGCGTGAGCTAGGCAGCGGGGAAGGCTCCTCGAAGAAGGCTGCGGAGCTGGTGGCCGCTGAGTCTGCCTACGCCCGGCTTTTGGCTGAAAAGGGCGACGCCGGCTTGGCCCTGCCCGGGGTTAATGAGGCTTTGGCCGCCGATCAGGCTCACGGCAGTCTGCTTGGGGGCGTGCCCGCTAACGCCACTAACGATTAATGCCTGAGCTTCCTGAAGTTGAGGTAGTGCGCCGGGGCTTAGAAAAGCACCTGGTGGGCCTACATTTCACAGCGGTTGAGGTGTTAGATAGTCGCCCGCTACGCAAGCATGTGGGGGGCCCTGCCTCATTTGTAGACCAGTTGGTGGGGCGTCAGGTGCAGGCGGCGGTGCGTCGCGGCAAGTTTTTATGGCTAGTTCTCGACGACGGCGCCGCCCTGACTGCCCATCTGGGTATGAGTGGGCAGCTACTGGTCCATAGTGGGGCGCAGGCTGAACTTTTTAGCCACCGCCATTTGCGGGTGCGGTTAAGGCTGGAAGGCTCCACTGTGCTGCACCATGTGGATCAGCGCATGTTTGGTGGGCTGGCTGTGGTGGATATGGTGCCCACTAGCGACGGTTTTCCAGGTGGCTGTGGCAGTCAGTTAAATGCCATTCCGGTAACCGACACCCATGTGGCTCGCGATGTTTTAGATCCCTATCTTGATAAAGCCCAGGTAATTGGCCGCTTACAGGCTTCTAGCCGGGCCATAAAGACGCAGCTTTTAGATCAAGGTGTTATATCGGGGATCGGAAACATTTATGCTGATGAAGCTTTATGGGCTGCACGTATTGCCGGCGCCCGGCCAGGTAGTTCACTTAGTAAAGCCAAGTTAAAACTTTTGCTGCAAAGCACTGGCGAAGTTATGCAACGCGCTTTAGCCCAAGGTGGCACCAGTTTTGACGCTTTATATGTAAATACTGAAGGAGAATCTGGATACTTTGCTAGGTCTCTAGAAGTCTATGGGCGTGAGGGGCAACCCTGTTCGCGTTGCGGCCGGCTACTGCGCAAAGAGGTTATTGGTGGGCGTTCACATGTACGCTGCCCCAATTGTCAGCGCAATAAACAGGGTTAAAACACGGCGTTATAAAAATTTCCTATAGTTTTACAAGTTTTTGATTATAGGACTAGGGCCCATTGTTGCTAGTCTTAGCTCCATGGTAGAAAACCGGGAGGGCGCGAACGTTCGCGTCATGATTATCGATGACCATGAGATTGTCCGTCGCGGCATCTCAGACATCATTGACCGCGCGGACGGCCTTGAAGTTGTAGCGGAGGCCGGTTCTAAAGCGGAGGCTATACGGCGTGCGGACTAATGCGTCCTGACGTTGTCCTGGTGGATCTACAGCTACCTGACGGCACCGGCATTGAGGTTATCCGCGCCCTGTCTCAGTCTGTCCCGCAGGCTCTACCGATCGTGCTAACTTCCTTCGACGACGACGAGGCCCTGGCCGAGGCGCTGGAGGTAGGGGCACGTGCCTACGTGCTTAAGAGCGTGCATGGCGCCGAAATCTCTGATGTGGTGCGAGCCGTGGCTGATGGGCGTGTGCTGCTAGATGAGCGTACGGTTACCCGCCGACGCGCCGACCACGATGACCCCACCGCTGACCTAACCAACGCTGAGCGTAAAGTTCTGGTGCTGATCGGTGAAGGCCTGTCCAACCGTGAAATTGGCGCCCAGCTGGGAGTTGCTGAAAAGACGGTTAAGAACCACATCACCTCGCTGCTAGCTAAGATGGGCTTGCAGCGCCGCACTCAGGTGGCCGCCTGGGTGGCTAGCCAGCGCGCCTCGGGTTGGCGCGCCGGCTCACGCAGCTAAGCAGTTTTTTAGCAGACTGAGTTTTCTAGCGGCGCCTGCCAAAATAGGCGGGTGCCGCGATGCGTATCCTGGCCCGCCTGTGCAGCCTGGGCGGCGTCGTCGCGCAGACTGGGCCCCAAACTGAAGCTACCGCCACGACGCAAGGCTCGCTGACTCATATTGGCAGTGCCAGAGCTGCGCGTAGAGGTAGGATCTAGCCCCACGCCGTCGTCATCCACCCGAATCTCCACCTGACTGGGGGTGTGCTGACAAGAGGCGTTAGTTAGATCCAAGCCGGTGAAATCAATCTGTACCCGCACCGAGGAAGCCTTGGCATGTCGGGCCACATTAGCTAGCGCCTCACGGGTTACCGCCACTAGTCATCGGCCAAATCATCATCAACGGCGGCGTCAATAATGGAGATCAGATTATCTTCCTCGTCGCGGCAACAGTTGCTAAGTGACTTGCCGTCAACCGTGATAATCAGCGAAGGGGCGTAACCTAGCGAGTTGCGGGCCAGTGAGGATTCACGGCGCAAACGCTCCACCACCCCCACTTCCTCATCGCGGTCACGCAAAGAGCGCACAATTGAGCGGATCTGGGCTACCGATTCATCAATAGCCCCCAGTGCGCCGTCGAGAGCAGCCAAAATCTCCTCGGGCTCCAGCTGCTCCCCAGCAGCCAAGCGCTTGCGGGCTGAAGTGATACGCATACCGGTAGCAAACAGCTGTTGGATGGCCAGATCATGCAGGTCACGGCCAATGCGGGCACGTTCATCAAGCAGGTTAGCCATCTCTTCAGCGTGCTGGGCGCTAGCCAGTTCAAAAGCCATCGAAGCCTGGGAGGCCACCAGTTGGGCGATTTCTAGATCCTGCTCAGTAAACTCCCCGCGCCCAGGTACACGCAGCAGCAAAATCACCCCAATACCCTGGGAGTGGGAAATCATGGGGGCATATAGGGCTGGGCCAAAGCGGCTTAGCTCCTCCACCCGCAGCACTTTTTCTTCACATAAAGAGGGCACCAGCAGGCCGCAACGGGCATGCAGGCTGTTCATGGCCCGCCCATCGGGGGAAACACGGTGCCAATCAGCTCATTAGCCCATAATCCGTCAGCCAGCTCGCACACCCAGCTGTCGCCAATTCCCGGCAAAATCAGGGCCGAAGTATCTGCGCGGGCCACCTCGCGCACGCGCTTGGTAATCAGACCCAGGGCGTCTTCCTCATCGGCGCCAGAAAGCAGCGTGCTAGTTAGCTCCTGCGAGACACTCATCCACTGAGTGCGTTCATTGGCCACCCGGTATAGGCGGGCATTATCAATGGCTACAGCCGCCGCGCGCGCCAGCATAGAAACCGTGGCGGCGTCACTAGTAACAAACCCGCCGGGCTTATCACACAGATAAATCTGACCAAAGATTTGGCTGTGCACCTGCAAGGGCACGGTTAGTAGCGAGCCGGGTCCTTCCCCCCTCAATGGCGCCGGTAAAGGCGCTAGCAACTGAGAGGTTGTTGCGGATAATGGCGCCCGAATCGATTAAGGTGCCCGCCTGCTGGGGGTTTAGCTGATTTGGGCCCTGCACCGATTCATAAGCTAACTGCACTGGCGAAGCCGTGGGCACGCCGGAGTTAACCATGGGCCCAAAGGGGTTGTTTTGGTTATGCACCGCAATAGTGCCCCAGGCGGCCCCGGTTAGCTGGCAGGCGGAGGTGACAAAACGCTGCAGGGCATCGCGTACTTTTAGTGAGCTGGTTAGATCTAAGGCGGCTGCCAGTAGATCCAGGGTGCGCGCATCTAGATCGGCGGCGGTGCCTAGCCCTAGGTCAGTTAGGGCCCGGGTGGAGCGCATCCGGTTGGAGTGTACAGTGAAGGCGTTTACCTCACCGTTTTCGACGGCGACCGTAGCCGAGGAGTAGGTAGAAACCCGGGGGGTTAGGGGAGAGGGGATATCAATATCGCCCAGTGGGTCATCATCTGGCACTCCGGGAAATTGGAAGATGTCACTCATCGCTACTCTCCTCTTGCGCTAGAGCCCAAGCGTATTCGTTGCTGGTAGCTAGTAGCTGGCTGTGGCTGCCACGGGCAATAATGCGGGCACTTTGGTTTTCTTTGCCTAGTAGCACTACTTCATCAGCGCTGGCCAAAGCACTTAGACGGTGGGTTACTAGCACAATAGCGCGCTTGGAGTCGGCTTGTAAGAGGTCGGTGATTAGGGCGTCGGCAGTGGCCGGGTCTAGGTGCTCGCCGGGCTCATCTAGCAGCAGGATGCGCGCAGGGCTGGCTAGGGCACGGGCCAGTAAGAGTCGACGGCGCTCCCCGCCGGAAATACTGGTGGCACCCGAACCCAAGACAGTGTCTAGTCCTTTAGGTAGCTGGCTTACCCAAGCGCCTAAACCTGCCTGTTCTAGCAGCTCATAAGCCTGTTCAGCAGTGATATCACCCTTGGCGACGCGCAGGTTTTCTAGTACTGAGGTGTTAAAAAATATGGGCGTCTTCAGCCGTTAGGCTCACGTAGGCGGCAGCTTGTTGACGCGGTGAGCCATACAGCGGCTGCCAAGTGTTTTGGCTAGTTAGTACCTCAACGCTTCCCTGGGCACTAGGTAGGATCCCGGCCAGGGTGTACAGCAGGGTGGTTTTACCAATCCCGGAAGCACCCACAATGGCCAGCGACTGGCCCGGTTTAACTTCCAGATCAATACCTTGACTGATAATGGGGCCCCCTGGCCAAGCAGTAGCCAGATTACGGGCGCGCAGGCTTAGCTTAGCGCCGGGCGCAGCTAGCTCATGGCTTGGTTCATCAGCTGCCTGGCGGGCCTGGTCAACCAGCTCCATCACCCGCGTGGCGGCCTGAGCGGAAACAATCAGTTGAGTGCTGGCTGGGCCAAGTGGGGCGGTGGCCTCGAAAGCAGCCAGAGGCGTAAGTGTGATAACCGCCAGCATCACCGGGTTAAGGCTGCCGGAGGCCACAGCCGGGCTACCAACCAAAATTGCCCCAATTACGGCAGCCAAAGTGGCGGCAATATCAATGGCGCCGGCTAGGGCGCCAGGCCGGGCGGCGCTGTCTTTAAGGGCAATAATGCGCTGCTCAATCTGGGCTAGCTCATTTTGGGCGGTTTCCATAGTGCCGTTAATGCGCAGCTCGTCAGCGTTTTCCAGAAGGTTAAGGGTGGCATTTGCCAGCTGCGTGTCAGCCAGACGGCGAGCATCCAGGGCCCGGCGGGTGGCCCGCATGGTTACTAGGGGAGCACCAATACCGCTGATAGCTAGACATAGGGCCAAAATCAAGGCGGCAGGGGGATAGATAAAGGCGATGGCCACTATCGTCAGTAAACTGCTCACCAGCGCCACCGCAGCGGGCAGGTAGGCACGCACCACCAGGTCGCCGACGGCGTCGATATCAGCTCCCATGCGAGCTAGCACGTCCCCACGGCGCAGGGCGGCCACCACGTCAGCGCGTGAGCCAGCTAGGGCCTGATAAACCCGGGTACGTAGCCCATTCATGCCGCGCAGCGCCGTGTCGTGGCTGATTAGGCGTTCCACGTAGCGTAAACTGCGCGGGAAATACCAAATAGGCGCACCATTACGGGTGCTACTCCCAGCATCACCACATCGGGATGCTCGCTGGCGCGGGCAATTAGCCAGGCAGCCACCGCACTTAAGGCAATGGCGCTAGCCAAACCAGCGCTACCGGTAAGCACTGAAGCCCAAAACCTGCCCCGGTTAAGCTCTAACAGGCGCAGGCACTGGCGTAGGCTGGCGCGTTCTTGACTGTTTAGAAACACCATATTCACTTAAGCCTCCTGCGCGGCTAGCGCCTGGGCGCACACCTCAATGACATTGTCGGCAATGTTGATAAGTGCCTGACGGTGAGCAATAACCACCACGGTTGAGCCTGCTGCACGCAGCTGCAGCACGGCCTGCACAATCTGGTTTTCACTGATGGCATCTAGGTGGGCGCTGGGTTCATCAAGCAGTACCAGGGCGCTGGGGTTGACTAGGGCCCTGGTTAACGCCAAGCGCTGACGCTGACCCACGCTTAAACCCACCCCGCCTTGACCCAGCTGGGTGTCCCAGCCTTGGGGTAGGGCGGCTACGACGGCGTCGAAACCGGTTACCTGCGCCGCCTTTTCCAGCTCGGCTTGGCTGCACGCGCCGGCACTAAGTAGATACTGACGCACTGAGCCGGGCAAAATCGCTGGATGTTGGCTCACCCAGGTTAGCTGGCGCCACCAGGAGTTAAGCTCAACTTCACGCAAATCCAAGCTGGCGCCGTCGCTGAGCAAATTAACTTGGCCGCTAGTGGGGGGTACTAGGCCCATTAATACCTGGGCGGTGGTGGTTTTACCGGAGCCAGATTTACCTACCAGCACATGGATTTTTCCAGGTTCTAAGCGGGCCGAAAGTAAGGCTGGGGCGTAAGTGCCTCGGGCCTTAACCGAAAGGTTGCTGATCTCAATAGTGGTTTGGCTTAGCTGCGGGGCTGCTTGGCTGCCTTGGTGATGGGTGCGTTCAATGATTTCAAAAGCCTGCTCGGCGGCGGCCACGCCATTAGCTGAGGCGTGGAAGTGGAAACCTACCTGACGCAGGGGCTGATAAACCTCGGGGGCAATCATGATTACCAGCAGGGCTGTAGCTAAATCCAGGCGCCCATATAGCAGACGGAAACCTACCTCAACGGCCACAATTGCCACCGATAGGGTGGTGATAAATTCCAGCACTGCGCCAGAGAGGAAAGCTACCCGCAAAGTAGCCATAGTGGTGGCGTTGTAGGCCTTACCAAGCTGATAGATGCGTTTGCTTGAACCCTGGGCGCGTCCTAGTGCCTTAAGGGTGGGCAATCCGGAAGCCAAATCTAAAACCTGGGCACCTAGACGCTGCATGGCTGCTAGACGCTCATTGGAGTATTGGGAGGTTAGCTTGCCGATCAGGATCATAAAAATAGGGATCAGCGGGATGGTGGCCACTACCGCAATAGCGGAGGGGATGTCTTGGGTGAACATCACTAGGGCCGTGGCCGGGGTGACCGTGGCCGCCAGTAGCAGCTGGGGCAGGTAGCGGGTGAAGTATGGTTCTAGATCATCTAGGCCGCGTGTAGCCAAGGTGGCGCTCTGGGAGGTGTTGGTGGAGCGCCACCGCGGGCCGGCGGCAATGGCCTGCTCTAATACGCGCTTGCGTAGCTGCACCACCGTTTGTGTGGCCGCGCGGTGGGCGCGTGACTCTTGCAGGTAGGTGATTGCTACGCGCACAACTAGCACCCCCGCCAACAGGGCCAGCGGCAGGGCCAGCGTGTTTAAGGACTGCTTTGAGGTGATCACGGGGGCAATTACGTAGGCAATCAAAGCAGCTTGGCTAACTATGGCAGCGGCGGTTAGAAAACCGGTGACTGCGGTGAAAATAATGTAGCTGCGAGCCGCTTTAGCGTAGCGCGCCAGGCGTGGGTCCAAAGGCTTCACAAGGCCAGTCTAGCGAGGATATTCAAATAGTTTGATTTAGGAAAAAAGTCTGGTGGCGGGCAACCATAAGCAGGTTGCCCGCCACCAGCGCTTTGCTAAACAGCAATCAGTGGTGACTACTGATCTTGTTGATCAGTAGGCCAAGTGATCAGTAAGCCAAGCCCACCGGCTTAGCGGAGTTGTCGCGCACCTTAACCGGGTCCAGGCCGGCATTGGGGTCGATCTTTTCAGCGTTGATGCGCTTGGCGAAGACCTTGTAGCTCCAAATGGTGTACACCAGCACCACGGGTACGAATACCACGGCGGCAATGGTCATAATCAGCAAGGTCACATCCGCGCTAGCACCCTGAGAGATGGTCAGCGAGTAAGCCGGGTTGATGGCAGAACGCATAATGTCGGGGGTGATAGCCAGGAAGATGAACACCACGGCAAAGGCAATGGCACCAAAGTGGGTGGCAAAAGCCAGGCCCTGACGCCCACGCAGATTCAGGTACAAGGAAGCCACCAGGAACAGGGCAGCCAGTACCAGACCAATCCAAGAAGCGGGGCTGGCGGAATAGGCCAGCTGAGCCCACAGCGCCCACAGGGCAGTGAGCACGGTGGAGACCACGCCCAGCTTCAGGGCCAGGGCGGAGCAACGCTTGGACAGATCGCCAGCGGTCTTTAGGGCCGCGAACAGGGCCCCGTGGGTCAAGAACAGCGAGCAGGTAACCAAACCGCCCAGCAGGGTGAAGGGGGTGATCAGGCTCCAGAAGCCACCGGTGATTTCGTGGGAGGCGCCCGGAATCAGGGTGCCGGCGCTCTGGGCCGCCAGGGCCTCAGAGACGGGCACAACCTTGCGGCTGGCAACCTCAACTACCTCAATCTGCATACCCTGCACCAGGTTGGCGAAGGCCGCACCCCACAAGATGGCGGGCAGCCAGGCGCTGATGGTGTGGGCCCAGTCCCAGCGAGCACGCCAGGTGTCAGAGTTGATCTTGCCGCGCCACTCAATAGCGCAGACACGCACAATCAGGGCCAGCAGGATCAGGAACAGAACTAGGTAGGCTCCAGAAAAGAGCGTGCCGTACCACTCGGGGAAAGCGGCGAAGGTGGCACCACCAGCGGTGAGCAGCCAGACCTCGTTACCGTCCCAGTGGGGGCCGATGGTGCCTAGTAGAGCGCGGCGTTCGCGCTCATCTTTGGCCACAAACTTGTAGATCATGCCCACCCCAAAGCCGAAGCCTTCCAGGGTCAGGTAGCCGATCCACAAAACAGCGATGAGGATGAACCAGAGAACAGATAACGTCATTTTGTCTTACTTCCTTGTATTTATCAGTACTGGAAGGTCAGCTCGGCGTCGTCGGCCGGTTTGTCAGCTACCGGGGTGCGCACGCCTTCACGCACATAGCGACGCAGGAGCATAAACCAAACCACGCCCAGAGCGGCATAGAGCAGGGTGAATACGACCATACTGGTCAATACGGAAGCAGAAGAGACTACCGTGGATACACCGTTCTGGGTGAGCATGTATACCCAGGTGGTGGGGTCGTCAGGACGTACCGTGGCCAGGTTGGGGGCTACTACCCAAGGCTGACGGCCAATTTCGGTAAAGATCCAACCGAAGCTGGCGCCCAGGAAGGGCAGAGTCACACTCCACAGAGCCAGCGTGCCCAGCTTGCGGTTAGCAATGAGCTTGTTGGCGCGGGTCAGGTACAGCACCACCAGAGCCAGCAAGATGGATAGCGAACCGGTGCCGATCATCAGACGGAAAGTCCAGAAGGTGGTCATGACGTCGGGGGTGTAGTCGATCTTGGAGCCGTCGGCAGCGGTGCTACCAAAGCGCTGCTCCATGTCCTTCTGGGCGTCGTCCAAGCCGGTCATGCGGGCGTTGAAGTCGTTGGTGGCCATGAAGGAGTAGACCTTTGGGGATCTCAATGATGCGGGTGGGGCCGCCGTTGGCAGAGCAGTCACCGAAGGCAGCTACGGTAAAGCCGGCGCCTTCCTGGCTCTGGCACAGGGCCTCAGCAGCGGCGAACTTGGCGGGCTGGTATTCAGCGATCTGCTGGCCCTGCCAGTGACCGGTGCCCAGTACACCAATGCCGGCGATTAGCGCGAAGTAGGCGCCAAAGCGAGCGCCGCGACGCCACAGCTCAGTGGCCTCAAACTTCTGCTCGGCGCGCGCTGCGCGCACCATCCACCAGATGGAAATACCCATAACCATGGCGCCGGCAACCAGCAGGGCAGTGGTCACTACGTGCAGGTAGGTGGCCCAGGTTAGGGGAGAGGTGAGTACCTCGAAGAAGCCGCCAATACCGTCAAGCTCGGCGCGGCCGGTCTTGGGGTTAACGACGGCGCCTACCGGGTGCTGCATCCAGGAGTTAGCGGCCAGAATGAATAGGGCGGATAGGTTAACGCCTAGCGCCACCATCCAGATGCACAGGTTGTGCAGTTTCTTGCTCAGACGGTCCCAGCCGAAAATCCACACGCCCATGAAGGTGGATTCCATGAAGAAGGCCAGCAGGGCCTCGAAGGCTAGCGGGGCACCAAAGATGTTGCCTACAAAGCGAGAGTATTCAGACCAGTTCATACCGAACTGGAATTCCTGCACGATACCGGTGGCTACACCCAGTGCGAAGTTAATAATGAATACCTTGCCGAAGAACTTGGTAAGAGTTAGCCACTGCTCGTTACCGGTCTTGAGCCAAGCGGTTTCCATGAGTGCTACCAGCGGTGCTAGACCGATGGTTAGTGGAACCAGAATGAAGTGATAGACGGTCGTGATCCCGAACTGCCAGCGGGCTAGGTCCAGACTGTCGAGCGCCATTGCGGTGGTCACAAAGCGCTACCTTTCTTGGTACTAATGATTCAATCTTGAGTTTTTAGCCGTAGGGCTAAAACACTTCGCCGTAAGTGTACTTCCAAGCCTGACGCGCTGTCATGAAGAAGTGGGACTTTTTGACTAAGGGTGCAAACGACTCAAGTGAATTTGTTTACCCTTGCAAAATACCTGGGACATACGTCCCTACTGACTGGGGTCGGTTTATATGTTTCTGACTTAAGTCCCGTTTTTGTGCTCTCCCTAAGCCGGCTTCGACACGCCCGAAAAATGCTCAGGCTCCGCTTGAGGCAATTAACGCCAACAGTAAAAACTGGCCATCTGTGACGCCTCTACCAGGTTTTAGTGCCATGGGTGTGGAATAATTCCCTAAGAGCTCCGCTTACGTACCAGCGCGCTCTCCGCCTGCCCTGTGCTCGCCAAACTGCTTTTGCGCCGCATATGTTCGTCGCTGCAAAGCCTGGCTAGAATGCGCACTGCGGCGGCCCTGACATCCCATAAGGGGTGCTCCTAGACTTTCCGCCCATTGCGGCGACGACCCGACCAGCTTGGGGTGAGGGTGCGAACCTGGGCTGCGTCACTTTGGAGAAAATAATGGCTGAAATGGCTGACTCTACTTTTAGTGCTGCCGAGGAACCCCAGGCAGCCCCCAGTGCGCCCGCTTCTTTTGGTTCCCTACTATTTCAGGCCCCCGATTTTTCGGCAGTGCGTAAGCGCCCGGTAGTAGAGGCTGATTCTGCTGAAAACGACGACGACGCTGCCCGCGCCCCGCGCCCGAGCGTTAAGTCCCGCAAAACTCGCCACCGTGACGAACGTACTAGCCGCGAAAAGCGCGTCGAAGTAGCTGATCAAGAGAGCGAAGCAACTCAGGACGAAAGTACTGATGTAAGCACAGCTGAAGAAGACGAAGAAAACGGCCGCAAGTCTGTGCGCCGTCGTCGTGGCGGACGCGGACGCCGCTCACGCGTGCGCGAAGAGGAAGAAGAGACCACTACTAGCGCTTCCAGTCCTGAAGAGGCTGAAGCTGACGCGCAGGCCAGTGAAGAAAGCAGCGAAGAGGAAGAGGGCGGAGAGTCCGGCTCGCTGCGCCGTCGCCGTCGCCGTCGTACCCGCACCCGCTCAGATGAAGCCCGTGACGTTAAAGACGAAGTTACCGCTCTTAAAGGCTCTACCCGCCTAGAAGCCAAGCGTCAGCGCCGCCGTGAAGGACGTGCCGCTGGACGCCGTCGCCCGATCGTGACCGAAGCAGAATTCCTGGCCCGCCGCGAAAGCGTGGACCGCCAGATGATCGTGCGCGAAAAAGACGGGCTCAACCAGATCGCCGTACTTGAAGACGACATGCTGGTAGAGCACTACGTAGCCCGCCACACCCAAACCTCAATGGTGGGCAATGTCTACATTGGGCGCGTACAAAACGTACTGCCCTCCATGGAAGCCGCCTTCGTTGACCTAGGCAAGGGCCGCAACGCTGTGCTTTACGCCGGTGAAGTTAACTGGGACGCCGCTGGCCTAGAAGGCAAGCCCCGCCGCATCGAAGACGCCCTCAAGAGCGGCGACACGGTGGTAGTGCAGGTAACTAAGGACCCTATTGGTCATAAGGGCGCGCGCCTAACCAGCCAGATCACCCTGGCCGGACGTCACCTGGTGCTAGTGCCCGGGGGGTCTATGACCGGTATTTCACGCAAGCTACCCGACACTGAGCGCGGCCGCCTAAAGCGCATTTTGAAGCAGGTTGTGCCCGCCGGACATGGTGTAATTGTGCGCACCGCCGCTGAGGGTGCTACTGAAGAGCAGCTAGCCGCTGATGTGCAGCGCCTAACCGCCCAGTGGGAGCAGATCCAAAAGAAGGTAGAAGCCGTTAACCGTGGCTCAGGCAAAGCCCCACTGCTACTAAAGGGCGAGCCGGAGCTGGCTTTGCGCGTGGTGCGTGACGTCTTTAGTGAAGACTTCCGCAAGCTGATCGTTTCGGGTTCTAAAGCCTGGCAAACCATTAGCGAATATGTCACTGAGCTTAGCCCTGAGCTAGCTGACCGCCTAGAGCACTGGGTTTCCCCGGTGGATGTGTTTGCCACTTACCGGGTGGATGAGCAGCTAGCTAAGGCTTTTGACCGCAAGGTGTGGCTGCCTAGCGGCGGTACCTTAGTAATTGACCGCACTGAGGCTATGACGGTTATTGACGTCAATACCGGCCGCTTCACTGGCGCGGGCGGCACCCTGGAGGAGACCGTCACCCGCAACAACCTGGAAGCTGCTGAGGAGATTGTGCGCCAGCTGCGTCTGCGCGACATCGGCGGCATGGTGGTAATCGACTTTGTGGATATGGTGCTTGAGTCCAACCGGGACCTGGTGCTGCGCCGCCTAATCGAATGCTTGGGCCGCGACCGCACCCGTCACCAGGTCACTGAGGTAACCAGCTTGGGTCTGGTGCAGATGACCCGTAAGCGCGTGGGGCAGGGGCTGGTAGAGGCTTTCTCGACGCCGTGTGAGCACTGCAATGGGCGTGGCTTTATCGTTCATGATGCCCCGGTGGAAAACCAGGTGGTGGACATGTCTATGTCTGCCTCAGCCCATGTAGACAGTGGTAAGCGCCGTCGTAAGCAGCGTAAGGATGAAGAACCGCGCCGTAAGAATGACTCAGCCAGTGAGTCTGCTGCGGCCAGCGTGGCCGATGAGTCTGAGCGCGACAATGTGCGCAACGCTCTAGCCCAGATTGCTACTGCCGCCGAGCGGGCTCACGATAGTGGGGCTAGCGAGGCGCCGCGTGAAACCGTACGCTCACCGCGCCGGGTGCGCCGCTCTGGTCGGTTTGTGCAGAGCGCTGCGCCAGCTGACTTTATGGAGCTTTTGGAGCCGCAGCAAGCTCACGACGAGGCTGCCAACGGTACTGCTCACGACGACGCTGGCGTCCCTAGTGATGCTGGTGCCCCAAACGTCGCAGCTAGCGACACCGATGAGGCTCAGGCGTCGGCTGACGCGCCACTAGAGCCGGCAGCCGGCCAGGAGGAGGTAACCGGACAGGCGTCCGCAAGCGCCGAGGTAGCTGAGCAGTCACACGCAGCTACCGAGGTAGCCCAGCCGCGCCCACGCCGTCGGGCTGTGCGCCGCGCTGCTAGTGCCCCCAACGAAAGCGTCACCCCCGAGCAAGCCCCGGCCGCCCCAGCCCAGAGGCAGACTATTTCCGGAGGTGGATCGGTAGTTGCTAGCGCCGACACGGTGCTAGAAACCATGCGTCGCCCACGCCGTCGGGCAGCTAGCTCCGGGGTGGTGGCACCGGCACAAACTGAAACCGGTGCGCAAGACCACACTGAAGAATAGCGAAAACAGGTTGGCGCAACGCCCCTTCGTCACGTAGAGTTGACCGTCGGTGCGTTGCGCACCGTTTGCCAGAAAGTGCCAAGTTGGCTTAGTAGCTACGGGGCGCTTAAAACGACTAAAAGAGATGAGCATCAACGTGGTCTACGCGATCGTCAAGGCTGGTGGCCGTCAGGAGAAGGTCTCCGTCGGCGACGTCGTCGTTGTCGACAAGCTTGCCGGTGAGATCGGCGACGAGGTAACCCTCGCCCCCCTACTCCTGGTGGATGGCGACAAGGTGACCTCGGACGCTGCTGGCCTAGCCGAGGTATCCGTTCGCGCCGAAATCGTCGGCGACGAGAAGGGTCCTAAGATCAACATCCTCAAGTTCAAGAACAAGACCGGTTACCGTAAGCGTCAGGGCCACCGCGCCAAGCTGACCGCCGTCAAGGTAACCGCAATCGCCTGATCTTGCCCTATATCGGCATCGATTAGTCTTAGCAGAAAAGAGGATTAGGAAATGGCACACAAGAAGGGTCTGGGTTCCTCCCGCAACGGCCGTGACTCGAACGCACAGTACCTGGGCGTTAAGCGCTACGGCGGCCAGTTTGTTAAGGCCGGAGAGATTATCGTGCGTCAGCGCGGCACTCACTTCCACCCTGGTGTAAACGTAGGTCGCGGTAACGACGACACCCTGTTTGCTACCGCAGCTGGCAGTGTCGAGTTCGGCACCCACCACGGTCGTAAGGTCGTCAACGTCCTAGTTGAGGCCTGAGACCAGCGACTAAACGTCATGTGAGGGCGGTTCGGCGCGATGCCGGCCGCCCTTGCGTCATATATACGCCCGCAACTGATACCTAGGAGAGATCATGGCCAGTTTTGTTGATCGCGTGGTTTTGCACGTTGCCGGTGGCGACGGCGGCCATGGTTGCACCTCGATTCACCGTGAAAAGTTCAAGCCCCTGGCTGGCCCTGATGGTGGCGACGGCGGTCACGGCGGTTCGGTTATTTTGCGGGTAGATCCCTCGGTCACCACTCTACTTAGCTACCACCGCAGCCCTCACCGTAGTGCTGGTAGTGGCACCCCCGGCATGGGGGACTGGCGGCGCGGCGAAAATGGCGCTGACGTAATCTTGCCGGTGCCTGAAGGCACGGTTGTTAAAGACACTGACGGCAGCGTAATCGCTGACCTAGTTGAGCAGGGAGCAGAGCTGGTAGTGGCGGAAGGCGGCGCCGGCGGGCGTGGTAACTTCTCGCTAGCTTCCTCTAAGCGCCGCGCCCCGGGCTTCCACCTGCTAGGCCTGCCCGGTGAGAAAAAGATGTAGTACTTGAGCTAAAGTCCATCGCTGACGTGGCTTTAGTGGGTTACCCCAGCGCTGGTAAATCTTCCCTGATTGCGGCTATGAGTGCGGCGCGCCCCAAGATTGCCGACTATCCCTTCACTACTTTGGTACCTAACCTGGGCGTGGTTGAGGCCGGCTCTAGCCGCTATACCATTGCGGATGTGCCCGGGCTGATCCCTGGCGCCAGTGAAGGCAAGGGCTTGGGCCTGGAGTTTTTGCGCCACATTGAGCGCTGCGCGGTGATTGTGCATGTGCTTGACGCTGCCACACTAGAATCTGACCGCGATCCGCTCCATGATCTTGAGGTTATTGAAGCTGAGCTAGCCACCTACTCGCAGCGCCTAGCTGATGACGGCAGTGCCACGGGCCGCCTGCCGCTGATGAGCCGTCCACGCGTGATTGTGGTTAACAAGGTGGATATGCCTGACGGCGCCGCCATGGCTGAAATGATGCATGATGAGCTGCTAGAGCGCGGCTGGCCGGTGTTTGAAGTCAGTGCGCTAACCCGTAAGGGCCTACGTGAACTGTCCTATACGCTAGCGGCCCTGGTAGAGCAAGACCGCCAGCAGTTGCAAGAGGTCGAGAGTCAGACGGTGCGCCCGGTTATTACCCCGGCCCCGGTAGGACGGCGTAAGAATGAGCCCATTGCCACCATTAAGCTGATTAACCACCCCCAGGAGGGCAAGGTTTATCAGGTGCGCGGTCAAAAGCCTGAACGCTGGGTGCTGCAAACTGACTTCACTAACAATGAGGCCGTGGGCTACCTAGCTGACCGCCTGGCTATTGCTGGCGTGGAAGATGAGCTGCTCAAGGCCGGGGCACAGGGTGGAGACACGGTGTTGATCGGTGATTTAAGCGACGGCGTCATCTTCACTTGGGAGCCCACCCTCACTGCCGGGGCTGAGCTGCTGGGCCAGCGCGGCACGGATGTGCGCGTGGAGGACTACCACCGCCGTACCAACGAACAGCGCCGAGCTGAATATAAAGAACGTATGGACGCGAAAGAAGCTGCCCGCGCGGCCCTGCGTGAAGAAGCAGCCCAGGGTCTGTGGACCGACCCGGATCTGTAAACCGAAACTAGATAACTCTGTCAGGCAAAGATCTGACAACATATGTGACGTGCTAGCACCGTGTTAGCGGAGCGGCCTTAATCGCGCTGGTCGCCCCACTAACGGCGCTGCCGCACCCGGACGATTTTTGGGCATATCGCCTGGTGAGGTGGGGTAGGACGCCTTTGTCTTACCCCGGCGAGGCCAGCTTATATGTGTCAATCGTTTAGCATGTTTACTTAAAATCTCACAGCGTCTCGATTTGCCTTGAAGCGATGTAATTGGCTAGTTAGCAGCCCTTACAGCCATAATAAAAGCAGTACTTCCGAGCATTATGAGGATGCGATGCCGTTTAAATATGCACGCACCACCGGTGTGGCCATAATACTTGCCGCCATAGTTTATTCCACCTGGCTGCTGTCTGGTCTGCTGGGCTCGCATTTGAGTTGGGTTAACGCCTACGCCTCTGAATTGGCTGCTAGTGGCCAGCCCACCGCTAAGGTCACTCGTATTGGCGATGGCGTAGCCTCACTACTAGTTAGCGGCACCGGCGTGGTAGGGCTTAACAACCTAGGTAGAAACGTTCATTGGCGCAGGCTTAACCGCTGGGGTAGGCGCTGCGCCCTGCTAGGGTTTGGGGGACTAGTACTTATCGGTGTGGCCACCATTGTGGACGTTAGTTTCCCAATGCAATGCGCGGTATCGCTAAACAGCTGCAAGGCGCAGCTGGCCCACTCCACCAGCTGGGTGCACCGGGTTCATGAAGGCTCCTCAATTGTGGTGGGAGGGGCCTGGATTGCCGCCGGCGTGGGCCTAACCGGTCTACTGAGCCCACGCAGCGGCCTAAAGCTACACAAAATTATGCCGGCTAGTCGTTACCTAACCGGCATAATGACTGCGGCAAGTGCCTTCTATGCGATTACCGCCGCTGTGCTAGAAGTACTCCAGCGTTACAGCGGCATCGCTCAAAGAGTGCACTTGACCATCTTATTTGTGTGGATGGTGGTGTTTGGGCTTGAGCTAATCATTAGTCCCAAACGCTGGCGCAAGCTTAGGCGCGCACTTAGATAAGCACGCGCCTAAACACCTTTAGTTCACATCCATCCAGCAGCTACCCATAGGTTCAAGCTCAACCTGCCAGGTTTGGCCCTGGCCGCATACGCTGGTGCTAACCGCCTGGTAGGAGTTGTTGGTCACCAAGAACCGGCGCACCTGCGGATACCAAGCCACTTCAGTGGCCGGGTGACTGGTATGCCACTGCTCAATGAGGTCTTGACGGTTAGCCGCCCAATACAGGGCGCGCTGCAGAGTGCGGCTGTTTACATAGGAGTAGGGCAGACCCGAGAAATACACGGCGCGCCCGGCTCCATAGTGGTTAACCGCCAGCTGTACGCTGCCCTCTTTTAGTCGCAGAATCTGCGCGCTGGTAGCAAACACATCCCCGCCAGCGCCTTCGCCGTCGTCGAAAACCGGGTCTAAATCAGCGCTAACGTAATGCTCAGAAGTAACCACCGGGTAGCGGTCAGTAGACAGTGACAAGGACTGCTCACGATCCACTCCCAAAACATCGCTGAGCTGCAAGAAAGCCCCGCCCTTGGGATAGGCACTAGGCTCACCCACACCAATGAAACCGCCACCAGCGGCCACCCAGGCGCGAATAATTTCGCTTAGACGCGGATCATCCCAAGCCTGAGCCCCAGAAAAAGCGGTGCCAGCAGCGCCAGCATTAATCAGCACCCCAATATCGCTGGGCACACCCTGGTCCAAAACCTCGTTGAAGGAGAGGAACTCCACCTCAAAAGGCAAGCCAGCCAAGGCCTCAACCACACCCACATAGGAGTAGCAGGCCTTATACCACAGTGCGTGGGCCACCATATGGGTTTGCCAGCTGCGCAGCTTACCCCAGGCATTCAAAATCCCCACCTTAAAGGGGGCGTTAGCCGGCAAGTTACCGCCAGAAACTCGTGAATGTCGCGGAACTCCTGGCAGATTTGGGCAATGCGCTGAACAAACTCAGGAAACTCCAGAGCCAGCGAAACATAGCCGCCATAGCCCATCCGGTCTAGTGGGCGGCGCACAATAGCGCGCCGTGAAGTTAACCAAGAATCATTGGCTTGGCCTACCGGGTCTCCGCCCTCGTGGTTGAAAACGTCGGGGAAAAAGTAAGGTAAGAAACGCACCTCGGTGTATTTAACCCCGGGAATATCGCTGATCAGGCGGGTAGTGGCGGCGCTACCGGCGCTACCAACCACCGCATCTAGCCCGATTGAGGGGAAATACTTGCCGTAAGGCTCGGTGCCAATCCAGTTATCGCCTAGGAACATCATGGCTTCGCGCCCATTAGCGTGGGCAATATCCACCAGCTCCTTGGCCTTGGCGGCCACAAACCTGGAAGTGAAATCAATCCAGTCTAGGAACTGGGGGCTGGGGGAGCGGAAGGGGCAGTTGTAGTAGCCGGCGTCGACAAAATCTTCAGCCCGCAGTGCATAGCCGTATTCAGTCTCAAAAGCGTCCAAAGCTTCAGGTGAGACGGAGGCAGAGTAGCCAAACCAGTCCACAAACTTTTCTTTGCCGCTCTCGTTAAACACCAGTGTGAAGTGGTAGAAGAAAGTGGTAAAACGCACTACATCCACTTCCGGGTGGGCCGCTAGCCAGTCGGTCAGGGCCTGGCGGGTGTGCTCCCACACCGGGTGCTTGCGCGCGTCATAGGGGCGCTCTTTGACGCGGGTGGGGTCATCTTGCCAATTGTTGGTGATGTAGTTGTACATCTGGGTGGAGTCCCACAGCTGATCAGCTAGGAAAGCCACAGTGTATTCATGCCAAGGCGTGGGCTGGGGGATAGTTACCACCCCGCGCTGGCGATCTAGCTGCCAGTCTTCTACGGGCACTACCTGGCCAGTGGTGCGGTCAGTGACCTCCCAAAAACGCTCATAGCGCTCATAGTGCGGGGCGAACTGGTCACGGAAATAGCCCTCCATGACGTCAATTTCTAGGGCAGTGGCGCCTAAAGCAGTGTGGCGGGCAGAAAGCAGATACTGGTTAACCAAAGTTTGGGGATGAGCCAGCGCAAATTCTTGATCGCCACGGGCCGGGAAGTAGGTGGAGTAAACCTTATCCACCAGTTCAGAGGCTATTTCAGGGAGCCAAGTGCCGTCAGAGTTACGGACGGCATCTGCACCTAAAGCAGTACAAAGGGAGCGGATTTGTTCGTCAATGCCCTCTTGAATGGGCATAGTGACGCGACCGGTAGTGCGCGGGGCGGGGGGCATGGTCATTGCAGACTTCCTCGGCAGCAGTTACACAGCTAGGCTGGCGCCTCAGGCGCTAACCAAGCTGTGTTCGATTATGTTGGGGTAGGGGAGAAAATGTTTCCCTTAAACAATCATAGTCTCTACGCCGGCGGCTTTGATCCACGCTAGCGTATCCTCATCCACACCGCTGTCGGTGATCAGCAGGTCAATCTGTGACAGCTTACGGATCAATGCAAAGGCACTAGTGCCCAGTTTCGAGTGGTCACTAACAGCCACCACCGTCTCAGCCGCATCAGCCAAGGCCGCGTTAATGGCTGCCTCACCCTCATGGGAAGCGTAGGCCCCGCGCGGGCCTAGAGCCTCAACCCCTAAAAACAAGGTGTTGATGTAAATATCGGGCAAAATCCGCTGCGCCAGGGGGCCTACCAGCTCATATGACTGGGGGCGGGGCACCCCACCAGTCATCACTACCCGCACATGTGAGCGCACAGTCAGCTCATAACCAATATTGACCGCATTAGTAACCACCGTAACTTGCGGCACTTCCAAAGTGGGTTCAGGCGCGTGCAAGGCCAGCTCACGGGCAATCTCAGTGGTGGTAGTGCCCCCATTAAGCGCAATAGTTTGGCCCGGCTCAACCAGTTTGGCGGCAGCATGAGCAATACGTGTCTTTTCCTCAGACATGCGTGTAGTGCGGTAACGCAAGGGCAGCTCTGAAGAAGTAGGGTTGGTGCTAGCCCCGCCGCGAGTGCGGGTAACTAACTGTTGGCTGGCCAGTAAATCCAGGTCACGCCGGGCAGTGGCGGCGGAAACCCCCAGTTGAGCGACGACGTCGTCAATATGCACGCTGCCGGCTTCCAGAACCATAGCCAGTAGCTCGCTAAGCCGATCGTGCCTGGTCATTACTGCCTCCCGTAATACGTGTCAGATTGCCAGTGTAGGCCGCGAAACTGTAGGAAAACTTGGTTAATACCCCCATAAGGATAGGCTATTTATATTAATTCATGGCAGTATGTAGGCATGGAAAAAACAGGGCGAGCACCACGCATAGGCATTATGGGTGGCACTTTCGACCCGATTCACCATGGCCACTTGGTGGCTGCAAGCGAGGTACAAGACGCCTTTGAGCTTGATGAAGTAATCTTCGTTCCTACAGCTTCCCAACCCTTTAAACGTGACCGTCGCGTCTCTGCAGCCGAACATCGCTACCTGATGACAGTTATCGCTACGGCCTCTAACCCGCGCTTTACGGTGTCCAGGGTGGATATTGATCGCGGCGGGACTACCTACACTGTGGATACTTTGCGCGATATTGCCGCACTTTATCCAGGCACGGAGTTGTTCTTCATCACTGGCGCAGATGCGTTGGCGCAGATTTTTTCTTGGAAAGACGCCGATAAACTATTCGAGCTTGCACATATGGTGGGGGTCACCCGTCCGGGACATGTATTAGACAAGACCGGACTGCCAGATAGCGTGCAACTGGTTGAGGTGCCAGCTATGGCCATCTCCTCAACGGCATGTCGTGAAAGAGTTAAACGCGCCGCGCCGGTGTGGTACCTGGTACCAGACGGCGTAGTGCAATACATTCGTAAATATGGCCTTTATAGAAGTGGACAGCGCAACAGCGCAACCACCTCAATGACCGCCAATGTAGCCCAAGGACAAACCGGCAGGAAGGATAGCGAAAGTGACTGACGCGCCTCAAAACGGAGCTGCCCGCCCAATGTCGCGACGAGCACGCCGCGAAGCGGAGCGCTCAGCGGAGCGTGAAGCCTTCCTAACCGGCCAGCAGCCCCTGCTAACCCGCCGCGAAATGCGCCGCCTGCGTGAAGAACAAGAAGCTTTACGTGAGGCAGTGGCCTCAGGTGAATTAACTGTTGATGAGGCTCAAGCACTACAAAGCCCTATGGCAGAGATGGATATTAAAAGCCACACTCTGCACGAGCACAACAGTTTTGAGCCTATCCGTGAGCCGCTTTTAGGCTCTGGCCCCGGCGACGGCCCTAGCCGCGCTAATGCTGCCCCTAGCGCCCCTGGCTTCCCTAGTGCCCCTAGTGCTCCGGCTGCTAGTGCTCCAGTTGCTGCCCCTAGCGCCCCGGTTGTTACTCCCGGCGACGATCTTAGAGATACACGGGTAGTGCCTACCGCCGCTAGCCGTATGCCTGAAGGTGCTGGACACACAACTGCCCCTACCTTCCCGCCTGTAAATACTGCAGCCGCTAACACCGCCAATGCTGCTAACGGCGGCAACGGCCCCGCTGTGGGACTACCTACGCACCTAGCCAGCAGCTCGCCCACCGCCGGCTCAGCTGCTTCTTTTGGTATTTCTGCTGCTAGCGCCACTAGCGCTGGAGCTGGTCCGCTAGGTGGCCAGGCCCCTACAGGTCAGCCGGTGGTACACGTAAATTCGGCTCACGCTGGGGCTCCCTCACTGCCAACTTACCCGGCGCGCTCGCGGCGTGCTGCTAGTGCGGCCAGCGCAGGTATGGCCAGTAGCGCCAGTGCTTATAGTTCTTTGAGTGCTCCCTCGGCTGCGCCGGCTGTTAATGGGCGTGCCACCCGACGCCGCGCTAATGCAGCTAGTGCCCCCAGTTCTTTCTCTGCTACGGCTGCCTCGGCCACGGCAGCTTCAGCTGATTTGGCTAGCCGCGCTGGGACTCGTTCGCGTAGGCGTGCGGCTGCTAGCGCAGCAAGCGCCCCTAGCATTTTCTCGGCCACCGCTGCTTCAGCTGATTTGGCTGGTGTAAACGCGGTTAGTGCCCGCTCTGCTGCCAGTGCGCCTAGCGCTTTTTCTGCCACCGCCCCCAGTGCCATGTCTGGTACTGCCGCCTCGGCAGCTAGCGCTAACTCGGCAGTTTCTGATCTTGGTGCGGATCTGCCCCGACGCCGCACGGTCTTTAATGCGGTTAGCGCCCCGACGCCGTCGGCCGCTCCGCGCGCTGAGGCTGCACCGGCCTCACCCTTCCTGCCGGTGCACTCGGTACTAGAGAATCCGCCTGCCCAGCTTGGCCAATCTGCCCATTCAGCTGAGCTACCGGTAGCGCAGTCAGCTCCGCAGGCAGCCCCGGCGGCTCCCGCTGGCGGCGAACAGGGGCCGTTGTGGCAGTCGGTTGCAGCCGACCGCACCCAGCCGGTGCCTTCCGCTGACGAGGCCGGTGACTGGAATGTTTCTACCGCCGCCTATGCGCCGGTAAATGAGCCGCTGGCTGATGCTAAGCCCACCCCGGGGCAGGTCGAGCCGGCCCCCATGCGCCGTCGTTCACTGCTGGGAGGTAACGCCCAGCCAGCGCCCACCCCGGCTCCGGCAGCTAATGAGACCCCGGCACGTCGCCCAGTCGTGCGCGCCCCCTCAGTAGCCAAGGGCGTGCGTGAGGTAGACACCAACACCGGTGAACTGACCATCATTAAGCCCGCCAACCCCAACCCGCCGGTGGTGCAGCGCACCCCGGAGATGGTTTCCACCCAGGATGAGTTTGAAAATGAGGTAGTACCCAACTGGGGTGCTTTCAGCCAGGCCCGCGCCAACCAGCAGGCTAACTCGGCTCCTAATGAGGCGCTGGCGGACACTGGTTTGTATGACCACCTGGAAGATGACGAGTCTAGCCAGGATGGCCGTGGCTTGCGCATCTTCCTAACCATGTTGCTGATCATTGTGTTGGCACTGGTGGTTGCGGCAGTGGTGTGGTTCGTTGTGCTCGACGGCGGCTCCACCAATGCCCTGGCCCTGGAGCTACCCAAACTCGAATAGCAAACGCTAAAAAGCCAAGCAGCCGCCAAGTATTTACATGCTTGGCGGCTGTGCTTTAATCAGACTTAGAGAATTTAAGGAGACGAAATGTCCGCCACCCCTTACGCGATTGAACTTGCTCACGCAGCGGCCCACGCCGCCTCCCAGAAGAAGGCTAGCGATATTATCGCTATTGATGTTTCGCAGCGTCTGGCCCTAACCGATGTGTTCTTAGTGATCTCTGCTGGCAATGAGCGTCAGGTTATGGCTGTGGTAGACGCCGTGGAGGAAGCCCTACACAAGGCTGGCGCTAAGCGCCGTATGCGCGAGGGCTATTCGCAGGCCCACTGGGTGCTGCTGGACTACAACGACATTGTGGTGCACGTCCAGCGCGAGGAGGACCGCGAGTTTTACGCCATGGAACGACTATGGAAGGACTGCCCGCAAATTGAGCTGCCCGCCAGCGTGCTCGATAGTGAGTGAACATGGCTAAGTTGGTGGTGTGGCGTCACGGGCAGACCGATTACAACCTGCAAGGGCGCGTGCAGGGGGTAACCGATATTTCCCTAAATGCAGCTGGGCTAGCCCAAGCTGAGGCAGCGGCGCCAATTATTGCGGCCTATAAGCCGGTTAAGATCATCGCTTCACCCCTGGAGCGGGCTCAGCAAACCGCCCAGGCTCTCGCCAAACTGAGCGGAGGCAAGGTGGCTAGTGATGAGCGCCTAATTGAGCGTTCCTTTGGGATTTGGGAAGGCCTAACCGGTAAAGAAATTAAGGCTGGCTGGCCCCAGGAGTTTAAACAGTGGCGCGGTAAGTGCGGCACGCCCGGTGGCATTGGTATGGAAGAGCGCGACGCGGTGGGCCAGCGCTCTGCTGCGGCTATGCGCGACGCCGTGGAGGCCTTAGGCACTGACGATACGGTGGTGGCGGTAGCCCACTCGGCAGTTTTGACTATGGGGGCCACCTGTCTGCTGGGCCTGGACCCTAATAGTTGGTCGGGGCTGCTGTCGCTGGGCAACTGCGCTTGGGGGGTATTACATAACGGTTTACGCCCGCCAGGTTGGGCTATTCGCCAGTGGAATGTGAGCGTGACAGATAGCTCTAACGCCACCCCAGCGATTTGGTGATGTAAGCCACTGCTGGAGGATTTGCCAAAACTGGTTGGGGGCGGCTAAAGTTTTCCACGTTGCGTTAAGCGAAGGTTAAACGCAAAACCGGTTCGTTTTATCGGATTGGGGCTATGGCGCAGTTGGTAGCGCGCTTCCATGGCATGGAAGAGGTCAGGGGTTCGAATCCCCTTAGCTCCACGCTTACACGTTAAGTGTAGAGACAAATTAATACGGGGCTATGGCGCAGTTGGTAGCGCGCTTCCATGGCATGGAAGAGGTCAGGGGTTCGAATCCCCTTAGCTCCACGCTTTTAACCGACCGGATTACCCGGTCGGTTTTTTTATTTCCGCAACCAGGTTTTTTTATCCCTTTAAACCGGGTTAATTTTGGTTTGTGACGACGACGCTCACAGTTTTATTTGTTATATGTCCGCCGTCATAGTGGTGGTTGTTACTTAGGACTTAACTGTTGTGATAGGGGACTTAGCCCCATGTAGCATATGGCCAGCTGGGAGTATGATGCTGGAGCGCTGAAGAGACCCTAAAATCAGCCTGAATGTTAAGTAACATCATGATTAATTGTAAGCATTAAATTACTAACCATTCTAACTAGCGCTGGTTTAGTGCTGATTAAAAGAATTGTGAGTCAAATATCCTGAAATCTTTTTCAACGGCGTGTTAACCTTGCGTTGGATTGGAGAATGCTTTGGAAGAATCTATTACTGAACCTATCGATATGAGTCAGCCTGCCAGTGGTGCCGGTGCTGACACTGCAGCGGTGCGCGGTGAAGATGGCCAGGCTACTGAAGATGCTCCTGCCCAGGTGTCTGAGACTTCATCACCAAGCGCTGTTAATCGAGCTGAAGAACAGGTGCGTGTGCGCCGTAACGTAGTTGCTGGTATTAGCGCCCTTTCAGCAGCAGCTTTGCTGATCATTGGTGGCATTGGTGTAGCTTCAATGAACCGAGGTCAGGATCTAGATAGCAACCTAGCTAAAGTCAATGCGGTTGCTACCCAGTGCCCTAACTCTCCGCAGCAACTAGCGGCCTACAGCTCCTTGGTTAACGAAATTAAGGATGCTGAGAATACGGTTAAACGTCAGCGTGACAAGGTTGACGAAAAGCTCATTAAGTCATTAGATCAAGAAATTGAGAACTCGCGACGCCTGACGGTTTATGACGGCACTGACTGTAATAAAGTCAGTGTTTCAGCTGCCCGCATTGACAAGGCCTTTGACACTTTGGCGGCAGCTCACGACGCGGTACTAAATAGTGCCGGCCTAGGGGCGGGCGTTAACACTGAGGATCTCACTGAAGAAGAGCGCCAGGCTGTAGTAGCCCGTGAAGGTCGCCGTGAGGCGCGCAAGGAGCGTCAGCAGGCAGCTAGTGCAGCACCTACCACTCAGCCCACTTCGCGTAACAAAACTGCTACCAGCAAGTCTGGTACTGACGCGGCTAACTCCTCTTCCGGTAACGGCTCTAATAACTCTGGCGCCAAGCCTGGTAATTCGGGCACGGGTTCTGGTGGCTCAGGTAGCGGTTCAGGTAGTGGCTCTGGTTCCGGCAGTGGCGGTAGTGGCGGTAGCGGCGGCTCGGCTACGACGGCGCCCCAGGCCCCCCTCTGAGCCGATTGTGGTGCCCACCGTGCAGCCTGATCCGGTAACCTCTCCGCAGCCGGTAGCTCCCGATCCGGCCCCCACCGGTGGTGGCGACGGCGGCGGTGAAAGCCCCAGCCCAGATCCAGAGCAGCCGGGTGATGGCGACGGCGACACTGCTGTAGGACAAGACTGAAATTTAATGGTGGATTGACGCAAACCGCGTCAATCCACCATTTCTTACTAGGTTTAGCACCAAAAATAGCTTAGAATATGACCTGCCTTACTGCCGGGTGAGTAAGGCCATGCCGCTCCAGGTTGCGCCATGCCTGGCGGGCGGGTAATGTTTACTTCACCGACGCGGGGTGGAGCAGTTCGGTAGCTCGCCGGGCTCATAACCCGGAGGTCGCAGGTTCGAATCCTGTCCCCGCTACCAGAGAAACCCGGTATCTCAACGAAAAGTCGCTGAGATACCGGGTTTTGTTTTGCCCTGACGAAGCCAAATCCCTATGTTATTCCCTACCTTTCAACCAAACTCAGGCTCTAGGTTCTAGTGGTGGTTGCAACGGATCTTGGTGAAGGAGTTCGTTGTGGCTGGTGTTGGTCGTGTTTTTCAGGGGGTTGAGTACCCCTCCCCGTCGTGAGGCGTGTCAGGCTCGGCATCGGGAGTATGTGCGGGCTCTTGCTGATGGTTTGAACTTCACGCAGGCAGCTCATGCTGTTGGGGTCTCGAAGCGGACGGGCAAGGTCTGGCGTAATGGCCGGACTCGCTCAAGTGGACGGTGTGAGCGAGCCAGTATCGCTCCTCAGGCCCATTGGTACCGTCTGTATATGAAATGCCAACCGCATCGGATCAGTCAACGGTTCTTGTCGCTCAAGGAACGCATGCTCATCTTCGGATGGCGCGTCGAGGGATTCTCGATTCGGGACATTGCCCGCCGGTTGGGGCGTTCGCCCTCGACTGTGAGCCGGGAGCTCAGACGCAATGGGATTACATCCACGTGCTACAACCCCTACATCGCTCACATGCGAGCAGGCAAGCGCCTCAAACGTCCTAAAGCGCGCAAATGCGCCAATCCTCGCTTGTGGGGCATCATCTGGGACAAGCTTGAGCTCAGATGGAGCCCAGAACAGATTTGCGCATACCTGCGCATGCGTTTCCCGCATAATCAGAGCATGAACCCGTGCGTGGAGACGATCTACCAGTCCATCTTCGTCCAAGCCAAAGGCACACTCCGCAAAGAGATCGCTTCCCTCATGCGCCAAGGGCGTACTCGCAGGCGCCCAGCCGCATACTCTCGCCAGGTACGACCACGATTCAAAGACCCCATGGTGATGATCAGCGAACGGCCCGCCAGCGTGGAAGACCGGGCGCTCCCTGGCCACTGGGAAGGCGACTTGATCATCGGAGCCAAAGGGCAATCCGCGGTCGGCACGCTCGTGGAACGCTCGACCCGGTACACGATCTTGCTCTACTTGCCCAATGGACACACAGCCGTTGAAGTTCAAGATGCCATTATCGACAAGCTCGCAGACATACCCCATTCCTTGCGCCTGTCACTGACCTGGGACCAGGGAAGCGAGCTGGCCCAACACCGCAAGATCGCCTCCGAGCTGGGCCTTGATGTGTACTTCTGTGACCCACACTCGCCCTGGCAACGCGGCACCAATGAGAACACAAACGGGTTGTTGCGCCAATACATGCCCAAAGGAAGCGATCTGTCACTCCTGACCGAAGCAGACCTGGACGCCATCGCCGACCAGCTCAACGACCGTCCACGCAAAACGCTAAACTGGGATACACCCAAGCAGCGACTTGAGCTGCTGCTCAGGGCATAACACGTGTTGCAACCACCCCTAGAATCTGCCCGGCCCGTCGTCGAGGTGGGGGGGGGAGGGGGACTATCACCCAACATCGAGGACTATCATCCAACGCCCCTTCGGGGCGTAAGACCATCCTCACCCTCTGAAAGTTCTCAGGGAAGGGGTGGAGGCGGGGGGGTTTGTAACGCTTAATCGGGGTTTGTAACGCTGGTGTAACACCTAAAAATGCACAAGCGTTACAGCGTTTCGCCTCGTATCTCAACGAAAAGCTGACCTTGTAACGCTTGTAACGCCTAAAACCGAAAACTTTTATATATAGAAAAACACGGGTGAAGAAGTATTTCCCGTGCGTAATTTATAGAAAATAGGCGTTACAGGCGTTACAACATATAGTTTTGCTTGATATACCAACGTTTAGAGCGTAACGCATGACGAAAAATAGGCGTTACACAGGCGTTACAAGCGTTACAACTAGCGTTACGACCCGCGCTGCCGGGGAGGGCCTCCTCACCCTCCCGCTCCCACTCCACGAGAACATGCAAGGGCAATAAAGATCATCCCCCTGAGCGATAAATATCCTCCTCCCGCTCATTCCCTGAGAAGGTCGCAAAGCGACCCCGAGCCACTCGTTGGAGGTGAGGTCGCCTGTGTGCGTCCTTACCCGAGCTGGGCTGCCCGGCCTCACCTCCACCTACTCGGGAGGTTGGAATGATTACTCAAACTACTGTTCGCCCATCAGTCTGGATCGGCTGCCTTGCCTGCTATAACGAAGGCATACTCAACGGGAGATGGTTCCCGGCAGAAGAAGCCGGTGAGGTAACACCTGAAGACCTACACCTTGGCCTCACAGCTCACGACGAGCTATGGATCTTTGATCACGAGGGGTTCCCCACAGGAACCAGCGAAATGTCGCCCGATACCGCACAGCTTTGGGGTGAAGTCTTCGATGAGATCGGAGAAGAACAGTGGCCTGCACTGCTCGCATGGATTGAAACAGGCTGTTACGTAGCATGTGGGGATACACTACCGAGTTCATCCGACTTCAAGGAGAGGTATTGCGGTTGCTGGGACTCGTTCGAGGACTACGCGACACAGCTCGCTGAGGACACCTGTTTGATGGAGGACTGGTCTGAGGAGGCGAAGCGCTACTTCAACTGGAAATCATGGATCCAAGACCTCGAATACGAGTACACAGTCACCAACGCGCCTGATGGTGGCGTCTTCATCTACAGATCCCTATAACAAGAACCCCGGTTACCTCACGGTAGCCGGGGTTCTTGTTTTCCTCATCCTTTGCCTCAAAAACTCCATCCCATCGTCTTCATGCTGTGTGACCTCAGGGACGATAACACCTCTCATACGGCGTGCGTCTCGTTCTTCGGTAGTCTCAGGTCGCGTTCGGGGTGAATGTGTCGAGGTCTTCTTCAGTTCGACACTCTCACCCGCAGGCATTGGTATTTCTGCCTTCCCCGTGAGCACATCGAAGAGCGATGGTGACTGTCGGGGTGAGGGTGGCGGAGTAGGTTGAGGGTGAGGAAGCGGAGGCTTCTTCTTGGGTGCGATCTCCTCCTCCTCTTCGTCTTCCAGAACCGCTACCACTTGTCGGTGAGCAGCGAACACATCTTGTGCCTTATCGGAGGTGAAATCTGGAGACAAGGCGCTTGCTTTCTTCCTTCCCCACTTGCCATTGTCGAGCCGCCTCATTTTGAAAGACCATCCATCACGATCCGTGACCGCGAGGCGCACGTCATGTTCAGCGAGGACTTCCTCAAACGACGCTTGATCCACCGAGCGCGGATCAGCAAGCGCGTCGTTGACGATGTCGCCAAGTTGTTGCTCAAAACCACCGGGAGAAAAGTCCTCTCTGCGTTGAAGCCACCCCGGCTTGGGCCTGGTTGGATCGGGGAGCACGCGGAGCTGTTCCTCACGCATGATCTGATCATTCAACTGGTGCAGTCCGTGACGCCACGAGGTATAACGCGAGAGCGCCTTGCCCGTGAGGTTGTCATGGTTCGTCACTGTGATATGCGCATGCGCATGCTGACCCTTCGAGTCCGTATGAACGGCAATCAGGTAGTCAGCACTGTGCATAGACTCTGTGAGCCTCTTCGCGACATCGCACACGCGTTGCATATCCTCCGGTGAGGTCACGTCGAACTCGTCCGGGTGAAAAGCGAGAACATAGGTGTACGCCTCCACCTTCCTCCCATGCAAGCGTGCGAGTGATTCAGCGCGAGCAAAGGAACTGCTCCGGTGTCGAAGCACCGTCCGCAGTATGGATGGCGAGTGCCGCCGCCCGAGTGCGTCCCTCTGATCGGAGGCGAGAGCGCACCTTTGCGTCGGCACCATACAGCACGTAGTTCACCGCCGAGGCGGCGGACTTCGAGGACTTGACGTTGATCGTGCTCATGACGTGATCACCGTCTTGTCACCAAGACTTGCACGCAAGTCATCGACGGCGCGAGCGAGGTCTCGCACCCGCTCGGGGTCAATCACCGAACCGCGCCTGAGTGCTTGGTTCAGATTGACCCCCAAACGCCGCAACTGCTCAACAGCCTGAGCAGTTTGCGCCGACTCTGGAGCCGCCGCCTGAGGCACCGCCTCCAGAGGTGGCTTCGCAGCGTCGAGCACATGTAGTGCTGCTGCGCGAAGCCATGCGCTCACCGTAACGTTGAGCGCAGTCGCACGACGCTTGAAGGCGTCGTACTCCTCCTCCGACACACGCACTGTGATCCTGTGCGAACGAGTGTCGGAGAACGTGGTAACGCCCCCATGCTGAGGCATGACTTTAGGCGATACCACGGTATGGCCAGCAGGGAGAGTGTCAGACAACGGTGGCGTGACCGCCCCCTGTCTGACATCTCTCCGCTGGCCCACGTCCTCGTTCGCGTTGCTCACTGCGGGCGCGGGGGACACCGTCCCTGCTACCCCTTGACGGGGAGCAGGAGACGGTGGGAGCGAGACGCGCGATAGGACATCCCCCACCACGTCTCGCACCAGCTCCTGCGCCTCGCTGAGCGGAGTAGCAGGAGCTTCGTCACGAGGCATCACCTGACGCGGCGCACGCGCTGCACGCTCCGACAGCGAGGGTGCACCTACCCCTGCCTCTCGCAACGCTTTGCGTGCCTCGTACACAGGGTCGTAGAACGTAGACGTGCTATCAGTACTCATAATTCGTACCTCCGTCCTGCTGGTCCTGCTCCGCCGTCGCAACCTCCGGCTGCGCGTCGGACTGCGCCGAACGCTTCGCCCGAGAGGAGCGAGCCAGTCGCTCCTCTTCGAGGAGGCGACGTGCCTCCTCCTCATACTTCGAATACGTGTCGGGGTGCTCCGTACGGATGATCTCCGCCGTGCGCAAGGCGAGGCGTTCCTCCTCCTTGCGTGCTTGTTCACGCAAGCGACGAACGCGCTTCTGATAAGCAAGACGTTCCTGCTTGATAAGGTCATCGAGAGCGTTGTTGCGATTATTCATTGTGCATCCTTTCGTAACTTGTTGCCGCTGCCCAGACGGCGAGGATTGAGGGCAAGTTTTGGGTCACTCGTCGTCAGTAGATGAAGTGCCTGCCCGCAGAAGCCCACGGGCCGAAACTGGCATGTTATGCGGGATCCCGATCTTGCACATAGAACCGCCTACAGGTTGGAGATCAAACCAGTTACTCAGGTCGTATTCCACAGCCAGAGGTTCATCACCGACAATGCGGTTTTGCGTACGCATGGATTTCTGCTTGCCGTCCGCACCATGAGGAACAACCCACCCGCACGAGGGGGTGGCATCAACGTATGCTGTAAGCCGCTTGTTAAACTCCCGAGAGCTGACTGCACGACCATTGGGAACCTCTTTGCGCATCCATGCGGAATACACCCCTGTAGAGGAACCCCCACGGCAACAGGTCCCAAACGAACTGAGGCAAAAAAACTCCTCAGCGAACTGAAGGACCGGATCATTCTCAACGCGCATCTCACCGAGCAGCTCCTGACACACCGCAGGCTCAATAAACGAATCGAACCACGGCCACATCAGGGCCTTGTGCGCGACGTACGCAAGAACCTCAGGCCGCTTCAAGTAATCGTTCTTGATCGCCTTGTTCTCATCCGCGCCAACATAGCGCTTGCGGAACGGAATGAGGATAAAACGGCGATAGAGCGACTCAGACTTGTCCTTCGAGGACGGCAACTCGTTGGCACAGAACACACACAAGCCACGACCCTTGATACTCGTCATTGGGCCGTGCTTAACGTTGAAGCGAGTCCAATCGTGAGTAACCCACGCCTTGAACGCCCCAGCTCGCTTCATGTAATCGCCAACCTCGTTCTCATCCGAGAGAACGCAAAAAAAGCGCTACGCAACTCCTCAGGAAGATACTGCTCTCCAAAATCAGACATTGAAAGCGTAGCCACTCGCTCAGCTCCCACGAGGTTTCGCATCAACTCAATAAGGGAACCCTTACCATTTGATCCGGTAGGGGAGTACAAGAGCATAGCCTTACCGAACGGGTGATTAGGGCGGAACAAGGCCGCAATGTTCTCCCAAAACAGCTGCTCGACTTCGGGATCATTGTTCGCAAGCTCCCTGAACCACTTGTCAATGTGCCACCCGTCAATCTCCTGGCACGAGGTAGCGTCTGCAAGGAAGGGGACGAACGCCTTCGACGTGAGAACAACCTCGGGTGAGAAATCACGCAGCTCCTTAGAGCGCACATTGAACAACCCGTTCGCCAATGCCACGACATCGCTGTCCTCGCTCTCCTTGAGCAACGGCACCGAGTCGCGCACACATTCCACGACAGCGTTGAGATCCTTGGGTGAGATCGTGTAGTGGTACTGACGAGCCAGGCTACGAATACGCTCCTCAGCAGGCACGTACAGCCCCATATCAGGCCCCTCAGCCTCATAGGTCATCAGCTCAGCCGTCGCTCTTGACTTACCAATCAGACCCGTGTGCTTAAGCTCGCGCTTGAGAATACACTCCGCAATCACAGCAGGCGGAAGAGCCTTGAGCTGCTGATAAGCGTCCCTACCCTTAAGGCCGTAAGCCACGCTCTCACTGACCAGACGCGTGTTAATCCGGTTCAGTAGCTCCATCTCCACGTCCTCAGGGCTGCATGTGCTCTGGTCCCTCGTGTCGAAGAAGAGCAAGACCTCATCATGGATGAGCTGGTTAATTTGGTGGCTTCCGTACAGCACGCCTGTCAGATGTGGTAGAATGGGTGCCAACAGAACTGATTGCCTCGGTGCTCTCCTTGGGGGTGCCGGGGTGATTTTTTATGCTCGTCATCGCTGGCCTCCCGTCGTCTCAACGCGGTTGGCACGGAGAAATGCATCAAGGTCCTCAACGAGGTACACGATGCGAGGTCGACCAGTGCCTCCAAGGCGCGAGTATGCAGGTCCTAGGCCATGAACTCGCCAGTTTGCGAGCGTCTGACGAGACAAGCCGAGATAGACCGCTGCTTCTTCAGCAGTGAGAGCAACAGGGGTAACGAGGGTAGTAGGGGTAGACATTGAGGTCTCCTAGATATAGAGGATCTAGGCGACCCGAGTGGGATCCCTCGGTTGCAACGGGTGTTACATCGCTTGGTTTTGTGGCGACGGAGGCCACGCCTACTTGGTCTTTCGACATCCCTTATAGTCTACTAAGACAATACCACATCGTACCTAACTTTGGCAACACATCAGCGTTAAATTGAACCACAATTGCTAGTCCCTATGTATAATTAAGGTATGCCTAGACTTCAAATCGCCTCAGGAACCAACACAATCGACTCTGTAACCCCGGTCCGTCTCGCCAACGGCAAATACCGCATCCAATGGAAAATCAGACTCCAGGATGGTCGTCTCCTCTCGCGTGACACTACAGGCTCAACCAAAGGCGAGGTCCGAGCACGTGCGCACGCAAAGCTGCTGAACTGCTCGCACAGGGAGGGATCGGAGGCACGTGGAAACCATCATCGCTTGCAACCGAATATCTCGAAACGGTATCCAAACCCATCATCACCGAGTCCTCACGCCTATCACCCAACTCCAAGGCCCGCTACAAGACCGTGCTGACCTACCTCACTGAGGCGTTCAAGGGGTACTCCATCGCCTCAGTCGCCCGCAGGCGCACCATCGAAGAACTGCTCAAGGGCATCGCTGCTGAGCACGGCGCAGAAAGCGGCAGGCACGCCAAAGGAGTAGCCAGCAGGTACTTCTTCGAAGAGCTCATCAAAGACGATGTCATTGAATTCAACCCTCTCGCAGGCGCACGGATCGACCTAGGGACGGTCAAAAAGACCACGCGCCCTGAGGGAGGGCGAGCGCTCACCACAGCCGAATATGACCGCGTGCTCACCCACCTGCTCACCCTCAACCCTGCCGAGGGTGTGGTACCACCCAAGCGAGGCCGGTACACGCTGGCAGATCGCATTGCCGTCCACCGCTGCTGCATCGACCTGACCCTGCTCCAAATGGCCACAGGGCTGCGTGTGAGCGAGGCAAGAACTCTCATGTGGGACGACATCATCACCGACGCTCAAAAGCGTCCAGCGTGCATTATTCGGGCTGAAAACGCCAAGACAGGCACCACCCGCGTCGCGGCTCTCGTCGAGCCTGCGGTCTATGAGCACCTCATCCGTAGACGAGATGAGGTCGGGGGAGCCTACGTTGTGGGCGCACCGCTCAACCCGGACACCGAGTGGGACAGATACAACGCTCAGAAGGCTCTCAAGGCGTTCTATAAGGATCTGGCTCGCGACTGCGGAGTGCCTCTGCTGGAGACCTACCGCACCCACGTCTGGAGAACCACCCTCAACACCATGTACCGCACGGACGTAGACGCGCTACTGCGTGCTAGAACGCTCGGCCACTCGGTCGATGTGAACGCACAGGCATACTCAGACATCTCAGACCTCACAACGCTGTACGACGCAGCCCGAGCGCGGCGTAGGGAGGAAAAGTAGTCCCTACCTTATTCCCTATCTTTCATGGGGATATGCCGGTAACTTCAAGTATCTTTAGGGAAGGATAAGGGGACAGTTACCGCAGGATACCAACGATTACTTGGCTGTATCTCACTGTTTCATTAAAAAGAGATTCAGACCCCGGAGGTCGCAGGTTCGAATCCTGTCCCCGCTACGAGTTGGCCCAAGGCTTAGCCTTGGGTCTTTTTTTACACCAAAGCGAGGCCCCATGATTCGTTTTGAAAATGTCAGCAAAAGCTATGACAAGGGCGTTACTTTTGCAGTAAAAAACTTCTCCCTAGAAGTTAAACACCACTCAACTACAGTGCTGCTGGGCACCTCAGGTTGCGGTAAAACCTCACTACTGCGCATGGTAAACGCCATGGTTAGGCCCACCAGCGGCAAAGTATGGGTACGCGGTAAGAATGTAGCTGAAAGTGACCCAGTGAAACTACGGCGCTCGATCGGTTATGTAATCCAAGACGGTGGCCTGTTTCCCCACCGTAATGTGCTAGAAAACATCGCCACGGTACCACTGCTAGAAGGTGTCAGCCGCGCTAAAGCCCGCCGGCGTGCCCTGGAACTACTTGAACTGGTTGGGCTTGAAAGCGACTATGCTAGCCGTTTCCCAGCGCAGCTTTCTGGTGGCCAACGCCAGCGCGTAGGGGTAGCCAGAGCCCTGGCTAACAAAACGGATATCCTACTGATGGATGAGCCTTTTGGGGCGTTAGATCCAATTGTGCGCACCCAGCTGCAAGAGCAGGTGGCTTGGCTGCGTGATCAAGTAGGTACCACCATTTTGCTGGTTACTCACGACGTTGACGAAGCCTTCAAGCTAGGTGACCAGATAGTGGTGCTAGAAACTGGCGCTAAAATCGCACAGGCAGGCGACGCCCACACGCTACTAAACCAAAGCGCAAACCAGTTTGTGTCCGACTTTATTGGCCGCTCCCAGGCCGCGCGTAGATTGCAGGTGGACGAGGCGGGTCTAGTTACTGACTTGCTCGGGGTCCCGGTAGGCAAACTAGCAGCCAGTTCACAGACCAAGGCGCGCCCATGAACTGGCTGATTCATAACTACGCCTGGGTGCTGGAGCTGCTTGGGCAGCATCTAGTTATTGCTGTAAGCGCGATTGTTGTCGCCTTAGTTATCTCCATTCCACTAGGTCGGGCGGCGGTTAACTCTGCTTTTGGTCGAGGCCTGGTCAGTGTAGTTGGAGCAATGTATGCGCTGCCTTCACTGGCCTTACTTATTTTGGTGCCGGTCATTATTGGTACCCCACTGCGCTCTAGCCTCAATATGGTGATTGTGCTGAGCATTTACGGGGTAGCCATTATGGCTGGCCCCTGTGTGCAAGCTTTTAGTGGCCTGCCTGAACAAGTGTTGTTAAGTGCTGATGCCTGTGGCTATGGGCGTTTGCGCCGCTGGTGGCAAATCGAGTTGCCGCTGGCTTTGGCGGTGATTGCTAGCGCCGCGCGGGTACTGGTTACTTCCACTATCTCTTTGGTTACGGTGGCAGCGTTCATTGGTATTTCAAGCCTGGGTACTTTGCTTACTGATGGTTTCCAACGTGGTATCAGCGCTGAGGTGATCACCGGTTTGGTAGTTACGATTATTTTGGCTTTGCTACTAGATGGGTTAGTGGCTTTAGCTCACTGGTTGCTTAGCGGTTGGAGGCGCGCATGAGCTTAATTCTTGCGGCTGCTACGTGGATTGCCGACGGCGCCAATTGGCTAGGTCAACGCGGTATTGCTTGGCGCCTGGTACAGCATTTAGGAGTTAGCGCCCTAGTGCTAGTAATCAGTGCGGTGATTGCGCTGCCGCTGGGGATCTATATTGGTCACAGCGGGCGAGGTAAATGGCTGATTAATCTAACCGGCGCGGTGCGGGCGATACCTACGCTGGGTTTACTGACCCTGTTTGGGCTTTGGATCGGTATTGGCCTGCCGGCGCCAGTGTTGGCGCTAGTTGCTTTAGCGATTCCACCTTTGCTAGCTGGAGCCTACAGTGGCGTGGCCGGGGCGCCACCTAGCGTAGTGGATGCTGCGCGGGCTCTGGGCATGAAAGAAAGCGAAATTCTTAGCCAAATCGAACTTCCCCTGGCTCAGCCCTTGCTGGTTGCAGGCCTGCGCAGCGCTAGTTTGCAGGTGATAGCTACCGCCACATTAGCTGCCTATACCGCCAACTATGGGCTGGGGCGCCTGCTTTATTTAGGCCTGAAAACCCGCAACTATCCGCAAATGATTGCCGGCGCCATACTGGTAGTGGCCCTAGCTTTGCTGGTCGATTGGCTGCTCGGCCTGTGTCAACACCGCATTGAAAGACAGCTAAGCGCAACTAAGGTGGGTAAATGAAAACGCACAAACTTAGTCGGGCACATGCCGCCACTTATAGGGCTACTCGTCGCGCGGTTTTAACCGGAGCATTGGCCGGGATTGGCGCTTTAGTGGGCGGCTGTGGCACCGAGCAGAGCCTGGCCGGATCCGCTGGGGACACTAATACTTTGGTGATAGGCAGCCAGGACTACTACTCCAACGAAATCATTGCTGAGATCTACGCCCAGGGCCTAGAAAAGCTAGGCTACAAAATTGACCGCCAAATGCGTATTGGTCAGCGAGAAATCTACATGCCTGAGCTTAAAGCTGGCGCCATTGATCTGCTACCGGACTACACCGGCAACCTGCTGCAGTTTTTAAACCCGAAAGCTACCGTGACGGCGTCGCAGGCAGTTTACAACCAACTGCGTGAAGCTTTACCTGATGGTTTGCGGATCCTTAACCAAGCTCCCGCCAGTGACCAAGACTCATATGTGGTTAGCGCCAAACTAGCCCAACGCTACAACCTAAAACAGATAGGTGACCTGCGCGCAGTGCCAAACTTGGTGCTAGGAGGTAACTCAGAGCTAGAGACCCGCCCCTATGGGCCTAAAGGGCTCAAAAGTATCTACGGAGTTAACGCTAAATTCTCGCCAATCGAGGATTCCGGTGGTGCGCTTACCATTAAAGCATTGCGCGATAACTCCATTCAGCTTGCCGACATCTACTCCTCAGATCCGGTTTTAGCCAGCTCTGACCTGGTGGTCCTAGCTGACCCCAAGAGTCTATTTCTCGCCTCCCAGGTAGTGCCGGTTATTTCTGAGCGTATAGATGAGCGCGCTGGCACTGAGATTAACCGCATCAGTGCGATGTTAACTTCACGTGCACTGATTGAAATGAACCACCAATCAACCAAGCTGCAACGCTCTGCCCGCGACATCGCTAAAGCCTGGCTGGCCACCCAAAGCGCCAACGCAAGCTAGTTTCACGTTAAACGTTTCTTAGGCCAGTGTTGAAAACGATGGCGCAAAGCCTTGTGCCAGCGCAAGTATCAGTGCCAAAGCGGCGGCGTCGTCGTCCAGACGCGCATATGACCTAACTATTGGCGAAAAGCTGCACCAATGGGGCCAAGGTGCTATTTCATAGTCTCCAGCTGGGATAGGCTTAGCTGCGTTAATGGATAACTGCGATGAAGGAGCAAACGTGAGTACACGTACCGAGTCCGACTCCATGGGGACCATTGAAGTTCCCGCCGACCACTACTGGGGCGCACAGACTGAGCGCAGCCTGCACAACTTCGACATTGGTCGCAACACCTTCGTGTGGGGCCGTCCCATGGTTAAGGCCCTAGGTGTACTAAAGAAGTCCGCCGCCCTAGCCAACGCTGAACTAGGCGAACTACCCCAGGACATCGCAGACCTAATCGCCAAGGCCGGCGACGAGGTAATCTCCGGCAAGCTGGACGACGAATTCCCGCTAGTAGTGTTCCAGACCGGCTCTGGCACCCAGTCCAACATGAACTCCAACGAGGTCATCTCCAACCGCGCCATTGAGCTGGCCGGTGGGCAGATGGGCACCAAGACCCCGGTGCACCCCAACGACCATGTCAACCGTGGCCAGTCCTCCAACGACACTTTCCCCACCGCCATGCACATCGCTGTGGTCAGCGAGCTGCAGGAGATGTACCCCAAGGTCGCCCAGCTGCGCGACACCCTAGACGCCAAGGCTAAGGAATACGCCGACGTGGTCATGGTGGGTCGCACCCACCTGCAGGACGCCACCCCCATCACCCTGGGGCAGGTAATTTCCGGTTGGGTTGCCCAGATCGACTTTGCTCTAGACGGCATCCGCTACGCCGACTCGCGCGCTCGCGAACTGGCCATCGGTGGTACCGCTGTAGGCACCGGCCTCAACGCCCACCCCGACTTCGGCGCGCTGACCGCTAAGAAGATCAGTGAAGAAACCGGCATCGAATTCAAGCAGGCAGACAACCTATTCGCCGCCCTAAGCGCCCACGACGCCCTGGTGCTGGTCTCCGGTTCTCTGCGCGTGCTTGGTGACGCCCTGATGAAGATCGCCAACGACGTGCGCTGGTACGCCTCTGGTCCCCGTAACGGTATTGGTGAGCTGATCATCCCCGAAAACGAGCCCGGCTCCTCCATCATGCCCGGTAAGGTCAACCCCACCCAGTGTGAGGCTATGACTATGGTGGCCGTGCAGGTATTTGGTAACGACGCCGCCGTTGGTTTCGCTGGCTCTCAGGGTAACTTCCAGCTCAACGTGTTCAAGCCGGTTATGGCCTGGAACGTACTGGAGTCCATCCGCCTGCTAGGCGACGCTTGCGTCTCCTTCGACGTGCACTGCGCCTACGGCATTGAGCCCAACTACGCCAAGATCAAGCACAACCTGGACATCAACCTGATGCAGGTGACCGCGCTTAACCGTCACATTGGCTACGACAAGGCTTCCAAGATCGCCAAGAACGCTCACCACAAGGGCATCTCGCTGCGCGAGTCCGCTCTGGAGCTAGGTTTCCTAACCGACGCCGAGTTTGACGCTTGGGTTGTGCCCGCCGACATGACCCACCCCAGCGCCGCTGACAAGTAAGCCTACTAGGTATTACTCGCATTTATGCCCCGGTTTGGACCTGATCTGCCTCCCGTTTCTTGGACATCGAAATTGAAGTCTAGGGAATGGGAGGCTTTTCATGTCTGTGGATCTGCGGTTGAGGCATGATCGTTTGCTTCGGGATCATTCATCGAAGCCGTAGCTGCGGAATCGGAGGTTTGCCGAGTTTTCACTCACGGTACGCCGCACGGAGCTATCAAATTCTTGATCTGCTTCGGCCTCAATCTCCAGACGTACTGACAGCCGAGCGCCGGCAGTACGCAGATGGTCCAGGACCTCCGTGTTGATGGAGATCAACTGTTTGCTAAAACCGGAGGCCTCCAGCTCGATGGAAGCCCAGTAACGCCGGGGTCCGGGCTGCGGCGACAGTGCGACCGCATTGTCACCCGGGTGCGTCCTCGTGTTGTCAACCGGGCCGGTAGGCCCACTCCCTGAGTCGCCGACTCCCGTGGAATCGTTCGCGATCGTTCCCCCGGGCTCCGCCGCACCGCGTCCGCGTGCCGCTTCCTCAGCCTCCACCTGGTTCCGCGCCTTTTCCAGCGAGACCAGCAGCGTGTTGTCCGTGACGGTGAAGTGTGCGTTGTTGTCCGGCGGGATGATGAGCCCCACGTAGGAGCCGTCGGGACCCTTGCCCCTGGCCACGGCGAAGGTCGGTGACACGCTGAGTGGTGCACCGGCCACGGCATCGTCAAGGACCTGGCGGTTCTTCAAGCGCAGCATGTAGGGGAACTTCGTGAACCACTCCCAGAGGGTTTTGACGCTCACCTCGCCGTCTTGCTCCCACACGCTCTTGAGTTCTTGGCTCAGCACGTGGCCGAGGTAGGAGGCGTCGAGGAGCGGGATCAGTGCCTCCTCCCTGCGCAGCTTCTCGGTGATCGCTGTGGCGATCGGCCCGGAACCTGTGATTTTTGACGCCGACAGCGCCAAGGGCTCACGCGGGTCGTCCTGCACGGGGAAGACTGCCCACACGTAGGACTCCCGCAGCAGGGCCGCGACCAGCGCGTCTGCCTGATCGGCTTTCTCCTTCGCCTGCCTGGACTGCTGGGCAGACAGGTCAAGGGAGTCGGCGGAATCGCTGACTCGACGCCAGCCGAGGTACTGGCGTGTCGCGGCCTCCAGTCGGTCCATAGCGTCGTAGTCGGCGGCGGAGAACACCAGGGTGTTCTTGTGGATACGCTGCGCGCCCGGTCCCGCTAGTGCTCCCATGATCCACGTGTGGGCGCTGCTCTTGTCGCGATCGTTCCTACGCCACGTGTGGCGCGGGTGGACGACGACCAGACGGGTCTCCATGGTGTCGGGCACGTCCGCCCCGGTTTCCGGTGCCACGTGCACGGCAGCGAAGTCGCCTCGCTGGGAAGCGAACTCACGCTGGAGCCGCCGTTGGACCTCGGCGTACACTGTCTCCGGGTCTTCACGCAGCTGCTCAGCGTACTCGTTGGCGGTTTTCTGGACGGAGGCCTGGGTGTCAAACCAGTACTGCCCATTCTCCTCGTAGAAGTGGATGGAGCGCTGAGAAAGCTGCTCGAGGGCGGTAGGGAAGTTGCCGATGGTGTCCCCCGGGGCCGCAGTGCCCAGCCACACATTCCTCTTGTCCAGCCCCTTCGCCTTCGCACCGCTCCTGGGTGCCGAGCCAAAGAAGACAGTACGCGCCAGGCGCTGCGTGATCAGCCGGTGCCCCAGGTTGGGCCTATCAGCATCAATCGCTGCGGGCGTCGAGTCGGGCCCGTCGATGTCACTGTCGATGATCGCTTTCCACGAGTCGGGCAGGTACTGGGTTAGGTCAGGATTGATGCGCGAAGCGGAGGCCATCACACTGCCCGGTTGGATGAGCGCGGAACGGTCGTCCACCCGCCACAGCTCATGGACGATGTCGGACACCAGGTTGAGGACGCCCCTGGTGCGCTGGAAGCGGTCCAGGGAGGACCAGTCGTCGTAGAGACGGTCGAGCAGTTCGGGGTGCAGAGGATAGGAGTCGCGGATCCGCTGCTCGTAGTCGCTTGTCGCCACTTCCTTGGGGAATGCGCCGGGGCTGTCGCGGTAGAGGCGCACGTATGCTTTGGCGATGGTGGCGATGCGCCCGCGCGCCTCCGGGTCGGGGTCCTGGAAGACGCGGCGACGCACGATTTCGAAGGACTCGTTCTTCGTGGAGGGCCGCCACTGGTCGGCGACGCGCCCGATAACGTTGAGGAGGCGCTCCAGGGCGAGGCGCCCGTTACGCCCTCCGACTTCAAGGTCGTTGACCTGTTCCCCGCTTCGGCGGCATCCGAGGCGGGGATCGACACGAGAGCATGCACCCGTCCACGGCAGCGACAGCTTCGGCCAGGGCTTGGGCGAAACTGAACTGCGTCTCGAAGTCTCCGGCGGGCACGTCACGGTCGACCAGTTGTCGCGCGTAGGCGACCCATTCGTCGATGAGGATGAGGGCGGGGCCGTGGCGTTCGAGCAAACGCCTGATAGCGTCGCCCGGGCTGGTTCCTGCGGCGTCGTCCGCCGCGATCATGTCGTAGGCATCTCGTCCGCCCAGCTGCCACGCGAGTTCCCCCCAGATGGTGTTGACCTGGGTGCCGTCGTCTTTCTTGGAGCCCGAGGCCGGGGACAGGCTGGTACCGACGATGGCGACGCGACGCACGTTGAGGGCGTCGAAGGCGTCGGCTCCCACGCCCGAGCTGTCGATAATGTCCTGGATGGCCTGGGGCAGGTACGCGGCGGGGGTCCCTGAGAACAGGTGGTAGAGCGCCAGCATGGAGTGGGTTTTACCGCCGCCGAAGTTGGTCTGCAGGTTGACGACGGGGCTGGCGCCTTCCTGGCCGGATATCCTGCGCAGCGCCCGCCCCAGCAGGTCGGTGAGACCATCGGTGAGGTAGGTGCGCTGGAAGAAGGCGACGGGATCCGCGTATTCGCGGTTCGGATTCTCGCCGATGGCGACTGTATGCAGGTCGGCGGCGAACTCAGCGGAGGCGAACGAACCCCGCATGATCTCCTCGTGGGGGCGGATGAGGTCGCGCCAAGCGGTGAGCCCTTCCCCAGCTTCCAGTTTGACGGCGGTGCGCCTCCGGTACTCACTGTACGCTTGCTTGGACAGCATGGTGCGCTGCAGCTCCAGCTTGATCGCCTCTACGTCGGCGGCGGAATCTGGCGCATTCGCTGCGCGCAACAGCAGAACCATCGTATCGAGGGCGCGCAACACCTGTTCGCTTGAAAATGACTCCTGATGAGCCCACAGATTGCGCACTTCGCGCAGCTCCGAGGCGTAGGCCTGCTGGGAACGGCTGAGCACGTCCGAGAATGCTTTGCCTCGCTCGGTAATGACACGCAATTGCACGTATGGATCGCGTTTGTTGAGGGTTCGAACCGAACCGCCATACTTCAGGGCGTCCTCCTCCGCCAGACGTGTCGGCCAATCCTTCGAGTGAAAAACCTCCGTCATCACGGGATCGACGAGGTCTAGGAGGCCCTCGGAAAGGAAAGAGAAGGCCCGGTCGATACGATCGCTGTTGGTGAGTGCCACGTGAGTCTCCTCTGTCAGATGTCGAGTTCGGACTGGGTGCCGGCCGGCGTAGTCGGGTGCTGCCGGGCTTTGAGGGACACGTCGCCCCATGATGTGACCAGGGCATTAAGCGCCTGGGCGTCCGCCCCGTCGCCCTTTCTTTCGGCCTCGTGGAAGAGCAGGAAGCCCAGTTCCTTGATAGCGGAGAGGGGGATGGTGGCGGGCAGTTTGGCGACGAGTTCGGCAACGCTCTCCAGGCCCTTGGACTCCAGGAGTGCCGCGAGGCGGAGCGTGGCTTCCCAGATCGACAGGCGGGAGTCGGACGCCGGGTCCCACTGCGCGTCAAGCTCGCGAATGCTGAGCAGGCGTCCTTTTCCACCCTCAGTGGCGAAGATGCCGCCGCGCTGTAGTTCCGCAATGGAGGTTTGCGTGGTCCTGGCCAACTGGTCGGCAATGCCAGAGTGTTCGGACCGCCACCCGTATTGGCGGTACCAGCGCACGGCGAAGCGCGTGTCGGGGTCGAAGTCGGATTCTTGTTCCCCCAGGACCTCATCGAGGGTGCGGTTGATGAGTTCCAGGGCTTCGCGCGCCCCGATGTCACCGCCGCTGGCAGAGCGCACGCGCGCGTAGCGGGAGAACACGGCGATGCCCGGCCCGATGGCTGCCTGCGCCAGGTCGACGGGAGCGATGTCGCCCTGCATAAGCGTGCGCAGGGCACCGGGGAGCTCGGATTTCATGCGCTGGACGAAGGCGCGCTGGGTGGTGGTGGGCGCGTCACCCGGGCGGGGGCGGCAGGCCAGGACGATCGACGAGGCCAGGGCGTTGGTCCCCTGGGAGAGCATCCTGTTCGTCAGTTCACTGCGCACCGGCCACGTAGCCGTGACCTCCCAGCCCGCGCCAATGAGGCCGTCGAGCAGTGTGTGCCAGCCCGTGGAAGTCTTCCCATCCGTGCCGTCGTCTTGTTGCTTGTAGGCGTAGTACACGGTCATCGGCACGTCCGGGTTGGCGCCCCGGCGTATCCGGTGGAAGACGGTGTTGAAGCCGTCGACGAAGAACTTGGCGGCGTTCTCCTTCCCGTCGTGGCGGTAGGGGTTCGCCACGAGCTCCTCGGCCTTGGGCGTGAGCATCGTGGAGACCACCGAGGGGTGGATTTCTTGCAGGCAGCGCCGCAGCCACACGTAGAAGAAGTCGGAGAGGTCGGAGTAGCCGATATTGTCGTAGTAGGGCGGGTCGGTGGACACCACGAGGCCCGTATAGTCGCGCGCGGCAGCGCTCAGCTGCCGTGCGTTCCCCGCGCTGTCCGCAGGAAGACGCTCGACAACCCCCGCGATCCACTCCACCTGGCCGAGGAAATTCCCCGAGGAATGCGAAAACGGATTAGCCTCTGCAAAGTCCCACACCATCGGTATTGCCTGCCGAGAAAAGACGTTACGCATGCTCTCCCGACTTGAGTCCCAGCTACAAATACTTGAGGATCGATCAGATAAGCGGCTCACACTCAACGCCAGGTACGTGGCGATGGCGTCCGCGTAGGCGCGGGCGCCCGTTCCACCTGCTTCCAGAGACTCGCCCTCGTTCAAACCCGATGCGAGTGCGTCAGAGAGAACTCGTTTGTGCATCTCGCCCACCAGATCTGAGAATGTCGTGAGCGCAACCAGCTGTCGGTTCGTAAATGCATCCGCCCATGTCGGCATTCCGTACATGGGAAGCCGATCAACATCATGGTTTCGGGTAGGAATCAACTGATTCGGAACGTCTGCCGGGCGTTCAACATGCGCAGCATCAGAATGTTCATCCGTCGGAGACACGTACAGACGTCCCCGCCTATCTTCAGCGACTACCGCAATCAGGTGGGCAGACAAACGCCCTGCCTGAGCTTCGGACCGAATATATTTGATATCAATAGGGGTTTCATCGCCGACAGCAATCGCGTTTCCACGACTAATCGTCCCGTCATCGCTTCCCTTTGGCCCGTTCGCGTCATGGACAACCTCGTAGTGGACATGGCCATCACGAACTGTCGCGCGAACCCATGCTTCTTTCCCTTTCTTCTTTGACAGCCACCAGGAGTTCACCAGTGGAACTTCGATCGGATTGGCAGGGTTTGGGCTGGTAACGGTGCGCGCCCACTTCCACGCGATCACGGTGTGCTCGGTGCCGCCCGGGGCCTTCACCTTCGGGTAGAGGTGCCCGATGCGGCGCTCCGCTTCGTCCCGCATCCACTGCCCGTAGAAGCGTACGTCCTCCGCCAGGCCCTCGGCGCCCCGGTAGCACGGCTGGTCCGCAGCCCCCGGGTGGATGGGAGGGCGGCCACCAAAGCGCGGGGGAATGTCGATGAGCGCCTTGTTGATGAGGACCGCCAAGGGGTTGAGGTCCGACGCCTCAGCCGGGCAGCCCAGCCTCTGGGCCTCCAGGGGGATGGACCCGCCCCCAGCGAAAGGATCAACGACGGCGGGGATAGTCCCGCCGTTGGAGCGGCGGATCTCCGCACGCGCTTGCTCTAGCAGCGCCGTGTCTGAGCTGTTCTCCCACACCACCAAGCGGCTCATCAGGTCATGCAGGCGTGCGCGCTCGGCGTCCTGGGCCTCCACGGTGGGGAACTCCTCAGGACGCGAGGCAGGGTCGTCCACCAGCTGCGCGAAGAGGATGGCGCGCGCCGTCGCGAGCGGCTTACGCGACCAGTACAGATGCAGTGTGGACGGATGCCCGTGGCGGATGGATTTCTCGCGCGCCGAAGCAGCGTTGATCGCCTCCAGGGGCAGGGACGTCTCGATGAGTTTCTTCCTCATGACAGTGCTTTCCTCAATACCTGTGGCTCACGCGGGGCCTATCCCGCGCTGCCAGTACTTGTTCCACCGCTCATTGTAAGAGAGCGTCGTCACGGCGGGGTCGATGTGCGCGAACGCGTCATAGACGTACCGAAGTTGATCGTGGGCAGCTCCCCGAGGGCTCACACTCACGAGAGCCAGCACGTGGTGGCCTTCCTGGGTATGAGCAAAAGCCACCTCATTCGCCGTCACTGTGAACGTCGGCGCCCCCTCGATGCGGCCCTTCACCTCAATAAACATCTGTTTACCTTCTGCATCAGTCGTGGAGATGTCGAATCCCGGGTTCGAGTGCGGCATCTCTCGAGGGCTACGCCCAAGCATCTGCTCTGCCTTCATCACCGCTGCGACAGCGCGTTGATCCACTTCTGCAGTATCACGCGCGAAGAGTGCAGACTGTCCACCTACAAGGGCCTCAGGAACAATCAGCGCGCGAGCGCAAAGACGCGGCGATTTCGCTGTCAACTTAGCTGCCGCATCAAGCTCGCCGATCCTGCGTTCCAAACGCTCTTCCATCTCACGAGCATGTCGCTGTGCTGATGCTGAACTTGTCCTCGGCGTCCTTCCGGCCAATTCTTCGTCGTGTGACATAGCAGCACGGTCGTACCACAGCTGAGCCTCAGCATTCAGACGATCCTTGACTTGAGTGCGGGTGCGCTCGATCTCATGATCGCGCTGCGCATGGATCTCCTTCATGCGTACCCGAACACCCTTCTCATATGCTGCAGAGCGGATCCGTTCCAACCGACCATGCTGATCAGGAACCTCGCAGGCCCGAGTATTCTCTACCTCGTCGGATCGAGGTGCATCGCAATCCAAGTAAGGGGGAATCTCGCTAACAGTTTCCGTAGTACCCGACAGAACGTAGTCGAAGTGGCGCGACACGACATGGCGCAGCCCGTCCGTGATCGTTTCTTCCACAATGCCGAGCAGCGTTGGCTCATTGACCAGGCCACGGCGATCAACAAGAACTGTTCCTCGCTCAAGTATGTGCGATAGATCCTCTAACGTGACTGCGATAAGTGCATCGAGCAATGGATGCCCCAGTGCGATGAGCGAGATTTCAAGCTTCGGGTCCGATGCTCCAGTAGGCACGAAGGTTACTCGCTCATAACGCTTCGGCAACGGGGCAGCCGGATTCAGGATCCGCGCGGCTCGCATCACCCGCAGGGGAACGCGGTGAATTTCGAATCTCCCTGGTTCACGTGCTTCAAGGCGCACACCAAGACGCCACAGGGCAGATCGCGTAAACGCCTCGATGTAACCCGGTTGCAGTCGGCGAACACGGGCACGCTCCATGAGCTCCCGGATAGCCTCCACGTTTGACTCTGTCGACATGTCTCGAACAAGCGCTCTTTCATCGATGAGAGCCTGGAGACCGTGGGACACAGACTCATCAATGACGCTACCCAAGCGCTCGCGCACCTCTGGCAGATCACCATAGCGAATGGCTTCCACAAGAAGCTCACGCAGCGGCTTGTTGTCGAAGAAAGTCCCGCCGCCCAGCACATGGAACAGCTTTCCCATATATGCCTGATCCATCTGGTCGATCTTCGACAGCAAGGTACGGAAAACATCACCCTCGCGCGTCCCTTTGGCCACCAGGTTCCACAGATGGCACACTTCCGACTGTCCAATTCGATGGATGCGCCCGAAGCGCTGCTCAATGCGATTAGGATTCCACGGCAGGTCGTAGTTCACCATGAGGTGCGCGCGTTGCAGGTTTAGGCCTTCCCCGGCAGCGTCCGTGGCCAACAAGACCCGCACACTGGGGTTGTGCGTAAATTGCTCACGAATCGCCAACCGTGCGGCACGGGAGGTCCCACCGTGGATGACTTCTACTGCCTCGGATTTTCCAATATGTGCGGCTATTCTACGCTGGAGATAGTTGATCGTATCCCGATGCTCCGTAAACACAATGATCTTGCGAGGCACTCCATCTGAGTCTGTCAGAAGCTGCTCGGACAGGATCTGACGCAGCTCGTTCCACTTCCTGTCATCACTGGCGTTCCACACCGATTTGGACAGCGCGACGAGTTCCTCGAGAACACCAATTTCTCGAGCAAGTTCTTCCTTCGTTAATGCGGCAGTCGCGGAGTCGACAACCTGTTCCATCCGTTCCTCAAAACGCGCGCGTTCTGCTTCTGACATGTCGCCGTCAGCATCGTCGAAGTCATCAAGGTCAGCCATGGTCGCATACGCGTGGTCATAGGGATCGAAGAACTGCTCATCCGCTCCCGGCGAAGTGCCTCCGATGGCCCGGGTGCCTACGCGATCGATCTCATTCAGACGCTGCCGAAGTCGCTCCACGCGACGCTCAAGGGAGCGAGTAATCGCCTCTGGACTAGAGGCCAGACGACGCTGCAGAACGGTCAATGCAAAGCCGACGGAATTACGCCGACGTGACTGTCCTTGCTCCCCTATTCGATCCGCACGCCCCATCTCTGTACGGACATATTCGCTAACCCGGTTATACAGTTCTTGCTCAGCATCCGACAGGTCATACCCAACGGTATATGCACGACGCTCTGGGAAAAGCGGTTTCCCCTCAAAGGTCAACAGGTCTTCCTTCACCATCCTCCGCATCAGGCCACGGGTATCAGTCCGATGCCTCTCTGAACGATAAGGCCCCTCGAAACGATCCCGATCCAGCAATGTCAGAAAAAGCTGGAAGTCCTCTTCTTTCCCCGCATGCGGTGTTGCGGTCATCAGAAGGAAATGCTGCGCCCGCTGAGACAGCACTCTGCCCAACGTGAACCGCTTGGTGGTTTTCACTTCCCCATTCCACGATGTGTAGTGAGCGCTCATCCGGTGGGCCTCATCGACAATCGCAACGTCCCAGCTCACTTCACGCAGCTGATCTATCAGTTGCTCGTTACGTGAGACCTGGTCCATCCGAACAATCAGGTACGGGTGGTCGTCAAACACATTGCCCCGGGCAGACTCGACCATTGACATTGTCAAAACATCAAAAGAGAGTCCAAACTTCGTCTGCAGCTCTTCGTGCCATTGATCAGCCAAGCCACCGGGCGACACGATAAGCGCACGTTCGCAGTCGGAGCGTAGCATCATTTCTTTCAAGTACAGCCCCGCCATGATAGTTTTCCCAGCACCAGGATCATCCGCCAGCAAGAATCGCAACGGGACCTGCGGGAGCATATGCTCATAAACGGCACGAATCTGGTGGGGAAGCGGCTCGATATTCGAAGAAGACACCGCAGCCATCGGGTCGTACAACGCTGCATTTTTTATACGCAGAGCCTCTGCTGCCAACATAAATTCACGGGGATCCGCATCATATTTCGTCTGTTGACCGTCAGCATCAGCAATCATGATATGATCCAGATCATCCGCCGACAAAACGCGCGAATCGATGGCGCCGGTACCATCGCGGAAAATCACTTCCGACGCGGATTCCCCTACAGCATGCACGGAAATTACTTCAACGTTTTCTCGACCAACTAAACCCGAGAGACGCGTCCCGGGAGTAATACCACCGAGCCCCACTGCTCCAGCTTGCATGCTTTCCTGATCGCTCCCTTGAGAACAGCTGACAGATATCACATAAGCATACAGCAGAAGGCCAGCATCCCGAGGCCGCGCATCCGCCAGGAGTGATGTTGGTGTGCCCAGACGACAGACGGGACAACGAGGGGACACAATAGACCCCATGAGTGATACCCCTAAGTCTCTGTACATGCAGCGTACGGGCGTGCGTCAGTACGTCGCCCGCAACCAGGACGGCGCCGAGATCCGTATCGTCCACGGCCCCGGCCTCTTCTCCCCCGGCGACCTGCTCAAGCTCGCGATCGCGGGCTGCAACGCAATGAGCTCGGACGCGCGCCTGGCTGCCCGCCTCGGCGATGACTTCGAGCAGTTCGTCGGCGTGTCCGCTGACTACGACCAGGCGGGCGACCGCTTCACGCACGTGGACGTTGAGCTGGTCCAGGACATGTCCGCGCTGAGTGAGGACGAGATCGCTGACCTGCTGCGACGCGCAGAGTCCGCCATCGGGCGCAACTGCACGATCGAGCACTCGGTCGTCGACCAGGCCTGCCGGCCTCGCGCACCTGGACCAACGAGCGGATCGACTGACGTGAGCGCCGTCGACCGCCAGTACGAGGACCTGCTGGCGCGCATTATGCGCGAGGGCACCCCCAAGGGTGACCGTACCGGCACGGGCACGCGTTCCTTGTTCGGGGCGCAGCTGCGCTACGACCTGTCCAAGGGCTTCCCGCTGATCACGACGAAGCGCGTGCACTTCAAATCGGTGGTCGGCGAGCTCCTGTGGTTCCTGTCGGGGTCGTCGAACGTGTCCTGGCTCCAGGACAACGGGATCCGCATCTGGAACGAGTGGGTGGCGTCATGGGATCCAAGACTCCCGTTCACCCGAATGATCACGTCAACCGTGGCCAGTCCTCAAATGACACCTTCCCCACCGCGATGCACATTGCTGTGGTCCAGGAGCTTCAGGCGATGTACCCGCGCGTTGAGCAGCTGCGCAACACCTTGGACAAGAAGTCGAAGGAATACGCCGACGTCGTCATGGTTGGCCGCACCCACCTGCAGGATGCAACGCCCATTACGCTTGGCCAGGTTATTTCCGGCTGGGTTGCACAGATCGACTTTGCTCTAGACGGCATCCGCTACGCGGACTCTCGTGCACGTGAACTGGCTATCGGCGGTACCGCTGTAGGCACCGGCCTCAACGCCCACCCCGACTTTGGTGCGCTGACCGCTAAGAAGATTAGTGAAGAAACCGGCATCGAATTCAAGCAGGCAGACAACCTATTCGCCGCCCTAAGCGCCCACGACGCCCTGGTGCTGGTCTCCGGTTCTCTGCGCGTGCTTGGTGACGCCCTGATGAAGATCGCCAACGACGTGCGCTGGTACGCCTCTGGTCCCCGTAACGGTATTGGTGAGCTGATCATCCCCGAAAACGAGCCCGGCTCCTCCATCATGCCCGGTAAGGTCAACCCCACCCAGTGTGAAGCCATGACCATGGTGGCCGTGCAGGTATTTGGTAACGACGCCGCCGTTGGTTTCGCTGGCTCTCAGGGTAACTTCCAGCTCAATGTTTTCCAGCCGGTTATGGCCTGGAACGTACTGGAGTCCATCCGCCTGCTAGGCGACGCTTGCGTCTCCTTCGACGTGCACTGCGCCTACGGCATTGAGCCCAACTATGCCAAGATCAAGCACAACCTGGACATCAACCTGATGCAGGTGACCGCGCTTAACTGTCACATTGGCTACGACAAGGCTTCCAAGATCGCCAAGAACGCTCACCACAAGGGCATCTCGCTGCGCGAGTCTGCCCTGGAGTTAGGTTTCCTAACCGACGCCGAGTTTGACGCTTGGGTTGTTCCCGCGGATATAACCCACCCCAGCGCAGCCAAGTGAGCATTAGCTGAGTAACCGGTGGCCGGGCCCAAAAGGCTCGGCCACCGTGTTTTTTGCAGCAGCGTGTTGGTGCGGGAGCTGAAATTGACTGGCGCCACGGGTAAGATAGCTGTGGATTGTTTTGCGCTCAGGCGTGCATATTCAAGCGAAAGGCTAACGTGGCAGAGTACATCTACCAGATGATCAAGGCCCGCAAGACCATTGGTGACAAGGTCATTCTCGACGACGTCACTATGGCTTTCTTCCCCGGAGCCAAGATCGGTATGGTCGGCCCCAACGGTGCCGGTAAATCCTCGATCCTAAAGATCATGGCTGGTCTAGATCAGCCCTCCAACGGCGAAGCCCGCCTCAGCCCCGGTTACACGGTAGGTATCCTCATGCAGGAGCCGATCCTCAACGAGGAAAAGACCGTACTGGGTAACGTAGAAGAAGGCGTCGCCGACATTAAAGGCAAGCTTGACCGCTACAACGAAGTCAGCGCCCAGATGGCAGATCCGGATGCAGACTTTGACGCCCTACTTGAGGAAATGGGCAAGCTGCAAGACCAGCTCGACGCCGCCAACGCCTGGGACCTAGACTCCCAGCTGGCCCAAGCTATGGATGCCCTGCGCTGCCCCCCGGCAGACGCCATGGTAAAGAACCTTTCCGGTGGTGAGCGCCGTCGCGTAGCCCTATGCAAGCTACTGCTAGAAGCCCCCGACCTCCTACTGCTAGATGAGCCCACCAACCACCTGGACGCTGAGTCCGTGCTCTGGTTGGAGCAGCACCTATCAACCTACAAGGGTGCGGTTATCGCCATCACCCACGACCGTTACTTCCTAGACCACGTAGCCCAGTGGATCGCTGAGGTAGACCGGGGTCACCTCTACCCCTATGAGGGCAACTACTCCACCTACCTGGAAACCAAAGAAAAGCGTCTAGAAGTCCAGGGTAAGAAGGACGCCAAGCTAGCCAAGCGCCTCAAGGATGAGCTGGAGTGGGTACGTTCCTCCGCTAAAGGCCGCCAAACTAAGTCCAAGGCCCGTCTGGCCCGCTATGAGGAAATGGCCGCTGAAGCCGAGCGCACCCGCAAGCTCGACTTTGAAGAAATCCAGATTCCCCCGGGCCCGCGCCTGGGCTCGGTGGTACTTGAAGCTACCAACCTGCAAAAGGGCTTTGACGGCCGTAGCCTAATCAACGGCCTGTCCTTCACCCTGCCGCGTAACGGCATTGTGGGTGTGATCGGCCCCAACGGTGTTGGTAAGACCACCCTGTTCAAGACCATTGTGGGCCTAGAGCCTCTCGATGGGGGAGAGCTCAAGGTTGGTTCCACCGTGAAGCTGTCCTATGTAGACCAGAACCGCGCCGGTATCGACCCCAACAAGACCCTGTGGGAAGTTGTTTCTGACGGCCTGGGACTACATCCAGGTAGGCAATGTGGAGATGCCTTCACGCGCCTACGTGGCCGCTTTCGGTTTCAAGGGCGCAGACCAGCAAAAGCCCGCCGGTGTGCTCTCCGGTGGTGAGCGTAACCGCTTGAACCTGGCCCTTACCCTCAAGCAGGGCGGTAACCTGCTGCTGCTGGACGAGCCTACCAACGATCTGGACGTGGAGACCCTCTCCAGCCTGGAAAACGCCCTGCTGGCATTTCCCGGTTGCGCTGTGGTTATCACCCACGACCGTTGGTTCCTCGACCGCGTAGCCACCCATATTCTGGCTTGGGAAGGCACCGACGAGCACCCCGACAACTGGTACTGGTTCGAGGGTAACTTCGAGTCTTACGAGAAGAACAAGGTTGAGCGTCTAGGTCCCGACGCCGCCCGTCCGCACGCGGTCACCTACCGTAAGCTCACCCGCGACTAAGCAGCTGGCAAACAAATCTAGACCTGGTCAAACAAAGCTAGAGAAAGGTTGTTGCCACCGCACTAAGTACGGTGGCAACAACCTTTGTTTGTGTTATGGCCGGCTTTAGCCGTCTAACTGCACGGCCCAGTTGCCACTGGATTTTTGACCCTCACGCGGAATGCGAATCATACCTTCCTGACTGATTGAGGAAACCAACTGGCCAGCCTGGTTATACACCAGGGCACGGGCAGCGGAGCGCCCACCACTAGAACTAGGTGAATCCTGCACAAACAGTAGCCAGTCGTTAACGTTAACGTCACGGTGGAACCATTGGGCATGGTCTAGGGTAGCTAGGCTCATGCCGGGGCTACGCCACGACAATCCCTGGCTACGCAGCGCCGGCTCCAGCATGATCTGGTCACACACATAAGCCAAAATAGCCCGGTGCACCATCTGGGTGGCACTGGCAGGCACCGCTCCGCGCACCTTAATCCACACATGCTGGTGGTTGTCAGGCTGCTTGGGAGGCTGCAGATACAGGTTGCCTTCCACATGGCGCACATCAAAAGCCGCTGTGCGCCCCAAGAACCGTGCTACTGGATGATCCACGTTACGGAAAATAGCCAGGGCACTAACTAGTTCATCAGGTCCGGGCACCTTAGGCATCGGCTCATAGATATCAATGCCATCTTGGCGCTTTTGGAAGGAAGCGATAACAGTGGCCATATTGCGTCCATCCTGGCTGGCACGCACCTGGCGCTGGGAGAAGGAACGCCCATCACGGAGCGCCTCAACCTCATACTGCACCGCTCTTTCCGGATTACCCCCACCCACAAAATAGGTGTGCAAAGCGTGCAACTGACGCTCATAGCTATCACCTGGGGTGGTGTCAAAGCAGGCAGCTGCTGCCAGCACCGCCTGGCCAAGGACCTGACCGCCATAGATGCGCCCCGACAGCTGGGGGAGGGAATCGCCCTCAAAGCGACCCATCACGGTGCCAGGTGGGAAGCCCTCAGTGTCCCCACCGACGCCGTCGAGCCGGGCACAAGCCTCTAAATCGCTCTCTTCAGGGTCCCAAAACTCAAGCGCACGAAGCGCCAGAGACCGGGTGACCCCAGCCAAAGGCTCTTCGTGCGCTAGCGGAACCGGATACGGTTCAATCACAGACCGAGTTCCTCCAGGATCGGCAGCTCAGCGCGGACAGCGGCGCGAGCTTCCTCAGCCTCGGCGCAAGCCAGGGCGATGTCAGCTAGGCGCTTGCAGTCCTCACGGGTGACGCTCTTGAGTACGGCGTCAACGTCGGCCAGAGCGCGAGAGGTCATGGACAGCGAGGCCACGCCCAGACCCACCAGCACTACGGCCAGGGCCGGGTCAGCAGCGGCTTCACCACACACACCTACCGGGGACTTCTTTTCGCTGGCGGCGGCGCCGTCACAAGCGATCTTTAGCAGCCGCAGTACGGCCGGCTGCCAGGGGGTGTTCAGGTCAGCCAGGGAACCGAGCATACGGTCGGCAGCCATCACGTACTGGGTTAGGTCGTTGGTACCCACCGAAGCGAAGTCGGCGTACTTGAACATGTGGTCAGCCATAGCCGCAGCTGAGGGGACCTCAATCATCATGCCGGCAAAGTCTAGGCCGTAGGAGCGGGCCTTCTCGGTGAAGGCCTTGGCCTCAGCGGGAGTGGAGATCATGGGGGCCATGACCCACACCTTGGCGTCGGTGTCGGCGGCAGCCTTGGCTAGGGCCTCTAGCTGGTGCTCTAGCACCTCGGGGCTACGGCGGGCGGTACGGTAAGCGCGTACACCCAGAGCCGGGTTGGCCTCTGAGGTGTCGGTTAGGAAGGGCAGCGGCTTGTCAGCGCCGGCGTCGAGGGTACGTACTACAACCTTCTTACCGGGGAAGGCCTCAAAGACCGGGCGGTAGGAGTTGTACTGGTCCTCAACTGAAGGCTCTTCGGGCTGGTCCAGGAAGCAGAACTCGGTACGGAACAGGCCGATACCCATGGCGCCAGCGGCGGCAGCCTTGCGGGCGTCCTCAGCGTCACCAACGTTAGCTAGCAGCTGCACCTCGATGCCGTCAGCGGTGGCGCCGTCGCCGTGGAATTCACGCACTACGCTGGCTAGCTCGCGGGCCTTACGTAGCTGCTCCTCGCTGGGGTTGAGGAAGATTTCGCCCTTGGTGCCGTCTAGCAGCACGATTTCGCCTTCAATTAGCTGCTTGGCTACTTCCTCACCGGTACCAACGATGGCCGGGATGCCTAGGGCGCGGGCCAAAATGGCGGTGTGGGAGGTGGGGCCACCCTCACTGGTTACGAAACCGATTACCTTGTCGGGGTCTAGTAGCGCGGTGTCAGCCGGGGCTAGGTCAGCGGCAACTAGGATGAAAGGCTCAGGGAGGGTAGGAATACCGGGCATAGGGGCATCGGTCAGCACGGCCACGATACGGTCGCGTACGTCGCGTACGTCGCGAGAACGCTCAGCCATGTAACCACCCAGGGACTCAAGCATGGTGGCTAGCGAGTCAGCGGCCTCCCACACGGCGCGCTCGGGGGTAATGCCACGGTCGCGCACTAGCGCCTGAGCTGAAGAGGTTAGGGTGGGGTCTGCGGCCATCTGAGCAGTGGTCTCAAGTAGGGTACGACCCTCGTCCTTAGCTTCTGCGGCAGATAGTTCCAGGCCCTTCTTAACCTTAAGCGCGGCGGTGGCGATACGCTCGGCTTCGGCGTCGACGTCGGCACCGGCGGGTAGGTTGGTGACTGCGGGCTCCTCAATTCCGGGGGCCATCCGTGCCACCGGACCGCCCACACGGCCCGGGCTTACGCCGATACCGTGCAGGGTTAGAGTGGAGTTTTCCGCTGCGGTCATTGCTGTCTCCTTGCTGCGATTGGGGGGCTACGGCACCTCACATCGTCACCGGATTGGTAACGTAGGTAACGCCGTTTGCTGTGGTTATCGTATGTCTTTTTAGTGACGGGCGAAACCTTTTGCGGAAAATTTTTGTATGTAGGTAGTCGACCAGCAGGGACTTGGTGCGTTAACATCACCATACGAGTCCATATCAACCGATTAGGCAGCCGCTGTATGAGCGAAATTTCGAATGGCAACAGCCTGAACCGGCCGTAATTGAACTAGCCCAAGCCCACGGCGTGGGCACCGAGTATTGGGACTACTACGGCAATCAGGCTAATCCTTCCCGTCAGACTCTGTTGGCAGTTTTAACTGCACTAGGGGTAGACGTTTCTAGCGACGAAGCAATTGCGCGTTCACTGGAGGATGTGCACCTGGGTTCTTGGCGCCAAACTCTGCCCGGATTTACCGTAGTGCGTCAAGGACATTGGAAGCATGTGCCGGTGCATGTTCCCGATGGCGCCAGCGTGCGCGTAGACGTAGTACTGGAAACTGGCTCCACTGTTGCGCTTGAACAGGTAGATGACTGGGAACCTCCGCGCTGGGTTGACGGCGTATTTACTGGTCAGGCCTCTTTTGGTCTGCCCACCGATCTACCGCTAGGCTGGCATGAGCTGGTGGCTTATGTGGGTGACGACGCCCAGGGCGTACGTGCTCCGATGGCGGTTGTGCCCGACAAACTAGAGCTACCTGCCGCCTTGGGGAAGCACAGCTACGGCATGATGACCCAGCTGTACTCGGTGCGTTCAAACGATTCTTGGGGTATTGGCGACCTGGATGATCTAACTGAGCTGGCTAGCTTCTTTGGGGATGAAGGCGCTGACTTTATCCTGATTAACCCGCTGCACGCCGGTGAGGTGGTTTCTCCGCTAACTGACTCGCCTTACCTGCCGGTTACGCGCCGCTTTGTTAACCCCATTTACATTCGCCCGGAAAATATTGCTGAGGTGGCACGTCTAAGCGGCCCGCAGCGTTCCTTGCTGCACTGGGGTCTAGACGAGCTACGCCCGCTAAACACTTCTGCTGCCCCGATTGACCGTGACGTAGTGTTTAAGGCTAAGCGTGAGGCTTTGGAGGTTATTTACGACGCGGGCCGTTCGCGTTCACGTCAGCGTGACTTCGAGCGTTTCCGCGCTGAGCAAGGCGATGGTTTAGAGCGTTTTGCACTTTGGTGTGCGCTTTGTGAAAAGTACGGGCCGATGAAGTCTTGGCCTGAGCATCTGCGTGATGCTAACAGTGCGTTTGTAGCTAATGAGGCCCACACCCTGGCTGGACGTATTGACTTCTATGCTTGGCTGCAGTGGATTGTTGACGAGCAGCTCCAGCGCGCCCAGGCGGAAGCTAAGGCCTCTGGCATGTCTTTGGGTATCATGCATGACCTGGCGGTGGGTATTAACCCGCATGGGGCTGATGTGTGGACCACCCCGGAGGTATTTGCTGCTGGCGTGAGCGTGGGTGCCCCGCCGGACATGTATTCGCCGCTGGGCCAGAACTGGTCCCCGCCGCCCTTTAGCCCCACCGGCCTGGCTAAGGCGGGCTATGCACCGCTGCGCGACATGGTACGCACAGTGCTGCGTCACGCAGGTGCGCTGCGCCTAGACCACGTGATGGGCTTCTTTAGGCTCTGGTGGATTCCTGAGGGTCACAGCCCCAAGGAAGGTGCCTACGTTTACTACGACTATGAGGCCATGATCGGCATTGTGCTGCTAGAGGCACAGCGGGCCGGGGCTCTGGTAATTGGTGAAGACCTGGGCACGGTTGAGCCTTGGGTGCGTGCACACCTGGCTGAGCGTGGGGTGCTGGGCACTAGCGTGTTGTGGTTTGAAAAGATGGAGGGTGATTGGCCGCTGTATGCCGACCGCTATCGCGTAGATGCGCTTTCTACGGTTAACACCCACGACTTGCCGCCCACCGCGGGTTACTTGGCTGATGAGCATGTGGCTTTGCGTTCGCGTCTGGGTCTGCTTGACGGCGATAAGGAAGTTGCGCTGCGTGAGTCGCGTAAAGAACGCGAAAAGATGCTGATCCGCCTGCGTGAATACGGTCTGCTAGGCGATGACCCCACTGAGCGTGAGGTTATCGAGGCTCTATATGCCTATGTTTTGCAGACTCCCTCGCGTTTGGTGGGTGTGTCTTTGGTCGACGGCGTAGGTGAGCGTCGCACTCAGAACCTGCCGGGTACGGACGACGAGTACCCCAACTGGAAGATGCCTTTGTGTGATGGCAGTGGCGATCCGGTACTGGTGGAAGATCTGCCCAACAACGCCCGCCTGCTGAGCCTCTTGGCAGTGGCTCGCGCTGGTGTAGTTAAGTAGACACTGACCAGATTAAACTTGCCCCCTTGCTGCTTAGCAGTAAGGGGGCAATTGTTTTGCTATGAACAACTATAAATAATTACCGGTTTTGATGCTGTCTAAATTGCTTCACTAAGTGATTGGTAATTGCTCTTCCTTAAGGTTTCCTGAATGTTCTCTTTATTGAATCTAAAAGGTGAAACAAAAGCATAACAGATTGACAAAATTGGTGCCGTGTGATACAATTAATATCGATATGTTAAGTCATATCTGAAAGGGAATTTCATATTATGAATATTAAACGGTTGCTTACCGTTACGGCAGCTTTAGCCACCTTCGCTGCCACTCCACTTGCTTATGCGGCACCTGATCCGTACGTAACTAACTACGGTTTGACTAGCTCAGACAAGTCCGTAACTGCTGCTGATGCAGCAAAATACGGGGCTAAAGTGTCCTACTCTCGCTATGAAGCCACTAACGCTGAGCTAACTAAAGCTAAGCGGATAGATTCTACCGGTTTGGAATCTACTGCTATTGAGGCTTCAAACCAGTCTTATGTTGAGCTGTCTAGCAAAGATTCTGCAGTTACTTTCAAGGTAGCGCAGGCAGCTGACGCACTTACTGTGCGCTTCACTTTGCCTGATGGCGCTAACGGCAAGCTGGCTGTGAAGGTAAATGGCAAGACGGTCTCTACCCTAGATTTAACTTCCAATCACGCTTGGCAGTACGTGGATGGTAGCGTTGCCCATAATTACAAGACTGCCAATTCTAAGGCTCGTTTCCGCTTTGATGAGGTGCACACTTTATTGAGCACCAAAGTTAAAGCTGGCGATACTATTTCCTTGGTTAAGGTCTCTGACGACTCAACCGCTTACGGAATTGACTTCATTGAACTTGAAGAAGCTGGCGCAGCCATCGCCAAGCCGGCCGGGGCAATCAGCATTACTGACAAGGGTGCAAAGGCTAATGACGGCGCAGATGACACCGCCGCCTTTAACAGCGCCCTAGAGGATGCTAAAAAGACTGAAGCCAAAACTGTTTACATCCCCGCCGGCCAGTATGACTTTAATGGCAAGCTGGGGGTAAATGGGCAGGGCATTAAAATTGTTGGTGCCGGTATGTGGTACAGCCACGTTCACTTTACTGCTGACAAGCAATACGGTGGGGGTTTCGATTTTGACCACAACAGCAGCAACATTGTGCTTTCCGACTTCTATATGAGCTCGGAGCTGACCAACCGCTATGACGAAACCAAGGAAAAAGCCCAGTACAAGGCAATTGCTGGCTCGCTTGGTAAAGACTCTAAGGTTAAAAACCTGTGGATTGAGCACTTTGAATGCGCCGCCTGGATTGGTGACTACGCCGCTGCTGCCGAGCGCAAAGACACCAACAACCTGGTGATTGAAAACTCCCGTATCCGCAACAACCTGGCTGACGGGGTTAACTTCGCCCAGGGTACGATCAACTCTAAGGTGATCAACTCCAGCGTGCGTGGTAATGGTGATGACTCCCTGGCTTCATGGGCCAGCACGGATGACCGCACTAAGGCGCCCATCACTGAGAACAACAAGTTCCTCAATAACACCATTGAGCTGGGCTGGCGCGCAGCCGGGGTAGGTTTCTTCGGCGGCAAGGGCCATGAGGTGTCCGGCAACCTGATTAAGGATGTGTTCTCTGGCGCTGGTATCCGCGTAAACACGGTATTTGAAGGTCATAACTTCAATCTGAACACCTCTGGTATTTCCATCCACGGCAATATGCTCATCCGCACCGGTACCTCTGACGATTTCTATGGCAAGGTGCGTGGCTCGGTGGACTTCGAACGCGACCGCGCCGATATTAAGGGCATTGCTTTCACTGGCAACAAGATCGTGGCTCCTTTTGTAACCGCCGAGACCGCTAACTTCGATCTGGCTAATGGCGCTAACAAGATTGCCGACAACACTGTTTACGCCAAGTATGTACCCGAATCTGCCCCAGCTAGCTCCAATGCCAAGCAGGTAGTCAACAAGGATATCGACACTGGCGCCACCTTGAAGGAAAACAGCAACTGGAAGCTGTACTACTACAGCCACGACCAGGCCAGCAACGGTACCACCGTGCGCTACTGGTGTTCCAAGGTCAAGGTCATCCACGTAACCAAGGACATGACCTACTCCAAGCGGGGTAACTTGAAGGTCTACAACTTCACTGCTGGTGACATTCCCCAGTACCTGCCTGAAAAATCAACCAAGTTTGTGCAGGACTACAAGTACGAGGGTGAAGTTAAGCTTGATAAGAGCCAGAACGACAATGGGGAAGTAGCCCTGATCCGTTTCTGGTCTCACAAGTGAGTTCAAAGCGCTTTAACTAACGCATAGCAAAAATGGTCCCTAGCTTAAAAGCTAGGGACCATTTGCTCGCAGTAGCGAGTTTTAACGAAGCTTGTTGATTTCCTCAGCCACCGTCTCGGCGCTGGGGCCGACGATCACCTGTACGGTCTTGCCGACGCTTACAACGCCGAAAGTACCGGCCTGGCTCAGGGCCTCCTCGTCTACCAGTGTGGGATCGACCAGCTGTGAACGTAGGCGAGTGATGCAGGCTTCTAGGTCGGTGATGTTGTCACTGCCACCAAGCGCATCGATAATCTGCTGAGCCTGAGTCATTCTGTCTCCTCCCTGTTGGCTAACCATTGACCAATATCATATCTTTTGCAGTCACACCCGGCTACCGCTTTAGAAAATAGCTAATTAGTTAGAGAGGCGCTTATCAGCACTGATAATCAAACCTGCAAGAGCTAGCTGCACAAGTTTTAATTGTTAGCAGCTGATTTTGAGCAGATGGGCGTTTTATGGCTAGCTAATACAGTGGGGGGATGGAAGCCAAGCTTCCATCCCCCACTGCAGCTAGAAATCAGCTAGAAATACGTTCTAGATCAGGCTTTACGAGCAGCCTCAGCGTTCTTACCGGTACGCTCAGCAGCCTCGCTCTGGGCGCTAGTAAAGGCGTCAGCACCCTCTTCTTCCTCACGACCGGGAGTGTGGAAGTTGAACTTCTTGATCAGGAAGCTGAACAGGAAGTAGTAGATCACCGCGTAGATCAGCCCCACAATCACTAGCATGATCGGGCCTTGGAAGACGCCACCAGATAGGTCGGCAGACTTACCGAAGTTGATTACGTAGTCGATGAAACCTGCCGAGAAGGAGAAGCCATCCTTAATGCCAAGCGCATTAACCACCACCAGTGCGGTACCAGTCAAGATAGCGTGTACTACGTACAGCGGGAAGGCTACATAGGCGAAGGCGTATTCTAGGGGCTCGGTAACACCGGTGAGGAAGGCGGTTAGAGCCACAGAGATCATCAGGGCGCCAGTGGCCTTCTTCTTGGCCGGGTAGGCCGAGCGCCACATGGCCAGGGCAGCTGCTGGCAGGGCGAACATCATGATCGGGAAGAAACCGGTCATGAAGTTACCGGTCCAGGCGTTGGTCTCAGGGGTACCCTGGAAGAAGCAGGTCAGGTCACCGTGCAGGGTCTCGCCCTGCTTGGTTAGGCTTTGGCAGTTACCTAGCTGGAACCAAGGCAGAGAGTTCCACAGGTGGTGCAGGCCGAAGGGGATGAGTAGGCGGTTAACCACACCGTAAACGAAGTAAGCTACCGAGCCACCGATGCCGCCGTGGGCGCCAGCGTGCATTAGCCAGCCACCAAACTTCTCGTTGATGAGCCAGTTGAAGGCCGGGTAAATAGCGCCCATTACAGTAGCAATTAGAACTGCTGCGCCAGAGGTGATAATCGGGACAAAACGGCGCCCACCGAAGAAAGCTAGCCAGTCCGGCAGCTTAATACGGTAGAAACGCTGCCATAGCAGAGCGGCAGTGATGCCGATGATGATACCGCCGAGCACACCGTAGTTGATCTTGGCGTCGGGGCCTGCCGGGGCACCCCAGAACTTCGCTAGGGCGTCAAGCACCCCCTTAAAGACCAGGAAGCCAAACAGACCAGCCACAGCAGTAGAGCCGTCAGACTTCTTAGCGAAACCTACGGCCACACCAACCGCGAAGATCAGCGGCAGGTTGTCAAAGACTGCGCCACCGGCAGCAGCTAGCACATCAGCCACCGGCTGCATCCAGCTGAGGTGTTTGGATAGGCCGTCAGCGCCGAGCACGTCGGCTTGGCCTAGACGCAGGAGTAAACCAGCTGCAGGCAGCGTGGCAATGGGGAGCATGAGGGAGCGGCCCATGCGCTGCAATGCGGCGAAAGCCAGAACCCTTCTTCTTTGTAGTCACAGTGTTCTCCAGAGAATCAGCACAGCAACAATGCCGTGCACACTAAAAACCAGTCATGGGGGATGACTGAGCCTACCGGGGCAAGCCCCTGATATGTGTAATTGAAGCACCTTCATAGCAGCGTCAACAAAAACACACAGGATCAAACAGCTTCCCACAGAAAAACTATTCTCACCACCACTTTATGGTACTAACTATTTCGCAAGCAAACCAAAGTTTTACCACATTGAAACCAACATTTTCCGATATCATGTAGCCAGAGCTCGCCTTAGGTGCAGCTTAACTTTGGTGTGGTAGCCAAAGTTTTAACAATAGGTGGTTTTAACTACCGCGATCCTAAATTGAAGGAGCCAATATGTCTCAGGCACAGCAGATTGTTGACGCCCTTGGCGGTTTTGACAACATTGTTGAAATTGAGCCGTGCATTACCCGTCTGCGCTGCGAGCTGGAGGACGCCAGCGTAGTAGATGAGGCAGCTCTCAAGCGTGCCGGCGCCCACGGCGTGCTGGTCATGGGTGACACTGTGCAGGTAATCGTCGGCCCCAACGCTGACAATATCAGTGAGGACATTGAGGACCTACGGTGAGCCTGTCGGTCCTAACTCCCCTTCCCGGCACAGTAGTTGCCATTGAGGATGTTCCGGACGCAGTCTTTGCCCAAAAGTTTGTGGGACCCGGGGTCGCCGTCGACCCTATCCGCAACGGTCAGGACGTAACCGTGCTAGCCCCCGTAAGTGGCAAGCTAGCTAAGATTCATCCTCACGCATTCGTAATCCTTACCGAGGCAGGCGTCGGTGTACTAGTTCACCTGGGGCTAGACACGGTAACCCTGCAAGGTAAGGGGTTCGAATTGCATGCCAAAGAAGGCAGCCAGGTCAATCTCGGTGACCCGATCATCACCTGGAACCCCACCAATATGGAGACTTTGGGGTTCAACCCGATTTGCCCAGTGATCACTATGGAAGTAGCTGAAGAGCGTCTGGACTTACCCAAGCCCGGCGCTGCGGTAAATGCGGGAGACAAGCTGCTAAGCGTCAACTAGCGCGCCCTGGCCAAAACTGTCGCTAAGCCAGCACAAATCTTGGCAAATCCAGGGCAGATCTTGGCTAAGCGGTACAAGTCTTGGCTAAGCCAGGGCAAGTCTTGGTAAATACAGTGGGGGCCCAGTTCCAAGGAACTGGGCCCCCACTAGTGTTTAAACTCAGGCCACGGCCTGCGCGCCTAGTACGCGCTTAACGTCGTCGAGGTTTTCACGCACAATACGCTGCAAGGCGGCGGGGGAGTCAGTGTGGGTTTGCAGCCACTGCTCTAGCACGCCCTGGGCGTCGACGTCGTCCAAACCAACTGCCGGTAGCGGGAAGATACCAGCCAGGATCGACTCAGCCATGTGGAAGGTACGCGAGCTCCACACCTGCTCAACGATCTGCCCATAAGCCTCCACGAAGGGGGCCAGCAGCTGCGGGTGGCGAGTGACATTGAGGAAACCACGCAAAGACTTAGCCAGGGTCTCGTTAGGAATCGAGGCGTCAGTGACCAGCTTTTCCCAAGCCTGGGCCTTAGCCTGCGGCGAGGGCAGGGCGCAGCGGGCCTCCGAGGTACGTTCGCGACCAGTGGTGGTCACGTCACGCTCAGCCTCAGCGGCAATCTCAGTCTCACCAAAGCGACCGGCGGCCACCAGGCTGATCAGCAGCTCCCACCGCAGATCCTGATCCACAACCAGGCCTTCAAGCGGGGCTGAGCCATCAAACCAGCCCACCACGCGCTCAATCTGTTCGCCAGTTAGGGCGTGTGCGGCAGCAGCCTTAGCTAGCTGCAGCTGGGTGTCACTGCCGGGGGCGGCCTCCTGGGCCAGCTGGGCTAAGGCGCGGGCAGCGTGCTCAATGTACTCCAGGCGCTGGGCCGGGGGCAGATACAGGCCCACCACCGTAGCCACCTTAGCGATCAGGCCACGCACCACGGAGGAGTGAGTCTCTACGCTCAGGGCCTCCAAGGCAGCCGGCAGGAACTGGGCGGCGCTGATTTCGGCGTCACGCACCATGTCCCAGGCGCTAGCTAGGGCGATGGAACGCGGCAGTGAAGCGGTAAAAGCGGTGATGTGCTTGAGCGCAAAGTCAGCCGAAGCCTCATCTAGACGCACCTTGGCGTAGGTTAGGTCGTCGTCGTTAATTAGGATTACATCCGGGCGAGGAGAGCCCACCAGCTCACTGACCACGGTGCTGGCGCCGTCGACGTCGATCTCAATGCGAGTGCTACGCTCCAGCTTGCCGTTAGCATCCATGGCGTAACCACCAATAGCTACGCGGTGGGGGCGCAGCGAGGCGGGCGAGCCAGCAGGGATCTCCTGGTCAAGCACGAAGCTGGTGATAATGCCCTGCTCATCAACCTCCAGGCGCGGACGTAGGGTGGTAACCCCAGCTTCCTGCAGCCACAGGCGAGCCCAGGTGGATAGGTCGCGGCCGCTGGTGGCCTCCAGCTCACGCAGCAGGTCGTCAAACTCGGCGTTGGCGTAGGCGTGGGCGGCCAGGTAGTTCTTAATGCCGGCGAAGAACTTGTCGCGGCCCACGTAACCCACTAGCGCGGCCAGTACGGAGGCGCCCTTGGCGTAGGTGATGCCGTCAAAGTTAACTTCGACGTCGTGCAGGTCCTTGATCTCTGCGGCCACCGGGTGGGTGGAGGAGAGCTGATCCTGGTTGTAGGCCCAGCCCTTCTCAATGGTCTGGAAGGTGGTCCAGGCGTCGCTCCAGCGGGTGGCTTCAGCTACCGCCAGGGTGGAGGTGTACTCGGCGAAAGACTCGTTTAGCCACAGGTCATTCCACCACTTCATGGTGACCATGTCACCAAACCACATGTGGGCCAGCTCGTGCAAAATGGTTACCGCGCGGCGCTCAACCAGGGCCTCGATGGGGCGAGAGCGGAAAATGTAGTCGTCACGGTGGGTGACGCAGCCGGCGTTCTCCATGGCGCCTGCGTTGAATTCAGGCACAAAGATCTGGTCGTACTTTTCGAAGGGGTAGGCGGTGCCAAACAGCTGCTCGAAGTACTCAAAGCCAGCCTTGGTCAGGTTGAGGATTTCCTCGCTGTCCATGTGCTCAGCCAGGGAGCGGCGGCAGTAGGTGCCCAGCTCAACCTGGCGGCCATCGCCGGCCACGTAGGTGTCGGTGGCACCCACATAGGGGCCGGCCACAATCGCAGTCACATAGGACGAGAGCGGACGAGTGGGGGCAAAGTGGAAGGTATGGGTGCCCGCCTGCTCAGCTACTGGGGTGGGAGTGGGGGAGTTAGAAAATACCGTCCAGCTCTCAGGGGTCTTAACGGTGAAAGTGAAAGAAGCCTTAAGGTCAGGCTGCTCAAAGACGGTGAAAACGCGGCGGCTGTCGGGCACCTCAAACTGGCTGTAAAGGTAGGTGAGCCCATCAGCGGGGTCAACAAAGCGGTGTAGACCCTCACCGGTGTGCATGTAGGCGCAGTCAGCCACTACTTCCAGCTCATTGTGCTCAGCTAGGTTCTCTAGAGCAATGCGACTGTCGTGGTAGACGGATGCCGGGTCTAGGTCAACCCCGTTGAGCTTGATCGAATGAACGGCGGGGGCAATTAGGTCAATAAAGGTGCTCGCCCCGGCCTTGGCGTCAAAACGCGCCACGGTAACAGAGCGGAAGGTCTCCTCGCCCTGGGTTAGGTCCAGGTCGACGGCGTACTCGCGAGTAGTGATGATGGCAGCGCGCTCGCTGGCCTCCACTCGCGTGAGGTTAATGCCGGGCATTGACTCTCCTAAAAATACTAGTAGTAGTGCTGCTTATCTTACGCGAACCAGAGTGAAAGCTTTGACCCGCTTAGCCATCGGGCTAAGCGGGTCAAGGTTTAACAGGTGGTGGCTGGCTGCCTGGAACTGGCTAGTTAGCCGAACTAGTTACCTAGTGGTTTGGTGCTGGCTAGCTGCCTGGAGCTGGCCAGCTAGCCGAACTAGTTACCTAGTGGTTTGGTGGTGGCTAGCTACTTGGAACTGGCCAGCTGGGCTTACCAGATAGTTACGCGCTGGTCGGGATCCAGGTACAGTTCATCGCCGGGGACCACATTGAAGGTCTCGTAGAACTCATCCAGGTTGCGCACAATACCGTTGCAACGGAACTCGTTAGGCGAGTGCGGGTCAGTGGCCAGCAGCAGCTCAGCGCGCTCTAGGCGGCTCTTTTGCTGCCAGATGCGGGCCCAAGAGTAGAAGAACCGCTCCAAAGCGCTCAAACCGTCAATCACCGGGGCCTGGTCAAAAGACTCAATTCCCTTACGGGCCAAAGCCAGCTTGTAGGCCTTTAGGGCAATACCCAAACCACCCAGGTCACCAATGTTCTCACCAATGGTCAGTGCGCCCTTAACATGGGGAGCCGCCTGGCCCAGCTGCTCATAGTGGGCAGCCACATCGGCGGGAACATAAGCGTCATACTGTGCAATTAGGGCGCCGGTACGCTCCTCGAAAGCCTTACGGTCAGCCTCAGTCCACCAGTCACGTACTGCACCGGTGCCATCAACAGTGGAGCCTTGGTCATCAAAACCGTGGCCAATCTCGTGACCAATAACCGCGCCGATACCAGCGTAGTTAACGGCGTCGTCGGCCTCTAAATCAAAGAAAGGCGCCTGCAAAATAGCTGCCGGGAAGACAATCTCATTCATCACCGGGTTGTAGTAGGCGTTGACGGTCTGCGGCGTCATGTGCCACTCGTCGCGGTCCACCGGCTTACCCAGCTTGCCTGCCTCATAGGCGGTTTCAAAAGCCTCAGCGGCGCGCACATTGCCCACCAAATCGGTGGCGTTTAGCTGCAAAGAGCTGTAGTCGCGCCACTTAGTGGGGTAGCCAATCTTAACCGTGAACTGCTCCAGCTTAGCCAAAGCCTCTTGGCGGGTAGCCGGGCTCATCCACTCCAGCTGGCTAATAGAGCCACGGTAAGCCTCCAGTAGGTCAGCCACCAGCACATCCATAGCTTCCTTATTGGCGGCCGGGAAATGGCGGTGCACGTAAAGCTTGCCTAGGGCCTCACCCAAAGTGCCCTCAACCAGGCTCACCCCACGCTTCCAACGCGGACGCTGGGCATCAATACCCTGCAGCTTACGCGAGTAGAAATCAAAGCTTTCGGTGGAAATCTCCTGGCTCAGCAGCCCTGCGCGCGAGTGCAGCACATGCCAAATAATCCAGGCACGCACATCCTCAAGCTCGCTTTCCTGCCACACCTTAGCGGCCTTAGGCAGGTAGTCAGGCTGACCCACAATAACCTCACGGTTAAAGAAGCCCTCACCCACCACCTTAGCAGCCGCACTAGACCAGACCTCAAGCGGCAAACCCTGCGCGCTAGAGACCACATCAGCCCAGTTCATGGGGTTGTTCATGGCCTCAATGTCACGGCACCGCACCGCATCCCAGTGCCCGGCTGCGAGCGCCGTCTCCAGCTTCATAACGGCCTGGGCAATATCTGCACCCTGGCGGCCCAAACGCTGGTCATAGCCACTTAAAGCAAACATGTTAGCGATGTGAGCGGTATAAGCCTGGCGCAGCGCCGCCTTATCCTCTTCACGGTAGTAAGCCTCATCAGGCAGGCCTAAACCAGCCTGGGAAACCCACACGGTGTAACGCTCAGGGTCATTAAGGTCAACCTCAACCCCAGCTCCAATTGGGCCGTGGAAAATCGCAAACAGCTTAGCGCCCATAACGCTAGCCAGCTCATCCTTGCTGGAGGCGCTAAACAGCTCGGCTACATCAGCTTCCAGCGGAGCCACACCGGCCGCATTAACCGCCGCTTCATCCATAAAAGACTTATACAGCGCACCAATCTGATAAGCCTCACCGCTAGCCTGGCCGGCCTCAGTCTGCTTAGCGCAATCCTCAATAATCTGGCGGCAAGCCAGCTCAGCGCCGTCGCGCAGCTCCATAAAAGAGCCGGCAGAAGGGCGATCAGCCGGAATCTTAACGGTGCGCAGCCAAGTGCCGTTTACATAGCGGTACAGGTCATCTTGCACCCGCACACTAGTATCCATATCTGCCGGGTTTAACACACCCGCAACTAGCTGGGCATTATTTTCATTCGTCATGAAACTATATTAGCCGCTGTCCTTAGCGCTTTGACTTAGTTTTCTTTAGACCAATAACCGGGCACAATTGGTTACATGCGCGTACATATTGCCTCAGACCATGCCGGTTACGAACTCAAAGCCATTGCCATCACCCACCTAGAAAACAACGGACATGAGGTTATTGACCACGGAGCATTAACCTACGACCCCCAAGACGACTACCCTTCCTTCTGCTTTGAAGCAGCCCAGGCCACCGTTAACGACCCCGGCAGCCTAGGCATCGTAATTGGCGGCTCCGGCAACGGCGAGCAAATCGCCGCCAACAAGGTACGTGGCGCCCGCGCCGCCCTAGCCTGGAACCTGCAAACCGCCCGCCTAGCCCGCGAACACAACAACGCCAATGTGGTTGGTATCGGCGCCCGCATGCACACCAGCGAGGAAGCCCTAGAAATCATTGACGCCTTCCTGTCCGAGCCCTACAGCAACGAGCCGCGCCACCAACGCCGCATCGAGATCCTCGCTGACCTTGAGGCCTGATGCCTGAAGGACACACAATTCACCGACTGGCTAAATCCCTAAACATCCTGTTTAGGGAAAGCCAGCTGCGTGCCTCTAGCCCCCAAGGCCGCTTCGCCCAGGGAGCCGCCCGCCTAGATGGGCAAGTTTTTATCAGCTCCTACGCCCACGGCAAACACCTACTGGCAGCTTTCGCCCCCGCCGCCGACGTCGCCCTAGACTCACCCGCCATCACCTGGCTACACACCCACTTGGGTCTATATGGGGCCTGGAACTTCGACGGCGACGCCACCTTCGTGGTGCCCGAAATATTCGAGGTCCCCGACCTGGAAGTAGGCTCCCGCCAGGGCCTGCCAGGCATTAAAGAATTAGGTGGGCACTCAGGCGGCAGTGCACTCGCGGGCTTGACGGTGTCTACCCGCGCGGCTTTAACCCAGCCTGAAGGGGTTGCTGCCACCGTTGGCTCAGGTAAACCCCGCCCAGATTTGAAACTACCCCAGGGCAAGCTAGCCCCCGGACAGTGGCAGCCTGCGCCTCCTAAAGGCGCGGTGCGTCTGCGGCTAGTTAGTAAGCATGGGGTGGCTGACCTATCTGGCCCCACCACCTGTGAACTACTGGATTTAGAGGGCGTTAAAGCGGTTGAGGCACGCCTGGGCCCAGACCCGCTAGCCCCAGGGAAAACAGCCGAGGGGAAAGCAACCTTTATTGCTAACGTACGCCGGCGCCGTCGGGCCATTGGTGAGCTGCTGATGGACCAGTCGGTAATAGCCGGGGTGGGCAACATTTACCGGGCCGAATCGCTTTTCCGGGCCGGTATTAGCCCGCGCCGCCAAGGCGCCAATATCAGTGCGCAGCGCCTAGGCAAACTGTGGGATGACAATGCGGCCCTACTGGCTCACGGGGTGGCTACCGGTCTAATTACCACCGTTAACTCCGACGACGTACCTGACCCGCTGCCTCCAGATGATCCAGAGGCTGGGCGCTGGTATGTCTACCACCGCACCGGGCGGCCCTGCCTGCGCTGCGGCACCCCAATTGCTGGTGACATGATGCAGGGGCGCACCCTGTTTTGGTGTCCACGCTGCCAAGGGCGCTAAACGGCCAATGTGGCGGCGCTAAGGGCCGCCACCAAAAGCGCTAGGCGAGCTAACTGGGTTCAAAATCAGTACAAATCAATGCAAATTTAAGCGCAACAAAGGAGCATAAATGGCCAAGCTGCGATCAACTACTTGGACTAAAGACGCTAGCGGGGTGCTCACCCGTGAGCACCGCCTGCAGGTGCCGCTAGTTCACGGCGACGCCAGCGACAAGCGCACTATCACGGTATATGCGCGCGAAGTAGCTATGGCTGGGGCAACCGATCGTGAGGCCCTGGTTTATCTGCAAGGTGGGCCCGGCTTTGAAGCTCCCTACCCCTATGTCGACGGCGGCCTGGGTTGGCTAGCTGAGCCGCTTAAGCATTACCGCCTGATTTTGCTAGACCAGCGCGGCACCGGTAACTCCACTGCGGTGGGTCGGCCCTGGGCTGACACGCAGACCATGGTGGAGTACCTAACCCACCTGCGTTCAGATGCCATTGTGGAAGACGCCGAGGCTCTGCGCCAGGCCCTGGGTATTGAACGCTGGAGCCTAATAGGCCAGTCTTTTGGTGGTTTTTGCGTAACCCGCTACGTCAGCGAACACAGCGAAAGCCTGCACCACGTCTACCTCACCGGTGGTCTGCCGGCAGTGGGCCACAGCTTGGATGAGGTTTACACGGCCACCTACGCGGCTATGCGTGAAAAGTCCGAGCAGTTCTACGCCCGTTTCCCCGGCGACCGCGAGCGCATGTCTAACCTGCTAGAAATGGCCGACGCCGGCAAGCTACACACTGTGCATGGTGACGTTATCGGGGTTACCCGCCTGCGTAGCCTGGGGATGCTGCTAGGTGCCAGTGGCGGCGCGGATGTGCTGCACAACCTGCTTAGCCAGGAGCCTGGTTCTTGGCGTCAGCGCTGGGATATTGGTGAGCAGCTGGCCTTTAGCGCCCGCAACCCGCTGTATGCCTTCATCCACGAGTCTTGCTGGGCTGATGGGCAGGTAACTAACTGGGCGGCAGTGCGCACCTTGCCGGAAGATTTTAAGTCAGACCCCACCTTGCTAACCGGTGAGCACGTTAGCCCCAAGTTCTTTGAGGAAGACTCGCTGCTGCGTGACTGGGCTGACGTGGCCCAGGCACTAGCTGAGCACCCTTGGCCGCAGCTGTACTCGCCCCAGGCCATGCGCGCCAGCCAGGTTAAGGGCGCGGCGGCAGTGTACTTCCGTGACGCTTATGTGCCCGCGCAGTTCTCGCTGGAAACTGCCGCTTTGGTTCCCGGCCTGCAAACCTGGGTGACCAGCGAATATGAGCACAACGGGGTACGTGCCAGTGGGGGAGCGGTGTTTGCCCGCCTGCATGAGCTGGCCACCGGTAAGGTACTGCGCTAACAGTGCCAGCTGCCGCAAAGCCGGTGTTCTAGGTAAGCACCAGGTAGATAGCCGCTAAGCTGGCGGCCACTGGCTTAGCGTATGCTGGCTCCTAGATAGCGCTAAGAAGGGACCCCAGTGGGGTCCCTTCTTAGCGCTTAAGGCCATTTAAGACTGTGACAGCCGGCCATTTTCTAAAGCAGCTTAAGCTTTATTAGCTGTAGCGCCTAGATGTAGATGGTTGGGTCTATCATCAGCTCCGGGTCGGTGCGTGGGTCGCGAACCTTGGAGGGTACCCCCACAGCCACATGCCCTTCAGGCAGGTTTTTAACCAGCACCGCGTTGGCGCCAATAACGCCGCCGTCATAAACTGTAACCGGACCCAAAACCTTAGCCCCAGCCCCCACCGTGACGTGGTTGCCAATGGTGGGGTGACGTTTGCCCGGGGTCATTGACACCCCACCGAGGGTTACCCCGTGAAAGAGCAGGACGTCGTCGCCAACTGTGGTGGTTTCACCGATAACTACCCCCATGCCGTGGTCGATAAAGAAACGTCGACCAATGGTGGCGCCAGGGTGAATCTCCACGCCGGTGGCTGCGCGGGCTGCCTGAGACAGGGCCCGGGCGGAGAAATGGTGGCCTTTAGACCACAGCCGGTTGGCTACCCGGTAAGCCCACACCGCGTGTAAACCTGGGTAGAGCAGGGCCACTTCGGCGGTTGATCGCGCTGCCGGGTCACGGTCGCGGGCAGTTTTAATGTCCTCGCGGATCAGTGCTAGCAGGCCCATGCCTTTAGGGTCAGAGGGGCTAGAACAACATGGGCTAGCTGGCGCCTCAGTGGCTTCGCTGTGCACGTCGCCCATAACCAGGTCGGCCTTAGCGGCAGATAACTGGCTAGCTGGGGCGGGTGTGGTCTTAACTGTCACAGTCTTTTGCTTTCAGTCCAGATAAGCCGAGTACAGCGGGGTAGACAGGTAACGCTCACCGGTGTCAGGCAACAAGGTGACAATGGTTTTGCCAGCAAACTCGGGGCGGTGAGCTAGCTGGTCGGCGGCGGCCAGGGCAGCGCCGGAGGAGATACCTACCAGCAGGCCTTCCTCAGCGGCGGCGCGGCGGGCGTAGGTTAGCGCAGCTTCGGACTCAATGTGCAGCAGCTCATCCCAAATGTTCTGGTCAAGCACCTCGGGCACAATGTTGGCGCCAATACCCTGGATTTTGTGCGGGCCGGCGTGACCTTCGCTTAGCAGGGGAGACTCAGCCGGTTCGATACCGAAAATCTTGACGTTGGGGTTCTTCTCGCGCAGCACCTGGCCCACACCGGTAAGGGTGCCGCCGGTGCCGATGCCGGCTACGAAGGCGTCAACCTGGCCGCCGGACTGTTCCCAGATTTCCAAGGGCGGTGCCGGCGCGGTGGGCGGCAGGGTTAGCCTCATTGGTGAACTGGGAGGCCAGAATCGAGTTGGGGTGGCCGCCTGGATTTCGCGGGCCTTGTCAGCTGCGCCCCTGCACACCGTTAACACTGGTGAGCACTCAGCTCTGCGCCAAATGCGCGCATAATGGCGCGGCGTTCCTTGCCTCATGGTGTCAGGCATGGTGATGATCACGCGGTAGCCTAGTGCCGCCCCAATAGCAGATAGGCCCACGCCGGTGTTGCCGCTGGTGGCTTCCACAATGGTGCCGCCGGGCTTGAGGGCGCCGGAGGCTTCAGCGGCGCGAATGATGTTTAGGGCAATGCGGTCTTTAACCGAGTGGCCGGGGTTTAGGGCCTCAAACTTGGCTAGTACCGTGGCCGGGGCGTCAATAACGCGGTTAATGCGTACCAGTGGGGTGGAACCAACCAGGTCAGCAATGGAGTTAGCAATGTCAGTCATGTAAATCTCCTTAAGTAAATTTTTTGGGCCCGCAGCGCTTCGATGGGTACGCAAACGGTAGGAAAAACTTGAGTGGGGCCAGGGCCTGTCTGGCCAAGGGCAAATAGACGCCAGGCATGCGCAGGCGACGCACTAATTCGAGGCCTGACGTGCTACAGACACATGCACTGCGCGAAGGACATCATCAGCGCCATATTCATCATGGCTGTGTCTCCTTTCGCGCTCAAAAATCTTGCTGGCCAAGTGTTGGCCAGCCGCCAGTCACTGTACAACGCTAACTGGCGGAAGTACAACAGTTTTTCACTATCTAAAAAGCGCTAAATACCTCAGCTTCGCAGTGAGCGGATTAGGGACTATTAAGGGATTAGAGGGGCAGCTCAAGGATTTTGGTGCCGGCAGCTTCTAGCTGGCCTTGGCCTCGGGTCACGTTAGCTACTAGCGCGGCTAGTTCTGTGGGATTGGCGACGGCGCTGGCCAGTTCGATAGTTGCCTGGCTTTCCCAGCGGGTTTGCACAATATTGGCGCCGCCGGCGCGCAGCTCAGCCTCGATACGACCAGCCTCGGCCACCGATGCGCGCAGCTGCCATAAATACTGTTGGCTGCGCCTACACAGGCTTAACTGTTCTAAAGCTTGGGCAGTGGCTTGCGAATAGGCGCGCACCAGCCCGCCTGTGCCCAGCAGGGTGCCACCAAAGTAGCGGGTGACCACCACGGTTACATCAAAAATCTGGCTGCCACGCAACACCTCAAGCATGGGCTTACCAGCGGTACCCGAGGGCTCGCCGTCGTCGTTAGAGCGTTCCGTGGGGGTGGCGCCAGGGTTAGCGATAATAAAAGCGCTGCAATGGTGACGCGCGTCAGGGTAGAGGGCGCGGCGGCTGGCAATAAACTCACGGGCCTGGGCCTCACTAGTGGTGCGCGCCGCTAAACCTAGAAAGTGTGAGCGTTTAATTTCTAAGTCAATCTCGCTAGCGCTAGTATCTGCTGGAACCAGCACGCCAGCTGGTGCTAGTGAACTCATAAGCTAATTGTGGCATGAGTCAATTGTGAGTAACGCCTATTTATTAGTGCCTCGACTTAAGGGGGCCAAGGCTAGTAAAGTTGCTTAAGTTGTTTGAGGCGATGGAACTCACACCCGCATCTGTGCATTATAGATTGGCTAGATCAGCGTGCACCGGGTAAGGTTACACGTCGGTTCAGGTTTGTTTTCTATACGAGAGGAGCGGGATCACGGCAGTTCCGAAGCGGAAGATGTCCCGTAGCAACACCCGCAACCGTCGCGCCCAGTGGAAGGCTGAGCTAACTCAGCTGGACAACTTGCGCATTGTCGGACGCGAGGTCAAGATTCCTCGTCGTCTAGCAAAGGCTTACAAGCTCGGCCTGGTCGAGGACTGATAAGTCTACGGTAGCGTCCCGAGCCTGCCGGGTTAAGCAGGTAGTGATGTGCATTTAGCGCATCCGCGCGGGTGTAGCTCAATGGTAGAGCCTCTGCCTTCCAAGCAGATTGCGCGGGTTCGATTCCCGTCACCCGCTCGAAGCGAGCATAAGGTTTACACCGATATGTGAGCCACCGGGGTAGCGCAGCTTGGTAGCGCATCTGCTTTTGGGGAGCAGAGGGTCGCAGGTTCAAATCCTGTCACCCCTGACCAAAAACTTGGCACCGTGGCCATTTAATTACTCAACTAAGCACCTAAACTTGCAAGTGGGCGTAAAATCTCTAGTTGCCGTCAAGCAGAACTTGCCGTTGCAGCGCTTAGTCCAGACATAGCCTTACATAGCCTACAGTTACCGATAGATATCTGTTCGTTATATTAGTGTGCTTGCTGACAACTGAGGTGACAGGCTGCGTATGCTCGACGCGATTTCATACAATTAACCCAGCCATGAAATTTCGCAGGAAGGTTCCCAAACCATGGCCATGACCGCGATGAAGCTTATGGGTGACAAGGCTGGCGCGGTTCGCCTTTTGTTCGACCTATCCGATCAGCTAGCCAACTGCTCCCAAGACGCCCTAGCCGCACATTTTGAAAGCGCTGCGGTGGCTCTGGATGAGCACGAAGGTGTAAGCGGTTTAGGTCCCCTGCGCCGCACGGTTCGCGCTTCCCTACGCAAATACCGTGTAAACATTCTAAATGCGGCACAGGTGCATGACGATGAGCGGATCCAGGAACACTATGAGCGCGAGATTGGGCGCACTCTAGAGACCCTGTTGGCTTATTTTTAAAGCGTAACTGCCCCCTTAAAGCTTTGTGACCGACCATATAAAGGCTGCTAAGGGCTGCAAAAAGCACCAATTTACTGGCTGAAGTAGCTACGCCGTGGCGGGCGCAAAGTGCAAATTAAGGATTTGTCCCCTAGACTGGGACGGTTAAAGGTGTCAATAAAGTACACCCACCGGCATGCCGGTGCCCTCATACCATCCATTTATTGGAGTACACGCCCGTGAAGAGCTCTGTCGAGATTCTAGATCCCACCTCCGTCAAGCTGACCGTGGAGGTTCCCCACGAGGAGCTGGGGAGCCAGCTCGACGCCGCCTACAAGGAGATCGGCTCCCAGATTCAGGTTCCCGGCTTCCGACGCGGCCACGTTCCCGCCCGCGTAATCGACCAGCGCGTCGGCCGTGGCACTGTAATTGAGCAGGCCATCAACGCCGCCCCTGCCTGACCTCTACCGTGACGCCATGGTTGACTCTGGCCGCGTTCCGCTGCTGCAGCCCGAAATTGAGATCGTTGAGATTCCGGCTGTAAATGGCCCCATCTCCGGCCAGTTCTCCTTCACCGCCACCGTAACCGTGCGTCCCGAGTTCGAGATCCTTCCCTAGAAGGCACCGAGCTGACCGCTGACGCCACCACCGTTAGCGATGAAGATGTCGACGCCGAGCTGGACAACCTACGCGCCCGTTTTGGTTCCCCTAAAGCCCATCAAGCGCAAGGCCAAGACCGGTGACTTCCTAACCATCGACCCAAAGGCTGAGATTGACGGCCAGGAGGTTGACCTCGGTTTCCGGTATTTCCTACGAAGTCGGCAAGGGAAACCCTGCTTAAGGGTTCAGACACCGCTCTGCGCGGCCTAAAGACTGACGAGAGAGCGCCACCTTCACCACCACCCCTGGCTGGTGGCGAGCACGCTGGTGAAGAGGCCGAGGTTACCGTTAAGGTCACCGCCGCCAAGCAGCGTGAGCTGCCCGAGGCTGACGACGACTTCGCTCAGATGGCTTCCGAGTTCGACACCATCGAAGAGCTGCGCGAGGACCTGCGCAAGCAGGTGGCCGACCGAAAGACCGCTGACCAGGCCATCGCCGCCCGCGACGCACTGCTAGAGCACCTAAAGTCTGTAGTGGAGTTCCCGGTGCCCGAGGCTGTGGTTGAGGCTCAGATTAGCCAGCACCTAGCCGCTGAGGGTAAGGAAGGCGACGAAGAGCACGCCAAGGAAATCCGTCCTGACGCTGAGAAGGCTGTGGTTGAGCAGCTGCTGCTAGACGTTCTGGCTGAGAAGCTGGATGTGGCCGTGACCCAGGATGAGCTGTTCGACTTCCTGCTGCAGACTGCCCAGCAGTACGGCATGGAGCCCGGCCAGTTCCTGCAGGGCGCCCAGCAGGCTGGCCAGATCCCGGCCTTCGCCCAGGAAATCGCTCGCAACAAGTCCCTGGCTGTAGCCCTACGTGAGGTTACCGTCAAGGACTCTGAGGGCAACGTAGTTGACCTGAGCGAGTTCATCGGCACCAACGAGGATGGCGAAGAGTCCGCCGCTGAGGATGACGAAGCTCCGGCTGAAGACGCCGAGTGAGCCTAGCTCTTTACGAGTGAGCCTAGCTCTGTAAAGGGGCCGGTAGCGTAAGCTGCCGGCCCCTTTGGTTTATTTTTTGTAAGCGATTTGCAAATTTTATTTAGTGACCGCTTGCTTTGCGTAAATGAGGCAGTGTGGCCTAACCTAAAGCCTCAAGCATTTAACACGGTTTTAAGGGGAACAAATGGCCTCAACTGCTGTCGAACAGTCCATTTCTATCGCCAGTGTCAGCGCTGATCTGCCGATTTTGAGGGAAGCCACTACCTCGCGGGTAGTGGTTAACAATGATGTGTTGCGGGTGGTTGACTTTGTTTTCGACGCCGGCCAGCTACTAACCGAGCACGCCTCACCTAAGGCAGTGGTAGTCACCCCTGCCAGAAGGTGAAATGGAATTTGATGTGGCCGGCGAAACCACGCTACTAAGTGACGGCGGCATGATTCATCTGGCTCCCGGCGAGCGTCACAGCGCTGCGCGCCGTTACCCCCGCCGTATGCGCCTAGTCATGGTTAACGTCTCAGGAGCAGGCCATGAGCAAGGATTTACAGAGCGTCCCAGCCCAGAGTGGCGCAGCTGATCAGGGCGGCGCTGTCGAGAACAGCGAAAAGCAATCCGGCGTCGTCGAGCAAGGGGAGCGCAAGGGCCTCACGCCAAGCCCCCTGAGGCCTCTCGTATGCAAGGACACTGGCTGCCAGCCACGCTAGGCAAAAAGATTTTTGCGCCCCGGCGGCATTGCCCTAACCCTGCAAAATGCTCGCTGCAGCCGCCCCCACCAGCCAAGACCGCATTGTTGAGTTTGGCCCTGGCGTGGTGCCACCGCGCGGCTGCTACTAAAGGCAAAACCCCAAGTCCTACGCCGGCGTCGACCCAAATCCGCAAGGCCGCCAAGCCGTTGCCAAGGTGATCGCCCCTCACGCTCAGGCCCAGTATGTGGTGGCCGACGCCGCCTGCACCGGCTTGCCCGACGCTAGCGCCGATCTGGTAGTGGGTGAAGCCATGCTTACCATCCAGTCGCCCCAAGCCAAGGCCGCTATTGTGAAAGAAGCTGCCCGCCTACTGGCTCCCGGCGGCCGCTACGCCATCCACGAAATGGCGGTATCTAGCGGATATAGCCAGGAGGACTTTGAAGCGGCTCGCAAGGAACTCTCGCGCACCATCAAGGTAGGCGCCCGCCCGCTAACCGAGGATGGCTGGCGCCAGCTCATGGAAGACGCCGGGCTAGAGGTGGTCTTCAGCGCCAAAGCGCCACTACGCCTACTAGAGCCCACCCGCTTAATCCGCGATGAGGGTTTGCTAGGTGCGCTGCGTTTTTGGAACAATGCCCGTAAGATGCCTGGAGCTAAAGAGCGTCTACGCACCATGCGTAAAGCTTTCAAGGTGCAAGGGCGCCTTATGGGCGGCTACGTACTAGTGGCTAAAAAACCGCAAGCTGAGTGAGTTCATAGCTGCGCGGGGTTGACTCAACTAGCGGCCCAAAGCGAAAACTAAGCGATTTTCGTGCCTTGGCAGTTAAAACAGGCTATTGTCTGATGCAGAAAAACCTTTCAAGGAGGGATAAGCGCGTGAGCGATGTCAACCCCAGCGCAGCCGGCGATAACGCTAACGGTATGGCGCTGACTGATTCCATCTACAACCGCCTGCTTAAAGAGCGCATCATTTGGCTGGGCTCTGAGGTGCGTGACGATAACGCCAACGCCATCTGCGCACAGATGCTACTACTTGCTGCCGAAGACCCTGAGGCAGACATTTACCTCTACATCAACAGCCCCGGTGGCTCAGTAACTGCCGGCATGGCCATCTACGACACCATGCAGTATGTACAGCCCGACGTGGTAACTGTGGCCACCGGTATGGCTGCCTCCATGGGCCAGTTCCTGCTCTCTTCTGGTGCTAAGGGCAAGCGCTACATCACCCCCCACGCCCGCGTGCTGATGCACCAGCCCCTTGGCGGCGCCGGTGGTAGCGCCACCGAAATCCGTATCAACGCGGACCTGATTATCTCCATGAAGCAGCAGCTCGCTGAGATCACGGCGGCTAACACTGGTCACAGCGTTGAGCAGATTATTGCCGACGGCGACCGCGACCACTGGTACACCGCCCAGGAAGCTCTCGAATACGGCTTCGTAGACCACATCGTTAAGTCCGCTAGCGAAATCAGCAAGCAGAACGGAGACAACTGATGAGCACTCGCCCCTATTTTGATGCGATCGCCCGCCAGGTAGAGGCCAGTGCCGCCATGCTCTTCTGCCCGCTACGTGCTACCTCAGTTTGAGGAGCGCACCGCTTACGGGTTTAAGCGCCAAGACCCCTACGCCAAGCTGTTTGAAGACCGCATCGTGTTCATGGGGGTGCAGGTGGATGACACCAGCGCTGACGACATTATGGCCCAGCTGCTGGTGCTAGAGTCGCAGGACCCCTGACGGCCTCAATCACCATGTACATCAACAGCCCCGGTGGTTCCTTCACCGCGCTGACCGCCATCTATGACACCATGCAGTACATTGCCGCAGGTGCAGACGGTGTGCCTGGGCCAGGCTGCCCCTGCCGCCGCAGTGCTATTGGCTGCCGGCGCTAAAGGTAAGCGTCTGGCGCTGCCTAACGCTCGCGTGCTGATTCACCAGCCCGCCAGCGGAGGGTATCCAGGGGCAGGCTAGCGACATTGAGATCGTGGCCAACGAAATTGACCGTATGCGCGCTTGGCTGGAAGACACCCTAGCCTTCCACACCGGCCGCGACCGCGAACTAGTGCACCGCGATCTAGAACGCGACAAGATCCTCACGGCCACCGCCGCCAAGGAATACGGCATCGTCGACCAGGTGCTCAACTCGCGTAAGTCTGCTCCGGCAGTACACTCGGTGTGACTTTAGGGCCAAAATACTTTAAATTGCCCTGAAAATCAGCAATTTTTAAACGGGAGCGATGCGACACGCTCCCGTTTAGCTGATTTTTATCTAAATACGCCGTAAAGTTATCTTGTAGAAAAGCGTCGCTCGACATAAAGGAGTGCGTCTGTGGCTCGCGCTGAGAGTGTAGATCTTCTCAAGTGTTCATTCTGTGGGAAGAGTCAGAAGCAGGTCAAGAAGTTAATCGCTGGTCCTGGCGTATACATCTGCGATGAGTGTATCGAGCTATGTGTTGAGATCATTGAAGAAGAGATCAACGCTGACGCAAGCGAATTCAGCTTTGAACTTCCTAAGCCTAAAGAGATTTACGACTTTTTATGCCAGCACGTTATTGGTCAAGACGCTGCTAAACGTGCATTGTCGGTAGCTGTTTACAACCACTATAAACGCGTAAAGGTTCGTGAAACTTCACTAACTGAACAAGAAGCGGTGCAGCTAAATAAATCAAATATTTTGCTGCTGGGCCCCACCGGTACTGGTAAAACTCACCTGGCCCGCACCCTGGCTAAGCTGCTGGATGTGTGCCCTTCGCTCTGGTAGATGCCACCGCCTTAACTGAAGCTGGATATGTGGGTGAGGATGTAGAAAACATCCTGCTTAAGCTGATTCAGGCCGCTGATGGTGACATTAAACGCGCTGAACACGGAATTATTTACATTGACGAGATCGACAAGATCGGGCGCAAAAACGAGAACCCCTCAATTACGCGCGATGTTTCGGGTGAAGGTGTACAGCAGGCACTGCTAAAGATCATTGAGGGCACAGTAGCTTCAGTGCCGCCCTCAGGCGGTCGCAAGCACCCCCACCAGGAGTTCATGGAGATTGACACTTCCAACATCCTGTTTATTGCGGCCGGGTCTTTTGCCGGTATTGAGGAAATTTTGCGGGCTCGCCAGCGTAAAGAAACCGGCGCTCAGGTGGTTGGTTTCGGCTCCTCACTGGTTGGCTCTGAGCGCGACGACGCCGCTTTCGATATGCGTGTACGTCCTGAAGACCTGCGTAAATTCGGGCTAATCCCAGAGTTCATTGGCCGTCTGCCGGTGATTGCCACTGTGCAGGCTTTGGGTCAAGAAGATCTGGTGCGGGTCATGACTGAGCCTAAAAACTCGCTGATCAGCCAGTACAAGTACCTGCTGAGTTTGGATGGGGTAGAGCTAGAAATTAGCGACGACGCGGTAGCAGAGATCGCTAAAGCTGGCCCTGGAGCGTGAAACCGGTGCTCGTGGCCTGTCTGCCATTGTTGAAGAGGTGCTGGGAGACGTCATGTTTGAGGTGCCCTCACACCCGGAGATTGGGCGCGTACAGATTAATGCTGACGTGATGCGCGGGCTAGCTAAGCCCACTTACGACGCCGGCTCGGGGGCGCTAACCAGCACGCTTAAGAGCCCAAAAAAAGCTCGCTCGAAGAGCGCCTGAACTTATGAGCCCTGCTCACCAGCATGAAGACGCTAGCTTGAATTCGGCTAGATCTAGTGAAGCCACTTTAGCCCAACCTGCACCCACACCACCTCAGTTGGTGACGCTGCGCGCCACTATCGATAACCTCGATGCGGTGCTGGTGCATGTATTGGCGGAGCGTCTTAAGTGCACCCGTCAGGTTGGTGAACTTAAACGCGATCTAGACTTGCCAGCTGCTGACCACCAGCGCGAAGCCCAACAAATTGCCCGTCTAGAGGCGCTAGCGCGGGACTCGGGTCTAGATCCGGTGTTTGCCCAGAAGTTCTTTAACTTCATTGTTAGTGAAGTTATCCGCCACCACGAGGCCATTAAAGAAAGCGCCTAGGCGACGCCTAAACGCGCGCTGCGTTTCGACGTCGCCCCTAAAAGTAGCTTAAAAGCTGGCCTAGCCCTTCAAACCAGAGCTAGCCAGGCCGCTAATAACCCGGCGCTGCATAGAGAAGAACAAGATGAAGATCGGCGCCATAGACATGATCGAGGCAGCCATCATCATGCTGTAATCAGTGGAGTGCTCGCCAGCTAAGGTGGCAATACCAACGCTTAGTGGCATTTTGTCTTCGCGCGTAGTCACAATTAGTGGCCACAACAAATCATTCCAAGACCACAGTACCGTAGTAATCGCCACCGCAGACAAGCTCCGGCGCCGCCAGTGGCAGCATCACCTTAGTAAAAATCTGCCACTGCGAGCAGCCATCTAAGCGCGCGGCCTCCTCCATTTCACGTGGCAAACTTAGGAAAGTTTGTCGCATCAAAAAAGTTCCAAAGGCACTAAACAAACCCGGCAGCACAATACCCCAGGGAGTCTCTAGTAGCCCAAGCCCCTGCACAATCTGGTACTGGGGGATCAGGTAAACCTGGCTGGGAAAACCATCAAAATCAGCAGCACCGCGCCAAACAGAATACCCCGGCCACTAAACTGCATTCGCGCAAAAGCATAGCCAGCCATGGAGCAAAACAGCAGCTGCGCCAGCGTACGAATCACCGTGATCAGCACCGAAATCCAAAAGTTTTGCATAAAAGGCAGCTTGGTAAACACGTCAGAATAGTTATGCCATTGCAAAACCTCAGGCCAAAAAGTCGGCGGCACCGAACGCACTTCCGCATTTGTAGACAGCGACATAATAATCTGCCACACAAACGGAAATACCATAAACAGCCCAAAAAACAGCAGTAGCACATGGGCTGGAGCTAAATGCAACTGTGTACGTAGCACACGCTTTAAAGGCGTGCGTTGAGGCTTAGACATAACGCACCCACTTCTTTTGCATAACGAACTGGAACAGGGTTACCAGGGCCACCATAACTAGAATAATTACTGCACTCGCAGCGGCGCCGCCCTTATCGTTATTCTCAAATGCGGTGTTGTAGAACAGATACACCAGTGAACGGGTATCCTTCATAGCCGGGTTAGCCGTGCCCACAATGGCAAATAGAGAATCAACTAATTGCAGGCCACCAATAGTGGTGACAATGGCTAATAGGAAAATCGAGGGAGTCAGTAGCGGAATAGTGATAGCCGTAAACTGCTTTACCCGCCCGGCGCCGTCAATGGCAGCAGCCTCATAGAGCTCATGCGGGATCGACTTTAAGCCCGCGCTAAGAATAATCACGTTAAAGCCAATAGAAGACCAGATGCCGTAAAAGATAACCACAGCCAAAGCAAAGCCAGGGGTGGATAGCCAGTAGGTTGGGTTACTTACCCCCAGGCCTTTAAGCATCTGGTTAAATAGGCCAAAGTTACCGTTGAAAATGATCTTCCAAACCTGACTGACCGCGATTGGCATGGCCAGATAAGGCATAAAGAACACGGTGCGATAAAACCGCACCCCGCGCAGCCCCGGCAGTTCAATTAAGGCTGCGATCAGCACAGAGATGATAATCGAGGCCACCACTGCCAATGTGTAGATAATTGTGTTAATAGTGGCTGAGGCTAAATCAGGGCGGTTAAACAGATCCGTGTAGTTTTCTAAACCAACCCATTTAGCCGAGCCACCAAAAGCATCCGACCTAGTAAAAGACAGGTAGAAGTTTTTGATAATGGGGTAGTAGTAGAAGATAGCTACACCGCTAGTAGGGGCTACAAACAGCCAGGGCCAGATTCCGCCTTTACCTTTAACCGGCCTAGCCAGCTTAGCGTTAGGTGCTTTAGCAGTTTTCATATTCACTCACCGGTAACTAATGCGTTAGTAAGTAATTAGGCGGTGGATGGCATTTAAGTAGGGGAGGGCGGCCCTAGTGAATCTAGCTTTCACTAAGGGCGCTACTAAATGCCACCCACCATTATTTGCTAGCTAGCAGATTTACTGCTTTTCCTTGGCTAGCAACGCATCCATTTCGCTGGCCAACTGCTTAGCGGCCTGCGCAACCGGAGTCTTGCCCTCACAGGCGGGCACCAAAATCTCCACTTCCTTCTTGTTCCAGGGCGGCGGCATCGAGACCGGGTAGGCTACCGCGTACTTTTCGGCGGCGTCGGTGTAAACCTTAAGGTCCCAACCATCAACCAGCTTGGTCCACTTCTCAGCGGCGCCCTCGTAAGCGGGGATAGCGGTGCCGTTAGTGGCCTCAATTCCTGTACTTCCTTCAGCCATCACGCTGCCACCAGACGTGGCGGCCAGGTGCTGCTTGAGCCAGCAGAAGCCACATAGGCCAGGCCGTGAATTACACTGCCCTGCTGCTTGTCCCTAGGTAGCGGCACCACCTGCAAGTTAGCGGTGTCCTTGTACTCGGTCTTGAACACGCTGGCCTGCCAGGAGCCAGCCCAGTACATGGCAGCCTTGTCATTCTTGAATAGGTCTTTCAGGCTTAGTGTCAGTCATAACCTGAATCTCGTGCACAGAGCCGTCCTTGATCAGCCCAGCCCAAATCTCTAGGCCCTTAATAGCCTCAGGTTGGCCGTAACCAGACTTGCCGTCCTTGATTACGTAGCCACCGGCCTGGGCAATGGTGTTGTAGTAGGTTTCCTGCCCGCCGCCAATTACGTCGCCGACGACGCCGTAAGCCTTACCTGAGTCAGAAATGGCCTTAGCGGCCTTGTGGAAGTCCTCCCAGGTCCAATCCGCCTTAGGTAGTTCCACTCCGGCTGCGGCAAACAGCTTCTTGTTAACCCACACGGCAATGGTGTCGTAGTCCTTGGGGATGCCGTAGTGCTTGACTTAACTGAGCAGATATCGGCGGGCCAAGGCGTACTCTAGACCAGTCCACGTCCCTTAAGATCGCCAAGGGCAGCCAGCTGCTGTTGGTGGCGTAGAGCTTGGCGTTGGGGCCGTTCATCCAGAACACGTCAGGTAGCTTGTCGCCTTCAGCCTGGTTGCGCAGCTTGGTGAAGTAGTCCTTGAAAGCAGTCAAGGATAGGGTCACCTTGATGTTGGGGTACTTTTCGTTAAAGGCCTTAACCCCGGCTTGGACCGTGGGGGTCTGGTTCTTGTCCCAGTAAGCTAAGGTCAGCTCGGCCTGGGTTCTTGGTTAGCGCGCCGCCGTCACCGGCGTCAGATCGCTACCGCAGGCCGTTGAAAGCGGCTCGCAACCGCCAAAGCGCCAGCGGCACTTTAGAAATGATCGGCGAGTAAAACATCAGGGCCCTTTACCTGATTGTGGTGGTTATTGTAGGTCAATTGCTGCACGCGGCAGCGTAAATGAAGTCTTTAACCGACTTGGTTGTTGTTAAAGTATTTAATTAATGCGCTCTCAAGCTGGGGCACGCGGCGCGGAGTTGAACCGTTGCGTAAAGACTCGGTGGCTAAAATTCCGGCGGCCACCGCATACCAAGCTCCTAGTGGGGAAGTGTCGGTGGGGCTGTCATTAACCACAAAGTTAATGAATTCATTTACGGTAAGCTGATCGGCGTCGCTGTGACCGCCGGCGTCACCTAAAATCGGGACCTGCTCGGCGCCGTCGAGATCAAAATATGTAGGCACGCGCTTATCCCAAATTTTAATGTGACCGCCTCGCCGTCACCGAAGCTTTTCAATGCGCCCTCGGTGCCAATCACACGTGTAATTACGCCACTAATCGGGAGCGAAGTGGCACTGCTCGTAAGAGGCCAGCACCCCGGACTCCATGCGCATAAGCATCATGGAAACATCTTCCACATCAATAACTGGGTTTAGACCCTTTTGTGATAGCGGCGGCCAATTGCTGTTATCAAACCAGTCACCCATAAGCAGGTGAGAATTATCGGCTCGATCAGTGACCTGGTTATAAACCATTAAATCACCCATAGCCACCACATCATTGGTGTGGGAATTAGCTAGCCAATGCATTACATCAATGTCATGGGCAGCTTTTTGTAGTAGTAAACCGGTGCCGTGCTCGCGTGTGGCGTGCCAGTCTTTAAAATAGAAATCTCCGCCCGTGCCCACAAAGTGGCGGCACCAAATAGTTTTTACTTCACCAATGCGGCCAGAGCGAATAATGTCACGCATTTCGCGAACCACATTCATATGGCGCATATTGTGGCCCACATAGAGTTTTGTGCCCGTCTCATAGGCGGTGCGCAGCACCCGGGTGGCGCCTTCCATAGTGATAGCTAGCGGCTTTTCCAGGTACACGGCCACGCCGGCTTCGAGTAGCTGGCAGGTGATATCAGCGTGGGTGTCATCGGGGCTGGTGACAAAGGCAATGTCTAGGTCAGCGGCAATGAAATCACCCAGGTTTTCGGTTAGCACTAGGGAGTCTGGGTCGCGTTCTAGACGCTGACTTACCCGCGTCCGCGCCAGAGGGCTGGGTTCACAGGCGGCCACGATCTTAGCGCTGACTGGGCCTTTTTCGGCGTTTAGAGCTAAGTGGGAGCGTGCCCCCACACCAACTACGCCTACCCGCAGGGTTGAAGTGTTCATTATGACCTCTTTTTGGGGTTAGGGATTTGGCAGGCGGGCACTAGCTGCGCGCAGGAAGTAGGGGCGTAGGTGGTGGTGTGTGCTGCCAAAATTCGTTTATCTGCTTGTTCAAGTGCTAGTGCCAGTGCCCCCACGGTGGGGGCGCAGGGCCCGTGTAGGCTGGCTTCACATTTAGGGCCGGGGCCCCTTGGGGCAGGGTGCGTGAAAGTTCTTGACGTAGCTGCTGGGCTGAAAAGCTGCTGTTAATTGGCAGTGAAACCACCACGGTGCTGGGGTCTACCACTAGGGCCAGGGGGCCTACTATGTCGGTTAGCATTTGCTTGCGCGTGGGCTTATCGCTTTGTTCATGCCAGGGCAGCGCGTCCATGATTTCGCCGGCGTTGTAGGTGCGCCCACGGTGGAGCTGACCGTTCATGATCAGCCCGGTGTTTAAGCCTTCAACTAGGTCAACGAACAGCAGGTCATCATTTGACTCTAGGGTGCCGTTTTGGGTGCGGGTGGCAAATTCTCCCCAGGCTGCGCAGTTAATATCGTTTTCGATGCGCACATTAACCCCAAAACGCATACGCAGGTGGTGGCCGAGGGGGAAGTTGTCAAAAACCGGCACCTGATCTGAGCGGTCTACGCGGCCGGTGGGGGTGATAATGCCGGTGGTGGACATGCCGATGGCGCAAAGCGGGCCGTAGCTTTTAATTAGTGGCCGGGTGAAATCTTCAATTATTGAGCACAGCTGCTCTAAGCGCTGGTTGGCATCGCTGCGGGTGATGGGGGCGCGTTGGCAGGTGATTACGTTGCCGGCCAGTGTCATAGCGGCAATGATTAGGTCATTACTGCGCAGGTCAATGCCTATTACTAGGCCAGCTTTGGGGCCGATGGCCAGGTTGCGGGCAGGGCGGCCGCCTTGGGATTTGGCTACCGAGTCAGTGGTACTAGCCCAAAGTTGGCTAGCTGTTTAAGTAGGATGCCGGCGGTAGTGTGGTTGTTCCGGTTAAGGTGGCGATTTTTTGGATGGTGGTGGTGCCGTTAAAGCGCATTTGGTCGACGGCGGTGGCCGCGATGCGGGCTTGGCGCGCCGTGAGCGAGATGGGGCAAACTACTGGCAAGTTAGCGTTGGAGTCTGTAGCGCTAGCTAGACCCGGGTGAGCGGTGCTCATGTCCGTCCAATCTTCACTGATGGAAGGCGGTGGCTGGGCGTCATCGCCGAAGGTTTTGAAAGGAGCTTTCATAACTCCAGTGCCGAAATAGTAACACTCTTTTTGTGATCTGCAACCTGTTTTGGAAAATTTCCTGCGCGGAAGTTTTTCGGCTGGCCCCGTACGTGCTGGTAGGGTAGCGCGGCAGCGACGGTCTGCCTGGCGGGGTGCTGAGGCGATGGCGATCGGCGCTGGGTACCGGGCTGCTTAGGGTCTGGCGACGGCGCCCGCCCTGGTTGGAACGTTTTTTGGAACGTTCTATTCAAATTTGACACTGTGCTATGACAAATATGAGGGTAGTTGGTGTTCTACTGGTTCAGTTGCTCGTTTACGTGAAATAATGGTTGCAGCTCTTCATAAGATGGGACGCGACAAAGAAGCGAACTTGGTATTAGAGTTAAGACGCTCTGATGTGTTGGGTATTAAACCTATAGGTGAGTTTTAATATGGCAGATATTGCGGTGGAAGCTCGCGGGCTTAAACGCAGCTTCAACAAAGGCAAGTTTGTAGCCGTTAACGGCGTTGAGCCTGACATTGACAACACAGGCCAGATTCACGCCTCGTTAGGCCTCCAACGGTGCCAGGTAAAACCACTTACCGTGCTGAAAATACGCCCTGCAGCCAGAGATAGTAGAAGGTCAAAATCGCTGGCGTGGATGCGGTTAAAAACCCAACCAGTGCCCGACGTAAATTAGGCCTGGTGTTGGGTGGGGATCTAGGTTTCTACCCGCGTGCTAGCGCGCAACAAAACCTGTGTTTCTTTGCTGATATCCAGGGCGTGCCTAGCGCTAAACGTCACCAGCGTGTAGCCCAGGTACTGCAAGACGTACAGTTAACCCAGTACGCTGACACTAAAGTAAGCGGCTTCTCGCGTGGTATGAAACAGCGTTTACACATCGCCCGGGCCCTGCTGCACGAGCCGCGTATCTTGTTTCTAGACGAACCCACTACCGGCTTAGACCCGGATATATCACTGGAAAACCGTGATCTTGTTCCCTCGCCTCGGCCTGTCAAGGGGTAGTTGTGCTGCTTACTTCTCATTCCATGGCTGAGGTAGAAGAGCTCGCCGACCAGATCAGCTTGATCGGCGCGGGTAAGCGCTGGTTATTAGCGGCCAGGTGCAAGACATTGCCGCCTGTGCGGGGTTTGACCGCTGCTCTACTTTCACCCTGACCCCAGCCCAAGACAGCCTCCTGAAGCTAAGCGAGTTACTGCCAGGCGCCGTCGTACATGAACGCAGGCCGCTATCCGCCCAGTGGCTGCACACTATCTACTGGCCCCAAGCCCAAAGCTCTGCGGCCTTAGAAGCAGAGCTTAAACGCTCGTTTACGGTTACCGGCGGATTATCGGTCGCCGTCCGGCCAGCTTGGAACAGGCTTATTTAGCTATGGCAGACAGGCTCGCACGCTAATGAGAATGCTGCGCATGTTGGCTTTCCAGTTTCGCCAATTTATTTCAGTGCCTTATTTCGTGCAGTTAATGCTGGTGGCTACCTTAACTACCACGCTGATCCAGTATTTAGCGCAGCGTGCTTGGGGTGGGGTTGATCCTACCGCTGCTTGGCTGCGTGGTGGGTCGATCGGCATGTGGACCACGGTTACCGCAGCGGCCGGGATTGTGGGTTTTGAGCGTTTTAAAGGCACCCTGGTGCAGTTAGTGATCGCCCCGATCGGGGCACTTAAAGCGGTAGCGAGCGTGGTGAGCGCGGCGGCTTTGTTTGGTTTGCTGGCTTTTCCTACCGCTTGGCTGACTTGGGCGGTGCTTAACTGGGATGTCACGTTCACGCCTTGGCGTAGGTTGTTGGCGCTGGTGGGGGCCCAGTTAGCTTTCTTTGTGGCCTGTTTGGTGGTTAGTTATGTTGTGGCCGGGATTTTTGTGCTCACTCCTAACGCCATCACCTATGAGGGGTTGTTACTGATCCCGGTGCTGATCGTCTCCCGGCATTGTTTTTCACTCGATACCACTATGCCGCCCTGGCTGGCTTGGCTGGGTAAAGGGCTGCCGCTTAGTAGTGCTTACCGGATGCTGGTGCATGGTTTTTCTTGGTCGCAGGCGTGTGCTTGGCTGCTTACTAGTGTTGCTTGGCTGGTTTTGTCTTGGGTGTTGGGGCGCCGTTGCTTGCGTTTAGCTTGCAAAGCGGGAACCTTGGAGGTGGTTTGATGGGGCCGGCTAATTTTTGGGCTCGTTTGGTTGACGGGGTGGCTATTTCCCGGGCGAGTTCCACTATTTTCGCTACTCTTGGTACGGCCCTGGTGTCGCTGCTGGTGATCCCGGTTTTAGAGATTGTTTATAGCCTGCTTTTTCGGGGCGGATCTGCATTCGACCCAGTTGCTGCGTACTGCTTATGTGGCTACTTGTGTGCCTTTTACCAGCGCTATTTGTTCGGGGATGGTTAGCCGCGTGGCGACGGACCGTCACCTGGGGGTGTTCCAAGAGGTCCATTCTTGGAGGCGTTTTGATGCTGCTTATTAGTTAGCTGCGGCATTAGTGCCGGTTATTTTTGCTACGACGACGGCGGTGATCGCCCTGCTGTGGTGCGGCTAGTGGCTTTCGGGGCGGTTGGGCATCCTGACTTGGCTAGTTTGCTGGGCTTGTTTGCTGTCCCTGGTTTGCGGGTGTTGTTAGGGGCTGGTGCTGGCGGTATCGGGTAGATTTGTCTGACCTGTATGCCACCACGGTGACTGCCGTGTTGTTGATTTTTACTGGGGTGATTGTGCCGGTTACGTATTATCCGGTTTGGCTGTCTTGGTTTAGTTATGTGACTCCGTTAGCGCGTTCTTTTAACCGGCCGGGGTTGGTGTTAAACCCGGCCTCTGTGTTAACTGATCTAACTGTGGCTGCGGCCTGGGCGTTGGTTGGGGTTGGTTTGGTTTGGCATGCTATGAAACGGTTGCGTCAAGGTTTACGGCGCGAAGCCCTCTAGCCCGGGCATAAGCAGGAGAACATGATGAGCACTAAAACAGCGCGGGTACAGGCATATTTCGCTGTCGCCCAAATGAACTACGGTGAAGATATCCTAGCGCAGGTGGCTGTGCATCGGTGCCTTTAGCGCCCAGATAACTGCAAGGCTCAGACGTTAAGGGCGACGCGCGTCGCTATCACGCTGGCAACCCCGTAACTCGCACGGACCACCCGCGCAGGGCCCCCGGTGGTAGGTGGACTGCGGCGCCAGCTGATGCGGCACAAAACCATGAGGAAGCTGCAGCCCACGCCGTAGAAATCATGCCACGCACCAGCTACATTGAACGCCCTGCCGCCAGCGGGTTTGGGCTCAGCCAGGCCATCGCCGCCAATGTAGATGAGCTAGTGATCGTAGAGCCATTGCAGCCGGCCTTCTCAATTGGGCGGGTCGAGCGGTTTGTGGCAATAGCCCACGCCAGTGCCATCAGGGCGCGGGTAGTGCTAACCAAAGCAGACCTGGTGGCGGGCCAAGAAATCCAGGGCGCAATTGAGCAATGCGAGCCCCTGTGAGCTGGTGACGGCGCTAAACACCACCGACACCCAGGCGGTAGCTGAGCCAAAGCAGCTGACCACCGACACTTTAGTACCGCGCCGCCCAGGTGCGTAGTAAATCCACGCCCACTAATGCGCTTTAGGACCAGCCTCGCTACCGGTAGTGCGGCGGCGGCGGACGGTAAAGGCCGCCACACCACCACTTCGCGCCAACTGTTGCAGGGGGAGGTAAATATTATTGACACCCCTGGACTTCGGGCTTTGGGAGCCACCCCGGACGCTGAGGCGGTAGACCAAACTTTCACGCAGATCGCTGCCCTGGCTGAGCAATGCCGCTATCGCGCGACTGTAGCCATATAGTGGTGAGCCGGGCTGCGCAAGCAATGGTCGGGCTTTAACCCAAGGCGACTTGCGCTCCAGAGGTGGTGTTGAGCGCCAACAGCGGACGCCGGCGTGCTGAGCGAAACGAACTCAACCGTGACGCCCGTTTGGCACGCGCCGCTTCAACGCACTGCCAGCCGACAACACTCGCAGGCGTGAGACTAGTGGGCTTAAAGGCCCAGCAAGCAATCACATGTAACTGCTTGTCTGCTTTTAAGCAGCCCGCGGTCTTTACCAGCTTTAATGGCTTTACCAGCTTTTGCTCGGACTGTAACTGCTTGCCGGTGGGCAGGGCGACGTCGCTGCAGTTAAAATCTGCCCGGCCACTACAGCTATAGCCAAAAGCTTTACAGACCAGAACTCAAAAGCGTTTTACATCTAGAACTCATCCCTTACAGCTATGACTTTAAATAGTTCCTGCATATACGCGTTATTTTTATAGGAAGCGATGAACATACCTGTATTTGACTGTGGTTAGCCTGGTATTTGACTGTGGTTACCTGTGCTTGGTACAGGTGCAGAGTGTCAGTCGGTAAGGCAGAGCTGGCCTGTTTGAGGCGTAGATGCTAGACTCAATCCACGTCCGCAGGTACTTAGCCATTTGCTAACAAAGTGCTGCTGCGCGCTTAACCTTCAGCAGCAGGGGTGGGCAAACCACTGGCTTCAGTGAGTCATCGGTGAGCACGCGAGAGCGGATAGATTCCGCCCGAGACGGCCTGCTGGTGTCGACGGCGCGGTCTAGAGCTGCTAGTACCTCAGGGTTCTTCGCGGCTTGCTCCACGCTCATCTCTTCTAGGCCGTGGTTCTTAAGCCACTGGGGCAGCATGTCCGCATCTAGCGTGATTAGGGCAGAGATGAAAGGCTGGTTGTCACCAACCACCACCATCGCTTTACCAGCGGCGACCACGCAGGCGGTCTTCCAAAATAGCCGGAGCTACGTTCTTACCGCCGGCAGTAATGATCAGTTCCTTGCGGCGTCCGGTGATACGCAGGTAGCCGTCCTCGTCGAGCGAACCAATGTCACCGGTGCGCAGCCAGCCGTCAGCGGTGAAAGCTTCCGCGTTGGCTTCATCATTGTTCAGGTAGCCGGCAAAAACGCCGATACCCTTAATTTCAATGTCGCCATCTACAGTTACGCGCACGCTATTGCCGGTAACCGGCGGGCCAACAGTACCAATCTTGGACTGCACCGCAGTGTTAACGGTGGCAGGGCCAATGGTTTCAGTCAGGCCATAGCCTTCAAGCACGCTCATGCCCACGCCACGGTAGAAGTGACCCAGACGCTCACCTAGCGGCCGACCACCAGAAATCACGTAGCGTACGTTTCCACCCAGCATGGAACGCAAAGTGGAGTAAACCAGGCGGTCAGCCGCGCGGTGGGCGAGCTTCAAAGAAGTAGAGGGGCCTGCCTCATCCAGAGCGCGCGAATAGGTAATAGCCACCTTGGCAGCCCAACGGAAAATCTTCAGCTTGGTGCCCGAGCCGGCCTTAGCGTCGGCAGCGTTATAAACCTTTTCCAAAACGCGCGGTACACATAGCAGGTAGGTGGGGTGGAAAGACTGTAGGTCAGGTAGCAGGGTCTTAACGTTTGCGCAGTGGCCCACCACGCCGTCGCCACCAATAGCTAGCAGCTGCAAGAAACGCGCATAGACGTGGGCTAGCGGCAAGAACAGCAGCAGGCGCACATCCTCGCCGCGCAGCACCTGGGGAATCCAGTCCACACCGTTATGGGGTAGGCCAGCAGCGTTACGGTGGGTTAGTACTGCACCCTTGGGGCGGCCGGTGGTGCCCGAGGTGTAAACGATGGAGTAAATGTCGTCGATACGCAGGGCCTTGGTGCGCTGCTCCACCACATCCATGTCGATGTTCTCGCCGGCGCTGTTGACCTTGGCAATAGCCTCATCAGCCAGAGAGAACACCGAAACCTGCTGCTTAGCTTCCTGGGAGGCCTGGTAAACCAGCTTGGCTAGCTTGGCGTTCTCAGTGAAAACTAATCGCACCTGTGCGTTAGTTAGAATCCACTGGATCTGCTCAGAAGAGGAAGTTTCATAGATCGGCACGCTAACCAGCCCGGCGCGGGAGATCGCCATGTCGATAAGCATCCACTCGTAGGAGGTGTGGGCCATGATGCCCACGCGCTGACCAGCTTCTAGACCTAGACCAACTAGGCCGCGCGCTAGCGCATCTACTTCACTTTGGAACTGGCGGGCGCTTACCTCATCCCAACCGTCACCAGCGGCGTTACGCTTGGCCACCAGCGGCTTATCAGGTAGCCGCTTAACCCGGTCGGCCAGCAACCATGGCACGCTCCAGGTTTCTTCTAGCTCATGAATGAGCGGTGACGAGGTTTGGGCAGCAATCTGAGCAGGGCTTTGAGTCACGGCCCCATTATTGCAGAAAAACAAATTGTAGGGTTCTACTAGCCTTGTAGGAATTCTACAAATTATGTTTGGTAGATAAAAGCGGTTGGTACTCGGTGAACAAAATCGAGCACCAACCGCTTTTAACGGGGTGATTTTCACCAGATGGCGCGGCTACCGGCGGTCTTATCGGCATCCGAACAAAACTTCCGGCCCAGGTCGGAGTCTGCTTTAGCCGCCTGCTTAGGCACGGAGCCTGCTTAGCTGCGCTTAGGCTGGGCTTGCATAGCCGGAGCTCGCCCCAAAGTTGCTGAAGAAACCACAGTGGCACCGTCAGCTGTCGCTGGCGCGGGACCGCAACCTCGCCGGTTACCTTTGGCGGCTTCCAATCAGGTCAGCGTCACCAGCTCAACAGCATTAGCTAGGCCGCTCGGGCAGCTCCAGGTGACCTCCACGATCGGGGTCTCTCGGCTGGACCTTAGCTTCCAGACTTGAGCTTACGTGGTGGCTGGCTAGCACCCGCTGTCCGGACGCGCCCACCAGTTCGGACGTCGGCGCCAGCAGCCCCTCACGCAGCCAGTCGCGTGGGCCAGTGCGCGTGCACGCCACGCCGGTGCGCACCAAGACCACACCCTTCGTAGTGGCAAACGGCAAGGAACGAAAGAACAGACGCACGAAGGTGTCTACTGCGATAGCTAGGTAGTGCGGGCGCTACGTACAGCCTTGGGCAGTGGTTACAAAGCTGGCGCGGTCCTTAGTCAGCGTAATGTCGTCGCAGAGTCCAGAAGAGCGACTCAGCCACTTCCAGTGCCCGGGCGTGCTCAGTTGTCAAAAGCGGCCGCGGCGGCGTCGACCACATCAGCCGCCAAGGCCCAGCAGCACAGCCCTGTCAACCGCTCGCTCAACCTCGCCAGCATCCAGAAAGCCTCGAGCTGACGCCACCCCAGGGCCTTTATCGGCGTCCCAAGGCAGAAGACCCAGCACAGGGCAAACTTAGAGGCGCGTTAAGATCTTAACAGCCAGGCGGCGACCGATCTTAATTCAGGCCCTTCAGGCCGCATCCAGACCAGACGCGCCGAAGTGGCCCAGCAACGCACCGCGTCAGAACCATACTTTTCCAGGCCCTGGTGACCACACATTACCTTAGACTTACTCATCTTCGTGGCCAGAGTCCAAAGATCCAGCCAGAAATACCGGCATGCTTCCAGGCGGCAGCAACCCGCGTCGCGCGCACCACGGAAGAGAACAGCCAGGTACGGATAATGTCCTGGCCCTGAGGGCGTGAATATCCATCGGGTAAAACCCGCTTGAATAGGTCCGCTACCGCTGCTGGTCAGCCAGAAACCAGCTGGGCAGACGTGGAAGAGCTCAGCCCAGGTGTCCATAATGTCTCAGCTCGCCAACGAAACCACAGGAACACCACGCTGCGTCGAAGCGCGTAACCTGCGGGCACGTCACTGAGTGGGCTCGACCGGCAGGGCGTCTCATCAGGCGTGATGGCGTTGTAGTCACACATCGCCGTTAGCATCCACCTGGTACACCACAGCGCGGGAAAAGGCACCCCAAAGAAACGCTGGACGCGAACAGCCAGTCATTAAGTTTAGACCCTCAACCCAGTTCTTCGTAGCGCACGCGCATAAAGTCAGGTGGAACTTAAGCTTCCTGGCCGCGCCTTCCAGCAGTCATCAGAGTTTAGATCCTTGCTGCCACTAGCAGTGTGTTAGTCCAAGCGCTTACCACCACTGCGGACGTACCAGCGGCACGCGAAGTAACACCTCCAGGGCCGCGTCGCCCTTTTTCGAAGAAGTCAGTCTCGACGCACCCGTCTTAGTGGGCCTCACCACTCATCCTTCACCGCTTTCATGCGCAGCTGCTTAACCAGCACCTCGCGGGCAGAGAAAGCAGTCTTACCAGCCATCTGCTTCCGCTACAACCTGGCGGCCCGACTCACCAGCGATCCACCCGTCTCCAGCCCAGGCGCGCCATCCTTACGCAGCACCGCAACGCCAGGCAGCTTTCCAGGTCACGCCACCAGTCAACATCGGTGGCGTCACCAAAGCACAGGCGCAGGCTACGCTCGGCACCCTTTGTCCTTTCAGCCTCAGGGTGAGGCAGCACCAGGCACCCTCAACCCCAAACACCGGGCTAGGAAACCGTGGTGCCAAACAGCTGGTAGCGTCGTCGTCGGGGTGACAGCCACCAGCCACACAAGCCGGCAGCAGCTCAGCGTAGTGGTCTCCACATAAACATCAACCCCATTTTCACCGCGCCACGCCGCCGTCTCGCCTAGCAGCCACACTCGGCGTCGGCATGTGGAAAGCCAAACGGCGTAGAAACCCGTACCTCGCGGCTCTCCAACCGGCCCGCCACAGCAGTCTGGAAAGTTACATCCCACAGACCCGGAGCCTCTGCGCCTCGTGGCAAGCCCTTCACCACGCGCCGTTACGCAAGAACGCAGCCTGCGCCACCTAATACGGGCATCACCTCACCAATAGTCTGGTAGGTAGAAGACCAATCCACACCAAACCAAGAGTGCGCCACAGATCCCCAAACCGCTTCCTCATCTGTGCGAGAGTCAGGCGCTCATACATAGCCCACCGAAGCGACGGCGCGAACGGGCACCTGATCGCGAGCCTTAATGGACTTATCTCACCACCCACATGCGGGGCTCAAAATTTCAACATAAGGCATGCCAGCGACCGCAGCGAACCCCCAAAAGCAGTTCCGGTAACACGACGCTCAGTAGGCAGACCATTTTGTCATCCCAACCCACATGGGATAGAACACAGCCTTTACCACGGCATACGCTGGTAACGAGCCACCGTCAGTGCAGTGTGAGCAAGAAAAGACGTGCCCCACGTGCAGCGCGAACCAGAAAACCGACGTGGGAGTGTCAATAGAAACACTTCATGCCGCTCAGCGTTGCGATCAAAGTCGTAGGTGCCCTGTTGCAGCTTCAGGTTTTCGTTCCAACGCTGCTCTAGGGCATCGGCGCTGATCTGGCAGGAGCGCAAAAGAAGCGGTGCGTCTGGGACGCAAAAACCGTGCGTTGCCAGTGGAAGAATTTGCAGAGACATAAAACCTGACTTCTCTCACCGATCACGGCCCCAGATGCGCACCAGGCACACGTTAAACGTGCAACGCTTGCCTTAAATACGCAGCGCGTTAACCAACCTCTACAGCCACACAATTAAACTGCCGGCACTTTGCGGGTAATCCTCACGCCCTACAATGGGCAGCAGGCATAAGAACCTAGCCATAAAATGCCAGAGCATGGGCATCGACCCGGCCGCACTTCGCGGATATCACCGGTGAGCTTCCGGAAGAACCGCGCAAGGCGTTAACTGGCAGTTAGCTCTAGTTGGCTCTTGCTGCAAAACGCGCTGGCGCAGTAGAATCACCGGACGGTCGCAACGTTATAGCGCGCCACTGAGCGGCTGGTATCGCGCTGCAAACGGCCCACCGGGCTTTTAGCGTGGCTGGCTAGCTGCAAGCGAGGTGGTACCGCGGCCAAAAGTCATGCCTTAGGTTGCTTGGTCAGTCCCCGTGACAAGGATCGTATCGAGGGACTTCAAGAGGCAAAATGTCCAACTTTTGCAGCACACGACGACGGCACTCTATCCGCTTTCACCGCCCGGCGAGCAGTTCCCGCTTTTCGAACCTCGTCTCCGCATTGAGGAAGAAATCTTGGCTTACTGGAAGCAGGATGACACCTTTCCGCGCCAGCGTTGAAAACCGTGCGACCGGCCGCACGAGCACTAAACGAGTTCGTTTTCTATGACGGCCCGCCTTTCGCCAACGGTTCCACTGCCCCACTGGCGGTCACCTGATCACTGGTTACGCGCAGGACGCAGTGGGCCGCTTCCAGACCAGCGGCCACCGCGTTGAGCGCCGTTTTGCTGGGACGCTCCACGGTCTGCCCGCGAGAGCTTGAAGCCCAGCGTCAGTTAGGCATTGAGGACGTCACTGAGATCACCCGCCCCGCGGTACCGGCATCGAAAAGTTCGGTTACCGAGGCCTCGCCGCCCTCGGTGCTGCGCCACACCAAGGAATGGAAGACTACGTCGCCCGCCAGGCCCTGCGTGTACCCTCGAACACGACTACAAGACAGACCCCGACTACACGGAGTCGGTGCTGTGCCTTTAAGCTACGCTTTACGATGCAACGGGCCTGGCCTACCAGGGGCAACGCGTGCGCCTACTGCTGGAACGACCGCGCCCGCTGGAGCAAACCACGAGTTCAAGATGGATGAGACGAGACGTTCACCAGACCGCAACGACAACACCGTCACGGTTGCTGCGTCAGGAAAAAGAAGCTACGAAGCACTCTGCGCGCCCTGAGCCGGCACCGCCGATCTGGGACCACCACGCCGTGGACCCTGCCTCTAACCCGCCGTTGCGGCGGGTCCGGAAATTGAGTGACTGCTGGTAGAGGTCGACGCCGCCCACAACAGTAAGCCAAGGCAGCGCGTCCTCACGCCACCGACCTGATGCCGCCTACGCCAAGGAGCTGGGCGAGAACCCGCTGCCACCTGCTGCGGCTCGAGCCAGGTAACGCACCACCAATCACTTGGCACGACCACGCCGTCGCGCAGGGTGGCGCTCCGGCCTCAACTGCTGGCTCGATCATCGCCGCCGACTATGCGTGACCCATACACCACTGACGGTACCGGCCCGGTCCATCAGGGCTCCGCCTTCGGTGAAGACGACATGTGGACCTGCATGGTGCAGTATCGGCGATGGCGCAGCTGCCCGTTGATGAGGGCGGTAACTTCACTGATGAGGTCAGCGACTACGAAGGTATGCGGATCTTCGACGCGAGACCGCTTCCGTGGTGGCTGACCTGCGATGAACAGGCTGGCACCTGATCGCCCGCCGCGCACCGGATCCGCGCCGTGCTGGTGCGCGAAAGGTCATGCACTCCACCCGCACTGCTGGCGCTGCCGCAAAGCCCCTGATGTACAAGGCCGTGGGCTCCGGTTCGTTGGATCGCAGGATCTGCCAGCGCACGCTGCGGCTAGTAGCCAGTGATCGCGTGCCTGGGCACACTCAAGGACAGTATTTTCGGCAGCAGGCGGCTAGCTGGCGCGCCCGCGACTGGTCTATTTCCTGCAACCGCTACTGCCCTATCCCGGTGTGGGTTAGCGACAACCCTGAATACCCGCGCGCGATGGTACGGTCTCCAGCTGAGCTGGAGGCTGACTTTGGGGGTGGAGGTAACTAACTTCCACCGAAATCCCTCATATTGATCAGTCGCACCGCAACTCAACCCGGACGACCGCTGCCGGCAAATCCACCATGCGTCGTGGCTCACGGCGTGCTGACTGCTGGTTTGAGTCTGCCTGGCGCTCTTCGCCCAGGTGCATCAATCACCTCCCGAGACGTGGTGGTTCGAAAACCACCTCACCCGGGTGACTTCATTGTGGAGTAGCATCGGCCAGACTCGTGGCTGGTTCTACACCCTGCACGTGCTGGCTACCGCTCTGTTTGACCGTCCGGCTTTCCGTTCGTGTGTTTCTCACGGAATTTTGCTGGGTAACGACGGCGCCAAGATGAGTAAGTCTTGCGTAACTACCCGGATGTCACATTGTTCTTTAACCGTGACGGTGCTGACGCCATGCGTTGGACTTTGCTTTCCAGCCCGGTTATGCGTGGTGGCACGCTGATTGTTAAAGGAAAAGGCGGTGCGTGATGCGCTGCGTCAGATCCACCTGCCGCTGTGGTCTACCTGGTACTTCCGAACGATGTACGCGGCCACCCGCGATGGCGGCTCATGTTTCGCCCGGCTTGGACTTAAGCGACAAGAGCCTGTTTGGCCCCCAGGGGCGCCTAGCGGTTATGGACCGCTACATCCTGTCTTTGACTAAGGAGCTAGCGGCCCAGGTTGATGAGCAGCTAAGCAGCTATGACCTAGCCGGTGCTTGCGCTTCGATCCGTGAATTCATTGATGTGCTCACCAACTGGTATCTGCGCACTTCACGTTCACGTTTTGTCTCCGGCGAGAAGCTGGCTTTCGACACCCTGGTGACGGTGCTGCGTACGCTGACTGAGGTTATGGCTCCCTTGGCGCCGCTGACCACTGAGGAGAGACGGCTGGGTCAATCAGGCCGCCTGGTGCACCTAACTGACTGGCCGGTTTTTGCCTGACTATGTTGACGACGTCGCCCGCAAAGTGCCGTTGATGCCCGCTGCCGTGTCTGCTGCCCTGCGGTTGCGTAAGGCCCACCAGCTGCGTGTGCGTCAGCCGCTGCGTAAGTTGACTGTGGCCACCACTGAGCCCCAGGCGCTGGCTGCCTTTAGCGACCTGATCGCTGAGGAGGTTAACGTCAAGCAGGTTGAGCTGCTGCACGCTGACGAGTCTGGCTACACCCAAAAGCAGGAAGTGTCGCTTAACCCCAAGGCCTTTAGCCCCCAGGTGCGTAAGGCCACCAGCAAACTGTTTGCTGCGGTTAAGTCTGGCCAGTGGGAGCTGACTGAGACGGGCGTACGCTTCCCCGGCGTCGTGGTTGCAGACCAGGCGGTGGAGCTAAACGGTGAGGCGGTAAACGTGTCCACCAAGATTGAGGTTGAAGACCCCTCCTTGGTGGCGGCCACGCTAGCTTCGGGTGCTTTCGTCATCTTGGACACTGCCCTAGATGAGGAGCTGGAAGCTGAAGGTTGGGCCCGTGACCTGATCCGTGTGGTGCAAGATGAGCGTAAGGCCGCCGACCTGCTGGTGGCTGACACCATTGACCTGACGGTGCTGGTGCCCGCCGCCAAGGCGGCTTGGACTGAGCGTTTCGCTGACCTGATTGGCGCTGAGACCAACGCTGCCAGCGTAAGCGTGGTTGGGGTAGATGGTGATGAGGTTAGCGTTGAGCTAGCCAAGTCCAGCATCTGAACCAGCCTGTAGATATTATTGCGGGCGGGCTGCTACGGCAGTTCGCCCGCTTTCATAGCTAAAAACCCACAGAAAGTTAGCATCATGAGTGAAGCAGATCCGCGCGGCATTGACCCGGAACTATATGAGTATTTGGAAGCCGCCCAGGAGCTTGACGAGATTTCTGTGGCTGAAGCTGCCCGCCGTGAGCAATCAGCCCAGGCCGCCCAGGCTGCAGCTGAGGAGGAGGACCGCCAAAAGCCATCCGCGCCCTGGTGGAGGGTTCCCTGCTAGCGGGAAGTGGCGACTTAGATGAGGTGCTTTTAGGTCTTGAGGGCGACGTCGACGCCGACTGGGAGGGACAGGCGGACGAGCCCGGTCACAGCCACCAGCAGCCAGGCGAAGCGGACAGCCACCGCCAAGCCCTAGCGCGCGCCGCCTATGAACAGGGGGTGCGTGAGCGTCTAGCCCAGGTGGAGGCGCAAATTTTGGCTCGCGCCCCGGAGCACAAGGTACAGCCCTCCTTGGGGCGGGTGGAGCTGGCCCTAGACTATTTGGGTAACCCCCAAAAAACCTTTAAAGCTGTACACATCACCGGCACTAACGGTAAAACCTCCACCTCGCGTATGGTGGAGCGGCTAGCTGCCGCCACCGGTATGCGCACGGGCCGTTTCACCAGTCCCCACCTGCACACTATCCGTGAGCGCATCGCTCTAGATGGGGAGCCCATCAGCGCTGAAGGATTTATTGCTGCCTGGGAGGATGTAGCCCCGGTAATTGAGTTGGTTGACGCCCACAGCGCTAAAAACGGTGGGCCGCGCATGAGTTTCTTTGAAGTGCTCACCGTGATGGCTTACGCCGTGTTTGCTGACTACCCGGTGGATGTGGCCATTGTTGAGGTGGGTATGGGTGGGCGCTGGGACGCCACTAATGTGTTAGATCAGGCCACTGCCGTGATTACCCCTATTGGCCGCGACCATGAGCGCTGGCTGGGCTCAACCATTGGGGAAATTGCTTACGAAAAGTCGGGGATTATCAAACCTGGTGCCACAGTTATTGTTGCGGCCCAGCCTGAGGAAGCCCAAGCCCAGATTTGCAGGCGGTAGCTGATAAGCGCGCCCTGCTGCGCCAGGATGTAAGTGGTTACGTCAGCTTTGATGCCCGCATGGATCTGGAAGCTGAAAGCTTGGCCCGTGAAAATGGGGGACTGGCGGTAGCTAGCCGACAGTTTGCTGTGGGCGGGCAGATGCTCACTTTGGTGACGGCCGCAGCTGTTTATGAGGACGTGTTTTTGCCTTTGCACGGCCAGTATCAGGCCCACAATGCGTTGCTGGCTCTGGCGGCTGCTGAAAGCCTGTTTGGTGGTAGGGCTTTGCCGGCGCAGATTGTTGAAAATGCTTTTGCTCAGGTCACTAGCCCTGGCCGCCTTGAGGTGGTGCGCACTAGCCCCACTGTGCTGGTGGACGCGGCCCACAACCCCCACGGCGTGAGTGCATTGCGCACTGCTCTAGAAGAGTCTTTCCCCTTAAAGCACCTGGTGCTGGTGTATGCGGCCATGGCTGATAAGGATGTGGAAGGGGTGCTTTCTGAGCTAGAGCCGATCTGTGAAGCTGTGGTTTGTGTGCCTATGGATTCGCCTCGGGCTATGGAGCTAGATGATCTGGTGGAAATTGCCGACGACGTCTTTGGCTCTGATCGGGTGCGTAGCGCCACCAACCTGGTTGATGCGGTTGATTTGGCGGCGCAGCTAGCTGAATCTTCTGACGATCCGCTGCCTTCAAGTGGGGTTTTGATCTTGGGTTCAGTGGTTCTAGCGGCTCAGGCGCGAGAACTATTTGGTCTTAAAGCAAGTATGTAACCAATAGTTGTACATAGCGTGAGCCGGTAGCTAAGTAGCTTAAGGGTTGGGGACGGGGAAAGATCCCCAAAGAAATAGCTACGTCGATGGCGTAGGGTTAGCGGTAGCGGCCCTGCGCCGTCAAACTTTTTAAAGGACCTAATTAAGAGGTTACAAGTAACGTCAGAAGAAAGGCGAGCAAGTAGTGACGGAAAACTCGGCGAGTTCACCAAACTCCTCAGACTCGTCAAGTGCGTCTTCACCAAGCTCATCGAGTGCATCGGATTCTCTGTTCTCACGGCTAGCTTCATGTCTGATTGTGTTTTTTTAATTGGTGGAATAATTGCGGCAATAATTTTTTTGCCTCACCCAATTACGGCAGTGGTGTGGGCTAACTTCATGCCCAAAAATTGGCCCAGAAAAACCTGGGTACAAAAGTTTTAGTGCAGGGCGCCCCGGTAGTGGTAGGGATAGTGCTGGTACCGGTCTTGCTGGCTAGCCTATATAAAAGTCTTAGTAATTCTGCAGCCGCAGGTTTAGCAATTATCTTGATAATCGTTGAAATCTTCTGCCTAATACTGGTGCCACTACTAGGGGCGGATAAACCTGTAGCTGATGCTATCTCTGGTCCGGATGTAATCGCTATTAAGAGTTGCGATAACTATAGCCAAACTGAAATCGACCGCTACGTTAGTCGTTCATTGAGCGGTAAACGTAAAACTAACTTTAGATACGCCATTAAGTTTGATCTGGTCACAACCCGTAACGAGGCAATTCATTTTGATTTTAATATAGATACTAAAAACAATCCTGAGTTGTATGCGCCATTAGTTAAATTCTGTAAAGATAAGGGCACTAATGCCACTTTGAAGCGTTATCCCAGGACACAGATCGTTCAAGACTTTATAGTGAAAGGATAGCTTGTGAGCAAAAAATCTAAAGAGTCTGTAGGTGGGTTTGGTTTATTCATTGTCCTATTTTTTGGCTACAATTTTTTAGTGTCGCTGGTGCGTAAATTTGTGCCAAGGGTTGGCCCGGAGTCGCTGGCGTCAGAACTTATGGTTAACTCTTTCACTATACCGTTAGGTTTAGTGTTAGTGCCGGTACTATTTTTCTGTATTAAGAGAGCTAAGCAGAGCAAACGTATTGGTGACGGTAAGTTATCTAAATGGCGAGGCTGGGCGTTATTTCTAGCTCTGGTTGAAATTGCCTGTATTGTTTCGCTGCCCTTTGGGTCGTTTGCTCCGGTGCGTGACCTGTTCTCTGGTTCTGAAGTGATCAATGTTAAGGGGTGCCAAAACTATTTCACAGAAAAAGAAGAGGATGGTTGGGGATCTAGAAAAGAGAACCGACACACACGCAGCTCTCGAGATGCTAGATATGTGTACTTCACTAGCTTTGATCTAATCACTGATGAAAACAAAGCTATCAATGTTAAATTCACTGATAATCGGAGAAACTCAGAGTTTTATGCGCCAGTAGTTAAGTTCTGTAAAAACAAGGGCACTAGCGCCGTTATGAGTCGCTACCCGCACACCGGTATCATTAAAGAGTTTACTGTTAAAGAAAGTGAGTCAGTTCGTGAGCGTAAACCCACCAACTTCTGGCCCCTATCCAAACCAGAGTACTACATCCCTAAATCAGGCAAGCCAGGAGCCTACGCCAGGATCCTGCCTGCCAGTGTTTTTAGCTATCCTGCTGATTTTTTGCTACCTAGTTGCGGCAGTGGTGTGGGCTAACTTCATGCCCAAAATTGGTCCAGAAAACCTGGGTACAAAACTTTTGGTTGAAGGCTGGTCGCTAATAGTGGGCTTGCTATTGCTGCCAGTGTGGATTATCTGCTTGTGTAATGCCCTCGCTAACTTTGCAGGTAACGATACTTCTAGGTGGCGTAAGTGGGCCCTGATTTTAACGCTGATTGAACTCGCTTCCTTCTCGCAGTCGCCCTTACAAGCAGCTAAACCTGTTGCTGACGCTATCTCTGGCCCGGATGTAATCGCTATCAAGAGATGCGATAACTACAGTCAAACCGAGGTTGATCGCTATATCAGCCGCTCATTTACCGGTAAACGTAAAACTAACTTTAAATACGCTATTAAGTTTGATTTGGTCACAACCCGTAATGAGGCAATTCATTTTGATTTTGATATAGATACTAAATACAATCCTGAGTTGTATGCGCCATTAGTTAAGTTCTGTAAAGACAAGGGTACTAGCGCCGTTTTGAAACGTTACCCCAACACTGAGATTGTGGAAGACTTCCAGGTCAAGTAGCCGCCAGGGAAGGGGTTTTATGACAAGATAAGGCACATGAGCCAAGTTGAACGTTCCCTGGTCCTAGTAAAACCCGATGGTTACAGCCGTGGCCTAACCGGTGAGGTGCTGCGCCGCATCGAAGCTAAAGGCTACAAGCTGGTAGCTCTCAAGATCGTAACCGCCACTGAAGAGATTCTCTCGCGCCACTACGCCGAGCATGTCTCCAAGCCTTTCTACCCGGGCTTGGTTGAGTTCATGACTTCCGCGCCGGTTGTGGCCGTGGTGGTTGAAGGTCAGCGTGTAGTGGAAGGGGGTGCGCTCTCTGATGGGCGCCACTGACCCCACCGTGGCCGCCCCGGGCACGATCCGTGGTGACCTGGCCCGCGCCTGGGACACACCGGCCATTTTGAACATTGTGCACGGTTCAGATTCGCCTGCTTCAGCTGAGCGTGAGGTGGCTATCTGGTTCCCTGAGCTAGCCTCTGCCTAGCCTCTGCGCGCACCGGAAGCTTTTGCATAGGGCTTAATCCCCTATTCATGCTGGTAGGAGCAGGTTTAGGGTGTAAGAGTCCAAGGCGCGAAGCGGGGCAGAGTAAATCCCCATCTCCCCGCTTCGCGGCAAGATTTTCTTTTAAAGGGGAGAAAATGCAATTAACTAAGCCTGTACTTAAAGAGACTAAACGTGCACTGATCGCAGCGGTGGGGTCGGTGTTTGTGGGGGCCATGATGCTGGCCGTGGTGGGCTCAGTAATGTTTCACGTCTTGCTTGGCTAATTAGCTGCCCTGCCAGGGGGCCTAAGTCTAGACTGAGTTCATGGACTACAGTCTTTTGTTTTATATCATCGCCGCGTTGGTGGTGGTGCTGGGGGCCGGCTTTGGTTTGCGGACCCTGCAGCGTCGCCGCGAGCAGCTACCACCTGCGCCAACTCGACCTGAAATCAGCGCCTCCACAGAGCCGCAAGAATCTGAGCCTGAACCAGCTAGTCAGTACGAAACCCCCGAATCACTACCTGGGCGTATGCAGCGTCTACGTTCACGCCTGGCCGGTTCGGGAAGCTTTGGCCGCACAGTTTTGTCGGTACTTTCTCGCGGTAACCTCTCTGAGGCTGACTGGGAAGAAATTGAAGACAGCCTACTGACCGCCGACCTTGGCCTGGAGGTTAGCACTGAGCTAATGGATAAGCTGCGCACGCAGCTAAAGGTGCTAGATACCAGCGATCCGGCCACCGCCAAGCAGGTTCTGCGCCAGCAGCTTCTAGAGCTGGTAGGCCCCGACATGGACCGCTCACTCAACCTTGAACCCACCCAGGGCACTAACGGTGAACCAGCCCCCGCCGTCATCTTGATGGTGGGCGTTAACGGCACCGGTAAAACCACCACCTGCGGCAAGCTAGCGCGCGTACTGGTAGCCCAAGACAAGCAGGTGCTTATGGGGGCCGCCGACACCTTCCGCGCCGCCGCCGCCGAGCAGCTAACCACCTGGGGCCAGCGCGTAGGTGTAGAGGTAGTGCGCTCAGACAAGGAAGGCGCAGACCCCGCCTCGGTAGCCTTCGACGCCATCAAACAGGGCCAAACCAACGGCGTCGACGTGGTGCTAGTAGACACCGCCGGGCGCCTACAAAACAAAGCCGGCCTAATGGACGAGCTAGGCAAAATCAAGCGCGTCATGGAAAAAATCGCCCCCGTCGGCGAAATCCTACTGGTACTAGACGCCACCACCGGCCAAAACGGTATGCGCCAAGCCCAGGTGTTCTCCGAAGCCGTAGGTGTCAGCGGCATCGTGCTAACCAAACTCGACGGCACCGCCAAGGGCGGCATTGTGGTAACCGTCCAGCGTGAACTGGGCGTGCCCGTCAAACTAGTTGGCCTGGGGGAGGGGCCAGACGACCTTGCCCCCTTCGACCCGGAAGGCTTCGTAGACGCCCTACTAGCCTAAAGGGCGCCTTTAAATTACCCAGCAACTGCGGTTTCCCTAAAGGGAGGCCGCAGTTGGCGCATATATGTCCCTAGTTCCAGGGCAGATAGCGACAAAAACCCGATCTACTAGTTCAAACACCCCAAAGCCGTCTAAACTGTAACTTAGGCGACAAAAGGAGAGGTCATGGCGGTAATTACGGTTCTAGGCGCAGGAGCTATGGGGAGCGCGCTTACCCGCCCCCTGGTTGAAGCAGGCTGGCAGGTGCGGCTATGGGGCTCTATTTACGACGACGCCATCCTCGACGCCATCGACGCCGGCCAAGTCCACCCCACCCTAAAAGAAACCATCAGCCCCGCCGTAACCACCTTCCGCGCCGGCCAACTAGCCCAAGCCGTCAACCAAGCCCAAGTAGTAGTAATCTCAGTGGCCTCAGGCGCCGTCGTCAGCGTACTTGAACAAGTAGGCCCCTACCTAGGCGACGTCGAATCCCTATGGCTAACCTCCAAAGGCTTTTGGCAAACCGAAACCGAAGTAGAACTACTACCAGAGGCAATCAAACAAATCGCCAAAACTAAAGGCATCAACCTACCCCCACTAGTAGCCATCGCCGGCCCCGTAAAAGCCAGCGAATGCGCCAGCGCCAAACCCACCGCCACTGTATTCGCCTGCCGCGACTACGAACTAGCCAAACGCTACGCAAAAACCGTGACCACCCCCAACTACTCGGTTACCCCCAGCCAAGACGAAATCGGGGTAGAAGTCTGCGCAGCCCTAAAAAACATCTACGCCATCGCCCTAGGTATAGCCGACGGCATGAGCACAGCAGATGAACAACCCCGCGACAACCTACGCGCCGCCATCTTCGTACAAGCAGTTGCCGAAATGGCCTCAATATGCCACGCCCTAGGCGGCGACCTACAAACCGCCTACGGCCTCGCCGGCATGGGAGACCTACAACTAACCTCAACCGCCGGGCGCTCGCGGCTATACGGTCACGCCGTCGGTACCGGCCAAAACCCACGCCAAGCCCTAGAACAAATGCAATCCCAAGGGCTAACCATTGAAGGCTCACCAGCAGCCCTAATCGCCCACCAACTAGTGCAACAGCTAGGCCTTAACGCGCCCCTGCTTGAAGCCGTCTACCAGATGCTGCACGGACACGTAGACGACGCCCGGGCGCTAATCTGTGCAGTAGCCCTAGGGGTTGATGCATAAAAAAACCAGTTGACACTGACTTTGAGCCTTAAAGTCATCTAGACTTACCCGTGTCGCAGCACACAGAAGTGTTGCGGCGCAGCGATCGACGAAGATCAGAAAGGCTCAAAGTCATGCCCTGTGCATACCTAACCGACGGCCCCCTAGTAGTGGCCGTAGACTCCTCCACCCAATCCACCAAAGCCATCATCGTTGACGGCGCCGGTAACGTCCTAAGCGTGGCCAAACGCAAAATTGAGCTGCTCACCCCAGCCATGAACCACTACGAACACGACCCACGCCAATGGTGGCAAACCACCTACGAAACCATCGGCGAAGCCCTAGCCGCACTCACCCCCAGCCAACGCCAACGCGTAAAAGCCATAGGCCTAACCCACCAACGCGAATCCTTCGCCCCCTTCAAAGCCGACGGCACCCCCATCGGCAACGCCATCTTGTGGCTAGACGGGCGCGCCGTCGACCAAATCGAACGCTACGGCAGCAACCAAATCCACGAACTAAGCGGCAAACCCGCCGGCGTCACCCCAGCCCTATACAAACTCGCCTGGGTCAAAGAAAACCAACCCCACCTACTACAAAACGCAGACAAAGTCTGCGACGTACTGTGCTATCTAGTATTCAACCTAACCGGACAATGGGCCTCATCCACCGCAGCCGCAGACTCACTAGGCCTATTCAACATCCGCACCCGCACCTGGGACACACAACTACTACAAATCGCCGGCCTAGAACCAAACCAACTACCCCAACTAGTCGAACCCGCCAACATCATCGACTACCTACGCCCCGAACTAGCCCAACAATGGAACCTACCAGCCCCCATCCCAGTCGTAGCCGGCCTAGGTGACGGCCAAGCCGCCGGCATCGGCGCCGCCGCCGTCGAACCAGACGTGGCCTACCTAAACATGGGCACCGCCGTAAACGCCGGCCTAGACACCCCCACCTACGCCTACGCCCCCGCCTTCCGCACCCACGTATCAGGCATCCCCGGCCACTACGTAATGGAAGTACTCCAATCCTCCGGCTCATACCTAGCCGACTGGGCCCGCAACACCTTCGCAGACCCAACCAACCCCAACTCAAACCTAACCCAAGACGAACAAGCCGCCGCCCAAATCGAACCCGGCAGCGAAGGACTAATCACCCTGCCCTACTGGAACGCCGTCCAATCACCCTACTGGGACGCCAAAGCCCGAGGCGCCATCGTCGGCTGGCGCGGCATACACACCCGCGCCCACATGTACCGCTCCATCCTCGAAAGCGTCTGCTTCGAAATGCGCCGCAACCTAGACCACCTAGAAGCAGCCAACGCTACCCCCATCACCAGCCTACGCATCATGGGAGGCGGCACCCGCTCACCCCTATGGCGCACCCTCATGGCAGACATCACCGGCCTACCCCTAACCATCTGCCTAGCCGACGAAGTCTCAGCCCTAGGCGCCGGCGTCCTAGCCATGGCCGCCATCGAAGCCCACGCCCCCCACACACCCACCGGCCCCGACGTCGCCACCAGCGCCAAAGCCATGGCTCAATTCGGCCAAACCATAGAACCCAACCCCCAAATGCACGCCCGCTACCAACCCATCGCCGCCGTACAAAGCCAGCTATACCAACAACTACGCCAAATCAACGCAAACCTAGACCAACTACGCACCAACCAAAACGCCTAAAAACTTTTCAAAGGAGAAAAAATGTACACCATCACCATCCTCGGCGCCGGCGCCATGGGCAGCGCCCTAACCCGCCCCCTAATCGACACCGGCTGGCAAGTACGCCTCTGGGGCACCTGGCTAGACGACCACCTACTAGACGCCATCGAAAACGGCCAACCCCACCCACGCATCAACGCCACCATCGACCCCCGCGTACAAACCTACCGCTCCAACCAACTACAAACCGCCCTCGACGGCGCCGACGTAGCCGTCATGGCCGTAGCCAGCCACGCAGTCAACGCCATAACCGAACTCGCCCTACCCCAAATCACCAAAACCAAAGCCCTCTGGCTCAGCGCCAAAGGCTTCAACGTAGCCCCCAACGGCCAAATCCAACTCCTACCCGACGCCATCCGCGCCCAAGCCCAAGCCGCCGGCCTCCAACTACCCCCAATCATGGCCATCGCCGGCCCCGTAAAAGCCAACGAATGCGCCCAAGGCCTACCCACCGCCACCATCTTCGCCTGCACAGACCAAGACCAAGCCCAACACTGGGCCGCCAACACCAACAGCGGCAACTACGCCCCCACCTACAGCCAAGACGAAATCGGCGTAGAACTCTGCGCAGCCATGAAAAACGTCTACGCCATCGCCCTAGGCATCGCCGACGGCCTAGAAACCGCCACCAAAATACCCCACCACAACCTCAAAGCCGCCGCCTTCACCCAAGCCACCAAAGAAATGAGCCAACTATGCGCCAACCTAGGCGGCCAAACTGACACCCCCTACGGCCTCGCCGGCATCGGCGACCTCGAAGTCACCGGCCTATCAGGACGCAACAAAATCTACGGCACCCGCCTAGGCCAAGGCCAAAGCGCCCCCCAAGCCTACAAAGAAATGCAAGACCTCGAACAAACCGTCGAAGGCGTAAGCGCAGCAGCGCTCGCGGTTAGGTTGGTGGCGCAGTTTAACGATCCGCTGTTAACCCAGCAGCTGCCCCCTGCTGCACGCGGTGGCCCAGATTTTGGCTGCAGAGCAGGCCCTAGATGTTGAGGCCATCATCTCCCAGGCGGTTTTGCCGCAGCCCGCCGCGCCGATAGCGGATATGGTGCGCATTTACGGCCAGGATAGCGGCGCTGATCAGCCTAAGTTTTAGCCGGCGCGGCCGGTTTGCCGGTTGCGGCTGGTTGTGCCCCGGTTGCGGCTGGTTGTGCCCCGGTTGCGGCTGGTTTAGCCGGTTGCGGCTGGTTTTGCCCGTTTGTGCCAGCCACCGCTAAAACTGGGAGCGCTAGGCTAGTAGCCATGATCCTGACAGCTTTAGCGGTTGGCGCGCTTATCGGCCTGGTAGTGGGGGCACTGGGAGCTGGGGGAGGGATCCTATCGGTGCCGGCGCTGATCTATCTGCTCGGCGTTGCGCCCCATGAGGCCACCAGCGCCTCCCTGGTGATTGTGCTGTTTACTGCCCTGGCGGCGCTAGGCGGGCGCATCGGTAAAAACACTATCTGCTACCAGATCGCTTTAGTGTTTGCGGCTTTAGCGACTGTGGGCACCTGGCTGGGTTCACTGGCTAACCAGGCGGTGAGCGCAGATTTATTGATGTACGCCTTCGCCCTGCTGCTGATCTGTGTGGGGCTGGTGATGTTGCGCCGCGCCTATCCGGGCCTGTTTAGGGGCTCGGCTAGAGCTGGCAGCAGCGGTGTCTTTAGCGACGACGGCGTAGCGGCGGCTGATGGCGTAGGCGCCGCTGGCTCGACGCCGGCCCTGGGAGCGGTTTCAGCAATGGGGGAGGTTTCCTCAATTGGGGTGGGTTCACCAATAGGGGCAGCGCCGCTGTGGCGGGTGGCTTTGGTGGCCACCATAACCGGTGCGCTTACCGGATTTTTTGGGGTGGGCGGCGGTTTTGCGATAGTGCCGGCACTGACTTTAGTGCTGCATTTACCCATTAAACGCGCCGCCTCCACCTCACTGCTGATCATGGCCATCACGGCGGTGGTGGCGTTAGTGGCCAGAGCGCAAACTTCCCTAAACGTAGATTTAGGGGTGATTGGTGCGTTTACTGTGGCCTCAATGCTTGGGGCAGTAGCTGGGGCGCCGCTGACACGTAAAGTAAGCAGCCAAAAACTTACCGCCAGCTTCGCAGCATTGCTGCTCGCCGTCGCTGTGGCCACCTTGGTGGGGCAAGGTTAGTTAAAAACTAAGCAATAGCCCCCGCGTAACGCAGGGCATTAGCCAGGCCGTCGTCGTGAATATCGGTGCTAATCCAGTTGGCGGCGGCTTTAGCTGCAGCGGTGCCGTTACCCATGCAAATACCTAGGCCGGCTGCCTCAAGTACCTCTAGGTCATTGCTGGAGTCGCCGATAGCCACCACCTGGTCAATACCAACCCCCAGGTATTTAGCTGCCGCCAACATACCGCTGGCTTTAGTGTTGCCCTTAAGCACAATCTCACCGCCGCGAGAGCCGTTGCCAGGGTCGTAGGATCCGTCCACTACCTCGAAGTAGTCACCCCAACGCTCACGCATATCATCTAGGGTAACGGGGCTGGTGGCGGCCAAAGTGAAAGTCACCTTGTTGGGATCAGTGGGCAATCCCGGTTGCACATAGGGAAGTACCTGGCGAATATAGGCCTGCCAGTTACCGCCGTGAGAGGCCGGCTGCTTTTCCCAATTATGGCCATCTTCGCCGCGCGCAGCTGCTAGCACCTGCTCCTCGGTAGCAAAGCCAAATACCTTCCAGGCGCCGTCGGAGGCATTAACTTTATCGGGAGACTGCCACACATAGGTGCCCCCAGACTCCTCCAAAAATTTACTTACCTGCGGCACTAACTCAGCGGGGATACGGTTATCAACCACTACCTGCTCGCCAATTTTCACGTAGCTGCCGTTGGCCGCAACAATGCCGGAAAAACCCAGGTCCCACAAGAAATCATAAACTTCAGGCAAAGAACGCCCAGTGCACAGCATTAGGATGTGACCATTGGCATTAGCTTGGGCTAGGGCTGTGCGTGCAGAGTCGGGGACTAACTGGTTGTTATCGACTACAGTTCCATCTACATCGCACAAAATCAGCATGGCACTTAGCCTATCCCGACTCTTTGCTACAAACCTAGGTTTTTTACTTAACAGCAGTAGGGCTTACTAACTAGGGTTAATACATGCTGGAAGTAGAACTAAACAACCACACATTCATGCCCCAAGTTGGCTTTGGTACCTACAAAGTCACCCCTGAGCAGGCCAGTGACGCGGTGTATACAGCCATTAGCTACGGCTACCGCCACATCGACACCGCTCAGCTTTACTTCAACGAGGCTGAAGTAGGCCAAGGCATTGGCAAGGCTATCGCTGACGGGCTAGTTAGCCGCGAGCAGCTATACGTAACCACCAAGCTAAACAACAACAACCACGCTCCCGCTGATGTTGAGCGTTCCTTCGATGAGTCTCTAGCCAAGCTGGGAAGCGACTATGTGGACCTATTCCTAGTGCACTGGCCCATGCCTAACCGTGCAGACCTGGACATGGTGGCCACCTGGAAGGCTATGACTAAACTGCTTGAAGATGGTCGTTTGCGCTCAATTGGGGTGTCAAACTTCCTGCCCGAGCACATTGAGCGCATCAGCCAGGCCACCGGAGTAATGCCGGTTAACAACCAGATTGAGCTACACCCGCAGTTCATGAACCGTCCCAGCGCCGACTACTGCCGCCAGCATGGCATTGCGGTAACCGCGTGGTCGCCGCTGGCGCGGGGGGCGCGTCTTTGATACCCCGCAGGTCACTACGGTGGCCCAGCAGCTGGGAGTAACCCCCGCCCAGGCGGTGCTGCGCTGGCATATTCAGCTTGGCAATGTGGTTATCCCCAAGTCGGTTACTCCGGCGCGGATTGCTGCCAACTTGGATATTGACAGCTTTGAGCTAAGCAGCCAGCAGATGGAACTGATCTCTTCACTGGATCAGGGTGAGGCAGGCCGTAGCGGCAAACACCCTGATTATGACTGGCTCTAAAAATCAGTCAGAAAACTACAAGTTAAGCGCGGTTTCATTGTCAGGATGAAACAAAACTCTGGTACGTTATCTCACTATGTGAACAGGAGGTGACGTAAGCGGAATACGCGCTTAGCTTATTAGCTACTAGGTCGCACCGACGCAACTGTTGGTGCGACCTTATGTGTATCTATCGGCATGAAAGACAGTAGCTAATGTCTTCGAACTCCGGCAAGAGCCCGGCACGTGAGCAGTGGGGGAGCCAGTTTGGTTTCCTCATGGCCGCTATCGGCTCTGCAATCGGTCTTGGTAACATCTGGCGTTTCCCCGGCGTAACTTACTCTAACGGCGGCGGCGCCTTCATGATTCCTTACGTGGTAGCGCTGCTAACCGCCGGGGTTCCCTTCCTACTGCTCGACTACGCTGTCGGCCACCGCTACCGTGGATCCTCCCCGGCAGTGTTCCGCCGTATGTCCAAGCGCTGGGAGTGGCTGGGCTGGTGGCACGTAGTGGTCTGCTTCGTCATCATGACCTACTACGCCGTAATTATCGGTTGGTCCCTGCGTTACACCTTCTACTCGGTTAACACCGCCTGGGATCAGGACAAAGATGGTGCCAAAGGACTTCTTCTTCAACCAGTTCCTGCACTTGTCTGGCACGGTTGGCTACAACTCCAGCCCGGTATGGAACGTGGTTATTCCCCTGGTAGCGGTGTGGGCCATCGTTATCGTCGTTATCGGTAAGGGTGTTGCCGGCGGTGTTGAGCGCGCCAATAAGGTCTTCCTGCCCCTGCTGGTGCTGCTGTTCGTAGTGCTGGTAGTACGCGCCCTGTTCCTGCCCGGCGCAGTAGATGGCCTTAACGCCCTGTGGACCCCCAACTTTGATTCTCTGGGTGACCCCAAGGTTTGGGTTGCGGCTTACTCGCAGATCTTCTACTCGCTCTCCATTGGTTTCGGCATCATGCTGACTTACGCTTCCTACCTGCCCAAGAAGACTAACCTGGTGGGCACCGGTCTGGTAGCTGCATTTGCTAACTCTTCCTTCGAGGTACTGGCTGGTTTCGGTGTATTTGGCACCCTGGGTTTCATGGCCCACCAGCAGGGTGTAGGTGTTGACAAGCTGGAGGGCCTGACCGGTATCTCCCTGTCCTTCATTACCTTCCCCACCATTATTAACGAAATGCCTGGTGGAGCCCTGTTTGGTATCCTCTTCTTCCTTTCGCTGACCCTGGCCGGTATCACCTCGCTGATCTCTCTGCTGCAGGTGGTAGGCGCGGCTGCTGCCGAAAAGATGGGTACCACCCCGCTTAAGGCCGCCCTGGTTACGGGTATCCCCGCTGCTGTAGTTTCCGTGTTCGTTTTTGGTACCACCTCGGGTGTTTACTCTCTCGACGTCGTCGACGCCTACATCAACCAGGTAGGTGTGCTCAGCTCGGCCATTATCATGTCGGCAGTCACCGGCGTAATCCTGCGCAAGATGCCTATGCTGCGTAAGCACTTGAACAAGGTCTCTAACACCAAGTTCGTGGGCACGTGGTGGATTGTTATTGTGGGCGCGGCTTTGCCGATCCTGCTGGCCTACATGATGGGTGACACCGTCTTGGGCTACATCGAAAATGGCTATAACCCCAAGGACTACTCGCGCGGCTTTGAAGGTATCTTCGGTTGGGGCATGCTGGCGGTAGCCGTAGTGGCCACCATTGCACTGACCTGGGCTCCGTGGCGTACCAATGTGGACAGCTTCACCGCTCAGGATGAAGAGGGCGCTGAGTACAGCCACGCGGGCGTGCCCGCCCCGGCTCAAAAGAAGGAAGTTACTTCTGACGCCGAAGCTGTTTCCAGCACTCAGGCCTAACAGATAAGGAAAGAAGCAATGAACACTTCAGCACTCGCTTTGATGCTTTTCTCCGTAGTGGTTATCTGGGGCGGTCTGATCGCCTCAACGGTGGCGCTAGTGCGCAAGAACCGTGCGGAGGCAGCTGAAACTGTCGCTCAGGTGCTGTCCAGCGACCAGGAATAGCCTCACCACACGCTTAGCTTTAGGCTCTTTTGGCTCAGGCTAAGACTGAGATTTGCGCCAAGGGTGGCTAACACCTCTTTGGTAACCGAGGGTGGGCACGTAAGAATAGGTTCTATGACCGATTCTTTTGTGCCTGCCCTCGTCGCTTTTGATCTAGACGATACGCTGGCTCCCTCAAAATCCCCGATGCCTGCCCCCATGGCTCAGGCTCTGCGTCAGCTACTAGATGTGGTTCCCGTATGCATTATTTCTGGTGGCCAGATGGGCCAGTTCCGTAGCCAGGTGCTGGGTAACCTGCACGCTAACGACGCCGAACTGGCAGCTTTGCACTTGATGCCCACCTGCGGTACTCGCTACTACACCTGGGATGGCTCCGACTGGGGCCTGGTTTACGCCCATGACCTCTCCGACGCTCAGCGCGACGCCGCTCTGGAAGCGGTAGAGCGTGAAGCTAAGCGCCTAGGCCTGTGGGAAAGCCAAACTTGGGGTGACATTCTTGAAGATCGTGGCTCCCAGATCACCTTCTCCGCCCTGGGCCAGGAGGCCCCGCTAGAGGCCAAGAAGGCTTGGGACCCCACCGGCGAAAAGAAGAACACCCTGCGTGAAGCTGTTGCCGCCTACCTGCCTGAGTTGGAAGTGCGCTCTGGTGGTTCTACCAGCGTGGACATCACCCTCAAGGGTGTAGACAAGGCTTACGGTATGCGCGCCCTATCTGAGCAGACCGGCATTTCCCTAGACGACATGCTCTTCATCGGTGACCGTCTAGACCCTGACGGCAACGACTACCCGGTTAAGGCCATGGGGGTACGCACCCACGCGGTTACCGGCTGGGAAGACACTGCCGCCTACGTCACCGCTCTAGCCCAGCGTATTGCTGCCGCTAAGGCCTGAGCTTTCAAACTGACCAAGCTTGCAAGCTAGCTGAGCTTTAAAGCTAGCCAAACCTGCAAGCGATCCAAACCTCAACTGAGCCAAGCTTGCAAGCTAGGCTCACGTGACAGCTTAAGCGACCCGGCCTAGCCGGGTCGCTTTGCTATAGGCACAATCTGCTTTGAGCTGGCGGCGATAAGGTAGCCTTTAGTAGTTATTTGCAGGCTTTTACGAAGGAAATGCAGTGGCATACCCCAGCGAAGCTGATATTGATGCTATGAGCCAACAGGAGCTTGAGGCATACATCGCTGAGCAGGAACGCGACGATTTTGCAGTCGGCTCAGCTAAAACATTCGCGCTCGGTATGGGCCTAGCTAGCCTAGTGGCGCTGGCTGTGAGCTGGGAGCTGATCGCTGCTGAGATGGCTCAGCTAAAAAACCCGCTAACACAGCTTTCGTGCGATATTAACCCGCTAGTGTCTTGTGGCGCCTCACTTACCATCTGGCAAGGTAACCTGCTGGGCGTGCCCAACGCCTTTGTAGGGGCTATGGCTTACAGTGCTTTTGTGGTTTTGGCGGCCTTGATTGGGGCGCAAGTTAAGCTGCCGCGTTGGATCTGGCAGGGGCTAGCCGCCGGCGCCGTCGTAAATCTAGGCTTTGTGCTCTGGTTCGTAAGCCAATCAGTGTGGGTGCTTAACAAGCTGTGCCCTTGGTGCATGGTGCTGTGGGTGGCTACTATCCCCATGGCTTGGACCCTGCTGGCTCGTTGCGCCGTCGAAGGTGCCCTGCCCCTAAATGAAGCTGCTAGCCGCACCCTATATAAAGCACGTTGGTGGCTAGTGGGGGCCACTTATTTACTGATCGTGTTGGCTGTTGTCTTTGGTCTGTGGCAGCAGTGGCAGGCGGTGCTGGGGTGAACCAGAACGCGGACTCTACCGTCACCCAGGACTACCTAAAAGCGGTATGGGCTCTAGAAGAGTGGGGCGGTTCAGCCTCGGTGACTGCCTTAGCTAAACGTATGCAGGTGGCTAACTCGACCGCGTCGGAGAATGTTTCACGCCTGGTGGAGATGGGTTTGCTGGTGCATCAGCCGTATAAACCGGTCACCTTATCTGAGCTAGTCAGCGCCGTGCCTTGGTAATGGTTAGGCGCCACCGGATTTTGGAAACTTTCCTGGTGCAAGAGCTGGGTTTTGACTGGGATGAGGTGCATCAGGAGGCCGAAGTGCTGGAGCATTCGGTTTCTAACCGCCTGCTTGAACGCCTAGAGCAGCGCCTGGGTTACCCCCACCCGGGACCCGCATGGTGACCCGATTCCGCGTGCAGATGGCACTATTGAACGCCCCGCTTTGGTGCGTCTGGCGCAGCTGGAAATTGGGCAAAGTGCGGCTTTAGCTCGTATTGCCGACGACGCCCAACTGCTGCGTGCGTTAAGTCAGGCCGCCATGGGTCTAGACTGCACCCTTAAACTGTTGGCTCGTAAGCCGGGCCCGGCGGGCAGGCAGCTGGCACAAATTGAGTGCCAGGGACGCCAGCTGTGGGTGGACAATGAAAGTCTGTGGCTGCGTCTAGACACTTTGACTAGCTAAATAAGGCAAAATAAAGTCATGGCTAGCATTTTCACCAAAATCATTGACGGACAGATCCCCGGTAATTTCGTATGGGCAGATGACCAGTGCGTGGCCTTTGCTGATATCAACCCCCACACCGATGGGCATGTGCTAGTGGTGCCGCGTCAGGAAGTGTCGTCCTACCTGGAGGCCAGTGATGAGCTGCTGGCACATCTAACCGTGGTAGCTAAGCGTATTGGCCAGGCCCAGGTTAAGGCTTTTGACGCCCCGCGTAGCGGCTTAGCAATTGTGGGTTTTGATGTGGACCACCTGCACCTGCACGTATTGCCGATCTACCAGGGCGGCGATCTGGACTCCACTAAGGTGCGCCAGGGGGGAGCCGCTAGAAAAGATCGCGGCTGCCATGGACAAGCTGCGCGCGGCTTTGCGTGACAACGGCTGGGCGCAGTTCGTGCCCGCCAATGACTGAGCATTTACGCCGCGCCGTCGTCACCGGTGCCTCTAGCGGTATTGGCTGGGCCATAACTGAGCGCCTAGTGACCGAGGGCTGGCAGGTGGTAGGTATTAGCCGTACCGGCCAGGTGCCCGAGGGAGCCTTGAGTGTAAGCGCTGACTTGGCAGAGGACGGGGTAGGGGAGGCTATCACCCAAGCCCAAAACCTGCTCGGCGGCGTCGACGCTTATGTGGGGGCGGCTGGAAGCACCTATGAGCAGCTGGCTGCCCGCGCCGACTTGGAGCAGGTAAATAACCAGCTGCGCCTGCACTACCTGGCTAACTATGAGGCTATTAGCCTGCTGCTGCCGGGTATGGTCAGGGCGCGCTGGGGGCGGATCGTGTTGCTTTCCTCAGTAGTGGCTCAAAGCGGCATGGCGGGGTTAACTGCCTATGGGGCCGCGAAGGGTGCTCTGGAGGCGCTGGTGAAATCGCTGGCGCTGGAGGTGGGCCGGCGCGCTATCACGGTTAATGCGGTGGCCCCCGGTTATATCCAAACCCCCATGACCCAGTCGCTAAGCCCGCGCCAGCAAGAACGCTACTTGCAACGCACCGGCGCCGCCAGGCCGGGCACGCCCCAGGATGTGGCCGGACCGGTAGCTTTTTTGCTTAGCGACGACGCCGCCTACGTTAACGGGCAGATCCTGCATGTAGATGGGGCTATGGGGGTAGGAAACTGAAGCAATGGTCGTAATCTATGTCAAACTTCGACAAAGTGACCTGAACCAATAGCTATTCAAACAATAGAACAATAAACTAAGGCTATGGCTAAACGGTTGATCTTAGTGCGGCACGCGAAAGCCGAATACGGCGCGATCCAGGACGCCGAACGTTCCCTGACCAAAACTGGACAGCGCCAAGCATTGCAGCTTGGACTCGAATTAGCGCAGCGTTTAGACCGGCTCGATTTGATGATAATTAGCCCCGCCAAGCGGGCCCAGCAAACCGCAGAACCCCTGATTGGCTCCCTGCTTCCCCGCAGTTACTGCCAAGAAGATGTGATTTACAGCGGTGGCCCCCAGCAGTGGCTAGATTTGATTCACTTAATTGACGAGTCGGTTACAAGCATGATGATTGTGGGTCACGAGCCCACAGTTTCTGCGCTTGCCTATGGGCTCGACGGCGAAAGCGCGTTGGCCCGGCAAATTTCTTTCGGGGTCTCTACCGCCACCGCTGTTATCTTGGAAGTAGTGGGCTCTTGGAAGGAACTAGCTTCCGGCGGGGCGATAGTGACTGACGTGGTCAGTCGCGGCGCCTCAGATATGTGGATTTAGTAGTCTAAATTCAGCGCTTTATTAGCTGTTTATTGCCAGCGTAGCTGGGAAAACACCCGTAAACTAACGGGTGGAAGGTGTTTAGGGTGGGCCGGTAGCCTGCCCTAAATGCGCACCCAGTAACTCCTGCAAAGGACATAGGTAAAGGAGCAAGCTATGGATTCCAAGCCCGAGGTAGATTACCTCAAGGAAGCTAAGGCCGTATATGACGAGCTCAAGGCTGAGCTCGGCAAGGAAGTTATCCGCATCAAGGCTGAAAAGGCTGATGATCTAAGCTTGGAAGAATCCAAGTTTGGGGGCTTTCCTTTTGTGCCCCTAGGCGGCGCGATTCCCACCAACGCTGAAGGTAACCAACTGGCCTTGCTAGCCCAGATCAACTGCGCGCAGCTGCCTGAAAACAACATGTATCCAAGCGATGGCTGGCTACAGGTTTGGTGTCTAGAAGACGAAATGTACGGTTTTTGTTCTGACACGATTCAGCCCGAAACCAACCAAAAGGTGCTCTACATCCCTGCCGGCACCCAGGGTGAGCCGTTAGAGCGGGTAGAGGCCATGTATCAGCCTTATGGCAACGAGGAATGCCCGCTTTGGTTCGTTGATGAGCAAGGGGCTATTTGGGGGATGCGCCTAAGCTTCACCCATGGCTACCAAGGCCCCACTTACAGTGATGGCCGGTTTGATGATTTGTTCCTGAGCCAGTGGAATAAGCGCCACCCCGACCAGACGATCAAGAACCTATACGATGATTTACCTGATGAGGTATTTGAAGTCCTGACGGATGACTTTGCTAGCCCTGGGGAAAACGCGCACCAGCTGGGTGGCTACCCGTACTTCACCCAGTATGACCCTCGTTTTGAGTATCGCTCCTCAGAAGCCACCAAGTACACCGAGCTGCTGTTCCAGATCGACAGCCAGTTTGATACTAAATGGGACCTGTGCTGGGGCGATGCTGGAGTGCGTAACTTCTTTATTTCCCGTGAAGATCTAGAGGCCCTAGACTTCTCTGACGTGCTCTACAACTTTGACTGTTGCTGAGCTACTAGCGGTGTTGTTAGGGCGCTTCGCGCGCTCAACCAGCGCCGCTAAGGTACTAGCAAGCTAAAGTTGAGGCGTTAACATGCTAAAAGTAGGCGCTATATAAACTAGGCGCTACATAAACGAACTGACCCGGCCAATCTGGCCGGGTCAGTTGTAACTAAGTGGTTTGGTAGCCCTCAGGCTTTGACCACAGTGACTCAGTTACCACCAGAGACTACAGTGCCCTTAGGTACCACGGTGATACCAGATTCGGTAACCATGAAGCCACGTTCGCGGTCTTGGTCTAGGTTCACACCAACGAATGCGCCAGGCTCAACCCGAACGTACTTGTCCAAGATGCAGCGCTCCACAACCGCATTGCGGCCTACGTCAACATTGTCTAGCAGCACCGATTCGCGTACGCGCGACCAAGAGTTGATGCGCACACCGGGGGAGAGAATGGAGGGAAACCACCTCGCCACCAGAGACGATCACGCCAGGGGACACAATGGAGTCCACCGCGTGGCCCACGCGCTCACTCTCACGGTCACCGTAAACGAACTTGGCCGGGGGTACAGCCGAGTTGTAACCGGTGAATAGCGGCCAGGACTCGTTGTAGAGGTTGAAGACCGGGTTGACGCTGATCAGGTCCATGTGAGCCTCGTAGTAGGCGTCCATGGTACCCACGTCGCGCCAGTAGTCGCGGTCACGCTCACTAGCGCCGGGAACCACGTTGTCCTTGAAGTCGTAGACGCCGGCTAGGCCGCGCTCTACGAACCAAGGCACAATGTTGCCGCCCATGTCGTGCTTGGAGTCCTCGTTGGCGGCGTCTAGGGTGACAGCTTCCTTGAGGGCCTCAGCGTTGAAGACGTAGTTACCCATAGAGGCCAGAACCTCGTTGGGTGAGTCGGGCAGACCCGGGGTGGAGCTGGGCTTTTCTACGAAAGCCTTGATCTTGCCACGGTTTTCAGGGTCAGTTTCAATAACCCCGAACTGGTTGGCTAGAGACTTGGGCTGACGAATACCTGCAACCGTTAGCGGCAGTCCAGATGCGATGTGGTGGTCAACCATCTGGGAGAAGTCCATGCGGTAAATGTTGTCAGCACCAGTGATGACTACGTAGTCGGGACGCTCGTCATCGAGCAGGTTCAAAGACTGGTAGATAGCATCTGCGCTACCAAGGAACCAGTGCTTACCTACACGCTGCTGAGCAGGTACTGAAGCAATGTAATTACCCAGCATGGAGGATAGACGCCAGGTCTTGGAAATGTGGCGGTCTAGAGAGTGGGACTTGTACTGGGTAAGCACCACGACGTGCAGGTAACCGGAGTTGACCATGTTCGACAGTGAAAAGTCGATTAGGCGGTACTGTCCGCCAAAGGGGACCGCCGGCTTTGCGCGATCAAATGTTAGAGGCATTAAGCGTTTGCCCTCACCACCAGCAAGGACAATCGCGAGTACACGATGAGCAACCATGACCACAGCATAGCGTCATAAAGCACACTTGCGCGACGTAAGTCACCAAATTGCTAGCTGAGAAAATTCTGATAAGGGTCTAATGACCCAGTTCAGGTAGCAATTTAGGACTCAAAACCTAAAAATCCCTGGGGAGTTGGTGTCGGCTGCGGCAATTTGCGTAAGCAACAACACAAAAACCCCAAATATGCGTTAGATTTGTGCCCGTGGGCACATGCCCACTACCGCCACACCTAGAAAGATGTTCACCAATGAGAGTTGATCTGATCACCAAGGAATACCCGCCTTTCATCTACGGTGGCGCGGGGGTGCACGTCAATGAGCTGGCCAAAGGTGCTGCGCCCGCTCGCTGATGTGCGTGTGCACGCTTTTGGTGGACCGCGTGAGCCGGGCACCGAAGGTGCAGATCCTGGCGTGACTGGTTACGCGAACCTACCTGAGCTGGCTGAGGCTAACGCGGCCCTACAGACTTTCGGGGTTGACCTAGAAATCGCTGGCAACTGCGCCGGCGCTGACCTAGTGCACTCCCACACCTGGTACGCCAACCTCGCTGGTCATCTGGCTGGTCTACTAAACGACATTCCCCACGTGCTCAGCGCTCACTCGTTAGAGCCCATGCGTCCGTGGAAGGCTGAGCAGCTAGGTGGCGGTTACGCCCTGTCCTCCTGGGCTGAAGGTCAGGCCTACTCCGGCGCTGCTGCTGTGATCGCAGTTTCCGGCGGTATGCGTGAGGACATTTTGCGTTCCTACCCGCAGGTAGACCCTGAGCGTGTCAAGGTTGTACACAACGGTATTGACCTGTCTGGCTGGCGCCGTCCTGAAGGCGAGGCCGCTGCTGAGCTGAGCGAGGCTACCCTTAAGCGTCTAGGCATTGACCCCACTCGTCCCACCGTAGTCTTCGTAGGACGTATTACCCGCCAGAAGGGTCTGCCGCACCTGCTGCGCGCCTGCGAGCAGCTGCCCAGCGACGTACAGATCGTGCTTTGCGCTGGCGCCCCCGACACCCCCGAGATCATGCGTGAAGTTGAAGGCCTGGTGGCTCAGCTGCGCGAGAAGCGTACCGGTGTGGTTTGGGTTGAAGAAATGCTGCCGCGCGAGCAGCTAATCGCCGTGCTAGCCGCCTCTGACGTGTTCGTGTGCCCCTCGGTTTATGAGCCGCTAGGCATCGTTAACCTTGAGGCTATGGCTGTGGGTCTGCCCGTGGTGGGTTCAGCTACCGGCGGTATTCCTGAGGTTATCGACGACGGCGTCACCGGCCTGCTAGTGCCCATCGACCAGGTCCAGGACGGCACCGGCACCCCGATTGACCCGGCCCGTTTCGAAGCCGACCTGGCTGAGCGCCTAACCGCCCTAGTCACCGACGAGGCCCGCGCCAAGGCCATGGGTGCCGCTTCGCGTAAGCGCGTAGAAGACCACTTCGCTTGGGAAGCTATCGCCAAGCGCACCATGGAGGTCTACAACTGGGTGCTTAAGCAGGGCTAAAGTCTGCTGCTAATGGGGCCAAGTTCTATGGGCAAAATGTCCTAGGTACTTGGCCCCAAGCCGTATGCTTGATACATGAGTGTTCTCAGGCTGCAAGACGTGTCGCTATGGCGCGGTAAAACCACCATTTTGTCTCACCTTTCCTGGCAGGTTGACCCAGGCCAAGCTTGGGTAGTGCTAGGAGCTAATGGAGCTGGTAAAACCACGCTTTCACGAGTGGCCGCCGCGCGCCTGTTCCCCTCACAGGGAAGCGTTGAAATCATGGATCAGCAGCTAGGGCGAGTTGATTTGGCTGAGCTGCGCCCGGCTATTGGCCTGGCTTCTTCAGCTCTGTCGCATGAAGTCTTAGGCGGTGAAAAGGTTCGTGACGTTGTAGTTTCTGGCGCCTATGGGGTAATTGGACGCTGGCGTGAAGAATATGAAGAATTTGATTTCCAGCGCGCTGATGAGCTGCTGGCAGCTTTAAACATGTCCGATAAGGCCACGCGCACCTGGTCTACGCTTTCTTCAGGTGAACGCAAACGCGTCGAGGTGGCCCGTGCGCTTATGCCAGACCCAGAACTACTAATCTTGGATGAACCAGCCTCAGGTTTGGACCTGGGTGGGCGTGAAATGCTGCTAAGCGCACTGAGCCAGATCGTGTCCCAGCCGGGGGCGCCGTCGGTAATTTTAGTAACCCACCACCTGGAGGAAATTCCAGAGGGCTTTACCCACGCGCTGGCTTTACGTGAGGGTAAGTTGGTGGCCGCTGGTCCAATTGACCAGGTGGTTAATTTGCAGGTTATGAGCCAAACTTATGGTCTAGCCTTGCAGGTAGATGTGGATCGTGGCCGCTACCGAGCCAGGGCGCTACGCTCAGCTTAAAAGCAAGCTGAGCACTTAAGGCGGAGAGGAGAAAAACATGTGGATTTGGTGGGCTGGTGCAGCTCTAGCTTTAGCTGCCGTTGAGGTGGTGTCCACGGACCTGGTCTTTCTCATGCTTGCCGGCGGCGCGTTGGCCGGTAGCGGTGCAGCCGCGCTAGGGGCGCCAGTGTGGGGGCAGTTCACAGCTTTTGCACTGGTGGCTATCGTCTTAATGTTTCTGGCGCGCCCCCCGCTGAAAGCCTATCTGCTGGCTTCTACCCCCAATAAACTAACCAATGTGGATGCGCTAGCTGGTCGTGAGGCCACAGTGCTGCAAAGGGTTAGCGAAACTGGTGGTTTAGTGCAGCTAGACGGTGGCCAGTGGAGCGCGCGTAGTGCAGATAAACTTAGTTTTGCTGAGGGTGCTAGTGTGCGGGTTGTACGTATCGACGGCGCCGTGGCTGTAGTAGGCCCGCTGGTAGCCGCCTCAGCTCATTAGAGGCTTGAACTTTAAGGAGGGAACTAAATGCAGCTAATCATCCCGGTTGCGATACTAATTTTCGCGGCCGTAGTGGTAATGAAGTCCATTAGGATTGTGCCTCAGTCCTATGCCATCATCGTTGAGCGCCTGGGTAAATTTAAGGCCCAGTATGGCGCCGGTCTGCACTTGCTGATGCCTTTGTTGACCGTGTGCGCTCTACCGTGGACCTGCGTGAACAGGTGGTGTCTTTCCCGCCGCAGCCGGTAATTACCTCAGACAACCTGGTGGTTTCTATCGACTCGGTGATCTACTACCAGGTCACTGACCCCACCCGCGCCACCTACGAGATCGCCAACTACCTACAGGCCATTGAGCAGCTGACGGTTACCACCTTGCGTAACGTGATCGGTTCGATGGATTTAGAACAGACCCTTACCAGCCGCGATGAGATTAACGGCCAGCTGCGTGGGGTGCTTGACCAGGCCACCGGGCGTTGGGGTATTCGCGTCTCTAACGTGGAACTGAAGTCTATTGACCCGCCGCGCTCGATTCAGGGCTCTATGGAGCAGCAGATGCGCGCTGAGCGTGACCGCCGCGCCGCCATCCTTACCGCTGAGGGTGTTAAGCAGTCTCAGATTCTGACCGCTGAGGGTAATAAGGCCTCCCAGATTCTAAGCGCTGAGGCTGACAAGCAGTCGGCAATTTTGCGCGCTGAAGGTCAAGCCCAGTCTATGGTGCTGCGCGCTGAGGGTGAAGCCCGCGCAATTTTGCAGGTATTTGACGCTATTCACCGTGGCGATCCTGATCCTAAGCTGCTGGCTTACCAGTACCTGCAGATGCTGCCTAAGATCGCTGAAGGTGATTCTTCCAAGCTGTGGATTGTGCCCAGCGAGCTTACTGGTGCGCTGAGCTCAATTTCTGAGGCTATGGGCGGCTCTATTGATCCCGCTAGCCCTAAGCCCGCTCAGGGCCCGGATCTGCCTAACCCGTTTGAAGCCCAGCTGCCCAGCGCCGCCCAGGCTCTTAAGCAGGCCGAGGCTGCCTTGGGGTTAGCTGAGGCTGAGGCGGTAAAGCCGGTTGACGCCCCGCCAGCGCCTCCGCGTGGCGCACATGCAGCTGAGGGTAACGAGCCGCCGCTGAACGCATAAACTGTCAGGGTGCTGATTGAGATAACAGACCCTAGCGACGTCCGTCTAGCTGACTATACACAGCTGACGGACGTCGCTTAGCGTAAGCGTCTAGAAACCGCCAATGGGCTGTATATGGCTGAGTCCACCAAGGTTATTACCCGGGCTGTGACTGCCGGACATGAGCCGCGTTCGTTTTTGATGACTAGGCGGTGGCTGGAGGATATGCGTCCGGTAATTGCCGCTGCTAAGGGCACTGGGGGTGATCCGTTAGGCGGGGATAAGCCAGTTTTTGTGGGCGACGCCGCCGTAGTGGAGGGGCTTACTGGTTTCCACCTGCATCGTGGGGCTCTGGCTGCGATGAATCGTCCCCAGCTGCCCAGCGTGGCCCAGGTACTGGCCGGCGCGCGTGGGGGAGCGGGGGCTAGGCGTGTGGCGGTGCTGGAAAACCTGGTTGACCACACCAATGTGGGGGCAGTTTTCCGTAGCGCTGCCGCCTTGGGGATTGACGCAGTGCTGGCTAGCCCTTCATGCGCGGATCCGCTTTACCGCCGTAGCGTGCGAGTATCTATGGGAACGGTTTTCCAGGTGCCTTGGACTCGTATAACCACCTGGCCGGCGGTCGATGAGCTACATGCATCCGGCTTTAAAGTTGCCGCCATGGCTCTTAGCGATGACTCCTATGCCCTAGATGAATTTGCGGCGTTGGATGTGGTTAGTGATCCGGCTTCTAAGCTGGCCATTGTGCTGGGAACTGAAGGTGACGGGCTAAGCCGCCGGGCTATGCGCAACGCTGATTATGTGGTGCGCATTCCTATGGCCGGTGGGGTTGATTCGCTAAATGTGGCGGCTGCTAGCGCGGTGGCTTTCTGGGAGCTGCGCGCCCGCTAAAGAAAAAGTAACCCCCTGGCCACTAGCGTGACCAGGGGGTTAGCTGTTGTTCTTACTTGGTGGCCTTGACCAGTCAGTGCCGGCCTTGATAGAGCCGTCGGCGATAACCTCAACTTCAGCGAAGTTCATGTAGTTGGTGACCAGTACCGGGGTGACCAGCTTGTAGCCGGCTTCTTCGATAACTGCGCGGTCAACTACTACCAGGGTCTGACCAGCCTTGACGCGGTCGCCCTTACCAACCTTGACGTCGAAGCCCTTGCCTTCGAGGTTCACGGTGTCGATACCGACGTGAATCAGGATTTCCAGGCCGTTGTCTAGAGCCAGGCCGTAGGCGTGGCCGGAGGAGGGGGCAACCACTACGGAACCGTCAGCGGGGGCCACAACCTTGATGGAGGCGCCGTCGCTGGGCTCAATGCCAGCGCCCTTGCCTACTGCGCCGGAAGAGAATACCGGGTCCGGTACGTCTTCCAGAGCCACCACAGTGCCGTTTAGGGGAGCGGTCAGAACCACTTCCTGGCCGGCAACCAGCTCAGCCTTGGGGGCAGCCTCGGCAGGGGCAGCGGCCTCAGCCTTGGGGGCTTCCTGCTGCTCAGCGGCAGCGGCTTCCTTTTCTTCCTTGCTCTGGTAGCCGAAGGTGACAACCATGAAGGCAGATACGAAGAAGGCCACAGCGATGGAGATCGCGTAGGTAACGGTGGGGTGGAAGACCGGGATGGTCAGCAGCGAGGTGAATACGAAGGTACCGGCGAGCACGGGCGAACCGGAGATCCAGGAGATAATACCGATGGTCAGACCACCAGCGGCACAACCGGTCAGCATCAGCGGGTAGATGCGCTTGAAGCGTAGGTGAATACCGTAGAGGGAGGGCTCGGAAATACCACCGAACAGACCGGCGGCCAGAGCACCAGAAGCGGTCTGACGCAGTTCCTTGTCGCCGTTGCGCAGGGTCAGGATGAGCACACCCAGGGTGGCGCCGAAGCAGGCGAAGTTCCAGGTACCCATGGGGCCCTGAATGAAGTCAGAACCGGTAGAGGCGATGTTGGCCAGCTGCAGAGCGTTAAGCGGCCAGTGCAGACCCAGAGGTACCAAGAACGGGTACAGCAGCGGAATGAAGATAGCAAAGACGATCGGGGCGGTGTTGTTCAGCCAAGACAGACCCGAACCAATACCGTTACCTAGCCACAGCGAGAAGGGGCCGATCAGGAAGGCCGAAACCGGGATCATCACCAGGAAGGAGAAGAACGGCACGAACACCATCTGTACGTTGGCCGGGATGACCTTCTTCAGACCACGGTAAACCAGAGCCAGAATCGGCACCATGATCAGCGGCAGGAACACCTGGCCGCCGTAGTCAGACCACTTCATGGGCAGACCGAAGATATCGGTGGTGCACAGGTCAGAGCCCACAGAGCTCTTAATGCAGTGGGTTTCCTTTAGGGTCTTAAGGGAGGTGTACTCGGGAGTTAGCAGAGCTAGGACAACAGCCGCACCTACCCAGGGGTCAATGTCCAGCTTCTTAGCGGCGTTGTAAGCCACCATAGCGGGCAGGAAGTAGAACACCGAGCGCCACATGGTGTTGGTGAACACTAGCCATGAGGGTAGAACCTTGGCGTGGGTGTCTACTACACCAAAAGCTTCCAGTACCGCGATCAGGGCCAGGATCAGTGAGGCACCCAGCAGCACCGGTAGCAGCGGACGGAAAGCGTCAGATAGGTACTCGAAGAACGCGTCTACGTAGGCATTCTTGCCGCGAGCCTTGGCGCGAGCAGCAGCCTTGATGTCAGCGTCAGACTTAGCGCTAGAAGAAGAGGCGCCGCCAGCCATGGCGGGTAGCTTCATGATGTCGTTGTAAACACTCTGAACCGCACCGCCGATGATGATCTGGTAGCGGTCACCAGACTGGGGGACCGCACCCATAACGCCCGGGATCTTCTCAACGGTAGCCTTGTCAACGACAGAGGCATCCTTGAGTTCGAAACGCAGACGCGTAGCGCAGTGGGTTAGGTGGGTGATGTTCTCGGCGCCGCCTACGGCATCGAGAATCGCCTGAGGCGTACTAGTGGTGGTAGCCACCGCATTGGCTCCTTCCGGGGTGGACACATTATGCGCAGTGCGCAACAGTTGAGAATAATCGCATAGCGTGCAGATATTCAACGCTTGACAAACCCTAATCCAGGAAAGTTTTTTTCACCACAGGTGAATAACTTTTTTCTCGAAGCGCACCTTGTCCTCAGCCTGGTGGTAGTAACTAGCTATCAAAGCGCACGCTTGCAACGTTGAAGTTGTTTAGCGCTTCAGACATAGCTCAGCAAACACAAAGAGTTATGTGCTAACAAAACCGATTTGAGGAGTAGAGAAAATGTGCGCTCTAGCTGCACTCATGCCGACACCTGTAGATCAAGAGTTGAAATACATGCCCAATGGTTGGACAGTGTTTAGTGCGCTCTACGAATTATTTGGGCTCAGCCGCCCATGTTGTCTGAGCACTCCAGCTGACGGTGGGCATATCTGGGATGGGACTAACGCCGATTACGTACCCCTGGCTCGTATTGATTACATCCAAGCCCGGCTAGCTTTGCGCCTGCTCCCCACCTTAGCGTTAAAAGACCGGCAAAACCGTGCCCCTGAGCTAGGCTCATTGCTGCGTGCCTGTGCAGATAGCGAAGGCGATATTTGGTTGCAAGGCTATTTAATTGGCCCCTCCCGCAGCGACGAGCGTTTAAGCGTTGACGGCATTTTTATTGCCCAAGACGAGCGCGGCCCCTGGCAGGTAGACACTTTCCACACCCCCAGCTGCCAATGCCAAGGACTATGGGCTTATTTGCAGGGCGAATTAGGGCTTGACGGTGCCATGCCAGACGAAATTATCTGGCATGAAATGGACGCCACAGGCGCCCAAGGTTGGTGGCTTTGGTGGGACTAGTAGCATTAGGGGGTGATTAACGTCCAAAACCTAGTTATGCGTATCGGTGCCCGACAACTTGTCAGTGGGGCTAGTTTTCGGGTCGATAAAGGTATGCATATTGGTTTAGTTGGGCGTAATGGTGCTGGTAAAACCACTATGACCAAGCTGATCGCCTCAGCTTCCGTAGCTAAATCCGCCTCAGCGGCCATCGACGCCGATGTGCACCATTCGCTTGAAGCTGTCGAGTATGAAGGCACTATCCACGCTGGCGGCTCAGTGGGTTACCTGCCCCAGGACACCAAGGTAGGTGACTTAGAGCAAATTGCCCGCGATCGTATTCTCTCTGCCCGTGACATTGACGGGCTGCTGCGCCGCCTGCGTAAAGCCGAACAAAAAATCGCCACCACCAGCGGTGATGCCCAGGCTAAAGCATTAGATAGGTACACCCGGCTAGATCACGAATTTACTATGTCCGGCGGCTACGCCGCTGCCAGCGAAGCTGCCCGTATCGCTGCTGCCTTGGGTCTACCTGAGCGAGTGCTAGACCAGCCCATCGGTACCCTCTCAGGTGGTCAGCGCCGTCGCGTAGAACTAGCCCGGGTGCTATTTCAAAAACCTGACACGCTGCTACTAGACGAGCCCACCAACCACCTAGACCACGACTCAGTACTGTGGCTACGCGACCACCTGCGCACCTACCCAGGCGGATACATTGTTATCAGCCACGACGTAGACCTAATTCGCGACACCGTAAACCAGGTGATGTATCTAGACGCCAATCGAGGCGTACTCGACATCTACCACATGGGGTGGGACGCCTACCTAAAGCAACGTGCCGATGACGAAGCCAGGCGCCGTCGTGAACGCCTAAACGCAGAAAAGAAGGCCGAAGCCTTACGCGCCCAGGGTGAAAAAATGCGGGCTAAAGCCACCAAAGCCGTAGCCGCCCAGCAAATGCTGCGTCGCGCCGAACAGCTACTAGCCAGCATCGAAACCGAAGCAACCGTTGAAAAAGTGGCCCACCTGCGCTTCCCAGACCCTGCCCCCTCAGGCAAAACCCCATTGCGGGCGCAGGGGCTGAGTAAAGCCTACGGCTCACTGGAAGTTTTCTCCGGCGTAGACCTAGCTATCGATAGGGGCTCGCGCGTAGTGGTGCTGGGACTAAACGGCGCCGGTAAAACCACGCTGCTGCGGCTACTTTCCGGGATTGAGCAACCCGACTCAGGCAAGGTAATTGATGGCCACGGTCTTAAACTGGGCTACTACGCCCAGGAGCACGAAACTATCGACAACACCCGCACAGTTGCCGAAAACCTGCGCTCAGCCGCCCCAGATCTAGACGACACCGAAATCCGCAACATTTTGGGCTCATTCCTCTTCTCCGGGGCCGACGCCGACAAGAGCGCCGGGGTGCTTTCGGGCGGCGAAAAAACCCGTCTAGCCCTGGCCCTGCTAGTTACCAGCGCAGCCAACGTGCTGCTACTAGATGAGCCCACCAACAACCTAGACCCGGCCAGCCGTGAAGAAATTTTGCGGGCACTGGGCACCTATAAAGGTGCGGTAGTGCTAGTAACCCACGATGAGGGGGCGGTAGAAGCCCTCAACCCTGACCGGGTACTGCTGCTGCCAGACGGTGACGAAGATCTATGGAGTGAGGACTACCTAGAACTAGTCACCTTGGCCTAAATCACGCCTATATTTTCGCTGCTAGCACCTGCCAGTTCACTTAGGTAGCTCTAGCGGGAATAGCATAGGCATATCTGATGTTTAACCGCCTGGGTTAAGACCCGAGCGCAAGAGACAAATAATCAAGGAGTAGCAATGAGCCAAACCACCAACGAGGTGGCCACCCATGAGGTTATGCTGACCGATGTTGCCGCCGCTAAGGTGGCTAGCCTACTTGAGCAGGAGGGTCGTGATGACCTGCGTCTGCGCGTAGGTGTACAGCCCGGCGGTTGCTCGGGTCTGGTCTACCAGCTTTACTTCGACGAGCGTGTGCTAGACGGCGACGCTATTCGCGCCTTTGGTGAAGAAGGCAAGCAGGTTGAGGTAATCGTGGACCGCATGAGCATTCCTTACCTCAACGGTGCCACTATCGACTTCGCTGACACCATTGAGAAGCAGGGCTTCACGATTGACAACCCCAACGCGGTTGGTTCGTGCGCCTGCGGCGAAGTCCTTCCACTAAAACCACCCGCTATACCCTCGTCATCGCAGCTGATGGCGGGGGTATAGTGCGATAGCAAACAAAAAAGCAAAGGAAATCTTGTGCGTCGATCTCTAACCGCCGCAGCGGCGCTGTTGCTAGCTGCCAGCTTGGGCCTAGCCGGTTGCTCTGGTGATGGCAAAAAGTCCGCTAAGGCTGCTGCCACGCCTACTAGCGCCGCTACTAAGCAGGAAAAAGTTGACTGCTCTAAGCTGAAGATTGATACCGACTCTAAGGCGCTACCTACCATTGGTCAGCCCAGTTCTAACAAGGCCCCGGCTATTACCTGGGTTAAGGGCGCTAAGGCCCCCACTAACCTGACGGTTAAGACCATTAAGGCCGGCAGCGGGGCCGCAGTAGCTGCTGACTCTAATGTGGCTGCTAACTACTCGGGTTGGAAGTGGGACTCCACCACTACTTTCGACAGCTCCTTCGAGCGCGGCTCAGCGACCCGCTTTAGCCTTAACGGCGTTATTGACGGTTGGCGCTGTGGCTTGCTGGGACACAAGGTTGGCGACGTGCTTGAGATTTCCATTCCTGGCAAGCTCGCCTACGGTGACAAGCCAGCTAACCCGCAGGCCCCGGCTGGTACGTTGGTGTTCTACGTGGAACTAACTGATGCTTTGTCGACGGCGCAGATTTCGGCTGCTTCTAAGGATGCCACCCCGGTTGAGGGCGCCACTGAAGAGCTGGAAAAGAACGGCATTACCGTCACCGGTAAGCTGGGCCAGGCCCCCTCGATCACTATTAAGGCTGGCATTAGCGCCCCCACCTCCGCCAAGCTGATCACGCTAGCTAGCGGTAATGGCGAAAAGCTAACCGACACCGACACAGCCCTGGGTTACATGGCGATGGCAACCTGGGATGGCAACAAGCGCTCTAGCTGGACTGAGTCCTCACCGCAGCCGGTACAGATGTCAGTGTCCCAGATTAAGCAGCTGGTTGACCTATCTGGGTATTCCGGTTGGTAGCCGCGTGGTGATCATTTTGCCGCCTCAGGCCAGCAGCCAGGGTGGACGGACCACGCCTGCGTCAGTTTACGTATTCGACATTGCTGCCAAGTAAGGCCTAATTGCGCCAAATAAGGCCCTCTAAGTCTGGGCCGGTGCCAGGGCTTGGGCTGCCTAAAAACCAGCATTTAGGCCGGTAAAGCAGCTAAAGATGGCAGTAAATGCAAAGGGGCGGCTACCAAACGGTAGCCGCCCCCACGTTTTACTAGGTGCTAGTTCAGCTTGCTAGTTTAGCTTGGTGGGTTTCAGCCCAGGATCAGCTGCTTGGCGTTAGCTACAGCGTTGTCTAGACGCTTGGCTACATCGTTCCAGTTGGCGATGTTCCAGATGGCCTTAACGTAGTCAGCCTTTACATTGAGGTAGTCCAGATAGAAGGCGTGCTCCCACATGTCCACCATGAACAGCGGCACGGTGCCCACGGGCACATTGGCCTGCTGGTCGAACAACTGGAAGATAACTAGCTTGCCGGAGATGGAGTCATAGGCCAGTACGGCCCAGCCGCTGCCCTGGATGCCCAGTGCGGTGGCGGTGAAGTGGGCGCGGAACTTTTCAAAGGAACCGAAAGAGTCATTGATGGCTTCAGCTAGCTCGCCCTCAGGCTCGCCGCCGCCATTGGGGGAGAGGTTGTTCCAGAAAATGGTGTGATTAGTGTGTCCACCTAGGTTGAAAGCCAGGTTCTTTTCCCACAGGTTGATAGCGCCAAGGTTGCCTTCTTCACGGGCAGCGGCCAGGGCCTCTAGGGCACTGTTAGCGCCAGCTACATAGGCGGCATGGTGCTTGTCGTGGTGTAGCTCCATGATGCGCCCGGAGATATGCGGCTCCAAAGCGGCGTAGTCGTAGGGCAGTTCAGGCAGGGTGTAGATAGCCATGTCAACTCCTGAAAAACTAGAGAACGTGGTTTAGGGCTTTTGTCCTAAAAATTGCTTAGCTCTAGTGTAGCTACAAATTGGTTAGCGCAGGTGTGAAAGATACACTTAACGCGAACATTTGTGTGCGTCCCTGCGGCGCCGCCACCCAGGAGGAAAACATGACTTCAGCGCCTGAATCAGACAGCGTGGAACTGCTGGTGTTTTCAGATGACTCAGATACTCGCAAGCAGGTGATCGAGGCAGTAGGACGCCGCCCAGATAAAGGCTTGCCGCGAGTAACTTGGTTTGAATGCGCCACCGCTGAAGCTGTGCGCCTGGCCCTGAAAGAAAATCCCAACCGCTTTGCTGCTCTAGTGTTTGACAGCGAAGTCAAAAAGTTCGGCGGTATGGGTTTAGCTCACGAACTCCTTACCGAAATGGACTCGCGTCCAGCGGTAGTTATGCTCACGGCGCGCCCCCAGGACGGTTGGCTTTCCGCATGGGCTCATGCCGACGCCGTAGTGTCGCGTCCGCTAGATCCGGTAACGGTAGCTCAGGCCGTAGCGCAGGCAATGCGCAAGCAGCTAGCTAAGTAATTTAGGTGTGGGCTAGTAGTTTGGCATGCCGCGCCGGCGAATCAATCGGCCACGATATATTCGCCTGCGGATCCAAACTCACTAGCCTAGCCCCCTCATCTAGCGCCCAGTCAGCCAATAGGTTGGCTTCTTCGAGCATAAGCGTGCCCATGATCCGCTCTGGCGGGGCGATGGGGCTTAAAAATGCTTCAAACTCGGCTAAAACATCTAAGGGGTAGACGCCGCTCGGGCTTACCGCAGAGCCCAGTAGCTGCCCGTGGCTGATAGCCACAAATTCCCAGCCACCTAGGCTGCGCCGTCGTGCCGAAACCAAATAGGGACAGGTAAACAGCGGACGCAAGCGCTGAACCCGCTCCAGGCCACGCACATAAGCCTGCAAACGTTTAGTGATCACCCCGGCGTCCTCATAGCGCTGTACTTGAGCTAGCGCCTGAATACGCTGCATCAGCGGATCCACCACCAAAGTGGCATTATCGCTAAGAGCTTGGTGGGCCAAATCAGCTAGGGCAGGGTAGTCCTCATCGCTGACAGTGTCACTAATGCCCTTATCGCCCACCCTATCTAGGCAAAAACTTCCTCAATAGCCACCCGAGCTGCATTAGCACTACGCCGCGAAGAATAAGGGCCAATCACACCACCTTTACTTAGCTGCTCGTAGTCAACGTAGCTAACAATCGACAGACGCGGACGTGGCCCGGCGGTTAGCTTCAGCCAAGCTTTAGTGGCGTGTTTACGCGAACGGCGGTTAGCGGGCGGGTCATAGAAACTAATTTGGCGTAGTTCTTGCACCCGAGCCTCAATCAGGGTGGGGTAGCGCTCATACTCAACCCGGTCAGCCACATCCAGCATGGTGGCAATATGCCCGCGTGACTCTGAAGCGGTGAAATATGAGCGCACCCGCTGGCGCAAATTCGTAGCGCTACCTACATAAAGCACCTGGTTGCCGGGTGAATAGAAGCGATACACGCCGGGGGCTTGTGGCAGATCGGCGGCCATAGTTGCTTTAGCGCGCCGTGAGGCGGGAACTGGATCGCAGGCGCTAGTTAGATCCTCCATATGGGTTAGCCCCTGTAGGGCCACCTTCTCCAGGGCCGCATAGAGCACATCCACAGTGGCACGGGCGTCGTCGAGCGCACGGTGAGTGGGGGTAGTTTGCGCACCCACAAACCGGGCCAAAGTACCCAGTTTATGGTTGGCCACATCATCGCGACTCCACGCCCTACGCGTCAGTTTTAAAGTATCCAGCACCCGCACCGAGGGCCAATCAATCCCAAAAGCTCCCGCTGCGCTACGCAGATGGCTAACATCGGCGCGCATTATGGGCCACAATCACCGTGTCAGGCTCATCTAGACGAGCCCAGCTCATAAAGTCGCCCAGAACTTCCTCCAGCGGCGGTGCGCTAGCCACCATGGAGGTGGTGATGCCGGTGAGCATGGTGATGTAGGCGGGCACAGCCGTACCCGGATTAGCTAAAGACCCAAATTCATCAAGTATTTCGCCCCCGCGCACGCGCACCGCCCCAAACTCGGTTATGGCATCAGGTCCGGGTTGGGCGCCGGTGGTTTCTAAGTCCACCACCACGAAAGTTACTTGCTCCAAGGGTGTGCCCATTTGCAGCAAGCTAGCCTGGTGAGGGTAATTAGGGTCAGGATTGGGCGCTTTAGCTACAGTGGACACAATCGAAACTGTAATATCAATGTAGCACTTGTCTCCACACGCGCCCAGCCGCGCTAGGCGCCAGTTCACTAATGAGTTTTGGGAGGTTCCATGGGATACCGTGCGATTAAGGCGACGGCTGGACCGGCCATCCACATGATGTATCAACCCTGGATTCGTGGTGAAGAACATATTCCTGTTGAGGGTCCAGCTATCCTAGCCTCCAACCACCTGGCGGTTATCGACTCTTTCTTCCTGCCGCTGATGATTGAGCGCGAGGTGGCGTTCATTGGTAAATCAGACTATTTCACCGGTAAAGGCCTTAAAGGCTGGGGCGTGAAAAAGTTTATGACCTCCGTGGGCACCATCCCGGTGGACCGTCGCGGCGGTAAATATTCGATGGCGGCCCTGCAAGCCGGCATTGACCGGCTAAACTCCGGTGAGCTTTTTGGTATTTACCCTGAAGGTACCCGCAGCCCTGACGGACGCCTCTACCGTGGTAAAACCGGTGTGGCCCGCGTGGCGCTAGCTACCGGCGCCCCGGTGCTGCCGGTAGCCATGATCGGCACCAATATTGCCCAGCCGATCGGCCAGGTAGTGCCGCGTCTGCACCGCATTGGGGTGGTTATTGGCCAGCCTCTAGACTTTAGCCGTTACCAGGGCCTAGAAAACGACCGCTTTGTTTTACGTTCTATCACCGACGAAATCATGTATTCCCTAATGGCTCTCTCCGGCCAGGAATACGTTGACCTATACGCTGCAGACGTAAAGAAAATGATGGACGCTGACAAGCTCAGCGCCGCTGAAGTGGTAGAGAAAATGCTGGCCGCCCAGGCTGAGGCCAACCCGCTGGCTATGCCGGTACAGGCCCCCGGTGGACGCCAAGCCCCACTGACTAGTGTGCCCCAGCCTCCAGCTGAAGTTGAGGAGCCTGCCGCCCAGGGCGAAGAAGACTCAGCTAAGTAGTCCCGTTAGTCCCTTTGACTCGTGCACCAACAAAGGTGAGCGAGTACACTAGTAAAGAAATCTATGGCCGCAGGCCATATACACCCACAATTGAAAGGTTCTCGATGTCGGTTCGTCGCGTCGCCCTTCTAACCGCGGGCGGTTTCGCCCCCTGCCTATCCGCCGCTGTTGGTGACCTCATTGAGCGTTACACCGAGGTAGCTCCCGAGGTTGAGATCATTGCTTACCAGTACGGCTACCACGGCCTGCTAACCGGCAACTACATCGTCATTGACGAGGAGGCCCGTAAGAACGCTGGCCTGCTGCGCAACTTCGGTGGTTCCCCCATTGGTAACTCTCGCGTCAAGCTGACCAACGCCAAGAACCTGGTTGAGCGTGGTCTAGTAGCCGAAGGCGTAGACCCGCTGGCATTCGCTGCCGAGCAGCTACGCAAGGACGGCGTGGACGTGCTGCACACCATCGGTGGCGATGACACCAACACCACCGCTGCTGACCTAGCTGCCTACCTACACGAACACAACTACGAGCTAACCGTAGTGGGCCTGCCCAAGACCATTGACAACGACGTAGTGCCGATCCGTCAGTCCCTGGGTGCCTGGACTGCCGCCGACGAAGGCGCCAACTTCGCCTTCAACGTAATCGGTGAGCACCGCTCCAACCCCCGCATGCTGATCGTGCACGAGTGCATGGGTCGTAACTGTGGTTACCTAACCGCTGAGACCGCCCTACGCTACCGTCAGCTGCTAGACACCAAGCAGTGGGCCCCCTCCCCTGGGTCTAACCCGCGAGCGCTGGGATGTGCACGCTGTTTACCTGCCCGAGGTTAAGCTAGACATCGCCGCTGAGGCTGAGCGTCTAAAGGCCATCATGGACGAGCAGGGCAACGTCAACATCTTCCTGTCTGAGGGTGCTGGCGTTCCCGAAATCATCGCCGAGCTAGAGGCTGCTGGTGAAGAGGTACAGCGTGACCCCTTCGGCCACGTCAAACTAGACACCATCAACCCCGGCCAGTGGTTCGCCAAGAAGTTCGCCAAGCTCATTGGCGCCGAGAAGGTTATGGTCCAGAAGTCGGGCTACTACTCTCGTGCAGCTGCCGCTCACCAGGAAGACCTAGACCTGATCAAGAGCATGTGCGACCTGGCTGTTGACTGCGCTCTGCGCGGCGAGCCTGGCGTAATCGGTCAGGACGAGGAGAACGGTGACGTGCTAACCGCCATCGCGTTCCCGCGTATCGCCGGTGGCAAGCCTTTCAACATCGACCAGGACTGGTTCAAGGGCCTAATGGAAGGCATTGGCCAGCATGTTGAGGCTTCTGACGCTCCTGTGGAGCACTGAGCTTAAACGCTACTGAGGTGGCCCCCACGTTTATGTGGGGGCCACCTTTTTTGCCCTTATGATTGGGCCTATGCGTAACTTTGATTGGCGTTCGTGTCCGGCGGCTCAGCAACCGTCCTATCCCGATCCCCAGCAGTTAGCTGACGTGGTTAACGATCTACGACGTCGTCCGCCGCTAGTGTTTGCCGGTGAAGCTGATTCTTTACGGGCTGATATGGAGCGTGCTGGCCAGGGCAAAGCTTTGTGTTGATGGGTGGCGACTGTGCGGAGTCGTTTGAGAAGGGCGACGCCACCACTATTCGTCTAAAGGTACAAACCATTTTGCAGATGGCGATTGTGCTTACCTATGGGGCCTCCATGCCGGTGGTGAAAATTGGGCGTATGGCGGGCCAATACGCTAAGCCACGCTCTGCTGATACTGAAACTCGCAACGGGGTAACCTTGCCGGTTTATCGCGGCGATTGCGTTAACGGCCATGAGTTTACTAAGTCAGCCCGCGTTCCAGATCCTAAGCGGATGCTGGATGCATATTTACGCTCTGGTACTACGCTGAACCTGATTCGTGCTTTCACCATGGGTGGCTATGCCTCACTTAGCGAAGTGCACTCATGGAACCGGGGTTTTACTGAAAACCCGGCCTATGCACGTTTTGCCACTATGGCGGGGGAGTTGGACCGCTCTATGCGCTTTATGAAAGCCGCTGGGGTGGATTTTGGGGCGCTAACCCAAGTTGATTTCTACTCCGCCCATGAGGCGCTGCTGCTTGACTATGAAGATGCCATGACGCGTGAAGATTCACGTACCGGCGACCCTTACGACACCAGCGCCCATATGCTTTGGATTGGTGAACGCACCCGTGACATCGACGGCGCCCATGTGGCCCTGCTTTCAGGTGTGCGTAACCCTATTGGGGTCAAGATCGGTCCTGACGCTAGCCCTGATGAGCTCTATGCGCTTATGGATAGGCTTAACCCCAGTGGTGAAGGCGGGCGCATCAGCTTTATTACCCGCATGGGGGCAGACCTGATTGAAGAGCGTCTGCCAGCCCTGGCCCAGGCGGTTAAGGTTGACGGGCGTCCGGTTACCTGGATTTGCGATCCGATGCACGGCAACACCATTACTTCTGAAAATGGTTACAAGACGCGTCGTTTTGCCGATATTTTGGCTGAAACCCGCAGTTTCTTCCAGGTGCATCGCGCTGTTGGGACCGTGCCTGGGGGTATACACGTAGAGCTGACCGGCGATGATGTCACTGAAGTTTTAGGCGGCGGTGAGCATATCGCTGAAGCTGATTTAGAGCAGCGCTACGAAACCCTGGTTGATCCGCGCCTAAACCACCAGCAGTCCCTAGAGATTGCCTTTGAAGTGGCAGAAATGCTGCGTAGCTAAAGCCACCTAAAGCGTTGAGCCCACGGCAAGCCGCGGGCTCAACGCTTTGGTGCAGGGTGGGTTTTTGGCGCGCGGGCGCCAAAAACCCACAGCCTAGCTGCCCTAGCTGCCGCTGGAAATAGTTAGGGTGACCGTATCACCGGTTTTGGCGGTAGTACCGGCAGTAGGCTGCTGGCTAATTACTTGGCCCTTGGGTACGGTGCTAGAGCTAGCTGAAATACCGGCGGCTTTTAGCCCTACATCGTCTAGGGCGGTTACTGCATCGTCTTGGGTTTTACCGGTTACGTCAGAATTGAAACCTGTGAGGGTTTATCGGGGCTAGCCAAAATGTAGGCGCCAATTCCAGCCAGTCCGGCCAGTGCCAGTGCGGTAGGGATACCCACCAGCAGGCCACGTCGACGCAGGCCCTCATCGTCGTCGTCGCTATAGCTTTGCTGCCAGCCAGTATCAGCCATAGCGGGCATCTGAGGCTGGTAGGTGGGGGTGGAGTAGTAGCTGGGGGTGCTGTACTGCCCGCTGTTACCGCTGGTAGCAGAGAAGTTAGAGGGAGCCGAGGCAGCAGAATAAGCCGACCTGGAGGCCACTGGTGCACCGGACTGTAGCCCCACATTTACTCCAGCTACGTGCTGGCTAGAGACCGGCATGGGGTCTACCAGAGTGTGGCTTTCTTCAGAATCCAAATCGTGCTTGAGCACATTGGCCGGAATAGTGTCCACTAAACGCTCAACCAGCTCCAAAGCCTTAGTGGCGTTGGCGGGGCGAATATTTAAATCATGGTTGGTTAGCGCGCTGACAATCTCGTCGATCTGCGGCGGCAGCCAAGGCACCAGCTTGGAGGGAGCCGGAATGGGCTCATTTACGTTGAGTAAAGCTACCTGTACTGGGGTGTCAGCCGTAAAAGGCTGCGTACCAGTTAGTAGCTCATAGAAGGTAACGCCTACCGCAAATATGTCGGCGCTGGTGCCGGCCTTACCGGTACGCACCAGCTCAGGGGACATATAGGCTACGGTCCCCATAACCGTGCCGGTAGCGGTGGCGGTGATGGCGTCGGCAGCGCGGGCCAGACCAAAGTCAGCTACCTTGGCGGTTTTACCGTTAGTGGGCAGCAGGACGTTTTCGGGCTTGATGTCGCGGTGGATAATGCCGACTTGGTGGGCGGTTTCCAGGGAGGAAAGTAGCTGCTTGGTTAGCTCAATGGCGCGTCCAAGCGTGTAGCCACGAGTGGCGATGAACTTACGCATGGTAATGCCATCGATCAGTTCCATCACCAGATATGGGCGTCCGGAGGGGGTTTTGCCTTGGTCATAGACGGCAACGATCCCCGCATCCGACAGCTGCGCGGCCGAATGGGCTTCACGCTTAAAACGTGAAACGAAAGCTTCATTATCGGCCAGGTGCGAGTGCATAACCTTAATGGCTACCTCGCGCCCTAGGCGGTGGTCATAACCGCGATAGACGACAGCCATTCCGCCCTGTGCCAAGCGTGCGCGCACTTCATAGCGCTCATCTAGAACCTGGCCTAAAACGGAATCTTTACTCACGTGCCCTAGTCTATGGGGTTAACAAATTCTACGCATGGCCTACAGCTGGGAAATTGGTGAATTTAAGCTTGGCGAATGGTTAAAACCTGGGCTAAAACCTGTAAATCGGCAATAATTGAGGCCCCTAGAGCGTCATGGCTAAGGCAAGCTAAACCACGTGTTAGGTAGTCGTTGATAAGTTGTTCGTGCTTTTGGTAGGCCCCACAGTCCTTCATTAGGTTTGCCACAGCTGCGATTTGCATCTCAGATGCGTTCGTGTTGCCGACGACGTCGCTGAGCAGGGCGCGGCCGTTAGCGCCTGTTAGCTGCCAGGTCAGCCCCACCAAAACGGTGCGTTTACCTTCACGAATATCGCCACCAACGGGCTTGCCGGTGACTTTGGAGGAGCCGAATACGCCCAGCTCATCGTCACGTAGCTGGAAGGCGGCGCCCACGTTTTCGCCGTAAGTTTCTAGAGCTTTTACAGCCGGGCTATCTGGGGTCGCTCCTGCCAGTAGCGCGCCAATGATCAGCGGGCAAGCTACCGAGTAGCGCGCCGACTTGTGTTTGATGACTGCTAGTGACTGGGACACCATTTGCTCGCCATCTGATCCGTTTAGGGGAAGGTTTTCGTTGCGCACATCTAGGTACTGGCCTAGCGCCACCTCTGCACACATGTGATTAAAAGCATTAACAGCACCGTAGTTTCCAGTTACCTCACTAGCCTGTGTGACCAAGTCGCCACCCCAGGCTAGTAGAGCGTCACCTGCCAAAATCGCTGCGGCCCCACCAAAATCGCTATCGTTGCCGCGCCAGCCGTTATCACCGTGTAGCTTGGAGAAAGCCACGTGAGTAGCTACTTGGCCGCGCCGGGTTAAGGCATGGTCAATGACGTCGTCGTGAACTAAAGCGCTAGCCTGATAAAACTCTAGCGCTGCCCCCAGTGCTGCTGCCTGAGGTGAAGTTAAAGCCAGTTTGTAAGCTCCAAACTCACTGGCGTATGCGTAGCCAATAGCCCCCAGGATGGCGCGCATACGTTTACCACCTGACAGGGCACTAGACAGTATGGTAAAAACTTCATCTAGTGCTGGCGTGTTGCGCCACGAATCGGCATACCTGCCAAGACGCTCAGATACCTGAGTATCAAAATGGGGGCGGAGATTAGCTAGGTGTGCCGGCAGATCGCTCATAGCTACACGATAGGCGATCAGTCACATTTGTGGTAATGCGCTGGTTTTGTTAGTACGCTGAATGAGTAGTCAAACCGCCTTTGACTAGGGATAATACAAAACGAGGTGCAAAAAAATGGCCGTCATCATGAGCTATCACGGGAACCCTGGAATCACGGGCAGCCTTTAGTTGAAGCAGTGAATTTGGCCAAACGTTTTAGACGAAAAACTGCTGTGCGTATATGCCCAAAAGCATCGCGGCGACGATCTGGCTGTGGACAGCCAGGTGATGGAAGTGCTTCATGATGCGCTCGGTCAAGAAGATCTGGACTACGCGGTGCAGCCCTGCCCGCGCGGTAAGGATGTAAGCGAGTTCGTGCTGGAAGCAGCCCGCGAAAACCACGCCTCCTACGTGGTGATTGGTTTGGCTCACAGCTCACGTTACGGCGGTATGAATATAGGTCCTAACGCCCAGCGCCTGCTGCTGAAGCCCCCTGCCCGGTAGTCACCTACGCTACTAAAGCTTGACTAGCGTTGCCACATTGCGTAACCAAAATAGGAAACGGCGGGAATAAAAGCTAAACTAGCGGGGTTGTACCCCAAGATAGTGGCAAAATTGCCCCTGTTGTCGATGTTTTGGTGCGCGAAAGGATGTCCGTGGCTCCCAATAAAGCTAGTCGCAAGCCGGTTGATGCTGAACTGGAATTCGACCCGGAGGATGAGGAATACGACGAATCCCTTGAAGAAGACCTGGTAGACGAGGACTTCGAGGAAGATTCTGAGCAGGACTCTGACGAGGATGCCGATGAGGAGAGCGACGACTACGATGCCGAGCCCGCGCCGGCTCCCGCTCCTGAAAAGCGTGACTACTACCTGGATGTAAATCTGGAAAACAATGGTGACGGCTCTAAAAAGTCACCGTTCAACACTCCTGCCGCTTTCAAAAACATCCGCCTAGCCCCCGGCTCCACCCTGTTTGTGCGCTCGCACACTGTGGTTAAGGATCTGGAGATCGTTGGTGACGGCACCCTGGAAGAGCCCATCACCCTGGCTCCCTACGGTCACGGCCCGGTGCCGCGCTTTATCTACAAGGGCTCAGCCCCCATGGTGGCCCGTGACTTCCTGACCCAAAACGGCCTGGTATTTCGCGGCTGGGTAATTAAGGGCATCAAGATGCAGCCCTCCATTGCTGCCCTAACCGGTGACCTAGAGCGTGTGCGTCAGGAAGAGGCCGAAAAGGCTAACGCCAAGAAGAAGGGCAAGCGCTCTAAGAAGGAAGAGAAAAAGGGCTACACCGTTAACGACTCTGATGAGGGTGACGAGCCGGCCCAGAAGGTAGTCACCGCTGGTGCTACCGCCGACCCGGTTAAGGACTACCTCAAGCAGATCGGTAAAGTTGCCCTACTTAACGCCGTCCAAGAGGTGGAGCTAGCCAAGCGTATTGAGGCTGGCCTCTACGCTGAGCACATCCTGGCTGACAAATCCGCTGAGCTGACCAGCAAATACCGCCGTGAACTGTACTGGATTACCCAAGACGGTCAGCGCGCCAAGAACCACCTGCTGGAAGCTAACCTGCGTCTAGTGGTTTCGCTAGCTAAGCGCTACACCGGTCGCGGCATGTTGTTCTTGGACCTGATCCAGGAAGGTAACCTGGGTCTAATCCGTGCTGTAGAAAAGTTTGACTACACCAAGGGCTACAAGTTCTCCACCTACGCCACCTGGTGGATCCGTCAGGCTATCACCCGCGCCATGGCTGACCAGGCCCGCACCATCCGTATCCCGGTGCACATGGTTGAGGTAATCAACAAGCTGGCCCGCGTGCAGCGCCAAATGCTGCAGGATCTAGGGCGTGAACCTACCCCAGCTGAGCTGGCTGTAGAGCTCGACATGACCGAAGAAAAGGTCATTGAGGTGCAAAAGTATGGGCGTGAACCCATCTCGCTGCACACTCCGCTAGGTGAAGACGGTGACAGCGAATTCGGTGACCTGATTGAGGACTCCGAGGCGGTTGTGCCCGCAGACGCCGTATCCTTCACCCTGCTGCAAGAGCAGCTGCACGCAGTGCTTGATACCCTCTCTGAACGTGAAGCTGGCGTGGTGTCTATGCGCTTTGGCCTAACCGACGGCCAGCCCAAGACCCTAGATGAGATCGGTAAGGTTTACGGGGTTACCCGTGAACGTATCCGCCAGATCGAGTCTAAGACCATGAGCAAACTGCGCCACCCCTCACGCAGCCAGGTGCTACGCGACTACCTGGACTGATACCAGAGTTAACGGTGGCCCCCTAGCTGTTAGCTAGGGGGCCACATTACTTTGGTTGTTGGTTAAGTCAATGGTTAGTGCTCAGTTAAGCGATAGTTGTGGTTCAGCCGAGCAATGGCTGTGGCTTAGTCGAGCTCGTCGGTAAAGTCATCAATGCGCAAAGCCTGGGCGCGCAGCGCCTCTAAATTGGCCTTGCCGTGGTGGGCGCAAAACAGTAGCGGCCCGTTCATTAGTACCGCGCGCATGTAAGCGCGCGCCCCGCAAAGGTCGCAGCGGTCTGCCACATTGAGCGGCTCAACCGCCTGGCTACCTGACTGATTCAATACGCTGCTAACATTCATGGCTTAATACCAACACAGGTTTTAAAAATTTTGTCCTTCTAAAGCCCTATTTTTGCTGTTGGCGCAGTGTGTTCACCCACAGATACACCCGCAATATGCATTAATCGGCGCAATCAGATAGGTTGTACACGTGTCCGAAGCCCCTGCCTACTCCGCTCGTCATCTGTCCGTTTTAGAAGGCCTAGAAGCGGTTCGCAAGCGTCCAGGCATGTATATCGGTTCTACCGATCAGCGTGGACTGATGCATTGCGTTTGGGAAATAGTAGATAACGCCGTTGACGAGGCGCTTGAAGGTTACGCCAAAAATATTGACGTCTTCGTGCATATAGATGGCTCAATTGAGGTGCGTGACGACGGACGTGGGGTGCCGGTAGACACTGAGCCTTCCACTGGGCTGAGCGGGTGGAGCTGGTTTACACCAAGTTGCATGCCGGCGGTAAATTCGGTGGCGGCCTCTATGGCGCTGCCGGCGGTTTGCATGGGGTGGGCGCCTCAGTGGTTAACGCCCTGTCTGCCCGCATGGATGTGCAGGTAGATCGCGGCGGCAAAACCTACGCCATGAGTTTTAGGCGCGGCGAGCCGGGAATCTTTGATGATTCAAGCGGCATGAGTCCCAACAGCCCCTTTACTGCCTTCGATGAGGCCAGTGAACTGCGGGTTGTGGGTAAGGTTAAGCGAGGGGTTAGCGGCACGCGGGTACGTTATTGGGCTGACCGTCAGATTTTCCCCAGCCCCAATGACTACGACGGCGCCGCTTTAGCCTCCCGGCTGCGTCAAACTTCGTTTTTGGTGCCCGGGCTGAGCCTGCGGCTAATCGATGAGCGCAGCGTCGTCGTCGACAATGAAACTGACGCCCGCAAACCCGCCGGCCCCAAACCTACCTGGCCTTGGGGGGCACCGCCGACTTTGTTGACTACCTGGCGAAAGACGGCTCAGTGACCGATACTTTCCGCCTCACCGGCCAGGGTACCTATAACGAGACCGTCCAGCAGCTTGACGAGCGCGGACACCTGCGCCCGGTAGAGGTGGAGCGCACCTGCCAGGTGGATGTGGCGCTACGCTGGGGGATCGGCTACGACACCTGTGAGCGTTCTTTTGTAAACATTATTGCTACGCCTATGGGAGGCACTCACCTAAGCGGCTTTGAGCAGGCCGTAGTTAAGGTGATGCGCAAACAGATCAGCGTCAATTCGCGCGCCTTAAAGCTAAACTCGCGCGACGGCAAAATTGAAAAAGACGATGTTTTAGCTGGCCTGACCGCAGTAGTTACCGTGCGCGTGCCCGAGCCGCAGTTTGAGGGGCAAACTAAAGAAGTTCTAGGCACCGCCCCGGTGCGAGCCATTGTGGCCGCAGTGGTGGAAAAAGAGCTAACCGCCCTGCTTAACAGCCCCAAGCGTGACCTTAAAGCCCAGGCGCGGGCCCTGCAAGAAAAAATTGTGGGGGAGATGCGTGCACGCGTAAGTGCCCGGATGCATAAGGAAATTACCCGCCGTAAAACTGCGCTGGAAACTTCCACCCTGCCCGCTAAACTAGCTGACTGCCGTAGCGACGACGTGGCCACATCCGAGCTGTTTATCGTTGAGGGTGACTCGGCGCTGGGTACCGCCAAAAATGCGCGTAACAGCGAAAACCAGGCTTTGCTGCCTATTCGTGGCAAGATCCTTAACGTGCAAAAGGCTTCCGCCGCTGACATGCTGCATAACGCTGAATGCGCGGCCATCATCCAGGTGGTAGGGGCTGGCAGTGGACGCACTTTTGATATTTCTTCCGCCCGTTACGGCAAGGTTATTTTGATGACTGATGCTGACGTCGACGGCGCTCACATCCGTACCCTGCTGCTGACGCTGTTCTTCCGCTATATGCGCCCCATGATTGAGGCGGGGCGAGTTTACGCTGCGGTACCGCCACTGCACCGCATTGAGGTCAGTGCTAAAGGCCGCAAGAAGAAGGAAGTTATTTACACCTACTCTGATGAAGAGCTGGTTAGCACTTTAGGTAAGCTAGAAAAGCAGGGGCGCACTTTTAAAGAACCCCAACGCTATAAGGGCTTGGGTGAAATGGACGCCCACCAGCTGGCTGAAACCACTATGGAACCCCAACACCGGATGCTGCGTCGAATCACGCTAGCTGATGAAGCGGCAGTGGAGATAGCCGAATCCACTTTTGAGCTACTTATGGGTTCAAGCGTGGCCCCTAGGCGTGAATTTATTATCGATAGCGCTGACGAGGTAGACCGCGAGCGCATTGACGCCTAAACCGTAGGGCCAGCTCAAGCTGATCGCACTTGCCGGTTTAGGGCCGCGCTAGAGCTGTATGGTTTCAGGAATAATTTCAGGGTCATGGCTGGCGATTACGCGCAGGCAGCGTGGATCTTTAGACACCTGACGAATCCAATCCAGGGAGCGGCGCGCGCCCAGCCGGCCTTGATAACCACGCCGGGACGTAGATCCTCTTCTAGGGAGGGGCGCCCATAGCCGGCGTCGGAGGTAAGCAAGATGAACTCGCGCCCGTCGTGGACGCCGTCGCCAGAAGCATTAGGCACCCAGCGGGCCGGGTCGGAGCTGGAAATGTTAGAAGAACGAATAATGGTGGCAGTTAGCCCATAGGAGTGACCTGGTAGGGCCACTGTAACCACGGAGCCATCCCCGTAGACGTCAAAGCCTGCATCCCAAGGACCAATCTTGGTGTTCCACGGGTAGGTGTTGATAGCTACATGCTTCCACTGGTGGGGCAGGTAGCGCAGGTGGTCTCGCTTGGCGGCGCGCCACTCGGCTTTAGAGACCATAATGCCGGGGGCGTCTTTAACTAGCCGTAAACCATCAGCGTGATCGCAGTGCAGGTGTGAGAGCATCACTAGGTCGAGATCTTTGGGGCTAATCCCCATTTGCGCTAGTTGCTCATCAATGGCCTGGCCTTGCGGTAAAACTGCTCGTTTAGCGAGGTATTGCTGACGTAGGTTAGCTATTTGGCCTAGTTTGGTGCGGTTATCTGGGTGCCAGCCGGTGTCAATGAGCATGCGCCCGTGGCGGCCCTCAAGCAGGTAGCACGATACCGGTACCTCAACTAACCGTGAGTCATCACGCAGCAGGTGAGTCCAAGCTAGCGGGTGGTCGCTGGGACGACGGTAGAGCAAAGCCTCGTCAACGATAACGCTGCCGGTATGAAAAATAGTAAGGGCTGACATTTTGGAGTCCTAGGGAAAGGGGTCAAGCTTATGACCTATTGTAAGCTTTCTAACCTATTGTCGACTAGTTTATTTACTCGTTTGTCCATGTAAGGGGTGGGTTTGTCTAACCAGATAACCCCGCTAGATGCCGGCCGTACCGCGATAAGTCGGCCATTATTAACAATTAAAGGCCTAAATAAACCATTAGCGTTGGGGCAAATAAGCTTTCACCTGCGCCGTCAGTAAGACAGGTGCGGTTGCGGTAGCCTACATGCAGCTCATCAAAAGCGGGTAAATAAATTAACCTGCGAGCTTGAGGTAGATTATCTGTTAACAGATCAGGTAAATCTGCGCGCATATATAATAGTTGATTATACTCTTTGACAGCTTTAGGTGGCGCAGCGGGAGTAAATGTATTTTCCTCGATTTTTACGCGGACAATTAGCTCGCTGTTACTAACTGCATCTTCTAGGGCTTGACGGGCCTGAGTTACCGGTAAAGCGGCCCAACGAGCCAGATCAGCTACGCTTACAGGGCCGTGCCCGTAGGCGTAGCGCCTAGCTACTTCCATACGCGCCGCGCGCAGATCAGCTGGATCAAATTTAAAGCCACTAGCCGCACTGGTGGCGGCAGGTAGGCAGGTGGCGTCAATGAAACGATGCTCATTAGTGCCCATAGGGCCTTCCACTACTAGACCTTGTCGATCTAGCTCCCACATCATCAAATTGCACCAGCGGTTAACCCGGGCCTGCTCGGTGGGGGGGAGCCTTGAGGGAAGTGGCATTTTGGGCTTTAACAGCTAGGCCCGCTTGCACCCACAGGGCAAACATGTCTTTGCGTCTAATGCCCTGCGTTGGGGCGTGGGTTTTTACTAGCTGCCAGGCGGTCTCTAGGTCAGTTTCACTAATGCCCCCTAGGATCGACTGATTGCGCAAACTATAGTTGGAGTGCTGATTTAGGGTTAGCCGAAGCCAGTGGTAGTCAGCGGCGCTAGTGATATGCACGGTGCCGCGCATGGGCCGCGAGCGCACCAACTCTAACTGGTTAAAAGCTGTGGTTACATCGCTGAACTTTGCGCCCGGGGTGCGCTCCAATAAGGCGTGGGGTAGGGCTGAAACCTGTTGGCCTTGCACCGCCAGCAGATTGTTAACTGCCTGCACTACGCTAGTGGCGCTGGTAGCTGGTACTAAACCTTGGCTGACAATGCGTGCCAGGCTGACCATAACCGGTAGGGTAGGACACGCACTCATAACTGACTCCTAAATAGCTGACATTTTGAGGATAATCTGGCTAAATAGCTAAATCCACCAGCACTGAACTAGGATAAGGGCATCGAGGCATTACAGGGGGAGAATTGGGTAATACCAGCACTACGGGGGCCAGCTATCACTTGCCCGACAACGTAACTTACGACGACGCCGTCGACCCTGATTTTTCACATGCGGTTGGCTTTGGTCCGGCCCAAGATGAGCAGGTACCTACCTGGCTAGCCCTGGCTAAATACACCGCCTGGTTTACGTTTTCGCAGGTAGTAACCCTAATTGTGTATATGGTGGTGCACTCTTATCTGTACACCCCGGTGGGCCAAATCCGTATCCCACTAGGATTGCTACAGTTCCTAGATTCCTTCACCGGGGTCGGCTCGCTGGGCCCATTTATGCTGCTAGCCGTGTTTTTCTGTGCCGGGCCAAAAATTCGCCAGGTGCGCGCCTTTATTTCCTACCCCTTTGTGGTGGCCATGGCGCTGCTAACCACCTGGGTGATGCTGTTTTTTGAAGACGCCACGCGCACTTTCTTCCACGGCGCGCTGATGCTCGATATCGCCTACTGGGAAGTTAGCCGCTACGCCTTGCCCTGTGCTGGGATGGGGGCGCTGCTTGGTTTAGGGCTACGCCACCTATTCCACTGGGGGCGTGACCGCTGGCTAAACCGCTAGCTAGAGCCCAAAGCGCTGACTTAACCGGACAGCTAACCGGCACCGCTTTTGACGCCGTCGGGCCTTGACGCACGCGGGGCGCGAAAGATTACGAATATGTAGCGAGCAAGTGTGCCAACATAGGTACATGAGTGAACTTTTCTCAGCCACTATCGCAGCCATGGAGGCCGATCTCGACCCGGCTAACCCGCTAGCTAAGCCCTGGAGCCTGGAACTAGGCCTACCTGACTTTAGCGTGCTAAAGCATGAAGACTTTGAACCCGCTATCCGCGCCGGTATGAGCCAGCAGCGCGCCCAGTGGGAAGCTATCGCCACCAACCCGCAGCCGCCCACCGTTGACAACACCGTGGTGGCCTGTGAGCTTAGCGGCGCCCTACTTGAACGCGCCCTAATCGCCCTAGGTGCACTAACCTCAGCCACCTACTGCCCGGATCTAGATGACCTAGAAGAGCGCCTAGCTCCCGAACTGAGCGAGCACTCTGACGCCTACTCGCTAGATGCGCGCATGTATCGCCGCTACAAGCAGCTGGCCCAGTCAGACCAGGATTTTGATGAGGAAACCAAGCGCGTCATCACCCTGGCCGTAGAAGAATTTGAGCGCGACGGCGTGGCCCTAGAAGGCGCAGACCTGGCCAAGCTACGTGAACTAAACGCCGCCATCACTAAGCTTTCGGCGCGTTTCCACACCCTGGTTACTGACGAAATCCACGCCAGCGGGGTAGCTAACTTTACCCTCACCCCGCAGCTGGCCACGCTAGAAAGCCACGACGAGCGCGTAGCCCTACTTAACAAGGCTAAGAGCCGTAACTTTGGGGGCGAGCGTGACACCCGTCAGATCGTTGAGCAGCTAGCTAAGCTACGCGCCCAGCGCGCCCAGCTGTTGGGTTTTGAACACCACGCCGCTAGTGTGGCCGCAGAATCTGCAGCTAAAACTACTGAGGCCGTAAACGCCATGCTTTCACGCCTGGCCGGTCCGGCTATGGCCAACGCCCGCCGTGATGGACAGCGTCTAGCCCAGCGCATGGCTCAGGCTGAGCCCGGCGTCGAGTTCACCACTGCAGACTGGCTGCGCTATGAGGAAGCCGAACGTAAAGAACTGTTCGGTGTGGATGACGAGATTTTGGCCCCCTACCTGGAGCTAAATAACGTCATTGACGGTGTTTTCTTTGCCGCCAACCGTCTCTACGGCATCACTTTCCACGAGCGTGAAGACCTGGCCGCTCACATGTATGATCCCGACCTGCGTGTATGGGAAGTGCGCGAAGCTGATGGCAGTGTGCTGGCGCTATTTGTGGGTGACTACTATGCCCGCGCTGGTAAGTCCGGTGGCGCCTGGATGAATACTTTTAATGAGCCCGGCGCCTTGACTGACACCAAGCCGATTATCATTAACTGCCTCAACATCACCAAGCCTGCTTCTGGACCCACCTTGCTTAGCTGGGACAACGTAATTACTTGCTTCCACGAGTTTGGCCACGCCCTACACGGCATGTTTGGGGCTACCTACTATCCGTCAGTTAACGGCACTAACGTGGCCCGTGACGTGGTGGAGTTCCCCCTCTCAGGTTAACGAAAACTGGGCGCTGCATCCCCAGGTACTGGCCCGCTACGCCCGCCACCACGTAACCGGTGAGCCCATGCCTGCCAACCTGCTAGAGCAGCTGCGTGCCCAGGGTAGTTTCGGCCAGGGCTACATGACCAGCGAATACCTGGGCGCAGCCCTACTAGACCAGGCGTGGCACCAGCTTGCTCCCGAGCAGGTACCCACCGAGGCTGAGCAGGTGGAGGAGTTTGAGCACCAGGCACTAGCCCAGGCTGGTATCGACGACGCCCTAGTGCTGCCGCGTTACCGCACCGCCTACTTCTCCCACGCCTTTGGTGGGGGCTACGACGCCGCTTACTACGCCTACATTTGGAGTGAAGTTATGGACGCCGACGCGGTGGCTTGGTTCCGCACTGCTGGCCTGGGTGCGATTGGCACTGAGGCTGACAACGACGGCGGACTTAACCGTCAGGCCGGTCAGCGCTTCCGCGATGAGTTCCTCAGCCGTGGCGATAGCCGCGAGGCGGCTCTTAGCTACCAGCGCTTTGCAGGCCGTAAGCCCAGCTTGGAGCACCTACTTAAGCGCCGTGGTTTGGACTAAACATGTGCCAAGGCACATACATGAGGCTATGGTTAGGACATGGAGACTGACCCTGGAGCCTCACTTGACCGTTTAATTGCTGCTCTTAGGCAGTATCAAGTTGCTAGCGCCGCCGGTGAAACTTCATCGGCGGCGCTAGCTGCAAAAAGGCAGTTAACACAAGCTTTTGCTGACTGTGAGCAGGCCCTGGTGGATCCGGCAGAAATTAGCAAGGCGTTAGCGATTGGCTCTACTAGCCCCACAAATGGCTCTACCAACCCAGCTGGTGCGCCAAGGTTGGCTGGTGCGCAGCGAAATAGCCAATCAGCTCCGGGTCAGCTGGCTAAGGATGAACCGGCCAAGGATAAGCCTAGCGACCCCTTTGATGCTTTGATTCAGGAAGCTAGAGAATCCTTTGACACAGAGCAGAAGGCTAGAAAATCCTCTGGCGTTGAAAGCGATACCTCAAAGCGAGTAAGCCATAAAAAGACTGCTGCAGATGGCCCTGACCCTGTTCCCTATTTCAACGATGGCACAAATACTTCTGCCTTTATCTGTATCGTATATGTAGCTTGGATTGGGTTCTTCTACTTCTGTGGCCTGATGGTTTATAACGAGGTGTTTAAAAGGACCAACTCTTTTGAGGCCTTAGATACCGGACCCCAGTGGTGGTTGCTGGCGCTGGTACGCGTAGCAGAATTTGGTCTGCTGGGAGGGTCCATGTTGCTGTTGACTTTTATCTGTGGGTTTATAGTGCGCGAGATAAGGCCCCACTTTGCCTATCCGCTGGTGGCACTGGTAGCCATGCTACTTGCCTGGTTAACGTTCGATTATGAGGGAAACCAACGTCTGCTTGAAGACATTAGCGATGAGTTAATAAGGCTTTCTATAGTTAAACTGGACCTCATTACAATGAAATACTTTAGTGTGCTGTACCCGCCCCAGGTGGTCTCGCTTTCAATGCTAATGCAGCTTTCAGCGCTAGGGGCGCTAATTGGCCTATGGCTGCGGCGTAGATATGACTCTATTGATCATCCGATGAGTAAGCTCGTAGCAGCCTTAAGTAAGCTCATAGCCGGCCTAAAGTCGGTCTTTTCGCTGCATGGCTGAGGCTAAGCGCACAACTAGGCTTCAGTAAAACCGTGGACTTAAGGCCTAGGTGCGCTAGGCTTTAACTAAGGCCGCCGCAAGCGACGCGGCATGGCCACCCAACCTATTACCCGGGAGAAGTATTATGGTTCGCGTCACTATTGTCGGTGGTGGCTATGGCGGTATCACTGCGGCTAAAGCCCTAGACGAGTGTGCCGAAGTAACTCTGATCGAACAAAAAGACACTTTCGTTAACCATGCGGCAGCGCTGCGCGCCACGGTTGACCCCGATTGGGCACAAAAAATCTTCCTGCCCTACGATCACCTGCTTAAATGGTCGCGTAGTTCACGCCACCGCCATGAGCGTGGATGGCACCACCGTGCGTACCTCCGATGGCCAGGTAATTGAAGCTGACCAGCTGATTTTAGCTACCGGCACGGCCTACCCCTTCCCGGCTAAGCACATGGACTCACCCTCAGCGGTGGCCAAGGCCCGCATTGCCCGCACTAACGACGCCCTAGCAGCTGCCAGGCGGGTGCTGATTCTGGGCGCCGGTGCAGTGGGGGTGGAGCTAGCTGGTGAAATTACCTCCGCCTTCCCTGACCTGCACGTAATCATGGTTGAGAGCGCCGACGATATTTTGTGCTCCAGCGACTACAAGAGTGAACTGCGTGAAGCTATCCGCGCCCAGCTACTTGATCGCGGCGTAGAAATTATTACCGGCGACAAGCTGGCTTACCTGCCTTCCACTGATGTGGCCACCTTGTCTCCCTTCACTGTGGAAACCAAGGCTGGGCGCACCATTGAAGCCGACATTTGGTTCCGTGCCTATGGGGCGCGAGTGGCCAGCTCCTTCCTAGGCCAGTCTTACGCCGACATCCGCCACTATGACGGCACTATCCGGGTGGATGAATACCTGCGCGTAATCGACCACCCCCACGTGTGGGCTATCGGCGACCTAACCGACGTGCGTGAATCTAAACGCGCCGACGCCGCTCGCGCACACGCCGAAGTGGTAGCTACCAACATCAAATCCATTATTGCTGGCGGCGCACCTACCAAGCGCTATCGCCCGGCTAAAGAATGGGTGATTTTGCCTCTGGGCCCCGACGGCGGCGCCTCCCAGCTTTTGCGCGACGGCGTACGCGTGGTGGTTGGCCCTGAAGAAACCAGCCGCATCAAGGGTGAAGACCTGTTTGTGGACTTTGTGCGCGAGCAGCTAGGTCTAAACGAGTAAAAGCAGCTTTTGTGCCTTGGCCCGGGGTTAATATCCCCGGGCCAACGCGCAAACTACAGCCGACAAACTACAACTGATTATTACCTAATCGCTGCGCGGGGGAGAAAATCTCGCTAACCTTGGCATATGGCTACAGATCCGCGCGCAGCACTTAACCGACTCATTGCCGCTTTAGAGCAACACTTTGAAGCATCCTCCACCGGCGACGAATTCTCGCCGGCAGTAATCGCCGCTGAAGACCGTCTCGCTGACGCCTTCTTCACCTACGACGATGCCCTGTTCACCGCCTTTGGTATCGAGCTTCCCCTGGACATTGTCGACGCTGATGAAGACGAAGACGATGACTTTGATGAAGAAGACTTCGAAGACGACGAGGACGAAGACTACGACGTCGACGACTATGAAGACGACGAAGACATCGATGAAGAAGAGGCCGAAGAAGACGACGAGGATGAGGCCCCCAAGCGGACTAACTAACCTCGTTTAACACATGCCGGATCTGAGGCTCTAGCTGCAGGTCTGCAGCCGCCAGTATGTCACGCAGCTGGTGGGTGTTGCGCGCGCCAACTATCGAACAGTCAATCCCATCACTGCCGCGAGCCCAAGCCAAAGCCACCTCAAGCGGGCTACGCTCCAAGCCCGCAGCCGCCGTCGCCACCGCGTTAACCACGCGGGCGGCGTCGTCGTTCAAATACGGGGCCACAAACCCAGCCAAATGCACTGAGGCGCCACGCGAGTCGGGGGGAGTGGCGTTACGGTACTTGCCGGTAAGCACCCCGCGCCCCAAAGCAGACCAACCCATAATCCCAAAACCCAGCTCCTGGGCGGCCGGGATAAGCTCCTGCTCAGCGCTACGGTTAAGCAGCGAATACTCAGTTTGCACCCCGGCCATGCCAATAGCGCTACCAAGTAGATCAGCCATATGCACCGCAGCCCAAGCCGGATAGTTAGACACTCCCACATAGCGGGTGCGGCCACTGCGCACAGCCATCTCTAAAGCTGAGGCTGTTTCCTCCATGGGCGTGTAGTAGTCGGGGATCTGTACCAGCCATAAATCCAGGTGGTCAGTGCCCAAACGTGCCAAAGAATCATCGAGCGTATCTAGCAGCGTGCCGCGCCCAGCGTCAGAAACCGCGCTACGCTCACCGGTGCGCCACGAACGCACCCCTGCTTTAGATACCAGCACCACTTCACGGCGCGAAATGTGCTTAGCCAGCAGCTGGCCCAGCAGCTTTTCACTGTCACCACCTACATATGAGGCAGCCGTATCAACCAGTGTGCCGCCCTTATCTACGAATAATTCCAGCTGCTCACGGGCACTAGTGGCATCAGTGTCGTTGCCCCATGTCATTGTGCCCAGACCTAGCGAAGAGATCCGTAACCCACTGCGTCCTAACTGGCGATACTCCATAGGCAAAGGTTAGCAATTTAGTCATGGGCGGTGAGCATATAGCTCAACTTCTCTACTGGCATGTCGGGCTCTTTACCCCCAAATAGCGGGCAAAACTCCTGGTGAGCACACCAGCCACATAAAACACTTTTACGCGGTGGGAAATACTGACGCTGGGCGCAGGCAAAAATTTCGTTCCAAGTTTGCTCTAATTGCTCCTCAACCTCGATAAGTTCACTAGGGTGAGGGTCGTGGCTTAGCGTTTTAGTGTCTTTAAGATAAAGCAATTGCAAACGCGCCGGCATAACCCCACGCATCCGCTTTAACACCAACGCATAAAAACGCAGCTGGAATAGGGCTTCAGCCATAAAACGCGGGGCGGGAGCTTTACCGGTTTTATAGTCAACTACCCGCATAGCCCCATTTGGGGCCACATCTAACCGATCCACAAAGCCGCGCAGCAGCAGCCCCGAATCGGTTTTAGCCTGCACGAACAGCTCACGTTGGGCCGGCTCTAGACGCTGAGGTAGTTCCATGCGGAAGTAGTTAGAAATAAGCGCGTGTCCCTGCTCTAACCAGGGTCCTACCTGGCTGGGGTCAGCAAATAGATCCATAACCGCCGGGTTAGCCTCACGGTGGGCCTGCCAGTGGGGCTCAAGCATGGCCTGGGCGGCGGCTTCAGTGCGCTGGGCGGCAGGTAGATCAAATAGGTCTTCGAGTACCGCATGTACCACCGTGCCCTTGTGGGTGGCCAAGGAGCCGGGCTCTTCAAGGCGATCTACGCAGCGAAACCTAAACAGCAGCGGGCACTGCTTAAAATCTTTTACCCGCGAGGGAGACAGGGCGTTGCGTTTGCCGCCCGCAGGGCTGGGGCTCAAGCTGGGCTGGGTGCCTGAGCTGGGGCTGGTACTTGGGGCTGCAGGGCCTGGGGAGCTAGCCGAGGCGGTGGCGGTGCTCGCTGCCGCGCCGTCGTGTGAAGTATCTAAATGCCCATCCATACCTACAAAATTAACAAACCCTGGGCTCCTTTAGTTTTAAAGGCGGCGCACTATTTCCCTATTAGCTAGCAAGCTAGTGACCTATGTCCCAGCAATACTGGTGGCAATTAGGTAGCCCTTACACTGGTGGGGATGAGTGAGGAAATCGAAAACAGCCCCCAGCCCCCCGAGGCTGAGCCGGCCCTAGACCAGGTAGCAGCCACTGTCATTCGGGCTAAGCGTGAGGTAGCCAAAGTCGCCACCCAGCAGCGCCTGGGCCAGGACGGGCGGCGTGGGCCGTTGCGCTATGGTGAGCGCGTGCAGATTACCGACACTAAAAAGCGCATGAGCACCTTTGTGCTTGAAGAAGGCGGCTATTTCCAGTCGGTACGCGGCAATTTGCACCACAGTGAAATTGTGGGGTTAAACGAGGGTAGCGTCATTGAAACCGCTAGTGGCCATGAACTGATGATTATGCGTCCGTTGCTAGCCGACTATGTGCTATCTATGCCGCGTGGGGCTCAGGTGGTTTACCCCAAAGACTCAGGAAATATTGTGGCCATGGCCGATATTTTCCCCGGCGCCCGCGTGCTAGAGGCCGGGGTGGGCTCAGGGGCGCTAACTATGAGCCTGCTAAGCGCCGTTGGGGAAGAGGGCAAACTTATCTCCATTGAGCGCCGCGAAGACTTTGCCCGCATTGCCGCCGCCAATGTTGACGCCTGGTTTGGCTGCCACCACCGTGCCTGGCAGCTACACAGCGGCGACTTTGCCCAGGTGGTAGCTGATTTGGTGGAGGACGCTTCGATTGACCGAGTGGTGCTAGATATGTTGGCGCCCTGGGAGAACGTGGAGCAAAGCGCCCGGGCATTGGCTCCCGGTGGCGTATTTTGCGCCTATGTGGCTACCGTCACTCAGATGTCGCGTACGGTTGAGGCGCTGCGAGGCACTCAAAGCTTTAGCGAGCCGCTGGCTTGGGAAACCATGTCGCGTGGCTGGCATGTAGATGGTTTGGCAGTGCGCCCCGATCACCGCATGGTGGGGCACACCGGCTTCCTGGTTTTGGCGCGTCGTTTAGCTACCGGCTCTAAGCCCCTTAGCCGCCGCCAAACCGGTAGGGGTGGGGCTTATGACGAGTCTGGCTACTGGGTGGCCGACGACGTCGACGAGCGCACCAGCACGGACCGTAAAGTGCGCAAGGTGCTACGTGACTGCCTGGTTAAGCAGCCCGACGACGCCACTGAAGTAAACGTGCAAGCTACCAGCACCCGTGGGGCACTAACTGATCAGGTAGCACAAACTTTGGGGCTAGACGCTGTCCAGCGCCCCGCTTTTAAGGAGTAGCTTTCACAGGCATGGGTAGAGCAAAAGTTGACCCGTTAGTGCTAGTTGGCCAGGTACGCCAGTTGCAGGCTGAAGCTGCCAGTTTGGCGGCTAAAAACGAGCGATTGGCGGCGGGTTTAAAACGCGCCAAACAGCGTTTAGAGCAGGTTGATAGTCAGCTAGAAAAGCTACGCCAGCCGCCCCTTAGCTATGCGGTGTGTACGGGGCTGTTTTATGAAAACAAACAGCTAGTGGCGCTAGAGGCCATGGTGGGGGCGCGGCGTATGCGTTTAGCGGTGCACCCTAGCGTTACAGAGCAGAAGATTGACGCCGGCAGTCAGCTGCTAATTAACTCTTCCCAAGTGGTGGTGGGGGTAAGTGAACCCATGAACGTGGGTGAAGCAGTCTATGTCAGCGAGCGCCTCGATAGTGAGCGGGTGCTGGTAACTACTTCCTCAGGCTCTAGTAAGGTGCTGCAACTGGCGCCCGGTTTGCAACGCGAAAATCTGGAGCAGCCGCTGCGTAGCGGGGATATGCTTTGCGCTCATCTGGAGGCAGACTTGGCGCTGGGCCTAATTGAACGCACCGGTGTGCAGGATTTGATTGTGCCCGACAGTCCCAATATTTCGTTTGAGGAAATTGGTGGTTTAGCTGACGCGGTTAGCGCCGTGCGTGACGCCATTGAGCTGCCTTTTACTCACCCGCAGCTGTATCGCTCCTATAACCTTTCGGCCCCTAAAGGCGTACTGCTGTACGGGCCGCCGGGGTGCGGTAAAACCCTTATCGCTAAGGCTGTGGCTACCTCCCTGGCGCACGCTAGGGGGCAGGGCGAGGCCGCATTTTTCAACATTAAGGGCCCTGAGCTGCTTGATAAATATGTGGGTGAAAGCGAACGCCAAATCCGCACCATTTTTGAGCAGGCTAGGCGTCTAGCTGATGAGCAGCGCCCGGTGGTGATTTTCTTTGATGAAATGGAGGCGCTGCTGCGCCGGCGCGGCTCGGGTATTTCTTCAGATATGGAAAGCACGATTGTGCCCCAGATGCTGGCGGAAATAGATGGGGTTGAGGCCCTTAACAATGTGGTGATTATTGGCGCCACTAACCGTGAAGACATGCTTGATCCGGCAGTGCTGCGGCCGGGGCGACTAGATGTAAAAATCTATATTGGTCGCCCCGATAAGCTTGCTGCCGGCGAGATTTTAGCTAAGCACCTAACTGGGCAGTTACCAATTGCCTCTAGTGAGTTGGCGCGCGCCGGCAGCAGACAAGATGCTTTACAGATCATGATTGGCGCCACCGTGGAGGCACTGTATGCCTCTAGCCATGCTAACGAAATTTTGGAAATCACCTACGTTAATGGTGCCTGCCGCAAGGTGTACGCCAGTGAGCTAATCTCAGGTGCCTACCTGGCGGCGGTGGTGGCCCGGGCTAAGACTTTAGCGATTAAACGTGAGTTAGCCGGGGCTGAAGGTGGCATTAGCACCTCTTTGCTGCTGGAGGCAGTGGCGCAGGCGGGGCGTGAACAAGAAGAGCTTAACGCCAGCACTGACTCTGAGGGCTGGCTACGCCAGCTGGGGGAGAGGCCTGTGATGGTGCGTAGTGTGAAGCGGGCTAAGCACTGATGCACACGCCAGATCCAGCCCGGCGCATGGTGGGTTTAGAAACCGAATTTGGTATCTCGGCCCCCGGCTGCGCTATGAACCCTATGCAGCTGTCGGCGCGAAGCGTGGCCGCCTATGCGCCATTTTCGCGGGCGGGGCGTTGGAGCCAGGCGGTGCGCTGGGATTATGAGGATGAAGATCCCCTAGCTGACCTGCGTGGTGGGCGCCTGGCGCGCGATTTAGCTGACGCTTCTTTACTAACTGATTTACCTGGCAGCCTAGCTCCTAGCGCCCCTGCGAGCGCCAGCGATGGCAGCCAGCCAGGGGGTAGCGCTGATTGTCGCGAGCCCTCTGCGCCCAGCGCACTTGCTGCGGGTGCCTCTTTAAACCAGGGGATTGGTGGCGCAGGGCAAAGCCTGGCTGGTGGACTGTGTGATTGGGGCGTGCCCGGGGTGGGGGCTGGGGAAGTGGTGCGTGACCTGGCCGCTGAGCAGGCCCTGCCGCCGGGGGCTAGTTTGCGTACCGGTAAGCAGCTGCAAAGACAGGCCCTAACTAACCTGGTGTTAGCTAATGGGGGGCGTTTCTATGTGGATCACGCCCACCCTGAATACTCCAGCCCTGAATGCACCACCCCATTTGCGGCCATGGTGTGGGATCGGGCCGGAGAGCTGATAGCTGCCCAGGCCGTAGCCCAGCTTAAAGCTGAGGGGATGCAGGTGCATGCCTACAAAAATAATGTCGATGGTAAGGGCGCCACTTGGGGTGCGCACGAAAACTATTTAGTTAGCCGCGCCCTGCCCCTGGATCTGCTTAATTCACTCCTGGCCACGGTGCTAGTTACCCGCCAAATAGTGGTTGGCGCCGGCCGGGTGGGTTTAGGTGAGCGCAGCGAGCAAAGCGGCTTCCAGATTTCGCAGCGCGCCGACTACATCCACACCAGTGTGGGTTTGCAAACCACCTATGCCCGCCCCTTGCTAAATATGCGCGACGAGCCCCACGCCGATGGACGCGCTTGGCGGCGTATCCATGTCATCAGCGGTGACGCTAACCGTTTTGATGTACCGATTTGTTGAAAGTGGGCATCACTAATCTGGCTTTGTGGCTGCTAGAAACCCAGCCGCAGGTGTTGCATCCGCTACTGCTGGTGGGTGACGTGGTAGCCCAGTGCCATCAGGTTTCACGTGACTTGACTTTGAAAACCAAGCTGAGCGCGGCTGGGGGAGAATTTAGCGCCCTGCAGATTCAACAAAAGCTACTAGACGCCGTCAAGGTTGCCTGCGTGGAGCGCTTTGGAGGCCTTGAAGCCAGCCAGATTGGTAGCGCCGCCCAGGTGATTGAGCTGTGGCAAAAAGTGTTGGATGGTTTAGCTAGCGATATTTCCACGGTGGCTGACTGTGTGGAGTGGGTGGCTAAATATCAGCTGTGTCAGGGCCTGCGTTGGCGTGGGCGTATCGGCTGGGATCATCCGCGTCTGGCGGCCCTGGATATTCAGTGGGGTGACGTTGACGGGGCCATTATTAAGCGTCTAGATGCGGGCGGGCGCATTATGCGGCTAGCTTGCGCCGCTGAGGTGGCCGACGCCGTCGCTGTTGCCCCGCCAGATACGCGCGCTTATCTGCGTGGCTGGGCGGTAGCCAATTTGGAGCATACGGTAGGGGCTTCGTGGACCTCGATTCTTTACCAGCCGCCGGGCTGGCCGCATATAGTGCGGCTGAGTTTGAAATCTTTGCGGCCCCAACCGGACATCACCCAATACTTACATGAGCAGCTAAAACATCAAGGAAGTTTAAGTGGACAGCCTAAATCAAATTAATGCCAGCCGCGCTAGGCAGCAGGGCTTAAGTAGCCAGTGGCTAGAGCCGGTAGAGCAGATTGAAATTCAAGATCTTGATGACATTCTTGATGACATTGACGCGGTGTTGGAGGAAAACGCCCAAGAGTTCGTAGACAGCTTCATCCAAAAGGGTGGACAGTGACTAGTCGCGCCCCTAGCCGGCGTGTATTTGGTTTAGAAACTGAGTATGCGCTGACCGCTCAGGGTGGCCAGATGGATGCGGAGCAGCGGGCTAGGGTCCTGTTTGAGCCCATAAACCGGCGCTATAACAGCACGAATGTGTTTTTGCCCAGTGGTGGGAGGCTGTATTTAGATGTGGGTTCCCACCCCGAATACGCCACAGCTGAATGTGACCGTCTAGAGGATCTGCTTATCCAAGAGCGTTACGGTGACCAGCTGGTGCAGTCTTTGGTTGGGCAAGCTAATGAGCGCCTGGAGGGCCAAAAACTGCACATCATTAAAAATAACCGCGACCAGGCCGGTCATGGTTATGGTTGCCACGAAAACTATCTGTTGGCGCGCAGCGATAACTATTGGGGCCAGGCCCGTAGCCTGCTGCCCTTCCTGGTTACCCGCCAACTGATCAGTGGGGCCGGCTGGCTGGCTGATGATGGCAGCTATCGCTTGTCTCAGCGCGCCGACCAAATGTGGAATGAGGTGGCTAACTCCACTACCCGCTCGCGCCCCATGATTAACACCCGCGATGAACCCCACGCCCAGGTGATAAATGGCGGCGCCTACACATCATTGTGGCTGATTCCAACCTGAGCCAAGCCATGACTTTGTTCAAGGTAGGCAGCGTGGATTTGCTGTTGGACGCTATTGAGCATGGCCAAGATTTTTCTGATTTAACCCTGGCTAACGCCCCCAAAGCTATCCGGGAGGTTTCTAAAGATCTACGCGGCGCCACTAAGGTGGATTTAGCTGATGGACGGCGTCTAGGCGCAGCCCAAATTCAAGGCGAATTCTTAGAACGCTTAAGCCAATATGCGCAAACTGAGCTGGATTTAGACCCCTGGCAAACCCAGGTGTTAAACATTTGGCGTACCTGCCTAAAGGCCATTAGCGGCGGTGATTGGGAAAAGGTCACTCACCTGGTGGATTGGGCGGCGAAAAAGAAACTACTGCAGGCCTACGCCAACCGCCACCAGCTAGCGCCAAATGATGTGCGGCTAAAACGTTTAGCTTTGGCCTACCATGATTTAGACCCAGCAAGTGGACTGCGCACTAAATTAGAGCGCAGCGGGGCCCTAGCCACTTTCATCGACGCCAATAAAGCTAATTGCCCCACAGCTCCCGCCACTACCCGCGCTCACCTGCGAGGTTCACTTATTGAAGCTGCACAGGGGGCAGGGCGCCTAGTTAAAGCCGATTGGGTTAACATCAAACTTGAAGACGGCTCAGCCCACCAGTTTGAGCTGCTTGATCCGCTAGCAAATAGTGACTGGCGAGTGGATAAACTACTCAGCGAGTTGCAAAGCTCGCAGATAGACCCTTTTTGGCAAGGCACAGGAGTGTAAGTGGAACAGCAACCTCGTAGCGCCCGCAGCGCAAACGACCCCACTAACGTTACCCAAGCCCAGCGTGTAGTTACTGCCACGCTAGGACGCAAACGCCCTAAAGGAATCTGGTTCCTACTAGGGGCAATAGTGCTAGTTGCCCTTATGGTGATAGTTCCGGTGCTGGTATCGGGTGGCCATGACCCCCAAATGTCTTCAGCTAAAGCTACCGACGCGCAGCTAAGCGCTGACGCGCCACTAGCTGACGCCATGACTATCTCAGGCAACGTGGGCGCCATCCCGGTACTGAATCTAAAACACCCCCTAAGCCCGGTAGATAAAGTCATTAAAGACGAGCTAGTTAAAGGCACCGGCCGCGCCCTAGTTAAAGGCCAAGGCATGCTACTGAACCTGGCTACATTCTCGGGCCAAGACGGTAAAAACACCACCGTTGGCGGACGTGGAGTACGCCTATATTCTGGGCTACTAGACGAAAAAGTCGGCCAAACCCTGCTAAACAACCTTGAGGGTGTAAAAGAAGGCTCACGCCTAGTACTACGCGCCCCCGTAACCAACAACGGGGCCACTACCGAAGAAATCACCGTAGTAGACGTGCTGCCCACCGTGGCCACTGGCACCCCAGCCAGCGCTGACGCCAGCGCCCCCAAAGTAACCGTAGGCACCGACCAAGTAACCGTAGCTCTAAGCGGAGTAGCTGAACCCACCCAGTCACAGATCTACTCACTACTGGTAGGTAAAGGCGAACAGGTACGCGCCGACTCCACCGTCATCGCCCGCTACAGCCTAATCAACTGGAAAGACTCCAAAGTCATCTCCAGCTCCTGGAACCCCGCCGATGCCCCCGGCGTAATCGATATGAGTAACACCCTCAAAGGCGTCGCCGAACACCTAGTGGACGTGCCCGTAGGCTCACGCGTGCTACTGACCCTACCCAGTGAACAAGCCCGCGGAGACGGGGCCGTAGCCATGGTTATCGACGTACTAGCCATCGACCACTCTGGTAACGCCAGCGCCACGGCCACGGCCACAGCCAACTCCGACAACAACGTTCAGGTAACCGTCAGCCCCAGCGCCCTACCCTCTGCCAGCCCCAGCAAAACCGCCAGCAAACGCAAATAACGGGCCGCGCCGCTAAAAAGCGCCAAGCCTCAAACCAAGCCGTTAAACAGGCAGGCTCGGTGGCAGGTAAACAAACGGGGTCGGTGGCAGGCAAACAGGCAGGCCCAGTGGCAAGGCAAATCACTGGTTGATGATCACCTGATCAACAAAACCATCCAAACCAGCCCAGGAACGCTTACAAAAGCGCTCCTGGGCTTCCCAATTAGCCACATCCCACTGGTAATCATCACGCCTAGCAATCCGCTCATGACGCACCCCATCAGGCGCCTGAACCCAAACCTTGCGCATAGACACCCCCACGCCCCTAAGCAAATACGCCAAATACAACGCCCCACTACCCTCAAACACATACACCGGCTCAAAACCCAAAACCAAAGGCTCACCCGGCGCCATCGCCACCCAATCCCACTGCGGCAAAACCGCCCGACCACCCTCAGCCAAACCCCGCAAAGCCACCGCCACCTGCTCCATAGAGCTAGCCAAAGCATCCCAACCCTGCACACAATCATCCAAAGCCACCAAGCGCCCCCCAAACTCACGCGCCAAACCAGAGCCAACCGTGCTCTTACCGCTACCAGTAAAACCATCAACAAAAACCCACAAACCACTCACCCCCACAGCCTAACGCGACCACCCGATTTGCTTTCAAACCCCTGTGAGCTCGATTATAGGGACGTGGGTGTGGTGGAAATAGTACAAAAACGCAGGCTCATGGACGCCGTCGCCGCAGTGCGCCTAGCCCAAAAACGCCGCGAACGCGAAGTAAGCCTGGCACAACTCAAAGAACTCGCCGCCCACGCCCAACCCGCACGCAACATCGCACGCACCCTGGCCAGCCAAGAACGCCCCGTACAAATTATCGCCGAAGTAAAAACCGCCTCAGCCACCTTCGTCTCCCTAGGCCAAGTCCCCGCCGCCGCCACCCTCGCACGCACCTACGTAGAAGCAGGCGCCAGCGCAATCTCAGTAGTAACCCAAGTAGGCGGCTACGCAGGCTCCATCAAACAACTCGACGCCGTCGCCAAAGCCGTAGACGCCCCCATAATCGTCAACGACCTACCCGTAACCACCTACCAAATCCACGAAGCCCGCGCCCACGGCGCCGACGGCATCACCTTCACCATGCAGGCCCAAAGCGAAATCGCCCTCGAAAGCCTCATCGAACGCACCCACCAACTAGGCATGACCTCCATGGTCCAAGTCCGCTCACGACGCGAAGCCCTCCAAGCCATGGCCCTAGGCGCCCAAATGATCAGCGTCGACGCCCGCGACTACGTCACCGGACAAATCGACCCCACCCTCTTCGCCCAAATCGCAGACGTACTAGGCAACCGCGTAATACGCGTAGCCGCCGGCGGCGTACGCGGCCCCCACGACGTCATGCAATACGCAAAAGACGGCGCCAACGTAGTCGTAGTAGGCCAAGCCGCCATACTCGCCACCGACATACAACAATTCGTCTCCAACCTAGTCTCAGCCGGATCCCACCCCGCCCTACACAAACTCACCCGCGAAAAAAACCTATGAACACCACCCAACTCGCCACCCTCACCACCGCCACAAACCTCCCCAGCGCCATAAACTCACCCAGCAACTCCATCTGGCACCTAGGCCCCATCCCCATCCGCGCCTACGCCCTATGCATCCTGGCCGGCATCTTCATCTGCGTATGGTGGGGCGACAAACGCTACCGCGCTCGCGGTGGGCAAAAGGACGTGGTGCTTGATACGGCGCTAGTGGCGGTGCCCTGCGGCATTGTGGGGGCGCGGCTATACCACGTGATTACCTCTCCAGATGCCTATTTTGGGCCTGAGGGTAATTTGGTGCTGATCCCGCAAGTTTGGCATGGGGGACTGGGGATTTGGGGCGGGATTGGCGCCGGCGCCCTAGCGGTGTGGCTTTACCTGCGTTACCGCAAACTTGAGGTGGGTACTTTTGCTGAGGCGGTGGCCCCCACACTGCTGGTGGCGCAAGCGGTTGGGCGCCTGGGTAACTGGTTTAACCAGGAGCTTTTTGGTGCTCCCACCACTTTGCCTTGGGGGCTGCGCATTGACGACGAGCACCTGCCTGCAGGCTACGCGCCAGGCACCCTATTTCACCCTACTTTCTTGTATGAGGCATTGTGGAACCTGGCTGGGGCGGCGGTGCTGGTGTGGCTGGGGCGGCGCTTTAACTGGCGTGGGGGAGTAAGTATGTGGGCCTATATGGTGATCTATACGGCTGGGCGTATTTGGGTTGAATATCTACGAATTGATGACGCGCAGCATATTTTAGGTATTAGACTTAATGTGTGGACATCGGCTGTGGTGTGTCTAATTGGTTTAACTGGCCTATTTTTAACCCTTCGCAAACAAAAAGCATTTGCGCAGGTGGGGACGGGTTTGGAAGAAGAGTGAAGGTTTTGATTGAAAATGAAAATAACTTTTGAATTAGCTTAACAGCTGTTTAGGCTACAGTTACCGGGGAATGTGGTCTAATCTTGGTTACATGCGTAGAGCCAAAATTGTTTGCACTCTCGGTCCCGCAACCGAGTCCCCCGAGCAGGTACAGGCCCTAGTTGACGCAGGCATGAACGTGGCACGTATTAACCGCAGCCACGGTAGTGCTAAAGACCAGGAAGTTGTTATCGATCGCGTGCGCGCTGCTGCTGCAGCCTCCGGCCGTCCGGTAGCTATCCTGGTTGACCTACAGGGTCCCAAGATTCGCCTAGGGCGTTTCGTGGATGACCAGAAGGTCATGCTCAACAAGGGCGACGAGTTCACTATTACCATTGATGACGTGCTTGGTACCGTCAAGCGCGCATCTACTACCTACAAGGGTCTGCCTGGAGACTGCGCTCCTGGCGACATGCTACTTATCGACGACGGCAACGTGGCCATTCGCGTTGTGGCCGTCACCGACACTGATGTAATCACCAAGGTGGAGGTGCCCGGCTACGTTTCTAACCACAAGGGCATTAACCTGCCTGGTGTTGCCGTTTCTGTGCCCGCCCTAAGCGAGAAGGACCGTGAGGACCTGCGCTGGGGTCTGAACATTGGCGCAGACATTATTGCTTTGTCCTTCGTGCGTAACGCTAAGGACATTGAAGATGTGCACCAGATCATGGACGAGGAAGGTATCCGCCGTCCGGTGATCGCCAAGATCGAAAAGCCCCAGGCTGTAGACAACCTAGAGCAGATCGTAGATGCCTTCGACGGCATCATGGTGGCTCGTGGTGACCTGGGTGTTGAGTACCCGCTAGAGGCCGTGCCGCTAGTGCAAAAGCGCGCCATTGAGCTGGCCCGCCGCTACGCTAAGCCGGTTATCGTGGCTACCCAGGTGCTCGACTCCATGATTTCTAACCCGCGCCCCACCCGTGCAGAGGCTTCTGACTGCGCTAACGCCATTCTCGACGGCGCCGACGCGGTTATGCTCTCGGGTGAGACTTCCGTGGGTGCTTACCCCATCGAGGCCGTTCGTACCATGGCCTCGATTATTGAAAACGTTGAGGAAAACGGTGGCGACCGCATCGCTCCGCTAGGCAGTGAACCCCACACCGTTGGTGGCGCTATCACCCGCGCTGCCGCCGGTATTGGTGAGCGCATTGGCGCCACCCACCTGGTGACCTTCACCCAGTCTGGTGACACCGCACGTCGTCTATCGCGTCTGCGTAACCACATTCCGCTACTGGCCTTCTCTCCGTTGCAGACCACCTGCAACCAGCTGTCGGTCTCTTGGGGTGTGCACGCCTACAAGGTTGACGAGGTACGCCACACCGATGAGATGGTCAAGCAGGTAGACCACTTCCTGCGTGAGAAGAAGCTAGCTCCTGAGGGCGCTCAGGTAGTTATCGTGGCCGGTATGCCTCCGGGCACCCCCGGCGCTACCAACTCCATCCGTGTCCACACGGTTGGCGAGCAGGTAGACTTCGACTGATTTTGTTAGCTAAATCAAACTGAAAGGCCCCGGCGTTTGAACTGCTCCCCTTTAGTTGGACTGAGAAATCAGACACCGACTAATGGGGAGTGTTTCTATGAGAGCACGAAGTTCTCTGTCAGAGGAACAACGAGAACAGCTCGTTGGCCTATTTGAGCAAGACTTGGGTTTTGCGGCTGCGGCAAGTCGGATTGGGGTCCGGCACGACCCGGCTCGTAGCCTGTATCGTCGCTGGTTTCTACATGGCAGGCTATGTCTTGTGGAGAAACCAACCAAGAAGCAATACTCTTTCGAGGTCAAGAAGGAAGTGGTCAACCGTTTCCTCGCTGGCGAAACACGCATGGACCTGGCGAAGGAATTTGAACTGTCCTCACCTCAACAGGTCAAAGACTGGGTGAGTAAGTGGCGCAAAGGCGGTGATGAAGCGCTCAGGTCCAAACCGAAGGGACGACCGAAAGGCTCTGCGAAGCCTGCACTGTTGACCGAGGAAGACAGACTTCTGCGTGAAGTGGAGAAACTTCGGGCGGAAAATGCATACCTAAAAAAATTGCGGGACTTGAGGAACCAACGGCGAGGCTAAAGACCAGAGCCATCGTCATCCTCAAGTCAGAGCATCGACTCGATGATCTTTTGGAAGCCGCGAGCCTGGCCAGGTCGACGTACTTCTACCACCAGCAACGCCTGGACTGGCCAGACCTACATGCCGCGCTTAAGGACGTCATCAAGGCTATCTTTGAGCAGATGAAGCACCGCTATGGCTACCGTCGGGTCCACAGTGAACTACGTAAACGAGGCTGGGAGGTTAACCACAAGCTCGTCTACAAACTCATGGACCAGATGGGCTTGAAATCCAAGGTCAGGTCACGTAGGAAGTACAACTCGTACCAAGGCCAGACTAGCCACGTTGCCGAGAACCTCCTGGACCGCAACTTCACGCCAGAACAACCCAACACAGTGTGGGTTAGTGATGTCACCGAGTTTCGGGTGGCTGGCACGAAGGTCTATCTCTCACCGATCATGGATCTGGGCGACCGGAGCATTCTGGCACACGAGTTGTCGACATCCCCGTCAACGAAGTTCACGTCTACCTCGTTAAAGAATGCGATTACGTGGCATGAACCTGGTGAAGGGTTGATGGTGCACACTGACCAAGGGGTCCAGTACCAGCACTCCAGTTGGCGCCAGTTAATTGAGTCCGTTGGTGGTGTCCAGTCGATGTCGCGAAAGGGCAACTGCTACGACAACGCGGTGATGGAGAACTTCTTCGGTCATTTGAAGACCGAAATGTACTACGGCGAGTACTTCGCCAGTGTTGATGAGCTTTACCGGGCCGTAGATGATTACATCTTCTGGTACAACAACGCCCGGCTTCAAAAACGATTCAAGGGCCTGACCCCGATGCAATATCGGAATCAGACCCTTGAGACCCTAACCACCTAGAATTAAACCAGTCCAACTTTCGGGGGCTAGTTCAGTTAGCCGGGGCCTTTTGGCTGTTCAGGAAGTCAACAACTTAATGTGACTCTAATCACTGGTATTTGTGCGGTCGTTAAAATCTATCAACCCTAGGTATTTAGAGGGGTGAATTTATGTTCTGCAAATCGGCTTTGACCTGCACAAACAATTTAAAAACTAAGTGCCCCCCGTGGGATTCGAACCCACACTGGATCGATTTGAGTCGATTGCCTCTACCGTTGGGCTAGAGGGGCTGTGCGTCATCTAGTGTAACCCAGATTTTCAAGCACCTGTTCCACTATACTACCAAACATGAGTGCAGAGCCATTGATGTCATCACGTAGGGTCCTCGTCGCTGAAGATGAAGCCCTGATCAGACTTGATATTGTCGAAATCCTCACCGAAGCAGGCTATGACGTTGTTGGAGAAGCCTCCAACGGTGAAGAAGCAATTCGACTCGTGGAGGAACTTAAGCCAGACCTGTGCATCCTCGATGTAAAGATGCCGGTTATGGACGGGATCACCGCCGCAGAAACCATCATTAAAGAGCACTCCTGTGCAGTGGTTATGCTCACCGCTTTCTCTCAACTAGAACTTGCACGTCGTGCAGCAGACGCGGGAGCCATGGCCTACCTAACCAAGCCCTTCACCCCGGCAGACCTACTGCCGGCCATTGAAGTGGCTTACAGCCGTTTCGAAGAGATTGTCTCTCTAGAAAACGAGCTAGAGGACATGCAGGAGCGTTTCGAGACCCGCAAGCGCGTAGACCGCGCCAAGGGCCTACTCCAAGAGCAGATGAACCTAAGCGAGCCTGAAGCTTTCCGCTGGCTACAAAAGACCTCCATGAACCGTCGCCTCACCATGCGTGAGGTAGCAGACGCAGTAATCGAGCAGGTTGGCGGCGCCAAAAAGAAGTAGACCCCTAACGCCTCTACCGCAAGGCAGTGGCTTTAACACTACACACTCATAAACGTGGGCAGGCCCTAGGCCTGCCCACACTGGTTTTAGCGGCGCTAAAACAGCTTTCCCTTTAAGAATGTCTAAGAAAACAGCACCCGCAACGTGCCGTGCGCAGTGAGGCGTCCGGCGTCGTCGTGAACATGAACCTGATAGGCCCCGGTGCGCCGCCCCAAATGCAGGGGCGTGGCCGTGGCGCGCACCCGCCCGCTCCTAACCGCACGCAAATGCGAAACGTTCAGCTCAGTGCCAACCGCCACCTTTCCTTCGGGGGCGGCCTCGCGAGCGGCTACCGAGGCGGCAGTTTCAATCAGCGCCGCACTAGCCCCACCATGCAAAATCCCCACCACCTGCAACGCCCCCTCAACCGGCATAGACACGATTGTGCACTGGGCATCACGGCGCTCAACTTGCATCGCTAAAGTTTCCATTAATGTGCCCGACTCGCTAGCAATCAGGCCCTGCGTGGGATCGCTCATGCCTTAAAGACTGACACGACAAAGCCAAAAACCGCTAGCCTTAAACAGTGGATAACAAACGCCTGCTGCTAATTGACGGCCATTCAATGGCATTTCGAGCCTTCTACGCCCTACCGGCGGAAAATTTCGTCAACGGCGCGGGCCAACACACCAACGCCGTCCACGGCTTTTTAAGCATGTTCCTGGGGTTACTGGAAGCTGAGCAGCCCAGCCACGTGGCCGTGGCCTTCGACCTACCCGGCGGCACCTTCCGCACCCGCGAATATCCCGAATATAAGGGCACCCGCGACAAAACCCCTGAAGCTTTCATCGGCCAAGTAGAGCTGATCCGCCAACTGCTGGGCACACTAAACGTAACTTGCCTAAGCAAACCCGACTTTGAAGCTGACGACATTTTGGCCACGCTCACCAGCCAAGGCCTAGAACAAGGCTACGAAGTCCTTATCTCCTCAGGGGACCGCGACTCCTTCCAGATGGTCACAGACCACTCCACCGTGCTCTACCCGGTGCGTGGGGTGAGCGTGTCACGGCGCATGACCCCCCAGGAAGTGTTCGCCCGCTACGGCGTCACCCCCGCCCAATACCCCCAGCTGGCGGCGCTAGTGGGGGAGGACAGTGATAATCTGCCCGGCGTGCCCGGGGTGGGCCCCAAAACCGCAGCTAAATGGCTAAACCGCTACGAGAGCCTAGAGGGTATCTACGCCCATGCGGATGAAATCAAGGGCAAGGTAGGCCAGTCGCTGCGTGATCACCTCGATGACGTTAAACGCAACCGCAAGCTAAACCGCCTGCTAACCGACCTAGAGCTAGATGTACAGCTAAGCGACCTGAAACTAATTGGTGGCAACCGCCACGAGTTCATTTCCTTCATGGACCAAATGCAGTTCGTGTCCCTGCGTGACAAGGCCCTAGCTCAGCTAAACTTTGACACCCAAATGCCGCCGGCGGAAATAGAACAGCTAGCCAAAGTGGAAGCTAAGCAGCTACACCTGGCCGGTCTAGCGGGCGGGTTAGAAAAGTGGCTGCAAGGCGCTAGCCATCCTTTGGCCCTGGCGGTTACCGGCTGCTTCACCCCGTCTATGGGCGACGCCGACACTCTGATTCTCAGCGACGGCGCCCAAAGCCTAAACATTGACCTGACCACCATTAGCCCCGCCGACGAGCAGGCCCTAGCCCAGTACCTGGCCGGCAGCCAGGAAAAATACGTAACCGACTATAAATCCACCTGGCACGCCCTGCACGGGCGGGGCCTGGAGCTAAATTCGGTCAGTTTTGACGCCGCCCTAGCCGGCTATATTGCCCGCCCCGATCAGCGTGGTTACACCGTGGCCGAGCTGTCCCAGCGCTGGCTAGGAATCGATCAAGAACCCACCGGGCAGGCAGAGCAAACCCTGCTTGATTTAGAGGGCCTGGGGGAGGAGGAAGCTAGCGCCGACGACGCGGCCCTGACCCACGCCCTGGTGCCGGTACTTACCGGGCAGCTAGAAAAACCGATTCTTTGCAGCTACTAAGCCAGTTGGAGCTGCCGGTTTCGCTCACCCTAGCGCATATGGAAAACGCCGGTATCGGCGTCGACATGGACTATCTAGAGCAGCTACTAGGCGAGCTGGACTCGCGCGTAACCCACGCCGCCCAAAACGCCTACGACGCCCTGGGCCACACCATTAACCTATCTAGTCCCAAGCAGCTGCAGGTGGCGCTGTTTGAAGAACTAGATATGCCCAAGACTCGTAAAACCAAAACTGGTTACACCACTAACGCTGAGGCTCTAGAAGAGCTCTACCTTAAAACCGCTCACCCCTTCCTGGGTTACCTGCTAGAACACCGCGACGCCATTAAGCTGCGCCAAATGGTAGAGACGCTACGTAAAACCACTCGCGACGACGGGCGCATCCACACTGTTTTCCAGCAGACCGTAACCACCACCGGGCGCCTATCTAGCACCGAGCCCAATATGCAAAACATTCCGGCCCGCTCTGAAGAAGGTATGCGTATTCGCGGGGCGTTTGTGCCCGGGGAGGGCTATGAAGCCCTAATGACGGCTGACTACTCGCAAATCGAAATGCGTATTATGGCCCACCTGTCTAAAGATCAGGGCCTAATTGACGCTTTTGCTAGCGGCGAGGACCTACACCGCTATGTGGCCGCCCTGGTGCATGGCATTGACCCTGCTGAGGTCACCTCCCAGCAGCGCAGCCATATTAAAGCCATGAGCTACGGCCTGGCCTATGGCCTGTCCACCTTTGGGCTTTCACGCCAGCTAGGTATTTCTCGTGAAGAAGCAGCCAGCCTGCGCAAAGCCTACTTTGCGCGCTTTGGGGGAGTGCAAGAGTACCTAACCGGTGTAGTTAAGCAGGCCCGCACCTTGGGCTACACCCAAACCATGGCCGGGCGTCGTCGTTATCTACCCGGGCTAAACAGCGACAACTACGCCACCCGCGAGGCGGCTGAACGCGCCGCGCTCAACGCCCCCATCCAGGGCACTGCCGCCGACATCATTAAGCAAGCCATGCTAAATGTGGAGGCTGCCCTACGCCAGCAGGGCCTAGCTAGCCGCATCTTGCTGCAGGTGCATGACGAACTCGTGCTGGAAATCGCCCCAGGTGAAGCCCAGACGGTGCAGCAGCTAGTGCGCCAGCAAATGGAAAGTGCCGCCAGCCTCAGCGTCAAACTAGAAGTTGGCGTGGGGCTGGGCAAAACCTGGCGCGACGCCGCCCACTAGTTATAAAAGTGATAGATAACACCAGAAGATAATTACTAGCTGTTGTTAATACCCTGTTATTTATACCTGTCTAACTGATAGGGTGAGCAGCGTATGCCCCTAATCTGTGTAAACAGATCAAGCATTTAACAATGTGCAGCGGCTAACTGGGACGGACCTAGTTGACCGTATGCGGGGCAGGCATGTTCGTCCGCAACTACTTTTCCGTATTCGGAGCAACTTCTAAATGACCACCACTACGCCCAACGAGCCGACCAACAACGAGGTCGCCGTCAACGACATCGGCTCTACCGAGGAACTACTCGCAGCCGTCGACGAAACCATTAAGTACTTCGACGATGGCGACATCGTTGAGGGTACCGTTGTTAAGGTTGACCGCGATGAGGTCCTCCTCGATATCGGCTACAAGACTGAGGGCGTTATCCTCTCTCGTGAGCTGTCCATTAAGCATGACGTAGACCCCGAAGAGATCGTTGCTGTTGGTGACGAGATCGAGGCCCTGGTTCTCCAGAAGGAGGACAAGGAAGGTCGTCTGCTGCTATCCAAGAAGCGTGCACAGTACGAGCGCGCTTGGGGTCAGATCGAAAAGATCAAGGAAGAAGACGGTGTTGTCACCGGTAGCGTTATCGAGGTCGTTAAGGGTGGTCTCATCCTCGACATCGGTCTGCGCGGCTTCCTACCCGCTTCCCTGGTTGAAATGCGTCGCGTACGCGACCTTCAGCCCTACGTTGGCCGCGAGCTAGAGGCCAAGATCATCGAGCTGGACAAGAACCGCAACAACGTGGTTCTTTCCCGCCGCGCTTGGCTGGAGCAGACCCAGTCCGAGGTACGCACCAACTTCCTGCAGACCCTCCAGAAGGGCCAGGTTCGCAGCGGTGTGGTTTCCTCCATCGTCAACTTCGGTGCCTTCGTGGACCTGGGTGGCGTAGACGGTCTGGTTCACGTCTCCGAGCTGTCCTGGAAGCACATCGACCACCCGTCCGAGGTTGTCGAGGTTGGCCAGGAAGTCACCGTCGAGGTCCTGGATGTGGACTTCGACCGCGAGCGTGTCTCCCTGTCCCTCAAGGCTACCCAGGAAGACCCGTGGCAGGCCTTCGCCCGCGCCCACGCTATCGGCCAGGTTGTTCCCGGTAAGGTCACCAAGCTGGTCCCCTTCGGTGCGTTCGTACGCGTCGAGGACGGTATCGAGGGTCTGGTTCACATCTCCGAGCTGGCCCAGCGCCACGTCGAGGTGCCCGAGCAGGTTGCCAAGGTCGGTGACGAGGTATTCGTCAAGGTCATCGACATCGACCTGGACCGTCGCCGCATCTCCCTGTCGCTCAAGCAGGCCAACGAGGGTGTAGACCCCAACTCCGAGGACTTCGATCCTTCGCTGTACGGTATGGCTGCCGAGTACGACGAGAACGGCAACTACAAGTACCCCGAGGGCTTCGACCCCGAGACCAACGAGTGGCTCGAAGGCTACGAGGCTCAGCGCGAGGCTTGGGAGGCACAGTACGCTGCTGCTCACGCCCGCTGGGAGTCCCACAAGGCCCAGGTTGCCAAGGCTCTGGAAGAGGACGTCGAGCAGGCTGCTGCCGCTCCGGCTCCCGCCAGCTCCTACTCCTCGGCTCCCGCTGAGGCCGCTGGTACCCTCGCTTCTGACGAGGCTCTAGCTGCTCTGCGCGAGAAGCTGACCGGCAACAACTGATTGCTAACACTTAGCTAACAAACGGGTGCCCCTACCAGTTTTGGTAGGGGCACCCGTTTATATAAGCGATGCAATTAGCCTTTAAGTGCGCATAAGGTATGGTGAGGGTTTGGGCTGGAACCAATAGGCTCCAGCCCAAACCTTGTCATCACCTTTTGGCTTTGCTTAGCTAAGAAGTCTTGGCTAGCTCCACCTGACAGTGAATCTAGGGCTAAGCCCTAAATACACTGACAGCCGGATTTTACTTGGTTTGTAGCGCTAGTCTCAAGTGCGTGACAGCTGCGATAATTGCCACTAAAAATGGCGTAGCTAACACTGTGTTAGCAAAACCTGTGCTGGCCAGGTTTCTTGAAGTATTCACAGGTAGGTGCCAGCTTGTCAAAGAAAATTGGATTGCGATACTGTTCGCAGTTAGTGAAATCTGTGTGACGTGTATTTGTGTGGGTTAGCGCGCGTGTTTGTTTACGCCCTACCGGTCAAATATGACTGTCTAGTGAGACAAGCCTTGCCTAGCGGGCTAGGAGCCATTTATATTCCCCTTCATGAACGCCGTACTTATCGCTGTCATAGTAATGCTTGTACTCGCTGCCCTGCGAGTGCATGTGGTGCTAGCGCTGTTCATAGGTTCGGTAGTGGGCGGTTTAATCTCAGGCATTGGCCTTGATAAGACCATGGTGGCCTTCCAAACCGGGCTGGCAGGGGAGCCAAAATCGCCCTGAGCTATGCCTTGCTGGGCGCTTTCGCCATGGCTGTGGCCAGCAGCGGACTGCCGGAACTATTAGCGCAAAAAATTACGGCCGCCGTCGGCAAAGAAAATAATGCCAAAGCGGCCTTTGGAGCTAAATGGCTGATGCTGGCGGGAATTTTAGCCATGTCGGTGATGAGCCAGAACCTTATCCCGGTGCACATCGCTTTCATTCCGCTGATCATCCCGCCTTTGCTGACCGTAATGAACAAGCTGCGCATTGACCGGCGCCTGGTTGCTTGCGTGCTGACTTTCGGGCTGGTGACCACCTATATGTGGATCCCGGTGGGTTTCGGCTCGATCTTCCTAAACAATATTTTGCTGGCAAACATTAAAAGTGCCGGCATGAAAGTAGACGGCATCAACGTCATGCACGTGATGACCATTCCGGCTCTGGGAATGGTGGCCGGGCTGCTGATCGCCGTGTTTTTCTCCTACCGTAAGCCGCGCGAATATGCGGACCAGCCGGTATCGATTGTGGCCGTGGAACAGGTGAGCCGCTACAAGGTGATTGTTTCCTTGATCGCTATTGTGGCCACCTTCGCCGTGCAGGTGGTGATGCTTTCGCTGGAGTCGGAAGCTGACTCTCTGCTGGTGGGTTCCCTGGTGGGCCTGTCGATTTTCATGATCACCGGGGCGGTTAATTGGCGTCAGGCTGACGACGTGTTTACCCAGGGTATGAAAATGATGGCGATGATTGGTTTCATCATGATCACCGCCCAAAGGTTTTGCCGCCGTGATGAGCGCCACCGGAGACGTACAGAGCCTAGTGAAAACCTCCGCCGCGCTCTTTGGCGCCAATAAGGCCCTGGCGGCGCTAGCCATGCTGGTGGTGGGGTTGATTGTGACCATGGGCATTGGCTCTAGCTTCTCTACTTTGCCCATCATTACCACCATTTATGTGCCCCTGTGCATATCTTTGGGGTTCAGCCCGGCGGCCACAGTAGCCATTATTGGTACGGCTGGGGCGCTTGGTGACGCCGGCTCGCCCGCCTCTGACTCCACGCTGGGGCCCACCGCTGGTCTTAACGCCGATGGCCAGCACGACCACATCCGTGACTCGGTGATCCCCACCTTCTTGCACTTCAACCTGCCCCTGCTGGCCAGCGGCTGGGTGGCGGCCATGGTGCTCTAGGTGGTGGGTTGCGGCTGTCAGGGCCGCTGGGTTCACTCTCGACGACGGCGCCTCTGCTTAAGACTAGAAATGTGATTCGGCAGGGGGAGTGGCCCTGCATTAAACTAAGTGCGGTGTTCATGCTTACAGTCATGAACACCGCCAGGTTTTATATGCGCTGATGTAGATAGCGCATGAAAGGTGAGGGCGCAATGGTTGCTGCTGCTGAGCGGGCTGAACTGCACAAAACAATTTGGCGTATTGCCAATGACCTGCGCGGCAGCGTGGATGGCTGGGATTTCAAGAGCTACGTGCTGGGCTTCCTGTTTTACCGGTTCATTTCTGAAAACCTCACTGACTACCTTAATGAGAAGGAACGTCAGGCCATCCTAGAAGATGGAGGCAGTCAGGAAGAAGCTGACAGTTTTGATTTTGCCTCATTAACTAATGAAGAAGCTGAAGATGGCCGTGCTGCTACCGTGGCTGACAAGGGGTTCTATATTCGCCCTACTGATCTATTTAGTAATGTGCAGGTACGCGCTAAGGGTAACGAGAACCTAAACGAGCAGCTGGCTGGGATTTTCCGCGCTATTGAAGATTCAGCTAAAGGCACTAATGCTGAGGCTGATCTGCGTGGTTTGTTTGACGACGTAGATGTCAACTCAAGCAAGCTAGGAAACACGGTTGCTGAGCGTAACGCCAAACTGGTGAAAATCATGGATGCGGTTGGTGATTTACCGCTCGATCATGGTAGCGCCCAGATTGATACCTTTGGTGACGCCTACGAGTACCTGATGACCATGTATGCCTCTAGTGCTGGAAAATCTGGGGGTGAATTTTACACGCCACAGGAGGTGGCAGAGGTACTAACGCGTTTGGCTTTGGATGGACGCAAGGACGTAGAGCGCGTATATGACCCCTGCGCAGGTTCTGGATCATTGCTGCTGAAATTCGCCAAAGTGTTGGGCCCGTCTTTATCGCGCAAATATTTCGGCCAGGAAATTAACCTGACCACTTACAACCTGTGCCGTATCAACATGTTTTTGCACAATGTAAACTTTGCGAACTTTGATATTGCGCTAGGAGATACACTCACTTCCCCTGCGCACTGGGATGATCAACCTTTTGACGCCATTGTGTCTAACCCGCCCTATTCCACCAAGTGGGCAGGCAAAGACGATATGGCCCTGGTTAATGACCCTCGCTTTAGCCCGGCAGGTGTGCTGGCGCCTAGCTCAAAGGCAGATCTAGCCTTCACTATGCATATGCTGCACTGGCTAGCTGAGGATGGCGCAGCCGCGATTGTTGAGTTCCCCGGGGTACTTTACCGGGGAGGGGCTGAAGGTAAAATCCGCCGCTACCTGGTGGAAAACAACTTTGTGCACACAATTATCCAGCTACCACCTGATCTTTTCTTTGGCACCACCATTGCCACCTGCATCATTGTGCTTAAAAAATCGCGTGTAGATGACAAGGTTTTGTTCGTGGATGCCTCTAGCCAGTTTGTGCGTGAAGGTAACAAGAACCGTTTGAATGAAGAAAACCGTGAGCACCTCCTTTCGCTGGCATTTGAGCGTAAGGATGTTGAACATGTGGCAAAGCTGGTATCCATTGACGATATTGCAGCTAATGACTGGAACTTGTCAGTGTCATCCTATGTGGAGCCAGAAGATACCCGCGAGAAGGTAGATATTGCTGAGCTAAACAACCGTATTGCGGGGATTGTGCAGCGTCAGCAACAGCTGCGGGCATCAATTGATGCCATTGTGGCCGAGCTGGAAGCAGATCAGCTTGTCAATGCCCCCTTCGGGTGAAAACTTGCGAGAGGGGGAGTGATGAGTCGTTTAGCTGATCTGATTAAGGAGCTGTGCCCAGACGGGGTGGAATATAAGAATATTGGTAGCTTTGCTGATTGCGTTGCAGGAGCAACTCCAAAAACTACTGATCCAACTTTCTGGGATGGAGATATCCCTTGGATGAGTTCGGGAGAAGTTAATAAGGGAACGGTTTATTCAACTGACCGATTTATCACTAAAGCTGGTTATGATTCTTGTAGTACAAAAATGGTTCCGCCAGGAGCTGTTGTTATAGCATTAGCGGGACAAGGGAAAACTCGTGGTACTGTTGCACGTACGCGTATTGAACTGTGCACTAATCAATCATTATGCTCGATTCTCCCACAAGAATGTGTTAATTCGGATTTTCTGTATCATTTTTAGCCGGAGAATACGATAACCTTCGTGCGGTATCATCAGGCGATGGTACGCGTGGCGGGCTTAATCTTAAAATGATCCGCGCATATAAAGTACCTGTTCCACCACTTGAAGTTCAGCGTGAAATTGTGAAAATATTAGATCAGTTCACGACGCTGGAAGCGGAGCTGGAAGCGGAGCTGGAAGCCAGGCAGGCGCAGTACGAGTATTACCGTAACCAATTGCTATCATACGATGCCCTGGTATCTCGCGGCCCAGTCGAATGGGTCAAGCTTGGTGAAGTGGCGTCAAAGATTATTACTGGAGTGACTCCAAAAGCGGCTGATCCAAAATATTATCAAGATGCTACTAATCCATGGATTAGAACGCAAGATGTTAATTTTTGTAGGATAAATGAAGCTTCTGCTTTTGTAACTGATCAGGCTGTTGCGGAACTTCCTCTGAAGTGGGTAAGTCCGCATAGTGTTGTAGTTGCGATCTCTGGCGCTTCAGCTGGCAGATCAGCTATTTTGAATATTCGAGCTGTGACGAACCAACATTGCTGCAATATTGAGATTAATTCAAAGCTAGCAGATTTTCGCTATGTTTATTATTGTATAGCCTCTTGTTACGAACAGCTTCGTAATCTTGGTCGTGGTGCACGTGGAGATTTAAATGTTTCGATTATTAAATCATTTGAAATCCCGCTTCCTGCACTGGATGAACAGCGATATGTAGCAGATATCCTTGATCGGTTTGATACGCTGGTTAACGATATTTCGTCAGGTTTGCCGGCAGAAATTGCAGCGCGACGCGCCCAATATGAATACTATCGAGACCGTCTGCTGTCATTCCCGGAGAAAAAATAATGGTTAACGTATCACCCGCAACCATCATCGAACCGATCGTCGTCTCAGACGAGTCGACCGTCGTCGGGCTATACGAACCCACCTACGAAAGTAACGGCTCGTACCAAAGCGAAGCAGAACTAGAAGAAAGCTTCGTCAAACAGCTACAAGGCCAAGGCTACGAACGCCTCCAAGTACACGACATCAACGGCCTGCGCGACAACCTACGCGTACGCCTCGAAGCGCTCAACGACTACCGCTTCAGCGACAGTGAATGGAAACGCTTCTACGATCAGTGCATAGTCGCCTACCCACCCGGGGAACCAAACCCTGTCATAGCCAAAGCTAGGCGTATCCAAGAAGACTATGTACAGGTACTAACCCGCGATGACGGCACCAAGAAAAACATTCGCCTAATAGACAAAGTCAACATCCACCGCAACAGCTTGCAAGTAATCAAGCAATACACGGTCAGCTCCGGCGCTCGTACCAACCGTTACGACGTAACCATCCTGGTAAACGGCCTACCACTAGTGCACGTTGAACTTAAACGACGCGGCGTTAAACTACGCGAAGCCTTCAACCAAATTAACCGCTACCACCGTGAATCCTTCCACTCCGAAGGCGGCGACGGGCTATTTGAGTACGTACAGCTATTCATCATCTCCAACGGCACCCGAACCAAGTACTACTCAAACACCACCAGGCTCAGCCACACCAAAAACAACGGGAAAACACGTGGCGGCAAAGTAGGCTCTCAATCCTACGAATTCACCATGTGGTGGACAGACCGTGAAAACAACCCAATCACGGACCTTACCGACTTCACCCGCACCTTCCTGGTTAAACGCACACTACTATCCATCCTCACCCGCTACTGCGTACTAACCGTAGACAACCAACTGCTGGTGATGCGCCCCTACCAGATCGCGGCCACCGAAGCGATACTGCTGCGTATCAAGCGGGCATCACTCAACAAAGAAACCGGTACGGTTAAAGCTGGCGGATACATTTGGCACACCACTGGCTCTGGTAAAACCCTCACCTCCTTCAAAACCGCAAAACTAGTTGCCGGCATTGAAGGTATAGATAAAGTCATTTTCGTGGTTGACCGTAAAGACCTCGACCACCAAACCATCAAAACATACAACCAATACGCAGTTGGTACAGTCTCAGCTAACCACTCAACCGGGCAGCTAGCTAAGCAAATCGCTGACCCTGGCGCACGCATAATCGTCACCACCATCCAAAAGCTTTCTAACTTCGTGAAAGCTAATCGTGGCCACGAAATCTATGACGGCCATATCGTCTTTATTTTTGACGAATGCCACCGTAGCCAATTTGGTGACATGCATGCAGCTATCACAAAAGCATTCCGTAACTATCACCTATTTGGATTTACCGGTACCCCGATTTTTGCGCAAAACGCGCGTTCCTCCGGTAAAGCCCGCCTGCGCACCACCGAGCAAGCATTTGGTGACCAGCTACATTCATACACGATTGTAGACGCAATCCGTGACGAAAACGTGCTGCCCTTCAGGGTTGAATACAACGATACCTTCCACACGTGTGAGCATATCGAAACTATAAGGTTAAAGGTATTGACACGGACTCCGTATATATAGATCCGCGCCGTATCGAAGCCGTAGTTTCGCATATCCTTAAGCACTTTAGCCAGAAAACTAAACGCAACTCCACCTACCTGTTAGAAGATCAGCGGGTTCAAGGCTTCAACTCACTATTTGCTACTTTCTCCATAAAAGCGGCGCGCGCATACTACGCCGAGTTTGAACGCCAGCAACAGGAGCTGCCGCCTGAAAAGCGCCTAAAAATAGCCACTATCTACTCATACTCGCCCAACTCTGAAGACCCTGACACCGGCCTGCTTTGCGAAGAAAGCATGGACACGAAAGCTTTATCAGCAGATGACAGGGCCTTCCTGGATCATGTCATTACCCAATACAACAAAGAATTTGGGACAAACTTTGGCACTGATCCTGCACGCTTCGAAAACTACTATGAGCACCTATCAAAAGCGCTAGCTACCAAAGCTGTAGACCTAGTGATTGTGGTAGACATGTTCCTGACCGGTTTTGACTCCAAAACCCTCAACACCTTGTGGGTGGATAAAAACCTGCGAGCACACGGGCTCATCCAGGCTTTCTCACGCACCAACCGGATCTTGAACTCGGTGAAAACCTACGGAAATATTGTCTGTTTCCGTAACCTGGAAGAAGAAGTCGAAAAAGCCATTGCGCTGTTTGGTAACAAAAATGCGCGCGGCCAGATACTTCTGCGTCCATACAACGAATACCTGTCTAAGTACATTGAGACAGTAAAGCAGCTACGTGAACAGTTCCCCCTGCCGATCGGCATTATTGCCTCCGAAGAGCAGCAGAAGAACTTCATTAACCTGATGGGTAAGATTTTGCGCCTGCGCAATATCCTCACGGCTTACGATGACTTCGAAACCGATGACATTATGAGTCCGCGAGAGCTAGAAGACTACCGTAGTATCTATCTAGACCTCTATCAAGATATCCGCACTAAACTGGGTGGAGAAAGAGTCTATTGTTGACGATCTAGAGTTTGAAATAGAACTGGTCAAACAGGTTGATATCAACATCGATTACATCTTGATGCTTGTAGAACAGCACCGGGCAGAAAACCAAGGTGAGGACCGCGAAATCCCGGTAGAAATCTCCCGAACCTTGGCGGCGTCGCCGTCGCTACGCGGCAAACGTGACCTTATTGAAGAGTTCTACCGCCGCGTTTCCGCGCATGGGGATGTGACTAGGGAGTTTAAGGACTTCATTGATGAGCGCCGCGACCAGGAGCTAACTGAGATTATTGAGCGTTATCGCTTAAAGAGTGGAGCTAGGGAGTTTGCCTTTGGGTGTTTGCGTGATAACTATGTGCCTAGCGAAGGTGCAGGTCTGGCCGAGATTCTTCCGCCTGCAAGGCGCTTTGGTGGCGGCGGGGCCTCTGCGGCCACGCGAGAAAATGTTGTAAACGAACTAACCAAGTGGGTGGAGCGCTTTAGGAACCTGGGGGAGGTTGGCCTGTCCCAGGAGTAGTTTTTGGGTTAGCTTGCCCGGCTCGAAGCTGGTCTAGGGGCCTGCGCCTGAGGTCTAGCTTGAGGCCTGTCTGAAGGTCTGCGCTTGAGGTTTACAGGTAAAATCGTCCGTCGCCTATGATTTTTCAATACTGTTTTTATTTTATAGGTGAGGGACGATTTTGTAGGTAACGGCGGCGAGCTGGGCCTTGCCGGCGTCGAGAGCGAAGCCAAGGACGCCGTCGGCACCAATGACGTAAGGAGGCTCATGGAGCAGGGGAGCGACAAAGCCCAGTGCGGCGGCGGCATCCTTTGCGCAGATGTAGATGGTCTCGCCGTCGACGATGGTGCGCAGGTTGCCGAAGACCGGGTGGGTGAACAGGGTCAGATCGGTACTCATGTCGAGCCGCCTTCCTCAGAGGCGTCCATGCGATACACCGTGCAGCGCACTCGTCCTCTCAGGTGCTAGCGGCGAGAGATATCGGTTGATAACCCCTCAGTGTGAGACTCTGTGGTGCTCATTGTGCGGGTGATCCGCTGGGAGATCCGACAGTTGCGCTTCGAAGGAGCCACCATTGCAGGATTGGCCCGACAGTTAGGAACTACGTGGAATAGCGTTTGGTCCCGTATCAAGCCGTGCCTGCAAGCCGCATCTGATGGCCCTGCCCGTTTTTGCGGGGGTTCGGGTGCTGGGGGTTGATGAGAGGCGTGTGGCATCACCAGGACCGACGCCGCCAGGGCCCACGTGAGCTCACTGGCATCGTGGACCACTCGAGGGGAGGATCATCCCACGGCCCGCTTGAGTGGACCTGGTCCCAGGCAGGTCTGGCACCGTGCATGAGAACTGGCTAGAAGAGCGCGGCGAACAGTTTCGCTCCGGTATCCTTCGCTCCGGTATCCAGATCGTGATGGTGGATCCCTTCCAGGGACAGCAAGAACGCCATCGACGATCAACTCCAAGACGCCACCAGCGTCCTCGATGCCTTCCATATCGTCAAGCTCGCTAGCGACGCTCCAGGTGAGGTGCGCCGCCCGTGTCCAGCAAGACACGACCGGTCACCGCGCACGCACAGGCGACCCCCTCTACCCAGGTCCGCAATCTTTTGCGCGCCTCGTGTGATCGGCTCACCCCACGTCAAAAGGAACGCCTCCGTGAGGCCTTCGTGGCAGATGAAGCGCATATCAGTGGTGAAGTCGCCTACCTTCACCGGGCAAGTGCGAGACGTCTTCCATCAAGCCACACCCGCCCAAGGCCGACGCCTGGCCGCACACCTCATCGAGCGCCTACCAGCCTGTCCCATCCCCGAAATCGCTCGCCTAGGCCAGACCCTACGCAAGTGGAAGGACGCATTCTTGGCCTACTTCGATACCGACGGAGCCAGCAACGGGCCAACAGAAGTCATCAACGGACATTATCGAGCTGGGCAGACGCACCGCCAGAGGCTACCGCAACCCCACCAGCTACCAACTCCGAATGCTCCTCATCGCAGGAGGTCTAGATGCCTCCACCCACACCCAACTCTGAAGAGCCGCTTAATGCACCTTTTGGCGCTCGGTGCTTTCTGACCGGATTCTCATTGGCCCTGCAAGAGAGTCACTGTGCAGTCTTAATGCACCTTTTGGTGCTCGGTGCTTTCTGACCCACAAGCGAGGTTATGGGAGATATCCCCTGGCGTGTGGTCTTAATGCACCTTTTGGCGCTCGGTGCTTTCTGACGGCCTCAACTGGCTCTTCGACTATGAAGAATGTGACGTCTTAATGCACCTTTTGGCGCTCGGTGCTTTCTGACTGCCCGGCGTGTCGCACCCCCTGTGACCAGGGAAAACATCGTACCGGATCGCCAGTGGCCGAAAGAGCACCCCTCCGGCCAACAAACACGAGGCCAGATTACCAGACTTTTCGTTGCGACTGCTTGCATCGCCGCGGAACGCGTGCGGGGCCGAAGCTGTCCCGGAAATCGCCGCCACCGTCGGCGTGTCGCTCCTCCATATCGCTTCACACTTGTAGAGGAACCGCAAGGTTGTTGGCTGGAAGGACAGACAATGACGACGCTTGCCACGGCCTCGTCCCTGAGAGAAGCGCTCACCCCCGAAGCCCTCACTCGCGCCAGACGCCGACTCCTCACAGCACACCCCGACCCCACCAGAGCGAACACCCCCACGCCGGGAAGCCTCACCGACGAACAACTTCGCGTCCTCGCCGCCCACGGCTGGGCGCCGCCACGCATCGCCGCACTTGACACGAACACTCTCACGACGGTCGATCCCATAACCCGGGCGCTCCTGGCCGAATCGGTGCGCGAAACCCTCGAACGCCGCCTCGCTGCGGAACGCCCCCACGGCACCTACGACAACACGCGCGCAGGACACGACGCATTCAGTAGAGGACTCGTCGACGACTACGACCACGGCAACCACCACCTGGCGCGAGCCACTATCCGCTCGGCCGACCCGGGCCTCGTGACCTGTGTGGGCCTTTCGGCACTGGACGTGCCCGGCACCGACGCCACCTTTATCGACGAACTTGCCCAGGTCTCGGACCCCAATCCGATCGCGAGCGTGCTCGCCGACGCCGCTCTGCTCGATCTTGACAGGTACGCCACCGGGGCAGGCCTGCTCTACTCGTGCGTCGGAACCGCCCTCATGCTTGCGCCGCCAAACGAGCAGCGCTTGGCCGACGCCATCGATGCCGTCGCCGCGTCCAGCAAGACACGACCGGTCACCGCGCACGCACAGGCGACCCCCTCTACCCAGGTCCGCAATCTTTTGCGCGCCTCGTGTGATCGGCTCACGAAGCGTCAATAAGAACGCCTCCGTGAGGCCTTCGTGGCAGATGAGGCGCATATCAGTGTCGACGTCGCCTACCTTCACCGGGCAAGTGTGCGAGGTCTTCCACCAAGCCACACCCGCCCAAGGCCAACGCCTGGCCGCTCGTCTCATCCAGCGCCTACCAGCCTGTCCCATCCCCGAAATCGCTCGCCTGGGCCGGACCCTGCGCAAGTGGAAGGACGCACTCGACGCCTACTTCGACACCGACGGAGCAAGCAACGGCTCCACGGAAGCCATCAACGGACATTATTGAACTAGGCAGACGCACCGCCAGAGGCTACCGCAACCCCACCAGCTACCAACTCCGAATGCTCCTCATCGCAGGAGGTCTAGATGCCTCCACCCACACTCAACTCTGAAGAGCCATCAAACTGTTGGAGGCCCGCACCCGCGCCCCCCATGTCCATCGGCGGCAAGCCGATCGTCCAGTAGCAACACCCCGGAACACGGGATGTATAATGAGTCGTCAGTCCTGATACGCGAACCGCACAGTCCAGTAGGAAGTCTGGGCGATGCCTCGCATCCGTCGCTGCCCCGAGCAGAATCCAGCGTCATCGGGTCCACCGTGGTGTACCTGGAGACGAGTAATGAAGACGGAGTCCACACTATATTTCGATGGTCAGTTCTGGGTCGGTGTCATTGAGCGCCACGAGGCCGACCGTGTTCGCGCCGTTAGAATCGTGTTCGGCGCGCAGCCCTCAGACGCGGAGTTCTACGAGTTCCTTCTCGCTCACGCTAACGCTCTCCTGTGCCGCCTCGACGAGGCCGCTTGGACGCCCGATACGGCCCAACGCCAGACGAGGCACCACAACCCTAAGCGCACACAGCGCCAAGCGTCTCGCCTCGCTCGCCGTGCGCTTCCTTCCACTGCGTCACAGGCATCGATTCAAGCGGAACGCGAACGCACGGCACAAGAACGAGCTTCCACAACCAGGCAAGAGAAACGAAAGAAAGCTGAAGAGAAACGACGACTCGCCCGCCTGAAAGCGAAAGCTCGCCACCGCGGCCACTAAGCGCTGCACGTTAACCCCTTGACACACACGTAAACCCCATAACCTGCGCGTAGGCGGCGCTGCCCCCGTGCGGATGAAAGGGCCCACGTGCACATCATCGGGCCCACGTGCGGACGCGCATGGGCATGGGCGGCCACGAAGCGGATAGGAAACCACGAACTGGATAGGTTATGACGTTGCGGATAGGAAAATAACCTATCCAGATCAGCGCTTCCTATCCAGAACGCACGGCCCTCTCCCTCCCAGGTGAAGGACGCCGCGATGCAGACCCCATGCCAGCAGTCCCGCGCCAGCAGTCCCACGTCAGCAGTCCCGCGCCAGCAGTTCCGCAGTACCTGGCCCCGCATGGAGGCGTTACCCCCGCGCATCACCATCCGGCTGGATACACACACCCTCACTTCATGTACAATGTTCTGTACATAGACGAGCAGAGGAGCACCCCATGAAAACCATGACCTACACCGAGTCGCGCGCACGCTACGCTGAGGTCCTCGACCAGGTCGTCAACGACCGCGAGGAAATCGTCATTACCCGACAGGGCCACGAGAGCGCCGTCATCATCGCCCTCGAGGAGTACGAGTCCCTCATGGAGACCGTCTACCTCATGCAGTCCCCCGCGAACGCCCGCCACCTGCGCGAATCGATCGCACGTCACCGCGCTGGCGAAGGCGTCGTTCACGACCTCATTGAGCTCGACGAGGACTGACCATGCACATCACATGGGATGAGGAGGCCTGGAACGACTATGTCTGGTGGCAGTTCGAGGATCGCAAGACCCTCAAGCGCATCAACGCACTCATCAAGGACATCCAGCGCAACGGAAACGAGGGGATCGGCAAGCCTGAGCCTCTTCGCTACGAGTTCTCGGGGTACTGGTCACGCCGGATCGACTCACGGCACCGCCTGATCTACCAGATCAGCGACGACGGCAAAGCCCTCTGGATCATTTCCTGCCGCTTCCACTACGGCGAGTAAACATGCACGAGGCCCGGACTGCATCCACCCCGAAAGACAAGTAACAACGCCCTGACGTCAAGCGCCGCGACTGCCCCTGCAGCCGCGGCGCCCGCGCACACAACACCGCTCAGTACGTCAAGAGTCCCCAGCGGATCAGGTCACGCAGGGGTGCCTCGATCTCGGCGCGCACGCGCCGCGCCGAGCGCCTCCGCCGCCTCGCGGGCGTGGCGCGTGGGTGCGTGGGGCAGAGCGTCCAGGGCGCGCAGGGCCTTGGCCATCGCGCTTGATTCTTTCATCTTCGGGCGCAGCTCCTCGGGCACGGACATGCCGTAGTCTCCCGCGTGCACTACCAGGGCCTCGATCAAACTGGCTCTTCCGAGTTGAGTGTGGGTGAGTGGGTGTTGGTCGGGGGTTGCGGGTAGGGGTCGAGGTCCCAGGTGATGAGCGGACTTCAACCCCCGCGATCTTCAAAGGACCTCGGGCGGTGTCTGGCCCTACCTGCTGCTGCTGTGTGTCGCTTGATCGTTGTGATCGGTGTGATCTGCTCGTCGGTTTGGAGGGCTTCCATCTGATGAGCGTGGCTCGTACCCCAGATACTCTGGTGCTTGATGTTGAGTCGTGCAATTAGCTGGTTGGCTGCCCGGGTTGTGGGGTGACTTGCTCAAGGCCACGGGCGTGTGGTGGTGGAGGTGATCGACGCGCCCTGGGCCGGGGGCCCGGCAAGGTTCTGGTGGTTTAAGCGACGCTGGATATGTCGCACCACGTGGAATACTGTGTGGTCCCATATCAAGCCGTGTCTGCGAGCCGCATCTGATGACCCTGCCCGTTTTTGCGGGGGTTCGGGTGCTGGGGGTTGATGAGCATGTGTGGCATCACCAGGACCGACGCCGACGGGGTCCCCGTGAGCTCACTGGCATCGTGGACCACTCGAGGGGAGGATCATCCCACGGCCCGCTTGAGTGGACCTGGTCCCAGGCAGGTCTGGCACCGTGTATAAGAACTGGCTGGCCGAGCGCGGCGAACAGTTTCGCTCCGGTATCCAGATCGCGACGGTGGATCCCTTCCAGGGACAGCAAGAACGCCATCGACGATCAACTCCAAGACGCAACCAGCGTCCTCGATGCCTTCCATATCGTCAAGCTCGCTGGCGATGCTCCAGGTGAGGTGTGCCGCCCGCGTCCAGCAAGACATGACCGGTCACCGCGCACGCACAGGTGACCCCCTCTACCCAGGTCCGCAATCTTTTGCGCGCCTCACGCATGCAGGCTCACCTCACGTCAAAAGGAATGCCTCCGTGAGGCCTTCGGGGCAGATGAGGCACACATCAGTGTCGATGTCGCCTACCTTCACCGGGCAAGTGCGCGAGGTCTTCCACCAAGCCATACCCGCCCAAGGCCAACGCCTGGTCGCTTGTCTCATCGAGCGCCTACCAGCCTGTTCCATCCCCGAAATCGCTCGCCTAGGGGCGGACCCTACGTAAGTGGAAGGACGCATTCTTGGCCTACTTCGATACCGGCGGAGCCAGCAACGGCTCCACGGAAGCCATCAACGGACATTATCGAGCTGGGCAGACGAATCGCCAGAGGCTACCGCAACCCCACCAGCTACCAACTCCGAATGCTCCTCATCGCAGGAGGTCTAGATGCCTTCACCCACACCCAACTCTGAAGAGCCGCTTAATGCACCGTTTGGTGCTCGGTGCTTTCTGACTGGAGCAGAAAAAGCCCATGAACTGGTGATGGGGATCGGGTCTTAATGCACCTTTTGGCGCTCGGTGCTTTCTGACTTAACACTTGGGTTAAGAAAGGTTTAGAGAAATGAGTCTTAATGCACCGTTTGGTGCTCGGTGCTTTCTGACTCCGCCAGGCATACCTGGACTGCAAAGTTTTTGTGTCTTAATGCACCTTTTGGTGCTCGGTGCTTTCTGGCAAAAAGTCTAAGCCCACTCGCACCGCCCCTACCCACAGCAAGTCTTAATGCACCTTTTGACGCTCGGTGCTTTCTGACGTTCCAACATCGATGACATGCTCATCAACTACAACGAGTCTTAATGCACCTTTTGGCGCTCGGTACTTTCTGACCCAGAAGATCCCGTCGTTGAAGGGGTCGTAGTTCTGGGCGTCTTAATGCACCTTTTGGCGCTCGGTGCTTTCTGACGCTTTCTGACTCATGGAGGAAGACTCTCGCAGAGTGTGGGTCTTAATGCACCTTTGCGCTCGGTGCTTTCTGACCTCGCTAGGCGTGCCGCTAAGCAGGACGCGCAGAACCGTCTTAATGTATCTTTTGGTGCTTGGTGCTTTCTGACACTCCAGGATAGTTCTCCTGGGGAAATCGATGTATCAGTCCTAATGCACCGTTTGGCGCTCGGTGCTTTCTGACGGCCTACGGGCTGCTTGGAATTGTGGTGCTTGTACTATGGTCTTAATGCACCGTTTGGCGCTCGGTGCTTTCTGACTGGCGGGGACAACCTCAGTACATCCGATTCGAGGAGCCGTCTTAATGCACCTTTTGGCGCTCGGTGCTTTCTGACAGGCAACAACTGGATCGTCACACCGACAGCCACACGTACCCAGATCTTAATGCACCTTTTGGCGCTCGGTGCTTTCTGACTCGCCGTGGGCGTAGAGATCTGGCCCGTTGTGGAACAGTCTTAATGCACCTTTTGGCGCTCGGTGCTTTCTGACTGCCCGGCGTGTCGGATCCCCTGTGGCCAGGGAAAACGTCGTACCGGATCGCCAGTGGCCGAATAAGCACCCCTCCGACCAGCAAGCACGAGGTCAGAATATCAGACTTTTCGTTGCGACTGCTCGCATCGCCGCGGAACGCCTGCGGGGCCGACGCTGTCCCGGAAATCGCCGCCATCGTCGGCGTGTCGCACCTCCGCAACGCTTCACACTTGTAGAGTAACTGCAAGGTTGTTGTGTGGAAGGACAGACAATGACGACGCTTGCCACGGCCTCGTCCCTGAGAGAAGCGACCAGCTCCGAAGCCCTCACTCGCGCCAGACGTCGACTCCTCACAGCACACTCCGCCCCCGCCAGTGCGAACACCCCCACGCCGTGAAGTCTCACCGACGAGCAGCTCCGCGTCCTCGCCGCCCACGACTGGGCGCCGCCACGCATCGCCGCACTTGACAGGAACACTCTCACGACGGCCGATCCCATCACCCGGGCACTCCTGGCCGAATCGGTGCGCGAACCCCTCGAACGCCGCCTCGCCGCGGAACGCCCCCACGGCACCTACGACGACACGCGCGCAGGACACGACGCATTCAGCAGGGGACTCGTCGACGACTACGACCACGGCAACCACCACCTCGCGTGAGCCACTATCTGCCCGGCCGACCCGGGCCTCGTGACCTGTACGGGCCTTTCGGCACTGGACGTGCCCTACGCCGACGCGCCCATTATCGACGAACTTGCCCGGGCCTCGGACCCCAATCCGATCGCGAGCGTGCTCGCCGACGCGGCGCTGCTCGACCTTGACAGGTACGCCACTGGGCGAGGCCTGCGTTACTCGCGCGTCGGAACCGCCCTCATGCTCGCGGCGCCAACCGAGGAGCGCCTGGCCGACGCCATCGACACCGTCGCGGCCGCGGCCATTGGCGCGGGCGCGCGCTTCACCGACGTGACGACCCAGTACATTGACGAGGAGAAAGCACTCGCCAGCGTCGGCATCGACCCGTGGACCGCCCGGCCCAGCGACAAACCCACCGGCAAAGCCGACCGCATCCTCTACGTCGGCCGCGATGGCGCGCGCGTCCATGTCAAAGCGGGCCGCGTCCTCGTCGACGCGCCCGGCTCGTTGCCCTCCACATCCCTCCCTAAAAACAGCGTCACCCGTGTCGTCCTGTCCGGAAACGTCGGCCTGTCCGCCGGCGCGCGCTCGTGGGCGATGCGCAGCGGCGTCGACGTCGTGTGCCTATCGCGGCGAGGCTCCTACCAAGGCACCCTCATCGGCGCCAACAGGGGAGGGCACGGCAGTCGGCTCCTCGCGTAAGTGGCCGTCGTCGGCGACCATGAGGGGCGCGTCCGCCTGACCGCCAGCCTCATCGGCGCGAAAATCCGCGGGCAAGTCCACGTCCTCACGCGCATCGCTCGGTGCGACGAAACCGTGCACGTCGCCGACACGACCGCACACATGCACGCGTGGCGTCGCTCGCTCACGGTGCGCGCACCCTCGACGAAGTCATGGGCATCGAAGGCGCGTGCTCCAACGCCTACTTCGACGCGCTCTCCGCGTGCGTGCCCGCCGACGTCACCTTCGACGGGCGCAATCGACGCCCACCCCGCGACCTACCCAACGCCGCCCTGTCCTACGGGTACGCCCTCCTCCTGTCCGAGTGCGTCGGCGCGCTGCACGCCGCCGGGCTCGAACCGTCCCTCGGCGTCGCGCACGCACCTACCGACAAGCGGCCCAGCCTGGCGCTGGACCTCATGGAACAGTTCCGCCCACTCCGCGCAGATGCTGGCGCGAGCCATCGCCGAACCTGACTACCCGTGGAGCGGGGTTGCCTGGCGATGATCTACATCATCGCCGACAACAAACGCCGGCTGCGCGTCGCCAAAACACTGGAATCCTGGGGCTACCGCATCCAAGAATCAGTGTTCCAACTCCGCCTCGATAGCTCCACGCTGGCGCGCGTGCGCTCGTCTCTAGCTGTCCTCATTTCGGAGAGCGACGATGTCATCCACGTCTACCCCATCTGCTCATCCTGCGCCGACCGCGCCGACATACTAGGCGCGGCCATAGCACTGGACGACGTGGGGTTGTGCCGGGGAGTGTGGTGAGGGGTTTAGCGGATGTCCTAAACCGGTTTAGGGACGCAAATCGGTTCACCCGAGGATGGATTGCGTTCCGAGGGGAACAGTTGTGTGGCCTCCAGTGCTCGTCCGTCTTTGGGGTACCCGTCATTGAAGTTCGTCGCGTTGTTTTGACGGTTCTCATTACGCGTCATGTATCGCACTGGGATGCCGTCTGTGTAGCCAAACGATGCCCGTTGGAATGCTTGAACCCAAGGGAACTTGTCGAAACCATCGGGTACCTGATAATGGTCGATCGAGCTGATTGTCTCTGTCCCCAAACACCCGTCAAGCTGAGTGTAGCCAGTAGCTAGTTGCTGCCCAGTTTGAAGCCGCAACTCTGTCGCCTCCACTTTAAGCGTACCGTATCCCAGAGGCTTTCCCATTCCGAGATGGAGGTAGCCGACAAGCCCCTTACCACGTTCGGAGTGAGGAACAAGGTTTTCGGGTTTGAGAAGCCAAAGCAAAATACTTAACTCGAGCGGTGTCAGCAATTCGAAGTGGATTGTCATGGTTATTTGTGACCCGGGGAGTATATATGACTCGACAATCGAAAATGCCTCACTGTCTTGACTGACAGGCCTGATCGTGCGTTCTTGGTAAGGAAGATCTAGAGGCGCTCGGTGCGTTGGGTACGCGGCTCGCCCAAGTGACTGTTTCCCATTAAGGAAGTAGTCTTGCCGACGAATGAGCTTGTGAGGCGTACCGTCTGTTCGTTCTTTGTTAGTAGGCTGTATGTTCTTTCCATCCTTAGTCGTCAAAAACCTTCGGGCAGAAGAAGGCTTCGGTTCGAGAAGAGGTGAGAGTGATATCGAGGCTCCTTTATATAGGTCGCAAGAGGAGGTGTCGATGCTGCTAAAGGAGAGACGCCCCCTGATGGAAATGTGACTGATTGGTGTTAGAGCTATCCTCGACTGACGGAAGATCTGCTGTGAATCCGAAGAGTCGATCCGCACTAGATGCTTCTGAAGCGAATGCGGGTGGGGTGAGTGCATTGTATTCGGCCAGTGAAGCTGGTGAGTCGGTGTAGCTTGCCCGTCCAATAGGGATCGGCACAAGGTCAATAATTTCTGACTGGTCATCACTCAGGATTGCGTATGCTAGGCTGTTGTTGTCGGAAATTGACCAGCTTCTATCGTTAATGAACCTGTTTGGTATCGGCTTTGGTTCACCCTTCTTTGATGCCAGTTTCTCTCGTTTTGTAAACATGTCGCGGTAACTATTGACCGTGTTGTCGTATCGTGAGAATAGTCTTGCCGCGTTGTTTGCGTTAAGCTCGATTCGCAAGGGGGATTCCCTCAAAGAAAAGAATATGCGTTCGCTCTTCTTCTCTTTGAAAGTTCTTCTGCCTGCTTTGCGATCTGTCGGGTTAGTTGTGGTGTACAAATATCCCTTAATCGCGCATATTTCGTCAATGTAGGTTAATGATAGTGTCTCGTAATCGATTTTGAAGGTGTAGTCTGCCTGTTCTTGATCTTCTGTTCTGTATATAGCTGTAACGATCCAGTAGGCGTAAAGTCCATTTGATACAAGTGTTGCGTCAAAGTATATCTCTGGGAATGGCTCCCCTTGTTTTGGTGATGTCATCGCAATGAATCGATCATGCGGGGTTCCTGTTCCTCCGGGTTTGGGGTGATTGGATCGCGGTGACTGGATATGTTCCCTCAAACTAATTCCTGCTGATGTGCCATCGTATAGAGAGGCTGTGAGGGTGATGGGGATGTCGCGATTGCCATCTGTAACGTGATCCCTGTAAGAGTGTGATCCATCGAGAATCTCAATAGTTGTCTGTTCATTCTCTGAATGTACGATGCGTACTGGCATTAGTGACGTGGAAGTCGCGGGGTCGATCCTGTAGGTAAGAGGAGTGTTGTGTGGATCGAACATGCGATATCTTGAATTTGTTAGTGCTTCAAATGCATTTGATAGCATTCCCTTAAACATTGTTGGAGGAATGAAAGCTCTGTCGTCGACAATGTGAGGGCTGAGGGTCTTTATCTCTCGCGATGGATTAGATTTTGTTGCCTGTGTTTTAGTTCGTTGTACGCTTCCTATGATAAGAGGTGTTTCGACAGTTGCTGTTACTGAAATCGAACCTGATAGTTGTTCGTGAGTGACTTCGCTGATTGGAACCGGTGTTTGGTCTCCCAGAATTCCCCACTTATACGACTTGGGTATTTTGCTGCTCTGTGTTCGAATCGAGGGAATTCTGTTGACCGATGAGTGAAACGATGTAAATTCATTGGCATTCGTATCTGACATGATTAGCTCCACTTTCCCGTAAATAGCTGCTCGACCACGACCGTGTTTCCGTACTTATCTTCTTCTTGGATGAACTCAAGTGCCGACATGTCGTTAGTGGCGGTGTCTTGTTTGCTCTGTTTTGTCTGACCAGTGCTGGTATCGGGGGCAGACTCTTTTTTGCGAGTCGCAGTAGACTTGTGCTGCAGATAGCTCACCTTGTGGAACCACCCGCTGACAGATACTGATTCCGTGACCTCAGACGATGTCTTCGGTCTGCCGGATGTGAGCGTTAGCTCAACAGCACCCACCCCGTTTACCCAACGGCACTCGTGAGCCAGAACGTCGCCCTCTGCGGGTTCGTCCGGCAGTTTCACCGGTACCCACAGGCGCAGCTCGAATAGCTTCGTCGGATCGAATTCTCGCCCACCGATCGGCGTGACAGAGAGCTTCGGCTTCTCGGCAGAGGACCCCTTATCGAACCCCAACACGCTCCATGTCCCGTTGGTCGTGAACGCCAGGCCCTGAACGTCCTCACCCAAATGAGTGTGCACATAGCAGAGGAAGACGTCCAGGCATGGCGTGTCACCGGACTCCGAGAGGATCTGTGAGTGTACCAGTATCGCTTTCTGATTCTTGTCAGTCATCGGCGGCTCCCGTCCCTTCAGATTGTGTGCGTGCGGCTCCGGGGCTGTTCTCTAGGTACTCCGACCAGTTCTTTGCACCCTCAATGCCCTCCCGCAAATGTTGCAGGACATCCCCTGCAAGCTCGCGCTGCGCGTCGTATCGGTCCTGCGTCGGCCTGCTCGCTGCGGTTCCCGGATGCTTCAATGCGTCGCCACCGGAAAGCGTCTTCGCCGGAATCACGACGTCGTCCCGGGCGCAGCCACGGACGTCGATAGATGAGACGACGACCTGGCCCAGGCCTCGGGTCGAGCGGCTGCCCAAGGGGAGCGTGCCCGCCGACAACTCGGCGAGCACCAGCCCGAGCAACACGTAGGCGGCGTGAGCGTAGTCCGCGTGAGTAGGCTTCGACTGCTCGCGATCTTCCGGCCCCTTCTCAGCTTCGATGTTGTTCAGGAGCTGGCGCAGATCAATGTCGATCGTGATCGGCTCCCAGCGAGTGCCCAGGTAGACGGCCTCAGTGAAGAGACCACCGTCGATGACGCCGCCCGTCCACCGATCAATCGCGTTGTGTGTGACCTCGATACGTTTCCCACGCTCAGTGGAGAGACAGTCATGGACGGTGACAGCGCCCCGGTACTCAGTGCTGCCGAACATGTAGCGGACCAGGTTCGGCTCCGCGGCGATCTGATCGTGGAGATCATGCGAGGCGAAGGGCTCCAGCTCGCGGCGTGCCGCAAGGACCGTCCGCGCGATGCGCGAGGCCCGCGAGCGCAGCGCCCCCCGGATCGATGTGCCAGGGATGAGGAGTTGGGCGTTCTCCCACGCCTCTGATGGGTCCCGGAGCGGATAAACGACCTCGTGAACCTCCTCGTCGATACCTTTCTTCCTATTCTCTTCTTCTTTCTGGGCCTTGCGCTGCTTCGTCAGCTCCTCGTCCTCAGCGACGAAAATACCGGTGGGAGACCACCAGTCGATGGTGATGCGCGCGGGCTCCTCAAGAGTCCAGCCTCCCAGCTCGAGATCGGTATGAGATCCCGTGGCCTCTGCGCCGATGAGGGAGTTAAGCGCTTCAGTGAGTGAAGTTCCGGTCTCTTTGCCAGTGGTCGCGGCAAGGGTGCGTAGATCTGGTTTGCCGACCGTGAAGGATCCCTGCCCCGAGCCGGTGCGTCCACCGAGGCTCACCTTGTGCTGAGTCAGGACGTCAACGATGAACTCGAGGAGCTTTTTGACGGACTCGGAGGACGCGGACCCCGGAATCCCATCCGACTGGTCGCGTCCCATCGTTTCGTCGTCGCGCCCCTCGGCGGTGATGCGAATGTCGAACTTTGTGCCGCGGGGAAGGAACTCGTGCTCGTAGAGCGCTCCGTCCGAGGCGGCCCCGGTCGTCCGGTCGATGCCGACGCCGTGACGCCTCGGCAAGGGGGAACAACCTCCGGAGTCGCTGTCCTTGTATTCGGGGAAGGAGACGGCGTGGAAGGTCAGCGCGCTCTGCCTGATCGGCAGGGAATCGTCACTGCGCAGGCGGCGATCGAGGAGTGACTTGCCGGTGTCGAGTGAGTCATCGCCCCACAGGGAGATCCAATTTTCCTGAGAGAACGCTCCTCCGTCCTGAGTCGTGGGATGCCCGGCGTCTTCCATCGTTTGGCGGGCGATGTCGCACGCCGCGCGCACCGCGCCTCTGATGGACCTACCGGGGATCGTCGGCTCTTTAAGGCCATTGCGGCAGAATCGGATGACGGTTCCCTTTCCGTCGCGCTCGGGGACAGCGTCGACGCCACCGATGTGGAGTTCCGACGTCAGCTCGACTGGGATAGTGAGCTCATAGCGTTTGAATGTCACTTCTCTTCGCCTCCTTCGAGCGTCTCCTCGCACACAAAGTGCTCGAGCTTTGCTTTCGTGACTTCAATGGATTCGATGCTGAGAAGGGGATGCGCGACGACGAAACGGCCGTAGCCCTGCGCCGTCAGCTCGCCCACTCCAAAGGGGGCAAGCTTTACGAGGGCGGCGCGGACCTTGTCGCTCACTGTCACCTGAACGACGGAACCTGCCTGAATGGCCAGCCGACTCGCGCGCGGCCCGTTGTCCGCAGGAGACCAGGAGTCCACGCGGCGGTGACGGATCGAAGGGGTACCAACTGCCTCGACGGTGATGCTCTCACGCTTGAATGCGCGAATGAGGTCGTCGACTGTCCCTCCGGCCCCGAGCCCAGCGGAACGGGCGATCACGTCCGAGGTGAACCACAGAGCGACTGTCTGATCGTCTGACGAGGCCGGGGCGGACTCTCCGGGTGTCGTCCCGCTGGCAGACTTGGATGCATCGCCTGTGGGCTGCGCGATACCAGCGTTGCCGAAACGGCTGCGCGACTCCCGCTCGGTGGCTGTCTCTTCGCGGAGCGTGCACGTCGCAGACCCGAAGGTGCCCGTGAGCTTGCGTGACCCGAGCCGGGCCTCGCGTGGCTTGTTGAGAAGATTGGAGACAGAGGCGGCGTTCCAAAGCTCATCCGACACCCAGACGTGCGCGCGCATGCTCATTCCTTCGGGCAGTGCGTCGACGAGAACCAGTTGGCCCTTGCTGGCCGCGCCCGTCTCATGGTTGATGGCGGTCGTCTGTCGCCCGCGTAGGGGAGGCTTACCGTACCAGCCCTGAGTCTTCGTGCCGGGCCCCTTGCTGTCGCCTTCTTTGGACTTGACAAAGACGTACCCGCCGCGAACGGGGAGCTTCCCCTTATTCTCGGGGGAGTCGCCGTACAGGGTGATGGGCGAGTCCGAGGGTGACGTCTTGTCTGTCTTGAGTGTGAGGGGAACGGGGAGTCCCTTAATGTCCTCAATGACGGGCAGCGCGTCGGAGACCAGCAGGTGGCCGCCGGTCACGGCGTTGGTAATGACGGCTTCGTTCTCTGCTTGCTTATTCGAGGACACCAGCCGGTGCAGCCAGGGGAGCAGGACCGTCCCGCGCAGGAAATCCAAGGAGCGGATTTCATTCGAGAAGGGGACCTCGTAGGACACGATGGGCGAGTTGAGCGTGAGGTCGAGGATCAGGTGGTGCCCGCCGCTGTGCTGAGCTGCGGAACCGTCGATGGTCCCGACCTGGTGTTGTGTGCTGTGCTGCGGGGCTGGGAGCGCGCTGACAACGCCTGGCTTGAGAGACTGTGCCAGCTTCTTGAGGCTCGTCCTCAGCTCCTGCGCGCATGACGAAGCGAAGGCGACGATCTTGGACGTGGACTGCCCGGCTCGCGCCTCAACCTCGTGGCTGGTCACGAGGACCGTGCACTCGCCGTCGCCTCCGCTGCGGCCCGAGCCGATGCCTCGGACCATGAGGCCCGCGACCCCCAAGAGGAAGTGCGCCGCCTTGATCGTCTCCTGGTCGGAGGTCTCAGCCCCGGCCTCGTCGATGAGCGTGAACGTGCCCGTGAGGACGCCGGGTGCCGCGCGCTCTGTGAAACGCAGGAACTGGTCGCGCGCCGTCCCCGTCTGTGGGTCGATGGAGAGGGACACCGTGTCGTGGATTGGGATTTTCGAGGCCGGGGTGGCGTCCGTGAAGAGAACGTGACGCGGGTGGGGGGGTGAGCCCGGCTCACTGTTGGGGTCCTGGCCGAAGAGCCACAGGGCAAAACTGGTCCACTTCCCCTCCTTTGGTCCGTCGAGGGCCTTCGCCGCCAGCATCGCCTGCTCTCGCAGGACTCCCGTGATGACCGTGCCGCGCACGACTGGGTCGTCGCCGCAACGCTCAATTGTTGAGTGCGTGCGACCCGCCTGGCCCACGCCCGTGGACACGCCCCAGTCGGACGTGAACACGATGGTCACGTGGCCGCTCGCGGTAGGAGAAGTAGTAGGTGAAGCGGTGGTCACTTTGCATCTCCTTCGGTGGGATCGTCTGTTGTTGCCGCGGAGCCGTCGTCGTTGCCCTGGCCGATTCGACAAGCGAGGTACCCGTCGGGCAAGTTCTCGGACAGGTCGATGAGGTCCAGGAGCCACTTGATCTGCTCGAGGGATTCGCCAGCCTCATCGGAGCTCGATGAGTGAGGCGGAAGATGCTCCAACTGTTTGGCGAGGCGTCCAGCGCCGGTGGCATTCTGTAGCGCGACGTTCCACTCGGTTGTGGCCTTCTCGGCATCGCCTTCTGCGAGGAGCTTCACGATGCGGCTCGCGCGGGCACGCGGGAACGGGTCGCCGGTGGTCTGCGTGGGGTCGTCCGGTTTCTTGCCATCGAAGGCTGCGACCGCCTGAAGGATGCGCGCCCAGGAGGACAACGGCTGCGGCTTCGCAGTGGGTGCTTTTTCGGACGAGGTCGTGGTCGCGTCCCCGATCCGATCCGGCGCGTAGCATCCGATCAGGAAGGGGCGCTGCGCACGGCCCTTGTACTCGTCCAGCGTGTCGTCCGGGTCGAGGACCGTTGCGTCGCGCAGAACGTGGAAGTTGATCGTCGAACAGGGGACCGTCCCCGGCTTCTTGCCAAGCTTCTTTCCTCGCGACACCAGCTCTTCCGCCAGGTCGTAGGCGATGTGGAACGGGAAGTTGCGGCCCACGATGGCCACGCCCGCCGAGGCCGTGAGCGGGCCGGGGTTTTGAATGATGTAGTCGTCGATTTCGAAGTGGTCCCGCTCTGGTGCGTCGGGCTTTTTCCCTCCAGCAACAATGGCAAGAACTGACAAAAGATCGTCGTCCTTCGTTAGCTTCTCATAGTGGCGGATGTAGGCTTCCGCGAAGGGGATCGCGTAGCGCCCGTCTGTGTAGACCGTGACATCGTCGCCGCCTACGAGAACGGGCACGATGGGAACGACTGTATCTGGCGTCAGTTCCTGAACGTAGTACCACGAAAGTGTGATGGCGTCCTTCACGATATTGTCGAGTCTGCGGTTCACCTCCATGATGAACGACTGCAAGCCTTTGCTTTCCTCAGTGGTTTCCTCATCAGATATCGTACTGACTCCAAATTTCTGGACCGCACGATGGGCGCAACCTAGATCACGCATGATCGCGCCAACGCCGTTACCGTCAATATGGACGACTCCGACCGACGACAACATGTTCTTGGCATTCTCGAACTCCTCGCCGTCTTGGAACGCAGCCGCAAGCTTGGTTGGATCGAGCTGGGGTTCTTGTTTGAGCTCCTTTCCTTGCTTCGCGAGCCGCTCCTTCACGTCGTCGACTTGCTGCTTTCGCGACGTCGATGCGAACGCGCGCTTCACGCGCGACGGGAGGGATAAGGGGGGAGGACTCGTCGAAGTTATTCCGCTGCAGGGACTCCTGAGAGAACTTCAGATCGCGGAGCGATGCAGATGCGGGAAGAGCGGACTCTGAGCCGCGTTCCAGGAACGGGAACTGCGGGAAGCGTACCGCTGCCGGACGGCGGTTCAGCGAGTACTCCAAAAAGACACGATCAAGCTCTTGCAGGTCGTCCGCATCTACCGTGTTGGATGTCGCCTCGATGAAGACACCCGTGACGTCAAGGCCCGGGGCGTCAGTCAGCGCACGGAGCGTGACCTCTCGGATCAGTTGCTTCGCCAAGTCCTTTGGGCCGCCTTCATCGTCAGTGAATCGGACGATCACTTTGCCGGATGAGTCGGAGACCCAGAAAGAGGTTGGAAGAGGCTTTTGCTTGAGGAGCTTTTCAGCTTCCTCCTTCACCCAGCGGGACAGCAGGGTTATCTCAAAAGAAGCGCCGATCTGCTCGCGCAGGCGAGGGGGACGAAAAGATGAACGGCTGATTGCTGTTCGTCTGCAGCATGACGAGGTAACTTGCCATGGCCGGTTCCTCGCTACTCATCATTGCGCGGAGGCAAGGTTATCAGGAGTGAGAAAATGTCTGTCAATAGTCTTCCCGCTTGATTTACGACAGCAGTGAAGGGGCGTTTGAATGGATTTGTATCCCACTTATGTTTTTCTGGAATCAACTTATTCTTCTCATCTGGATCCTTAAGGGATCCAAAGGGGGCATAGAACAATTAGCCCAGTGACTGCTTCATCGCTATTGTTCGCCTTGATGTCAGTTTTGACTCTTTCGTCATGGCCTATTGTGGAGAGTGTTTTGGATAGTAGCTCGGCTTGTTGGTCTGAGATCGGGGCGTAATTTGTGCCCGTAAAACAAAGTATTACTAGATCATACTTAGTGAAGTTGTCGGAATTTTGTGCCTGCTCGGGAACTGTTCTATTGGCTGAGATGTTTGTGATGTTCTTCTTGTCAAATAGTTGTGAATAGTGTAGCTGGGCCTCGACGTTGTCGCATTCCTCTTTATCGCCTGCTAGGAGTATTCTTTTATTCTTGAGTCCGTAATCAACGCGGCCTTTGAGTTTAAGTAACCCTTTGCTGACTGTTTCGACAAGGAAGTATCCGGGAATTAGTGCACCTAGTGTGTATGATGCTGGAAGTGCGAAGCTGGTTGCGAATTCTTCGGATGTTGAGTGAAAGTATCCGTAAATAAATAGGATTGCCGTGAGCAGAGTAATTGGGCTAAGAATGATTAGCTTTCTGTGCTTTTGGTGCCATGGAAGTGCTTTGTCTTGTAGCATTCTTGTGTTTCCTCTCTTACGCGGCCACGGCGTCTATGACGCCCATGCCGAGCTCGTGTGTGAGCCGACGTTCGTGTATGCGGACAGCGCCATGAGGCGCGAGAAAATGCGGGTCGCTTCGGCGCCCTCGACGCCGCTGATGCGCAGGTAGCCTTCGTGGGCCGGGATACGCTGGGAGCTCAGGCGGCCCTGGCCGGCGCGGCGCGGCATCGCTAGCGACACCACGGAGGAGCGCGTGAAATCCTGCGTCGCTAACACGCTCGCCATCGCGTCCCGGTCGATGCGTGGGGGAGCGAGCCTCCTGTTCCATGCCCACCAGCGCTGCTGCAAGCTCGTCGCAATCGTCGCTGGGGAGAGGCTCGGCACGTGATTCCCCTTCGATGAGAATGTTGTCGGTGTTACCAGGCGCACCTCCCACGCAGTGTCCTGGTCTCGCTCCGCCAGCTCTTCCCATGAGGCCTGGCTGATGATTTGGCCCTCGGATGCGATCAGAACCGCGTCGTCGTCGGTGCCAGCCCCGAGGCGCATCACTCCACCCCATGACAGCCATGCATCCAGCGTGTCCACTAGCCGGTCGTCCAGGAAGCGCACCTCCACGCCGAATGTCGACTCCGAATGGCTCAGCTCGCCGAGCGAATAGGGCTTCACCCCACCCGACCCGTGAACCGGTCGGTGTGCGAGTGTTGGGAACTGTGCGGCCCTCTCCGGGCTAATGCCTGGCGGTAAGTCCAGAACCGCCGACAGGGCTGCGTGGAGCCTTCTTGGTGTCGCTGGCACTCCCTCGGGCGCGTCAAAGCGAACGTAGACGGATGCTGGCATCGGTGCCTCCCATCACTCGCGTGTGACTGTCGTCTCTGACGCTACCACTTTTGATCTCCGGAAACATGGCCAGCTGTCAAGTTAGCTGTTGGACTTGGTGTGGCAATTTGGCTGGGTCTGTCTCTTGGCCTGGTCTGGTTTTGTGGACCGGGTGTTTTGAGGGTTGTTGGTTGTTATTAGTGGTGTTGTGTCCATTGGCGTGCGTATTGGTTGGGTGAGAGCCAGCCTAGCGCGCTGTGGGGGTGTTCTTCATTGTAGCGCTGGGACCAGGCGCTGCAGGCGCGGCGCAGTGCGGGGCTTGGGGGCTTTGCGCGGGCGCACCCGCAGCCCCTCGGCGCGCCACAAATACTGAAACGTATCACGGCCCACAACAATGCCCTCGCTCTTGGCCCGCGCCCAGGCGCGTTTATAGCCCCACCGTCGATGCGTGGTGGCAAAATCGTTCATCCACTGGCGCACAGGCCCATAATCACGCAGCGTTTTCGCCCCGCCCGCCGCGCGGGTGCGGCAATACGTGGACCGGGACAGCCCAGAAACGCGCCCGCGCAAGACGCTGAGAAAACCCCTGACCAACCAGATAGCTCACAGCCTCGTGCCGGCGCGCCAGGCCTAGAAGTTTCCCTCCGCGAGCTCACGCAACGCTGCCTTCTCCAGCTTCACGACAATCTGCTCAGGCGTGTGCTTCGAGAACTTCCTCATGGTCATCCATTCTGCCCGGCTACAAGCAGCCAGGACTACTCAGAACAACCCTCTCAAAACAAACGGTCCGAAAAACCCAGACCCCTCCACAAAACCCAGACCCCTCCACGGCGGATTGTCGAGGTGGTGTTCAACGCGCAGGACGCCGTGGCGGCAGATGTCGGCGTGTCGTTGCAATTGCCCGGCTGGTGGCTGCACGGCCTGCGCGAGAGTGGGGCGGCACGATAGTCTGTGACTGACCGGCTCGACCTCAACGTATGGCAGGTGTTCCATGTTTTTCCGAGACGATGCGCTGAACCCCGCGGGCAACGGCCTCAGCCCCGACGAGTGGTGGAAGGGCGCGGTCGTCTACCAGATCTATCCGCGCTCCTTCAAGGATTCCAACGGCGACGGGTTCGGGGACCTCGAAGGCATCCGACAGAAGCTGGACTACCTGAAGAACCTCGGCGTGGACGTCCTGTGGCTCTCGCCGATCTACGCCTCCCCGCAGGCCGACAACGGCTACGACATCGCCGACTACTACGACATCGACCCCATGTTTGGGACGCTCGCGGACTTCGACCGCCTGCTCGCGGACGTCCACGAACGCGGCATGCGCCTCGTCATGGACCTGGTCGTCAACCACTCCTCCGATGAACACCCGTGGTTTGTAGAGTCGCGCTCCTCGCGGGATAATCCCAAGCGCGACTGGTACATCTGGCGTGACCCCCGCCCCGGGCACGTTGGCGGCGAGGCCGGGGCGCAGCCCAACAACTGGGGGTCCTTCTTCTCTGGCTCGGCTTGGGCCTGGGATGAGGCCACGGGCCAGTACTACCTGCACTTGTTCCACAAGAAGCAGCCCGACTTGAACTGGGACAACCCCGAGGTGCGAGCCGCCGTCTATCGCATGATGAACTGGTGGCTCGACCGCGGCGTCGACGGCTTCCGCATGGACGTCATCAACCTGATCTCGAAGGACCCGGCCCTGCCCGACGGCGTCGTTTACCCCGGGCGCGCGTGGGGCGAGGGCTTCCCGCACTTCTCGCAAGGCCCCCACCTGCACGACTACCTGGCCGAGATGCGCCGCGAGGTCTTCGCGGGGCGCGCCGGAACCATGACGGTCGGCGAAACTCCGGGCGTGCGCCGCGACAACGTCCTGCTGTTCACGGACCCGGCCCGGCGTGAGCTCGACATGGTGTTCCAATTTGACCACGTAGACCTCGGCCTCGAAGCGGGGAAGTTCCACCCCCGCCCGCTGCGTCCTGGCGAGCTTGCCGACTGCTTGAGCGCCTGGCAGGAAGCCCAGGGAAGCGTTGGCTGGAACAGCCTCTACCTGGACAACCATGACCAGCCGCGCGCCGTCAGCCGCTTCGGCGACGAGGCGCACCGCTACGCCTCGGCGACCGCCTTGGCGACCGCCCTGCACATGCTGCGCGGCACCCCCTACGTGTACCAGGGCGAGGAGCTCGGCATGACCAACGGGGTCTTCCACGGCCTCGACGATTTCCGCGACGTGGAGGCGCTGCGCTACTATCGCGAGGCTACCGCGGCGGGGGAGGACCCCGAGTCGGTCCTGGCCGGGATGCGCGCCACCGGCCGCGACAACGCGCGCACCCCCGTCCAGTGGGACGCGGGGCCGAACGCGGGCTTCACCGACGGCACCCCGTGGATCGGCGTCACCCCGAACTACACGGAGATCAACGCCGCCACCCAGGTGGGTGACCCCTCATCCGAGTACTCCTACTATCGGGCGCTCGCGGACGTGCGCCACGGCCTGCCTGTCATCGCGGCGGGCTCGTTCGAGCGCATCGTTACTCCCTCACCCGCAGTCTTCGCCTACCGGCGTATCTTCGACGAGGCCGTGGCAACGGTCCTCGTCAACCTTTCCTCACAGCCCGCGTCCCTGGGCGAGGTCGCGCGCGGGGTGAGCGGCGAGCTCATCCTGTCCAACCGGGACCTGTTCGAGGCCGAGCGAGAGGCTCCCGGCGTTCTGGAGCCCTGGGAGGCGCGTGTCTACCTCGCGTGAGGTGGCGCGCGTGGCAACTAGTGGAACCTGGGGCGTATCCCAGGGGTTCGCGCGCTGCGCGAGGTCAGAATGGCCCGCGCCCCGACTTCCCCGGCGAGGTGCGCCTGCGCGGATGGAAGGACGCCGGGCTGGGCAAGCCCTCGGTTGCCAGATGCTCTAAGACGCTTGTCGTGCCCACCGAGGCGTTCGCGGGCCAGATGCGCTACGGGTGCGCGCGGTCAGATACTTCTGCGTCCATACAATGAATACCTGTCTGAGTACATTGAGACAGTAAAGCAGCTACGTGAACAGTTCCCCCTGCCGATAGGCATTATTGCCTCCGAAGCGCAGCAGAAGAACTTCATAAGCCTTATGGGTAAGATTTTGCGCCTGCGCAATATCCTCACGGCTTATGATGACTTCGAAACCGATGACATTATGAGCCCGCGAGAGCTAGAAGACTAACGAAGGCGGAGACCGTGAAATCCCGGTAGAAATCTCCCGGGCCCTGGCGGCGTCGCCGTCGCTACGCGGCAAACGTGACCTTATTGAAGAGTTCTACCACTGGGTGTTTGCGTGATAACTAAGGTTTAGCTTGAGGCCTGCCTGAAGGTCTGCACCTGAGGTTTACAGGTAAAATCGTCCGTCGCCTATGATTTTTCAATACTGTTTTTATAGGTGAGGGACGATTTTGTAGGTAACTGCGGCGAGCTGGGCCTTGCCGTCGTCGAGACTGAACCCAGCGGCGCCGTCGGCGTTGGACCCACTGCCGTGCCTACCCCGGCGCGAGCCCAAGGAGCCCTTAACCCAAGGGGCTTAAAACCTCCCACTGAAAGCCGCCTACTTAAAGTCTGTAAAAATCCCTTAAAGCCCCCTGATCTGGTTGATGAACTGGGCCGAATAATCCAATGCCAGCCTAGCCTCGGGGATAAGTGGGCCCCCGGCCACATAAACATGGAAGGCTCCATGCTCAAAACGCAGCTTGACGTCAACCCCCGCGTCCAGTGCGCGGCGGGCAAACTCTACGACGTCGGGCGTGATAATGTCGTCGCTGCCTGCGAAAACACGCATGGGGGGGCAAGCGGTCAAATGAGCCATATAGCGGGCTGATGCGCGGATCCTTAGTTGCCAGCTTGCCGGCCCAAACCTGCCCTGCCCATTTCAGGCCGGGCACCCCAAGCATCGGGTCGCGAGGCAAAATGGCGGCAATATCCGGGTTGGTCATGGTCACATCAACCCACGGCGAGTACAAAATCAAGCCATCAACCTGACTTAAAGATAAGTCGCGGCGCTGCATCGCCAGGGAGGCACACAGGCCACCGCCAGCAGAGTCGCCAACCAAAATGACACGCTTATAGAGCAGCTGCGCATAGTCGATAGCTGCGTTCACCAGCGCAAACGCATCCTGGGCGCAGCGGGCGGGAGCCAGCGGATAATCCACCACAAGCACCGGCAAACTCGTGCGGTCAGATAGCCCAGCCACAATATTCCACTGGAAAGCAGACATGGCCTGGACATAGGCGCCGCCGTGCAAATAAATCAGCGCAGTATCAGCTGGCGCCAACAGAGGATCTAAAACAGGGCGCATATCTGGGCCAGCCTGGCGGGGGCGGTGAGCCTGTTGAAATTTTGCGGCCGGGCGCTTGGGGGTGACCCAGGTCAGTGGGCCGTGAGTGCTTAGATAAAAACGCCGGCGCATCCAAAACGGGGCAGGGGCGGGCGCCAGGGGGTGCAGGGCAGCGAAGCGCGTGGCCGCCTGCGAGTTAAGAATTGGTGGCACTAGGCGCTGACTGAGTTTAGCTAGGCTCATTTCAGTGGACATGTCTAAATCCTCTCCGGGTCTATACCTGGGCTCATACTAGGGCGGGCACGCAGCTAAGGCCCGTAATGAGTCTGCCGCCTGCGCCTATGCGTTAGGCTGGCGATAAATACTGGCTGGGTGCGCCGTCGGCACCAATGAGGTAAGGAGGGCCCATGTGGCAAGGAGGCAGCGAAACCCAGGACATTGCGGCGCACTATGAGCTTATCTGTGCAGATTGGCGGGCGGGCAAAGAAGTCTATTTGGCCGCCCGTTTCGACAAACACGGGCAGGCGGGGCTCGACTTCCTGTTGGCGCAGCTGTCTGGGGAAGGGGAGGAGAAAATCCGGGTGCTTACCGCCGCCCTGGCAGCTGAAGTGCTGTCCAAACTAAGGCACCTAGACTTTTACGCGCCCTACTGTGACAGGCTTTTGGGGCCGCTTTGCGCCCTGCTTGCTACTGGGGAGGCTCAGCTTCGCCGCAAGGTGGTTATCGCTTTGGGGTGGGTTGGTGGCGCAGGTGAGATTGACGTTTTGGCTCGGGTGCTTTTTAACGACGACGACGCACTGTGCCGGGCTTGGGGCGCGGCTAGTCTCATGCAAATGTCCTTCCACCGCGCTCAAGGGGAGGAGCTTAGGCTAAAAACCAAGGCGGTGTTTGCCAAGGCGATTAGCGAGGAAAAAGATCCCTATGCCTGTGGGGTCATGATCCAGGCGGCGCAGGAGCTGTTTTCTAAGCGGTGGGTGTCGGCAAGCGCAGTAGAGGGGCGCGAACTGGAAAAGATTGAAAAGGGGCGCAGGGCTGCCGTCAGGTTCTTGAGTAATGGGGTAGATGCATGTCAGAACTACATGCAATATCCACAGATTGTCAGATTCCCTTGTGTAATTAAAGTGATGTGCGCTACTCTGATTCAACTTTGTTTTGAACTGGCTGGCGCACTAAGTCGTGTTTCAGCCCTGTTCACCAGCTGAAATACGGGGGCGATCCCAATGAAGGGATTTAAAAATAAGCCAGCCGTCTTGCCGGCGGCTGAACCTAGCGCGGCCAAAATTGGTGAAGATGAGGCTGCGCCTGAGACTCGCGGTGAGACTAGCCTTGAGGGCGGCGCTAAGGGCAGCGGTGAGACTGGCATTGCGGGCCACAAGAAAAAGCGGGCTGGAAGTGGGCTGCCACCCTGGCTGCACGTTAAACCGCAAGACCGCTGGCCGCTGGTGCGAGTAGTGCTGGTAGTGGTGCTGTGTATCAGCGCCGGTTGGTACTTTGTGGACTTTTATGGCGGTAAAGACGCCCAGGCTGGGCAGGCTTTGCCTGGCGGGGGCGCTGTGACCAGCGCAAGTGTGAGCCGTGCAGGGGCGCGAGGCACGGTTTCAGCGACGCCGACATCAATGCCGGCGCCTTCTGCTTCGGTGAAGTGGACGCCTACGGCCCAGGAGGCTAAAGAAGCGCGCTGAGGCTTTGAATATGCCGCTTCCGGCTAAGCCAGAAGAAATCACACAGAATACCGATGATGGCGCTGTGGCCACGGCCAAGTATGCAGTTGACTTATATAATTACGCATTTTCTACGGGAAAAGTTGAAGAATATAAAGCTCTGTGTAAAGGGAGTCATAAATCTTGTGCCACAACTCCGGCGGCTATACAGAAATTACATGCTGATGGTGGCTGGGTTGATGAAATGCATGTAACGTTTATGGATGGATGGGTACGTAAAGATATTAAAGATAAAGTTGTTGTCGAGCTTTGGTATTACCAAACTGGTGGCATCGAATATCTTGGCGATGGATCAAAAGTTGATGTTAAACAAAGTAAATGGGCGGCATTAGTTACTTTGTCATATAACGGCAATAACTGGCAGGTAGAGGTGATTTACGGTGAGCAACGTTAAGGTATGCTGTTTAGCTTTAATGGTTCCATGTTTGTTCCTCTCGGGAGTTGCTCACGCAGATTCTGAGGACCCGTATTTTGATCAAAAATTAGGCCAGGCGGCAGCATTATTGTTGGAGCAAGGCAAGAAGAATCAGGTCCTGGCTTTGTGGGGGCTACTGGTAGCTCGGAGCTGCCAGAACAAGCGCAAGAAGGTGCGGCTAAGCCTGTGTTGCGATGCTACGGAAGTGGCGCAGCAGAAGGGGTTGTTTTTGAGGGGAGCGATTTAGATCCCTCACGCTATGACGCCTGCGAAGTAGTGCCTGGTCAGCCTCAAGGTGAAGGTGCACCTGTGCAGGCTAAACCGTTTGTGGTTACACGTGAGCAAGTTGCGAAATTATTCGTAAAAGGCAGTGGTGTTGAGCGTTACCCAGCTGGACGAACATTAGTGATTGATCACGATATTACGTTTTGGACTAGTGGCGATAAACAGTCCATTACTTCTAACCTGTTAGGTCGTCAGGTAGAAATTGAAGCCAGTCCGGTTAAATATATCTGGGACTTTGGTGATGGGGTAATCCAAGAAACTGACTATCCAGGGTCTCCACCTCCAGCAGGTGGAATCGTTCATCAATTCAAGGATACTGGCAATAATTTCCGAGTCCAGTTAACTGTAGTGTGGGTTGCTCGTTGGCGTTTAGCTGGTGGAGCTTGGCAAACTGTACGTGGCACGATTACCACCCATGAATTTAGTACATACTTCGATTTATATTTACCAGATTCGTACGGGGTGGTGCCCGGCTATGAGCCTTCGCCCACGATTGAGCCGCCTGTAGATAAACCTAGGTAGCAGTTTAACTCTGAAAATAGGGGTGAGCTCAGTGAAGAGATTAAAAATTGGTTGGCTACAGACATGGGTAGTTGCTGCTTTAGTAAGTTGCATCAGTGCTGGCTTATGCATCATGGTTTTCTATGCTGGTAAAGATGCTCAGGCTGGGCAGGCTTTGCCTGGTGGTGGCGGTGTGGCCAGTGCGAGTGTGATAAGTGCGAGTCGCGCAGGGGTGAAAGGTACGGCTCCAGTGACGCCGACATCAACGCCGGCGCCTTCTGCTTCGGTGAAGTGGACGCCTACGGCCCAGGAGGCGAAGAAGCGCGCTGAGGCTTTGAGTATGCCGCTTCCGGCTAAACCGAAAGAGATTACGCAAAACACCGATGAAGGCGCTGTGGCTACAGCCAAGTATGCCATCGAGTTATACAACTATACGTTTTCTACAGGGAATGTAGATGAGTATAAAGCCCTGTGTATTAGCGAAAGAAAATCCTGCGTTAAGGTTCCGGTGGACACACTTAAGATGCATCAAAATGGTGGTTGGGTAGACCCAATACAGGTGACTTTTGTTAGCGGTTGGGTTCGCAAAGATGTTACTAAGAATGTAGTTGTGCAGCTTTGGTTTTACCGTAATGCTAGTCAAGAGCACTCTGGTCAAGGTGAGCGTCAAGATATTCCTGCTGGTAAGTTCGTCTCTTTAGTTACCTTGAAATTTGATGGCGTTGAATGGAAAGTACAGGAAATTTATGTTGAAGAAAAACACTAAAACTTTTTAGCTTGTTAATGGGGCTGGTCTTAATGGAGCGATTGAAAATTAGTTGGCTGCCTATGCGGGTGATGGTAGTTTTGACGCTTTGTGTCAGTGTGGCTTTGTGTGGTGTAGTTTTCTATAGCCTCAGGCAGGCTTATGCTGGGCAGACTTCGCCTGGTAGGCACAGTGAGGCTACTACAAGTGTGAGTCATACAGGGGTGAGTGCTACCGCCTCGCCGCGATCTTCTGCTTCGGTGAAGTGGACGCCTACGGCTCAGGAGGCCAAGAAGCGCAATGAGGCTTTGAAAATGCAAGCTCCAGTCAGGCCTGAAGAAATTACGCAAAACACTGACAAAGGTGCTGTTGCCACGGCCAAGTATGCCATTGAGTTATATAACTATGCGTTTTCTACAGGGAATGTAGATGAGTATGCGAAGTTGTGTAAAGGGACCCATAAGTCCTGTGCTACAACTCCAGATGTTATTAAGAAAATGCATGCCAATGGTGGCTGGGTCGATAAATTACAGGTGACTTTTACAAGCGGTTGGGTTCGTAAAGATATTAAAGATGAACTTATTGTTCAATTATGGTATTACCAAAGTGACGGGTTTGAATATTCAGGTACTGGTTCTAATTTAGACTTGAAGCAAGGGAAACGCGCCGCATTAGTTAGTTTGTCTTATAACGGTACTAGCTGGCAAGTGGAAATGATCTATGTTGAAAAGCGCTAGCCACATGTATATGTTAGAGTGTAAAGCGCTTCGACCACGAGGCCAAAGAAGCCCTGCTTGGCATGGAGGATCTAATGTTTTTAAAGAGCGCGAAATATCCTGGTATTGAATATGAGGCAGGGGAAGAGATTTTTCTTTCCCCGCAAGAAGCTGGAACTTCCTTCTATTTGGATGTTGATGAAGAACTAACCTCTAATGGTGCGGCAATGGCTTTAGTGGCCTCATCCCTGGATGATGCAGATGGGTTGCTTGCAACTGCCAAAGAGTTTTTGAAACAGACGCTGTCAAGTAAGGATGCTAGTCACTATGGGACTGTCGCATATTTCATGGAGTACCACCGGGACCAGCTAGAGCCAGATACTCTAGCGGAACTGTTCCCCTTATGTGACCCGGGGGCAATGTCATTTGCGCAAATGGTAGATTTCTTGAAATCGTGCGTTTTGGCAGTTTGCTTGATGAAGAAACAGGCCAGCAAGCTTTCGTCCTCGATCTAAGCTTCAACCCTGAACTAACTGATGAGCTATTGGTTATTTATTTTGATCTAGAAAAACAGGTAGTTTCTCTAGCCCACGAAAGCTAACGTCCCAGCCAAGGGCGAGCGCCGTCGTCGTAGTTTAAGGCTGGCACGCAAGGACTACTTGGCTGCTATGGCAGCAAAGGCTGGGGAAGTTTATCCACTGGGGCCAGGGCAGGGGAGAGGCAGCTGGCAGATGAGCCGGGGGCGTTGCTGACCTTGACTGGTCGCCTGGTGGGTGCGGCCTAAGTTTGCCGTGCCCGGCCGCGCGGCTTAAAAAAGTGACCTCCGGTAGAGGGCCTGGTAAAGGATCTGGTAGGGGAACTACCTATTGTGGCCCTACAGATGGGTGTTTCATCGGGTGGAGGTAGTTGTTGGCCGCCTAGAGTGGTGTGTCCTTACAGATACTGACATTTCGTCCGTTGCCTATAAAACCCCATGTAATAATTATAGGGAAGAGATGATTTTGTAGGTGTCTGTAGGTGTCTGTAAGTGTTTGTAGGTGTTTGCAATGGAGCCTGATATGCCTAATACCCCCGGCGAGCCACGTCTAAAGGGTCAGGACCCGCAGCTAGGCGACGGCGACTACCCCATGGTTTTGTCCTGCACTATCGTTGACCGGGCCGCTAACCCTAAAGGCACTATCGTGGCTTTCCACGGGGTTAGTGACAACGGCGCCTCACTAGCCGATATTGGTGCGCGCTGGGGTGAGCAGTGGCGGGTAGTGCTGGTAGACAGTTTGGGTCACGGCCTCTCGCCGCGTTTTAGCCCCCAACAGTTACAGGCCCCTTTCCAAAGCGCCCTGCAAGCCGCCGCTGAGACGGTTCGAGTCGAGGCGAGCCAAAGTATTGGCGGCCAGGTGGTGATTTTTGGGCATTCTATGGGTGGGGCGATAGCGGCCGGCGTGGCCAGAGACCACCCCCAGCTGGTGCGGGCAGTGGTGCTAGAAGACCCCGCCCTGCTCACCCCCACCCAGGAGGCAACCTACAAAAACAATGCGGGGGAGTCTGTGGGCGGCCTTGAACACATCAGCCGCGACCAAAGCGGCGCCATCGCTAACCTACTGCTAGCCAAGCAGGCTTATCGCAACTGGCCGCTAAGCGAATACGGGCCCTGGGCACAGGCCAAAACCCAGGTGGACCGCGACTTCATCGCCACCGGGGTGGTGGGCCTGGCTGGGCGCGAAATAATCAAAGAGCTACAAGTACCCACCTTAGTGTTAACCGGTGACGGCCCCGACGTTTTGCTCGGCCAAGCGGGCCTAGAGAAGCTGGCCACATACGCTAACCCACACCTGCACACGGCCTTGATCAGCGGCGCCACCCACTGCGTGCGGCGCGATAAAAGCGAAAAATTCCAGCAGGCAGTTAACTCTTTCCTCGCCGCCCTACCCAAGCCGGCCCCGGCCCCCTATATTGCCCCCGAAATAGCGTCCCTGGTGGAAGGTATCCCACCCCAAACCACCTGGCAGGTGCAGGCGCTACGCGAACGCGGCGACAAACTACTAGGCGCCCAGGCCCCACTAGAAGCAGGCCACCTAGTTGAGGTAACCCAGCTGCCGGTAAAAGCAGGTGTTCAAAGCAGCGCGGCAATAGAGCTACGCATCTTGTCACGTAAAGGCCGCGCCCCGCGCTGCGTGGTGGTGTCGCTACATGGAGGCGGCTACGTTTGCGGCCGGGCCAGGTTCGACGACGCCCGTAACTTAGAGCTAGCCGATCTACTTGACGCCGTGGTGCTAAGCCCTAACTACACCCTGGCACCAGAAGCTAAATACCCTATCGCCGCCGCCCAATGCGAGGCGGTTCTAGAACGCGCCGCTACCTACGGTGTGCCCGTGTTTATTTACGGCGACTCAGCCGGGGCTGGCCTTGGCTACCAAACGTTAGCCCGGCTCATCCAAAACCAAAAACCGCTTGGGGTAAGTGGCTTTATTGCTTTAGAGCCCTGCCTAGACCCACGCCTAAAAACCGCCTCCTACAACCAATACTCGCGCGGGCCAGTATGGACTAAAACCGCCGCCACCCACGCCTGGCACCACTACGCCCCAGGCACCCCAAGCTTCACCCCTTACCCCTGCGCGCGGGCACTAGCTAAAAAAATGCCGCCAGTGATCGTGTTCATCAACCCCGCCGACCCGCTACGTGACGAAGGCCAAACCTGGGCTTTTGAACTAGTCGACGGCGGCGCCCAGGTAGAACTACACATGCCCCCCGGCACAGTACACGGCCTGCTTAGCGCCCCAAACACTAAAACCTGGAGGCAAGTACAGACGCTAATCAAAAACTTCGTCACCCAACTAACCCAAAACAGCTAAACCACACCCGGGGGAGCATCTAGATCAAAAGGGTAAGCACTTATAGCCAGGTGAAACCACAACCAGTCTAACCACTACAGCTAGTTAACTAAGCGGTGCTAGGGTGAAACCATGACGCGCGCGCTTATCACCGGATTTGAACCCTTTGGCCCCAACCCGGTAAACCCCACCCAGGCCCTAGTAGAGCTCCTACAAACCAAATACTCTGGCAGGGGCCTAGAAGCACAGCTACTACCAGTAACCTTCACCGGCGCTCGCGGACGTATCCAGGCCCTGATTGAAGCTAAACGCCCCCAGATTGTTTTATCTTGTGGGCTTTACGCCGCTGCCAGGCAGCTGCATGTTGAACGCATCGCGGTTAACGAGCAAGAAGGCCAAGACAATAGTGGTTTTAGCCCTACCCGCTCTGCGGTAGACCCCGCCGACGCCGATGGGCTGTTTGCCACCATCAACACCGCCGCCCTGCTAGGTAAGCTAAAAAACGCTGGCTTTGACGCCGCTATCTCCTGGCATGCGGGCACCTATGTTTGTAACACCACGCTTTACAGCGCCATCCAAGCCACTAAAACCTATGGGGCTAAAGCCGGGTTTTTGCATGTACCCACCGACGTGGACGTACCTAAACTAGCTGCCACACTGGCCGCCTGGGTGGAAGAAAACTAATGGTTTTCATTGTCGGGCTCACCGGGGGGATTGGTAGCGGAAAAACTAGCGTCGCTAAACTCTTCGCCACCTGGGGGGCCACCGTCGTCGACGCCGACCAAATCGCCCACAACCTACTAGCCCCAGGCAGCAAAGCCCTAACCCAGGTAGCTAAGCGTTTCGGGGCCAACATTATCGACGATAGTGGCCAACTAAACCGCGGCGCCCTAGCTAAAATCGTCTTCACCAACCCCACCGCCCGCACCGACCTAGAAAACATCACCCACCCCCTAATCGCCGCCCAAGCCTGGAGCCAGCTAACCCAAGCTAAAACCCCCATCGCCATCTACGACGTGCCCCTACTAGCCGAACAAGCCCTAGAGGGCAACCTACCGCCCTACGACGGCGTCGTCGTAGTAGAAACCGAACTAAACACCCGCCTACAACGCCTAAACAAACGCGGCCTAAACCCCACCCAAGCCAAAGCCCGCATCGCCAACCAAAGCCAGCGACACCCAACGCCGACGCGTCGCCGCCCAAGCACCCCACCACTGGATCATCACCAACAACACCACCCCCGCCGAGCTACAAACCCAAACCAAAAAAGTCTGGCAAGCCATCAACGCCCTAACCCAAACCACCACAACCCCAAACCCCAAACCAAGCCACAGGGGCTGCGCGCCCAGAATAAAACCACCACCCCACCCAAACCCCCCATAAAATAGGGCCATGCCAGACCTGCGCCGCGCCCAAAACCCCTTCAAAGTAATCAGCCCCTACCAACCCAGCGGCGACCAACCCCAAGCCATCGCCGAAATCACCAAACGCCTAAACGCAGGCGAAAAAGACATCATCCTCCTAGGCGCCACCGGCACCGGCAAATCAGCCACCACCGCCTGGCTAATCGAACAAATCCAACGCCCCACCCTCATCCTCGAACCCAACAAAACCCTCGCCGCCCAAATGGCAGCAGAATTCCGCCAGCTCCTACCCAACAACGCCGTCGAATACTTCGTCTCCTACTACGACTACTACCAACCCGAAGCCTACATCCCCCAAACCGACACCTTCATCGAAAAAGACTCCTCCATCAACGACGAAGTAGAACGCCTACGCCACAGCGCCACCAACTCCCTACTAACCCGCCGCGACACCGTCGTCGTCGCCTCAGTCTCCTGCATCTACGGCCTAGGCACCCCCGAAGAATACGTAGCCCGCATGGTACCCCTACAAGTAGGCCAAGAAATCGACCGCGACACCCTCCTACACAAATTCGTCGCCATGCAATACACCCGCAACGACATCGACTTCACCCGAGGCACATTCAGAGTACGCGGCGACACCATCGAAATCATCCCCATGTACGAAGAACTCGCCATCCGCATCGAAATGTTCGGCGACGAAATCGAAAACCTAGCCACCCTCCACCCCATCACCGGCAACGTAATCAACCAAACCAACAACGTCTACATCTTCCCCGCCTCCCACTACGTAGCCGGCGAACAACGCATGAAACAAGCCATCCAAGGCATCGAAACCGAACTCACCCAACGCCTCAAAGAACTCCAAAAACAAAACAAACTCCTCGAAGCCCAACGCCTCAAAATGCGCACCACCTACGACCTCGAAATGCTCCAACAAGTAGGCATCTGCTCAGGCATCGAAAACTACTCCATGCACATCGACGGCCGCCAACCCGGCCAACCACCCCACACCCTCCTCGACTACTTCCCAGACGACTTCCTACTAGTCATCGACGAATCCCACGTCACCATCCCCCAAATCGGCGCCATGTACGAAGGCGACGCCTCACGCAAACGCATCCTCATCGACCACGGCTTCCGCCTACCCTCCGCCGCCGACAACCGCCCCCTCAAATTCAACGAATTCGAACAACGCATCGGCCAAACCCTCTACCTATCCGCCACCCCCGGCAAATACGAACAACAACGCTCAGACACCCCCGTAGAACAAATCATCCGCCCCACCGGACTAGTAGACCCCAAAATCATCGTCAAACCCACCCAAGGCCAAATCGACGACATCCTCAACCAAGTCCGCCAACGCATAAACAAAAACGAAAGAATCCTCATCACCACCCTCACCAAACGCATGGCCGAAGACCTAACCACCTACATGGCCGACCGAGGCATCCGCGTCGAATACCTACACTCAGACGTAGACACCCTACGCCGCGTAGAACTCCTACGAGAACTACGCCAAGGCACCTACGACGTACTAGTAGGCATCAACCTCCTACGCGAAGGCCTAGACCTACCCGAAGTCTCCCTAGTCGCCATCCTCGACGCCGACAAAGAAGGCTTCCTACGCTCAACCACCTCACTCATCCAAACCATCGGCCGCGCCGCCCGCAACGTCAGCGGCGAAGTACACATGTACGCCGACAAAATCACCCCCGCCATGCAACAAGCCATCGAAGAAACCCAACGCCGCCGCACCAAACAAATCGCCTACAACAAAAAACACGGCATCAACCCCCAACCCCTACGCAAAAAAATCGCCGACGTCACCGACATGCTCGCCCGCGAAGACATCGACACCCAAGACCTCCTCGCCACCGGCTACCGCAACAACCACAAAACCACCCAACCCAAAAACACCAAAACCCACCGCGACACCCCCAAACCCAACGCAACCACCACAGACCTAACCAACCTCATCGAAGAACTCACCCAACAAATGCACACCGCCGCCACCAACCTCCAATTCGAACTCGCCGCACGCCTACGCGACGAACTAAAAGACCTCAAAAAAGAACTCCGCACCATAAACCAAGTCAGCTAAACCCACCCCCAAACACACCCCACCACAAACCAAAACCCACAAAAGTAACCCAAACCACAAACAAACCCCACAGAAACCCACCACCAAAACCCACCCGCGCTCGCGGTATAGTTAACAGTGACCATAAGGGGAGTACTTCCACTAACAACGACGTCGTCATCACGGTTTGCAGCAGGCAAACCCGGCGTCGCGGGCCCAGCTAAGCGGGCGGGAGGAGACCTTCGATACCTGCGACACGTACCGGAGGAGCACCTAAGTGCACGTTCATTTGCTTGGCTGGATTGGCCTAATCACCATCATCGTTGCGCTGATTACGGTGGACATTGTGGGCCATGTGCGCAAGCCGCACGCCCCCACCATGAAAGAAGCCACCACCTGGTCTATTGGCTATATCAGCCTGGCAGTGCTGTTTGGGGTGCTGGTGTGGGCCATCTACGGGGGCCAATATGCGGGCCAGTTCTATGCCGGCTGGCTCACCGAGTGGTCTTTGAGCGTAGATAACCTGTTCGTTTTTATCATTATTTTGGGTGCCTTCAGGGTGCCGCGTGAATACCAACAAAAAGCCCTGATGTACGGCATCATCATTGCCCTGGTGCTGCGCTTTGTCTTTATTGCCTTGGGTGCGGTGCTGATCTCCCAGTTCAGCTGGGTTTTCTACCTGTTTGGCGCGTTCTTGATTTACACCGCTATCAACCAGGTACGTGAAGGCGCACACAAAAAGGATGAGGGTGAAGACGAGGAGTACCACGAAAACACCTTCACCGCTTGGGTGCGTAAGCTGGTGCCCACCACTGAGGGTTTTGTAGGTAACCGCCTGGTTATTAGCCACGGTGGCCGGCTGATGATCACCCCGCTGCTGCTGGTGATTATCGCTTTGGGTAGCGCGGACTTGATGTTCGCTTTTGACTCTATCCCCGCGATTTTCGGTTAACCCAGGAGCCCTACCTGGTGATGGCCGCTAACGCTTTCTCGCTGCTGGGCTTGCGCCAGCTGTTCTTCTTGATTGACGGGCTGCTGGAGCGCCTGATTTACCTGTCTTACGGCTTGGCCGTGATTTTGAGTTTCATTGGTTTCAAGCTGATCAACCACGCCCTGCACGAAAACGACCTGTTTTTCCTTAACTCCGGCAAGCCCATTGAGATTGTGCCCGAGCCTTCGAACCTGCTTTCTCTGGCAGTGATTGTGGTGACGCTGGTGGTTACGGCGGTGGCGTCGCTGCTGGCCACGCGCGCTATGCAGCGCAAGCAGGGACCGCTAAGCCAGGCGGTTAGCGCCGAGTCTGCCCGCCGTCACATTCCTGAAGCTGACTGAAGCTAACTGGCTGAAGCTAACTGGCTGAGGGTGCTGGCTGGCCGAGGTTAAAAGCTAACTGACTGAGGCTAGAAGCCAGCTGAAGCTGACAGAGAGGAAAAATATGAGTGCGCGAGTGGGTCACGCTTCCTATACGCCGCCTGCAGTAGACGAGCTTTATTTAGCTCAAGGGCTTAGTTTTAAACAGGTGGCCCACGCGCGCGCGCCGCAGACGAAACTAACGAGTTTGATAACTCTTCTTCGCGCTCTATAGTCGCGATTTTGCGGGCGAACGTATTTACGATTTTTAACGCAATCTTGGCTAGCGCCGTGGTGGTGGTGCTGGCGGTGGGCTCTTGGCAGGATGCCGTATTCGGTTTTGTGTTGCTACTAAATACGCTTACCGGCACTATTGCGGAGCTGCGAGCTAAACGCGCCCTGGATAATTTGGCGGTGTTAGCGGCCCCTACGGCGCATGTTATTCGCGATGGGGAAGCTAAAGACATTGAGGTTTCCCAGGTAGTACTGGGGGAGTTGCTGGAGCTGCGTAGCGGCGATCAAGTGCCCGCAGATGGCCAGGTGCTTAGCTCTAATGGCTGCGAAATTGATGAGTCGATTCTTACCGGCGAGTCGGTGGCGGTGCGTAAGCACGAAAATGATCAGGTTTTAAGCGGCACCACAGTGATTGGCGGTAGCGCCCGTATCCGCGTCACAGCGGTGGGGGAGCACTCCTACGCTAACCGTTTGGCTATGGAGGCCCGTAAATATTCAGTGGTCACCAGCGAGCTACAAGAGGGCACTAACCGGGTGCTGACCTGGATTTCTTGGGTTATTGTGCCCATGACGCTGCTGCTGCTGTGGTCGCAGCTGCGGGTTGCGGGCGGTATTAGCGGCTCACTTTGACAGTGGCCAGTGGAAGGCTGCGATGGTGTTGGCCGTGGCCGGAGTGGTGGGCATGGTGCCTCAGGGCTTGGTGCTGCTAACTTCGGTTAACTTCGCAGCGGCAGCCATGACTTTGGCCCGACGTAAGGTGCTGGTGCAGGAATTGCCGGCGGTTGAGGTGCTGGCGCGCGTGGACATGCTGTGCCTGGATAAGACCGGTACGCTCACTAGCGGCGCGGTGGAGCTTGACCATATTGAAAACTGCTTGGGTTCTGCTTGCGCTGATGGTGATGGTAGCAGCCCCGCCGCTGGCAAGGTTAGTGCCGACGTCGCCGCTGGGGGTAGCGCTGGGACTGGCTCTGGCGCCGTCGTCCCGGCCAGTGCCGACGACGCCGCTCGGGCCGCCTTGGCCTATCTGGTGGGTGGCAGTGAGGCCAACGCTACCGGCAGCGCTATCGCTGCTGGACTAACTGGCCTTGAACCAGCCCAAGCCCGCTACGCTATTGCTTTTAACTCCGCCCGTAAATGGTCGGCAGTGCAAACCCAAGCTGGCGCCTATGTTTTGGGAGCCCCCGAAATCGTACTGGCTGGTAGCACTGGCTCAGGCAGCACGGAGACGGACAATGCGGACTCTGACGGCACTGGCTTAGGCAGCACTGACAACGCCGCACTAGAGCGAGTCAAAGCTCTGGCGGGCACGGGTAAACGTGTGCTGGTGCTAGCCCACTCAAACCAGGCGCTAGATCAAAGTGAAAACCCCACGCTGCCAAAAGATCTAACCGCCGCCCTGCTGGTGGTGCTAGCTGAGCAGGTGCGTCCCGACGCCGCCCAAACCCTGGATTATTTCAAGCGCCAAGGTGTGGCAGTACGAGTAATTAGCGGTGACAACCCGGTTACTGTGGCCGCTATTGCCGCGCACCTGGGTTTACGTAACCCCGACGGCAGCGAACCAGTTGGGGTTGATGCCCGCACCCTACCCGCCATTGAAGACACCCAGGCTTTAGCTGACGTGCTCGAAAAGCACACAGTGTTTGGGCGCGTAACCCCGGAACAAAAACGCGCCTTCGTTAACGCCCTTAAATCTCGCGGTCACACCGTGGCCATGACCGGCGACGGCGTCAATGATGCTTTGGCACTTAAAGACGCTGACCTGGGTATTGCCATGGGTAATGCGGCTCCAGCCACTAAAGCGGTCTCGCGCCTGGTGCTACTTAACTCCCAATTTGATGCCCTGCCCTCAGTGGTGGCTGAAGGTAGGCGCGTAATTGCCAATATGGAACGCGTAGCCTCACTGTTCCTAACCAAAACCACCTGGGCGGCGCTGCTGGCAGCAGTAGTGGCTATAACCGGGTTTGTTTATCCCTTCCTGCCACGTCAGCTGACCATTGTTTCTTCACTAACCATTGGTATTCCAGCCTTTGTGCTGGCTCTGGCGCCCACTAATCAGCGTTACCGTGCTGGCTTCTTGAGCCGTGTGCTGCGCTTGTCTGTACCCGCCGGCGTGATTGTGGTGGTTGGGGTGCTGTGTGCGCGGCTAACCCTGATTTTGATGGCTGCCAACCGTAACCAAATCAGTTCAGTATGTACCCTGGTGCTTGTGGCCGGGGGACTGTGGCTGCTGTCTTTGACGGCGCGTCCCTGGGTGTGGTGGCGAGCCTTGCTAGTGGTCATAATGAGCGCCGCTGCTTTAGCTGTGGTGCTGCTGGCGCCGCTACGCGGCTTCTTTGACCTGGCAGCGTTAACCGCAAACTCTTGGCTGGTGCTCGTCTGCGCCGCCGGGATAGTGTGCGCGGCGCTAGAAACCCTAGGGCGCTACAACGCCGCCCGCGCGCAAGACAGGTAGGCCCACAGGGCCTAAGCTGGCGCAGCACCTAAACTGGCTAGCTTAGAGTGCCAAAGGGGGGCCGACTTTTAGTCGGCCCCCCTTTGGCGTGCTTAAGAAGCTTAGGGACGCGGGCGCATTGGCGCGGTAGAGGAGCGTACCACCAGGTCAGGGTTGTAAACGTAATCCTCATGGACAAGCGTGCGGGCTGAGCCAATAGCGTCAAACAGGGTTTGCACGGCTGCGTTAGTAATGGCGTTAACCGGTTGACGCACAGTGGTTAGGGCCGGGTCGGTATGGCTCATAAGGAAAGTGTCGTCATAACCCACTACTGAGACGTCGTCGGGGACGCTTAATCCGGCGTCGCGCAAAGCCCGAATTACCCCCAGCGCTTGCATATCAGAGCCGCACACTACCGCTGTAGCCCCGGCGCGAATAAGCGGACCAGTAGCCGCCGCCGCAGCCTCATAGGTGTAGAAAGTCTCTGCTGTTAACGGGTCTTCTACGTCAAATAGCTCGCTCATAATCTCACGGAAGGCAGCTAGTTTCCGGGCTGAGGGAACCACATGGGAGCGGCCAGTAAGTAGGGCAATATTACGGTGCCCCAGCTGGGCCAGGTGACCTACCGCAGCGCGGATCCCGGCGGCGTCGCCAGTAGAAAAGTCTGGGGCAGCAATCTCTGGGCGGGCGCCATTAATAGTCACAAACGGAATACGCCGATCCGTTAAATCCTGGTAGCGGTTAAGGTCGCCTAAATAATCAGCGTGACGGCCAGAGACAAAAATAATGCCGTCAACATCGTGAGCAATAAGTGACTCAAGATGGTCTAGTTCTGAGGTGGCACCGGGAGTTTGCGAACGCAGCATGGCCACCCCGCCAGAGCCTGCAATAGCGTTTGCAGGTTATGGGCGAAAGCCGCAAAAATTGGGTTGGTCAGCTCAGGTAAAATCACTCCCACATTCGGAACGCTGCTGGTAGGCTCTAGTACAGGGCGCTCATAGCCCAACTCATCAATAGCGGTAAGTACTTTAGCCCTAGTCGCTTCGGAAACTTGACCCACCCCGTTGAAGACACGCGATACGGTTGCAGTAGAAACCTGCGCACGTGCAGCAATGTCTGTCATGCGAGTGCGTTGCTTCGACATTGAAGACCCTCTCTAAATGCGGGGCTATTTCAGGGGAAACTTACCTAACCAATATAGCAATTAAAAATCTTTAAAGAAAACTGTTGCAGAAACGTTTCAGGGCGTTTACAGTGGGGTTTAGGTCGGCCGCTAACGGGAGTAGGGCGACACGCAACAACAGGAGTTGACATGCGACGTGGCATAGCGGCGCTTGTAGCCATGATCATGACAGCCTCACTGGCTGCCTGTGGTGGCTCAACTAGCGCTACTAAAAACCAGTCTGACGCAAGTACAGCTGTACTTACTGTCTGGGCTGATGATACGCGATATACCCAGATTCAGGAACTGGCAAAAGACTTCACCGCTTCCAGCGGCATTAAGGTCAATGTGGTCCAAAAGTCCGAGTCGAACATGGACCAGGAATTCATTACCCAGGTTCCCACCGGCAAGGGCCCTGACGTCACCGTAATGGCCCACGACAAGCTAGGTTCCCTAGTTTCTAACGGTGTAGTTGCCCCCGTGGACCTAGGTGAAAACAAGGACAAGTTCTCCGAGGCTGCCATTGCGGGCGTAACCTACGACGGTCAGACCTACGGTGTGCCCTACTCGGTAGAGTCTGTGGCCTTGGTGCGTAACAACAAGCTCACCACCGCCACCCCCAAGACCTTCGATGAAATGATTAGCGCCGGTAAGAGCGCCGGTGTTAAGTACCCCTTCATCGTGCAGATGGGCGACAAGGGCGACCCTTACCACTTCTACGCCTTCCAGACCTCGTTTGGTGCTCCCGTATTCAAGCAGGGTAAGGATGGCTCCTACACCAACCAGCTGGCGCTAGGTGGCCAAAACGGTCAGAACTACGCTAACTGGCTGCGCACCCAGGGTAAGGCTGGTATCTTCAACCCTTCCATCACCTCTGACATCGCCAAGGAAGCCTTCCTCAACGGCCAGTCACCCTACATTGTGACCGGCCCCTGGAACGTCACCGACTTCCGTAAGGCCAACATGGACATCACCATCCTGCCCATTCCTTCTGCTGGTGGGCAGCCGGCTCGGCCCTTCGTTGGTGTACAGATGTTCTACCAGTCCTCCAAGACTAAGAACCCCGTGCTGGTAGCTAAGTTCTTCGAGTTCTTGCAGACCAAGGCTGCTCAGGCCAAGCTGCAGAAGCTTGGTGGCCGCGTACCGGCCATGAAGGAAGTAGCCAAAGGAAGTTACCGACCCCGACATTAAGGCCTTCGCGCAGGTGGCCGGTGAAGGTGTGCCCATGCCGGCAATTCCGGAAATGGGTTACGTATGGGACTACTGGGGCACCACCGAGGTTGACATCACCAACGGTAGCCAGGCTCCCCAGGACGCATGGAACGCCATGATCAAACATCGAGTCCAAGTTCAAGAAGTGAGTGCGGATAATGGCTGACACTAAGAAGCAGGCGAGCTATTCGCCTTCACATGCGCGCGACGTTATGCGCCCTGGCTTCATTGCCAAACTAGTTTTGATGATGCTCATCGACGCGCTAGGCCTCTACGGTCTATTCGCGGCCTGGGCTGCTGGCTCCACTGCCATCGCCGTCACCATGGTGGTCGGCCTAATCATCATCAACTGGGTTTACTTCTCCAAGCGGATGCTGCCCGCCAAGTACCTGGTTCCCGGCATGGTATTCCTGCTGGTCTACCAGGTGTTCGTAATGGGCTACACCGGTTATGTGTCGCTGACCAACTACGGTCAGGGCCACAACTCCACCAAGGACGACGCCGTCAACTCGATCCTGGCTGCCGGTGAGCAGCGAGCCGAGGGTGCACCCACCGTGCCCACCGCCGTCGTCGAAAACGGTGACAAACTACAGCTGGTAATCCGTGACGCAAAAACCGGCAAGCTTATGATCGGTGACGCCAAGACCAAGCTAAAGGATGTTGACGGTCAGTCCACCGCCACCGCCATTACCTCGGTTAATGGCCACAAGATCCTAACCTTCGACCAGATCGTAGCCCGTCAGGACGAGGTAGCTAAGCTACAGGTTCCGGTTAGCGATAAGGCTGCCGACGGTCACTACAAGACCACCGACGGCACCCACGGTTACCTGGCCAAGTCCATCTACAGCTACGACGCTAAGAGCGACAAGCTGACCAACACCCACACCGGTGCGGTCTACCAGGCTGACAACAAGACCGGTGTCTTCAAAGGCGCTAGCGGCGTTGAGCTCAAGCCCGGTTGGCGCGTATTCGTAGGCACCAAGAACTACACCGAAATGTTCACCGGCTCGGAGCTGGCAGGGCCTTTCGTTAAGGCACTGATCTGGTCCTTCGTGTTCTCCCTGGTGTCGGTGCTGTCCACCTTCGCGCTGGGTCTGTTCCTGGCCATGGTTTTCCACGACAAGCGCGTAAAGGGCCGCAAGATCTACCAGTCGCTGCTGATCCTGCCCTACGCCTTCCCGGCCTTCCTATCCACGCTGGTATGGCACGGTATGCTCAACAAGGACTTCGGTTTCATCAACCAGTTCTTCTTCGGCGGTGCCCACATTCCGTGGCTCGAAGACGGCTGGCTGGCCAAGCTCTCGATCCTGGGCGTGAACCTGTGGCTCGGTTTCCCGTACATGTTCCTGGTGTGCTTGGGTGCCCTGCAGTCCCTGCCCAGCGATGTGGAAGAGGCTGCCAAGATGGACGGTGCTACCGGTCTGCGTACCTTCTGGTCAGTTAAGCTGCCACTGGTACTACAGTCCACTGTGCCGCTGCTGATTGCCTCCTTCGCATTCAACTTCAACAACTTCTCGTTGATCTACATGCTCACGGGTGGTGGCCCCAACTACAAGAACATTTCGGTTCCCGTTGGTGAAACCGACGTGCTTATCTCCATGGTTTACAAGATTGCCTTCGCCGGTGGCTCGCCCAACTACGGCCTGGCATCAGCCATGTCTATCTTCATCTTCGTGGTGGTGGGCGTAATCGCCTGGCTCGGCTTCCGCCGTACTAAGGCACTGGAGGAACTGTGATGGCTAAGACCAAGAAAAATCAGCCCAAGCTGCACACTGCCATCACCGGCAAGCGCTGGTGGCAAGAAGTAGGCTGGCGCCACATTGTGGGCGTGCTGGCAGTTATCTACTGCCTAGTGCCACTTATCTACGTGGTTTCGGTGGCTCTAACGCCGCGCGCCACTTTGACCGGTGGACTGTTCAAGAACTTCCAGTTCTCCACCATGTTCGAAAACTTCACCGCCCTGGGCGCGGGTAGTACTCCGTGTTCTGGTCCTGGATCCTCAACTCGCTGATCGTGTCCTCTGTGACCGCTGTGGGTACCGTGCTGATGGGTGCGGCTGCGGCCTACGCCTTTAGCCGTTTCCACTTCCGTGGCCGTCGCGGCACTCTGACCGGCCTGCTGCTGATCCAGATGTTCCCGCAGATGCTGGCCTTCGTGGCACTGTTCCTGTTGCTGCTGGGCCTGCAGGATGTATTCCCGGCTCTGGGTCTGAACTCGAAGCTAGGTCTGATCTGCGTGTACCTGGGTGGTGCGCTGGGTAGCAACACCTTCCTGCTCTACGGTTTCTTCAACTCCATTCCGCGTGAGCTCGATGAGGCTGCGGAGATCGACGGCGCCTCACACGCCCAGACCTTCTGGACCATCATCATGCCGCTGGTGCTGCCGGTACTGGCCGTGGTGGGGCTGCTGAGCTTCATCTCCTCCTTCGGCGACTTCGTGATTGCCCGCGTAGTGCTGCAGACTCAAGACCAGTACACGCTGGCTGTGGGTATGTACGCCTGGGCTTCGGACGCACGTAACGCCCCGTGGGGTATCTTCGCTGCTGGTGCGGTAATCGCAGCTGTGCCCGTGGTGCTGCTGTTCCAGTACCTGCAGAAGTACATTGTTTCTGGTCTGACCGCCGGTGCGGTTAAGGGCTAGTAGCTAAAAGTTAAGGAGGCCTCGGCATTTTGCCGGGGCCTCCTTGCTGTATGTGGACAGTTAATTTACTTGGCCTCTTGTAGGGGAGGGGCTAGGTGGGCTTCGAGCCAGCTGGCTAAAGCTGAGCAAATAAGTAGCTGTAGCTGGTGGAAACAGATCATAGGGACGGCCACGGTAGCTGCTATGGCGGGGGAGAACATGGCGCCAGCTAAAGGTAGGCCGGTAGTTAAAGATTTCTTTGAGCCGCACATGAGTAGTGAAACTCGGTCGCCGTAAGTAAATTTGAGGGGTTTGCCTAGGTACCAGGTGCAGGTCAAGGTCAGCGCCAACTCCACCACAATAGCCACTAGCATTAGCCCAATTTGCCAGGCTTTCACGGCGGTCCAAACATGCAGGCGCATAGACTCGCTCATAGCTGCAAACACAATCAGCCAAATAACCGCCTGGTCATATTGACGCAAAACCATCTTGTGGCGGCGCACATAGTTACCCGCCTTAGGTTCAACCAACTGGCCCAGGGCAAAGGGCACCACAATTTGTACAAACACATCCACTAGTCCAGAGGCATTAATCTGTCCGCCCTGGCCCAAGAACAGCAAGGCCAGCAGTGGGGTGAGTACCACCCCGGCAATAGTGGAGATAGTGGCGGCGCATACTGAGGCGGCAATATTGCCGCGCGCAATCGACGTCATCGTCACTGAGGACTGCACCGTGGAAGGCAGCAAGCCCACAAACAGTAACCCCAGTGCCAAAGTGTGGCCCACCAACGGCGAAAAGGCGGTGCTAGTAGCCCAAGCCAGCAGCGGGCACAGTGCGAAGGTGGCCAGCAAAATAGCGCCCTGTAGCCTCCACGAACGCAACTCTTTGAGCACGTCACGGCTACGCAGACGGGCGCCATAGAGGAAGAACAGTAGGGCAATAGCCCAGATCTTTATTTCATCTAGCACCTTGGCCACGGCGCTGGGCACAGGAATTATCAGTCCCAGTACTGCGCAAGAGACAATGCCGATAATAAACGGATCAATTTTAAAGCGCTGCATATTTTTAGTTTTTAATCTGGACAAGAGCTAGTGGAAAAGAATCTAGGGGCGCAGACACTGCGAGGGACAGGCAGTGTGGGGCGCAGACACTGCGAGGGACAAGCAGTGTGGGGCACAGGCACTACGGGAAACAAACATTGCGAGGGACAAAAAATGATTCTGGCCAGGTTGCCCTGGCCAGAATCTGTATCGGTAGCTCAGGCCTCGATCTGGCCGATCACCGGGTTCCACTGACGCGGGGTACGCTTAGCGATGAAACCGGCCTGGTTGAAGGGGTCGTTTTCAAGCAGCTCTAGGGCGGCCTCAGCGGATTCGGCACGCACCACAATCAGGGCGTCGTGAGTGCCTACATAAGGGCCGGCGGCAATGAGTTTGCCCTGCTCAGCCAGCTCCCCATTGAAAGCGCGGTGAGTGGGGCGCACCTGCGCCATTTCCTCGTCACGGTCAGTTACATAGTTGTATTCAACTGCGAAAATAGCCATAGCCGCATTCTACGCGGAAAACTGTGAGTTTACCTCGAACAGGTGTACGTTAGCCCTTTGTCCTAATAGACTGAACAGGTGACTGATTCCCTGATTGTCCGTGGCGCGCGTGAACACAATCTTAAAGGTGTAGATCTAGATCTACCCCGCAACAAGATGATCGTTTTTACGGGGCTGTCAGGCTCAGGTAAATCCTCCCTGGCCTTTGACACTATCTTCGCTGAAGGTCAACGCCGCTATGTGGAGTCACTATCCTCCTATGCCCGCCAGTTCTTGGGGCAGATGGATAAGCCTGATGTGGACTTTATTGAGGGCCTAAGCCCGGCGGTATCTATCGACCAGAAATCCACTTCACGTAACCCGCGCTCAACCGTGGGTACCATCACCGAGGTTTATGACTATCTGCGTCTGCTTTATGCGCGCGCCGGGGTACAGCACTGTCCTAAATGCGATGCGGTGATTTCCTCCCAGACTCCCCAGCAGATCGTTGATCAAATCCTTGATTTTGGGCAGGGTACCCGCTTCCAGGTGTTGGCGCCGATGGTGCGCGGACGTAAAGGCGAGTACCTGGATCTGTTTGAAGACCTGCGTTCACGCGGCTTTTCGCGGGTGCGGGTGGATGGCCAGTTGCGTCGGTTAGATGAGGAAATCAAACTAGCCAAAACCCGCAAACATGACATCGACGTCGTCGTTGACCGCATGGTGGTTAAAGACTCAGCCCGCAGCCGCATGAGCGACTCGGTGGAGACGGCGCTTGAGCTAGCCCAGGGCCTGGTAGTGATTGAGCGGGTGGATCTAGACGCCGCAGATCCCCAGCGTGAGCGGCGCTTTTCCCAAAAACGCGCCTGTCCTAACGCCCACCCGCTGACTCTCGATGAGATTGAGCCGCGTACATTCTCCTTTAACGCTCCCTACGGCGCCTGCCCGGCCTGTGACGGGATCGGCTCACGCCTGGAGGTGGATCCCAGCCTAGTTATCCCAGATGAGGACCCTAACCCTGGGGGAGGGGCGGTGACGCCCTGGAATTCACACTCGGAATACTTCCTGCGCCAGCTGTCGGTGCTAGGCCAGGAGCTTGGCTTTGACCTTAACACCCCTATAAAGACCCTAAGCGAGCAGGTCAAAGAGGTTATTTTGAACGGGCGAGACTATAAAGTCACCGTCAAATACCGCAACCGTTGGGGGCGCGAGCGCTCTTACTCCACCGGTTTTGAAGGCGTATTGGGTTACGTCAAACGCAAGTATGACGAAACAGAGTCCGACTGGTCGCGTGAACGCTACAAGGGCTATATGCGTGAGGTAGCCTGCCCTACCTGTAAAGGTGCCCGCCTGCGCCCGGAGGTTTTGGCCGTGCGGGTGGGGGACCTAAATATTTCCCAGCTGTGTGAGCTTCCTATTGCCAGCTCACGTAAGTTTATGGCGGAGCTCAAGCTGGAGGGTGCTGCCGCCAAGATTGCTGCGGCAGTGTTGACTGAGATTAATGCGCGTTTGGGTTTCTTGGTTGATGTGGGTCTGGATTATTTGTCGCTTTCGCGCGGCGCGGCCACGCTCTCTGGTGGTGAAGCCCAGCGTATTCGCCTGGCAACCCAGATTGGTTCGGGCCTGGTGGGGGTGCTGTATGTGCTTGATGAGCCCTCCATCGGTTTGCATCAGCGCGATAATCAGCGCCTTATTAGCACCCTGGAGCGTTTGCGCGACTTGGGTAACACCCTGATTGTGGTTGAGCATGACGAAGACACTATTCGTGCAGCTGACTGGATTGTCGACGTCGGCCCGGGCGCGGGGGAGCTGGGTGGGCGCGTGGTCCACTCGGGTAGCTTTGGCAGGCTTGAAAAAGAACCCCAACTCGGTAACCGGAGCTTTTTTGGCCGGGCGCCGGGCAATTGAGATCCCGGCCGTGCGCCGTCCGGTAGACCCGCAGCGTCAGCTGGTGGTTAAGGGGGCGCGTGAGCACAACCTGCGCAATATCGACGTCGCCTTCCCATTAGGGTGCTTTGTGGCTATTACCGGGGTGTCTGGCTCGGGTAAATCCACCCTGGTCAACTCGATTTTGTATCAGACTTTGGCCAATAAACTTAACGGCGCTAAGGGTGTGCCCGGACGGCACAAGACAGTGTCTGGTTTGGAGCACCTGGACAAGGTAGTGCATGTAGACCAGTCGCCAATTGGGCGCACTCCGCGTTCAAACCCAGCCACCTACACGGGCGTGTGGGATCATATTCGCAAGATTTTTTCGGCCGTGCCTGACTCTAAGGTGCGTGGTTATGGGCCTGGGCGTTTCTCCTTCAATGTTAAGGGTGGGCGCTGTGAGGCCTGTAAGGGTGACGGCACCTTGAAGATCGAGATGAACTTCCTGCCGGATGTGTACGTGCCTTGCGAGGTGTGTCATGGGGCTCGCTATAACCGTGAGACCTTAGAGATCCGCTATAAAGGCAAGAATGTGGCTGATGTGCTGGATATGACTATCAGTGAAGCCTCAGATTTCTTTGCGGCCACCCCGGCAATTGCCCGTCACCTAAACACGCTGGTGGATGTGGGTTGGGTTATGTACGTTTAGGGCAAAGCGCCACTACTCTCTCTGGTGGTGAGGCCCAGCGGGTAAAGCTGGCCACTGAACTACAGCGACGCTCAACCGGGCGCTCAATCTATGTGCTTGATGAGCCCACCACCGGCTTGCACTTTGAAGATATCCGCAAGCTGCTGCTGGTGCTGCAAGGGCTGGTAGATAAAGGTAACTCGGTGCTGGTGATTGAGCACAACCTGGATGTTATTGCCAATGCCGACTGGATCATTGATATGGGTCCCGAGGGAGGTTCTGGCGGTGGCACAGTGGTGGCTACGGGCACGCCTGAGCAGGTAGCTAAGGTTGAAAAGTCCTACACCGGCAAGTTCTTGGCGCCAGTTTTAGCTAAGTCACGAAACTAATTGGGGTAAAAGGTTAAAAACCTCCCCGTGTTCGATTTTGTTGGTTTATTATCGTTCTATGAGCGAATCGGGGCTGCAAGCCGCACAGAAAAAAATGCGCCAAGCCGGCGTTAATGAGGCTGCCGTTAAGGTATTCACCCACTACTACCACCAGCTAGAGGCAGGCACCACCGGACTGATCCCGGAGGAGACCATCTCTCCTTTAACACAGGTGCAAAGCCTGCAAGAGGTGGAAGTTAGCCCGGCAGTTGAGCGTGAAGCACTGGCCAAAACAGTAATCATCAAGCTTAATGGTGGCCTGGGTACATCGATGGGGATGGATCGCGCCAAGACGCTGCTGCCAGTACGCAATGGATACACATTCTTGGACATCATTGTGCGCCAGGTGCTGTCTGCTCGTGAACGTTACGGCGTGCGTCTGCCGCTAATCTTCATGGATTCCTTCCGCACTCAGGCCGATACCCTGACTGCCCTGGCTAAGTATCCGCAGCTGGTGGTAGATGATCTGCCGTTAGATTTTGTGCAAAACCAGGAGCCTAAGTTACGCGCCGACGATTTAAGTCCAGTTAGCTACCCGCAAGATCCCTCACTAGAGTGGTGCCCGCCTGGCCACGGTGACATTTACACCGCGCTTTACGGCTCTGGGTTGCTAGATAAATTGATTGACGCCGGCTTCCGGTATGCCGCCACCGCCAACGCCGACAACCTGGGAGCTGCCCCCAGTGCTAAGGTGGCCGGCTGGTTTGCCTCCAGTGGTGCCCCCTATGCCGCTGAGGTGTGTGAGCGTACTTTGGCTGATGTTAAGGGTGGACACTTGGCAGTGCGTAACAGTGATGGGCGCATCATTCTGCGTGACACCGCCCAGACTCCTAGTGACCAGATGCACTATTTCACTGATCAGTACCGTCACCCTTACTTCCACACCAACAACTTGTGGTTTGACCTGGTGGCTCTGCGTGAAGTGCTACGTCAACGCGACGGCGTACTGGGGCTGCCGCTGATTAGGAACGCTAAGACCGTAAATCCGGCCGACTCCACCACCACGCCGGTGGTGCAGATTGAATGCGCTATGGGGGCTGCTATTGAAGCCTTTGAGGGGGCTAGTGCCATTGAGGTGCCCCGCTCACGCTTCCTGCCAGTTAAAACCACTAATGACCTGATGGTGTTGCGCAGTGATGCCTATGAGATCGACGCCGCCGGCCAACTGCACGCCACTGTGGACCAGGTTTGTGTAGCCGAGCTAGACCCCAGGTACTACAAGACCATTCACCAGTTTGAGCAGCGCGTCAGCCAGGGTGCACCTTCCTTGTGTCAAGCCCAGCGCCTAGTGGTGCACGGAGACTGGACTTTTGGGGCAGATGTAGTGGTTAAAGGTGAAGTCACGCTGGCTGACGCCGGGGTAGCTTCGCAAGTGCCCGACGGCACGCTCCTGGAACAAACCAGCTAGCAGTCAACTAAAAGCTGGCCTCTAAAGATGAGTTGAGGCCCAGTTGAACTGTGATCCCTAGCTGAGGTGGGGCTGGGGTGGCCTGGCGCCACCCCAGCCCGCTTGTTGACGCTTAGCTCTTAGCGCTAGCCCGCGTACCTCTTAAGTGCTAACCCACGTAGCCTTAATGCGCTAGTTGATTGCATTGCAAACTTTAGGCATGGTCTCAAACTTTAGGTAGGGCGCCGAACTTTAGTTGGGGAACCAAACCTTAGGCAGGGCGCCAAAATCAAAAAAGTGGCTGTGAACCAAAAAAGCCACCGCAAGCGGTGGCTTAAATATTAATTTTCTTTGGTGGGCGATACTGGGTTCGAACCAGTGACCTCTTCCGTGTGAAGGAAGCGCGCTACCACTGCGCCAATCGCCCTTGCGTGGAAAGACTCTAATAGGTGCGAGGCTAACAATGCAAACTGAAAACTAGTGGGGTGGATCACGCCCTAAAAAGTTGCAAAGCCCTGCTGTGTTGGTGCTAAGCTTTAACCCGTTGCGAGCCGGACCTGCTTCGAAAGAACAGAATCGGTTAGCTAATTAAATATTGCGGATGTGGCTCAGTTGGTAGAGCATCACCTTGCCAAGGTGAGGGTCGCGGGTTCGAGTCCCGTCATCCGCTCCATGAAGCCGGTAGTGCTTAGTTCCGTGCTTCCGCTTCTCCTGGTGGGTTGGCCGAGTGGCTAGGCACCGGCCTGCAAAGCCGTTTACACCGGTTCGAATCCGGTACCCACCTCGGGCGATTGGCGCAGCGGGAGCGCGCTTCCCTGACACGGAAGAGGTCACTGGTTCGATCCCAGTATCGCCCACCATATGTAAACCCCGTCAGCGGCGGGGTTTTTTCATATCCAGGTAGCGCTCAGGCAACTAAACTAACCTGAGTAAAAACAGGGAAAGGATAAGCGTGAGCGAGCTATTACCGGTTGTCATTGGTGGAGATATTGGAGCTTATGCCTTAGCTCGACAGCTAAACATGGCTTTGCGCCAGCGCGTAACCGTACTAGGTAGCGCCCCCATTGAGGCTATTACGCTTTCAAACTTTATTGATGTAGAGCACCTAGAGCCTGGTGCAGACCCGATCGCTGCCCTAAAAGCCCTAGATCCGGCCAGTCAGGGTAAGCGCGGTGTAGTAATGGCTAACACCGATATGCACGCCGAAATGCTGGTGCAACGCCGCAATGAGCTAACAGACTGGGTAGTGCCTTTCCCTAGCCAGCAGGCCTATGACGCAGTCTGCGACAAAGCTTCCTTCTCAGCCCTGTGTAAGCAGGTAGGGGTAACCACTCCGCGCGAAATCCTGGTGGACTTTGCCGGCAGCGACGACCCGCAGTGGCAGGCCCCGGACATCGACATTCCCTTCCCAGTAGTAGCCAAGGCCGCCGTCGGAGCTGACTACGACAACATCTCCTTCCCGGGCAAACGCAAGATCTGGTTCATCAATACCCAAGCTGAACTGGACTCGCTTTGGGAAAAGCTACGCGGCGCCGGCTTTACCTCCACCTTCCTGGTGCAAGAACTAATCGCCGGTGACAACACCGCCATGCGCTCGATCACCGCCTATATGGACTCCCACGGCAAGCTGACCATGATCGGCTCAGCCCGCGTACTGCTTGAAGATCACGCCCCCACTATGATCGGTAACCCGGTGGCCATGATCGTAGAGCCCTTCGAAGGACTATGGGCACAAGCCGAAAAGATCCTCAAGGCCGCCAACTACCGTGGTTTTGCTAACTTTGACGTCAAAATCGCCCCTGACGGGCGTGAAGTCTTCTTTGAAGTCAACGCTCGCATTGGCCGCAACTCCTTCTACATGACCGCCGGGGGAGTCAACCCTATGGGCGTTATGCTGGCCGACCTGGTTGAAGGGGAGCAGATTAAACAGCGCCAAGCCCGCCGTGAAGTGCTCTACAGCCTGGTGCCCACTAAGCTGCTGCTGCGCTACCTGCGTGATGAGTCCCTGCGCAACCGGGTGCGCAAACTTGCTGCTAAAGGCGTAGCTGACCCGCTACGTAACCCCCCTTGAGCGCTCAATCAAACGTAAGCTATTAGTAGAAGCTCAGCGTGCCAACCACTACCGAAAGTTCGCACGCTACTACCCGAAGGCTACTGACACCTCGTTCTAAGGTTCGCTCAGCGCACCGAAGTTCCGTCATCAACAGGAGGGCTAATATGACCCGTACCGAAACTCTGCGTCGCCTTACCGCCAAGGAGGCTGAAAAGCTACTAGCCGGCCGTGACTACCCCATCGAGCAGTCAGCTGCCTGGGCCCGCTACGAAAAAGCCCTTGGCCACCAGGTGTGGGGACGCTACGTCTATGAAGACGGCCAGCAGCCAGTAGCCTACGTGGTGCTGTACACCAACGAGATTGGTGGCCGCCCCTTCCTATGGGCTAAGCACGGTCCCATCTGGTTCAAAGAGCAGTCACCCGAGCGTGAAGCCCACCTGCGCAGCCTGCTGATCCCCGAGGTGCGCCGTCGTGATAAGAACATCGCCTTTGTGCGTATGCACGCCCGCTTCAGCGCCCCGGACTGCCACGAGCTACTCAACACGCTCACCTATGACCGCACCTACATCATCGACCTAACCGGCCGCACCCCTGAGAAAATCGCCGCCGCCATGCCTAAGGACGGTCGCCGTGGGGTTAAGCGAGCCGAACGCGTAGCCAAGGAAGCCGGCGTCGTCATTAAGGACGAAACTGGCATGGACCGCGCCACCTTCGATGAGGTCTACCGCGTCCTAGAAGAAACCAGTGAGCGTGACGGCTTCACCCCCCCACAGTGCAGACGTGTACTGGACTATGCTCACCACCCTGGGCGAGCAAGCCCGCATGTACGTGGCGCGCCTAGACGGACGCCCCGTGGCCTGGGTGCTAGTCACTGTCAACGGCATTAGTTCAGTTGCCTACTATGGCGCCTCTACCACCGCTGACCGTGCCACCCGCGCCGCCGAGGCCACCGACTGGTATGCCGCCTGCGACCTGGCCGCCAAGGGCTACAAGGGCTATGACTTCATGGGGGCCGGCTCCACCCGCGTGCCCGAGCTATACAGCGTGGGCATGTACAAGAAGCGTTTCGCCCAGCACCCCACGGAAGTCGACGGCGCCTGGGACGTGCCCGTACAGCGCCCAGTCTTCGAGGCACTAGTGGCCGCCAAGAAGGCCAAGCACCTAGTGCGTAAAGCCACTGTGGTGGCCGCGAAAGCCTCAGAGGCTATCAAGCGCTAAACTTAGCCTTTGAAAAGGCCGCACCTGTCCAGCGTCCTGAACACAAACTAAAGGAGAATACTGTGAGCCAGCAGCCCAGCCAGCAGCCGCAAATCGAGCTAAACATCGACGGCGTACCCACCAAGGTAGAGGCGGGCACTACCGGGGCCAACATCTATGCAGACCGTAAAGAGGTAGTAGCGGTTAAAGTCGATGGCCAGCCCTGGGACCTGGAGCGTGAGCTACCTGCTGGCACCGCAGTAGAACCCATTGCTATCGACAGTGAAGATGGCCTAAACATTCTGCGCCACAGCGCCACCCACGTTATGGCCCAGGCCGTTCAGGAGCTATTCCCGCAGGTAAACCTGGGTATCGGTCCCTTCATCACCGACGGTTTCTACTACGATTTTGGCAACATTGACTCCGTCACCCCGGAGCTAATGCGCGAAATCGAAAAGCGCATGAAGCGCATTGTTAAAGAAGGTCAGCGTTTTGTACGCCGAGACATCAGCGAAGCCGACGCTGCCAAGGAACTAGCAGACCAGCCCTACAAGCTGGAGCTAATCCAGACCAAGGGTAAGGGCGCAGAAGCCGCCTCAGTTGAGGTAGGCGCCGGCGGGCTAACCATGTATGACAATGTGCGTCGCAACGGGGAAGTAGCCTGGAGTGACCTATGCCGTGGCCCGCACCTGCCCAACACCAAGCTGATCGGCCTAGGTTTTGCGCTAACCAAGTCCTCCTCGGCTTACTGGAAGGGTGACCAGTCCGGTGACTCCCTGCAGCGCATCTACGGCACCGCCTGGCCCAGCAAGGAAGCCCTCAAGGAATACCAGACCCGCCTAGCTGAAGCGGCCCGCCGTGACCACCGCAAGCTTGGCCAGGAACTAGACCTGTACTCTTTCCCTGAGGAAATTGGCCCCGGCCTGGTGATTTTCCACCCCAAGGGCGGGATTTTGCGTCATGAAATCGAGTCCTATGTGATTGAGCGTCACAAGCAGGCCGGTTTCGACTTTGTGCACACCCCCGAAATTTCTAAGGGCGGCCTGTTCCACACCTCCGGGCACCTGCCTTACTACGCTGACACCATGTTCCCGCCCATGCTGGCTGATGAGGAACGTGACGCTGAAGGCAACATCATTAAGGCCGGCCAAGAGTACTACCTCAAGGCCATGAACTGCCCGATGCACAACCTGATCTTCCGTTCGCGCGGCCGTTCCTACCGTGAACTGCCGCTGCGCCTGTTCGAATGGGCCACGACTACCGCTACGAAAAGTCCGGCGTGGTGCACGGCCTGACCCGTATGCGTGGCTTCACCCAGGACGACTCGCACACCTACTGCACTCCTGAGCAGGCTGAAGACGAAATCCGGATGCAGCTGAACTTCTTCATCTCCATCCTTAAAGAATTCGGTCTAACTGACTTCTACCTGGAGCTATCCACCCGCGACGAGGATGGCAAGAAGAAAGACAAGTTCATTGGCTCTGATGAGGACTGGGCAGCGGCCACCAAGGCCCTAGAAGACGCCTGCGCAGCTACCGGCTTGGACCTAGTGCCTGACCCGGGTGGCGCAGCCTTCTACGGCCCCAAGGTTTCGGTGCAGTGCAAGGACGCCATTGGGCGCACCTGGCAGATGTCCACTGTGCAGTATGACTTCAACCAGCCTGAGCGTTTCGGCCTGGAATACACCGCCGCTGACGGCTCTCACCGCCGCCCGGTGATGATCCACTCTGCCAAGCTGGGCTCGGTAGAGCGTTTCATTGGGGTGCTGGTAGAGCACTACGCTGGTGCGTTCCCCACCTGGCTAGCTCCGGTGCAGGTCAAGCTGGTGCCTGTGGCTGAGGTATTTGATGACTACGTCAAGGAAGTGGCTGACAAGCTGCGCAGCCAGGGCGTGCGCGTGGAGATTGACCTGTCCGATGATCGTTTCGGTAAGAAGATCCGTAACGCCTCGAAGGAAAAGGTGCCCTTCACCCTGATTGCCGGTGGCGAGGATGTGGAGGCCGGCGCGGTTTCCTTCCGCTACCGTGACGGCAGCCAGCACAACCAGGTGCCCGTGGATGAGGCCGTAGCCCACATTGTTGACGTAATCAAGCGCCGCGTTAACGACCCTGCTGGCGAAAAGCTTGAGGTAGCTTAAGTGACCGGCGCCACTGAGCAGCTTGATAGTGCTGGCCAGGCTATCCCCGGGGTGATTGAGGATACTTTTGATCACCCCGGGGTGCCCGACGCCTTCCAACGCCTGTGGGTACCTCACCGCATGGTTTACATTGGCGGTCAGGATAAGCCTGAGGACCCTTCCGCCCCTAAATGCCCGTTTTGTCGCGCCGCAGCTAGCGACGACGACGCGGCCAGCTTAGTGGTGCGCCGGGGTAGCCATTGCTTCACCCTGATGAACCTGTACCCCTACAACCCTGGGCACCTGCTGGTGCTGCCTTACCGTCACGTGGCTGACTACACCGAGCTAACCGATACAGAACGCATTGAGTTAGGTGAAATGACCGCGCAGGCCATGCGTACTTTGCGCCATGTTTCTGGGCCTGACGGCATTAACCTGGGTATGAACCAGGGGGAGGTAGCTGGCGCCGGTATTGCCGCGCACCTGCACCAGCATGTGGTGCCGCGTTGGCGTGGGGACGCTAACTTCCTGCCTATCGTGGCGCAAACCAAGGCAGTTCCACAGTTACTAGATGACGCCCGCCAGGCTTTAGCACAGGCCTGGGATGCAGCCAATACCGCTGCGGACGCCAAATAAAACTAAGCGCAACTGAGGAGTAACTATGCTCGGCGAACATGGGCGTAGCATCACAAAAACCCTATTTACCAAGCCGGCCCTGGCGATGGCTAAAGTTGGTATTACCCCCAACATGCTGACAGTTACCGGCACGGTGCTTTCGGTAGTGGTGGCAGTTTGTACCCTGCCGCAGGGACACTTCCTGCTGGGGGTAGGGCTGCTGCTGATCGTGCTGTTCGGGGATTCTTTTGATGGAATCTTGGCACGCGCCACGGGCACATCTTCTCCCTTTGGCGCTTTCCTTGATTCCTGCCTGGATCGCTTGACCGACGCCGCCGTGTTTGGTTCCTTGGCAGTGTGGGCGGCCCTGCACATGCCTGCCGGCACCCAACGCACCTTGACAGTGTCTTTCGCAGTGGCCTGTGTAGGACTGGGCGCTTGCGTTTCCTATGTGCGTGCCCGCGCCGAATCGGTAGGAGCTGACGCCCATAAGGGTCTAGCTGAGCGCACTGACCGACTAATTATCGCTGGCCTAGGGGCGTTGGCGGTAGGTTTTGGCCTGAGTACCTGGTGCCTAACTGTGGCTTTAGGGGTAGTGGCGCTAGCTGCCTTTATCACGGTAGTGCAGCGAATTTTGGCGGTACGCTCCCACTTTGCAAAGCAGGCTAAATGACCGGGGCAAAACTATATTTAGCCGCCTGGTCACTAGCTCCCAAAATTCCTGCCAGACTTGGTTACGCACTAGCAAATCGCGGCGCCGATGTGGCTTGGCTGCACCAGCGCCTACGCCCGTCTAAACGCGGGGTGGGCCAGCTAGAAGCAAATCTATACACCCTTACTGGCAACAGTGATGTGCGTGGTCTAAGCCGAGAAGGTATGCGTTCCTATATGCGTTACTTCTATGAGGCTTTTGCTCTGGCCGGTGTGCAGCCAGAGCAGCTGCGTCATAGGGTGCGTGTGGAAGGCGATTTTGAGGCTTTAAAAGCAGATGTAGCCAGGGCCAATGTGGTGTTTGCACTATCGCACAGCGGTAACTGGGATCTAGCTGGGGCTTGGGCTAGCCAAGAGCTAGCCACCGTGCTTACCGTGGCAGAAAAGGTAGAGCCACCCCAGCTGTTTGAAAAGTTCATTGAGTTCCGCCAGGGGCTGGGCATGGAAATTATTGCTCAGGCACCGGGGCAAAAAGTCTTTGAACAGCTAGTTCAAAAAGCCCAGCAGGGACACTATTTCATCCCCTTACTAGCTGACCGTGATCTAAGTGCGGCAGGTATCGAGGTGGATTTTGGTGGCCAACCAGCCCGGGTAGCTGCCGGTCCGGCCGTGCTGGCGGCCCGTACCCACTCACCGCTGTGGATGGGGGCAATTAGCTATGAACGCCTGGAGGGCCAACGCCGTCGCCTAGCTGGCAGCAGTTGGGGGATTGTCATCCATGTGCGTAAAGTTGCTGATCAGGTCAGTAACGATCAAGGAGATATTTTCGACAAAACCCAAGCTTGGGCGTCTCAGATGGCACAACTATTAGCACGCTATCCTCAGGACTGGCATATGCTACAGGCTATCTACACTCAAGACTTGGATCTAGAACGCCTGGCACGTTCCCATGCTCGCCAGCGTGAAGAAAGTTAAAGGAAGCTATGCGCATTGGTATCGTCTGCCCCTACGCCTTAGATGTGCCAGGTGGAGTGCAGGTTCACGTCACAGATTTAGCGCAAGAGTTAATGCGACGCGGCCATGAAGTAGGGGTACTTGCCCCGGCTGGCCCAGAAATGGAGCTACCTGCCTGGATTACCAGTGCCGGTAACGCTATCCCAATTCCTTATAACGGATCCGTAGCTCGACTTAACTTCGGGGCGGCCCCGGCAGTGCGTACTCGCCGCTGGATTGAGCAAGGCAACTTTGACCTGCTGCATATTCATGAGCCCATTACTCCTTCAATCGGTATGTTGGCGCTACAAGCAGCACGTGGCCCGCTGGTAGGTACTTTCCATGCGGCCATGGACCACTCCATGGTGCGTGAAGCTACCGCCCCCATGGTTTCGGGCCTGATTGAAAAGCTCACAGCCCGAATTGCCGTATCTAATGAGGCCAAAAAAACCCTGCAACACTTCCATGGTGGTGACGCCGTGGTTATCCCTAACGGCGTGTACACCAAGCCATTTCGCACTGCCCCTAAGCAGGAACGTTTCACCGGCAGCGACCAGGCGCCCACCATTGCTTTCTTGGGTCGTATTGATGAGCCGCGTAAAGGCCTGGGGGTGCTGCTAAAAGCTGTGCCGCAGGTGTTGGCTCGGTTCCCGCAGGCACGTTTTTTGGTGGCCGGGCGCGGCGAAAATCCCCAGGCCCTGGCTCACCTGGATGCCACTAGTGCGGCTGCAGTAACTTTCTTAGGGGGAGTTAGCGACGCCGATAAGGCCGCTTTGCTGGCTTCGGCCACCTGCTATGTGGCACCCCAAACCGGTGGCGAATCCTTCGGCATTGTGCTGGTGGAGGCCATGGCGGCGGGCACCGCCGTAATTTCCTCTGATCTGGCGGCTTTCGCAGCGGTGCTTGAAAATGGGCGCTTGGGCACTATGTTCAAAAATGGTGACAGCGATGCTTTAGCCCAGGCCATTATTGGGGTAGTTGATGACCCTCAAACCACTCAGGCCAAAATTACCGCAGCCAATGTGGCCGTGGAGCGCTACGACTGGTCCAACGTAACCGACCAGATCCTGGCGGTTTACGACGTCGCTGTAACCACCATTAATAGCCGTATTGAAGCTGAACCGGGCGAGCGCACCATGCTCGGGGTACTGCGTAACCTGCGTGAAGGAGAAAGCCTGTGATAAGCGCTGCCCCACTTTTGCCTCCCGCAGCTATTGATGCCTTACTGGCAGTATTGCTTGTTGTAGTAATAGTGCTGGTAGCTGGCTGGTTCCTGTTTGCCTATGCGGTACGAGTAGACCGCCTGCACCGCCAAGTGCTGGCTGCCCGCCTGATTGTCAGTGGACAACTGTCTAAACGGGCTCACGCCGCCATTGAATTAGCCAATGCGCAGGTGCTGGATCAGGCAGACAGTGAAAAAAACTGTGCCAGGCTGCCCGACGCTTCGCGCTGTGAAGAGCCAATTGTGGGTGACGGCTTAGATCCGCGTAACCGCAGCGGTAACGCCGCTAAACGCGTGGCCTACGAAAATCAGTTAACTAGCGTTATGCGTGAAGTTTTAACTGACGAAACTCGCAACAGTCTTATGCAAGAAGCTGACGCTACTGCTCTACTGCGTCGTCTTGACGCCGCCCAACAAAAACTTGAGGTGGCTGTGCACGTCCACAACAACCAGGTCAAGGACGCCAGGAAAGTACGCCAGCGGGCCTTGGTACGAATTGCTCATTTGGCTGGCCGCGCCCCGCTACCAGCCCCGGTAGAGATTTAACTTACGTGAAAGAAAAAATTCCCACGCTGGCTGCCTCTCGCGCCCGCGCTTCCCTGCATGCGCCCGCTTGGACTAAGCAAAGCGCCTACTCTTGGCGTACGTTCTTATTTACCGCTCTCGCCATGGGTGGCCTAGTAGGTTTTGGGGTGTTGATGATGATCATCAACGCTAATTCAGGAGGCACCAATTTATTGGTTCCCTTCTTGTTAGCTTTAGTGCCTCTATGCCTGGTGTTGTTGGTGGTGCGCTGGATTGACTATCAGGATCCTGAGCCTATGGGGGTGCTGGTGGCCGCCTTCCTGTGGGGGGCGGGCGTGGCCACGCTAGTTTCCTTGATGGTCAACAACTCTTCCACCATTGCGGTCGCGGAAATGACTAAATCTAAAGCCGCTGGCGGCACCTTCGCCACCTTGGTTAGCGCCCCGCTAATTGAGGAGTTCACCAAGGCTCTAGGTTTGGTGCTTATTTACCTGCTGTGGCGCAAGATCGTTAACGGCCCGGTCGACGGCGTCGTCTACGCCACCGTAATTGCAGGTGGCTTCGCGTTCGCAGAAAACATTTTGTACTTTGCTCGCTACAGTGATCAGCTGGCACAAATCTTCCTGCTACGCGGGGTGGCCTCACCTTTCGCCCATGTAATCTTCACTGCCTGCACCGGTATGGCTTTAGGCTTTGGTATCCACATGCGTGGGCGCTGGTCCTGGCTAGGTATGACCCTGCTGGGTTACCTATGCGCGGTAGTGCTGCACTTTAGCTGGAACCTACTTTCCGGACCCAACTGGTGGTTCTATATGCTGGTCTCAGCCCCAGTATTCGTGCTGATGGGCCTGCTGGTGTCCTACCTAAAGCGCCGCGAACAGCGCGATTACGCCACCAACCTAATGGATTACGCCGCCGGTGGCTGGTACACCTCAGCGGAGGTAGCCATGCTTACCACCAATACTGGACGCCGTCAGGGCACTGCTTGGGCGCGCTCACACGGCCCCCAGGCGCGTAAGGCTATGCTCGATTTTCAGCGTGACTCAATGGAGCTAGCGGAGATTCGCGGGCGTTTCTTAGCTGGTGAAGGTGATAGTGAAGATCGTGAGCGCCAACTTAAACTACTGCAGGAAGTCTCTGCTAAACGCCAGGTTTTCCTAGGTTTAGACAATGCCTAACAGCCAAAATTGGCTGAGGGCGCTAGCGCAGACCAGCCCCAAGCAGAGGGGCAAGGCGGCGCCGTCGTCGCCAGTGCCAAAACCAAAAGCACAGTTGCCCGCTAACTGGCGCCAACTGTTAGGGGCAGGGGCTGGGGAACTAAACCAGCAGGGGCATGCCCTCGCGCCAGGCAGGACGCGTAGTGGTAGTAGCCCAGGGGCAAATGCTGCTGGTAGCCGGACACGATTTTTTTCTGACGCCACGCATCACTGGCTGTTTACCCCCGGCGGAGGTATAGAAGCAGGGTGAAAGCCCAGCTCAGGCTGCCGCGCGTGAACTAGCTGAAGAAACCGGCATCATGGTGGACCCTGATCGGCAGCTTGCTGGGCTGCAGGCAGGCCCTATTCGAATTCAGGGCGCTAACCTGCCTAGCCAATGAAACCTTCTACTATCTACACCTCGACCACAAACCCCAGCTCAACCAAGAACGCTGGACCACCAACGAGCGCTCTCTGCTCGACGGATTAAATTGGTATAGCCCACATAATTTACGTCAACTCAGCCAAGCGGGCCTGGCAATTTACCCGCCAGAACTGGTAAATCACGCCGCTAAGCTAGTTACCGGCTGGGATGACACACTGCTTAAATTCACCTAAAAGCCGCAATAAACACACGCTTGCTGGGCTAAAACTGGCCAGGGGAGCGGTAGAATCTATGCGGACTGTTATTTCAACTAACGGGAGTTTTTATGTCGGGTCACTCTAAGTGGGCAACCACCAAGCACAAGAAGGCCGCCATCGATGCTAAGCGAGGCAAGCTATTTGCCCGCCTAATCAAGAACATTGAGGTTGCAGCGCGCACTGGTGGTGGAGACCCCGCAGGTAACCCCACCCTGTTCGACGCCATTCAGAAGGCTAAGAAGAACTCTGTCCCCGCAGACAACATCACCCGCGCCGTCAAGCGCGGTAGCGGTGAAGAAGCTGGCGGTGCAGACTGGCAGACCATCATGTACGAAGGCTACGGACCCAACGGCGTGGCTTTCCTGGTCGAGTGCCTTACCGATAACCGTAACCGCGCCGCCTCCGACGTGCGCGTGGCTTTCACCCGCAACAACGGCTCCCTGGCTGACCCCGGTTCGGTGGCCTACAACTTCTCCCGTAAGGGTGTGGTTGAGGTTTCCGCTGCCGACGACGTCGACGAGGACAGCATTTTGATGGCCGTGCTCGACGCCGGGGCTGAGGAAGTTGTCAACGAAGGCGAAGGCTTCTCCATCTACTGCGAGCCTAATGACGTGGTAGCTGTACGTACCGCCCTAACCGAGGCCGGTATGGACTACGACAGCGCCGAAGTTCAGTTTGTGGCTGGCACCAAGATCGAGGTTGACGCTGACACCGCCCGCAAAGGTTATGCGCCTAATCGACGCTCTGGAAGACTCCGACGACGTACAGAACGTATTCACCTCTATGGACATCAGCGCCGAGGTGGCCGCCGAGCTGGACGCTGACGAGGACTGAGTAAACGCCTTGGCCCCTGCTTCACTTGGAGCATTTGTAGCTAACCAACGCGTATTGGGTATCGACCCAGGTATGACCCGTTGTGGACTAGGTTGCGTGGATGTGGATTCACGCCGACGAGTGCGACTAGTTGAAGTGGGGGTTGCCCGTACTCCTCCTAACCAATCCCCAGAGCTGCGCCTTAAAACCATTGCGGACGCGATTGACGACTGGATTGCTCGTCACGCCCCGCATGTAATCGCCATTGAACGCGTATTTGCGCAAGAAAATATGCGTTCAGTTATCGCTGTGGCACAGGTTATGGGGGTGGCCATGTTGGCTGGCGCCCGCCACGATCTAGAGGTAGCTTTGCACACCCCTAGTGAAGTTAAGGCAGCTATCAGCGGTAATGGCCGGGCTGATAAAGCCCAGGTGCAAACTATGGTGGCCCGTGTGCTGGGCTTGGATGCGTTACCTAAACCAGCTGACGCAGCTGATGCGTTAGCACTGGCTATTTGTCACGGTTGGCGTGGGGGAGGCACCGGGCAAGACGGCATCACTGAAATGGTTAGTGCCGGCGGCCAGGTGCGAGCTTCAGCGCGCACCCCAGCCCAACGCCGCTGGGCCCAAGCCCAGCCAATGCCCGCAGAACCGGTGCTGTAGACCCCCGCCGCAGACGTGGCTGATAACAAGGACTAATGTGATTTCTTCCCTGCGCGGTGAAGTAACCGCAGTGACTCTAAGCTCCGCCGTGATTGAAACCGGGGGAGTGGGCCTGTTGTTTAACGCTACCCCCAACACTTTAAGCACCCTACAGGTGGGTGCCCAGGCTAAGGTGTACACCTACCTGGTGGTTAAAGAAGATTCGTTGACTCTTTATGGCTTTGCCACCACTGATGAACGTGACACTTTCGCCACCCTCATGGGCGCTAAAGGTGTGGGAGCCAAGCTGGCGCTAGCCATGCTGGCGGTGCACACCCCTGACGCTTTGCGCCAAGCTATTGCCGCTAAAGACACGGCAGCTTTAACTCGCGTACCCGGTTTAGGACCTAAAGGCGCGCAGCGAGTAATCCTAGATGTGGGCGATAAGCTTGGGCCTCTGCGGGGTGAAGGGGAGCTGGAATTTGACCTGCCAGCTGCTACTGATGAGGCTAACCCGCAGGTAGTTGCGGCTTTGGTGGGGCTGGGCTGGAATGAAGCTGCGGCCATCAGCGCGGTGCTGCAGGTTACTACCGCACAAAATGCCACTGATGTATCGGCGCTGCTACGGGCAGCCTTGCGAAACTTAGGAGCAGCAAAGCGTGTCTGATCGTTTTGTAGGCCCGGAAGCCGATGAGATTGAGCGCGCTGCTGAAGGTGCGCTACGTCCACGCCATCTAGAAGATTTTGTGGGCCAAGATGTGGTGCGCGGGCAACTGTCGGTGGTGCTGCGTGCAGCCACTTCACGTGGCTCTAGCCCTGACCATGTGCTGCTATCTGGCCCGCCCGGGCTGGGTAAAACCACTTTGGCCATGATTATTGCCAATGAGCTGGGTGGCTCACTGCGGCTAACCAGTGGTCCGGCAGTGCAGCACGCTGGTGACCTAGCCGCTATTCTTTCCGCACTTGAAGAAGGCGACGTGCTGTTTATTGATGAAATTCATCGCCTGGCACGTACCGCTGAAGAAATGCTTTACCTGGCCATGGAGGACTACCGGGTAGATGTGGTGGTGGGTAAAGGCCCTGGGGCCACCTCGATCCCGCTGTCACTACCGCCTTTCACTGTGGTTGGGGCCACCACTAGGGCTGGTTTACTGCCGGCGCCGCTACGTGACCGCTTTGGTTTCACTGGGCACCTGGACTACTACAGCGCAAGTGAATTAGCCCAGATTGTTACCCGCAGCGCTGGACTGTTAGGCCTTGAGATAGATGCTCAGGCCGCCCATGAGCTGGCCAGTCGTTCGCGTGGCACGCCGCGTATCGCCAACCGACTGCTGCGCCGCGTCCAGGACTGGGCTCAGGTGCACGGCACGCCAGGGGTGGCTGACTTGGCTTCCACCCAGGCGGCCTTGAAAGTGTTTGAGGTGGATGCTATGGGTCTAGACCGCCTAGACCGCTCAGTGCTAACTGCCCTATGCACCCGCTTTGGTGGGGGACCGGTAGGTTTAACTACTTTGGCAGTAAGCGTAGGTGAAGAGGCAGAAACTGTAGAAACAGTGGCTGAACCTTATTTAGTACGCGAAGGCCTAATGGTACGCACCCCGCGCGGGCGCGCCGCTACTGCTGCTGCCTACACCCACCTGGGTTTAGAACTGCCCGAACACATGCCTGAAATCTAAGCGCTGCCCGCTATTTAGGACTCACTTAGTTTTATACGGGCTTTCCCATAGACTTTAGGCAAACTTAGGAGGAAAAACTATGCTCACGATGCTGATCTTTATGGTGGTCGCTATGGTGGCACTGTCTTATTTTGGCCGCCGCCAAAACGCCAAGGCAGAACAAGCCGCGCGCGCCCGCCTGGAAGAAGCTTGCGTGCCTGACACCTGGGTACGTACTACCTCTGGTTACTACGCCAAGTTCGTTGAGATAGACGGCGACGTGGTCACCTTGCGTACTCCCCAGGGCGTGGAGTCCATGTGGGACAGCAAAGCCATTTATGGCGCAGTTAACCCGCCTTTCGCTGACCAGGATGAGGATGAAGAAGAAGACGTTGAATCTAGCGACGAGCTAGAGAATGACGCTGAAAACACCACAAAAGAGGCCTACAGCGACAACGCAGACTCCAGCGGTAACGAAAAAAAGTAATCGTCACCACAAGATTAGATTTAACTAGTTACCACCAGCTGGGGCTATGCAAAATCGCTAATAAACAGGGATTTTGGTAGTCTCAGCTGTGGCAATTGGTCCCCTTAATTTAACGGCACTGCGGCTAGCGTTAAGGGGAACTGACCAGTCTCAACCGATTCTAGGAAGAGACACCCCGTGTCCAAATATAAAACCAAGCACGCAGGACGTAGCTTACTAACGTTCCTGCTAGTAATCGCCATTGGTTTCGGTGCGCTAATCATTGGTTCCTTCACCGGTAAAACCAAGTTAACGCCCGGGCTAGCGCTCGACCTGGAAGGCGGTACGCAGCTAATCCTCACGCCAACCACCACCGATGGCCGCCAGGTTACAGACAATGACCTTAACCAGGCCATCAACATTATTCGCCAGCGTGTTGACGCCTCGGGTGTAGCCGAAGCTGAAATTTCACGTCAGGGTGGAAGCAACATTGTGGTGGCGCTGCCGGGTAAGCCCTCACAGGAAACCCTGGATCTAGTGCGTTCTTCCGCCGTGCTTTACTTCCGTCCGGTTATTCGGGTCTACAACGCCAATGCACACACTATTGCTAAGGCCCAAAACCAGGCGATAAAGGCTGCTGCCACCGCCAAGCCCACGGCTAAGGCGACCGCTAAAGGCTACTGGCACCGCGACGGCGTCGCTCGGCTGCTACCCTGCGCCGTCGGCTACTGCAGCGGCCACCCCAAAGCAACCCCCACCCCGGTCACCGCCACCCAGCTAGCTACCCGCTACGCGGATGTAAACCAGAATGGCAAGATTGACACTACGCCGCTGACCGCCACCAGTAATGACGCCTCATCAGATGCACAGATCAGCGAAAAAATGATCTATGACGCCCTGATGCTGGACTGCAAGAACCCCAAGAACCTTAAAGGTGGGGCGCAAGACCCCAAGAAGGCTGTTATTTCCTGTGCTCGTGACGGCTCCGGCGCGGTTTACATTCTGGGCCCGGCTGAGCTCAAGGGAACTGACCTGACCAGCGCCACCTCGGCACTGGAGCAAACCAGCCAGGGTTCAAACACTAACCAGTGGATTGTGTCCCTGGAATTTAACAAGCAGGGCACGGCAGACTTTTCCAAGATTTCTACCCGCCTACTGCAGTACCGCAACGACAAGACCGCCCCGCAAAAGAACCAGTTCGCCATTGTGCTTGACGGTTTGACTGTTTCGGCTCCCGGTATTGAGTCGGCTATTACCGGTGGTAAGGCGCAGATCTCTGGTGGTACCAACGCCAACGGCACCCACGGCTTTACCCAGGCTGCCGCCAACTCGCTGGCAAACCAGCTGTCCTTTGGTTCCTTGCCGCTGAACTTCACGGTGCAGTCTGAGCAGCAGATTTCCGCCACTTTGGGTAGCGAGCAGCTACAAAAGGGTCTTATTGCCGGTCTGATCGGTTTCGTACTGATCATCATTTACCTGGCTTGGCAGTACCGAGGCCTGGCCAGTGTGGCCGTAGCCTCCCTGCTGGCTGCCGCCGCCCTGACCTACGTGGTTATTGCCCTGCTGAGCTGGGGGATTGGCTACCGCCTGTCCCTGGCTGGGGTGGCCGGTTTAATTGTGTCTATCGGTATCACTATGGACTCGTTCATTATTTACTTTGAACGTGTACGTGACGAGGTGCGCCACGGTCTGAGCCTGCGCGCCGCCGTCGATGAAGGTTGGGTGCACGCCCGTAAGACCATTATCGTTTCTGACACCGTTAACCTAGTGGCCGCCGTAGTGCTCTACGTGCTGGCAGTGGGTGGCGTGCAGGGTTTCGCCTTCACGCTGGGCGTGACGACGGTAGTGGACTTGGCAGTAATTATTTTCTTCACCCACCCGCTCATGGTGGCCTGCCTAGCCATCCCCTTCTTCGGCCAGGGCCACCGCCTATCTGGTCTAGACCCTGAGCACCTGGGGGCACGTTCACGCAATGTTTACGGCTCTGGACGCGAAAAGATTGCCGACAACCTCGGTAAATCTTTGGCCCGCGCCAAGCGCGAGGCTAAGCGTGAACAGGATGCAAGCGAGGCTAAGGAAGGAGACAACTGATGGCATCGCTAGCAGCTATCGGTAACGACCTGTATTGGGGTAAGCGATCCTTCCCCTTTGTAGGTAAGCGCAAAGTTTGGTACACCGTCGCCCTATGTGCGGTGGCGATCAGCCTACTGCTGGTGGCCACGGTGGGCCTAAAACCCGGTATTGAATTTTCCGGGGGTAGTGAAGTCACTATCACCGCGCTGTCAAACCCCAAGGAAGGCCCCGCTAATGCGGTGCTACGCCAGCAGGGGCTAACCAACGGTGCACGCGTAACCACCACTGGTTCTTCCTCGGTGCGTGTACAGACTCCCGCCCTGGATAAGACCAAGCTGAACAAGCTTTCCGCTGGCCTGGCCAAGGCTTACAACGCTAAGGCTGCCGACGTAAACGCCACCACCATTGGCCCCACCTGGGGTAAGGATGTTACCGCTAAAGCCGTGCGTGGTCTGCTAATTTTCTTCGCCCTAGTAGGCGCCCTGATCTGGGCTTACTTCCGTACCTGGAAGATGGCGGCCTCAGCGCTGATTGCGTTGCTGCACGACGTCGTGATCACCGTGGGTATTTACGCGCTAAGTGGCTTTGAGGTTACCCCGGCCACAGTAATTGGTGTGCTAACCATTTTGGGTTACTCCCTCTACGACACTGTGGTGGTATTCGACAAGGTCCGTGACAACACCCGCGACTTTACCCGTCAGCACCGTGCCACCTACGCTGAGCTGGCTAACCTGTCTATTAACCAGACTTTCGTGCGTAGTATCAACACCTCAGTGGTGGGTGTGCTGCCGGTAGCCTCGATTTTGTTCGTGGGTGCTTTCATCCTGGGCGCGGGTACTCTGCGCGATATTTCGCTAACTCTGTTTATCGGTATGATTGCCGGTACACTATCTTCTGTTTTCCTGGCTACCCCTATGCTGGTGGACTTGCGTGGGCGTGAAAAGGAAATTAAGGAACACGACGCCAAGGTGCTGCGTGAGCGTAAAGCTAAGCGTGAAGCAAATGGTGAAGCTGAAGATGACGATGCAGCAGATGACACTGTCTACGCTGCACCGTTAACTCCCGGTCACCACCTAGGCGTTAAGGCTCAGCCCAAGAAGAACAGGAAGCGTCGCTAGATGAGCGTGACCCCCATTCCCGCAGAGCTAACCGATCTGGTACTAGATAACCTGCGTGAGATCCCAGACTTCCCTGAACCGGGAGTACTGTTTCGCGATATCACCCCGTTGCTAGCTAACGGTAAGGCTTTTAAGCAGCTTATCGATGGGCTCGCCGAGCACTATCGGGGCCGCATTGATGCTGTGGCCGGCCTCGAATCGCGTGGATTCATCCTGGCTGCCCCGCTGGCTACCGCACTTGGTATCGGCATGTTGACGGTGCGTAAGGGCGGCAAGCTACCTGGACCGGTTATCGGTGTTGACTACGCCCTGGAATACGGCACTGCCCGGATGGAACTGCGTCCTGACAGTGTGCATGAGGGCGACCGTGTACTGGTGATCGATGATGTTATGGCTACCGGCGGTACCGCCAAGGCCTCGATCCAGCTCCTTGAGCAGGCCGGTGCCAGGGTAGAGGCGATCTGCGTGCTACTAGAACTTGAGGGTTTGGGTGGCCGCAACGTGATTGACCAATCGATCTTTGAGCCGATTGTGGTTATCGAAGATTAATTGACCGCTTACAAAGCAAAAGTGCCGGCAAGCTATAGCTTGCCGGCACTTTATCTATGCGCACTCTTTAGTGCATTTATGCCTACATTACTGAGAGATTAGAAATCCTGCAGCTGATAGCGCGCGATTTGTACCTGACGCTGCTTTTCTTTCAGTGCGTGCACGCCGCTCAGCGGGAAGTACTCGGGGATACCTGCGTATATCCCTTAGCTAGGCCCCAAGCCCAGATCCGGTTAATTTCGGCTACTAGCTTGGACTCAGCCGCATTGGTGCCGGCGCCTGAAGACACCAAACCAGGAAGTAGGTGAGCGCCGCTGCTATCTACCAGCAAACAGTTGCAAGTGCGTGGCATAGTGGCTTCTTTAACCGGGTTAATCTCGCGTCCAGAGACGGAAGCGTAGAAAGCCGTGCGTGAGTGAGGCCAGGGCACATGCTGACGCGCAGTGCCGGTAGAGATGTGGAAGCCGGTGGCGTTAATAGTGAGCCTAGTGTTTGCCAACACAAAAGCTGCAAATAGCAAAAAGAGGCTAAGGATTAAACAAATCACCAGTACTACCGTGTCGGTGGTGGTGGCCTTGCCGCCCACTAATTTAGCCGCTGAGCTAATGACGGGGATTAGGAAAAATACGCCCTAAACCCAGAGAAATCCAAACCCGCGACATGGCGCGGGGAACCTCAATGTAATCTTCGCTCAGCGGGATAGCAAAGGGCTGGCCCAGCTCATATTTGAAAGCCCCTACCGGCGCCGTCGTAGCTGGCTGCGGCGCGTTACCCGCAAACTGAGCTGCCCCCTGAGACTGAGTGTCTCCTGGGAACTGGCCGGGCTGCTGAAATTGGTTGCCGCCTTGAAATTGTTGATAACCCTGGTTACCTCCAGGCAGATTTGGCTGCGTCATAAGTCAACTCCTTAAATATGTAGCCTTAGACTAGTCCTTATAACTAAGTAACAGCTTAGTAAATATTCAGGTAATTTGGTTGCGTGGTAAGCGTGCCATATGGGCTATTACACACTAGACTGTGTTTATGGGAGAGACGTCGAACAACAGTGTTGGGGAAAGTGTAGTTCCTGGCTCGCGCGTGCGTAGTGCGCTGGCCCGCTTTGGGACGCGTGCTCATTCGGTGCCACCAGCTATTGAGCCAGTTATCACGGCCTTTAAAACTAATAATCCAAAGATGGATTTCACCCTCATTTTACGTGCCTATGAGGTAGCTAGGCGCTGCCATGAGGGACAGACGCGTAAAAGCGGGGAGCCTTACATCACCCACCCAATTGCGGTGGCCACAATTCTGGCTGAGCTGGGAATGCTCCCCAAAACCCTAGCTGCAGCTTTACTGCATGACACAGTTGAGGACACAGACCTAACCCTAGATGATCTACGCGCCCAGTTCGGTGACGAGATTGCCCTACTAGTAGATGGGGTCACCAAACTAGACAAGCTGCAATACGGTGAGGCAGCCAAGTCTGAAACTGTACGCAAGATGATCGTAGCTATGAGCAAGGACATCCGTGTTCTGTTCATTAAGCTAGCCGACCGCCTACACAACGCCCGTACCTGGAAGTACGTTCCCGCCCAAAATGCAGCCGGTAAGGCCCGTGAAACTCTAGATATTTATGCCCCTCTGGCGCACCGCCTGGGTATGAACACCATCAAGTGGGAACTTGAAGATCGCTCTTTTAAGGTGCTCTATCCCGAGGTCTATGACGAGATTGAGCACATGGTGGCCGAGCGCGCCCCGGCCCGTGAAGAATATTTAGCTCAGGTCATTGACATGATCAACACTGACCTGAAGGAAAACAACATTAAGGGTGTAGTCACCGGCCGCCCCAAGCACTTCTACTCCATCTACCAAAAGATGATTGTGCGCGGCAAAGAGTTTGACGACATCTATGACCTAGTAGCAGTGCGCGTAATTGTAGATACTGAAGCTGACTGCTACGGGGTGCTGGGTATTGTGCATGGACGCTGGACACCTATGCCCGGGCGTTTCAAGGACTACATTGCCTCACCCAAGTTCAACTTCTACCGCTCACTACACACCACCGTGATTGGCCCCAGCGGTAAACCGGTTGAGGTGCAGATCCGTACCCACGAAATGCACCGCATGGCTGAGTATGGTGTGGCCGCGCACTGGCGTTACAAGCAGAACCCCAACGCCACTAAGGGCTCTAAGGGTAACGAGTTTGAAGTTAACTTCACCTCTGCCAGCTCTGAAATGGATTGGCTGCGTCAGCTGATTGACTGGCAAAAAGATACCCAGGATCCGGCAGACTTCCTGGATTCTTTGCGTTTTGAAATTTCCGGCAACCAGGTTTATGTATTCACTCCTAAGGGTGATGTGCAGGCCCTGCCGGCTAAGGCTACCCCGGTTGACTTTGCTTTCTCAGTGCACACTGAGGTCGGTTACCGCACCATTGGCGCAAAGGTTAATGGTCGCTTGGTTCCGCTTAACACTGTCTTGGAAACCGGTGACACCGTAGAAATCTTTACTTCTAAGGCGCAAAACGCCGGGCCTTCACGTGACTGGATGACCTTTGTGGCTTCACCACGAGCTAGGGCCAAGATTAAGGCTTGGTTCTCTAAAGAACGCCGTGAAGAAGCCATTGAACGCGGTAAAGACCAGATCGCCAAGGCTATGCGCAAGCAGAACCTGCCTTTGCAGCGGATCATGACCCATGATTCGCTGATGGCGGTGGCACAGAACCTAAACAAGGGTGATATTGACGGTCTCTACGCAGCCGTTGGTGACTCCCACATTTCCGCCCAACACGTGGTGGAAAACCTGGTGTCCACTTTGGGTGGGGAAGCTGGTACAGAAGAATCTCTGGCGGAAGCGGTGCTACCTTCGCGAGCTGCTTCGGACGAAGGTAAGATTACCCGGCCCGGTGACACTGGTGTGGTTGTGGATGGTATGCAGGAAGGCGATGTTTACGTAAAGCTAGCTCGCTGCTGTACGCCTATGCCCGGAGATCCAATTGTTGGTTTCATTACCCGTGGTAATGGCATCAGCGTACACACGGCTAACTGCATAAACGTGTCTAATTTTGAGTCTCAGCCAGAGCGCATGATTGGGGTTTCTTGGTCCCAAAATGCTCACGCCACCTATATCGTGCAGCTAGAGGTTGAAGCTTTGGACCGTCTGGGCTTGCTAGCTGATGTTACCCGGGCTATGGCAGATGCTCATATCAACCTGGTAGAAGCGGTTATGGGCTCCAAGCAGCGCGATCGTGTGGTTAAGTTCTGGTTTGTGGTGGAGCTGGCTGAAGCTGTGCACCTGGACCATGTGCTAACAATTGTGCGTAAAGTCGACGGCGTCTATTCCGCTCGCCGCGCCACCGGTTCCAAGCGCTCTATTCGAAATGATGGCAGGAAGTAACTCGTTAATTAACTGCTCTAACCAACTGTTGCGGCTATGGCCGCGTAGATAGTTAAAAGCAGTTAGCAATCCACTGCGGTTAGCTCCATAACGGCAGGCGGTGAGGATAACTTCAGGGCCCTGTGCGCGTCCAGCGTGCAGGGCCATCTCCAATGCGGCATGTTCTAAACAAATGCAGGGCACCCCGGCAATTTGTACATATTGGCTAGCGGGTAGATGGCGGCGCACCATATCTACGCTGCGCCAACTTGAACGCACTAGGTTGGCACAGACCTGTAAACGCTGCGGTGGGTTTTCACCGGTGTACACCCACCAGGCGCTAGCGCCAAAAATATAGGTGTACTTAGGCAGCTTGGGGGAGAGCAGTAAAGCGCGCTGCGAACAGGTGCTGAGCAGATAATTAGGGACTCGTTTACCCAGTACGCTAGTAAAACAGACACTGTCTAGTGTGTTGCAGCGTAAAACCTGCGTCTCCGTAGTGTTTAAAGCAGTTACGTTAGCTTCCAGATCGGGCGGGCCATAGGCAATGTATTCCATAGCCCGATTGTCATACTAATTAGCCGCCTTAAATAGTCTTTAACTATTTTTGTGGATAACTAAAGCCGGTGGATCATAGTGACCCACCGGCTTTAGTGATGCTGTATGTAGCTATCAGGCCTTAGTGGAGCGACGTACCTGGTCCAGCCAAGCGCGGCGGGCGTTTAGGGCAGCTTCGTGCTCAGCAATAGCCTTGGCCTTACCCTCAGCCTTAGCCTTTTCAAGCTTAGCTTCTAGGTCGGCGATAGATGCCTCAAGCTGTCCGGCTAGACCCTCGGCGCGAGCCTTGGTTTCAGGGTCAGTGCGGCGCCACTCGTTACGCTCAGCCTCGCGGATAGCTTCCTCGACGGCGCGCATACGGCCCTCGATACGACGCATAGCGTTACGCGGAACGTAACCTACCGCCTCCCAGCGGTCCTGGATCGGACGCAGAGCGCGCTTAGCGGCCTTGATGTCCTTAATCGGCAGTAGGGCTTCAGCCTGGGCGGCCAGCTCTTCCTTAACCTTAAGGTTGGCGGTCAGCTCAGCGTTTTCCTTAGCGTCCTTGTCCTGGCGAGCCTTGAAGAACACCTGCTGGGCGGCGTGGAAACGCTCCCACAGGGCGTCATCCTGGCGGCGGGCAGTGCGGCCAGCCTGCTTCCACTCACTCATCAGGTCGCGGAAACCACGTGAACCGCGCTCCCAATCAGTGGTGGTAGATAGCTCTTCGGCGCGCTTGATCAGCGCCTCCTTCTTAGCAACTACCTGCTTGTTCTTCTCGTCAAGCTCGTTGAAGAACTGGCGGCGGTTGCGGTCAAGAGTGCTGCGGGCGCCAGAGAAACGCTGCCATAGGGCATCCTCAGTGGCGCGGTCCAGACGCGGGCCACGCTGCTGGGCAGCCTTCCACTCGTTGAGGATTTCGCGCATACGAGTCATGGAGTTACGCCAGTGGGTCTTGGTCGGATCCTGACCAGCTAGAGCCTCAGACTCTTCCACTAGCTTGGTGCGCTCAGCCAGTGCCTGAGCACGGGCGGCAGCGCGCTCGGCTACCACAACTTCACGACGCTCCTTGGCTACTGCCTTAAGACCATCGAACTGGGCGCGCAAACCGTTTAGGTCACCCACAGCGGCAGGCTCCTTCAGGGCCTTGCTAAGGCTCTTAACAGTGGAGTCAATGTCGCGCACGCTCAGGTGAGGCAGGCGGGTAGCAAACAGGGCCACCTGTGCCTTTAGGTCTAGGTAGCGGCGGATATAGAAAGCCATCGCCTCGGCCACCGGAGCACCCGGAACTGACCAACTAGACGTTCACTGTCGCCGTCTTGGACGTAGACGTTACCCTCGCCATCAACGCGGCCCCACTTGGAGGCAGCCAGGGCTTCTTCGGGATCTAGCGTAGTCTCGCTCTGCTTGGCAGCTGCCTGACCAGGCTTAGCTTCCTGCGCGCCAGCCTTATCGGCAGGGGCGGAATCAGCAGCACTAGCAGCTTCGCTCTCAGCGGGGGCAGCCTGGGGGGCGTTGGTGGTCTCTTCGCCAGCAGGGGCGGTCGAAGCCTCCTGCGGTGTTGAGGATGCAGCCTGTTGTGCCTGATCGGTCACGGGAGTCTGCTCACTCATGGGTATGCTCCTTATAGAATGTGTTACGGCGTCAGTAAATGCGCCGTAGCTAGTTGGCTAAAAGCCTGAGAATGTGCACGTCGCATGGCGTAAAGCCATACAGGGTTAAAGTCTACGCTATTTAGCCTCAATTCTCGCATTCAATTAGCCGTGTTAACGCTGTGCTTGGCCGCTAGAGCTAGTTTCATGCTTTAGGCTGGAGACATGCTTTTACACCGTATGCCCCCTGCCGTCCTAGGCTCAAACTGTTATGTGATCGTGCCTGCAGGTAAACAGGGCGCCTTGGTAGTAGACCCTGGGGCTGGCGCAGCTAGCGGCGTCGTCGAATTTTTAAAAACCAACGAGCTGAGCCTGGAAGCGGTGCTGCTAACCCACGGACACGCTGATCACTGCTGGGATAGTGCCGCTGTAGTGGCAGGCATGGGGCAGGCACAGTGTCCGGTGTATGTGCCCAGCCCAGATCTGTATCGACTAGATGATCCGGAGGCTACCACCGGCATCTATATGCGTGGCCGTGGCTTTAGTGCTTTGGCTGGTACCCCTTGGCGCCGTCCGCTTAATGTAGTGGCGCTACCGCAGCGTGCTTATAGCGACGGCGTCGAGCTGATTAGTGGCCTGCCAGTGAGGGCTGTGGCCGCCCCTGGACACACTGAGGGCTCCTCACTATTCCTAACTGTGGCCCAGATGGATGCCAGCCACGAGCTACTAGCTGAAGCTGAAGTAGAAACCAGTGGTACCCAGTTGTTGGCCCTAACCGGTGACGTGATTTTCAAGGGCTCAGTGGGTCGCGATGATCTGCCCGGCGGCTCCCATCAGGACATGCTCGGTTCACTGCGTTTCCTGGCTAATGCTATTGACCCCTCTACCGTATTACTGCCTGGCCATGGTGCGGCCACCACTATGGCGCATGAGCATCATGCCAACCCCTATATGCATGAGGCCAAGACTTTCGGCGGTGAGCTGGACTAGTAATAGCGACCTGGACTAGCCACAAACGTGCTCAGGCCCTGCTTACAAGCTATAACAATGCCAACTGGGCCCAGCATGAAAACCCAAAATAAATACGGTTAAAACTTAAGTAGGATTAAATCATGGCAAAAACTTCGCTTTCTGGTTTCCCCGAGTGGCTACCTAGCCAGCGGCTGATTGAACAGCACTTCCTAAACGTTCTACAAAACACCTTTGAGCTGCACGGATTTAGCTCTATTGAGACTCGCGCAGTAGAGCCGCTAAGCGAATTAACGCGTAAAGGGGAGACCTCCAAGGAGGTTTACCTACTGTCTCGCCTGCAGGCAGCCCCGGGTGAAAATGAAGACCCGCGCAAACAGTTGGGACTGCACTTTGACCTGACTGTGCCCTTTGCTCGTTACGTGCTTGAGTACGCCGGGCAGCTGACCTTCCCCTTTAAGCGCTACCAGATCCAGAAGGTATGGCGCGGCGAGCGTCCCCAGGAGGGGGGCGTTTCCGTGAGTTCATTCAAGCTGATATTGACGTGGTGGGTGACGGCAAGCTACCGCTGCACTATGACGCCGAGCTGCCTCTGATCATGCACGAGGCCCTTAGCTCCCTGCCTATCCCGCCGGTGCTGCTGCACGTGTCTAACCGCAAGGTAGCTCAGGGTTTCTACACCACCATTGGGGTTGCAGAAGAATCCCTAATTGAGGTGCTGCGCGTGGTGGATAAGCTTGACAAGATTGGCCCTGAGGCGGTGGCTCAGGAGCTGGAAGAAAATGTGGGGCTAAGCTCCACTCAGGCGCACTTGGCTTTGCAGATGGCAGAAATTACTGCCAGTAACGGCGAGGAGCTAGAAGAGAAGCTGCGCGCCCTGCTAGAGCAGGCGGGTCTGGAAGCTAATGAGCTGCTTGAGCAAGGTATAGCTGAACTAGCTGGGGTGCTGGAAGTGGCGGCGCGACGTCGCCCGGGCGCCCTGATCGCCGACCTTAAGATTGCCCGTGGCTTGGACTACTACACCGGTACGGTTTATGAGTCTGAGCTAATTGGTCACGAGGATCTAGGTTCTATCTGCTCCGGTGGTCGCTACGACTCTCTGGCCTCTAACGGCAAGCGTTCCTTCCCCGGAGTGGGCCTGTCTATTGGGGTTTCGCGGCTGCTGGCCAGGGTTATCGGTGCTGGCCTGGTGCAGGTTAGCCGCCCGGTACCCACGGCGGTACTGGTGGCGGTTACCGACGAGGATTCGCGTCCGGTTTCTGAGGCGGTGGCCGATAAGCTGCGCGCCCGAGGTATCTGCGCTGATGTGGCCCCCACTGCCGCTAAGTTCGGTAAACAGATTAAGTTCGCTGATAAGCGCGGTATTCCTTTCGTATGGTTCCCAGCCGCAGTGGATGAGGCCGACAATAGTGGGGCTGATTCGGTTAAGGATATCCGTTCTGGTGAGCAGGTTGAGGCCGACGCCGCCACTTGGCAGTGCCCCGAGCAGGATCTGCGCGTGCAGGTAGTACCGGCACAAGCCTGAGATTGACGCTGTGGTAACTAGGTAAAAAAATGTTCAACTTTAGACGTAAACCTGGGATTACCACGGCGCAGGATTTAGCTGAGCGTCTAGTGCAACTAGCTCAGCTAACTGATCGAGTAAAAGTAGCGGTGCCAGGTTGGCAAGCAACCAGCCTGGCCCGCCAGATCAGTGCTATGGATCAGTTACTGGTGCAAGCTAATGAGGGCTTAGCCCAAAGCGACAGCGCCGGGGAAACTGAACAGCAGCTTTTAGACCAGCTGCGTAGCGTTGCGAAAGACACGGCTCGGGCACTTAGCTCCGCCAGCGGGGCGGTGCAAGCAAATACTGGTGAAATTGAAGCTGAACTATTAGCCCGTGCTGGCCAGGTAGCTGGAGTAGAAAACCGGGTAGAAAAAGCTCGCGAAGAATACTTTAGGCAGGCTTGGCCGCAGCTAACTTGGCCGCTAGCACGCGGTTGGGTGGCAATGCGTTTCAAAGCTGAGGTACCCGCTAAAACTGAGCAGCCCGGTAAGAAAAGGTGGACCCGTCTTTTTAACGCAGTTGAAAATACTGGTGGCGCTAGTACAAATGAGCAAGCAGATAGCCCTGAGATGGATGCTGCGGAGGAAGTAGAAACTAAGCGTTTAGACGCTGTCTATAAACGGTTGGTTAAGGCTAATACAGCAGTATTGCCCACGCCTTGGGCCAGTAAAGTGAATGCTGAGTTAGATGAGCATACACAGATTTAGTGCTTGAGCTTAAAGCCGCACTAAATGCATCCAGTCAGCGTCACTTACCAACGCCGCACTGGTGGAAATGGGCTAAAACCTGGCAGTGGACGCTATACATAATTATGTTAACGGGCCTAATTTGGTGGGGCATGAATGCGTTACTTGAACGCTTACTTTTGCCCACCTTACCGATGCCTCATATTGGGGTTATGCCATTAGCTGTAGTGGCGCTACTGATCGGTTTAATACTGGGGTTAATAGCCACTTGGGTGAATTATCGACTGGTTAAGGCCGGCGCCTACCGGCGCGCACGTAACCTGCGAAGCTATCTAAATAGCCGAGTAGAAGATGTTTTACAAGCTAAGCTGTACGCCCGGTTGGAAAGTCATATAGCTGAGCATGTGTCGCTAATGGCCTTAGCTAATGCGCTAGCTGAATAAGAGCGCCAATTAAATCGGTTCCATAAAAACTTTGGTTAAATCAAATAGTTGTGTCCCGGCGCAGTTCATGTGTCGGTGCGGCCCAGAGCGCGTCCACCGATAGGGGGAACCAGGCGCCCGACGGCGAGGATCCGGGCAACGTGTACACGATTCCTGAGGGTGGGCGCGTGGACGTCACGCTGACGGCCGAGTCGGTGGACGGCGTCGATGGGTGCACGGCTGCGGACGCCGACCAGATGGACATCATCAACACGAACGGTTCGGGTTCGACGAGCCTGCGCCTCTGCCATACCGGGAATGAAGGGCGGCGCCAACTCCGACTGCGATGAGGACGACTGGGCCAATGAGGTTGAATCGGTTAGTAAGCAGAATGCAGAATACTGCGGCGATGCCGAGAATGATGATTGTTTCGACGGACATGGAGAGCTTCTCACCTGCGGATATTGTCTTCTAGTTTATAGGTTGATCTGCGGACTTGAGTGACGCGGCTGGGGAGTGCGATGGGTTCCTTGCGAGCTGTTTTTCTGACGTTGAAGCTGATAGTCTGAACCAGCTGGAAGAAGTCACGCATCCGCAGCGTCACACCGAGGCGACCGCGTCGGTGCGTGTGGCCCCTACTTCGCCGGTGCGCGCGCGAGCCGATCGCGCGCATCCGAGATAACTGAGATCTTTAAGGAGATACTCCCATGGGTATGCATTCCACGACGCAGGCATTCCAGTTCAACGTGCCGTTCGAGCAGCTGTTCCAGCTCGCCATCCCGGCCGCGCAGTCCGTTCCGAAGGCGACCGTGACGTTCGCCGACCCCAACCGTCAGGTTGTCACCTTCGACACCCCGATGAGCATGATGTCCTGGGGCGAGAACATCGTCGCCGGTTTTATTCCCTCCGAGGGCAGCACCGTCGTTGAGGTCACCTGCACGACCAAGGGTCTGCCCAACCTCATGCAGGACAGACGCAACCGCAAGATGATTGCGCAGTTCGTGACCGCTCTGTCCAACCTCGCGCAGACCACCGCTGTGGAGCTCGCTCGCTCCTGACGGCCCGTTGCCTGTCGGCGAGGGGAGGCTACAGCGCTGCGACGGCGAAGAGGACGAGCACTGCGAGATGACCGCCTGCGTGCCCTCCTGTGTCGTATCACCCGGGATCGTCAGGCACTGGCCGAGGTCGTTACGCACCTGGCCGGTGACGGCCTCGCCCTCCTCCAGGTGGTAGGTGACGGACGTGTTATCGAAGGGGAGGATCCGCAGGTGGTGCGCGCCGTTGGCTGCGAATGCTGCGTCAGCGAGCTTGATGGAATCCGAGTTGAACTCGCGCGAGGTGATGCAGTCGATGTTGACGGGCGTGTACGTTTGATCGCCCGGGACCCAGAAGGAGATCGTGTGGACGCCGGGCGTGAGCTCGACGGTTTCGGTCATCTCCTTCCACGTGTCATAGCTGCCTGTCGCATCGAAGTGCACGTACTTGATGAGCTTCTGCGTGGGCTGACCCATATCGAGGATCATCTGGTGGTAGGCGGGGTCGTCATCCTGTCTGGCGTAGCGCGTCACAAGCGTTACGGTGCCGCCCTGGCCGGCGTCAATCGTGAAGGTGACGGCGTCGCCGCCCTGGTAGAAGTCGCCCGCGTAGGCGGCGACGATCTGCGGTTTGTTCGCCGACTTGTCGCGCGCGCCTTGCAGGTAGGAGGCGACCTGCTGGTTTGTTTCGTTGTGGTCCCAGAGCTCGGTGTAGATGTACGAGGCCGAGGATGGGCCGATCTTGCACTCGGACATGGGTTGGCAGTACCAGCACGAGACCTATATCAGAACGCTCGCCGATAACGGTTTCATCCAGAGCATGTCACGCAAAGGCAACTGCATCGACAATGGCGCCACCGAACAGGTCTTCGGACACCTCAAGGACGAATTCTTCCGCGGCCAAGACTGGCAGACCTTCGAGAGCTTCAAAGCCGACCTCGACGTTTACGTCACGCACTGGAACACACAAAGACGCCAAGTAAAGCTCAAGGGCCTGACCCCGGCAGAATACCGGGACCAGGCCCTCCAGCAAGCCGCATAACGGCTACCCATTTAAAGCGTCCAAGTTTCGGGGCGCAGTTCATTTAGGCGCCGGGACACAATTTTTATGTATCAGTAGCGCTTGGAGCGGCCATAGCCGCCACGGTCGTCGCGCTTAGAGCCGCGCTGGTACCCAGAGCGCTCATCACGGTAACCGGAGTAGCCACCGCGCGAGTTGGAACGCTCGTTAAAGCGCCCGCTGCGGTCTTCGCGCTTGAATCCGCGATCCTCACGCTTAAAGCCGCGATCGTCACGCTTGAAACCACGGTCCTCACGCTTAAAGCCGCGATCGTCACGCTTGAAACCACGGTCCTCACGCTTAAAGCCACGGTCATCGCGTTTGAAACCGCGATCGTCACGCTTGAAACCACGGTCCTCACGGTCATAGCGGCCCTCTTCGCGACGCGGGCGGTAAGCCGGGCGACCACCCTCAGAATCGGCGTCGTCGCGCATACCCTTAGCCTTGTGGCGATCGTTCGGGCCGCTCCAGCCGTGACCGGGACCCTCGTCGGGGCGAATACGCAGCTCACGGCCAGCGAAGGTGGCCTTACCCATGCGCTGCAAAGTCTGCTCATCTAGCGGCGCATAGATAGTGACCAGCGAGAAAGACTGCAAAATGTCGATCTTGCCAATGTCGGAGCCGGAAATGCCGCCCTCATTAGCTAGTGCACCCACAATTGCGCCGGGCAGAACCTTGTCGCGGTGACCCACCTCGACGCGGTAAACCGTGCCGCCCTCATCGTCACGACGCGGGGCGCGACGCGGACGCTCAGGCCTGTTCTCGCGGGCAGGACGCTCACGGCCATGCTCAAAGCTGGCAGAAATGAAGGTGCCTTCAGAATCTACCTGCACCTCACGGCGCTCCTTGCGGCCAGAGTCCTCACGCTGCCAGCGCGGGCCGTCGTCGCCAACCGCCAAAGCCAGCAAGGTAGCAGCCAAAGTGGCGCTATCCAGGGAAGAAACTTCCTTAGCGATCAGCTCGTGGTAGATGTCCAGACGGCCCTTTTGAGCGCGTTCATCGGCGCGCTTTAGTAGCTTAGCGGCGCGGTGACGCGACACGTCAGCGGGGGAGGGCAGGGTGATTTCCTCCAGGCGAGCCCCGGTCAGACGCTCAATCTGGCGTAGCTTGCCCTTCTCTTTAGGGGTCAGGAAAGTGATAGCTTCACCGGTGCGCCCGGCGCGGCCAGTACGACCAATACGGTGCACATAGGCCTCAGCCTCACGCGGCACATCAAAGTTAACTACCAGACCGATACGGTCCACATCCAAACCACGCGCGGCCACATCCGTAGCCACCAGCACATCCAAGCTACCCTGGCGCAGGCGCTCAATCAGACGCTCACGTTCACGCTGAGGTACGTCACCACTGATGGCGGCGGCCTGAATGCCACGACCAGACAGCTCAATGGCCACATCCTCAGCAGTTGATTTGGTGCGCACAAAGACAATCGCGGCTTCAGCATCAGTCACGGCCAAGATACGCGAAACCGCACCCACCTTGTGACGGAAAGGCACCACCGCGTAAGACTGCTGCACCGAATCCACAGTGGAGGACTGGCGTGAAACCTCAATACGTACCGGGTCGTTTAGGTGCTCAGCGGCCACCGACTCAATTGCCGGAGGCATGGTGGCGCTAAACAGGGCGGTGCGTCGCTCGGTAGGCAGCGAGGCGGCAATGGTTTCTACATCCTCAGCAAAGCCCATGCGCAGCATTTCATCGGCTTCATCGAGCACGAAGTAACGCACGTGGTCTAGTACCAGCGCACCCTTTTCGATCAGGTCAATTACGCGCCCGGGGGTGCCCACAACCACCTGGGCGCCTTCACGTAGCGCCGCAATCTGGGGACCGTAGGGGCTACCACCGTAGACGGCCACAACATCTAGACCACGGCTGCGGTGAGCCATATCGGCAATCGCATCAGCACTTTGCATGGCCAGCTCACGGGTGGGGGCCAAAACCAGGGCCTGTACTTCACCGTCGCGGCTGTCTACCTCATTTAGTAGGGGCAGGCCGAAAGCGGCGGTCTTACCGGTACCGGTTTGGGCTACACCGACGACGTCGCGGCCCTCCAGTAGCACCGGGATCGCCTCGCGCTGAATGTCGGTGGGGCTAACAAAACCCATGTCGGTGATGGCGCGTAGCAAGTCGCGTGGCAGGCCCAGGTCAGCGAAAGTCGGGCCGGTGGGGGTCAGCTCGGCGTCGTCGTCATCTTCACTGTCTGACTCGGGGTCTAGCTCCGGGCGGTCAGTGTCGACGTCGTCGGCCTCGTCCTCGTGGTCAATGTCTACCGGGTCGGCTGGGAGAAGTGGACTCGCTAGCGTCAGCGATATCTTCAGGCGTGGCCGCGCTGGCAGCAGAGGTGGATTTTAGCTGGGCCTCAAACAGGTCATCTAGGCTAAGGGGATTAGACATACGTATTTCCAATGCGGATCAGCGGAGCGTGGGGATGAGCCTATTACTCACCGCTCTTAACGCACCTCGCCCAGCCACACTCGTCAGTCGTTAACCGACTAAACGCACGCAATTATTCGCAACTCAATTCGGTATGCGACGATAAAACTTCAAGGGTAGGGAGCGTCTCACTCCTAAAACAACAGCTTTAGTTTACCTGGCGCTGCAGCTTGATAAACCTAGTATTTGTGGTGAATTGGCTTACCCTGGGCGGCCAAACTAGGGCTGCAAATAAACATGACTTAGCGGCGGGGAGTAGACTTTTAGCGGCGCCCGCTCGTCTCGCGGTGCGCTTTTAACCAAACTGGAAGGACCAAAGTGCTGCGTACCCGCTATGCAGGTTCCCTGCGCTCAAGTGACATTGGCACTACCGTAACGCTCACCGGCTGGGTCGATCGTCGTCGTGACCACGGCGGCGTCGCCTTTATTGACCTGCGTGATGCCAGCGGTATTGCCCAGGTAGTCATCCGTGAGGAGGTGGCCCACGATCTGCGCGCAGAATACGTACTTAAAGTTACTGGTGAGGTCACGGCCCGCCCTGAGGGTAACGCCAACCCGAACCTGCCTACCGGTGAAATTGAGGTAGTCGTCAGCGAGGTAGAGATCCTCAACCCGGCCGCGCCTTTGCCGTTCCAGGTTTCTGACCACGCTGAAGACGCTGGTCAGGTAGGTGAAGAAGCTCGCCTAAAGTACCGCTACCTGGATCTGCGTCGCTCCTCTATGCAGCACGCTATCCGTCTGCGTTCCAAGGTGTCTCAGGCTGCCCGTAAGGTGCTTGACGCTCATGACTTCGTTGAGATTGAGACCCCCACCCTGACTCGCTCCACCCCTGAAGGTGCTCGCGACTTCCTGGTGCCCGCGCGTCTAGCCCCCGGCTGCTGGTACGCCCTGCCCCAGTCTCCGCAGCTGTTTAAGCAGCTACTGATGGTGGCCGGTATGGAGCGCTACTACCAGATTGCCCGCTGCTATCGTGACGAGGACTTCCGCGCTGACCGCCAGCCTGAGTTCACTCAGCTGGATGTGGAAATGAGCTTCGTGGAGCAGGACGACGTCATGGCAGTAGCCGAGGACATCCTGCGTGAAGTTTGGGCCCTGATCGGCTACGAGCTCAAGACCCCCATTGCCCGTATGCCTTACCGCGAGGCCATGGAAAAGTACGGTTCGGACAAGCCTGACCTGCGTTTTGGTCTAGAGCTAACCGACCTAACCGAGTTCTTCAAGGACACCACCTTCCGCGTATTTAAGGCCCCCTATGTGGGCGCCGTGGTTATGCCCGGTGGCGCCAGCCAGTCTCGCCGTACTTTCGACGCTTGGCAGGAATGGGCCAAGCAGCGCGGCGCTAAGGGCCTGGCCTACGTAACTGTTGGTGAGGACGGCACCCTGGGTGGTCCGGTTGCTAAGAACATTACCGACGCCGAGCGTGCCGGTCTGGCTGAGGCTGCTGGCGCCAAGCCCGGCGACTGCATCTTCTTCGCCGCTGGCGGTGTAGATGCGTCACGCGCCCTGCTGGGTGCAGCCCGCCTGGAGATCGGTAAGCGCTGCGGCTTGATCGACGAAAACGAATGGTCTTTCGTGTGGGTAGTGGACGCCCCCTTGTTCAAGCCTTCCGCTGAGGCTAAGGCTGAAGGCGACGTCGCTCTGGGCTCTAGCGCCTGGACTGCAGTACACCACGCCTTCACCTCACCCAAGCCCGAGTGGCTCGACAACTTCGACCAGGACCCGGGCAACGCTCTGGCCTACGCCTACGACATCGTCTGCAACGGCAACGAAATCGGTGGTGGCTCGATCCGTATCCACCGCCGCGACGTGCAAGAGCGCGTATTCAAGGTGATGGGTATTAGCCAGGAGCAGGCCCAGGAGAAGTTCGGCTTCCTGCTTGATGCCTTCAAGTTCGGCGCCCCGCCGCACGGTGGTATCGCCTTTGGTTGGGACCGTATCGTCTCGCTGCTAACTCACGCCGACTCTATCCGCGACGTGATCGCCTTCCCCAAGTCCGGTGGTGGCTACGACCCGCTAACTGCAGCCCCTGCTCCCATTACCGAGCAGCAGCGTAAGGAAGCTGGCGTAGACGCTAAGCCTGAACAGGCCTAGGATTTTCTAACGATTAGGGTGGGTCCCATTAATTTGGGACCCACCCTAATTGCAGCTAATACGGGTAGTATGAAAGCTATGTCACAGTATATTGATATCCACCCTGAAAACCCGCAGGCGCGTTTAATCAACAAGGTAGTTGACCGTCTACGTGACGGTGGACTGATCGCTTACCCCACTGACTCTGGCTACGCGCTGGCCTGCATGGTGGGCAATAAGGAAGGCATGGACCGTATCCGTGCTATCCGTCAGCTTAACGACAAGCATAACTTCACCTTGATGTGCTCCAATTTTTCGCAGGTTGGGCCGGTGGCAATTGTTGGCAACACTGCCTTCCGCCTGATTAAGCGACTAACCCCAGGGCCCTACACCTTCATTTTGAAGGGCACCAAAGAGGTGCCGCGTATGACCCTTAACCCCAAGAAGCACACGCTGGGTATCCGTATCCCTGATTACCCTATTGCCCAGAGCCTGGTAGAGGCCCTAGGTGAGCCGTTGCTTTCCTCCACTTTCATCCGCCCGGGTGAAGAAGAGCCTGAAACCAGCGGTTGGGAAATTCACGACGAGCTAGGTCACTTGATCGACATTGTGATTGAAGGGCCGGTGGCTAGCACTGAGCCCACCACGGTTATTGACCTAACTGAGGATGTGCCCGAGGTTCTGCGCCAAGGTGCAGGTGACACCTCAACTATTTAGCCTTAACCAGGCTTGCCAAGGGGGCTAGCGCTTTTTCAGCGCTAGCCCCCTTAGTTTTCAGCCCTAGTCCATGTAACTGGCTTGGGTGCGCAAATCCTATTGCTGTAGCGAGTAACGCTCATAGATAGCCCGAATAGGGGCTGGTGACCACCAGTTCCAACGCCCTAGCAAGGTCATAGTGGCGGGCACCAACGCCATACGCACCAGCGTGGCGTCAACTAACACGATCAGCGCCAAAGTAAGCCCGATTTCTTTAATCACCAGCATCTGGCCACCCACAAAACCTAGGAATACTGCGGTCATAATGGCTGCCGCTGAGGTAATAATGCGGCCAGAACGCTGCAAACCTCGCTCAACAGCTAGATCATTATCGCCGGTAGCATCCCAAATTCTTTGATGCGTCCTAACAGGAACACTTCATAGTCCATAGCCAGGCCAAAGCCAAACACAATGGCTACCACCATCACATAGCTTTCCATGCCCCCGATGGGGGTAAATCCCAATAGGGAAGCGCCGTGACCGCCCTGGAAAATCCAGGTGGCCAGACCCAGTGAGGCAGCCAAAGACAGGGAGTTAATCAGCACGGCCTTAATGGGCACAAGCAGTGAGCCAGTCATTAAGAACAGCAAAATAAAGATCGCTCCTAGCACTAGTGGTACTAGCCAGGGCAGTGAGGAGATAACCGAGGAGCCAAAATCTACCTGGGTAGCTGCTTGACCGGTGATCCACAGCTGGCTGGGGGAGTTTAGAGAGCGAATATCCACTACCGCCCGCTCAGCGCTACGGGAACCGGCAGTGCCTTTAAGTTCTAGGTAAGCCACGGTGTAATCACCGGCAGTGGTCACACCGTGTATCTTCTGTACATCGGCAACCTGGGATACTTCAGTTTTAATGAAGTTAGTCTGTTTGGCGCTGTTGCCGTACATGATTAAAGTGGCGTCGTTACTTAAAGAATCGGGATACTGCTGTTTTAGGGTTTGCAAATAGGCGTATTGGGAGCCATTGCGCGGTAAAAGCTCAGTGCCAGAGTTAAGCAGGTGCAAGTCACCTAGTGGCACACACATAGCTCCTAGCGCCGCTACGCAGGCAACTAGTACATACCAGGGGTAGCGGTGCACCCACCGAGCCAGACGTGAAAAGATACCCTCAGTGGAAGAAACATCAGCGATACGTGCTTGTAGCTTACCCAGCACCGGTACGCGCTGTAGCCAGGAGGGAATAAGTGCGCGCGTGCCCAAATAGAGCAGCAGCGCGGGCACCAAAGTCAGCGCCGCCGCTACCGCAATGAGGGTTACAAACAGCCCACCTACACCAATAGAGCTGAGCAGGGTGGGCGGCATTAGGGCTAGACCTAGCAAACCAATAGCTACCGTTACTGCAGAGAACAAAATGGTTCTACCGGCACTAACCATAGTTAGACGCACTGCCTGGGCAGGTAGGGAAGCATTGCGGGCGCGGCGCTGCTGGAAGGCTGCCTGAATAGATACGCCTGCAGCGGGAGTTTCATCATTAGCTAGCTTTTCAGCTAGTCGGCCTAGTTCTTCACGGTAGCGGGAGGTAAATAGCAGCCCGTAGTCGATGGATAGGCCCAGGCCGATTACCGTAACAATGTTGAGCACACTGGATTCAATATCGACCAGGTAGCTAAGGCCCCATAGGCTACCTAACGCGGCGCAGATAGATACTAATGCGCCTGCTAGCGGCATACCGGCCAGCATAAAACCGCCAAAAACCAGCGCCATGATCAGCAAAGTCAGCGGCAATACCAGCAGCTCTCCGGCGCGCATATCACGCGAAACCTGATCAACTAGCTCCTGGTTAATAATGGCTTGGTCGGAGACTGTGCCGGCAGCATTGGGGGACACTGCACGTAGTTCCTGGGGTACTCGCGCCAGGCGACGCTCCACATCTTTACGTGAAGTATCAAAGGAGGCTTTCGCATCAGCATTTTTAGTGATGTCTTTACCCGGTTCAGGCGAGATAGTTACGGAAAGCAAAAATCCCTGCTTGTTGCGGGCCATCAGTTTGGTAGCAGCCGGGTTAGCTAACTTGCCAGGCAGTACAAAGGGGTCTACCACGGCGCCGTCGCCAACGCGGGCAATTAGTTCTTTGTGAACTGGCGCCAAGGCATTATCAACCTTGGTGGCAGTGGCTGAATCGGCCAGGTTAACCCCGGTTACTAGCAGGGTAATTTCTACTGATTGGCCAGTTAGAGTGTTTAGTACCTGTTGGCCTTCATCGGAAGATGAGCCAGGAATAGAGCCCTGGGAAGTTTTTAATCGATCAAAAGATTGACTGGCCGCCTAAGCCTGAAAGTGAAGTAAGTAGTAACAGCGCTGCCAGCGCGGCCCAAATCACGAGAGTTAGACGCGGACGACGGATAACCTTGGTTGCTAGGGCGTCAAACATGGCGTAATTATCGCAGATATACTGCTTATATGGACCTTTTCGAGGCAGCGAACAGTGATGAATCCGGTCTAAGTGTTGACCCCCATGCCCCGTTAGCGGTCCGTATGCGTCCGCGTAGCTTGGATGAGTTGGTGGGGCAAAGTCACCTGTTGACGCCGGGCTCTCCGCTGCGGCGTTTGATTGCCGGCGGGCGCGGGGCGACCAGCTCAGTTATTTTGTTTGGCCCGCCTGGAACCGGTAAAACCACCCTGGCTTATTTGGTGGCGCGTGCCCATAATCGTCGTTTTGTGGAACTGTCGGCGGTAAGCGCTGGGGTTAAGGAGGTGCGCGCCGTCGTCGATCAAGCCCGCCACGCCCTATCCGTAAGCGGCCAGGAGACGGTGCTATTTATTGACGAGGTGCACCGTTTTTCGCGTTCGCAGCAAGACTCGCTGCTACCGGCGGTGGAAAATCGTTGGGTTACGTTGATTGCGGCTACCACTGAAAACCCGTCCTTCTCAGTAGTGGCTCCTTTGCTTTCGCGTTCACTGCTGCTAACTTTGCAGCCTTTGGATGGGCAGGATATTGCGGCTTTGGTGCGTCGGGCACTTAGTGATCCGCGCGGTTACGCCTGCAGGGTAGCTATCGACGACGACGCCCTGGCCCAGTTGGTACGTTTGGCTGGTAATGATGCGCGTAAGGCCTTAACCGTGTTGGAGGCAGCGGCGCAGAGTCTGCTTGACGGTGATGCTTTGGTTGACGCGGGGGCTTTTGGTGACGGCAGGGCCGTTTTGGATGCTGAAACCGTACCCAAGGCTGGCGGCGCAACAGAGAAGCAAAAAGCGCAAGCAAAACAACCCCTAGACGCTGTCAAGCAATCTAAAGGTGCCAAACCAGAGGTTCCAATAATTACGGTTAGCACTATTGAGCAAGCCGCAGATATTGCTGCTGTGCGCTATGACCGCAGCGGTGACCAGCACTATGACGTGGCCAGCGCCTTCATTAAATCCATGCGCGGCTCAGATGTTGACGCCGCCATCCACTACCTGGCTCGCATGATTGCAGCGGGGGGAGGACCCGCGCTTTATCGCCCGGCGCGTGGTGATAGCCGCCAGCGAAGATGTGGGCATGGCTGACCCTAGCGTGCTAGCCACGGCCAGCGCCGCCATGAATGCAGTAGCCCAAATTGGTATGCCCGAAGCCCGTATTATTTTGGCCCAAGCGGTTATTGCGGTGGCTAGTGCGCCTAAATCAAATGCCGCTTACCTGGCTATTGATAGGGCCTTGGCAGACGTGCGGGCAGGAAATATTGGGCAGGTGCCCGCGCATCTGCGTGACGCTCACTACGCTGGAGCCCAAAAACTAGGCCACGGCACAGACTATAAATACGCCCACGATTACCCCCACTCAGTAGCTGCCCAGGAGTATTTACCTGAGGAACTGCGCGGCAAGCGCTACTACCAACCTACCCGCAATGGTTTTGAGGATCTGCTCACAACCAGACTGGAAAAGGTGCGCGATTTACTAGGAAGAGGCTAATCTTTAACGGTTGTCTGCTTTTGTGTAGGCAATTCCTGGGGTCATAGCCGTAAGGTCGACCCCGCGCCGCTAGAGCAACCCTTTGCATGCGGCGTGCCTAGTAAAAACGGGCCTATTGGCCCCCTAACAGGAAGAGGAAAACATGTCTGTTTCTCGCTCTCGCCGTCAGGTGCGCCTGTCTCGCGCCCTGGGTATTCCGCTAACCCCCAAGGCCGTACGTTACTTCGAGAAGCGCCCTTACGGCCCCGGTGAGCACGGCCGCGCCCGTCGTCGCGCCGAGTCCGACTACGCCGTACGTCTGAAGGAAAAGCAGCGTCTGCGCGCCCAGTACGGTATCCGTGAGGCCCAGCTGCAGCGAGTCTTCCAGGAAGCTCGTCGCGAAAAGGGTCTGACCGGTGAGTCCCTGGTCGAGCTGCTGGAAATGCGCCTAGACGCCCTGGTGCTGCGCGCCGGCTTTGCCCGCACCATCGCCCAGGCCCGTCAGGACGTTGTGCACCGTCACATCATGGTTGACGGCAAGATCGTTGACCGTCCTTCCTTCCGCGTAAAGCCCGGTCAGGTTATCCAGGTTCGCCCCCGCAGCCAGGTTATGGTCCCCTTCCAGGTGGCCGCTGCTGGTACCCACCGCGACGTGCTGCCCGAGGTACCTCAGTACCTGAACGTTGAGCTGGAGAAGCTAACCGCTACCCTGGTGCGTCGCCCCAAGCGTGACGAAGTTCCCGTCACCTGTGACGTGCAGATGGTGGTTGAGTACTACTCTCGCTGAGTTTAATCTTTCACTTATGCGATGCCCCGGATCTGATGGTTCGGGGCATCGTATGTTTCGCGCTAATCTTGTAATAACTATGGTTGGTTTGAGCCCAACCATTTACCCTGTCCGACGCCCTCAGGGGCATAAACCTTAGGTTCTCATGCGCACTAGCGAAATCCGCACTCGTTGGATCGACTACTTTGCTGCCAATGGACACGAAATTCGTCCGTCGGTTCCGCTAATTTCTCCCGATCCCTCAATTTTGTTCACCATTGCGGGTATGGTGCCCTTTATTCCTTACATTGTGGGCACTGAGCCGGCACCTTGGCCGCGTGCCGCTAGCGTGCAAAAGTGCATCCGTACTAACGACATCGACAATGTCGGTAAGACCACGCGTCACGGTACTTTCTTCCAGATGAACGGTAACTTCTCCTTCGGTGACTACTTCAAGGAGGGGGCCATTAACTATGCTTGGGACCTGCTAACCGGTTCTCAGGCTGAAGGTAAGTACGGTCTAGATGGCGATCGTTTCTGGGTAACTATCTGGGATGAAGATCAGGTTGCCTTTGACGTGCTTACCCGTCAGATTGGTATTGACCCCGCACACATTGTGCGTTTGCCGCGTAAAGAGAACTTCTGGGACACCGGCCAGCCCGGCCCTGCCGGCCCTTGCGCTGAGTGGCACTATGACCGTGGCCCGGCCTATGGCCCTGAGGCTGTAGGTGGCACGGTTGACCCCGGTGGTGACCGCTACCTTGAGGTGTGGAACCTGGTATTTGACCAGTACCTGCGTGGCGAGGGCACGGGTAAGGACTACCCGCTGCTAGGCGAGCTAGACAAGAAGTGCATTGATACCGGCGCCGGCTTGGAGCGTTTGGCCTTTGTTATGCAGGACAAGGCCAATATGTACGAGATCGACGAGGTTTACCCGGTAATTGCCGCCGCTGAGCGCATGTCCGGTAAGACCTACGGTAAGGGCGGGGCGGTAGAGCCCAAGCACGGCTCTGAGGCTGAGATTCGTGCCTACTGGGATGACGTATCTATGCGCGTGGTGGCTGACCACGTACGTAGCGCTTTGATGCTGATTGGCGACGGCGTACGTCCGGGTAATGATGGTCGCGGTTACGTACTGCGTCGTCTGATCCGCCGCGCAGTGCGTTCAATGCGTCTGCTGGGTGTGGACGAGCCCACCCTGCCGCTGCTGCTACCCACCTCGAAGGATGCTATGAAGGCTTCCTACCCTGAGTTGGAAGAAAACTTCAAGACCATCTCCGATGTGGCTTACGCCGAGGAAGAGGCCTTTAGGCGCACCCTCAGTGCCGGTACTTTAATCCTGGACACTGCGGTAGCTAACGCTAAGCAGCAGGCCAAGGGAGTAAAGCCGGTAGTTAGCGGTGAAAGTGCCTTCACCTTGCACGACACCTACGGTTTCCCGATTGACCTGACCCTAGAGATGGCTGCCGAGCAGGGCGTTAGCGTAGACGAGGCAGGTTTCCGCGCCCTTATGGCCCAGCAGAAGGAGCGCGCCCGCGCCGACGCTCGCGCCAAGAAGGCTGGACACACCGATGTGCGTGTATTCCACGAGATCGAAAAGGAACTTGGTGGCGGCTCTACCTTCCTGGGCTACACCGAGAATGCTGCTGAAGCTAAGGTGGCGGCGCTACTAATTGATGGCCAGCCCCAAGCTGTGGTTAATGCTCCGGCTGAGGTTGAGGTCATTTTGGACCGCACCCCTTTCTATGCGGAGATGGGTGGCCAGTTAGCTGACCACGGCACCATCCGCGTGGCCGACGGCGCCGTCGTCGAGGTCCACGACGTACAGGCCCCGCTGCGTGGCCTGTCTGTACACCGTGGCACCCTAACTGAGGGCACTATTGCAGTTGGCCAGAAGGCTTGGGCTGAAATTGACTCGGTACGCCGTCTAGCCATTGCGCGCGCTCACACTGCTACCCACATGGTTTATGCAGGTCTGCGTAATGTGGTTTCGCCTGATGCCACCCAGGCCGGTAGCGAGAACTCGCCTAGCCGCCTGCGTTTCGACTTCCGTCACGGCTCGGCCCTATCTAGCGGGCAGCTGCAAGACATTGAAGGCCTAGTTAACGAGAAGCTAACCCAGGACCTGCCGGTCACTACCGAGGTTATGAGCCTAGAGCAGGCCCGTAACTCTGGGGCTATTGCCCTGTTTGGTGAAAAGTACGGTAACGAGGTGCGCGTAGTAACCATTGGCGACAACTTCGACAAGGAACTATGCGGTGGTACCCACGTACCTTCAACCGGTCACCTAGGTCGAGTTGCAGTGCTGTCTGAAGGCTCTATTGGTTCAGGGGTGCGCCGTATTGACGCCCTAGTTGCTGACGGTGCCTATGACTTCCAGGCTAAGGAGCACGCTCTGGTTGCTGAGCTTTCTAGCCTGGTTGGTGGCCGCAGCGAGGAGCTGCCTGAGCGCGTGTCTGCGCTACTGGCTAAGCTCAAGGAAGCTGAAAAGCGTATTGCCACTATGGAAACTCAAGCTGCCAGTGTTAAGGCTGGCGAGCTAGCCAACCAGCTGCGTGAGCTACCTAAGGGCTTACGTCTAGCCGCAATGGATGCCGGTACGGTTAACAACGCTGATGTGCTGCGCACTATGGTGCTGCAGGCTCGCGAACGTATCGACTCTTCCATCCCGGCTGTGGTGGCTGTGGCCGGCGTGGCCGGCACCCGCCCGGTAATCGTGGTGGCCACCAACGCCGCTGCCCGTGAGCAGGGCGCTAAGGCTGGCGCCCTGGTGCGTGTAGCCGCCAAGGTACTTGGTGGTGGCGGTGGCGGTAAGGATGACCTCGCTCAGGGTGGTGGCCAGGATCCGCAGGCAGTAGATGCCGCGCTCAAGGCTGTAGAGCGAGAGCTGGGAGCCTGAACTGCGTAGCGGAGTACGTCTGGCCTTTGACGTAGGCAAAGTACGTATTGGGGTGGCCCGGTGCGATCAGAATGCAACTCTGGCCGTACCGGTGACCACCGTTGCCGCCGATAAATACGGCGGAGATATTGATGATGCTGAGGATTTAGTGGAGCAATATGCGCCCATGGAAATCCTGATCGGGCTGCCGCTGCATCTAAATGGCAAGGAAAGTGCCTCGTCAGAGTATGTACGACAGTGGGCAAATAAACTGGCTCAACGTGTCCCTAATGTTAGAATTAGGTTGGTTGATGAGCGCTTGACCACAGTTAGTGCCCAGCGCGACCTGCACGAATCAGGTAGATCACAGCGGACTAGTCGGCAGATAATCGACCAACAAGCAGCTGTGTGCATCCTTGAGACCGCACTTGAAACGGAGCGTCTAACCGGCAAACCACCGGGGCGGGCGTTACGTGACCTATAAGGAGTTAACCGCGTGAGCGACGATCTTTTTTGACGAGCTGGGAATTCAGTCATCGTCAAAACCAAGCAGCTCGCCGCAGCAGCCTGAGGGTAGAGCCCCCTCACGTAAGGCGCTGCGCAAGTCAAAGCGTAAACGCCGCTTCCGTAGGCGTATTATCACCACCCTGGTGCTGGTGCTGACCCTAGGCCTAGTAGCTGGTGGGGGTTACTATGCGTTCACGCAGATTGTCCCCACCCAAGAAGTTGCCACTGACTACACCGGCCCCGGGGAAGGAAGCATAGTTGTCACCATTCCCGACGGCGCTACCGGTAACGAGATGGCTGACATCCTAGTGAAGAAGGGTGTGGTGGCTTCTAAGAAGGCTTTCGTTAAGGCCTACAACGCCAACACCAACTCTTCACAGATTCAGTCCGGCACGTTCACGCTAAAAAAGCGTATGAGCGCAACCGATGCGGTGGCCGCGCTGCTTGATCCGCGTTCTCGCGCTGACCACACGGTGACTATTCCTGAAGGTTTCACTAAGGCTCAGGTTAAGGCCCGCCTAGTTAAGGTAGCTGGTTTTAAGGCTGAAGATGTAGAGGCTGCCTTCGCCAACACTAAGGACATTGGTTTGCCTGACAGCGCTGGTGGAAACGTGGAAGGTTGGCTAGCTCCGGCTACCTACACCATTCCTGATAACGCCACCGCTACCGGCGTGGTTGCCTCCATGGTCCAAAAGACCAAGGATCGCCTCAAGGAGGCCGGCGTTAAGGAAGCTGACTACCAGCAGGTACTGATCGTGGCTTCAATTGCTGAAGCCGAGGTTAATGACCCCAGCTACCTGGGTAAGGTAAGCCGGGTAATCTACAACCGCCTGAATGATACCGCTGGCGAAACCAAGGGCATGCTGCAGATGGACTCTACGGTCCGTTACGGCACCGGTAAGACCGGTGGTATTCCCACCGACGCTGAGCTGGCTGACAGCAACAACAAGTGGAACACTTACGTCCACGCTGGCTTGCCGCCCTCGCCTATCGGTAACCCGGGTTTGGAGGCCATTAAGGCAGCTAATAAGCCTGAAGCAGGTAACTGGTTATACTTCGTGACCATCAACCTGACCACTGGTGAAACCCTGTTTGCAGCCACTAGCGCTGAGCACCAGGTTAACGTGGCTAAGCTGACGGCATTTTGTAAGCAGAACCCGAAGGTCTGTTCCTCGGGATCATCAGGATCCTGATCTGTAAAAGTATGGTCCCTGCGCATCAGCGCAGGGACCATACTTTTATGTAAAGCTTTATACATAATTTATAAGCTCAATTTATAAGTCTTGGAGGCAGCCATGACCCAGTCTTACCGCGCCGCAATTATTGGCGATCCGGTTACTCACTCTTTATCACCAGTTTTGCACCGCGCCGCATATGCGCAGCTGGGTCTAGATAATTGGAGTTATGAGGCCATCACTGTCACGGCGCAGCAGTTGCCGCAGATGTTAGCCCAGCTACGAGAGGACACAGCTGGCCCGCAGTGGGCAGGTTTGAGTGTAACCATGCCCCATAAACAGCAAATGTTTAGCCAGCTAGATTTTGTTGACCCGCTAGCGCAGGTAACTGGCGCCGTAAATACTGTGGTGGTCTCGCAACCACAAACCGGGGCAGCCATGCTAGCGGGCTTTAACACCGACGTCGCCGGAATCGTAGGGGCGCTGCGTGAAGCTCTAGAGCCGGGGCGCAAGCCAGCTAAAGCAGTAGTTTTAGGGGCGGGCGCTACAGCCTGCTCAGCCCTAGCTGCCTTAACCCAGCTAGAAGTGGACTCTATTTGTGTAGCCGCACGTAACCACGCCGGCCCTCAGCGGGTACTGGCTGCCGCTCACCGGATGGGAATCGAGATTGAGCCGTGGGTGTGGAATGGTAACCAGGAAGCTTTAGCTGCGCTCTTAGCGCAGGCCGAGGTGGTAATTTCCACCGTGCCTAAGGGGATAAGCGACCCGGTAGCCGCAGCTTTAACCGACAGCAGGGCCGTCTTAAACCCGGCAGCCACGCTCCTAGACGTTGTCTATTCTCCCTGGCCAACCCAGTTAGCCAAGGCCTGGCAGCAACTGGGAGGCAGGGCTGTAAGCGGGCACCTAATGCTGCTACATCAAGCTGAGCCGCAAGTGCGCCTTATGACCGGTAAAACCCCCAGCCTGGAGGCTATGCGCGCGGCCCTGGAACAAGCCCTAGCGCAACGGGTGTGAGATGATACCACTATGCTCACTTGGACCACTGCGGGAGAATCACACGGCCCTAGCCTGGTTGCCATCGCCCAGGGGGTGCCCGCCGGTATCGCGCTGACCAGCGCAGATATCCAGCAGGCACTAACTCAGCGACGCCAAGGATACGGGCGCGGGGCGCGTCAGGCTTTTGAACGCGACCAGCTACGTATTCTTTCCGGGCTGCGCCACGGGGTAAGCCTGGGCAGTCCCATTGCAGTTGAGATCGCTAATTCTGAGTGGCCCAAATGGGAAGCGGTGATGAGCGCCGATCCAGTAGATGCCCAGCTGCTTAAAAAAGATGCTGGCACCGGAGATGAGCGCGAAATTGCACGCAATAAGCGCCTAACCAAGCCGCGCCCCGGTCACGCTGATCTAGCCGGCATGCTCAAATACGGCCACCAAGACGCACGCAATGTGCTAGAGCGAGCCAGTGCTCGCGAAACTGCGGCGCGCGTGGCCCTGGGCGCTATCGCCACCCAGATTCTGCGTCAGGTAGCCGGTATTGAACTAGTAAGCCAAGTTATCCGTATCGGCACAGTGTATGCCGGCGCTCAGCGCGCTCTACCTACCCCCAACGACAATGAGGCTTTAAACAACAGCCCGGTACGCAACTTGGATGAAGCTTTAGCCCAGCGCCTGATGGCTGAGATTGACGCAGCCAAACACGCTGGCGACACCTTGGGTGGGGAAGTAGAAGTACTGGCCTATAACGTGCCCGTGGGGTTAGGCAGCCACGTGGGGCCCCAGCGGCGCTTAGACGCTCGCCTAGCAGGGGCGCTTATGAGCATCCAGTCAGTTAAAGGCGTGCAAATTGGTGACGCCTACCAGCAGGCAGCCTCCCTAGGTAGCAACGCCCAAGATGAAATCATTGGCCTCTCTAGCGGGCATATTGAACGCGCCAGCAACTACGCCGGAGGCATTGAAGGCGGCATCTCTAATGGTTCTGTGCTGCGAGTAAGCGCCGCCCTTAAACCTATTTCTACGGTTCCTAGGGCCCTGCGCAGCGTGGATCTAGCTGACGGCACAGCGGCCACCGCCCTGCATCAGCGCTCTGATACTTGCGCCGTGGTGCCCGCCGCTGTGATTGCCCAAGCTGAAGTAGCCATGGTGCTAGCAGATGCTTTACTTGAAAAACCGGTGGGGACAGCCTGCTAGAAGCTAAACGTAACCTCGCTGGATACTTAGAAGATGTAGCCGAAAGGACCAACTGGTGAAAACACAGCACATTGTTCTAGTAGGCCTGCCGGGCGTGGGTAAATCCACTATGGGTAAAGCCCTGGCTACGGCCACAAACCGGCCCCTAGTTGACACCGATCTGCGTATTAAAGCCCAGACCGGTAAAACCATTAACGAAATTTTCGCCCAGCAAGGTGAGGAAACTTTCCGCAACCTGGAAACCCACGCCATTAGTAAGGCTTTAGAGTCTGCGACCGCTTCAGTTATTCCGCTGGGCGGGGGAGCGGTGCTGCGTGAACGTAACCGTCAAATGCTGCAGGGTCACCGGGTAATCTACCTGCAGGCTTCACCTAAAACTGTGGCCGCGCGCATCGCCAATAACGTCTCTGCCCGCCCCCTGTTTAAAGGAAGCGACCCGGTAGTTAAGCTCCAGGAGCTACTAAACGCCCGCGAGTACCTATACAAACAGGTAGCCACCGATGTGCTTAACACCGATGGGATGACTTTTAAACAATCCACCGATGCTCTAGAGCGCCTGGTTTTCGCTGACCCGGTGGCCCGCAACAAGATCAGTCAGATCATGCAGGCCGCCACTATTTCACGCCAGCGTGAAGCGCTGCGTCGTGTGGATGTGGACGGGCCGCGCCCTTACCAGGTGCTAATTGGTCAAGGCGCCAGTGCGCAGCTGTCGCACACCCTTGTTGAGCTGGGCTACTCCAAGAGCGCGCAGATTGCCATTGTTCACCCCCGGTTACTGTCCACGGCGGCCTATGCGCTAGCCACTCAGTTGGTGCAGCGTGGTTGGAATGCGGATGCCCTGGCAGTTCCCGACGGCGAAAACGCCAAAAACGTAGAAACTCTCGCAGGTCTGTGGCAGGGCCTGGGTCAGATGGGAATGGGGCGCGACGGCGTCGTCATTGGCCTAGGCGGTGGCGCCACCACAGACCTAGCCGGCTTTGCGGCGGCCACCTGGCTACGCGGCGTGGGCCTAGTGCAGATGCCCACCACCGTTTTGGGAACCGTAGATGCGGCAGTAGGCGGTAAAACCGGTATTGACACTGTCCACGGCAAGAACTTGGTGGGGGCCTTCTACCCGCCCCAAGCAGTACTGGCAGATATCGCCTACTTTGATTCGCTACCCACCTCAGTGGCCCGCCAAGGCCTGGCTGAAGTAATCAAATGCGGTTTCATTAAAGATCTACGCATCCTGGAGCTGGTGGCAGATAATGACGCCCAGCAGCTACTAAAGGGTGAGGTACTAACCCAGCTAATTGAACGCTCAGTCAAAGTTAAGGCAGATGTGGTTTCCCAAGACCTCTATGAGGGCGGGCTGCGCGAAATCCTTAACTATGGACACACCTACGCCCATGCGCTTGAAAAGCTTTCAGACTTTAGCCTCAGCCACGGCCAGGCAGTGTCTATTGGCTGCGTATTTGCTGCTGAAGTGGCTCGACGACGCGGCATGCTGAGCGATGCCGAAGTGGCTTTACACCGTCTACTGCTATCTAAAGTCGGTTTGCCTATAGCTCGCCCCGACAACCTTGAGGTGCTGGGCTGGCACAAGCTGCGTGAAGTGATGTCTTCTGACAAGAAGGTACGCGGCGGCAATCTACGCATGGTGCTGCTAAACGGCTTGGGTAACCCGGTAGTAGTTGATGATTTAGACCAGTCGCATCTGCGCGCTGCCCATGAGGCGCTAGCGCCGGGGAGAAAGTAAATGTCGCTAACCGTACTAATTGGTCCGCCCGGGGTGGGCTGCTCAGCAGTAGCTCAAGCTTTAGCTAATCAGCTGGGCGCCAACCTAGTTGATGTGGGCTGCACGGTGGCCCAGCGCTTGGGGGTTGACCCTAACTTTGCTATCGCTCAGGTAGGGGAGGAGCGCTACCGCAGCTGTGAAGCTGATGTGTTTAAGCTCTCCCTGAGCGCGCCGCAGACGGGTGCGCAGGTAGTGGCAGCAGGTTCAGGTTGGATCAACACGCCCGGCCTGGCCCAAGCCCTAGCCCAAAGCAAGGCTCAGGTGATCTGCCTGAGCGCCGTCGACGCTGTCTTAGCCCAACGTAACGGGCTTAATGTGCCCAGATCTGCGGCTTTAGGCACTGTAAGGCGAGATTTTTTACTGGCCGCGCATGAGCGTTTAAACCAATGCCGCGCGTTAGCTAGCTTTGAGATTGACACTTCGAAAAAAAGCAGCCGCAGCAGGTGGCGGCAGAGATTATGACCCACCTTAAAGACGCAGACGCGCGCAAATACGTCTAAACGCGTTAAAATTGCGCCGACAAGACTTTTCCGATCAGTTAAGGACAGCTTCGTGGCAACCACTAATGACCTAAAGAACGGCCTGGTACTCAACCTTGAGGGCCAGCTCTGGCAGGTAGTAGAGTTCCAGCACGTCAAGCCGGGTAAGGGTCCTGCTTTCGTACGTACCAAGCTCAAGAACGTGCTCTCTGGCAAGACCGTAGACAAGACCTTCAACGCCGGCCTCAAGGTTGACACTGCCACTGTAGACCGCCGTGACATGCAGTACCTGTACAAGGACGGCGAAGACTTCGTCTTCATGGATGTAAAGACCTACGACCAAGCCTTCGTTTCTGAGGCCGTAGTCGGTGACGCCGCCACCTTCCTGCTAGAAAACCAGGAAGTAATCGTGGCCTTCCACGAGGACGCCCCGCTGTTCGTAGAAATGCCGGCCTCTGTGGTGCTGACCATCTCCCACACTGAGCCGGGCCTGCAGGGTGACCGCTCCAGCGCCGGCACCAAGCCCGCCACCGTTGAGACCGGCGCCGAGATTCAGGTGCCCCTGTTCCTCAACACCGGTGACCGCGTCAAGGTAGACACCCGCAGCGGTTCCTACATTTCCCGTGTGAACGACTGATGAGCGAGCAGCGCGTAACTAAGCACAAGGTTACCGCCCGAACCAAGGCACGGCGTCGGGCTGTGGAAGTGCTTTATGAAGCTGACCAGCGCGGCGAGCTAAACGGCCCCAAAGCTGGTCAGGCTTTGGAGGCACTAGCCAATGAGCGCGCGGTTAACTCAGCTAACCACACCGTGGCCCCCGAATACGCCCGCCTGGCCCTTAAGGGAGTGGCGCAGCATCTGCGTGATATCGACCAGATCCTGCAGACCTACACCCAAGAGTGGTCTTTGGAGCGTATGCCGGCGGTAGACCGCGCTATTGCCCGCTTGAGCGTATGGGAAATCGTCTACAACGACGAGGTAGATCCGCCTGTTTCAGTTGATGAGGCCATGACTTTGGCCCGTATGCTGTCAACGGATGAATCACCGCGTTTCTTGAACGGATTACTAGGTCGCATTGCCGATCTTGCACCCACGCTCAAATAAAAGCGCATTAAAAGGCTCCTACCTGCACTAAGTGGTAGGGGTGCGCTAAATCATCTGCTGTTGTGCCCATCGCTCGTTAGCGGTGGGCACAGTTGCATGTTATCGTCTTAAGCGAACTAACCATCCTTTAAATTCCGTCCCGAGAGGCGGGGAAGGAGGGCCGCTTATCGTGGCCGAAAGTTTATCCACCGGTAAACAGGTGCTATCAGCTTCTGATATCACCCGTTGCCTAACTCGAATTGCACACGAAATCCTTGAGCGCAATGGTGACCTTGAGGACGTGGTGCTACTAGGGATCCCTTCCGCAGGTGCGCCGCTAGCCCAGCGACTAGCTGATGCGCTCTATGAGGTACAAAGCCAAAACCCTGACGTGATTAGCCCGCGCCGGGTTCAGGCAGGCACCCTGGACATCACCATGTACCGCGATGACCTGGGTCGTCACCCGATTCGCGTGCCCGCACCTACCCGCATTCCGCAGGGCAGGGTAGAGGGACGCACCATCATTTTGGTTGACGACGTGCTCTACTCAGGCCGTTCCATCCGTGCCGCCCTGGATGCGCTAAGCGCCATTGGTCGCGCTGAGCGAGTTCAGCTAGCGGTGCTGATCGACCGTGGACACCGGCAGCTACCGATTCGGGCTGACTATGTTGGCAAGAATCTTCCGACCCATAAGGATGAGACCGTGGTGGTCTCACTGACCGAACTCGGCGCAGCTGCAGACAGCGCTGAACTACGCCCCGCCCGGGCTTAGAGATAAGGATTCAATGTGAAGCACCTACTTAGCGCCAAAGACCTAAGCCACGCTGAGGCCGTTGCGCTGCTAGACACCGCTGAGGCCATGGCCGCCACCCAGTCACGTGCAGTTAAGAAACTGCCGACTTTGCGCGGTAAAACTGTGGTCAACATGTTCTTTGAGGACTCCACCCGTACGCGACTGTCCTTCGAAGCTGCAGCTAAGCGCCTAAGCGCCGACGTAATTAACTTCTCCGGTAAAGGTTCGTCTCTATCTAAGGGCGAATCACTTAAAGACACCGCCCAAACTTTGCAGGCCATGGGGGCCGACGCCGTGGTGGTACGCCACAGCGCTTGCGGCGCCGCCCACCTGCTGGCCCACGCCGGCTGGATTGACGTGCCCGTGCTAAACGCCGGTGACGGCACCCACCAGCACCCCACTCAGGCCCTGCTGGATGCTATGACTCTGCGCCGCTGGTACAACAGCGCCACCCACAGTGGTGACGACGGCGCTCCGGCCGCTCCCGGTAGCGACCTCGACGGCGCCAAGCTAGTGATCGTTGGCGACGTGCTGCACTCACGTGTAGCCCGCTCCAATGTTGACCTAGCCACCACCCTAGGTGCCCAGGTCACCCTGGTGGCCCCGCCCACCCTACTGCCGATTGGTATGGAGGACTGGCCCTGCCAGGTGCGCTACGACCTAGACGAAACCATTGCTGAAGTACAGCCTGACGCCATCATGATGCTGCGTGTACAGCGCGAGCGCATGAGCGCCGCCGGTGGCGGTTTCTTCCCCCAGCCCCCAGGAGTACTCGCGCCAGTACGGGCTAGACGCAACCCGACGTGCTGCTCTACCTGAGCACGCCATCATCATGCACCCCGGACCTATGAACCGTGGTCTAGAAATTACTGCTCAGGCAGCAGACGACCCGCGCTCGCGCGTGGTTGAACAAGTGGCCAACGGTGTATCCGTGCGTATGGCCTGCCTCTACCTACTTCTGGCTGATGAAGGGAACCAACTGTGAGCGCGCATCTACTTAAGGGAATTCGTCCCTACAACGAAGAATCTACCGATCTATTGATCGTAGACGGAGTAATTGCTGCTCTAGGAGCTGAGGCTGCCCAGCAGGCCGCGAACTACTCTGATCTAAAAGAACACGATTTCACTGGGCTAGTGGCCCTGCCTGGTCTGGTAGATATCCACACCCACCTGCGTGAGCCTGGCCGTGAAGACTCTGAAACGGTCTACTCAGGTACTCGCGCCGCTGCTGCCGGTGGTTACACCGCTGTCTTCGCCATGGCTAACACCACCCCGGTCGCAGACAACGCCGGTGTAGTTGAGCAGGTACTTAACCTGGGGCGCCAGGCTGGCTGGGTTGATGTACACCCGGTAGGTGCGGTTTCGGCTGGGCTGGAAGGCAAGCACCTATCTGAGATGGGCGCCATGGCTGCCTCCAAGGCCCGCGTGCGCGTGTTCTCTGATGACGGCAAGTGCGTTTCTGACCCCATGCTGATGCGTCGCGCCCTGGAGTACGTAAAGGCTTTTGACGGCGTCATTGCTCAGCACTCTCAGGACCCGCGCCTAACCGAAAACTCGCAGATGCACGAGGGTAAGGTTTCCGCTGAGCTGGGCCTACGTGGCTGGCCGGCAGTAGCTGAAGAATCCATCATTGCCCGTGACGTGCTACTAACCGAGCACGTAGGCTCACGCCTACATGTTTGCCACTAAGCACGGCTGGCTCAGTAGAGATTGTGCGCCTGGCTAAGGCCCGTGGCATTAACGTAACCGCTGAGGTCACCCCGCATCACCTGCTGCTAACCGATGAGCTAGCGCGCACCTACTCGCCGCTATACAAGGTAAACCCGCCGCTGCGCACCCAGGCGGATGTGGAGGCTGTACGTCAGGCTCTAGCCGACGGCACCATTGACGTGGTTGGTACTGACCACGCCCCGCACCCGGTTGAGGACAAGGACTGCGAGTGGCAGGCCGGAGCATTCGGTATGACCGGTTTGGAAACCGCCCTGAGCGTGGTTATCGAAACCATGGTTAAGACCGGCAAACTCGACTGGCGTGGGGTTGCCCGCGTCATGTCCCAAACCCCGGCCCGCATTGGCCGCCTAGAAGATCAAGGTGGCGACATCGCCGTAGGCCAGCAGGCCAACCTGGCGATTATCGACCCCAACGTAACCCGCGTGGTGGACGGCGCCAGCCAGCTCACCGCCTCGGACAACACTCCCTACGCCGGTATGGAACTGCCCGGCCAGGTAATTGCCACCTTCCTGCATGGTGCTCCCACTGTGCTGGGTGGAGTTCCGGTACCGGTTAGCGAACGCTGAACGGTTTAACAGTTAAGGGGGTGGGTAGGCGCAAGTCTCCCACCCCCTTAATTCATCTTGAAAAGCATTTGCAAGCCTGTATTGAAGGGAAAATAAGTGGCTAAGCGCGAGAAAGAATTTGGACTTGAACTATCCCAGGCCATGGCGGAAAAAGGCCCGCTATGCGTGGGTATTGACCCGCACCCGGCCCTACTAAACGCCTGGGGACTTAGCGACGACGCCGTCGGGCTGCGTGAATTTTCACTGCGCGTAGTGGAAGCTATGGCCGGGCAAGTAGCCGCCGTCAAACCGCAGTCAGCATTTTTTGAGCGCCACGGCTCAAAGGGTATTGCCGTGCTAGAGCAGACTCTTGAGGCGCTACAGCAGGCTGGCCTGCTATCAATTTTGGATGTTAAGCGCGGAGACATTGGCTCCACTATGGCTGGCTACGCCCAGGCCTATCTAAGCGATGAATCCTCACTGGCCGCTGATGCCATCACGCTCTCGCCCTATCTGGGTTTTGGCTCGCTATCTGCCGCAATTGAACTAGCCCAGCAAAACAACCGAGGCGTGTTTGTGCTAGACCTAACCTCCAACCCGGAAGGTGCCAGTGTGCAGCATGCTCGCGGCGCTGACGGGGTGGCTGTGGCCGCAACTATCTGCCAGGGTGTCGCTCAGGCCAATAAAGCTGCTATAGATGCGGGCCAACTTGGTAGTATTGGCATGGTAGTGGGGGCCACGGTTGGCGACGCCGTCGCTAACCTGGGTCTTGACCTAGCTGCAAGCGGTGGGCCGCTACTAGCCCCGGGCGTCGGGGCTCAAAGGGGCCGGGGCGCCAGAGCTTGAACAAGTCTTTACTAACGCCCGTCCGCAGGTGCTGGCATCCACCTCCCGAGGAGTACTTAAAGCCGGCCCGAAGGTGGATGACCTGCGCGAAGCTGCAAAAATGGCCTGTGAAACAGTTAAAAACGCGCTACACTAGGTGTTAACTTCGGCACATCTTAGTTTTTTAAAAAATCGCGCCGAAAATCACTAAAACCACTGATGGCGCCGTTTTGCTAGCTTTCAGGCCGCTGAGGTACTGCCAATGACCTGCGCAAATAGGTTTACCTGCGTAGTTATAACCTTTACCGCATTTGCCCAGGTAGATACACTTTTGCGGGGGACACCGCGCCAAATCAGGTGCAAACCAAGTCTGACATGGCTTAATCTAGATATGTCATCACCTGGTCTGGCGAAGGAGTCGTCATGGCACTTCCATCATTAACCGCTCAAGAGCGTGCGGACGCGCTCGCAAAGGCTGCTGCAGCTAGGGTGCGTCGCGCCCAAGTGAAGGCAGATCTGAAGTCGGGCAAGCTAAAGCTGTCTGAGGTGCTAGATAGCGCCGAAGAAGATGAGGCAATCACCCGTATGAAGGTCGTCGCCTTGCTGCAGGCGCTTCCCCGAGTGGGGGCTACCACCGCACAGTCGTTACTCGACGAGTTCGAGATCTCGCAATCCCGTCGCGTCAAGGGCTTGGGTGCTAAGCAGCGCGCCAAGCTAATCGACCGCTTCGGCTGATGTTAAATGATCCAATCTGGGAGTTATCCGCAAGGGTAGCTCCCGGATTTGGTTTTACTGGTTTTTCCCTTGTCGCCGCTACAATCAGCCTATGAGCGTGTCTAAGCTATTTGTGTTGGCAGGTCCCACGGCGGTAGGTAAGGGAACGGTAGTTAGCGAGCTGCGCCGTCGTCACCCTGAGCTATTTGTGTCAATCTCAGCCACTACCCGCCAGCCCCGTCCCGGAGAAGTAGACGGTGTCCACTACCACTTCGTTTCGCGAGAAAAATTCGAAGAGCTAATCGAGCGCGGGCAGATGCTTGAATACGCCCTAGTGCACGGCGCCAACTATTACGGCACTTTCGCGCGGGCCGGTACAACAATGCCTAGACGCTGGCCACAGCGCGCTACTAGAAATCGACCTAGCTGGTGCTCGCCAGGTTAAAGCCGCCATGCCGCAGGCGGAACTAGTGTTCCTAGCTCCCGCCCAGCTGGCAGGAGTTGGTAGATCGCCTAGTCGGACGTGGCACTGAAGATGAGTCGGAACGTGAGCGTCGCCTAGCTACCGCCAAAGTAGAGCTAGCCGCACAAGACGAGTTTGATGTAGTAATCGTAAATGACACCGTGGCGCGTGCCACTGATGAGTTGGAAGCATTAATGGGCTTAAAGCCGGTAGAATAATTAAAGTCTTTGCCTACTTAATGGGCAAACAAAAGTATTCGACAACAGATACTGGAGCAACCAAGAATGCTTGGAACTGTCGCGCACCCCGAGGGTATTACTAATCCTCCGATTGATGACCTACTGGAGAAGGTAGATTCCAAGTACGGTCTAGTAATCGACGCTGCTAAGCGCGCACGCCAGATCAACACCTACTCCCAGCAGCTAGAGTCCAACCAGCTAGAGGTTTTCGGTCCGCTGGTTGAGGTTTCTTCTGACGAAAAGCCCCTAGGCATTGCCCTGCGTGAAATCGCAGCTGACAAGCTTGAGGTTATCCCCGGTGACGTGGCTCGTGAGCGTCGCGCTGAGGTTGAGGCTGCCCGCCTGGCTGCTGAAGAAGACATGTTCTCTGACATCGCTCTGGGTGAGGTTGCCACCGAAACCTCTCTAGACGACATTCAGTTCTGATTCAATCATGACGGCTACATGCGCCGCGCCCGCCTGCACTGGGACGCGGCGCATTGTTGTGGGCGTTTCCGGCTCCATCTCTGCCTATAAAGCCACTTTTATTATTCGCCAGCTGCGTGCGGCTGGGCATGAAGTAAAAGTAGTGGCAAGCGCCGCCGCCCTTAAATTCATTGGTGAATCCACCTTGGCTGCGTTATCAGGGGCGCCGGTAGCCAGCCAGTTATTTTCCGACGCCGGGGCAGTGGAGCATGTTGCCATCGCTGAGTGGGCCCAGCTGCTGCTCATCGCTCCAGCCAGTGCAGACCTGATCGCTAAACTCGCCGTCGGCCGTGCAGACGACATGCTCACCACCACGGCCCTGACCACCACCGCGCCGATCGTAATTAGCCCTGCCATGCACACCCAGATGTGGCAGCATCCAGCGACTGTGGCCAATGTAGAAATATTGCGTTCGCGTGGTGTGAAGGTGATTGAGCCTGCAAGTGGCCGCCTAACCGGTAAAGACTCCGGCCCCGGGCGCCTGCCTGAACCAGAACAGATTGTGGCTCAAGCGCTAGAGTTTTTGCGTCAAAGTGAGCACTTTAAAGCAGCTTCAAATGGTGGCGGGGCACAGGTGGTAGACGCTGTCCAAAACCAGGGCGAACCTAGCCAAGACCAGCCCGGTCAAAATCAGCCTGACCAAGACCTGGCCGCCCAAGACCTGCAGTTCAGCCAAGACCTAGCTGGCAAACACTTCGTGATTTCCGCTGGCGGTACCCGTGAAGCCATTGATCCTGTCAGGTTCTTAGGTAACCGTTCCAGTGGGCGCCAGGGTACTGCCTTAGCCAGGGCCGCCGTCGAACGTGGGGCTCACGTAACTTAGTGGCAGCAAATATCGAAGCGGCACTACTAGCCCAGCTACCTGAGCAAGTTGAGGTAGTTAAGGTAGTTAGCGCTCTACAGCTACGCGATGCGGTGCATGAGGCAGGGCGCAGCGCACAGGTAATCGTTATGTGCGCGGCAGTGGCAGATTTTCGGCCCAAAACTTACGCCGGTTTTAAACTGAAAAAATCTGCCGACAGCGGCGAAACTGATGAAAAGCTACACCCTGGAGCTAGTAGAAAACCCAGATATTTTGGCGGGTCTAGCTGCTCAGCGTCTAAATGAAGGCCAAGTAATCGTTGGATTTGCTGCGGAAACTGGTGACGAGCACACTAGCGCCCTGGAATATGGGCGCCGCAAAGCCCTCAAAAAAGGCGCAGATCTGCTGGCTGTAAACACAGTAGGGGCCACTAGCGGTTTTGGGGACGTGGCCAACGAGATCCATGTCCTAGACAGCCACGGCCAACAGGTAGGCCACAGCGCTGGCTCTAAGCTGCAAGTTGCCCGCGACCTGGTGGAATTAATCGCCCAAAGGCTTAGCTAAACCGCTGCTGTGGACGAGTGCAGACCTAAGTCCCGGTAGATGTGACCCGCACTGCAAGCGTCAATGGGGTAATAAGTAAGGTGTAGCTAGTATTATTGGCGCGTGAGTTCTCTACGCCTGTTTACCTCTGAATCCGTTACTGAAGGTCACCCTGACAAGCTATGTGACCGCGTATCGGACGCGATCCTAGACGCCATCCTCATGCAGGATCCCGTTGCCCGGGTGGCTGTAGAGACTATGGTGACCACCGGTTTAGTGCATGTGGCCGGGGAAGTTACTACTGAAAAAGCCTATGTTGAGATCCCACAGATTGTGCGTGATGAAATCTCCTCAATCGGCTACAACTCTTCAGATGTTTGCTTCGACGCGCGCTCTTGCGGCGTGTCTGTCTCAATCGGTCAGCAGTCCCCGGATATTGCCGCTGGTGTAGACCGTGCGCTAGAGGTGCGTGAAAGTGCCGGCGACGTTGACCCCCTAGACCTACAGGGTGCTGGCGACCAGGGCTTCATGTTTGGTTACGCCAGTGACGAGACCGTAGAACTAATGCCCCTGCCCATTCACCTGGCGCACCGTCTAGCTGAGCGCCTGGCTCAGGTGCGTCACGAGGGGATCGTGGCCGGCCTGCGTCCTGATGGTAAGACCCAGGTAACTATTGGTTACGACGGCGACCGTGCGGTAAGCCTAGAAACCATCGTGGTATCCACCCAGCACGACGCCGACAAATCCCAGGCTTGGCTACGTGAAGCTATCGGCCGGGAAGTAATCACCCCGGTGCTTGAAGCTGAAGCCGCTAAGGGCATTGAGCTAATCACCTCCCACGCAGACCTGCTGGTTAACCCCTCCGGCCAGTTCATTGTGGGCGGCCCGGCCGGTGACGCAGGCCTAACTGGGCGCAAGATTATTGTTGACACCTACGGCGGTATGGCTCGTCACGGCGGCGGCGCCTTCTCCGGTAAGGACCCCTCGAAGGTAGACCGCTCCGCCTCCTACGCTATGCGTTGGGTAGCTAAGAACGTAGTGGCCGCCGGCCTGGCTAAACGCTGCGAAGTGCAGGTAGGTTACGCCATCGGCCGCGCCCACCCGGTAGGGCTGTATGTAGAAACCTTCGGCACCGAAACCGTCCCGGTGGATGCCATCACCAAGGCCATTAACGAGGTCTTTGACCTGCGCCCGGCTGCGATTGTGCGAGACCTAGACCTACTGCGCCCCATCTACAAGGCCACCAGCGCTTACGGACACTTTGGTCGCCCCGGATTTAGCTGGGAACAGACCAACCGCGCCCAGGCATTGGCAGCTGCGGCAGGCTTGTAATAACCTGCCGGCATGAGTGTATCGCTGCCGTTATTCGCTACCGGTAGCGTACAAGGTGAGCTACTTGCTATACCTGAAAGCGAAGAACTACCGGTTGCGGGCCAGTGCGCGCAGCCGGTAGCGCGCATAGTGCTGGAACAAAGCAACTCCCACCTGGATCATTTTTTTGACTACCTAGTTCCACCTGAGCTAGATCAGCAAGCTCAACCCGGGGTAGCGGTGGAGGTGCCCTTTGGGCCCCAACGTCTGCAGGGCTGGATCTGGGAAAGGTCGCAAACTTCCTCACTGAAACTAAGTAAACTGCGCCCAATTAGGCGGGTAATTAGTGATTTAGAGCTAGTGCCGGCCACTAGTCGCACCCTAATAGATCGCTTGTCTCAGCGTCTGGGGTGCGATAGGGCCTCACTGCTACGCCTGGCTATGCCTGCGCGTAACGGCAAGGTTGAAAAAGAAGTAAAAGCTCAGGAAATAGATTTTGAGGTTTGGCAGCGTTACGACGACAAGGCCTGGAACAGCTATGAGCTAGGCCAGTCACTGCTACTAGCTTTAGCCCAAGGTAAAGGCCCCCGCTGTAGCTGGCAGCCCCTGCCCGGGCAGTTAAATGCCGGTGTATTGGCGGCCGTGCAGGCTGTACTTACAGCTGGCCGCGCCGCCATGATTGTGGCTCCAAACGCTCGTAAAGCTAATGATTTGGCCCAATTTTTAAGCCAAGCCCTGGGTAAAGAACCGGTGCTGACGCTTACTAGCGAAATGAAGCCCTCTGCGCGCTATCGGGTATTTGTCAAAGCCCTGCTGGGGCAAACCCGCATCGTGGTGGGCACCCGCGCCGCCGCCTGGCTACCCCTTAAAAATCTGGGCCTGGCAGTTTTAGTTGATGACGAAGATAGCTCCTTAATCGAAGCGCATCACCCCTATGTTCATGCCCGCACAGTTTTAGCTACCCGGGCCATGAGTGAAAGCATTGGCCTGATTGTTGCCAGCTACTCCTGCTCGGTGCAAAGCGCCTCCTGGGTTCATCAAGGTTGGATGCAGCGGGTAGCCGCGCCGCGAGCTGTTTTACGTGCGCAGGTGGCGCAGGTAAATGTGCAAGATCTACTAGATGTTGAGCGTGAAGGCGACAGCGGTCGCAGCCGTATTCCCCCTCCCTAGCGCATCGTTTTGTGCGCACAGCCCTGGCCCAAGGGCCGGTATTGGTGCAGGTGGCCAGGGGAGGATATGCCCCCATGTTGGCCTGCCAAGATTGTCGCGAGGTGGCCCGCTGTCCGCACTGCAATGGTCCACTGCAACTAGGCCAGGGCGCCAGGCTCAGTTGCCGTTACTGTGGGCGTCCGCAAAGCGCTTTTAGGTGCACTAACTGTGGCAGTGGCCTACTACGTATGGTCAAAGTGGGCTCTATCCGCACCGCTGAGGAACTGGGTCGCTCCCTACCGGGGGTGAACGTACTGATTTCTGGGGCCAGCGCCAGTCATGGGGTTATCGACAGTGTGGATGAAAGCCCCCGCTTGGTGGTGGCCACGCCCGGCGCTGAGCCGGTGGCACGCGGCGGCTATAGCGGCGTACTACTGCTAGATGGGGCAGCTACTAGTCAACGTGCAGAACTAGGTAGTGGCGCTAAAGCTTTACGCCACTGGTCTAATGCGGTGGCGTTGGTGCGTCCAGGGGGTAGGGTCATGCTAGTGGGGGACCCTGAGCCGGTTTCAGCTCAAGCCCTTTTACGCTGGGACCAGTTTGGCTATGCCATGCGTGACCTGCAAGAGCGCCAACAGTTGCACCTACCCCCAGCTTGGCGCTGCGTGCGTTTTGATGGGCTGCGCACAGATGTGGGCCAGTGTTTAGACCAAACCGCCGGGATCCTACTGGATTTGGGGGCAGGCTGAGTGCCTGGGGCCAGTTTCGATAGAAACTGAGCAGCCAGGCTTAGGTCCCTTACTGTGGCTTGCTGCGGGTGCCGTTAAACCTGGGTGCGCAGCTAGCCCAGGCAGTGCGTCAGATGCGAGTAGAGCGCTCAGCTAAAGGAATGCGCAATGTGCGGGTACAGTTCGACCCGCCGCAACTGTGGTAGTTGGGCCCATGGGCTTAGCCCCGTAAACTTGTTGCTATGCGTGTGCTTTTTGCTGGTACCCCCGAGGTTGCTGTACCCACCTTGCAAGCTTTACTAGATAGCGAACATGAGGTGGTGGGCGTACTAAGTCGCGCCGATGCCCGCCAAGGGCGCGGACGTAAATTAGTGCCTTCCCCGGTGGCCGCCTTGGCCCGCGAGCACAACCTAAACGTTTTTACCCCCGCGTCACTGCGTAATGAGGAAGCTAGCCAATGGGTGCACGCGTGCCAGGCTGATGTGGCGGTAGTGGTGGCCTATGGCCGTATTGTGCCCCCGGATTTGCTGGCTGTGCCCACCCATGGTTGGCTGAACCTACACTTCTCACTGCTGCCGGCCTGGCGTGGGGCGGCCCCGGTACAGCGCGCCATTATTAATGGCGATCAGGTCACCGGAGCGGCAGTTTTTGCGCTAGAGGAGGGGCTAGATACCGGCCCGATTTACGCCCAGCTAGAGCGTCCCATTGACCCGCGTGACACTTCTGGCTCCCTACTGTCTGCTTTAGCTCACGACGGCGCCCCGCTGGTTTTGCAGGTACTGCAGGCTTTAGCTAGTGGCCAGGCAGTAGCTAAAGCACAGGCCAGTGAAGGTATCAGTGAAGCCCCCATGCTGGCAGTAAGCGACGCTAAGGTTGACTGGAACACCAGCGCCGTCGTTATTGACCGCCTAATCAGGGGCGTAACCCCCGCACCTGGCGCCTGGACCACCCTGGCCGGCGTCCGCCTGCGCCTAGGGCCAGTTGAACTAGTGGACGCCCCCCAGCTAGAGCCCGGTGAGGTATTAGCTTCTAAACGTCAGGTGCTGGTAGGCACCGCAGATGGGGTAGTGGCGCTAGGGCAAGTAGCTCCCGCCGGTAAAAAGTGGATGGACGCAGCTGCCTGGGCGCGCGGGGCCCGATTGGATGAGCACACGGTGCTAGGCCAGGAAGTAGAGGCCAACTGATGGGCTCTCGAGGTAGCTTTGGGCGCTCTAACTCTGGCAACCAGCGCCGGGGTCAAGGTCGTGAGCGCGGTCGCGCTAACGCCGGCGGTAAGCACAACCCTACTAAAGCAGCTCCCGCTAAAAATGCTCAGTCAGCTCCGGTAAATGCGCGGCGAGTCGCTTTTGACTGCCTACGTGCGGTGCGTGAAAACGACGCCTACGCCAACTTGGTGCTACCTAAACTTATCCGCCGCGCGCGTCTAGATAAGCGTGACGGCGCCTTGGCCACAGAACTGGTTTATGCCACCTGCCGAATGCAGGGGCGCTATGACGCGATCATTAGTCACTGCACTAACCGGCCGGTAGAACAGATTGATGGCGATGTTCTAGATGTTTTGCGCCTTGGGGCCCACCAAATTTTGGATATGCGGATTCCTTCCCATGCGGCTGTGTCCTCAGCGGTGGATTTAGGCCGTGAGGTGGCCGGGGGTGGAGCTGCTAAGTTCATTAACGCAGTTTTGCGTCGGGTAAGTGAACGCAGTGGCCAGCAGTGGCTGCAGGTACTAGCCCAGGATGCTGGTATTGATCTGGGCACCACCCCTTTGGAGCAGATCAGTGACGTAGATGCGCTGGCGGTGCGTTACTCTCATCCGCGTTGGATTGTTAAGGCGCTGCGCCAGTCCTTGATTGTTAATGGGCGCAGTGAAAGTGACCTTATCAGCTTGTTGGAGGCAGATAATCAGCCGCCTGCGGTTAGTGCCTGCGCGCGCCCAGGCTGCATCAGCCCCAAGGAGCTAATTGACCAAGCTAGCCGCGTAGGTGAAGGGGCTAAGCCAGGGCGACTTTCCCCTTGGGCAGTGACTTTACGGGGCGGCGATCCAGGCCGGATTGAAGCTATTCGTGACAGTCGCGCCGGAGTAGAAGATGAAGGCTCACAGCTGTGCGCCGGTATTTTGGCTCAAGCGCCATTAAAGGGACGTGACACTAACTGGCTGGATATGTGTGCTGGGCCCGGCGGTAAAGCTGCTTTACTGGGAGCTTTAGCCGCGCAGCGGGGCGCCACTTTGCTGGCCAATGAGGTCAGCCATCACCGCACCAAGCTGGTAGCCGACTCGGTTAAGGCCCTGCCTAGTGGGGTGGTTAGCTTGCGTACTGGTGACGGGCGTGATTTTGGTGAGCAGGAAAGCGGCAGCTATGACCGTATTTTGCTGGATGCACCATGTTCGGGGCTAGGCAGCCTGCGTCGTCGTCCTGAGTCACGCTGGCGTAAGCAAGAAAGCGACGTCGCCGAGCTAGCTAGCCTGCAACGTCAGCTGCTACTGAGCGCCCTTAACGCACTACGTAGCGGGGGAGTAGTGGCTTATGTGACTTGCAGCCCGCATGTTTTAGAGACCTCGCTGGTGGTTAAAGATGTGCTGCGTCGCTTTAAGCAGGCCAGTCTGCTTGACGCCGGTGAAGTAGCCGCCCAGCTAAGCCTGAACCCTATCAGCGGTTGCCACCAACAGATGCTGCAACTATGGCCAGACACTGACGGCACTGACGCCATGTTCTGCGCCTTAATTCGCTGTGACTAACGCCGAGCCACAAAACCAATAACCAGAAGGGAAAAGCCATGCGCGCGCAGATCAGCCCCTCCATCCTTAACTGCGATATCGCCAACCTAGCCAGCGAATTGCAGCGTATCGACAATGCCGATGGAGTGCATGTGGACATTATGGACAACCACTTTGTCCCCAACCTGTCTTGGGGACTGCCGGTAGCGCAGGCGGTGGTTGAAAACACCAAGCTGCCTATCGACGCCCACCTAATGATCACCGACGCCGACCGTTGGGCCCCGGCCTACGCTGAGATCGGCTGTCACACTGTAACCGCTCATGCTGAAGCCACTGCTGCACCGGTGCGCCTAGCCCGTGAACTACACCGACTTGGGGCCCAAGCTGGTATTGCCCTGCGTCCGGCCACACCCCTAGCTGCGATTGCTGACGTGATCAGCGAGTTTGACATGCTGCTGATTATGACGGTAGAGCCGGGCTTTGGTGGACAAGCTTCTTAGACATTATGCTGCCTAAAATCGCCCAGGCCAGGGCACTGCTGAGTAAAGACAATCTTGATATTCGTCTGCAGATTGATGGTGGAGTTTCGCGGAAAACTATCGAACGAGCCGCCGAAGCCGGTGCAAATGTGTTCGTAGCAGGGTCGGCAGTCTACAAATCAGAAGATGCTCACCGTGAGATTGACACCCTGCGCGAATTAGCTACAACCCACCTTTGTGGCTGATTTGGCGCCATTTCGCCAAGATTAGGGGCTACTAAAAATAGTTTCTCGAATATTGTAGGCATCCTACAATGGGCATATGGCTCTTGGGGCTTTAACCTTGTATATAACGGTTTGGCATAGCTACCTTACATAGCTTCCCGCGAAAGGCGGCTAGCCTGACCCCCTGACCGATAACGGTTAGGCCGTCGAGTACAAGGAAGGGGCAGCGGTGAGTCTGGATCGAATCTTGATTGCCAATCGATCTGAGATCGCGATGCGCGTAACGCGTACCATCGCGGATCGAGGCGGTAAATCAATCCTGCCATATACAGCTGAAGACCTAACGGCACCAGCAACGGCGCTAGCAGATGAAGCCTACGCATTGCCGGCAGGAAGTGGTTATACCGACGCGCAGGCAATACTTGAACTTGCCAAGTCTACGGGTGCTCAGGCCATTCACCCCGGCTATGGCTTCCTGGCTGAAAACGTTGAGTTTGCCAAGGCAGTAATCGATGCTGGTATCACCTGGATCGGTCCGTCCCCTGAAGCTATGGAGGCTCTGGGGGACAAGATGAGTGCCCGCCAGGTGGCCGAGAGTGCCGGCGTCGACCCAGTCCCCGGCATCACCGACGCCGTAACTGAAGCTAGCGTGGTTAAAGAATTTGCTGCTCGTTACGGCTACCCGGTAGCCCTTAAGCGCACCGACGGCGGCGGTGGTCGCGGCATCACCGTGCTCTACAGCGATGAAGAAGTAGACACCACCCCGGCCCTGGATGAAGTCCAAAGCGCCACCCCCGGAACTGCTGGCGGCACAGTTACGCAGATCCTTGAAAAGTTCATCACCCACGCCCGCCACGTAGAAACCCAGTGCGCCCGTGACGCCTTTGGTAACTTCGCTGTGGTCTCCACCCGTGACTGTACTTTGCAGCGACGCAACCAGAAACTGCTCGAAGAAGCCCCTGCTCCCTTCCTTCCCGCAGACATTGAGCACAAACTGGTTGAAAACTCTCGACGCCTGTTTGAAGCAGTCAACTATGTAGGTGTGGGCACCTGCGAATTCCTCTACACCGACGAAGGTGACCTGTGGTTCTTGGAAGTTAACCCGCGCCTGCAGGTAGAACACTGCGTCTCTGAAGAGGTTTCAGGCACTGACCTGGTAGATATTCAGTTGCGTCTAGCCGAAGGCCAGCGCCTGCCTCAGCTAGAGCCGGCGCAGGGCCACTCGATTGAACTGCGTATCACCTGTGAAGATCCTGCCCGTGCGCTAGCTCCCACCACCGGCACCATCACCGCAGTGCACTGGCCGGCTGGACATGGCGTACGCGTTGAATCCGGTATTGCCGTTGGCGATGAGGTCACCCCCTTCTTTGACCCGATGCTAGCCAAACTGGTTATCACCGGCCCCACCCGTCAGGCAGCCATTGCCCGAGCGCTACGGGCCCTGCGCGAAACCTCCATTGAGGGACTAGCCACTTGCCTAAGCGCCCACGAAGCAGCCCTCAAATCCCCGGCTTTCACCGCCGTCGTCGATGGCAGCGAGGCAGCCGAAAACTACACGGTTACCACCCGCTGGATCGAAAACGAGCTGCTACCCACCCTGATTGATGAGGAAGCCCAGGCAGAGGCAACTAGTGGCGCCGCTTCGGCTCCGGTTCAGCGCCGCGAGGTAATCATCGAGGTAGACGGGCGTCGCGTAAAGCTGGGCGTGCCCGCAGACCTATTTACCGCCACCGCCATTGCCGTGCCCGTAGAAGGGCCGCTAGGCACTAGCGCCCCGGTCAGCTCCATCACTCAGCCCCTACGCGCCGGTCGCGGCTCACGCGCCGGCCACACTGCCGTGCAGGAAGTAAGCGACGGCTGCGTTACCGCCCCCATCCAGGCCATTGTCACCCGCATCGCGGTAGAAGACGGCCAGCAGGTAGAAGAGGGCGAGCTGCTGGTGGTGTTAGAGAGCATGAAGATGGAGAACTACGTGCGGGCCCCTCACGCTGGCGTAGTGGAGCTAGTGGGAGTAGCCACCGGCGCTACCGTCAGCGCTGGTGACGTGCTGCTTAACCTACACAAGGAGGACCAGTGAGCGCTCCCAAGCTAGAGCCCGGCCAGTCCCTTGCTGACTGCCCAGCCACTAAAGAATTTCGTGAGCGCCACGAGCAAGTGGCCCGCGCAGCCGAAGAACACGCCGCTCAGCGCCAGCACGCCAAAGGTAAAGGCACTGCCCGCGAGCGCATTGAGCAGCTACTAGATAACGGCTCCTTCCTGGAGGTAGGCCAGTTCAGTGGCTCCGGGGTAGGCGCCAACGCTAAGCCCTCCGGTGTAGTTACCGGCTTTGGCACCATTGATGGGCGCCAGGTGGCCGTGTACTCACAGGACTTTTCCGTTCAGGGTGGTTCGCTGGGCTCAGTTGAAGGCGACAAGATTGTGCGTTTGCTCGACGACGCCCTGCGCCTGCGTATCCCGATTATCGGCCTGATTGACTCTGGCGGTGCCAAGATTCAAGAAGGTGTGGGGGCGCTGCGCTACTACGGACGTATCTTCAACCGCACCTGCGCCGCCTCAGGTCTAGTACCCCAGATCAGTGTCATCTTGGGTCCCTGCGCCGGAGGTGCGGTGTACTCACCGGCACTTACCGACTTTGTGATCGCTACCCGTCAGGCTTCTCACATGTTCGTCACCGGCCCCGACGTAGTGCGGGCCACCACCGGTGAGCGCATTAGCGCGGAAGAACTTGGTGGCGCCGACATTCACGGCTCAGTCACCGGTGTGGTGCACTATGTGGCTGAAGATGAGGCTGACGCCCTAGCCCAGGTACGTACCCTGCTGGCTTACCTGCCTTCCTCATCTGAGCAAAAAGCTCCGCGCTACCAGTACCCGCCTGAGGCTGCCGCCGCTGACGCTAAGGCTGCTGAAAAAGTTGGCTACCTAGTGCCGGCCTCAACCCGTCAGCCCTACGACGTCGTCGAGGTAGTTAGCGCGATCGTAGACCACGGTGAGCTAGTGCAGGTCCAGGAAGACTTCGCCCAAACGTGGTGGTGGGTCTGGCCTGTATCGAGGGCCGCCCGGTAGGTATCGTGGCGAACCAGCCCCTGGTCGATGCGGGCACACTAGACGTGGATGCTTCCGAGAAGCTGGCGCGTTTCGTGCGTTTTTGTGACGCCTTCGGTCTGCCCGTAGTGACTTTCGTGGATGTACCTGGCTACCGCCCCGGTGCTCAGCAGGAGCACGCCGGCATTATTCGTCGCGGCGCCAAGGTCATCAACGCCTACGCCACCGCCACCGTGCCGCTAGTAACCGTAGTGCTACGTAAAGCCTATGGCGGTGCCTACATTGTTATGGGCTCCAAATCTATTGGAGCTGACCTGAACTTCTGCTGGCCTGGCGCCGAAATTGCGGTGTTGGGTGCGGCAGGTGCGGTGGGTATCATTCACCGCCGCCACTTCGCTGAAATTGAAGCTACCCAGGGACGTGAAGCGGCTCAGGCCGAACACGAACGCCTGCTAGCACGTTACAGCGATGAAGTCATCAACCCCGACAAGGCTGTGGCCCTGGGTGAAATCGACGCGGTTATCGCGCCTGAAAACACTCGCACGGTTATCGCCGAATCTCTGGCTGCGTTGCTCGCCAAACAAGACGTGCACCGCGCCGGCGCAAAGAAACACGACAACGGGCCTTTGTGACGCCCACTTAGAGTGGCGTAACCCTACGCGCACTCCACCGGGCGCATGCCCTACGAGATATTTGCAAGCTTGAAAACAAGGAGTTTTTATGACTACCACTAGCGCTAAACAATCAGTCGCTAGTCGTCTGCACGCAGGTGAATCATTCATTGTTTCTTTCGGCGGTCAGGCTACCCCGTGGCGTGAGACTTTAGAGTCCCTAGTAGCCACCGATTCACGTCTAGCCAGCGAGCTAGTAGCTGTTGACCAGGCTGTACGCGACCGCCTGGCCCCGGTGGCCACCGACCTGCTAACCATTTCTCCCGCCGGTGGGCGCATGCTGGATGACGAAGGTGGCGTAGTCACCTCCGGCTCTGGCGCCGAGGTTTCCGTCCCCGGTATTTTGCTGGCCCAGCACGCTGCCCTGGTGGCTGCCGCTCACACCAGCGTTGACCTGATTGACTCCAGCCTGCGCCCGCGCGCCGTGATCGGTCACTCTCAGGGCATGCTGGGTGTGGCCCTACTGGAGTCGCTACGCGCCGCCAGCGCCCACCACGGCGAAAACAACGCTGAAGTAGTTGAGATTCATGCCGTAGCCCGCCTGATTGGCGCCGCCGCCGCCCGCAGCGTACGCCGCGCTAACCTGGGCCCCATTGGCGAAGTTACCCCCATGCTCTCGGTGCGCGGCGTGCCGCGCGCGGCCCTGGACCAGGTACTTAACGCTGCCGGCCTGAGCGAACACATCAGCATTGGGGTTACCAACGGTCGCACTGCCTTCATTCTTTCCGGCCGCCCAGCAGACCTAGAAGCTGCCGTATCCGCCCTAGAGTTTGCCGCTAAGCGCTCCGAGCGTGAACACAAAGAACGCCTGCGCGGGGGAGAGGTCCTAGCTCCTATCTGCGAGTACCTAGACACCACCGTCCCCTTCCACTCCCCGCTGCTTGAAGGCGCCGTCGAAGACACCGTGGCATGGGCCAACAGCTGTGGTATCAACCCCGAGCTAGCCCGCTACCTGGCCCAGGCAGTGCTGACCGACGTCGTCGACTGGCCGACCACCGTACGCGAGGCAGTAGGCACCGACGCCGCCGGCAAAGCTGAAGCCAAGCTGATCGTCGACCTAGGCCCCGGCGCAGTACTAGCCCGCATGAGCGAAGCCATTGTGCAGGGCACCGGCGTCACCGTGGTGGTAGCCGGCACCAGCGCTGGCATCGACAAGCTCGACCGCAGCGATTACGCCCCTGCCCCCACCGTGGACCGCAGCGCTTTCGCCCCGCACCTGAGCCGCCTACCTGATGGACGCCTGTCACTAGACACCGCTTTCACCCGCCTAACCGGCCGCAGTGCCATCATGCTGGCGGGTATGACCCCCACCACCGTAGACCCGGCTATTGTGGCTGCTGCCGCTAATGCCGGCTACTGGGCTGAACTAGCCGGTGGTGGTCAGGTAACCGCTGAGGTGCTAAACCACAACCTGGCTGGCCTGGAAGCTGCCCTGGAGCCGGGACGCACCGCCGCCTTCAACGCCATGTTCATGGACCGCTACCTGTGGAACCTGCACCTAGGTACCCAGCGCACCCTGATCCGTGCCCGCGCCGCTGGCGCCCCCATTGACGGCATCGTGATCACCGCCGGTATTCCTGAGCGTGAAGAGGCAGTGCCGCTACTGCGCCGCCTACGCGACGAGGGCTTCCCCTACATTGCGCTCAAGCCCGGCACCATTGACCAGATCAAGCAGGTGCTGGCAATTGCCCGCGAAGTTCCCGAAATGCCCGTCATCATTGAGATTGAAGACGGTCACGCCGGTGGGCACCACTCCTGGGAAGACCTGGACTCGATGCTGCTGGCCACCTACGACGCCATTCGCGCCGTAGACAATGTGGTGCTAACCGTCGGTGGTGGTATCGGTAAGCCTGAGCGCGCCGCTGACTACATCACCGGTCGCTGGGCCCTGGCCTACGGCACCGCCCCCATGCCGGTTGACGGTGTGTTTGTGGGTTCGGCTGCCATGACCTGCCTGGAAGCTAAGACCAACGACGACGTCAAGCAGCTGCTGGTTGACACCCCCGGAATTTCCCCCAGCGATAATGGTGGCTGGGTTGGTTCCGGTAAGTCTGCCGGTGGTATGACTTCGGGTCTAAGCCACTTGCGCGCTGACCTATACGAAATTGACAACTCCTCGGCTAAAGCCTCGCGCCTGATCCAGGAGCTGGCTGGCGACGAAAAGCTGATGGCTGCCCGCCGCGACGAAATGATCGAGGCCCTATCCCACACCGCCAAGCCCTACTTTGGCGACGTGGAGTCCATGAGCTACCTGCAGTGGGCTAAGCGCTACGCACAGCTGTGTGTAGCTCCCGCCTCGGCTCGCCCCGAGGCCACCAAGCCCGCCGACTACTGGGCTGACCTGGACTGGGCTGACCGCCTGCTGGACCTGCTGCACCGCATTGAGGCTCGTGTAAGCGAAGCCGACCACGGCCAGATTGTCACCCTATTCCCGGATCTAGACTCCGTACTGGACGCCGACGCCGCCATTGCCCGTCTAGCCGAAGCCTATCCGGCTGCTGACACCACCCTGGTGGAGCCGGCAGACGCCGCCTGGTTCGTTGACCTATGCCGCAAGCACCCCAAGCCGGTGCCGTTCGTGCCCGTAGTTGACGCCGACATCTTGCGCTGGTGGGGCACCGACTCGCTGTGGCAGTCCCAGGACCCGCGCTACACCGCTGACCAGGTACGTATAATTCCTGGCCCGGTGTCCGTGGCTGGTATTACCACCATTAATGAGCCTGTTGGTCACCTGCTAGGCCGCTTTGAAACCGCTGCGGTAGAGGCGCTGCTAGCCGCCGGGGTTGACCCGGTAGATGCTGCCGCGCGCCTAGGCGAATGTGACGGCAAGGCAGTTGGCTCCCGCCCGGTAGCTGACGTTAACGCCTTTGTACGCTCCACCCGCACGTAGTGTGGAATGGTCACCTGACCACCAACCCCGCCGTGGTGCTGCCTAGCGACGCCTACCAGGTAGTGGCCCGCCCCGACGTGGCCGCTGACGCCTATGACCTGAGACATTAAGCTCGATACCCACTGGGATGACCTACCTGGTGGCGAGCAGATCCACGCCGTGCGTCGCCTAGTGGTGCCGCTGCGTTTGGACGGTACCTCCGACGGAGCTGCCCCGAGGTAGATCCCCAGCCGCATCTCCCAGACCATGGGTGACCTGCTGGTTAACACCGCCGGTGTGGGTAACGTGTCGATTGTTGGTGACCACATCACCTCCCTGCCTGCCGTCCAGAGCGCCGTCGCTGGTGCCCTTGACGCTAACGGCAAGGTAGCCAACCAGCCCTTCGGCACCGTTCACGACACCTTCACCCTGGCCTCCACGCTGGGTTACGACCACGGCGCAGTTACCGCTGATGCTCTGCCTGAGACCCTCTCTGCTGCCGCTATCGTCCCTGACGCGCTACTAGGCCCGTGCTGGCCGGTGGTATACGCCTGCCTCGGCTCGGTAGTTGAAGATGGCATGCCGCTGATTGAAGGTCTGCTGGGCGCGGTCCACCTGGACCACACCGTGGATCTGCGCGCTGACCTAGAGCAGCTAGCTGCCAAGCAGCCCGCCTCGCGTGTAAGCGTTGACGGTTGGGTTGAGGCCCTGGAAGAGTCCAGCGCCGGCCGCGTTGTGGCCGTGCACCTAGAGCTGCGCGACTTCGCCACCGGCGAGCTGATCGCCATCATGACTGAGCGTTTCGCTATTCGTGGCCGCGCCCACGGCACCGCCACTCCTTCCGCCCCGGCCGTAGCCGGTGGCACCGGACGCGAAATCGCTAACTCTGCCCGTCGCCTCCTGCGCCGCGTAAAGGTCACCGCCCCGCGCGACATGACCGCTTTCGCCCGCGTAACCGGTGACTTCAACCCGATCCACACCTCCTACAACGCCGCCAAGGTGGCTGGTATGAGCGCCCCGCTGGTACACGGCATGTGGCTGTCTGCCACCGCCCAGCAGGTAGTTGCCTCAACCGACCCTGAAGGTGGTCACTACGACATCGTGGGTTGGACCTACACCATGCACGGCCCGGTCGAGCTTGGTGACCAGGTGGAAATCTCTGTGGAGCGTACCGGCCTGGTACGTGGCGGCGGCTTCCTACTGGAGGCAACCTGCCGTATCAACGGTGAGATTGTTTCTCGCGGCACCGCAGTTACCCGCGCTGAGCGTACTGCCTACCTCTACCCGGGCCAGGGCATCCAGGCCCAGGGTATGGGGCTAGACGAGCGTTCCTCCTCTAAGGCTGCTCGCGAGATCTGGGACCGCGCCGACGCCCACACCCGTAAGGAGCTAGGCTTCTCTATCCTGGCCCTGGTACGTGACAATCCCACCGAGCTCACTGCTCGTGGCGTCACCTACCGTCACCCCAAGGGTCTACTGAACCTGACCCAGTTCACCCAGGTGGCCCTGGCTACCGTGGCTATGGCTACCACCGCGCGCCTAGAAGAGGCCGGCGCTCTGGTAGAAGGCGCTGCCTTCGCTGGCCACTCGCTGGGTGAGTACACCGCGCTAAGCGCCTACGGGCGTGTGTTCCCGGTGGAAACCATGATTTCTATCGTGTTCCAGCGTGGTTCCACCATGCACACCCTGGTACCGCGTGCTGAAGACGGTTCCTCCAACTACCGTATGGGCGCACTGCGCCCCAACCAGTGCGGTATTGGCGCCAGCGAAGTTGAAGCCTATGTGGCCGAAATTTCTCAGCGCACCGGTGAGTTCTTGCAGATTGTTAACTACAACCTGGCCGGCGTGCAGTACGCAGTTGCAGGTACGGTTGCGGGCCTAGAAGCACTAGCTGCCGACGCCCGTGCACGTGCCAAGGCACGCGGCGGCAAGAACCCCTTCATGCTGGTGCCTGGCATTGACGTGCCCTTCCACTCCAGCGTGCTGCGCCCGGGTGTGGACGAGTTCCGTAGCCGCCTAGACGCACTGGTACCTGGCGACATCGACATTGATCGCATGGTTGGCCTGTATGTCCCCAACCTGGTAGCTCGCCCCTTCGAACTAACCCAGGACTTTGCCCGCTCCATCCTTGAGGTTGTGCCTTCAGCCCAGGTAGAAGCCATCTTGGCTAACTGGGATGCATGGATTGCCCAGCCGGTGGCTTTGGGTCGTGCCCTGCTGATTGAGCTGCTGGCCTGGCAGTTCGCTCACCGGTACGTTGGATCGAAACCCAGGATGTACTGTTCACTCCGGTTGACCGTGGTGGCTTGGGCATTGAGAAGGTCGTCGAGGTGGGTCTAGCTGCTTCACCGACCCTGGCCAACCTGGCCAGCCGCACCCTGGCTTTGCCGCACCACGCCGGTAACCACGTGACCGTTTACAACGCTCGCCGTGACGAGGCCCGCGTTCTGGCCACTGACACCGACCCGGCTGTTGCTGACGAGGTGGTAGTGGAAGAGCCCGCCGCACCCGCCGCAGCTGAACCGGCTCCTGCCGCTGCGCCCGCCCCGGCTGCTGCACCGGTAGCTGCCCCCGCTCCTGCCGCTCCCGCTGGCGCCCCCTCCGGAGCCGACGTCGCGGACCTGCCCTTCACCGCTAAGGATGGTCTGAACGTTTTGCTGGCCCACTCGGCCCGCATCCGCCCCGACCAGATCGGCGCTACCGACACCACCGAGACCCTAACCAACGGCGTATCTTCACGTCGTAACCAGCTGCTCATGGACATGGGCACCGAGCTGGAACTGGCCTCCATTGATGGTGCCGCCGACGCTGACATGAGCGCACTAGCTGCCACCGTGCTTAAGGGTGCACCTAACTACAAGCCCTTCGGCCCGGTACTTAGCGAAGTTATCCGCCAGTCCATCTCCAAGCTCTTTGGTCCTTCTGGACAGCGTCCAGCTCGCATTGCTGAGCGAGTACAGCGCACCTGGGGCCTGGGTGAAGGCTGGGCTGCCCACGTAAACGCCGCTGTGCTGCTGGGCACCCGTGAGGGCGCCTCCATGCGTGGCGATGACCTAGCTACCTTGGGCACCACTGGTCCGCTCAAGAGCGCAGCTGAGGTAGATGCCCTAATCGACCGCGCGGTCCAGGCTGTGGCCAGCGACCACGGCGTGAGCGTAGCCATGCCTAGCGCTGGTGGCTCCGGCGGTGGCGCCCAGGTTTCCTCTGAAGCCCTTGACGCCTTCGCTGCCGGTCTAATTGGCCCCGACGGCGCTCTGGCTACCACCGCCCGCACTCTGCTTGACACCCTGGGTCTAACCGAAAAGGTGGCCGTGGCCTCCGAGCAGGTTGACGATGAAGCTGAGCGCACCCGCGTGGCCCTGGAGGCGATTACCGCCGAGCTAGGCCCCAACTGGGTAGCTTCAGTAACCCCCAGCTTCGACTCGCGCCGCGCGGTGCTGATCGATGACCGTTGGGCCAGCGCCCGTGAAGACCTGGGACGCATCGCCACCGGTGAGATCAACGCCGAGACGGTTAACGTCGAAAGCTACACCGGTTTGGGCCGAGCCGTAGCCGACCAGGCTGCCTGGTGGGCCCGCCAGATGCGTGAAGCTGGTGCCAGCGAGCGCGTAGCCGGCGTACTTGAGCACATCAGCCAGGTAGCCGCTGTTAAGGCTGAAGCTGGTAGCGCCCCGGTGCGTTGGGCCAACGAGGTTGCGGTTGTAACCGGTATGGCTCCGCACTCTATCGGTGCTGCGGTGGTGGCTGAGCTGCTCTCTGGTGGCGCCACCGTAATCGCTACCGCCTCGCGTCTGAACCACAAGCGTCTAGAGTTCGCTACCGAGCTCTACCGTCAGCACGCCTCCAATGGGCGCGCAGCTGTGGATGGTGCCGGCCAACCTGTCCAGCTACCGTGACGTAGACGCCCTAGCCCAGTGGATCGGTAACGCTGAGGTAGTCACCTCCGGTGGTACTTCAACCCTGGTCAAGCCGGCCCTGGTGCCCACCTTGCTGTTCCCCTTCGCCGCTGGGCGTGTGGCCGGTTCGCTGGCCGACGCCGGTCCGGAGACTGAGTCTCAGGCCCGTTTGCTGCTGTGGAGCGTGGAGCGCAGCATTGCTGCCCTGAGCGCCATCGGCACTGACACCAATGTGGACCACCGTCTGCACGTGATCCTGCCTGGTTCGCCTAACCGCGGTACCTTCGGTGGCGACGGTGCTTACGGTGAAGTCAAGAGCGCTCTGGACGCCATTGTTAACCGCTGGTCCAGCGAAAAGCAGTGGGCTCAGCGTGTCTCGCTGGCACACCCGCGTATCGGTTGGGTGCGTGGCACTGGCCTGATGGGTGGTAACGACCCGCTGGTGGCCGCTGTTGAGGCTGCCGGGGTACGCACCTGGTCCACTGAAGAAATCGCCCACGAGCTGGTTGAGCTGTGCACCGAGCAGGTACGCGCTCAGGCTGCGGTTTAAGCCGGTTGAGGCTGACCTGACTGGTGGCCTGGGTGACAACGTTGACCTGGTGGCGCTGCGTGAAAACGCTGCCAAGGCTGCAGCTGGCCAGACCAGCGAGCCGGCTGAGGCCAGCGCTACCATCGCCGCTCTGCCCAGCCCGGCCACCCCGGTTCAGCCCACCGCGCCTAACTGGGGCGAGGTTGAAGCTGACCTGGAAGACATGGTGGTTGTGGTTTCTACCGGTGAAGTATCCACTTGGGGTAGCGGCCGTACCCGCCGTGAAGCTGAGCTAGGTATGACCGGTGGAGACGACGTCGAGCTCACCGCTGCCGGCGTACTCGAACTGGCCTGGGGTATGGGCCTGCTTACCTGGCAGGACTCGCCTAAGGCTGGCTGGTACGACACCGATGGCAACCTGGTTGACGAGGCTGACATTCTCTCGCGTTACCGCGACGAGGTAGTGGGCCGTTGCGGTATCCGCGAATTCGTTGACGACCAGCTGATCGCCCCGGTGGCAGATGAAGAGGTTGAGGTTTACCTTGACCGCGACATCTCCTTCAACGTCGCTGACGAGGCTACCGCCCGCACTATCGCTGAATCTGACCCGGCACACACCCTGATCAGTGAAGACAGCGAAAGTGGCGAGTGGATCGTGACCCGCCTGGCTGGTTCACTGGCCCGCGTACCGCGCCGCGCCGCGCTGAGCCGCACCGTGGGTGGCCAGTTCCCGCGTGACTTCGACCCGCAGCGTTGGGGTATTCCGGCATCCATGACCGAGTCTTTGGACCGGATCGCCTCTTGGAACCTGGTTACCGCTGTTGAGGCCTTCCTCAACGCTGGTTTCAGCCCCGCCGAGTTGCTGCAGGCTGTGCACCCGGCCGATGTGGCCTCCACTCAGGGCACCGGTTTTGGTGGCATGGAGTCGATGCGCAAGATGTTCGTTGGCCGCTTCCTCAACGAGGAACGCCCCAGTGACATTCTGCAGGAGGCCCTGCCTAACGTTGTGGCCGCACACGTAATGCAGTCCTTCATCGGTGGTTATGGTTCTATGGTGCAGCCGGTTAGCGCCTGCGCAACCGCAGCCGTATCCATTGAAGAAGGCTGGGACAAGATCGCTCTGGGTAAGGCCCAGGTGGTGGTTGCCGGTGCTATCGATGACATCTCGGTTGAGTCCGTGGTTGGCTTCGGTAACATGAACGCCACTGCTGAGGCGGCTGCCATGAAGGCTAAGGGCATCAGTCCGCGTCACTTCTCACGTGCTAACGACCGTCGTCGCGGCGGCTTCGTGGAAGCCCAAGGTGGCGGTACCGTCATCCTGGCCCGTGGTGACGTAGCGGCCAAGCTTGGTCTGCCGGTTGCTGCAGTGCTTGGTTTCGTCTCCTCTTACGCCGACGGCGCCCACACCTCCATCCCAGCCCCGGGCCTGGGTGCTTTGGCTGCGGGCCGTGGCGGTAGCAACTCGCGTCTGGCTAAGTCTTTGGCCAAGCTGGGCGTTGAGGCTGACGACATCGCCGTAGTTTCCAAGCACGACACCTCCACCGGTGCTAACGACCCCAACGAGTCTGAACTGCACACCCGCCTGGCCAAGGCACTTGGCCGTAGCGAGGGTAACCCGCTGGTAGCGGTATCCCAGAAGACCATCACTGGTCACGCTAAGGGTGGTGCCGCAGTGTTCCAGGTGGCCGGTTTGACCGAAATCCTGGCCACCGGTGTGGCCCCGGGTAACGCCTCGCTGGACTGCGTGGACATCAAGCTCAAGAAGGATGGCTTCTGGATCTGGCCGCGTAAGGCTATGCGCCTGGCTGGCCGTGGCGGCGAAAGCGGTCGCGTGCCCGGTGCTGGTCCGATCCGTGCGGGCCTGGCTACCTCGCTGGGCTTCGGGCACGTATCTGGTCTGCTGGCCATGGTGCACCCCGGTGCTTTCGAATCTGCCCTGCGTAAGGCTGGCGGCCAGCAGGCCGTTGACGCCTGGCTGGCTAGCGCCAACGCCCGTCTGGCTGCCGGTACGCGCCGCCGCCGCGCCGGCATGATCGGCCGCGTGGCCCTGTTCGAGCAGATCGATGGCCGTCGCCTGGGTGAAGAAACCGAAACCCGCGACCCGCACGAGGTTGAGGCAGCTATGCTGCTTGACCCCGAGGCCCGCTTGGGTGCCGACGGTGTTTACCACGCTGGTGAGTAATAGCTACTAGCGCTTAACCATATGGGGTGGATCCGTTTAAGGATCCACCCCATATGTAGTTTGGCTAGCTAAGCTAGGGGAGTGGATATGCCTAAAATCGTTACTCCTAAAGCTACTGGTCAGTGTCCAGTGGGAGTGGGGGTTGACCTAGTGCAGATAGATGCTTTTGCTCAGCAACTGTCTGAGCCTGGCACTAGTTTTAGTCAGCGAGCTTTTAGCCCTCGTGAGCTACGCCAAGCCCAGGCACGGGTGCGAGCTAGAGGGGCTGAGCCAAACTGGCAGGAGCTAGCCCCACACCTGGCTGCGCGTTGGGCAGTCAAAGAAGCTTTTGTTAAGGCCTGGTCCACTGCCTTGGTGAAACTTAAAGGCGCTGCCGCGCCTCAACCGCTAAGCTTGGAAAGTTTTAACTGGGATCAGGTTGAAGTACTGCTAGATGAGCAGCTACGCCCCCAGCTAGCACTACGCGGCCAGGTAGCCCAAGCAGTTAGCCAAAGTGTGGGGGAGCCTAGCTGGCTGGTGTCACTAAGCCATGAGGGTAACTGGGCCAGCGCCGTCGTAATTGCTGCTCTAACAGCGTAAAAAATTTAGCTAACCGGCTTAAAACTCAAGTTGTTGAGGCCTTAGACCTAGGTTTATAGTTGACATGTAAAACGTGCTCCGGGGTCGGTGAAATTCCGAGCCGGCGGTTATAGTCCGCGACCCACTGGTACCTACTGGTGGTTGAGCTGGTGAAATTCCAGCACCGACGGTTAAAGTCCGGATGGGAGGAGGCACGCGGGTTTACTTATCTTTAGGTGACCTGCAGGCGCTGTGCGCGCGCATCCTTGTATTCCCCGGCGCTTACCGGGAGGAAACTTCCGCCGTATTCGGAAGGAATTAGATGCGAGCTTACAGGCCCTGGCTAGCAATTACGCTAGGTGTAGTGGTTTTAGTCTTCTGGCAGCTAATTTCTGTATCTGGAGCTGTGGCTGAGTATTTTTTGCCAGCCCCCACCCACATCATTGATTCGCTAATTACCTCAATTCGCCACGCAAACATGCTTGGTTACGCCTGGGTTACTCTGCGTGAAGCGATTTTGGGTTGTATGTTGGCTTTTGCAGGGGCTTTACCCTTAGCATTGGCGCTATTTCACTGGCCACTATTTTCGCAAACTGTGCTGCCTTATGTGGCCGCAAGTCAAGCGATTCCGGCTATTGCGATTGCGCCTTTGCTGGTGTTGTGGGTTGGTTACGGTTTATTCCCGGTAGTGCTGCTATGTGCCTTTATGGTGTTTTTCCCGATCACTATCTCTATTTTGCTGGGGCTAAGGTCAATCAATCGTGATGTGATCGAGGCGGCCCGGCTTGATGGGGCGGGTGGTTTCAAAATGATTATCTATATGGAACTGCCGCTAGCTACTCCGGCAATTTTGGCAGGTTTGCGTACCGGCATGACACTGTCAATTACCGGTGCGGTAGTAGGGGAGATGACTATGGGGGGCACGGGATTGGGCATGGTTTTAGCATCCCAGCGCGACGCCGTAAATACCGCAGGTCTATTTGCCACCATCGTGGTGCTGTCAGTTATGGCCACTACTTTGCACGGTTTGATTCATGCCTGCGAAAGCGTTCGCGCACAATCGCCGCAATTCAAAGTTAGGAAACACCATGATTTCACGTCGCCAAGCAGTTAGCCTACTGGGTTTAGCAGCAGGGGGCGTGGCCCTAGGGGCTTGCTCCTCAGGTACTGCCAGCAAATCTAAGACCGGGGCTCAGCCCTTAACTATTGGTCTGACCTACACCCCCAACATCCAGTTCGCACCCTTCTATTTGGCACAGGCCAATAAGCAATACGCAGACAGTGTCAAGCTGCGCCACCATGGGGCCCAGGAAGGCCTGTTTGATGCGCTGAGCGCCGGCAGCGAAGACCTGGTTATTGCTGGTGCCGACGAAGCCGCTGTGGCCTGCTCTAACGGTTCAAACCTGGTGGTTGTGGGCGGCTACTACCACAGCTATGCGGTATGCATTATGGTGCCGGCCAACTCCTCTATCACTTCACTTGCGCAGCTGCGTGGTAAGAAGATTGGTACCCCGGGAACCTATGGCGAAAACTGGTTCGGTCTGCTACTGGCTTTGCGTAGCGCGGGACTGAGCCAAAATGACGTCAACATTATGTCTATTGGCTACACCCAGCAAGCAGCCCTGATGAGCGGCAAGGTAGATGCCATTGTGGGCTACTCCAACAACGACGCCGTCGCCCTAGAAGAATCAGGCATGAAGGTACGTAAGCTGGCAGTAGCCACCAACCCGCCACTGATTGGCGCCAGCCTGGTTACCTCCACCAAGGCTTTAGCTGCTAAACGTGACGCCCTTAAAGCCGCTGTTGCTGCCTCGGTTAAGGGGATGCAGACTTTTGTCACTGATCCCGACGCCGCCGTGAAAGCTGCGGTCAAGTACGTGCCCGACCTAGCTGACGCCAAGCAGGCCGCCAAGGCTCGCAAGGTGGCTGTGGCTACCGCTGAGCTGATTAAGCCCAGTGGGCTCAGCGCTGATCAGATCGGCAAAATTGGTGCTAGTGAAGTTGAGGCGATGATCAAATTCTTAAGCGAGCTGAAGGTGTTTGGCTCCAAACCGGTCACGCGCGAAAAGCTACTAGACGCCCTGATCTAGGCCGCTACTGACTAAATACCCTAGACGGCCACTAGTTAGCTGCCAGGCATACTCCTTTAAAAAGGCTGCGTGTCTGGCAGCTTTTTAGCTTGCCGACGCAGGCGTCGAATATAGCTAATATTTGCCGGTAAATCATTAGGTAGCTTATGAGATTTGATGCTTTGCGGGGGAGAGGTTAGTAAATTAGCTTCACGCAGTGAGCTAATTACTGCTTTCATGCATTTAGCAAAAACTTGTATTCAATCCAACTATCAGCTCTAAGGCTAGGAATAAGTACCACAAATAGTTCCGTGCCGTCAGCAAAATTATTGGCTACTAAGGCAATCTCAGTTTTGCCGCGCTGACGCTCGTGAGCGACAATACTAATTGGTACCATCGCTAGTGAAGCCATTCCAAATAACTCTGGATCAGTTATCGTGTCGATTATGTTGGCCCGAGCATTTGAGCCTTGAGCTACTATTACTCCAGTCCAGCCCTGCTGTTTTAGTAGCAGGTCAATCTTATTATCTACCAGTCTAAACTTCTTTGCTCCCAGCACATTAATTACGCACTGAATAGCGTTTTCACTCTGGCAAGCTAAAGTAAAACGCATAGCTGGATAGGAGGGGGCAATGCCAAACATAGTGGTTTTCCTCAGTCTGTACTTACGCGTGAACGCACTACCCCTAAACCCATAGAGTTTAGAGCGCGCTGTAATTGTTTAGGGCTGACCTTCGCTGCCTGCGCTCCACGGCGTAGCACTCTATAGGTGTCCCCAGATTCTTCAGTGAGCATATTGGTTAACTCAAAACCATTCTTTTCATAAAACCGCAGTCGGCGCTGACGCTGTTGCGGATTTGGGGCGCCAGGCTCGTCTACAGGTTCAATCTCTAAAAATATCGGCAGGTCACGGTTATGCTCACAAATAGCATTAAGTACACGCGAGCCATAGCCGGCGCTGCGTAGCTGATCATTTACTGCTAAAAACGCCAGGTATAGCAGGCCGTAAGCACGCTGAGAGTAGGTCATGGCCACCACGCGAGCTACCCCATCTACAGAGGTCGGCTGTTTAGGGTCAATCCACGCTAAAAACTGCGCATTTGGGCGCAAAGAAGAGACATGCAAAAACGCTAATGGAATTTGCTCATTAGGCGGAAAAGCGCGCCGGTAAATACCGTGCACCTGGGCGGTTAGTGGGCCCCAAAAAGGCACTCTTACGGGTTTAAGCTGTGAAGTCATGATTCTAAAGTTTTAAGCCAGTGTGCGCGCGCTGCCCGGCCGGCAGCTGCTGCCGTAATGAAACTGGCGCGGTCTTGGTCAAGGCCGCGACCCATAGTAGATAGTTTTACCGGGCTGGTAGCCAAAGCCTCATCTAAGCCCTGGCAGGAAACAGAAACTAGACGGTGAGGCTGGCTAGCTGGCGTGGCAGCGCCAACTGGCGGGCCTGGGATTTAACCAGTTCACCAAACTCTCCGTCCAGCTCGGGCACAGCAACGAGCGCGCTACACAGCGTAGCGCGGCTATAAGTGGTTAAAGAATGGTGCGAAATCCCCAGGTGGCGCACACGCGCATCAGCCTGAGATACACGCAAGGCGGCAATCGGCTCACCTGCTAGCACCGCAGCGGCGTTAAGTGCATCGGCGCAAGCTACCCCGGAAAACCCCCAGGGAGTGTCGCTACCCAAATTGCCTGGCCCTTGGGTCAGCACAATTATGTCTGCGCCCAGTACATGGCGCGCCGCTAGCAGGCCGTTATGTAGCGAGACTGCCTCTAAATCGCCGCCCCAAGACTGTCCTGTGGCCACGCTCCCAACTAGCCAGCCGGCCTGTTTTAACCCAAAAACGCTGCGCGAATAAGGCAGTGGCAGTGCGGCGCCGTCGCTCATAACATAAGCGATTTTTGGTAGCGGAGCTTGAGATGGATCCTCATCTACCAGCGGGCAGCGCGCCCCGGCAATTATGGCCGGCAGGGCCGAGTGCAAATCGGCCACCACCACGGCGCCACCTGCCAGGTCTAGCTCAGTGTTTAATAACTGGTGGTGGGCTGTGCCCGGCTCATCAACGCTGGTAACTAGCTTTTGGTTAGGCATGTAGCGGGCTTTAACCAGGTGACCAGCCGGTTCGACGTCGTCGTTGAGCTGGTCTAGACGGGCCCCAACCATGGCGTGCCCACCTGTACCAAGTGAGCGAGCCAAGGCAGAAACCTCAATACGCACCCGTTCACCAATCTGGGCCTGGCCAAACAGATCCGTATATAGCAGTGCTTTTACCTTTTCTCCGGGCAGATAAACACGTGCGTTAGCTGGGGCGGCCTCGATCCGCACCCAAACCATAGCGCAACCGCCCCAAGTACTATGTAGCTGCTCAACTACACCATCACGCCACATCATGGCTGTAGCCTACCTGTAGGCTAAAGGCATGAGCCAACCAGTCAGTGTTGAGGAGAGAGTGCTTAACCTGCTGTTAGCGCTGTCTGGCAACCCACGAGGACTGACCTTACGGCAGATAACTAGGCAGGTGGCCGGCTACGACGCGGCCATGCAAAGTAGTGTTGAGCGTAAACAGGTGCGCAGATTTGAGCGCGACCGCGCTACACTGCGTGAACTGGGGGTAGTAATCAACTCCGAAGTTGATGTAGATAACCCCACCAATACTCATCCCCATAAACGCTACCTACTTGCCTGCGCTGGTCAATGCCCACAATTGCCAGTTTTAACGCCAGTGCAGCTGCTGACGCTAGAACTAGCCACGCACCTGTTTAACAGCGGTTTTATTGGCACGCGGCTAAGTATTGTGCGAGCCAAACTAAACGCCCATTACCCTCTATATAACCGCGTGTTTAAGGCTCTGCCTACGCCTGGACCGTCCCTTAGTCAGGAGGTGACGTGGGGCTTAACTAGAGGCGCCCAACTGGAATTTGCCTATCAGGGCCTGCATGACCGCAGCCCACGCCAACGTCTGGTGTGGGGCGCTAAGTTAAGTGTGCTTGAGGGGGGCTGGTATCTTGATGGTTTTGATCAGCTGGCCCAGGCCCAGCGGCGTTTTCGTGTTGATCGCATAGCGGGCCAGATACATGCCCGGCCGCTGCCAGAGGCTGAGCGGCCAGAGCCGGCCCCGCCGTCAGATAGTAGACACTGTCAAGCCGTGCTTTGGTTGGCGCCAGATAGCGCCTGGCAGTTAAAAGCCCACTCCCAGGCGCTGGGACAGAATCGTTACTTTACTGGACTATCATCCAAGTGATCAGCTGCAACTAGTATCTACGCTTAGCTCCTTAGCAGAGCAGGCCCTGGTGCTTGAACCGGCTGACCTAGCCCAAGCAGTGCTAAACCGTTTGCAGGCTCTAGAGACCATAGACCCTAAACTTCCATCTCGCGATGAAGGGGGAGTTAGCCCAGCTAAAACCCAAAGCACTAAGGTCTACCCGCCCACCTCCATAGTTGTGGCCCGCATGTTAGCCCTGGTGCAATGGGTTAAAACGCACCCGGGGCAAAGCTTTGACAGCTTAGCTAGTCACTTTGGAGTTAGCCCGCAGCAGATCCGTAAAGACGTAGATAGCTTGAGCTTAGTGGGTGCCGATCATGTGCCCTGGCAGGGGCTAGATTTTGATTTTGCTGATTTACATGACGGCAAAGTAACTCTCAACCACGCCGGGGGATTAGCTAATCAGCTGCATCTAGATGAGCTTGACCGCGAGGTTTTGGCTTTGGCCCTGGCAGCTTTAGAAGCTGGCCCCTGGCAAAGTTACGCCCGCCAGCTAAGTCAATTGTTGCAGTCAAATCCTGACGTTCAAGTGTCAGCCGGGCAAAGTCAAGTAGCTGCCAGTGGTGCTGGGGTAGCTGCCACCAAGGCAGACGTCGAGCTAGAAACAACCGCTAGCGCCGCGCCCAAAAACGCTGCCGGCTCCCTAAATGCGCCGCTAGGCCAAGTTTTTGCCATGGTACTAGAAGCCCTTATGACTGGGCGCAGCCTAAAGCTAAGCTACGTCGACGCCGCTGGGGTTAGCTCCCAGCGCAATGTGGATCCCTGGTGGTTAGTTAGCGACGGTGCCCGTCTTACGCTGGTGGGCTACTGTCATGGGGCCAGGGCCAAACGCCGCTTCCGGCTAGAGCGTATTAGCGCGTTAAGCCTGGGCGGCCAGGTGCGCAAAGCCGCCCCGTCCCCCAACACCTCAGCCGACAAACGCCGTCGGGCCCGGAGCCAAAGTTGGGGACGCACAGCCCAAACAGCCACTTTACGCATCCGCCCTAGTGGAATTTGGCTGACGCAAGTAGCTAAAGCAAAACAGGTTATTTATAACCAAGACGGCACTATCACCGTAGAAATAATTGGCCGTTCTCAGGCATGGCTAGAGTCTGTGGTGTTGCGCGCAAGTAGTGAGCTGATAGCTGTAGAACCTGCCACATTGTTAGAAAAAGTCAGTGTTCGCGCAGCTAAAGCCCGAGCTAACTACGCTCAAAGCGTGAGCGTAAAGACGTGAATCTGCCCGGTTCATGGCAAGATAATAGGTATATAGGTTTGCTGTGACTGGCCCCGATTCTTGGATCGGCTGGTAAAACGGTAAACTTTCCCCGTCCGTACATGAATTTTCATGCCAAGTCTTTGGAAGGCAGGCTCACTATGGGAGCATTTCGCCCCTGGCACTGGATCGTAATCATCGTCTTGTTGATTTTGCTATTCGGCGCCAACAAGCTGCCGGAGATCGCCGGTAGCCTCGGCAAGTCGATGAAGGTCCTTAAGAAGGAAGTTAAGGAACTCAAGGAGGAGGATGCTCCCGCACAGAAGCAGGCGCAGATCGCTCCTCAGGAGGGTACCTACTACACCCAGCCTTCCCAGCCTCAGGCCGCTCCTGAGCAGCAGGGTGAGGCTAAGTGACGCATAACTGAACTAAGTGCAGGGTAGGCCGTGGGGTCTGCCCTGCACACTTAGTACAGTTTCGATTTTTGTAGAAGGAACACAGGTGGCTGAGGACACGCCCAAAAAAAGAAGCGTTTTAAGCTACGTAAGCGTAAGGACAACCCGGAGGCACGTATGTCTTTGGGGGCGCACCTGCGCGAGGCACGCAACCGTTTAATTATTGCTGCCCTGGGTGTGTTAGTTGGAACCATCGTGGCCTGGATCTTTTACGACCAGGCTTTCGCAGTGCTGACTAATCCGCTGGAAGTGGCGCGCGCTCACGGTCACAATGTCACCGTTAACTTCGGTACGGTGCTGTCTTCTTTCGACATTAAACTGCGTGTATCTATGTGGGCGGGCTTTGTTGGTTCAGCCCCGCTGTGGATCTACCAGTTTTGGGCGTTTGTGGCCCCGGGACTGCTGCCTAAAGAGAAGCTACTGGCGCTGGGCTACGGCCTAGCCGGACTGGCTTTGTTTGTGTGTGGTTGCCTGCTGGGTATCTGGCTGATTCCCCACGCTGTGGATGTGCTTACTGGTTTCATCCCGACTTCTTCTACTGGATACATGGACGCTAGCCAGTATCTGTCTTTTGTGACCCGTCTGTTGCTGGTTTTTGGTCTGGCTTTCTTGTTCCCTGAAATGATGGTGGGGACTAAACCACCTGGGTCTGATTAAGGGTAAGACCATGCTGCGTGGTTGGCGTATCGCGGTGGTCTTTGTCTTTATTTTCATGGCTATCGCTAACCCGCTGCCGGACCCTGGTCCATGATTTTCATGGCGCTGCCGATTTGTGCGCTCTACTTTGGGGCTTGCGGTATTGCGATGCTGCGAGACAAGCGTCGCGCCAAAGCGTATGGCTGAAGAAGACGCCGCCCTTGATGCTGCCCTGGCTGCACCCTAGTGCTGCGCAGATTGGACCGGCCAACAGCTAATGCGGATAGTACTACTTGGTAATAAGGCGGCTGGTGCTGGTAATGGCCTAGCCGCCTACCGCTATCTGATGCGTAAATTCAATGCGCTTGAGCATGATGCGACGCGTCTGGGAGCTTTCGATTTTGTAGATGTCACTGGCGACAATCTGGTGGATTCGCTGTCACGTCTAAGCTCTTTGGAAATAGGTAGCTATGACCTGCTGGTAGTGGCTGGGGAGATGGCACAGTCACCTTGGCTTTGGATGCGGTGGCTGATACAGATGCGGCTTTAGCTATCATTCCGGCAGGTACTGGTAACGACGGCGCCCGTCACTTTGGTATTACCGACTGGCGTCGCAGCGCCGATCGATTACTAAACAACCTTAAAGCTGGGCATCTAAACACGGTTAAAACGGATCTGATTAAAGCTACCTTCGCAGCCGATGACAGTAGGCAACGCTGGGTGCTGAGCGTGGTAACTGCTGGTGTGGACGCAGCTATTAACCAGCGCGCTAACAACTATGACTGGCCGCGTAACCGGGGTAGGTATGTGCGCGCAGCAGTACGAGAATTTGCCACGCTTAAGGGCTACCACTACGAGCTGACCCTAGACGGCGTCAAGCTGCCACCTCAGCGCCTGCACCTGGTGGCTTTCGCTAACACTTCCTACTATGGCGGAGGCATGCACATTGCCCCGCAAGCCAGTGCCACTGATGGTCAGGGCACCTTGGTGAGCGTAGATCCGGTGGCGCGCTTTACGGTGCTGCGGGTATTTCCCCGTATTTTTTCCGGAACCCACGTAAACCACCCGGCAGTGCACATGACTAATGCCACCGCGCTGACTATCGATGGCCCAGATTTACCGCTGCTTTATGGCGATGGTGAACCCCTTGGCCGCGCCCCGGTGACCTTGGAAGTAATTTCTGATGCTTTAACGCTGGTTGATAACTGGAGTAATAACTAATGGGATCTTCTCCGGCTGAGCGCTATGCAGCTGCACGTGCCCTAGCTAAGCACGAGGCTACGCGCCTGGCTCGTTTTGAAGCGCAATACGATTTTCCGCTTGATGATTTTCAGCTAGAAGGCTGCCGAGCCCTGGAGGCTGGCAAGTCCGTACTGGTGGCCGCCCCTACCGGGGCTGGTAAAACCGTGGTGGGGGAGTTCGCCGTCTACCTGGGACTTATGAGTGGACGCAAAACTTTCTACACCACCCCCATTAAGGCTTTAAGTAACCAAAAATACCTGGACCTGGTGACCCGCTACGGCCACGACGTCGTCGGCCTTTTAACTGGAGATAACTCCATTAACCCCCACGCACCCATAGTCGTAATGACTACTGAAGTTTTGCGTAACATGCTCTACACCGGCTCGGCGGACCTAGAAAACCTGGCCTATGTGGTGATGGATGAAGTGCACTACCTAGCTGACCGTTTCCGTGGGCCGGTATGGGAAGAATCCATTATTCACCTAGAGGCCAGCGTGCAGGTAGTGGCCCTATCGGCAACTGTTTCAAATGCAGAAGAGTTCGGCCAGTGGCTAGAAGAAGTTCGTGGACACTGTCAGGTAATTGTTAGCGAGCACCGCCAGTGCCGCTTAAACAGTTCATGATGGTGGGGCGCAAACTATTTCCGCTCTACAGTCACGAGGATGGTAGCGGCGGCGTCATTAACCGTGATCTAACCAGCGCTTTGCACCGGGCCCGGCGCGCTCAAGGCGGCTATAAGCGCCCACCGCGCCCCGGGCGTTTCCCAGCCCCGCCCTCGCTTACCCCACCGCGTCGCTCAGTGGTGATTGAAGCGCTGCATAAAGCCCACATGCTGCCGGCAATCGTATTCGTATTTTCCCGCAACGGCTGTGAAGAAGCCGTTTCCCAAGCCATGAATGCGGGCATAAACCTGACCACTGCTGAAGAAGCTCAGCAGATCAGAAGGATTATTCAAGCCAATACCGCCCAGCTTTCCGGGGCGGATCTGGCTGCAGTGGGTTTCCACAGCTGGGCTAGCGCCCTAGAACACGGCATTGCCGCCCACCACGCCGGAATGCTTACGGCTTTTAAAGAAACTGTTGAGCAGCTCTTTGCCCAAGGCCTAGTTAAGGTAGTTTATGCCACCGAAACCCTGGCCCTGGGGGTTAATATGCCCGCGCGCACAGTGGTGCTGGAATCTCTACGTAAATGGGATGGCCAAGCCCATAACCAACTAACCCCCGGCCAGTACACCCAGCTAACTGGGCGAGCTGGTAGGCGCGGCATTGACAGCATCGGTTACGCCGTCGTGCTGGGAGCCGGGCAGGTAGAAGCCCAAACTGTGGCTTCGCTTGCCTCTAAGCGCTCCTACCCGCTCAAAAGTGCTTTCACGCCTAACTACAATATGGCGGTTAACCTGCTTTCGCGCACCAACTACAATGTGGCCCGCGATATTTTAGAGTCCTCTTTTGCCCAGTTCCAAGCTGACCGGGCGGTAGTGGAGCTGGCCGCGAGCGCCCGTAAAGCCCGCGCCAAAGCTGATAACTTCAGCTTGCAAATGCGCTGCTCACATGGGGACTATCCCAGTTATGCGCGGCTGCTGCTGGATATTTCAGCCGGCGACAAAGAGCTCAAACAGCTTATTAGCGCTGATGAAACCCGCTATTTAACCTCCCAGATGCGTGCTTTGAAACGTGGGGATGTGATTTTGCTGCGCGTGGGGCGTCGTTCGCGTCATGCGGTGGTGCTGGAGCGGCGCCAGGATGCGGCGGGCTTGCCGCTGCTGAGCATTGTGGATGAGACCGCTAAGGTGCAGGTACTTACCCTCTTGAGCTTAAAAGGCCCGGCGGTGGTTCTGGGTAAAAATGCAGCTTGGTCAGCGTGGGCGCCCGCAATCACAGCGCCCTTAAGAAAAACTGCTGCGCGCCTATCACAGATGGTGGCGGGCGGGGATTTAAAGCCCGCTAAGCTGCGCGCTAAGCAGTCGGTGCGCACCAAGCAGCTACGCGTGCGCCTTGACCAGCTGCGCAGTCAGCTGCGTGAGCATCCTTGTCACAGCTGCCCGCATCGCGAGGAACATGCGGTGGTGGGACGTAAATGGGCTAAGGCTCAAAGGGAAGCTGACCGCATTAGTGCCCGCGTGCATGCGCGTACTTCTTCAATTGCCCGCACTTTTGAGGCGGTGTGTAAGGTACTAGAGCACTTTGGCTACCTGGAGCGTGAAGCAGACCAGCTGCGTCCAACTGCGCGCGGTAAGTTGCTGGCGCGTATCTATGCTGAACGTGATCTACTGGTGGCCCAGTGCCTGGTTAATGGGGTGTGGGCTAACCTGTCTCCCGCGCAGTTGGCGGGGGTGGCCTCTAGCTGCGTGTTTGAGCCGCGTATTGGTTCCAAGGTGGCTTTTAGTGACGGTACTTTGGGTAAGGCTCTGCGTAAAACCACTGATCAGGCCGAGCAGATTCACCTGCAGGAACTGGCAGTGGAGCTGGCGCGCAGTGGGGATGCCCAATGGGATTTAGCTGAGGCTATTAACGCCTGGGTGAGCGGAGCGGATCTTAAAGAGGTCCTGGCTCTAAGCGAGCTGGGCGCGGGCGATTTTGTGCGCTGGTGCAAGCAGCTTTTGGATCTGGTGCGCCAGCTGCGCTCTTTGGCTTTGGATGGGCAGCTGGAGACTATTGCGGTAACTGACCTGGTGCGTTTGGAGGCCGGTTTGAATAGGGGAGTAGTGGCGTGGTCAAACGTATAAGCTTGCCTGGCGTGGCTGCGCCGGGCGGGGCGAAGCATTTTTTGGCTTTGTGTATTTTGGCTTTGGCCCTGGGGTTAGTGGTCGCCAAATTTTTTTACACCTCCGTGTGGGCGGTGCCTGTCGGCGGCGTGGGGGCGCTGTACCTGCTTACCCGCGAGCGCGCCGGTAGTTTCCGCCTGGGTTTTTGCTTCGCAATTGGCCTGTTTGCGCCCTTGTTTCAGTTCACCCAGGTGTCTATGGGCAATCCGCTAGGGTGGGTGGCGTTAACTATTTTTGAGTCACTGTATTTAGCGGTGTTTGCTTGGCTGTGGGCGGCAGTTAGTGGCACGGCCTGGGTGCGTGAGCATCTGCTTAGTGGCACCGTGATTTTTGCGTTTTTGTTTGCCGGTTGTGAGCAGCTACGTTCTAGCTGGCCGCTGGGTGGTTTTGCGTGGGCGCGCTTGGCCCAGTCGCAGATTTATTCGCCGCTGCTGCCACTAGCTAGCTGGCTGGGTTCTAGCGGCTTAACGTTTGTGGTGGCTTTGCTCGGTGCGCTGGGTGCTTTAGGTCTGGTGAGCTTGTTGCGGTTGCGCCTGGAGAAGGCGGTAACGGCGCTGGCTTTAGCAGCTTTGCTGGGGGTTGGGCCTACTTTTATTGAGCTACCGACTGCTGCCCAGGCGGGCACGCTGCGGGTGGGGGCAGTGCAGGGAAGTATTCCCGGTAAGGATCCAACCCAGGCTTTTAGTCGGGAAATGCTGGTGACTGGCCAGCATGTGGCGGGCACGCGCAAGCTACAGGGCGAGGTTGGCGCCGGTGGGGTAGATGTGGTGTTGTGGCCGGAAAAATTCAGCTGATTTAGATCCACGCTCTTACCCGCAGGTGGCCGCCGTGGTTACGCAGGCTAGTGAGGATATTAAGGCCCCGATTGTGGTGGGGGAGTGCTTTACGACGACGGCGCCTCCAGCCGCTATAACGACATGATCGTTTGGAATGGGGCTGATGGGGCGGGAGAAATCTACCGTAAACACCACCCGGTACCTTTTGGGGAGTATGTGCCTTGGCGAGGTACTTTACGTAAAAATCACCAAACAGGTTGACCGCATCGGCACCGATATGCGTGCGGGCAGTGGCTCACACTTTGACTTTTCACTACCCGCGATGGGCGTAAAGCTAAGCTGGCTGTGGGTATCTGTTTTGAGGTGGCTTATGACAATGAGCTGCGTGCCGGGGTGCACCAGGGCGGGCAGGCCCTATATATTCCCACTAATAATGCTTCTTTTGTGGGCTCTGATGAGTCGCGCCAACAGCTGTATATGGGCCGCCTGCAGGCAGTCATTCATGGACGAGCCGTAGTGCAGGTGTCTACTACTGGTATTAGTGCCACGATCGGCCCTGATGGCCAGATCCGTAGTATGGCTAAAAGCGGCACTCAGATGGCTATTGTGGATGATCTGCCTTTGCGCCGCAACATTACTATTGCTGACCGCTACGGCGGGCTTATTGATGGCTTTTTAACCTTTGGGTTTGTAATTGTGGGTTTAGGTTTTGCCTTCGCAGCGCCGATCTTAAAAAAGAAAGCTAAATAGTTTTTAGTAACCCCATTCAGGTTTACCACAGTGGTGGTATTCTCTTAGCGCGGGTGGCAAGCTGCCGCCGTATCCCCCAAATCAGCTTTGTGCCCTGCCCTGGTCTTAAGGAGCCTTCATGCGTTCAGTTGTACTTATCCCTACCTACAATGAGATAGATTCCCTGCCATCTGCTCTGGATCGCGTACGCAGCGCAGCTGTGCAGGCACACATTTTAGTAATTGATGACAACTCTCCTGACGGTACTGGGGCTTTAGCTGACGCCCGCGCCCAGAGTGACGACCACATCCACGTACTGCACCGCACTGAAAAGAACGGTTTAGGTCCGGCCTATCTAGCCGGTTTTAAGTGGGCGCTAGAAAATGATTTTGAACTAATCATTGAGATGGACGCCGATGGCTCCCACCGCGCCGAGGATTTAGCACTGCTAATTCAGCGCGCTGAGATGGCGGATAAGCCGGATCTAGTGATTGGTTCACGCTGGATTAGCGGCGGGGCTACACAGGGTTGGTCGCAAAAGCGTGTATTGCTTTCGCGCGCGGGAAACGTGTACATCAACTAGCCCTGGGGCTAAATGTGCGTGACGCTACCGCAGGTTTCCGTGTTTACCGCGCCGATCTGCTACGCCGTATGGACCTAAATAAGGTTGAGGCGCTGGGCTATGGTTTCCAGGTCAACATGACTTTGCTGGTAGACCAGGCAGGCGGGCGCATTGTAGAGATGCCTATTACTTTCCTTGAGCGTGAAGCGGGGGAGTCCAAGCTTTCTGGCGGCATTTTCACTGAGGAACTAAAGCTGGTTACCCGCTGGGGCGTAAAGCACCGTGGCAAGCAGCTACGCCAGGCGCTAGGTAAACTGCGCAAGTAAAGCAAACTGCACAAGTAAAAAGGTTGCTGCCAGCTTGAAGCTGACAGCAACCTTTTTATCGGTATTTGTCTCAGAAAGACTGACGGTAGCTTTCGCCGCTACGCAGCATCTCTAGGCGCTCGTTTAGCAGCTCTTTGAGTTCCTCCTCAGTGCGGCGCTCAAGCAGCATGTCCCAGTGAGTACGCGGAGTCTTCTTGGGCTCTTCAGCTTCAGGCTCATCTCCGCCACGCAGCAGGCCTGGTTACCGCAGTTAGAGCATTCCCAGGTGGGAGGAATGTCAGCCTCAATGGCCATGGGGATAACGGTTACGTGTCCCAAATCGCACACGAACGTAATGTTCTGGTGGGCGGCGAACTCTACATTGTCTTCAGATTCCATTGACTTAGAACCAATGGTCATACCTCGTAGCGCGCGATCCGCCATCTATAACTCCTAAAGTGGGTATATCTACGCCAGGTTACAACCGTTGGTGGCGCAGACTTATTCCAAAAAACCTTTCCTATTCTACCAATTTTGTTTTAGCTCTTGGGGCTAGCTACTGCTATGGACCATACTTGGAGCTATGGCAAAGCGCATTGGTATCCTTACAGCCGGTGGTGACGCACCCGGCTTGAACGCTGCAATTCGAGGGTTTGGCAAGTCTGCCATCGGTAACTATGGCTGGGAGCTGATTGGTTTCAAAGATGGCCTACGTGGTTTGGTAGAAAACCGTTCCGTAGTGCTAGATGCCAAAGCCCTATCTGGCATTCTTACTGTTGGCGGCACTATTTTGGGCACCAGCCGTGACAAGGTCCACCGCATGAATGTCGATGGCCAAGTACGTGACATGATCCCCACCGCCGTACAGACCTATAACGACAACCAGCTAGATGCCCTGGTGATGCTAGGTGGCGGGGGCACCGCAAAGAACGCGCGGCGCCTGATGGAAGCAGGCCTAAACGTAATCCACCTGCCGAAAACTATCGACAATGACATTGTCCAGACTGATTCTTCCTTCGGTTTTGCTACCGCATTAGAGATTGCCACTGAGGCTTTGGACCGTCTGCACTCGACGGCGCACTCGCACCACCGCATTATTCTTACTGAAATCATGGGACACCGAGCCGGATGGTTGGCTTTGGGGGCAGGTATTGCCGGGGGAGCGGACGTTATTTTGCTTCCCGAAATCCCCTACAGCGTGGATGCGATTGTTGAGAAGATTAACCGACGCCGCGCCCATGGCTCTACTTTCTCTGTTATTGCCGTGGCCGAGGGAGCTATGAGCACCCAGACTGCAGCTGAGCTGGAAACTTTGCGTTCAATTGTTAAGGATGCTTCTTCACCGGAGAACAAGGCGCGCGCTAAGCAACACGTTAAGGAACTAGAGGCCGCCCAGCGCGCCAATATCTTCACCCTAGCTGAGCAGCTAGAACATGCCACCGGTCTGGAGGCACGTGTGTCGATCCTGGGCTATGTGCAGCGCGGCGGCGTGCCCTGTGGAGCTGACCGTCTTCTAGCTACGCGTCTTGGTAGCGCTGGTGCGGCTGCTATTGAAGCTGGGCGTTTTGGAGTTACGGTGGCAGATCGTAGTCACGGCACTCAGCTGGTTCCGCTTAAGGATGTGGCCGGCAAGGTTAAGTATGTGCCCACTAACCATGAGTGGATCCGTGCCGCCCGTGAAGTTGGCACCGCCCTGGGCGACTAGACGTTACTAATTATCTGCAAATCCTGTAGATACAACGCATAAGGTGCGTAAGCGAGATATGCTTACGCACCTTATGTCATTTATCTAGGTAGCGCAGTAAACAAGTTCTAAGTAGCATTACTAGCTGGCAAAACCTTGAGTGCGCAAGTTACTAGACAGTGTCATTGAAGCTAGTTTTCTAAGGTGATCTCTGGCCTTAGAGGTGGTAGCTCATAATGGTTAGGTCCAAATCTTGGCCAAATTTGGTACCAGCGCGCGGGATAACGCATTCGAGCTTAAAACCAGCTTGTGAATGCAGTTCAACAGAAGCAATGTTTCCAGACTCAATAAAAGCCATCATTAGCTTATCTCCAGCAGCCTTACTGGCAGCTAGGAGAGCAGCTAGGAGCTGCTTGCCCAAGCCTTGGCCGCGCGCAGAGGCGCGGATATAAATCGAGTTTTCTACGCTGTGCTCATAGGCTTCATAGGCGCGCCATTGTTCAGCGGTGGCGTAGCCAAGTACCTGATCATGCTCATCAACGGCCACAACGGCAGTGCCGCGTTCTAGCGCCGGCTTTAGCCAAGCGGAAGCGTCACTGGGCAAAATTTGGTGGCTAGTCCAAAGGGCAATGCCAGTGCGCGCAGCTTCATTGCGAATCTGACTCATAGCGATAGCATCAGCGTATGTGGCTTTACGGATGATCATAAGCAGATAATAACGCCCCTATCGTAAACGCCGATAATGTACATTATGTCATTTTCGCTGGAAGAGGTCTTCCCTAGTCTGGCTCTGTGTGCCTCAATGTGCCGCAAATAGCTGCTTGCTGCGTAAGCTTTAGCTATGGATTCAAACTGGGATCAAGTCGTAATCCCTAATGCACAACCTTTCCCTGCGGCGCTGTTCATTGGTGACTCGGTAACTACCGGTTGGCAAGCCATAGAAAAACCCACCCAGCGCTGGACTAGCTTACTGTGCCAAGCGCTGGGTTGGCGCGAAATAAATCTAGGTATAGACGGCTTAGGTTTCTTCGCCCGGCGCGGCCCGGCGCTTCCTGACGGCACTCGTGCGCCCGCTGTAGCCAATACTGAGCTACTTAAAGCCGCCGTAAGACTTCAGTCCCAGGTAATTTTTGTCAGTCTTGGCTTAAATGACGCCGCCTTTTTACCTAGTCACGCCGCCCAGGTTCGCAAGCCATCTGGGCCGATCTGGAATTCTTGCGTTCTCATAGCCACGCTAGCGTGGTGGTCTGCCCCTATTTCCCCACCCTAAACGGCTCGCGCTTCAACGCCGTTAACACCATGATTGCCCAGGCTTGCAGTCAGCTGGATCTAATCTTCACCGATTGTCTAACCGACGCTATCGCCACCAGCACCGAGCCGGCTCCGTCTAGCTATTGATTCAATGCATCCAGCTACCCTGGGACATGCTCTAATGACCCAGGCCATGCTTGATTTCCTAGCTAAACTAGCGCGCTAACAGTCCATGGTCTGGATTGAAACTGGCCTGTCATACTGGCGGCCACGCCCTAGCCTAGAGACAATAGAGGCCTAGCTTTTGGTCGGGTTCTTTTGACGGGGGTTGCTTCTAGTAGGACTACTCCCCCAATTTTGACATAAGGTGTACGTGTCTCTGTGATTTTGATGGCCCATTTTGTGTTTTGCGGCCTTGTTTGGCTTATAAGCAACACCTAAAAAATCTATACGTTCAGCTAATCAAATCGGCTCTGACCTGCATAAACGCTTTTTAGGCGCTACACTTAGCAGGTACGGATTTAAAAACCATAGAAGGTTGCCATGTCTAGCTCCGAACGTAAACCTACGCTTGCTGATGTAGCTAGTCGTGCTGGGGTCTCTCCCACCACTGTTTCGCGTGCTTTAAATGGGCGCGGCTACGTGTCTCGAGCTATGCAAGAGCGAATCGATGAAGCTGTCACTGAGCTGGGGTATCTAACCAACCACACGGCTAGGACACTGCGAGGTAAAGCCACCCAAACCGTGGGGTTAATAATCCCTACCTTGGCTATGCCGTTTTTTGGCGAGCTGGCGGTGGCCGTGGAAAACGCACTAGCTAAACGCGATTATCGGATGCTGGTGTGCAACAGCCTGGGTAAACCAGAGCGCGAAAAAGAATATTTAGATCTTTTGTTAGTCAGCATGTAGATGGCATTATCTCCAGTGCTCACAACGAAAACGTATGCGACTACTCGATGCTGGATCTGCCAGTGGTCTCCATTGACCGCAACCTACACCCCAGCATTCCGATTGTGCGCTGCGATAACTACGACGGCGCCCGTCAAGCTACCCAGCTGCTGCTAGATCGTGGGGCGCGCCGCCCTGCCCTACTAACCTCCAGGATGGGGCCACATAACTTGCGCGAAAAAGGCTACCGCCACGTGCTAGAGCAGGCCGGGATTGAGCCGTTAGTAATGACGGTCAGCTTCAACACGCCCCAGCGGGTGCTGACAGAAACTATTCGCCGTGAGTTAGATGCTCACCCGGAAGTTGACTCAGTTTTTGCTACCGATGATTTACGTGCGGCCACCGCCTACGAGTGGGCGCTGCAGCATGGCTTTGAGATCCCTGATGACTTCAAAGTGATTGGCTTTGATGGCACCTTCGCCATGCGTCAGGCTATGCCTTGGCTGTCCACTGTAATCCAACCTATCAACCAGATGGCCCAGCACGCCGTGGAACTTTTAGTTGAACAGGTAGATTGCCTCGATCTTCAACGCGACCAGTTCCCCGCAGACATCATCGAGCTACCAATTAAACTCTATCGCGGCCGGACCGTTTAAAACTTTGGTGTTGCTAGCCTGAATAAAAAAATTAGCGCTACACCAAAAAAGCTGGGGGCCCTAACCTTATCGGTTAGGGCCCCCAGCTAGTAGCTGATCAGGCTACCGGCGCAGCGGCCGGAGCAACAGTGTAGAGGGGATCGCCAGTGGCAATCTTTCCCGGAGGCTTTGTCGTTGACACCGGCAAACTTAGCTCCGTTAGAAACCACCACCGGGGTGACGATCTCATAGCCCTTGGACTTGAGCAGATCCCAGTCCACCTCAACCAGCGGCTGGCCCTTGCGGACCTTGTCGCCAGTCTTAACTAGCGGCTTGAAGCCCTCACCCTTGAGCTCAACGGTGTCCATACCAATGTGGATCAAGATCTCCACACCAGAGGCGGAAACCAGACCGTAAGCGTGTCCGGTGGGGAAAGCTACCTTAACTTCGCCGTCGATCGGAGAAACCACTACCCCACCAGCGGGAGCAATAGCTACGCCGTCGCCGAGAATACCCTTAGCGAAGGTGGCGTCCTTAACCTCGTTGAGGGGCACGACCTCGCCCTTAAGCGGGGAAACGATCGAGAAGTCGGTGGCAGCTTCCTCAGGGATGGCCACAGCCGGAGCTTCATCTACAGTTTCACCAGCACCCTGGTTGCCACGGGTCTTGCCATAGAAGAAGGCAGCAATGAAGCCAACCAGGAAGGTGATGGCCTCAATGGCCACGTACATGGGGATGTCTGCAGTGCGGATAGAGACAAAGCCAACGAAACCAGCGGCACCCAGTGACAGGGCGCGTACATCAAACAGCGCTACCAGGGTGCCACCAATGGCGGAGGCGCCCATAGCGATGAAGAAGGGCCAGCGCAGACGCAGGTTAACACCGAAGATAGCCGGCTCGGTGATACCGAACAGGGCCGAGGCGGCCGAAGCACCAGACATGCCCTTCATCTTCTGGTCGCGAGTGGTGAAGAAAACGGCCAGTGCAGCGGCACCCTGGGCTACGTTAGCCATAGAGGCGATCGGGAAGATGAAGTCACCAGCGGGGTTATCACCGGAGATAAGCGGGATTTCTACAGCCGGGAAGGACTGGTGCAAACCGGTAACCACGATCGGTGAGTAGAACAGACCGAAGACGAAACCACCAACCGGGCCGGCGTGTTCGTATACCCAAACGATGCCATCGGTTAGACCATCAGAGATTTCACGGGTGATGGGGCCAACCACTACGAAGGTAAGGAAACCAACGATCAAGATAGTCAGCAGCGGGGTAAGCAGGAAGTCTGCGGTGCCCTTGAAAATCTTGTGGAAGCGCTTTTCAACCCAAGCTAGAATCCAAGCCACCACCAGCACGGGGATAACCATGGCCTGATAGCCGGCCTGCTCTACCTCCAGACCAAACATGTGCCAGTACTGTACCTTGCCGTCGATGCGGGCCTGGCTCAGGTCATAGGCGCTGGTTAGCGAAGTAGAGATCATGGCCGCACCCATAGCGGCACCCAGGTAGACGTTACCGCCAAAGCGCTTAACTGCCGAGAAACCAATCAGTACCGGCAAGAAGGCGAAGGGGGCGGCAGAGAGCATGTTGATTAGCGATGCGTAATCCTTGAGCCACTTGAAGTGGTCAACGATTCCTTCGCCCTCGTAAATTAGGCCCTTGGCGGTAAGCACATTGTTTAGCGCCATGAGCAAACCACCGGCGATTAGGGCCGGCAATACGGGCACGAAAGATGTCCGCAATAGTCTTGATAAAGCGGGAGAAGATGTTCCCACCGGCTTCAGCCTCAGACTTAGCCTCATCCTTAGAGACCTCGCGTACTCCCCCATCCTTAACTAGGTGGTCGTAAACGACGTCTACGTCACCGGGGCCTACGATAATCTGGAACATACCACCGGCCTTGAAGGTACCCTTTAGGGCCGGGTTATCGTCCAGAGCTTTCTGGTTGATTTTGCCGTCGTCGTTAATTACTAGACGCAGGCGGGTAGCGCAGTGTGCAGCCGCGTTGATATTGCCCGCGCCGCCAAGCGCGTCCAATACCTCAGAGGCTACCTTGGCGTGATCCATCGCCACTGGTCGTTCCTTTCATAGGGTCTCAACACTGAGGGGTTGAGTTTAGTGAGTACACCAAACTCAACCCCTCAATACTGGCTGATATGACGTTATATGTCAATCGTTTTTCATATAGGTAATGCTTGAAATGACGGCGTTTTCTCCCTGGTTGCTAACATCAGTTAGAACCGTGTTACCAAATGCATCAGTTTCCTTTACGAAAACGCTAAAGCCGCAGGCAGTTGCGGGTAAGAAAGAACGTAACGTGAATGCTAATTCGCCCTCATCTACGAATAGCTCCGTAATAGAGCGGTCGTGGATCAATTCAATGCTGCGTTCGACCTGCTCAGGTAGGCTGACGCGGCGGCGACCACCATGGGGGTAAGCACTGGTAGAACGGTCTACTTCAAGGTAATTACGCCCTAAAATAATATCCACGTGGCTGTTTTCGTCGCCAATACGAATTAACACTTCTTGGCTCAGATTTACGGTTGCACGCAAACGCCAAGAACGCGAATTCGCTAAAGCAGCGTGAGTCTGCTCTAGGTTTAATGCGCTAGCTAATGCCTGATCCGCCGCCTCGCCTTCAAGGGCGGAATCATAGGTGGTGGCTGATTCTTCCCAAGCAGCTGATTCTGCCTGGGTTGAGCGCTGGTTGGGCACATCCTCAAGCACCGGCAGTGGGCGCTGAATTAGTTTGCCCCCGCGTAGGCTCAGCTCGCGCACCATAGACATGGTGTGTACCCAGTTACCGGAGTGGATTGAAGGCTGCTCGTCCTCCCCCGCATTTCCGGCCCAAGCCATCAGTAGGGCCTTACCGTCTGGGGTTTGTTCACGACGGTGAGCAAATACCTGCGGGGCGTAGAACTCAAAGCCACGGTCAACTTCAGCAAAGCGACCGCCGGTGTCTTCTAGGCGAGTGCCGCGTAGGTGACCAACCAGGTAGATGCAAGGGAAAACATTTTCAAAGCCTTCCATGCCTGGCTTCATGCCCTGGGGGCAGATAATGAGCACGTCGTAGTATTGGCCATCAACCTCGTCACGCAGGCGCATCAGGTTGGGGCATTCCCACATGTAGCCGGTGGCAATGGTGTCAGAGAAACCTGGGATCTCTAGTTCGCCTTCGAGCTGCCAGTGGCGTAGATCTTCACTGCGGTAAAGCAGGGCGGCGCCGGTTTCGTTTTTACGTTGGGTGCCTAGAAGCATGCGGTAGCCCTCGGCGTCACGCCACACCTGGGGGTCACGCCAGTGGGCGGTGTAGCCTTCTGGTTGACGGCGTACAACCGGGTTGTCGGCTAGCTTGGTGAAGTTGATTAGGTCATCAGAGACGACGGCGTTCTGAGTTGCGTCGCGTTCACCGGTGACGGCGTCTTTGAGATTACCGGTGTAGTGCAGAACGTAGGTGTGGGCAACGGCAGGGTCAACCCAGCTTAGCTCGTCGGCGTCGAGAATAATTGCTCCACCTGAGTAGGCGCCGTTACGGTCGTAGGGAGAGTCGGGCACGATAGCTGGCGCGTGGTGGGTCCAGTGCAGCAGGTCGTTACTGGTGGCGTGGCCCCAGTAGACCAGACGGCGCAGGGTGCTCAGGGGTGTACTGGAAGAAAGCATGGTAGGTGTCTTCATCGACCAACAAACCATTGGGGTCGTTTAGACGTCCTACTGGAGCCGTCAAGTGTACTAGCGGATAGTCAGGGTCAGCGTTAGCTGTTGAGCGTTGCTGTGCAGCTAGAGCGCTTTGCAGGAGGTCTTCATCGGAGGTAGTCACCGTTTTAGCCTATACAGAACGTGGCCCCCTTAGCTAGGGGGCCACGTCTTAGTAAATCCGTGTGATGGTAGTTGGTCAGTGGAAATATGGGATCATCAGCCAAAGGCCAAACAGGAAGATAGCTCCTGCCAGCATTAGGAAAAAGGCGGCGCCGATCTGGTAGAAAGGCTACGCCGTCTTCGCGTCCTTCGCGGCGACGGCGGTGGATCAGATCCAACATGCGAGCTGCTAAGGCGACGATAACCATAATGAATACGGCAGCAACCAGGGTTGTGGCCGTGACAATCAGGAGAGAAAACCAGTCGATTTGCATGTCTTAGCCTTACTTGTCTACAACCACGGTGTTGGCATCGTTTACGTTAGCGAAATCAACCTTGTTCTGGTTGGCGTGACGCACGATCATCAGCGAGGACAAGATCAGGGCGATAATAACTACAAACAGCCCTGGGATTCCGCCCTTTACGGCCACGAAAGAGGTTAGCCCGCCTACCACAGCTGCAGCCGGCAGGGTAATTATCCAAGCGATGAACATCTTGCGTAGGGTGCCGGTTTCAACCTTGGCGCCGCGCCCTACTCCGGTACCTACCACTGAACCAGAGCAAATGTGGGTAGTGGAAAGAGCAAATCCCAGGTGGCTGGAAGCCAAAATCGCTACGGCGCTAGATAGCTCGGAGGCAAAGCCTTGAGGTGGGTCTACGTGCACCAGGCCGCGTCCCATAGTGCGCATAATGCGCCAGCCACCTGAGTAGGTGCCCAAGCCAATAGCCAGGCCGGCGCTAACTACTACCCACCACTGCGGGCCAGTGCCAGCCTCCTGGTAGCCGGCGGCCACCAGCACCAGGGTGATAACACCCATGGTCTTTTGTCCATCTGATGTGCCGTGAGAGAAAGCCACCATAGAAGCTGAAAAACGTTGGGCGATCTTAAAGATCTTGTTGGTGTAGGCTTCTTCATCGCTGGGAACAATCTTGTAGGCAACCCAGGTGGCCAGGGCAGAAGCGGTGCCCGCAACGAAGGGGGCCACTACAGCCGGCAAAATGATTTTAGAAACCACAACCCCCCAGTTAACGCCTTGGATGCCGGCAGCGACAATCACTGCGCCGATCAACCCACCAAACAGGGCATGTGAAGATGAAGAGGGTAGCCCAAATAGCCAGGTAGCTAGGTTCCACAGAATAGCGCCTGCTAGTCCCGCAAAAACCATGGCTGGGGCTGCCTGGATGAGGCGATCATCAAACATGCCATGAGAGATAGTCTTAGCTACTTCAGTGGAGATGAAAGCGCCGATGATGTTTAGCGCCGCTGCTACGGTAACCGCCCGCTTGGGGGTAAAGGCGCCGGTGGCCACTGAAGTAGCCATCGCATTAGAAGAATCATGGAAGCCGTTAGTGAAGTCAAAGATGAGGGCCGTTATGACCACCACCATGACGATGAAGAGAGTCGTGCTCACATATCCGATTGTGCCTGAAATATAGGCCACTAGAAAGCTACAAGGCCCTTTGGGTTGAATCATCGTTTTATAAAAGTCACAAAACAGCAACTACCTGGACAGTTGTGTAACGCAACCGCCAGGTAGTTTAAATTTTTAACAGTTCTTAGCTAACTGCTTGACGCTTTTTAGCGCGCCGTTGGGCCAGCTCATCTTCAAAATGCATCATGTCGTTAGCGTGATCTACCGGCAGCTTGGCCAGCTCACCTTCAACTTCACGCCATACACGCCCTACCGCGATCCCAAACACGCCTTGGCCACGCTGCACCAGGTCAATAACCTCATCTTCACTAGTGCATTCATAGACCCTAGCACCGTCACTCATAAGCGTTAAGGAAGCTAGTCCTCAATGCCGTTATCGTGCAGGTGGCTGACGGCGGTACGAATCTGCTGCAAGGACACGCCGGTGTCTAGCAGTCGCTTAACTACTTTAAGTACCAGGATGTCACGGAAAGAATATAGGCGTTGGCTACCTGAACCTTTGGCACCACGAATTGTGGGTTCAACCAGGCCAGTGCGAGCCCAGTAGTCGAGCTGGCGATAGGTGATGCCGGCAGCTCGACAGGCTATAGGGCCACGGTAGCCGGTATTGCCATCCAAGTAGCGAAGTGGATCGCCAAACAGTAAGCCTTGCATACGCTGGTTTGCCACCGGTGATGCGGCTTCTTCTGCGTTCATGCAGTGCTCCTGTTCTTCTATCGGTAAGGGGCTAAGCCCACAGTTACGACTCAGCAAGCATATATAAAACCTGAAGCTTACGTTGAGCTTTGGCCTGCGTGTCGCGCTGGTTAGCAGTCGCTAAGCACAGCTTTTTCTAAAAGAGTTGTGTGCAAAGCAGACACCAGCTGGGCTAATTCAAGCCCTAAAGCGCAGCTATCTTGCCCTGCGCCACGGGTATGCAGCGGGCCGTGTTACCAATGAGTTCAGCTTCACGGTCAGCTGCCATACTCACAGAACGCAGGTTACGCAGCGGTATACCGCGTTTACTTGCCTCCAAAGCTAGACGCACCACTTGAGCAGTGCGGGCATCAAAACGCCCTTTAGCGTCAGGGGCCGTAATCCTGGCCTCCACTACCTGCTCTATTTGCGCGATACTCACCCCCAAACGCTTAGCCAGTTGGCTAACGCTTAGCAGCTGGTCATTAGGCAGATTCACAACCAGCTCACCATTGTTGGTGACCAGTTGTGGACCAACGGCAGGATTTTCGTCAGCTTTGCCTTGATCTAGCTCAGACAGAGTCTGCCCAATTGCCTGCAGATGACACAGGTCATCACGCTGCCTGGTGAGGATGTAACGCAAACGCTCTACATGCGCCCGTGAATAGCGGCGGTGGCCTTGCGGACCGCCTTTACGGTAAGGCGAAATAAGCTGGGCATCCTCTAAATAGCGGACCTTGGAAACAGTTAAAGCCGGAAACTCCGCCTCTAGCTCATCTACCACCTGCCCGATTTTAAGCACCGGGGCCTGGTCTACCTCGTAGGGCCAGCATTTAACCATATCGGCAGGTACGCCGGTAGCTCCAACAGGCACATGCCTCTTAGCTACCGCGCCTACCTTAGTTGCCTCAGCTGTTGAGGCAAGCGACGCTGAAGATACCATCAGCTACCCTGCGGGCCAGGGTAGTAAACCATACGGAACTTACCGATCTGCACCTCATCACCTGCACCCAAAACCGCCTGGTCAACACGGGTACGGTTGACATAGGTACCGTTGAGGGAACCATTGTCTACCACCTGGTAGCCGCCTTCAGGTAGGGCAATAAACTGAGCGTGCTTACGCGAAACCGTAACGTCGTCGAGAAAAATATCGGCGCGCGGGTGACGGCCAACAGTGACCTTGTCAGTGTCGAGCAAGAAACGCGACCCTCCCCCAGCTTGCAGCACAATCAGCAAAGCCGTACCAACCGGCAAAGCAGCAATAGCCGCTTGATCCTGGACGCTAAGTCCAATGACAGCATTGGTGGGCATTGCAGTTAGATCAATGGCCCCAAAACTCTGGGTTGAGTTTAAGTCACGCTCAAAGGGTGTATCGGTCATTGGTTCCTCCCTACCTAAAGCCATGCGGAGCGGCGCAATTAGGACTATTTTACCGCTTCTGAGAGCACCCGTGTTATCTGTTTGAGATAAATGAAAGCAGACCAGAAGTACAGGCCTGCTCCCCAAATCAGGGTGGCCACACCAGCACTGTACGTTATTTGCGCCCAAATGCTAGTACTGACCCACGCAAATCTTACTAACAGCAAAGGAAAAGCGCTCATCAGCATGAAAGCTCCCACTTTGCCGGCCGCGTTAACGGAAATAGGAGCATACCCGTAATGCGCAAAAATTGGTACATGCACCGCCAAAATAACGTCACGTGCCAGCAGCAAAACCACCACCAGCCACGGCAAAGCCCCCACCACAGCCAACATAATCAACGCCGTAGCGATGTAAAGCCGGTCCGCAGCTGGGTCTAAAAGCCTACCCAGACGAGAACGCTGATTGAAGGCCCTGGCAATCACACCGTCAAGAAAATCAGTTACCGAAGCCAGCACCAAAATTATCGCGGCACTAAGCATATGGCCCTGCCAAATACTAAGCGCAAACACCGGGATGAACGCTAGTCGCAGCGCCGAAAGTGCATTAGGAATAGTCCATATCCGCCACGGATCGGCGCTCGCGGACTGGCGCCCCGCAACCGGTGGTTGCGGGGGCAGCATCTGCGGCGAATCCACGTTTAGTGACGGGCGCGTACCGCACGCGCCAGGTCGTCGTGGGCTTTAAGCACTAGCGACGTAAAGCCGCCGGGGCTTGCGGGTGCTCATCTAGCCAGGCTTGGCTTAGTGCCAGCTCAGCCTCGCCGCCAGCGTGGGGGTAGAGCCCGTTGACTAGACGTGAAGCGATTTCTTGGCTGCGGCTAGCCCAAATCTGTTCTAGGGCGGCAAAGTACTCGGGCGCGAACGGTAGCGTTAGCTGACGATGGCTGGGCACATTAAATGCCCCCACCAAAGCATCAATGTGATCGTTAGAGAGAGTGTCTTCGCCTAGCAGACGGGTGAACACTTCACGCTTAGCAACCGCATTGGGGCGCGACTTAGCTGCTTGCAGATGGTAGGTGATGGTGGTGGCCGTGTTTTCGCGGGCTAGCTGCACTGCCAGGTCAATGTCACTAACTGCGTCAAGGCGAGCCAGTGAAATTAGGGTGCGCCAGCGCAGTTCAGTGCTGATCTCTAGGTCAGTAAAGTGGCCATCAAATAGCTGTTGCAGCTGCTTAGCGCCCTGGGCGCTAACCTCCTTATCGCTGGTGCCCAACTGACCCAGCACACTTACATAAGCCTTCGCCAGTACAGTTTGGGCTGGGCTGCCTGGGCGAGCCTGGTCCAGTCGGCTGGTTAGCCCTTGCGCCAATAGCTGCACATCTGCCTGAGTGTTGGCGCTGTAATACAAGGCCAGGGTTTGGGCTTGGGTGAACAGGTTAGTGAGCGTGGCCAGCTCAGTCTTGTCATCGGCTTGGGCTAGCGCGATTTCAATGAAGCGCTTAGCGCTAAGCAGCCCGTCACGGGCCAGGTTGTAGAGCATGGACCACCACAGGGCTCGCGCCAGCGGGTCGCCTAGACGTGCCAGGTGCGTAGAGGCGGTTTCTAGTGATAGCGCGTCGGGGCGCACCACTGCGTAGGTTAGGTCTTCGTCATTAACTAGCACCATTTGCGGGGCCGCCAGCCCCACAGCTTCATCTAGCTGAGTGCTGGACTCGCTTAGGGTTAGTGGCAGCAGGTGTTCGCGCTCTAGCTTGCCGTTACGTAGGTAGTACAGGCCCACGTTTAGGGTGTGGGGGCGTAAAATTTGCTGCCCGGTAGCTAGGTCAACGCTGTGCTGGCTTACGGTTAGACGGCTGATGCGGCCATCTTCAATTTCAATTTCATCAGTGATGATGGAAGGGCCGGCAGTGCGCAGCCAGGCCGCTTCCCAAGCGCTCATGTCCTGACCTGAAGCCTCGCTAAGTACCTGCAAGAACTGGGTTAGGTCAGCGTTAGAGAAGGCATAGCGCTTAAACCAGATACGTGCAGCCTGCACAAAACGCTCGTGCCCCACATAAGCCACCAGCTGCTTAAGCACTGAGGCACCTTTAGCGTAGGTGATGCCGTCAAAGGTTTGGCGGGCAGCTTCGACGTCGTCAACGCGGGCCTCAATGGGGTGAGTGGTGTCCACGCGCTGGTCTTCGTTATAGGCCCAAGCTTTACGGCGGGAAGCAAAAGCCACCCACTGGTCCGTGTATTTGGTGGCCAGTGCGGCAGCCTCAGTACCCTGATGATCTGCGAAGGATTCTTTAAGCCAAGTGTCCTCCCACCAGCGAGGGGTGACTAGGTCGCCAAACCACATGTGGCTCATTTCGTGCAGCATAGTGTTAGCGCGTGAGGCGTGGCGGTCAGTGGTGGCCTCCCCCTGGAATAGGTAGGCGTCCTCAGAGAAAGTAACGCAGCCAGGGTTTTCCATGGCGCCAATGTTGTACTCGGGCACCAGCACACAGTCATACGAGCCCCAGGGGTAGGCAAAGTCGTATGTGGCGTCAAAGTAATCTAGGCCCTGCTTGGTGATCTGTAGCAGTTCATCAGCATCTAGTGCTTAGCCAGGCTAGCCCGGCAAGCCCACGACAGCGGCACAGTTAAGGGGCGAGCATCTGCCTCAAGAGGCGCGCCCTGCTCATCGTGCAGGCGCGAAGTCCAAGTGTCGCAGACACGGTGATAAGGGCCAGCTGCCAAAGCGCTTAGATAGGTTGACAGCGGCTTAGTGGGGCTAAAACGAATCAGCTTGTAGTCATCATTCTCGCGGGTCTGCACCGGCAGGCCATTAGCTAGCACAGTCCAAGCTAGGGGCGCTTTAACCACTAGGGTGAAAACAGTTTTAAGGTCAGGCTGATCCATACACGGCCAGGCGCGACGCGCATCAGAAGGCTCAAAGTGGGTGTACAGGTAGGTGGCTCCATCTACCGGGTCCTTAAAACGGTGCAGGCCCTGACCAGTGTTAGAGAACCTGCCCTGCGCGCACACCTTAACCTGGTGCTCTCCCACGCTTAGCTGGCCTAGCCAGATACGACTGCCATCATAGGTAAAGTCAACTACGGCCCCATCAACGCTGACCTGGTCAACTTGGCCGCCCAGGAAATCAATCCACAGCTTAGTACCAGCATCCTTAACTGCTAGCTCTAGCGTGGCGTCAACCGGGAAATGCGTGTCTTTACTTGGCGCCCCCGTAACGTCAATCTCGATTAGCTCGCTTAGTACCTCTACTGCCTGGGCGCGTTGGCTTGCCTCTACGCGGGTCAGATTTGAGCTAGACATTTACCTACTCCCTGTGGGACTGCGCGGTCTATCCAATTATGCAAGTGCCACCGCCTCAAGGACAAAACCTAGGTGGAGATCTATGAAAATGATAGTATAAGTTATATACTCCCATTCATGTACGCAGGTTCGACTCAATTTTCACTTGCGTAACACTAACTCCCTATAGAAACAGATAGTACATATGTTCTATAAAGAATTAGAACATATGTACATAGATTTATGTGTATTACACACTAATTTAGGGCACAATAGAACTCATGTTCAGGTTTCGCAATGCCCTACCCGCCGCCTTGGCACTGGCCCTAACCGCATCCCTAACAACCCCAGTTGGCGCCGCTAACGACGCCCCCGCCATCGACTCCAACTGGATGAGCGACTCACGCGTACTTAGCGCCTCCCAAGCCCGCCAAGCCCTAGCGCAACTACCCGACGACGCCCCCGCCCCCAAATCCTGGCACGGACAAGGCGGACGCCTCGGCCTATTCGGACCAGCCTGGGCCGACGTCGACTCCAACGGCTGCGACACCCGCAACGACATCCTCGGCCGAGACCTAAAACAAGCAGACTACTCACGCGCCCCCGGCATCCAAGGACGCGCCAAAGGCAAAGGCCAAGGAACCAGCTCATGCCGCAACGCCACCGTCTGGTCCGGAGTCCTAGACGACCCCTACACCGCTAAAACCATCAGCTACAAACGCGGCACCGAAACCTCAGACGCAGTCCAAATCGACCACGTACTCCCCCTAGCCTACGTATGGGCCCACGGCGGCTGGAAATGGAGCGCCTCCAAACGCCAACAAATCGCCAACGACCCACTCAACCTACTAGCCGTAGACGGCAGCTCCAACCAAGCCAAAGGCGCCTGCGGCCCAGCCACCTGCCCCAGCGGCGACTCCGCCAAAGGCACCTGGAACCCCTCAAACTCACGCAGCTGGTGGCCCGAAAACAGCAACTACAGCTGCAACTACGCCCGCCGCTTCGTCTCCGTCGCCTCCGCCTACCACATGGGCCTACCCAAAGCAGACAAAAACTACCTATCCAAAGTCCTCACCAACTGCAGCGACGACGGCACCACCTCCACCAGCAACCTAACCAAAATCATCAAACAACAAAACCCCAAAACCCTACTCATCGCCGGCGTAGTACTAACCATCGTAGGCTGGCTAGCGCTATACATGCTGCGCAGCCACCTAGGCTCAGCCCTGGGCGGCACTAAAAAGCGCTCGCGGTCTAGGCGACGCTAGAATCTGGTTATGGCCAGTGTTCAAAATCCGCAAGAGGTAGCTCAGCGCGCACAGGTAGCCAGTGTGCGTATAGATGTGTGGCTGTGGAGCGTACGCCAGATTAAGTCTCGCTCCGCCGCTACAGCTGCCTGCCGGGCCGGGCATGTGCGCATTAACGGTGAGCCGGTTAAAGCGGCTACGGCCCTTAAAGTCGGCGATACAGTGCGTTACCGGGTGGAGGGTTTTGACCGTTTACTTGAGGTGACACGTCTTATCGCCAAACGTGTAAGCGCCCCGGTGGCTCGGGAATGCTATATCGACCATACCCCGGCGCGTCCTTCCCCTTTGGAGGCTCCAGCAGCAATTGTGCGTGATCGCGGCACTGGGCGGCCCACCAAGAAAGAGCGGCGCCAGCTTGAGGCTTTAATTGGTCATAGCAACCGCTAGATGTAAAGTAGTGTGGCCGGTGCGTAAACGTGCCGGCCACACTCATTGATTTAAGTAGCTTGCCGCCGCTGGCGATATTGTCTCTTAGAGACCCAGCAGCTGTTTGATTACGGTAATTACCCCGTGTTCGGTGTTGGCTGGGGCCTGGTAGTTGGCAGCGGCTTTAACGCGGGGGTCGGCGTTGGCGACGGCGTAGGAGTAGGTTGCCTCGCTCATCATTTCCAGGTCATTTAAGAAATCACCAAATACTGCGGTCTGCTGGGGGCTAATATCTAGCGCTTTTTGCAGGGCGCGCACCGCCAATCCCTTATTGACACGCGAGTCCATAACGTCAACCCAGTTTTTGCCACTAATAACCACCTGGTCATGGGCGCGCAGTGGTTCTAAAGCTGGGCCCAGGTTAGCTTCGGCATCGTCGAAGTCGTAGCCGGCCACCTTAATCAGCGGGGCGTCAACGCTACGCAGATCATCAACTATTTCCAAAGCCGCATAGTACTTACGCACCTGCGCTAAGAAAGGCTCGTCGGTGCGTGAGCAGTAGGCCATTTTGGGTCCACAAAACACTAAACCAAAATCACTATCGACATTTTCTAATGCATCTAAAGTAGCTCGTACCGTATTTGGGTTTAATTCGGTAAGAGAAATGGTCTGCTCATTTTGTACCACATAAGCGCCGTTTTCCGCGATAAAAGGCATGTCTTTACTGGGACCAAAATGGCCTAACAGGTTGGCATATTGGCGTCCTGAGGCGGGCGCAAATAGCACTCCACGTTGACGCATTTGCTCTAGCAGCGGCCAAAACTCGGGCGGAAATTGGCTTTTACCATCTAGCAAGGTGCCGTCTAGATCGCTGATAACTAGCTTGATGTCGGGCATGAAGATTCTTTCGGTGGCGTGGAGGTTTAGCTCAAGTCTAGTTTGTCAGGGTGTAGGCCAAAGCCAGAGCGGCAAAACAGCTTAGCGCCATACCGGCCTGGTGAGTTAGTGCCCAGCGAGTTTTGCCTGCTAGCACCAGGTCGCCACCTTCCACACTGGCTGTTGAGAAAGTAGATAGCCCGCCCAAAAAACCAGTGGTAATAACCGCTAGCCAAGGCCAGTTAGCGCTGGCGCTGGCTCCACTTACTGCCCCCCATCAGGGCGCAGGCCACCAGGTTAACTGTTGCTGTGCCTAGGGGTTATGGGGGCGTGTATTTTGCTGTTAACCCAGGCCCCCAGTTGCCAACGGCCCAGGGGCTCCAAGACCAGCTGCGCCCACAATTGCCAGGCCCTAACAGCGCGGATATTTTAGGTAGACTCATTATCCCAACCAGTAAAACTGTGGCGCTAACTAGGGCTGCCGCGTAACGCCAACGCAGGGTGCGTCCAAGCCTATAGCCCACAACTGCCACCATTAAGCCGGTCACCAGCGAGCCCAGGGCGTAGCTAAATGCTAAATGCGCAGGCAGTTTGAAAACTTGAAGCATAAATGAGGAATAGGTAGTAAAACCACCCATAAAACCGGTGCCTACACTCAGGCGTAGTGCCTGCTGATGCTTAGCAGCTAAAACTTGTCCCCCTCGCCCGCTAAAAGCACCATAAAGCACAGCTAAGGCGAAAGCACCCCAAAGATTAATTAATACATAAGCCCAAGGAATAGTGCTCCCCTGCCAGAGCGAGCCTAAACCCACTCGGCTAGCCGCCCCCATAGCTGCGCCCAGGAACACTAACGTCCAACTCTGCTTAGCTGTCATAACCTCTAGTTTACTTACGTGGCTTGGCCCGGTTGGTAGGCGTGGCGTTTAAAGGATCCTGCGGCCACGGGTGTTTGGTGTAGCGCCCGCGTAGCTGGGAACGCACCTGTTGATAGGGCCCAGCCCAAAACGAAGCTAGATCATCGGTTATAGCTACCGGCCGGCCAGCTGGATCAGTTAAATGAAGTAAAAGCGCTACTGCTCCCCCAATTAGGCGTGGGCTACTAGTCCAGCCAAAGGCTTGTTGTACCCGCAAGGTTAGTATCGGGCGGCCACTAGACCAATCAATAGCTTTAGACACCCCACTGGGGATCAGCATATTTGCCGGAGCTAGCTCATCTAATTGAGCAGCTTGGGGCCAAGGCAGCATGGATTGCATTACTTCCAGCATCGATATTTGGCTGATACTACGGTGCGTCAGCAACTGGGCATATGGCGCCAACCAACTATCTTGACTAGCTAAAAGCGCCTGTTCACTTACATCAGGCCAGGGTGAACCCAAGCCCAGATGCAAAGCCCCCATACGTTGGCGCAGGTTGGTGGCTTCTTTAGACCAGTTCAATACTTGCAGGCCCTGCTTATGTAAATATTGCTTTACTGCCTCAAGGGCTTGTTCTGGGCTGGGATTAGTGGCGCTAGTACGCAGCACAATCTGACCTAAACGCTGCTGCTTAATGCCGCTTACCCGCCCGTTTTCAATGATGATTTGGTCGCGTTCGTTAACTAGCGCCTGCCCAGCAGCTAAGGCCTCGTCCTCACTGATGGGCACAGCCGCAAGTATGCGTGCCTGACGGGAGGTGGGGGCGCGGTCAATACCGCTCACCGCTAGCCACTGCTGCCCAATTAGTGGACTGTGGCTCTCTAGCTGCGCCCCTACCCCATTAGCCAGCAGGTAGGTATCAGAATCGGGGCGCTTGCAAGCCAATAGTTGCGGGTAGGCTAGGGCGCTAATTAGTGCCAAACAATCTTGAAAGCTGCGTTTTTCCAGGATTTTTTCTGGGGCTTGGTTACCAAACTCGGTTTTAGCGATGGCTTCTAAGCGTTTAGCTTCACGGCGAATCTGGCCGGCTTCACTGCTTTGATAGGCGCTGCTGCCTTGGGGGGCTCCTTGGAAAAGGATTTTATTGGCCAGGCGGGCTAGGTCTGCGTCGCTCACACGCAGGTCCTGGGCTAGTGTGGCCACGCACTGGGCCGCGTCCCTAATCCCCATCAGGGCGCTGCCTTGCCATAGCGCTCTAGCTAGGGCCGGTTCTAACGGTAATTTGGCTAGCTTACGGCCCACCTTGGTTGCGGCGCCGTCGTCATTAATAGCCCCTAAAGCACGCAGCTGCTGACCAGCCTGACTCCATGCGCCGCTGGGTGGCGGGTCTAGCAGATACAGATCTGTGGGGTTTTTCGCGCCCCACACGGCGGCCTGCAAACGCATATTGGTTAGTTGTGAAGTGGCGATTTGGGGCTGGGAGTGAGCTGGACGCCGCGCGTAATCGACTTTATCCATGAGTCTAATGGCCCTGCCTGGTCCTAGGCGGGCGGCGCGGCCAGCCCTTTGAGCTAGGCGAGCACGCGAGGCCGGCAGAGTAACTAGTTGGCCGATACCGCGACGTACATCTAGACGAGGTTCGCGTGCTAGCGCCGCATCCACCACGGTGCGTACCCTGGGCACAGTCAAAGAAGACTCGGCGATGGCGGTGGCTAGGATGATTCTTTGCTTAGCACTGGGGCTAAAAAAATTCGGTCTTGTTCTGGCCCGCTTAGCTGTCCGTGCAGGCTTAAAATCTCGACGTCGTCGCCCACTTGGGGGCTTAAAAGCTGACGGACTCGCTCTATCTCGCCTACCCCGGGCAAAAACACCAGTATGTCGTCATTTGTTTGGCTCGCTTCAGCGGCTACTACCTGGCTGCAGTGCGCTAAGAACTTAGGGTTAACCCCCATGCGGCCCTGGCTATTAGGTGTTAAAGCAGCTTGCGACGTTGGTTTATAGACAATGTCTAGAGGGTGTATGGGGGTGGGAATTTCGGTAGTTATACAGGTACTGTCGGTAGCTTTGTTAAGTAGCTCAGCTACCGGATTGGCGTCTAATGTGGCCGAGGTGATGGCTAAAAATAGGTCTTCACGTAGGCTGGCGCGTACATCCAAGCAGAAGGCTAAAGCCAGATCAGTGTCTAGATCGCGCTCATGGAATTCATCTAGCACTACCGCTCCCACCCCTGGTAGCTCAGGATCGTTTTGTAGGCGCCGCAGCAGTACCCCGGGAGTTAGCATTTCGATGCGGGTAGCCTCACTTACGCGCCTATCGCCGCGCACGCTATAACCCACTTCTTGGCCTACTTCTTGGCCTAGCAGTGAGGCAATGCGCCGGGCTGCAGCGCGTACGGCCACGCGCCGTGGCTGAGTGACTAGCACCCGACGGTTTTCTAGCCCGCCTAGAGCCACTGCAATGGCTGGCGATAGCAAGGTGGTTTTGCCACTACCGGCAGGAGCTGTAATGAGTGCACAGTTACCCGGTGTGGCCAAGGCGGTTAGGGCCTCTAAACTCTCGGCTACCGGCAGGAGCGGTGGCGCGGCAATAAGCTGTTCCAACACGCCCCTATTATCTCAAAACGGTAGCAGTGCTAACCTACCGCGTCTCTTTGCACACAAAACTAGGGACTTTTGACCCATGGGGAGGTATGGTGGATTACTAGGTTTTAAAAACCTAACAGTTGGCATCTTCCAGGTTTAGCTGGAGGCACGCTTAGTTTTAAGGAGCTTGTATGAACGTCGCTCAGCAGTTAGTACAGCAGCTAATTGATGCTGGCGTAAGCCACATTTATGGGATTGTTGGAGACTCTCTAAACCCCATTGTTGACGCCGTACGTAAGTCTGGCGGTAGCGCTAAGGGCGGCATTGACTGGATCCACGTACGTCACGAAGAAGGCGCAGCCTTTGCGGCCGCTGCCGAAGCCCAGCTGACCGGCAAGCTGGCAGTGTGCGCTGGTTCTTGTGGGCCGGGCAACCTGCACCTAATTAATGGCCTTTATGACGCCCAGCGTTCAGGTGCCCCGGTGCTGGCTATCGCCTCGCATATCCCCACCGTGCAGATTGGTCAGACCTATTTCCAAGAAACCCATCCTGACCGCCTATTTAACGAGTGCTCTGTTTACAATGAGATGGTTTCTACTGCTGCGCAGTGCCCGCGCGTAGTTAACGCCGCGATCCGTCACGCAGTTGAGTTAAAGGGCGTCAGTGTTATCACCCTGCCTGGAGACATTTCAGATCAAAGCTACCGGTCATGCCCCTAAGTATGTGCCCGCACGCTCCAGCGTGATTGCTCCTAACAGTGAGGATGTGCGCGAGCTAGCTGAGCGACTGAACCGCTCTAAGAAGGTAGCTATCTTTGCAGGTGCCGGCGTTGAAGATGCTCACGATGAGGTAATCGCTCTGGCAGACAAGCTTAAGGCTCCCGTTGGTCACACCCTACGCGGTAAAGACTTCATCCAGTATGACAACCCCTTCGATGTGGGTATGACTGGTCTGCTTGGTTACGGCGCTGCAGCTGAAGGTATGGTCGACGCCGATGTGCTGCTAATGCTGGGCACTGACTTCCCCTACAACCAGTTCCTACCCGGTAAGTGCACGGTGCAGTTGACAGCCACGCCGAAAAGCTAGGGCGCCGCACGGATGTTTCCCTGGCTATCCACTCTGATATCAAGGAACTGATTAAGCAGCTGCTACCTAAGCTAAATGGCGACCGCTCTGATTCTTTCCTGAAGGGCAAGCTTAAGAAGCACGCCAAGCTTATGAACGCCCCGGTGGGTTCATACACTCGTAACGCCGAGAAGCTAAAGCCGATTCACCCCGAGTATGCTGCTCACGTACTTAATGAAGTGGCCGCTAAGGATGCTGTTTTCACTGCCGACACCGGTATGTGCAATGTGTGGACTGCCCGCTACATCGATCCCCTGGGCACGCGCCGCCTAATTGGTTCTTTCCTGCATGGATCTATGGCTAACGCTTTGCCCCATGCTATTGGTGCCCAGGTAGCCTACCCTGGTCGCCAGGTAATTTCGGTTTCTGGCGACGGCGGCCTATCCATGCTGCTAGGTGAACTAGTAACTGCCCGTATGTACGATCTACCCATCAATGTGGTGGTGTTTAACAACTCCACCCTGGGCATGGTCAAACTAGAGATGCTAGTAAATGGTCTACCTGATTTTGGTACTAACGTGCACGACGTTAACTACGCCAAGATCGCTGAAGCTGCTGGCTTCCATGCTCAGCGCGTAGATGATCCTAAGGATCTACGTGACGCTTTCAGCCAAGCCTTTGCTCACAATGGCCCCTCCTTGGTAGAAGTAATCACCGACCCCAACGCGCTATCGCTACCCCCTGAGATCAAGGGCGAGCAGATGATTGGGTTTGCTACCGCTATGAGCAAGGTGGTTTTGAACGGTGGCGCCGGTGAGGCCATAGCAATGGCTACCTCAAACATGCGTAACATCCCCCGACTGGACCAGTTCTAAGACCACCCTTCCGTCCTTACTGAAAATCGACTGAAACCGTTTTCAGTGAAGGCAAGAATTTAGTTTCTGCAAAATTTTGCGGGCGTCAGCTGTAAATGTTGGCGCCCGTTTTGCTGCAATAGTTGCAGGCGGAATGGCAAATCAATATAAAATGACATAAGGTTAACCCCTCGCCGGGATAGTTTCCCGGCCAAGCTTCCAACAAATTTTTCCCAAAAATTCCTAATTTTTACCTCCCACACCACTCCTCTGCCAAGTTGCCGGGCTGCAGCGGGGCGAAAACTCGCAAAATTGATGGTTAAGCTTCGCTCAGAAGCATCCTAAGCGCGGTTTTGTACCTCTCCCCTGGGCTGATGCCCACTAAGTACCATAAGTGCCAACCGAATCTGTGCCACCTCGCTTCAAAAACTAGCCATAGTGCGCTTAGATGACACCTTGACCCTGTGAAGCCTCATCTAATAAGCCAGCTTCAACTTTGGTCCTCTACCAGATAGGGTTCGCTTCCTAAGATGGAGGGATCATGTGGCCAACACTGGGCAAGCTATGCGAAGCACACATAGCCCACTCCCCTATAGATCTCCAACAAAGTCATTTGTGGATATAACACGCTCATGCAGTGTGGATAGGAAGCGGCTGGAAACGGTGAAATGCTTAGCAAAACATGACTGCATAAGTATGCGCCCCACTTCTTCACTTCAATGTTGAATAAATATTCAGGAAGCTTTCCGACAAATTTAGTGCATATTTATGCATTCGTTAGGGTTCCGCCGGGCGGTGCATAATTATTCTTAATGTTTTGTTAGACAACTGTCGTTCTATGCTTCTTTACTTATTCGACAACAGTTGCTTAGTTATCTGCTGTCTATTTTCTCTACGACAGTCGTCAATTAGCATCTATTTATCTATGATACAGGTGTCTAATAGGCGTAATTGCAGTATTTTAGGTACATGGTAGACAAGCAAGACCAACGTTGGCTACGCGCTGAGGCTGCGATTCTTCAGGCTTATAGTCATGCCCTAGAAGATCCCAAGCACGCTAATCAAATCTCTGTCACTTCCCTAGCCCGTGAGGCTGGTATCAATAAGGCCACCTTCTATCTTCACTATCGAGATCTGGCCCAGCTGCGTGGTGCATATCTTTCTACTCAAGTAGCCAAGCTGGTTGAAGCTATGGACTACCTAAATAAGTTCTTTATGCAGCCGCGTGAGTTTGCGGTGCGCTTTACTGATGATAGTTTTACTCGACTGGCTCCCCTACTGGAGGATCCTATTTTCGCAAGAGAGTTAACAAGTCAACTTGTAGGAAAGCTACAAGAGATTGCTGTTGAGCAAATCGGGGAACTGGATCAATCTCAGACGAAACTGCTGTGGTTCATCTGTGGTGGACTGGTTACCTTAATTTCGGTTCCTGGGCACACCCAGCCAGTAGAAGTGGAAGCTGTGCTGGGGGATTTTCTAGCGGCCCTAAATCAATACCGTCAAAGTTTTTCTACGCGCCAAGTTACTGCTTGGTGAGGCTAGCGGATAGCTAGCCTCACCAAGCAGCTGCAAGCTACTTAGCGGATAGCTTCCATTACCCGAACCCCATCAAGTACAGGAAGGTAGGGCAAGGGGTCTATGCCGCTTTCAAGCACATAGTTAGTTAGCTGCTCACGCACTACTGCTACTAGCTTCTGGGGATCCCAAGGCTTAGCAATGTAGTAGTCCAAGCCAGCTTCATTAACTGCTTTGATGGTGTCATCCTGATCGGCTTGTCCGGTCACTAGCACGGTGTGAGTGGAGCTAAAACGCTCATCATGAGTCAGCTCCACTAGGAAGTCCACCCCGGATTCGCCCGGTAGGCGGTGGTCGGAGAGAACTAGAGCTAGTTCATCGCCGTCAGAGAGGATGTCATCGATAGCTGCCCAAGCGTCGGGCACATCTTGGGCTACCTCATAGCGAATCTTGCCCCAGAAAGGCTCAAGGTCACGCTCTAAAGCAGTACGTACATCAGCCTCATCTTCGAGCAATAAAATAGTCACAGTCATAATTCCTCCTGTGGTGATGGGGTTGGCAAGGGGGCTATGAATAGGTTGTCCGCCCCTGCTAGTGGCAACAGTACATGCATACGAGTGCACCCGGGGTGGGAATCGATTGAGAAATGTCCACCGTGATCAGCGATGATGGAGCGCACAATAGACATCCCCATGCCTAAGCCAAAGCGTACGCGCCCAGCTTTAGTGGTGAAGTGTGGCTCCATGATTTTTTCTAGCATATGGGGTTCAATACCTGGGCCATTATCTTCAATGGTCACATGAACCCCTTGGGAATCATTGCTGATGGTAATGGTGATATGAGCTTTGTTTTCTCCGCGAGCAGGCAGCTGCCCAGCGGTTAGATCTTCAGCTTCGTCATCTATAGCTTCAGCCGCATTAACAATTAGATTGGTCCATACCTGCGATAGCTTGGCTGGGAAACCTAGTACCTCGGGCACGTCCTCATAGCTGCGCTCAACTTCAACGTTACGTAAGCGATGGGCGGTAAGGCGTAAGACGTCGTCGATGTTGGCGCGTAAGTCTACAGGCCTACCTTCTTGAGCGTCAGGGCGGGCATAGCCTTTAAGTGACTGGGTCAGTTCAGTTACGCGCTCGCCAGCTGCCAGCACTGAGCGCAGGCTTTGTCCCAGCCTGGCCCCATTTGAAAAGCCTCAACTGCTCCGACTTGATTTATGAGCTCACGCACTTGGGTTTGGTCTCTAACCCCAGCGCTTACTAGGGTACGCGTCAGGTTCCTATCCCCCACTAAAGGCAATAGCTCGCGAGTCAGCTGACGCTCAACAGCAGTAGACAGTGTCTGGCTGTACATGCCTTGATGCATACCGCTGCGGGCTATCTCAGGATTAGCGCAGCTAAGTACCTTATCTACGTCCTGAGCTAGATGACCGGCAGCGCGTAGCAAGGCCGTGACTGGATTGTTGAGCTCATGGGCGATACCTGCACTCAACTCCCCCAGCATTGCAAACCTGGCCTGCTCCACTAGTTCAGCGCGGGTTTGGCGCAGATCCTCATTAGTGCGGGCCAAAGCCTGCTTTTGGGCTTCTAGATCCTCGGCTAACGTAACATTTTCTACATGTAGTTCTTCTGCCCGCATTAGGCGGCGCGTCAGTGAACCAATAGCTAGCGCAGTTAAGGCTGAACCAATAGAAGGATCATTAGAAATAACTATCTGTAGCTGCTCGGTAGTTAGCCGTACCAAAGTAGTGTTTACGGTAGTAACCGCACTAAAAACGCGTTCTCCCCACGTGCTAGCGATACCAGACCAATAATTGGCCCTGATGAAGCCAAGTGAGCTAGTACTTCACCGTGACGCGCGTCGCGGTAAAGCGAAACTTTACCTTCAAGCACTAGGTTCACAGCCGCAACCGGTTTACCTTCGGTAAGCAGATGCGTACCGGGAGGCACCTGGATGCGTGGACGCCGGCCCAGTACTCGCTCCACACCTTCGAGAAACTTCATCACGACTTCGCGTTCATCAGTGCTTAGTCCCTTTAATAATGGGCCTTGCACCGCAAAATCTGGAGGCCTGCCAATCAGTTCACGAATGCGTTTATGGCTGTAACCATTAAGGTAACGCAGCATCGTTGAGTACACCTGCCCAGCCAGCAGCGGCAGGGTCCAAGGCGCGCTAATAATAGCTGACAAGATGCCGTCCTTGGTGGCCTGGGTAAGGTCGCGGTGGGTCTTAGCGTCACTTATCACTAGCCACTGAGTTTGGCTTAGGTGCTGGTGGGTGCGTGCCTTAGAAATTAAGGCATCGATATTTGCTACCTCGCTGGTGGCGATCGCGATAGCTACATGATCAAGCTCAGTTAAGCCTGCACAGTAGTCATCTATCTGCTCAATACTAAGAACTGGGTCTACATGTAATTTCGGGAAAGCCTTAGCCAGCTCTACTTTCAGTGGCTGGGCGATACCATGAGAGTTATCGCCAAACACCAAAATAGTTACAGTATCTGCAGCCATGATCTATTTGATCCCAATGGCGCCCCAGGTTAGCGGAGCAGCAAAAGCCAGCAGCACAATGCCAATCAGACCAACGATTACACCCACAATAGCCATTTCGCGGGTGGGGGTGGTGCCCGTGGAGTAAGCGATGGCGTTAGGCGGCGTCGAGATAGGTAGGCACATACCCAGCGAGCAACCCAGGGCAATCACGATGGCAATTTCAGCAGCTCCACTAGAAACCGACACAGCCAATCCCATACCCATAGGAACTAGCAGGTTAGCTGAAGCCGAGTGGGAAATTACGTTAGAGGTAACCCAACCCACCAGGGCCAAAACCAAAATCAGCAGCAAGCCAGGGATGGAAGTCCAGTCGATTGAACCCAGCATCCACTTATCTAGACCCGTGGCACTAACCCCAGAGCCCAGTGCGATACCACCGGCCACCAGCCACAGCACTGGCCAGTCCAAAGCCCGCAAGTCATCGCCGCTCATCACCTTGGTCATCAGCAGTACTACTACCGGTAAGAAACCAACAATGTTTGAAGAAATGTGGTGCAGGGACTCAGTCATCCACAGCAAGATAGTCAGCCCAGCCACGCAGTAGAAAATGATGGCGTTACGTGACTTTTCAAAACGGGCACTTGTGTCAATATTGAACTTTGCGTCAGTAGGAATGTAACGCCAGGCGATAAAAGCCCAAGACAATGCCAGCAGCACCAACATCAACGGTACTGCCGCCAGCATCCACTGTAAGAAGGTGACGTTAACGCCTGCGTTTTCCAGTGCGCCCAAGGCAATCGCGTTAGGGGGTGTGCCCACAGGGGTACCCATACCACCCACATTTGCGGCCACCGGAATTGACAATGCAATACCAGTGCGAGCCTTGCCCTCAGGCAAAGCCATGATTACCGGCATCATCACCGCAAACATGGTGGCGGTGGTGGCCGTGTTCGACATGAACATGCTCATGATGGCAGTAATTAACATGACGCCTAGCACAGTCAGGCGTGGCTTACCAATAAAGGTTTTAGTAGCACCGCTGACAAGGCGCGGTCGAGCTTGTACTTAGCGGCGCCGTCGGCCACCATAAAGCCACCCAGGAACAAAATAATGACTGGGTTGGCTAGTGCCCCAAAAAACTTGGTGTAGGCCGGGGCCCCTTTAGCTACGTCAAGCAGGGCATGATCAGAAATGAATAGCACTTCTAAGAAGATCACTAGCACTGCGGTACCAGCTAGCGGCACAGCCTCACTAACCCACAGCAAAATGGCGGCTAGGAAGATACCAAACATCCTGGTACCTTCCACACTTAAACCTGGTAGCTGTACAAACAGGCAGATAGTAATGGCTGCCAGGGCGCCTAATGCACAAAAAGTTTTAAGGGGGCTGAACTTTTTTTTAGACACTCCAGCGGGGCGCGTGGACATGTTTTGGGCTGAGCGAGGGTTGATAGAAACCCCAGCTTTGGAGCGGTGAGACATAGCTAAAAGACCTCGACGTCTTACGGATTGGTTTAGGCAAGTATATGTTTGCGATCACAGAAGTTAAAGCTGAGCTAAGGACGCTAAGCACTAACTAAGGCGTGTCGTGGCACTTAGCTGGGGTGGACAACTTATAATCGCGGCGCGCTAGTGGACATTAGTCCCCAAGAGGCGTCTATTTTGGGGTTTAATCCCCCAGGTGCACCCCAACTTTTGAGGCTAGACTTCTAGCCGTTGAGCTAGTTTCCATATGAAAGGTGCATCTATGTTCCTCCTTACCGCAATTGCGGGGGCAGCATTGTGTCTGTTCATTTTTTTAAGGATCTCTTTTGTCTCGGCTTCTCCCGCTGACATCAAGGTAGTTTCAGGCCCCTGGGGCCAGCGTGCGCTACGTGGTAAGACCGGTTGGAAAGTACCGCTAATTGAGCGCGTCGATACCCTAACTGCCTCCATGATTAGTATTGACGCTAAGACCACTGACAGCGTGCCCACCAATGATTTCATCAACGTACACGTAGATGCAGTGGTACAGGTGCGTATTGGTTATGAAACTCAGCAGCTACTCAACGCCGCTTCTAGCTCCTTCATTCACCGTAGCGCTGCAGAAATCGGCACGCAGGTGCGTGACACGCTTGAAGGTCACCTGCGCGCCATTATTGGTCAGATGAAACTGACTGAGATTGTCACTGACCGCAACGCTCTAGCTGACCGTGTCCAGGAAAATGCCACCCGTGACCTGGAGGAAATGGGTCTAGTAATCGTGGCCTTCTCTATCCAGTCAGTGTCTGATGATCGCAATGTGATCTCCAACCTGGGTATCGACAATGTGGAGCAGATCCGCAAAAACGCTGCTATTGCTAAGGCAAATGCTGAGCGAGACATTATTAGCGCTAGTGCCCGCGCCAAGAACGAGGCTAACGAAACCCAGGTAGCCACCGACATGGAGATCGCCAAGCGTGACACTGATCTAGCTAAGCGCCGCGCAGCCCTAAAGGCTGAGGCCGACACTGAAAAGGCCAAGGCTGACGCCGCCTACACGATTCAGACTCAGATTCAGCGTCGCGACATTGAGCGCGAAACCGCTCAGGCAGACATTGTCAAGCAGGAGCAGGAAGCCCTGGTTAAGGAGCGCGAGGTAAAGGTAACCCGTAACGCCCTGGAAGCAACCGTTAACGCCCAGGCTGATGCTGACCGTTACGCCGCTGAACAGGCCGCCAACGCCAAGCTTTATTCCCGTCAGCGTGAAGCTGAAGCTGAAGCTTTCGAACAGATAAAGCGCGCTGAGGCCACCAAGCAGGCGATGTTAGCTGAGGCTGACGGTTTACGCGCCAAGGGTGAAGCTGAAGCTGCTGCTAAGGCTGCAATCCTTACCGCCGAAGCTGAAGGTCTAGAAAAGAAGGCTGAAGCCATGGCCAAGATGAACCAGGCAGCCGTGCTGGAAATGTACTTCAAGGCCCTGCCGGATGTGGCCGCAGCTATTGCCTCGCCGCTGGCTAACGTCGACTCCATCACCATGTACGGTGAGGGTAACAGTGCCAAGATGGTTGCTGACATTACCAACTCCCTGTCTCAGGTAAACGCTGGTCTGGGCGAAACCATGGGACTGGACTTGCGTCAGATGTTGGGCGCGCTGGTGGGTGCCAAGGTGGTAGCCCCCACCGTCGAGCAGGCAGTTGCCGACGGCGTAGACAAGGGCCTAAACAGCTAAGGTCCATTAACTAAAAGCTGTGGGGTCACCGTTTGGTGACCCCACAGCTTTTTATAGGTGCTGCTTATAGATGTTCCGGGTCGGTTATCCTTAACCTACCCGCCAGCTGGCAGCTCTTTAGGTAAATGAGTTTTGGATACCGATCTGGCTAAAGTCACCTAAGGTGACGGTAATCCCCCAGATGTCAGTGTGGACTTGCACGCCCTTATCTCCCAGTTTAAACAGTCTGCTTAAACCACCCTGGCTAGTGGTGCGTGAACCAATGGGGGCGCCATAACGCTTTTCAAGTTCCCAAGCTAAAGACCAGGCCATGCGGGCACGACTGGCTGGCTCTAGCTCTAAGCTAGCCCCCTTAGGTTCTGGGGCCACATTTAGATTCCAGGCATAGCGCTTTTCCAAATACCATCCTGGCCCTAGCCAAGCTTGGCGCCCACCTAGATCTCCCGGACAGGCACCCGCCTCAATGGCGCTTTGGCTGGGGGTTATGCCAGAAAGCCAACTATCAATGATTTTAAAAACTGACTGCAACGCTAGGCCCGGATTAACTGGCACACCCTGCAACGGTTTTTCTTCAAAGCCTTCACTCTCATCAAGCTGAGCTTTAGCCACCAAGTTGCGTACGTCGTCGAAACTAAGGGCTGGAAAGTTACTGCCATCAGGCTCTATTTCGTTTTCCTCGTCATCTTCCCACTCAGCAAACAGCTCTAAATCCTCTGCGCTTTCCTGGCCGGTCAAAGACTCTGGACCATTAGCTAAACCTTCACAACCTAGGAAAGGTAGCTGTTTAAGTGGCACTCCCCCACCCAATCCAGCGAGAACCGCAGTTATATCAACCTGCCATAATGCCTTTAGAGGAATTTCAACCTGTTCGGCGCCCACAGCTGAGCTGATAGTAAGGCCCTGCTCAGTGGCGCTAACCTGCACAGTCCCCCAACCAGACGCCTCCATATTCCAGCTAAAATTAACCGGTTTACGCCAAGTGGGTGGCATTAGCTTGATAGCTTCAGGCAAGCTGTTAAGCACTGGAGCGAAATACATATCAAACGTACTCCAGTTATAGCAAAGCATATAAGCTAGATCTAACCAACCCTTAGGTGCACCAAGCGGATAGATAGACCAGGCATAGCTAAAATTAGCTATATCTTCATCTGGCTCGCGGTAATCAACCGCGAGCTTTTCTTCACTCTCTACTATTTGGGTGTCATAGCAGCGCAGCGTGAGCTTATAACCCCATTTGCTATCCGCAGTGACGCCAAGTTCTACGCTGCGCACTCCTAGCACCCAGCGAATAGCGAAATCTGGGCCCATAACGATAGGAACAGTGGGTGAAAGTAGAGAGTTGATATCTAAAATCAGGCGGTGTAAATCTTCTAGGCTCACTTTTCGGCCCAGTAGGACAGCTACCCGGTTAGTTGCCTCAGCTTCTACATTCATGCCCTTGTCCCCTTCCTAGCTCATAGCCAGAACCTATTGCAGCCCCAGCACCCCGGCCACATCAGGCCTAAAGTAGCCCGGGCCTTTAAGCACCTTACCGTCTTCACGGTAGATAGGTTTGCCATCTTCACCCAGTTTAGACATGTTTGAGCGCTGCACCTCAGCCAGCACTTTAGCCAGGTCAATACCCATTTCTAGGGCCATACCGTAAATGACGTAGATCAGATCAGCCAAAGCATCAGCCGTCTCCACCGTGTCGCGTGAGCCGTCGTCGTCGCTAACTGCCTGCTTAAAAGCAGCCTCAACCCCTGCGCGAGCACATTTGCCGTAGACCGCACCTACTAGTTCGCCAAATTCTTCGGCAATCAGGCTCATGCGCATATGCACGCGTTCGTTATCAACGCTGGGAGCATCAGTAGGCAAAACCGGCAGCCCATAAACATGGTGGAAGCGGCGAACCAAAGCCTCCGGGTCATCACCCTCACGCTCACCGACGCCGTCGTGAGCCACCAAAGGAGTATCCACTGCCTGGCGTTCCCGCACAGGACCATCCCAGGGAGCAACCGGCTCTAACGGATCACCAGCTAGCAGCGTCCCCACCCACTGGTCGCAGTACTCGCCCTTATTTTGTCCGTGTAAACGCACCAAGCCTTCCCGCTTGAAACCAAGCGACCAGGCCAAACGCCACGAAGGCCAGTTAGGTACGCCGTCGTGAATTTCAGCTGCCCAATACAGAGCAGGCATCTTAAAACTAGCAAAAGCTGTACGAATTACTGCCGCCACAGCCGCCCGCGCAACCCCGCTGCCGCGTACCTGGGGCGCAAACCAGTAACCAATTGCGGAGCTAGTAAACTCAAGCGAAACGCATCCCACCAGCTGGTCATCTAAACGCACTGCCCAAGTTGCACGCAAATCCTGGCTCCAGCCGGCTTGAGCTACTTCCTTAATAAAATGCTGAGCATCTGCAAGCGTGTAGGGGCTGGGCACCGTAGTCCATTTAGCGATCGCGGCGTCGGCGCAAATCTCACTAACAGCAGCGGCATCTTCTAAAACAAATTCGCTTAGTTCCAAGGCTGGCACGTGCTTACCCTGGCTATCGACATGGGCCGGAACTAAAACGTTAAAAGCTTGCATGACCACATTCTAAGCCAGGGCCACAGAAGCCAGGGCCACAGCTGCCCCTTAAAACACTTAGCGGCGGGCAGCTAACCAGCCACCCGCCACAAATTTAATCAGTCTTACTAGCCGATCTACTAGCCGATGCGGTGTACCTTCACCGGCGCCTTGCGGGCCACAAGGAAAGCACTCAAAGCACACGCAGCCGAAACTGCGGTGACGATGGCAAGCGCAACTGTAGAGTTTTCGCCACTCAAACCGGCTGTGGCCGTGGCAATACCACCTAGCGCAAACTGGCTCATGCCAATCATGGCTGAAGCAGTACCCACGGCGGCGCGGTCAACGGCAGACAAGGCTACGGCGGTGGAGTTACCAAAAATGAATCCCAGCGAGGCAACTATGAAGAAGAAACAAATCGCCATCAAACGAATGTCAGCGCCGCTAACGGTTACTAGGCCAATACCTGCCACGGCTGTAACATTTACGGCCAGGCCTAAAGCAATTAGTTTTTCCAGACTGTAGCGTTTGGCGAGTTTACCTGAAAGCGCAGTACAAGAAACCATGCCAATAGCGTTGATGGCGAAGGCAATAGCGTAACCAGTTGCGCTCATACCCATCATGTTTTGGTATACAAAAGGCGAGGCAGCAATGTAGGCAAATAGCACTCCAGCGGTGCACACCATGGTGGCGCCAAAACCGATATAACGCAGGTTCACCAGGGCTTTAAAGCCGCCCTTATCCCCCTGCCGCCCGGCGACTTTCACGCACCTGACGTGGCAGTGATTCACGCACAAATAACAGCGTCATAATGATGGTGCAGGTGCCCGTGGCAGCCATAACCGCCATGATTCCGCGCCAACCAATAGGGTCAGCAAGTACCCCTCCCAGCAATGGGAGCAACAACTGGGGCTAAACCAGTAATAGTCATCATGATGTTGAGGGCACCAGCAGCCTGCTTAGACTGGGCACTGTCTAGTACGATTGCGCGACTGAGCACCATGCCGGCGCTACCTGCCAAGCCCCATAAGGAGACGGGCACCAATCAGCACCTCAATATTCGGGGAGAAAACTGCTATCAAACATGCCACAACATATAGAGTTAGCCCCGCTAATAGTGGTTTAAGACGGCCAATGCGGTCAGAGAGAGGACCGAAAAACACCTGCCCAAGCCCTGAACCAATTAGGAACGTGGTCAAGGTCAGTTGCACAGTAGATGACTGGGCAGCCAGGTCCTTAACCATGGCTGGCATTGCCGGCAGGTATAGGTCAGTAGATAGCGGTGCTACACCGGCCATAAGCGCCAAAGCGATAAGTGTGGGTGCGGCTAGGGTTTTGGCCTCTGGCGCGGTAGCTGTTGACTTGGTATCAGTTGCAGAGGCAACAGCGCCGGCCGTAGAGATAACAGAGGCTGAGTCTTTAGCACCTGATCCCTCGGTACTTGAGTGTAACTGCGTAGTGTCGGCCCCTTCAGGGGATGATACAGATTTGCGTGAATGTGTCACATAAACAGGCAAAATCGTCCCTTCCCTATGATTTTTTCATGGGGTTTTATAGGCAACGGACGAAAACCCCGTATCTGTAAGACCCTCCCCCTGTCCTAGCTGCCCTTACTTGCCTGGCCCTAGCGCCAGATTCTAGGGGTGATTGCAACACTGCTCACTAGAGAACGACACCCCTCACTAGAATCTGGGGACACTTAGCTTCAACAAGCTAGCAAGCCACCAGTAATGCCACCCTGCCCATACCCTGACCTGGGGGTAGTCTTTCTAGGGCTAGTCTCTTGTTTTGTGGGTTTTTAGGGTAACGACGACGGTGGCGCGGCCCCACCTACACTATGGCACCTGAAATTTTATGTAGGTAGGGCTTAGCACCACCGTCGCCGTAGCTTAAATTTACCTAGCTTAAAGCCCTCTTTTACAGCTACTAGGTCAAACTTATGGAGTAGTGCCGTAGGAGTCAGCGAAGTAGAGGTTGAACGAGCTTGATGTTTCAGTGGTGGTGACTGTGCCGTTGACTTGATACCACTGGGTCTGGCCGGCTATACGCCACCGGGCCGACCAGGAAGTACGCAACCTAATCACATACCCATCACCAGTAACCTCATAGGCGTGGCTGACACTGTAGTTAGGTACGGCGTGCCGGGATCTGTGGTTTCGAAGGACTGTCCGTCTCCCCAGTCCCAGTTAAAAGACACCGGTGTAGCCTCAACCTCAACAGCTGTTCCCAACAAAGTTATGTTGAAGGTTTGTTTATCTGGGCTGGTCCACACCATCATTGGTTGCTTGAAAATAACGAAAACCTCGCCGCTGGGGTAACGGTTAATCCCAGAACCATGCGGAATCAAACGGGCTACTTGCTCGTTACTGACCGTGGTGGGACCGGCAGCCAGGGGCGCACCAGTGTTGGCCTGGGCTTTGCATTCTTCAGGGGTGATTACCTCGGTTTTATCAAAGAAGGCAACTAATTTCGGCATTGTGACACAATGGAAGCGGTACTTTTCAGCGGCTCGTTTAGCTGCTTCAGGATCTACCGGGCCGGCCGGCTCAGCCACAGACGAAAAACCACCAAGAGTACTGCTGTTTTCGTTACCATGAATAATCCACCCTTGATCATTATTAGTAACATCTGTCGAGGCAAAAGTCGCTGGAATACAGAGTGCAGCAGTTAAGCATGCCGTAATTGTTGCTGCAATCAGTGGCCTAGTTGAATTTTTCATTTTTTTGCCTGACTACGATCCAGCGGTTATTTTGATAACTAAGTTCTACCGCAGCCCAACATTTTGCGCCGGCGTAGAGTTTCGAGGAACCGTCTCCATAGTATTGATAGAAATCCTCTTGCTCGTAATCGATTTCAACAACCATTGAGTTAGGAAAATCATTTCTGCGATAAGCTTTAAGTACTCTAATATTTACTGGACTTACCCAGCCGCCCTCGGAATGATTTTCTATGGTTGTTTTAATTACTCCGGCGCATCCTTCATTACTGCCTGGACAGAGTTCTTTGTATTGGCTGGTGTTGCCACTGATGTAGGTGTAGTAATACAGCTGTAACCAATACTTCGCGGTGGCTATTGCACCATCTTCACTGTTGATAGTGATCAGTTCAGGCTTAACTGGAGCTTGGGTGTCGCGCGCTTGTTTCCTGGCAGCCTCAAGTTCTGGCGACAAGGTCGCGGTCGGGCTAGCTGTAGCACTGGGCGTGCCAGTGCCCTTGGCTTTGCTGCTGGCTTTGGGCGTAGCGGTGGCTGTGGCAGTAGCTGACTTGGTGTGCGTACTGGCGACGGCGGCCTTGCTGCTACCAGCATTTGTAGCATTTTGTTCTTGGCCCTCACTGCACCCGGCCAGGCCCGAGCAGGCCAATAGAGTTAAAGCCAGTGCGGCCTGAAAACTGCGTTTAGTTGGTGATGTCTTCATTGTGTTTCCTCATGATTAATCTGCGTTGATTCATCTAATTTGAAGTAGTGCCGTAGGAGTCAGCGAAGTAGAGGTTGAACGGGCTTGAGGTTTCAGTAGTGGTGACTGTTCCGTTGACTTGGTGCCACTGGGATTGGCCGGCTATGCGCCACCGGGCCGACCAGGAAGTACGTAGTTTGATTACGTATCCGTTGCCGGTTACCTCATAGGGGTGGCTGACCGTGTAGTTAGGGTATGGAGTGCCGGGGTCTGTGGTTTCGAAGGACTGTCCGTCTCCCCAGTCCCAGTTAAAAGACACAGGTGTCGCCTCAACCTCGATCGCTGTACCTAGCAAGGTGATGTTGAAGGTTTGTTTATCTGGGCTGGTCCACACCATCATGCTGCTTGAAAATAACGAAAACCTCCCCGCTAGGGTAACGATTAATCCCAGAACCATGCGGAATCAAACGGGCTACTTGTTCATTACTGACCGTGGTAGGCCCAGCAGCCAGGGGCGCACCAGTGTTGGCCTGGGCAGTGCACATTTCGTGGACGGTTACAGGTTTTCCTCCTGTTGCATGCGATAGCAGGTTTGGGATTATGACGCATGCGAACTGGTATGTTGCCGCATATATCGCGGCTGCTTCAGGATCTACCGGGCCGGCTGGCTCGGCCACAGACGAAAAACCACCAGGAGTAGAAGTTTCCCTACGCACCACAGTATCCCAACCATCATATCCACCTGTTACATCTGCATCCGCAATAGCGGCAGGAGCACACAAACCAACTATGAGAGAGGTGGTAGTTACGGTAGCAATTAAATTTTTATTTAACTTCTGCATCGTTGTACCTAATTACGATCCATTGTCCATTTTTATAGCTGAGTTCTAATGCAGTCCAGCGCTGTTCTTGTACATAGCTTTGCACCTTCCCGTCCCCGTGATATTGCGTGAAGGCACTACGCTCGTAGTCAACCTGAATGATTACAGAATCTGTGAAATCATTTCTGCGAAATGCATCTATAAAACGTACATCCACAGGATCTATCCAGCCTCCACCAGCATGGTTATTGTGAACATCTTGAATTGGCATGCTGCAGCCTTTATTAGTTCCTGGACATATTTCCTTGTACTCTTCTGTTTTGCCGGTGGTATAGATGTAGTAGTGCAGTTGCACCCAGTATTTGGCTGTGGCTATTGCCCCGTCGTCGCTGTTAACCGTGATCAGTTCAGGCTTGGGTGGTGGCGGCGTAGCCAGGGCGCGCTTCTTTGAAGCCTCCAGCTCTGGAGTCATAGTTATAGTCGGGCTAGCAGTCGCTGTGGGCGTACCAGTGCCCTTGGGTGTGGCGGTTACGGTAGGCGTGCCGCTGGCTTTTGGCGTGGCAGTGACGACGGCGGCCTTGCTGCTACCAGCACTGCTTGAACCGCTTAGCTTCTGGCTGTCACTGCACCCGGCCAGGCCCGAGCAGGCCAGCAGGGTTAAAGCCAATGCGGCCTGAAAACTGCGTTTAGTTGGTGGTGTCTTCATTGTGTTCCCCCATGATTCATCTGCGTTGATTCATCTAATTGCTAGTGACAACAAGCCGTTGCCGAAAAATTTGAAGTAGTGCCCTGTCAAGCTCTTACGAACCGACAGCTCAGAATTCCCTATGGAGTAGTTCCGTAGGAGTCAGCGAAGTAGAGGTTGAACGGGCTTGAGGTTTCAGTGGTGTTGAATTTGAAGTAGTTCCGTAGGAGTCAGCGAAGTAGAGGTTGAACGGGCTTGAGGTTTCAGTAGTGGTGACTGTTCCGTTGACTTGGTGCCACTGGGCTTGGCCGGCTATGCGCCACCGGGCCGACCAGGAAGTACGCAACCTAATCACATACCCGTTGCCGGTTACCTCATAGGCATGACTAACCGTGTAGTTAGGGTATGGGGTGCCGGGGTCTGTGGTCTCGAAAGGACTGTCCGTCTCCCCAGTCCCAGTTAAAAAGACACAGGTGTCGCCTCAACCTCGATCGCTGTACCCTAGCAGGGTGATGTTGAAGGTTTGTTTATCTGGGCTGGTCCACACCATCATGGGCTGCTTGAAAATAACGAAAACCTCCCCGCTGGGGTAACGGTTAATCCCAGAACCATGCGGAATCAAACGGGCTACTTGTTCGTTACTGACCGTGGTAGGCCCAGCAGCCAGGGGCGCACCAGTGTTGGCCTGGGCAGTGCACATTTCGTGGACGGTTACAGGTTTTCCTCCTGTTGCATGCGATAGCAGGTTTGGGATTATGACGCATGCGAACTGGTATGTTGCCGCATATATCGCGGCTGCTTCAGGATCTACCGGGCCGGCTGGCTCGGCCACAGACGAAAAAAACCACCAGGAGTAGAAGTTTCCCTACGCACCACAGTATCCCAACCATCATATCCACCTGTTACATCTGCATCCGCAATAGCGGCAGGAGCACACAAACCAACTATGAGAGAGGTGGTAGTTACGGTAGCAATTAAATTTTTATTTAACTTCTGCATCGTTGTACCTAATTACGATCCATTGTCCATTTTTATAGCTGAGTTCTAATGCAGTCCAGCGCTGTTCTTGGACATAGCTTTGCACCTTCCCGTCCCCGTGATATTGCGTGAAGGCACTACGCTCGTAGTCAACCTGAATGATTACAGAATCTGTGAAATCATTTCTGCGAAATGCATCTATAAAACGTACATCCACAGGATCTATCCAGCCTCCACCAGCATGGTTATTGTGAACATCTTGAATTGGCATGCTGCAGCCTTTATTAGTTCCTGGACATATTTCCTTGTACTCTTCTGTTTTGCCG